>ERZ827458.3-NODE-3-length-520780-cov-44.928623_pt1 | contig 520780 bp, 542 predicted proteins | sample MGYA00519706_ERZ827458 | MGnify/ENA primary metagenome ERZ827458 (study PRJEB31778, sample SAMEA3449309) | human gut metagenome | biome: human gut; feature: human-associated habitat; material: faeces | place: United Kingdom | collected 2010/2012 ... | reverse complement strand
CTCTAATAGCACTAGTAGTAACTATAGTAGTATTGCTGATTTTGGCAGGAGTAAGCTTAAATGCAATATTTAGTGAAAACGGAATAATAAAAAGAGCAAAAGATGCCCAAAACAGAATGAATAACGCACAAGAAAGTGATTTAAATGCACTAAATGACTTAGATAAATGGATAGACAATCAAGTAAATGGAACCGCAGGTGGAAATACAACAGGTGGAGATGACAATCCATCAACATCACCTAAAATCTCAACATTAGTAGGAACAGTAGTAGATAAAAATACAAAAGCAGAAGATGCATATGGAAATAAAATAACAATACCAAAAGGATTTAAAGTAGTAGCACATGGAACGGTAGCAGGTTCAGCAACATATACATATAGTGGAGACAATATTCCAGCAGTACAAGATGGAATAGTAATAGAAAATGGAACAGATGGAAATCAATTTGTGTGGGTACCAGTAGGGACAATAAAAAATAAAAGTGATGACTCAAAAGGAGCAACAAGTACAATAACACTAGGAAGATATAGTGATTTTACAATGACAAACGGAGCAGTAGCTTCAGGACAACCAGCACAAGTTGCATCAGTAGAAAAATGTACACAAGCAGTTACAATAAAAAGTTACTATCAAGAATTAAGTACATTTAGAGCAGGAAATAGTGAAGCAGGTTCAACAGCAGAAAATGCAACAGCAAGAAAACTAGAAGAATTTATATCAACAAGTTTATCAAATGGAGGATATTATATAGCAAGATTTGAAGCAAGTGGAACAGCATCAAAAATAGCTTCAAAATATAATCAAACAGTATTAGTAGATATAACACAACCAAATGCAGCAAAAGCAGCAAGAGAGATGTATGGAGAAATAAAAGAAAATAATAAATTGGTATATGCAAGTGATTTAGTAAATAGTTATGCATGGGATACAGCAATAATATTTATACAGACATATTCGATAGGCGAAGATGCAAGTAGATACGCAAGTCAAAATAAAAGTACATCATTTGCAAATACAGGAATAAATAACGACAAATATTGTAATATATATGACATGTCAGGAAATGCATCTGAATGGACCACAGAATCATCTACCGGCTCTGTCAATAGCAGCTCCTACCCTTGTGTTAATCGTGGTGGGGTTTTCCTCACAGGTAAAGGCGTATCCTTAGGTTTCACGTCTGGCCGCGGCTACGATAACACGACTAGTTGCCTCAGCAATAGTGGTTTACGCCCCTTACTTTATGTAAAGTAGCACTGACCACTGGTTCAATGAACCAGAAAAAATGAATAAATACGATGTTAGCACTAATGCGTTTAACACGTACTTTAGCGCATCAAATATTATATTAGGCAGAGAAAAAACTCTGCCTTTTACATTTTACATACTAATATCTTGCAATAAAGTGTAAAGTATGGTATAAAAGTAGGAGAAAATAAAAATGGAGGTAATCCCTTTGGATAAATTAGTAATAAGCGGACCTACAAAATTAAAAGGTGAAGTAGTAATAAGCGGAGCTAAAAATGCAGCAGTCGCAATATTACCAGCCACTTTATTAGTTAATGGAGTATGCAAAATAGAGAATTTACCTAATATCAGTGATGTAAAAATGTCATGCAAAATTTTAGCTGAATTAGGTGCTAAAATTACATGGTTATCAGACAACGAAATTGAAATAGATACAAGAAATATTTGTTGCACACAAGCACCTCTTGATATGACTAGCAAATTTAGAGCATCATATTATTTGTTAGGTGCATTACTTAGTAGATGTGGGCAAGCAGAAGTTGGTTTGCCAGGTGGATGCAATTTAGGAGCAAGACCAATTGACCAACATATTAAAGCTTTTGAAGCTTTAGGTGCAAAAGTAGTAGTTGCACAAGGAAAAGTAACTGCAAAAGCTAAAAAGATGGTAGGAACATCAATATATATGGACGTAGTTTCTGTTGGAGCTACAATCAATGCAATGCTTGCAGCTGTGTTAGCAGAAGGAACAACAACAATAGATAATGCGGCAAAAGAACCACATATAGTTGATGTTGCAAACTTTTTAAACACTATGGGAGCAGACATTCGTGGAGCTGGTACAGATGTTATAAAAATAAATGGTGTAAAAGAATTAAAAGGAAATGCTACATATTCAGTAGTTCCAGACCAAATAGAAGCAGGTACTTTTATGCTTGCAGCAGTAGCTTCTAGAGGAGATATTACTATTAAAAATTGTATACCTGAACACTTAGACTGTATTACAGCTAAAATATTAGAAATAGGTGGAAACGTAAAAGATATGGGTGACTCAATAAGAGTTACTATGAATAAAAGACCTAATAAAGCAACTGTAAAAACTCTTCCATATCCAGGGTTCCCAACAGATATGCAACCACAAATGGGAGTTGTACTTTCAATGGCAGATGGTACAAGCATGATTCATGAAAGTATATGGGAATCAAGATTTCAATATACTTCTGAACTAAACAAAATGGGAGCAAAAATTACAGCACAAGGAAAATCAGCAGTATTTGAAGGTGTAAATGAATTAACAGGAGCACCAGTATATGCAACAGACTTAAGAGCAGGAGCAGCATTGATTATTGCTGGTATTGTAGCCAAAGGTGAAACTCAATTATATAACATTGAACATATTGACAGAGGATATGAAAATATTGAGGAAAAGTTTAGAAAACTAGGAGCAAATATACAAAGAGTTACAGAGTAAAGGACGAATACACAAATGTTTAAATTTTGTAGTTTATATAGTGGAAGTAGTGGAAATAGTTTATTTGTGCAAACTGATAATACTAAAATTTTAGTTGATGCAGGAGAAAGTGCAAAAAAAATTGAAACAGCTTTAAATAGTATAGATGTAGATATAAATGAAATTGATGCGGTTCTTGTAACACATGAACATACAGACCATATAAAAGGGCTAGCAACAATATCAAAAAAATTCAACATACCAATATATGCAAATAAAGAAACATGGGAAGCAATGCCACAAGTGGCAGAAAAAACACAAAATCAAAATTTGTTTAATGTAAATGAAAATTTTGAAATAGGTGATTTAAAAGTAATACCTTTTAGCATACCACATGATGCTGCAAACCCATGCGGGTTTAATATATTTTATAATAATCAAAAAATTAGTATTGCAACTGATATTGGACATATGGACAAAGCTATAATAAAAAATCTAGAAGGCAGTTCATTTGTATTATTAGAAGCAAATTATGATCCAAATATATTAGCATATTCAAGATATCCATATTCTTTAAAACAAAGAATAGCAGGTCCAAATGGACACTTATCAAATGAGGCAGCTGGAAAAACCATTTCATGTTTATTAAATTCAGGTTTGCAAAATGTTATGCTAGGACATTTAAGCAAGGAAAGTAATTTTCCAGAATTAGCATACAAAACTGTTATTGATGAATTATGTGCTAATAATTTTGATGAAAATAAAATTAAAGTTGGGATTGCAAACCGTTCAAATCCGAGCGAAATATTAAATTTAGAGGTATCATAAATGTTACATATTGACTGTATATGTGTCGGAAAATTAAAAGAAGATTATTTAAAAAATGCAATATTAGAATATTCAAAAAGACTTTCTAAGTATTGCATTTTTAATATTGTGGAATTACAAGATGAAAAAGTTCCATCAAATTTAAGTGAAGCTGAAAAACTAAAAATAATTGAAAAAGAAAGTAATAACATTTTAGCGAATATAAAAGAAAATAGTTATGTAATTGCACTAGATTTAAATGGAAAACAATATACATCTGAAGAGTTTTCAGAAAAAATAGAGCAAATCACACAATATTCTTCACATATTACTTTTTTAATTGGTGGAACACTAGGAATGTCAAATCAATTATTATCAAGAGCTAACGAATTAATATCATTTTCAAAAATGACATTTCCACATCAATTAATACGTGTATTTTTGTTAGAGCAATTATTTAGAGGCTTCAAAATTCAACATAATGAAACTTATCATCATTAATATATTGGTATTGTAGAGGAAACTTCAAGGAACTTCAAAGTTATTATAAAAACGGGGCTTTGTAATTAAAATTAAAATTGGGAGATTGCCATTGAAAAAAACATATATAGGGGATATATGAATTAAAAAATTCCCTCTACAAAAATAAAATCATTAATCTAAAATTTTCTTTAGAATTCTTATAGCTAAAAATTTAGAAATTAAATTTTTAAGAATAAAATATAAAGAAATAAAAAATATAATTTGAAATAACATATTATTTGTCCTTTTTGAAACAAAAGTTATAAACTATGAACATATACTACTATAAAAAGTTCAACTTGTCAATAAAAACTTCACGACAAAAATCGACAAATAACTACAGACGCAATCATTCCAGCAAAGTCTGCCAATAAAGCCGCTAATAAAACAAAGCGGATTTTTTTTATTTTAATACAAGCTGTATATACAGCAATTGTATAGAAAGTAGTCTCTGTGGATCCCATAATTGTAGAAGCAATAACCCCTATTAAACTATCAACACCGTAATTTTTCATAATATCTACAGCTACACCAATTGATGCACTACCTGAAATTGGCCTTAACATTGCTAAAGGTAAAATTTGGCTAGGAATATTTAAAATGTTTGTAATTGGCGAAATAATCGAAATTATAAACTCCAAAACCCCAGAGGTTCTAAGAAGTCCAATTGCTAGAAAAATTCCTAATAAAGTAGGAAATAGTTCAACTACTATTTGCATGCCTTCTTTAGCACCATCTAAAAAAGTGTCAAAAATTTTTACTTTTTCTTTTATACCATAAAAAATAATAATTATTATTGTAGCAGGAATTGCTAAGGCTGATAAAAAATTAACTACTTGCATATATACAGTCCTTTTTTATTAAAATTTTTTCATTAAAAGTTTAGCTGACGTAATTCCAACTATACCTGCTATAATTGTTGCAAACCAAACTTGAATAATAATTCCACTGGGAGAATTAGAACCAAGGGAACTTCTAATAGCAATTACATTAGTAGGTATAAGTTGTAAAGATGCAGTATTTATAACAATAAACATTGCCATAGAATTAGTTAAAGTATCTTTTTTGGGGTTATCTTGTTGCATTGTTTTCATAGCCTTTAAGCCAAGAGGAGTGGCCGCATTTCCAAGGCCAAGTAAATTAGCAACCATATTCATAGAAATTTCATCTTGTGCTTGTTTATTATTTTTTAATTCTGGAAATAGAAAATTTATAAATGGTTTTAAAGCTTTACTTAAAGCATTAGTTAAACTAGTTTTTTTAGCAATTTCCATTATTCCATTCCATAAACAAATTGTACCAAAAAAAGTAAGTGTAAGCTGAACCGCAGAATTTGCAGAATCAAAAATGCCATTACTTACATTTTCAATATTTCCAGAAATTAAGGCGTATATAACAGAAATTATAATAAATGCAGGCCAAATTATATTTAACAAAAAAAATCACCTCTTATTATTTAATTGTATTCTTAAGCTTGTTTTTTATTACAAAAGATGTCTTTCGACAAAATTCGACCAATCAACACAATAAAATTACAGAAAATGTTAATTTTTTGTCGATATTTGCTTGCAATTACAAAGCTTTTGTGATATTATCAATATGTAATAAATTTGTCGAAAAATGTTATTTTAAGGAGGTTTTTCATGAAAGCTACTGGTATTGTAAGAAGAGTGGATGAATTAGGAAGAGTTGTTATTCCTATTGAACTAAGAAATAAATTTGGAATTGCAGAAAAAGACCCAATTGAAATATATGTTGATGGCTCAAATATAATATTAAAAAAATATGAACCAAACTGTATATTCTGTGGAAATTCTAAAAAATTATCTGAATACAAAGGTAAATTAGTTTGTGATAAATGTTTAGAAAAATTATCAGAAATTAAAGAAGAATAATAAATCAAAAAATAGTGTAACGAGAGGTTACACTATTTTTTTGTTATAAAATTTTGATAAATTTCATTTTTGCTAACATTTCTATCTTTTGCTATTTGTTTAATAATTTCTTTTTTGTCTAATCTTAATTTTTCATAAAAATTATAATGTTCTTCTAAACTCATTTTAGAAAAATCAACTTCATCAGCATTTTCAGTTTTATTTAAATCTAGAATAATTACATATTCACCTTTAGGTTCTTTCGATAAAGTTATTAGTTCTGAAATTTTCCCATATATTTTTTGCTCATGAATTTTGGTAAGCTCTCTTACTAAGCAGCCTTGGACATCTCCAACATTTTCTAAAATATCTTCTAAAGTTTTTTGTAACTTATGTGGAGCTTCGTATAAAATAACAGTTTTTTGCTCTTTCATAATTTGCAATAATTTTTCCTTACGATTTTTCTTATTTAAAGGTAAAAAACCATAAAAAGAAAATTCGGTTGTCGAAATTCCAGAAACAATTAAACTATTAATTAAGGCACATGCACCAGGTATTGGAATAATCTCAATATTATTTTTTATTGCCTCTTTTACAATTTCTTCGCCTGGATCGGAAATGCCAGGAGTACCAGCATCTGTCACTATTGCTATATTTTTTCCAGCTAATACTTTTTCAATTAAACCTTCTAATTTTATATCTTCATTATGCCTATGATAACTGATCATTGGCTTACTAATTTCAAAATAATTTAATAATTTTAAAGTTTGTCTTGTATCTTCAGCTGCAATTAAGTCAACATTTTTTAATGTATCTATTGCACGAAATGTCATATCATTTAAATTTCCAATAGGTGTTGCCACCAAATAAATTTTACCAGCCATGTAGTCCTCCTAAATTTTATTATATATTTTTAATAATTCTTCTGTATAAGTAACATCAGAATTATAAATATATAAAGGTTTCTCAATTTTTAAAAATGGTTTTGCATTTTTGGTTGCTTTAATTAAAACTAAGTTTGGAGCTTTGTCACAACTTGGTTGTACTAATTTTAATTCTTTAGGTTCCAATTTATATTTTCTAAGAAGAGATAAAATATCAACTAATCTTTCTGGTCTGTGAACCATATAAATACTAGATTGGTCTTTTAATAAATAACTAGAAATAGAAATAAAATCCTCTAAATTGGCAGTTATCTCATGGCGAGAAATAAGTTTAGCCTCAACTTCATTTATTCCACCAGTGCCTTTAGTTTTATATGGTGGATTTGTTACAATTGCATCAAAAGAGTTAGTTTCATAAATATTTTTTAAGTTTTTAATATCTTCACAAACAATTTCTATTTTATCTTGTAGGTTATTTAATAAAACACTTCGACTAGCCATATTAGCAACTTCTTTTTGAATTTCTATCCCAACAATTTTGGAAGCTTTAGTTTTGGCAGAAAGCAATATTGGCAAAATACCAGTTCCAGTACCTAAATCAATAACTTTTGCATTTGATTTAACATTCTTTGCAAAATCAGAAAGCAACACGCTATCCATTCCAAAACAAAAACCATTTTTATTTTGTATAATTTTTAAATTATTTAATTCTAAATCATCAATTCTCTCATTTTCTTTTAATTCCATAAAATACCTCTATATAAATATACCATAAAATCATACTTTTGAAAACACTTGCTAAAAATAAAAAAATATTGTATTATATAAATACATGTGTCTATAGCTCAGTTGGATAGAGCGCTCGCCTCCTAAGCGAGAGGTCGCAGGTTCAATTCCCGCTAGGCACACCACTTTTATAAATCTAGGAGAGAGTATGACAGAAAAAGAAAAGTTTATGAGAGAGGCACTTAAACAGGCTAAAAGAGCATATGAAAAGGGCGAAATACCAGTAGGTGCAGTTATTGTAAAAGATAATAAAATTATAGCAAGAGCATATAATGAAAAAGAAGAAAAAAAAGATACTACTAGGCATGCAGAAATTATAGCAATTCAAAAGGCTAGTAAAAAATTAAATGCTTGGAGATTATCAGGGTGCGAAATGTACGTTACTTTAGAACCTTGTAGTATGTGTGCAGGAGCGTTAATACAAGCTAGAATAAAGAAACTATATATTGGAACAATGGATGAAAAAACTGGTGCTTGTGGCTCTGTAATTAACTTGTTTAGATATGAATTTAATCATAAAATAGAAGTTGAAACAGGGGTGTTACAACCAAAATGTGAAAAAATTTTAAAAGATTTTTTTAGAGAATTAAGAGACAACAAAAAGAAAAATTAAAAATATGGAGCAGTATCGAAGCGGTCATAACGAGGTTGATTCGAAATCAATTAGGCGCCTCAAAAACGCCACGTGGGTTCGAATCCCACCTGCTCCGCCAATTAAAAAAGGAGACCAAAATGTTTACAGATAGTAAAAAGCAAATGATAAAACTTGTAATAGCAATAACAATACTAATTTTTGTATTAGTAATAGTTGGTATATTAATGATTAAATATGAGGTTGAAGGTGAAACTAATATGCCTTTTAAACTTTCAAAAGTTATAGTAGTTGGTACAGTTGAAGGTGTAGAAAATGGAGAGAGCGATAAAAAATGGGATTTTAGTATTTTCCAAAATAATGATATTCATTTTTACATTGATCAAAATGCAGAAAAATCACAAAATTTACTTATAAAATCAGTAAAAATAGATAATATAAAAGTACTTGAAGAACCTCAAAAAGGAAGTATAAAAGTATATATGCCTAATAGTGAAGCAGGTAGACTTTTTGCATATGATGAACAATTTGAAGTTAAAGAAAAATTAGATTTTAAAGGTGCAAGTCAAAGTAGTTCAACTAATTTAGAAATAGGTAGTAAAGGTGGAACTGCAGTATTTCGTATAAGCAATACAAATATAGGAGAATATAGATCAGACAAAGATAAACAAATTGAACATAATTCTAGCCTATTAGAAAAAATTGAAGCTAGTTATGAAGAAATAAAATTCAAAGTTTCTTTTGACTTTACAATAGAAACTACTAAAGCTAAATATAAGACAAATATTGAATTGAACCTTCCAACTAGTGAGTTTGGAGAAGATAAAAATTGTTATTTAGAAATAAACGACACAAGTGATATAATTTTTAAAAGAGTAAAATAATACTTGATATTTGAACTAAAAAAGTATATAATGCAAATGATATGATTAAAGTAAGGTGTAGTCATTGTGTGGAGAATAAACCAATAAAAGCCTATGAACCTTGTCAGATCCGGAAGGAAGCAGCAATAAGTAGATACTTTTGTGTGGAATTATTCTCCATAGAGTGACTAGTGCCCTAAATTTTCATATCATTTATTTATTAGAAATAGTATTATAATATAATATTTTTTTTCGTTCATCCCCAGCTTCGCAAGAAGCTGTAACAACAATTTTTTGCAAACATTGATAATGATTTGAAAAAATTTAGTAACATCTTCTAGCTTGCTGGTCCCCACAGCATTCACTTCAAAAAATATTATATTACTAATAATAAAGGTAAAGAAAAAGGTGATAAAAGTATGGCATATACGGCTTTGTATAGAAAATTTAGGCCACTAAAATTTTCAGATATGGTTGGTCAAGAAGCTATTACTAAGACATTAAGAAATCAAATTACGTCTGGTAGAGTTGGTCATGCATATTTATTAAATGGTACTAGAGGTACTGGAAAAACTACTACTGCTAAAATTTTAGCAAGAGCTGTAAACTGTTTAAATCCTCAAGATGGAGAGCCATGTAATGAATGTGAAATTTGCAAAGCTGCATTATCAGGTTCTTTAACAGATATTGTTGAAATGGATGCTGCTTCAAATAACAGTGTAGACGACATCAGAGCAATTCGTGATGAGGTTAATTTCTTACCAACACTTGCAAAATACAGAGTATATATTATAGATGAGGTTCACATGCTTTCAACAGGAGCTTTTAATGCACTTTTAAAAACATTAGAAGAACCACCAGCACATGTTAAATTTATATTAGCTACAACAGAACCTCAAAAGTTACCAGCAACAATACTTTCAAGATGTCAACGTTTTGACTTTAAAAAAATATCAAATGCTGATATTAGTAAAAGACTTGAGTATGTATGTAAAGAAAGTAACATAGAAATTACAAAAGAAGCAATAAAAATAATATCAGTTTTAGCAGATGGAGCAATGAGAGATGCTTTAAGTATTCTTGAAAGATGTATTCAAGAAGGAAATGATAAAATTGATGAAAATTTAGTTAAAGATTTGGTTGGAATTCCAAAACTAACATTTATAGCACAAATTATGAAAGCAATTGCTGAATACAAAGTAGAAGATATATTAAAAACAATTGAAGACATTACTAATCAAGGAAAAGAGTTAAACAACTTATTATGGGAAATTATTAAATATGCTAAAGATATGTTAGTATATAAAACAGGTGGAAATCTTGAAATATATAGCCAAGACGAATTAAAACAAATGGATGAAATTTCAAGGCAAATTTCAAAAGAAAGATTACTTCAAATAATTTATGCATTATCAGAACTTGAAAATAATATGAAATGGTCTTCTCAAAAAACAGTACTATTTGAAGTTGAAATGATTAAGCTTTGTAGTCCACAAGAAAGTGTAAGTACATCAGGACTTGAAGATATAACAGCAAGATTAAATAATTTAGAAAATAAAATAAATTCAGGAAATATTAAGGTGGCAGTTCAACAAAGTACTGAGCCAAAACAAGAAAAAAAATTTGATAAGCCTGTAGGAAAAGTACACATTGAACAGGTTTCAAATTTAAATATAGAAAAATTGCCATTCTGGAATAAAATAATTGAACAATTAAAACAAGACAGAAAAATGCTTTTAGCAAGTAACTTACTAAACACAGTTGCGACAATGTTAAATGACATGACAGTTGGTATAGTATTTCAAAATGGGTTGACTCCATTTGTAAAGAGCATTATGGAAAAGCCGGAAAATATACAAGAATTAACAAGACTTGTTTCAATAGAATGTGGTAAAGAGATGAGAATTAAATTATTAGATTGTCAAGATGCTATTTTGGCTCAAAAGGCTAAACAAAAGAACTCAGAAGATACAATTAAAGAGGAATTAGATATTCCAATAAATATTATAGAAGAATAGGAGTGTATTACAATGTCAAAAAGAGGTTTCCCAGGAGGAATGGGAGGATTTGGTGGAATGAACATCAATCAATTAATGAAAGAAGCAAAAAAAATGCAAGCAGATATGGAAAAATCACAAACAGAACTTGCAAATAAAGAGTTTGATGCAAGTGTTGGTGGTGGTGCAGTATATGTAAAAGTATCTGGTAGTAAAGAATTAAAAGAAATTAAAATTCAAAAAGAAGCTGTTGATCCAGAAGATGTAGAAATGTTACAAGATTTAATATTAAGTTGTGTAAATGAAGCATTAAGAAAAGTTGACAGTGCACAAGCTCAAGAGCTTGGAAAATACAATATTCCGGGGTTAATGTAATATGTCATATTATTCACCATCAATAGAAAAATTAATTGAAGCATTTGAAAAATTGCCTAGTATTGGAAATAAAACAGCAGCAAGGCTTGCTTTTCATATATTAGATGCAAGTGAAGAAGAAACTAATGAATTTATAACAGCAATACAAGATGCAAAAAAGAATTTAAAATATTGTTCACAATGCTATAATATTACAGATACAGACCCATGCCCAATATGTGGTAATCAAAATAGAGATCATTCTATTATTTGTGTTGTAGAAGATGTAAGAGATGTTGTTGCAATGGAAAGAACGCATGAATTTAAAGGTGTTTACCATGTATTGCATGGAAGTATTTCTCCAATGAATGGAGTAGGGCCAGATGATATAAAATTAAAAGAGTTGCTTTCACGTTTAATGGAAGGAAAAGTTAAAGAAATAATTTTAGCAACAAATCCAAGAGTTGAAGGAGAAGCAACAGCAATGTATATATCAAAACTCGTAAAACCACTTGGAGTAAAAGTTACAAGAATTGCACATGGAATTCCAGTAGGTGGAGATTTAGAGTACACAGATGAAGTTACTTTAAGTAAAGCTTTGGAAGGAAGAAGAGAATTATAAGAAGTTGAAAAGTGTGAAATACTTTTCAACTTTTTCTGTGCAAAAAGTAAAAAAACATTGACTTTTTTCGATTTTATTGATATACATATAAATGAAAAATAGAGAAAGGAGATGAAAAATATGTCAGAAAAAGGAAAAGGAGTTTTAGCATACATATTTACATGGATTGGAGGTCTTATTGTACTATATGGTATGAAAGACAATGAAAGAAATACAAAAATCCATGCAGCACAAGCTATAGTTATAGGTATAGGATATATGGTAATATACATGATTTATAGATTTATTCCTGTATATATTCCATTTTTCTCAACAATTGTATATGGATTATATATTGCTCTTGTAATTATTGGAATTGTTAAAGTTAATAAGGGAGAAGATCCAGAATTACCAGTAGTTGGGAAAATTGCAATGTCTATATTTGATAAAAAAATCAATGAATAATATTATATCAAAGGAGAAAAATTAAAATGACAAAAGCTAAATATTTAATAATAGCAATATTTGCTATTCTATTATTAATACCTAATGTAGTTAATGCAGCTGATGTAAGCGTAACAAGAAATATTTATTCAAACAATGGTAGTATGAAATTTGAATTTAAAGGATTGACTTTAGACAAAACACATGAATATGAATTTGGTCTCACAAAAACTGTAGCTGCAGAAGTAGTAACATGGCATTTAATAACAGAATATACTGAAACAACAGCAGTTGTTGATGTAACAACTACTACAAAAGATTTAAGAGATGTTATAAATGTTGTTGATACAGGTTATATCACGATAAAAGATAAAACTACAGATACTGTGGTATTACAACCATATTCTGTTAATTTAAAAACACCATATTTAAGGGTAGCAAACTATACAGTACTTAATAACGGAAAACAATTTAACACTAGCTCTACAGATTGTATTCAAATTGCATTAAGATGTGCTTCAAATAGCGAGGCATATTATCAGTATGAAAAAATTACAGATACTAGCATTATAAATAAGTATAAAGAAATTAAATCAAAAAATGGAGATGTAATGGAACTTGAGGGAATGTTAAAAACAAACCCACCTAGTTCAAATTGGACTACTTGGAAGTACTGGAATGGTCATGATGCTTCTACAGGTATGAACGGATATGGACATCCTCAAACTAATATATCTGCTCCTGAAAATGGATTATATTATATGTGGATATATTTTTCTGGGACTGGATTAAAAAATATATATGGTTATATATTAGTAGACAATTTAAATCCAGACATTGCATTAGAAGGTATTTCATTACCATCAACAAAAACTTTAAAATTAGGAGAAACACTTACACTTACACCTACATTTAATCCAAATAATGCCACAAACAAAATAGTAACTTGGACTTCAAGTGACGAATCTATTGTAGCAGTTGATAATGCAGGAAAAATAACAGGAAAGAAAGTTGGATCTGCAATAATTACTGTAACTACACAAGATGGTAACAAAAAAGCAACTTGTACAGTAACTGTTGTAAATTCAAATAATAATACAGGTACAGAAGACACAAAACAATATTTGTCTTTCCCATATGTAATATTTAATGGTACATCAAGTATAACTGTAAAAAACTATACAGGAAGTTATAAATTATACTATCAATTTGTAGAAGTAACTGATAAAAAGTTTAGTGAATTAACAGCATTAAAAGAAGAATATAAAAATTCAAAAATAACATATGCTGAATTTTTAACAAAATACAAACAGACATTACCACAATATAATGAAAAAGATTGGGTAGAAACTAAAGATGGAAAATTTGAAAAAGATTTATCAGGTTTTACAGGTACAAAGAAGTTCGCACTATGGGGAAAGTTAGTAATGGATACTAAAACAGTATATGAAGCAGAAATTTATTCAATGGATGGAAGCGGAAAAGCTTCAAATATACCAAATGAGACTGATAAAATAACAGATAATACTAAAGCAACAGGAAAATTACCTCAAACAGGTATTGGAATGGGAGTTATTGTAGTTATTACAATTACTGCTTTATGTGGTGGATATGCATTTATAAGAACAAATAAACTAAGAGATATTTAATGTTTATTATATAAGAGGGAATTTATATATACTTATTAAACTAAGAATATAATCCCTCTTAAATAATACTTTAAAATATAAAGCAAGTAATGGAAAAACTTATGATGTGATAGCTAATCTAAATATTCCTAGCCTTGGAATAAAATATCCAGTTTTGTCATCAACATCAACAGCTTTGTTAAAAATATCATTAAACAAATATTGGGGCGCAAATCCAAATGAAGTTGGAAATATGTGTATTGTAGGACATAATTATGAAGATTCAAGATTTTTTGGAAAGTTAAATAAAATAAAAAAAGGAGCAATTGTAAAAATAACAGATTTAACTGGAAAAACTTTAGACTATGAAGTATATGATACCTATACTGTTGGACCATATGACACAGATTGTACTAGCCAGTTGACAAAAGGCAATACAGAAGTAACATTGATAACATGCAATAAAGATGGAAGTAAAAGGTTTGTAGTAAAAGCGAGAGCAAAAATATAAGATGTAGTAAATAATAAAATTTACCACATCTTATTTTTTATATTATATAAATATAAAAATTTATTTTAATAATATATCACAAATTTCTTTAGTAGAATTCTTTTTAGCAAGTTTAATTGCATTTTCTCTCATTTCAATAAGTTTATTTTCATCTTTAAATACCAAGTCAATAATTTCATCTGGATTAGCATCTGATCTAAGCCAGATACCAGCACCTTTAGATTCTAAAAATTCAGCATTTTCTTCTTCTTGACCGGGTATTGGATTAATAATTATCATAGGTAAGTTAGAAGCTAAACTCTCAGTAGTTGTAAGACCACCAGGCTTACTTACAACTAAGCAAGATATATTCATAAGTTCTGGAACTTTATCTGTAAAACCAAGAACTCTAACTCTATCTTCAGCTTGATTATTTTTAACTAATTCTTCAAAAGCTTCTTTCATTTTTTCATTTTTACCTGCTACGGCAACAATTTGAAAATCAGTAAGTTTTTTGATAAAAGCTTCTAAAACTTGAACAGTTCTATCTTTTCCTAAACCAAATTCACCACCACCGAAAAATAAAATTACTTTCTTACTAGGATTTAATTCAAACATTTTATAGATTTTTTCTTTATCAAAATTTTCGAAAAATCTATCAGACATAGGAATTCCGGTAACATGGATTTTATTTTCATTTATTCCTAATTCAATCATATCATTTTTCATATTATCATTTGAGACGAAGAAATTATTTGTATATTCACTGCCAACAAGCCACTGTTTATGAATAGCAAAATCAGTTAAAATTGTTGCAATTTCACAATCAATTTTACCTTTTGCTTTTAAATAACTTGCCATTTGACTACTGAATGGGTGAGTGGAAATAATTAAATCAGGATTTATTTCATTAATTAATTTTCCTAATTTTTTAGCCATCAATTTATTACTATCTTTGCTAATTTCAGAAAGCAAGCCTTTTTGAGAGCCTTCATATACTTTGCCCCACAACTTTGGAGCTTTTTTAGCCATTTCTCTATAAGCACCAGTTGTCATCTTTTCTATAGGTCTATTTACATATTTCATACAGTCTATCATTTGAGTTTCAACATTTTCATAATTTTCTGTTATGTATTTTTGAATAGATTTTGCAGCTGATAAATGTCCACCACCATAGGATGCATAAAAGATTATCACTTTTCTCATAAAATTTCTTTCTCCTTGTATTTATTTGAACCAATTGTATCACACATTATTCAAAATCACAATAAAATGAATAATTTTACAAAAAAATGTGCAAAATACCAATAACAAAAATTCAGGAGTTTATTATGAGAAAAAAATTGATTTTTAGCATTTTTATAGCTTTAATATTTCTTATTATTTATGTAATAAATATGTTACCAAAGGAAGAAGTGCAAGCTGCAAGTAGTGGTAGTAACTCAGATATACAACTTCTTGCAAGAGCAATAAATGGGGAAGCAAGAGGAGAACCATATGAGGGACAGGTGGCAATTGGAGCAGTTATATTAAACAGAGTAAAAGACTCAAGGTTTCCAAACACTATTGCAGGAGTAATTTATCAGTCGGGTGCTTTTACGGCAGTGGCTGACGGACAAATAAATCAAGCTATGGAGGATGAAGCAACTGTAATGAAAGCAGCAAGAGATGCAATGAATGGGTGGGATCCAACTGGTGGAGCTGTATATTATTTTAATCCTGCCACTGCGACAAACAAGTGGATTTGGTCAAGACCTCTTATAAAAACTATTGGAAAACATAGATTTTGTAAATAAGAAAGGAAGATAAAAAATGAATAAATTAGTAGATTGGAAAAACAGATTAAAAGATAGACACATGCTTAGTGTTGTAGTAGTTTTATTTGCTATAATAATAGCAATGGGAATATGGATTTATAAAAAACAAGTAGACTATAGACAAGCTTCAGAAAACCAATATAATATGGCTTTTTATGAATTAGTAAATTACGTACAAGATGTGGAAACATATTTGGCAAAATCACTTATATCAAGTACCTCAGAACATGGAGCAGAAACATTAACAAATGTATGGAAAGAAGCCAATTTAGCACAAGTGTATTTGTCAAGATTACCTATAGAATCGGTAGAACTTGAGAATACAGCAAAATTTTTAAATCAAGTGAGTGATTATAGTTTTTCATTATCTAGAAAAAATATAAAAAATGAAAAATTAACACAAGAGGATTTAGATAATTTAAAAGAATTGCATAATTATAGCGTACAATTAAAAAATACTTTAGACCAATTATCCGCAGATATAGGAAGTGGAAGAATTAGTTGGGGAGAATTAACTAAAAAAGGAAGTGTTGCTTTTGCGCAGGAAGTTAGCAATATTTCAAAAAGTAGTTTTAGTAATATGGAGCAAAACTTCCACGAATATTCAGGCTTAATTTATGATGGAGCATTTTCTGAACACATAACTAGCAAAGAAAAGAGAGGACTAACAGGTGATAATATAGATGAACAAAAAGCACAAGAAATTGCTAAAAAATTTATTGGAGAAGACAAAGTTCAAGAAATAACTTCAACAGGAAAATCCGAAAACACTAATATGCCAACATTTGATTTTAGTGTAAAAGTAAATGGAGAAACAAATTCAAATATGGTAATATCTATTTCTGAAAAAGGTGGACATGTAGTATTTATGAATTACAACAGAGATATTCAAGCTGAAAGTGTAACACAAGAAAGAGCTGACGAAATAGGAAAAGACTTTTTAAAATCTCGCGGATTTGATGATATGAAAGAAACCTATTATTTAAAACAAGATGGAATTGTAACAATAAATTATGCATATGAACAAGATGGAGTAACAGTATACCCAGATTTAATCAAATTAAAAGTTGCTCTAGATAATGGAGAAATAATGGGAATTGAGACAACAGGATATTTAAATAGCCATGAAAAAAGAAATATATCAGATGTGAAAATAACAAAAGAGCAAGCTAAAAAAGACTTAAATTCAAAAATAGAAATTTTAAGTGAAAATTTAGCAATAATTCCAACTGAGTGGAAAACTGAAGTATTATGTTGGGAGTTTAAAGGAAAAGTTGATGACACAGACTTTTTAGTATATATAAATGCTAAAACAGGAGAAGAACAAGATATTTTGGTAATAACCAATACACCAAATGGAACATTAACACATTAATACGTCATTAAAAACTTGCGGTAACATTGTTACAAAAGCAATAGAAATTGCTAATAGAACAGCTCAGTAATTTGAAAAAAATCGCTTTAGTATAAAACTAAGGCGATTTTTTCGAGCAAATTTATTGCAAAAATTATATAAATTGGAATATAATAAATAAAAAAGAAGAAGGTAGAAATATGGAAATAACAATTAAAGATATAATAGAGAAATGCAATGGAAAGTTAATTCAAGGTAATGAAAATTTAGTTTTTGACAAATTATGCAAAGATACAAGAATTCTAAATAAAGGTGAAATTTATTTGGGAATTCAAGGTGAAAATTTTAATGGCAGTAACCTATATGAACAAGCACTAGAAAAAGGCGCTATAGCATGTATTCTACAAAATGTAGAAGTTTCAAACGAAGTATTAAAAAAATACCCAGAAGCAACAATAGTTTTAGTAGAAAACACAGTAAAATGTCTACAAGAATTAGCAGCATATAAAAGAAGTATGTGCAATATTCCAGTGGTTGCAATTACAGGAAGTGTAGGGAAAACAAGCACAAAAGATATGGTGGCAAGTGTACTTTCACAAAAATATAAAGTACTAAAAACACAAGGAAATTATAACAACGAAATAGGTATGCCACTTACATTACTTAGTTTAAAAGATGAAGAAATAATGGTACTTGAAATGGGAATGAACTCATTTGGAGAGATAAGTTTGCTTTCTAGAATTGCAAAACCAGATGTTGCAATTATTACAAATATAGGAACAGCACATATTGGACTTTTAGGCTCGAGGGAAAATATATTAAAAGCGAAACTTGAAATACTTGAGGGACTAAATAAAAATGGAACAGTAATCATAAATTATGATAATGATTTATTAAATGCGTGGTATGAAAAAGAAAAAGGAAAATATAATGTTATTACATATGGAACACAAGCAGGAAGTATGATTATAGGAAAAAATGCAATATTCCATGAAAATGGAACAGATTGTGAAGCAGTTATAGATTCCAAAACATATAATGTACATATTCCAGTTGGAGGAGAACATTTTGTATCAAATAGTTTATGTGCTTTAAGTGTTGCAAAAGTATTTGAAATTCCAATTGAAAGGGCATTAAATGGAATAGAAAATTTTGAACTTACTAAAAAAAGAATGGAAATAAAACAAGCAAAATGTGGAGCTATGGTTATAAATGACTGTTATAACGCAAATTATGATTCAATGAAAGCTGCTTTGGATTATATGAGCAAATTACCTAATCCAAGGAAAATAGCTGTATTAGGAGATATGGGAGAATTAGGAGAATACAGTCAAGAGATACATGAAAAAATTGGAGAAGTTGTTGCACAAGATAATATTGATATTCTTGTTTGTGTGGGAACAGAGGTAAAAAGTTTAATAAATAAAGCAAAAGAAAATGGAGTGGAAAATACATATCATTGTAATTCAAATGAAGAAGCAATAAATTTATTAAATAAGACATTACAAAAAGATGATGTTGTATTAATAAAGGCATCAAATTATATGAAATTTACAGAAATTTGTGAAGCAATTTGTTAGAAAGAGAGGAAAAATTTATGAGAAAAATAGGTGTTATATTTGGAGGAATGTCTACAGAACATGAGGTTTCTATATCTTCAGGAACTTCAATAATTTCTAATTTAGATAAACAAAAATACGAAATTCTACCAATATATATTAGCAAAAGTGGAGAATGGTATAAATATACAAAACCAGTAAATGACATTATACCATTACATGTTGGAGATGAAATAACAGAATTAGAAAAAATAGAAAATGAATTTGAATGCTTAAAAAGTTTGGACATAGCATTTCCTGTATTACATGGTTTGTATGGAGAGGATGGAACAATCCAAGGATTATTAGAATTATTAAAAATTAAATATGTAGGTTGCAAAGTACTTAGTTCAAGCATTTGTATGGATAAAGTGTATGCAAAAATAGTATTTGATAAAGCACAAATTCCTCAAGCAGACTATGCTTATGTAAAGGCTGAAAAGGGAAAATATACATATGTTCATAAAAACTTTGATGAAGAAACATTAGATTTAGATCAAATTTGTAAGAAAATAGAAAGTAAATTAGGATTACCAGTTTTTGTTAAGCCATCTAATTCAGGTTCATCAGTTGGAATAAAGAAAGCGGAAAACATTGAAGAATTAAAGCAAGCTATTGAGTATGCAAGTAAATATGATACTAAAATTCTAATAGAAGAAGAAATAATAGGAAGAGAAGTTGAATGTGCTGTAATTGGAAACACAGACGTAAAAGCTACTTGCGTAGGAGAAATTTTGCCAGCAGAGGACTTTTATACATTTGATGCAAAATATAATAATGCACAATCTAGAGTAGTTATTCCTGCGGAAGTTGAAAAAGAAAAACAAGAAGAAATTAAAAAATTAGCAATAAAAGCCTTCAAAGCTGTTGATGGAAAAGGATTAGCAAGAGTAGATTTCTTTATCAGAAAAAGTGACAACAAAGTATGTATAAATGAAATAAATACTTTGCCAGGCTTTACTCAAATTAGTATGTATCCAAAACTATGGGAAGAATGTGGAATACCATATTCAAAATTGCTAGATAATTTAATAGAATTGGCTTAAAACTATTTAAAACGCTAAAAATATATGATATAATATGGCACATAACAAAAGACAGAGAAATTAGAGGGCATACTAGGGGGAAATCTAAATGATTTTCAAAGATTATTATAAGATATTGGGGTTGCCAAACAGTAATGTAACAACAGAACAAATAAAGCAAGCATATAGAGAACAGGCGAAAAAATATCATCCGGATATTAATACTACCAGTAATTTTTCAGAAGAAAGATTTAAAGACATAAATGAAGCATATAAAACTTTGTCAAATACTTCTACAAGAAGAAAATATGATAAAATGTGGAATTCTCGTATAGGTAAAAAGCAGAAAAATAGAGGACAAGCTAAAAAAGAAAAGAAGTCTGCATTTGCTGAGTTTTTTCAAATGTTTTTTGGTGAAATTAAAAATAATAAAGCTAAAAGTGAAGATATAAATGGTGGCAAAGCTCCTATAAAAGGAGAAAATATAGAAACTGAAATCACAGTATCTATATTTGATGCATTTTATGGAGTAGAAAAAAAGCTAGCATTAAGAGCTGTAAATGGAAAAATGAGAGAATTTAATATAAAGATACCAGCTGGAATTAGAAATGAAGAAAAAATACGTTTAATGGGGCAAGGAAAACCAGGGGAAAACGGAGGAAAAGCTGGAGATTTATTAGTAAGAATTCATATAGAAAATGATAAAAAGTTTACATTAAATGGTGTTGATTTAATTAAGAATTTATATGTAACACCTTGGGAAGCTGCTTTAGGAACAAAATTAAATATTTCCTCTATTGATGAAGAAATATTACTATATATACCACAAGGAACACAATGTGGAGAAAGCTTAAAACTTAAAGAAAAGGGGTACCTTGACGGAAAAGGTGGTAGAGGAGATTTAATTATAAATATTCAAATAATGAATCCTACTGATATAACAGAGGAAGAAAAGAAATTATTTGAACAATTAAAGAAAATATCAAAATATAATCCAAGAGAAATACATAGTTAACATAAGTTTTATCGCTCGAAAAGGTTGACATATTGCTAAAAATGTACTATAATTTAATGTAGTGATGAAATTTAACAAAAGACAAACTATGTATTATACTACAATTCATAGAAAAAGGAGTATAAAAGATGGACAAAATACAAGGTAAACACTTTAGTATTACAGATCCTCAAGGAGTAAATACAGTAATTTATAGGGTGAACAAAACACCAAGAGAATTATTACAAGAGTATCCAAAATTTACAGTACAACGTTTAGAGTATGCTGAAGAATTAAATGGAAATTTAAAAAAGAAAACATTTTTTGTTGATGAACCAGAAAATGAGGAAGAATTAGTAATTTTATCTTTTGGGCAAGATAGAGTAGTTATTAACATGGGACTTTTAGAGGAGGACAAAGTAAAAATAGCTAAACGTCCTATACCAATTAAGTTTGATACTTTATATTCAGAGCAAGAACAAGAATATAAAGAGTTTAGATATACACCTGATTTAAAGAGGCCTATATCAATAATAGATCCAGAAACAACAGAAGAAATCAAACCAATTTTATATTTTGATGAAGAAACAAATGAAGTAAAAGGTAAATGCAAATTAAAACCATACAAATCATATTTTGCATTTGAAATTAGAGAGAGTAAAGAATAGAAGGGAGTATTTATATGAGTAGTACAACTGTACGTTCAGAAAATAACCAAATCAAAACAGAAGTAACAGGAATGGGAATAGTATTCAATACACGTGAAAATAAATATGAAATTGAAGTAGGTCAAACTCTAGACACAGTATTAAAAGATCATATTCAAACACAAGGAGAAATGGGAATTGGTGTTGAAAATGGATATGTAGAAAAAAGTGGAAATAGTAGTAAATTAGTAACAGCAAATGAAACTAAAACTATGAAAAATCCAAGAGCATATGAGGTTATTTCAAAACAAAGAGAACAAAGAAGAGAAAGAAAAGGAAAAATTAAACAAGTAGAAATGGATAGATAAAAACTAATGAAAAGGTGATAGGAATCTATGAACATGAAAGTAAGAAAAACATTAAAAGATAATAAAAAAAGTTTAATAATAATAGGAATTCTATGGATTATTTTAGCAATAATCCTAGTTTCTCCAATTGCATATTCCATTGTTGAATCAACGAACAATGGAATTTTTGATTTTAGTATATTTATAGAGCAAATATTTTCAAATATTACAAGTTTTAATACTTTTGGAAAAGTATTTGGAGAGAAATATATAGGAGCATTTTTTAAAACATTAGCATACTACACAATTATATATATTGTATTCTCAACAATAGGATTATTTAGATCAAAAGCTAAAAGTGATTATAAGGACATTGAACATGGCTCAAGTGACTGGAGTGAAGGTGGAGAGGAATATCAAGTATTAAGTAAAAATAAAGGTATTTTATTAGCTCAAAATCACTATTTACCAGTTGATAAAAGAGGAAACGTAAACGTATTGGTAGTCGGTGGTTCTGGTTCTGGTAAATCAGCATCATATTCAATACCAAATGCATATCAAATGTTAGGTTCATATGTATTTACAGATCCAAAGGGTGAGTTGTATGATAAAACTTCAGGATTTTTAAAACAAAACGGATATGATATAAAAGTATTAAATTTAGTAAACCCTGCAAATAGTGATGGATATAACCCATTGATGCACATATCTAGCGAAATAGATGTTGACGTTATTGCTAACACAATAGTAAAAGGACAAAAATCAGAAGCGGGAAGTAGCTCAGACCCATATTGGGACGATATGGCAGAAATGTTATTAAAAGCATTAATATATTATTTAATTGCAACAAGACCAGAGGAAGAACAAAACTTAGCAAGCTGTTCAGAATTAGTAAGAGCAGCGAATACTAACGGTGGTAGTAACTTGTTAACAGAACTTATGAATCAATTACCATATGATCATCCAGCAAGAATGAATTATAAATCAATTGAAATAGCACCAGAAAAAACATATGGATCAATACTAAGCTCATTACAATCTAAACTTGGTAAATTTGATTCAAAAGAAATTGCAGAAGTAACTTCTACAGATACAATTAATTTTGAAGATATAGGAAGCAAAAAAACAGCAGTATATGTTATATCTTCAGATACACATACAGCATATGACTTTTTATTAACAATATTCTTCTCACAAATGATACAACAATTATATAACTTTGCAGATGCAAATGGTGGAAGATTGAAAATGCCAACTTTCTTTATTTGCGACGAGTTTGCTAATATTGGTAAAATACCAGACTTTGATAAGAAAATATCAACAAGTAGAAGTAGAGGTATTTCGTTTAGTGTTATTTTACAAAACTTAGATCAATTAGAAGCAGTTTATGAAAAATCATATGAAACAATTATGGGTAACTGTGATACACACGTATTTTTAGGAAGTAACTCATTTAAAACAGTAGAATATTTTTCAAAGGCATTAGGAGAAAAGACAATAACAAGAGATAGTACATCAATAAATAGAGATAAACATTATCATAGACAAGGTATTAGTGAATCAGATCAAGTATTAGGAAGAGCTTTAATGACACCAGATGAATTAAGAAGAATGGATAATGATGAGTGTATTATTTATGAAAAAGGAATAAAGCCAGTTAAAGCTAAGAAATATTATTATTTTGAAAGTCCAATGGCTAAGAAATTAGCAGCATATACATTAAATCACTTAGATTTTAATGTTGGTGACAGAGGAAAATGGAGAAAATACAATCCATATAATCCATATGTAGAAGACGAAGAAAATAGTAAGAAAAATGATTTAAAAGTTGAATCATTAGATGATTTATTTGATGATATAGATGATAAAAAGGAAAATATAAATAAACAAGAACAAAACAATATAAATGATGAAAATATATCTAATAATAAATTAAATATGGAAAACATGAAAATAAATAAAAAACAAACAATAGACGAAATGGCAGATGATGCTCCAGTGCTACCACAAGAAAGTGAAGAGAATGAAATATTCTCAGCAGATGTTCAAAAAGAATTAGAGGCAAAATTTGATGAGCTGTTTGGACCAATAGATGAAAATTAAAAATAAATAAAATTAAAAATAAATAAAATTAAAATTAAAATAAATGATAAAAATAATTATCATTTATTTTTTTGTTGTATAGAAAAATCGAAGATTTTGGCTATATAATTAAATTTCTTTGGGCTGTGCTGGTTGCTTATATTATAAATAAAATTATTTGAATAATAAAGATAAAAATATTATTTAAATAATAATAAAATAAAATATTAAATTTAATTTAAATAAAATAAATACTAAAAAATATAAAAATAATTAAAAAAATTAATACCAAAAACAAAATAATAAAAAACATCAAATTGTCAAAAGAAAAATATACCGCAAATATACTGATAACAAAAACAAAAAGACAAAAAAAGACAAAACGAAGCTTTCTTTATAAAACGAGGTAAATTGATTACAAAAGAAAATAGTTATGAATAGGTCAAAAAAATATTAAATTTCACACAAAAAAACGGCTAAACCCCTTCGGCTGTAATAAAATAAACACAAATGAACCAAAAGCATAAAAAGGTATACATAAAACAGCAAAAACGAAAAATGATAAAAATAAAGAACCAGATAAGATATAGAACAAGGTTACAAGGAAATAAGACATTGACAAAAAAGCAAAAAATAGAAACTATTGACTAAACTTACAATATAATATAAAATAAGAACAAGAAAACAAAAGTTTAACTTTGAAAACAGACTGTTAAAATTTAAAACATATAAAATTATAAATAAAATAAAAAAAAGAATAGAAATTAAAAATTAAAATATAAAAATAAATTAATAGAAATAAATATAAAAAATAATATAAAAATAAATAAAATAAAAATAAATAAAATAAAAATAAATAAAATAAAAATAAATAAATAAAATAAATAAATAAAATAAATAAATAAAATAAAAATAGATTTTAAAAAAATGAAAATAAATTAATAAAAATAAAAAATTAAAATAAAAGAGGTAAGAAAAATGAAATTCATACATATTGCAGATATGCACTTTGATACACCATTTTCATATTTAAGTTCAAAAGGTGATTTTGGCAAAATAAGAAGAATGGAACAAAGAGAGGTATTCAGAAAAATAATAAATTACATAAAAGAAAATAATATTGATTATTTATTTATTGCAGGAGACCTTTATGAACATAATTATATTAGAAAAAGCACAATAGAATATATAAATGATTTATTTAAACAAATATCACAAACGAAAATATTTATTACTCCAGGAAATCATGATCCATATATATCCAATTCTATGTATAAAAATTTTAAATGGAATAATAATGTAAAAATATTTACATCAAAAATAGAAAAAGTAGAAGATAAGGAAGTAAATATTTATGGAGTAGGATTTGAAGACTTTTATTGCAGAAAATCAGAAGTTGAAAATATTATATTAGAAGATAAAAATAAAATAAATATATTAATTACTCATGGAAGTCTTAATGCAAGCGATAAATTGCAATTAGAATATAATCCAATAAATAAAAATAAATTAAAAGAAGTTGGCTTTGATTATGTTGCACTTGGACATATACATAAATTAGACTATAATACAGAGAAAAATCAAAATATAATATATCCGGGTTCTACAATTGCAATGGGATTTGACGAATTAGGAAAACATGGTTTTATTGTTGGAAATATTGAAAAAGAAAAACTAGAATTAGCTTTTATTCCAGTGGATAAAAGAGAATTTAAGGAACTAGAATTTGATATAACTGAAATAAATGATGAGGAAGAACTTATAGAAAAGATAAATAACATATATTTAGACGATAATAATTTATATAAAATAATATTAATTGGAAAAAGAAATTTTGAAGTAAATATAAATAACTTATATAAATTTATTAATAAAGAAAATATTATAAAAATAAAAGATAAAACAAAATTAAATTGCAACTTGGATGAATTAGCAGATGAGAACACTTTAAAGGGTATTTTTATAAAGGAAATAAAAGAGGAATTAGATAAAACAAATTATACAAAAGAAGAATTAGATAAAATATTAGAAATTGGAATTTCTATTTTAGAAAATTAAAATAAACTTAATTATAGATATAGAACAATTAAATAAAAATATTTTTAAATGAGGAGAAAATAATTGGAAATTAAAAATATAAAAATAAATAATTATGGAACTTTAAAACAAAAAGAAATAAATTTAGAAAATAATATAAATATTATTTATGGAAAAAATGAATCTGGAAAATCTACTTTATTAAATTATTTAAAAAATATTTTTTATGGAATTTCTAAAAATAAAAATGGAAAAGAAATCTCGGATTATGAAAAATATTTACCTTGGGTTGGTGAAGATTTCTCAGGAAAAATAAAATATCAATTAAATAATGGAAATACATTTGAAATTTTTAGAGATTTTAATAAAAAAAATCCGATAATATTTAATCAGGATTTAAGAGATGTTTCTAGTGATTTTAAAATTGACAAAAAGGATGGTAATCAGTACTTCTATGAACAGACAGGAATAGATGAAAAAACATACATATCTACTATAATGTCACTACAACAAGAGGTAGTATTAAATAATCAAAATCAAAACATTCTAATACAAAAACTCTCAAACATTATGGGAACAGGGGAAGACAAGGTGTCGTTTCAAAAGGCGATGGAAAGATTGAATAAAAAGTTAGTAGAGGAAGTGGGAACATCAAGAACTCAGGATAGACCAATCAATATAATACAAAATAGGATGGAAAAAGTATCTAGTGACTTAAAGACAAAAAAAGAAGTGCAAAAAAATAAAGAGATGCTACAAGAGAAAAAAGATAATTTAATGGAAAAATTAAAATGTGAAGAGGAGAAAAATAATAATTTAAATAAATTAAATTTATTATTTAATAAATTTTCAATCGAATTGGAAAAAAATAATTTAAAAAATAAAATAAAAGAAGAAAATAAAGAAAAAATAAAAAATAAAATAGAAGAAAAAAATAATTTAATAAAAAATAGTACAAAAAATATTAAATTAAATTCAGAAAAAAACAATTTGATAAAAAATAGAAAAATAAATTATTTAATTTTTGGAATAATTTTTATTTTATTATTTATTTTAAATTTATTTAATTTTAATTTAATAAAAAATAAAACAATAAATTATTTAATTTTGTTTTTGATTCCTGTTGAAATAATAACTTTTATTTTTTATTTGATTAAAAATAAAAGAATAAAAAACGAAGAAAATATTGAAAAAGAAAAAATAAATAAAGAGCTAAAAGAAAAAATTACTATATTAAATAGTGAAATAAATTTATTAGAAGAGGACACAAAAAAATTAGAAAAAGAGATAAAACAGGAAAAAGAAGATATAATATTTAAATTTAACTTAGACAAACAAGATATTTCAAAAGAACTTGAAATTAATATTAATATAGAAGAAAAAGATAAAATAGAAAAGGAATTAGAATATTCAAATAAGAAGATAGTAGAATATAAATTGGAATTAAATGGCTTAAAATATGAAGAAAACGAAGTGAATGATAAATTAGAGGATTCTATTTCTAAAGAGGAAGAATATGAAAATTTACAAGAACAGCTAGATGAATTAGAAGAAAAAAATAAATATATATTGGCAACAAAAGAATTATTAGAAAAAGCATATGAAAAAATGAAAAATAATGTTACTCCAAAATTTACACAAAATTTATCAAATATTGCAAGCAATATTTCAAATGGGAAATATAAAAAAGTAATATTTGATGAAGAAAAAGGATTAGTTGTAGAATTAGAAACTGGAGAATATATTTCTGCAAACAGATTAAGTATTGGAACAATTGACGAATTATATTTATCATTAAGATTGTCAATGCTTGATGAAATATCAAGTGAAAAAATGCCAATTATATTAGATGAGGCTTTTGCATATTTTGATGATGAAAGGTTAAAGAATTGTTTAATATTTTTAGCAGAACAATCTGAGAAACATCAAATTATTATTTTAACTTGTAGTAATAGAGAAAGACAAATTTTAGATTCAGTTAATATAAAGTATAATTTAGTTGAATTGTAGGTATATTTATGGTATAATAATTCTGTTCATTAATAAAAGAGGAGAAAAAATAATGTTTCAAAAATTAGATGAAGTCGAAAAACGATATGAAGAGGTTACAAGAAAAATTAGTGATCCAGAAATAATTGCACAACAATCACAATGGCAAGAACTTATGAAGGAACATGCTGAAATCGAACCAGTAGTTTTAAAATATAAAGAATACAAAAAGGCTAATCAAGCAATAGAAGATGCAAAAGAGATGCTAAAAGATCCTGAAATGAAAGAATTAGCAGAAATTGAAATTGAGGAAAACAAAGAAAAACTTCCTAAATTAGAAGAAGAAATTAAAATTTTATTAATTCCAAAAGATCCAAATGATGACAAAAACGTAATTTGTGAAATTCGTGGTGGAGCTGGAGGAGAAGAAGCAGCTTTATTTGCAGGTACTTTATTTAGAATGTATTCTATGTATGCAGAGAAAAAACACTGGAAATTAGAAATATTAAATGAAAATGAAACTGGACTTGGTGGATATAAGGAAATATCTTTTATGATTACAGGAAAAGGTGCATATAGTAGACTAAAATTCGAAAGTGGAGTACACCGTGTACAAAGAGTTCCGGACACAGAAGCTAGTGGTAGAATTCATACATCAACTGCAACGGTAGTAGTATTACCAGAGGTAGAAGATGTAGAAATAGATATAAATCCAGCTGACATTAAAATGGAAGTATTTAGAGCTTCAGGAGCTGGTGGACAACATATTAACAAAACATCTTCAGCAGTTCGTTTAATACACATTCCAACAGGAATGGTGGCAGAATGCCAAACTGAAAGATCACAATTCCAAAATAGAGATTATGCTATGAAATTACTTCGTTCAAGATTATATGAACAAGAAAAAGCGAAACAAGATAATGAAGTAGCAAATGCAAGAAAAAGTCAAGTTGGTAGTGGTGACAGAAGTGAAAAAATAAGAACATACAATTATCCACAAGGTCGTATAACAGACCACAGAATTGGGCTTTCAATATATCAAATGGAGAACTTTTTAAATGGTGATTTAGATGAAATGATAGATAGCTTAATCACAGCAGACACTGCAGAAAAATTAAAAGGTAGTGAAGAAGAATAAAATAAATTCCTTTGAAATAGAATTAATTAAGAATTTTATTTCAAAGGAGTTTTTATTTTGAACGAAATATTAAAAACCACTTTAATTGGGTTGTTTTTTGGAACTTTTGGAACAACAATAGGAGGAATAATAGGAGTAAAATTTAAAAATCCATCAAAAAAAATTTTAAGTTTTATTCTAGCATTTGCATCAGGACTAATGTTGGCAATTGTTTGCTTTGACTTATTACCAGAAGCCTTTAATTTAACAAACTTACCGACCGCATTTTTAGGAATATTTTTAGGAATTGTTATGATGATTATATGTGACTTATTAGTAGATAAAAAATTTAATAAATCTACTAGATTTAAAGATAGTAAAAATGCTTTGTTGAAAACAGGAATAGTAGTAAGTATTGGTCTAGCTTTGCACAATTTACCAGAAGGATTAGCGATAGGTTCAGGATTTGGAGCATCAATAAAATTAGGTTTGTCTTTAGCAATTGCAATATGCTTACATGATATACCAGAAGGAATTTCAATGGCAGTTCCTATGAAAAATGGAGGAATGAAAAAATCTAAAGTAATTTTTTATGTAGTACTTTCCGGAGTTACAACAGGAATAGGAGCTTTTTTAGGTGCGCTAGTTGGAGGAATTTCACAAAGTATTATAGCAATGTGTTTAGCGTTTGCAGCAGGTGCAATGATATATATTGTTTCAGGAGAACTTACACCAGAGGCAAATAATTTATACCATGGAAGAATGACCGCCGTAGGAAGTATGTTAGGTTTACTTATAGGAATTTTTGCAATGTCAATTTAAAAAAGAAAATTTGTTTGCAAATATTTGCTAAAATGTATTGACTTTAAATCTTAAATTTATGTATAATGTAATAGCAAAAAATAAGAAATGAGGAAATACAAATGCAAAATTTAATTGAAGGACTAAATGATAAACAAAAAGAGGCAGTTCTTGCTACGGAAGGACCATGTTTGGTAATTGCAGGTGCAGGTTCAGGAAAGACAAAAGTGCTAACACATAAAATAGCATATTTAATATCAGAAAAAAATGTAAAACCATATAATATATTGGCAATTACATTTACAAATAAAGCAGCAAGTGAAATGAAACAAAGAGTGGAAAAAATAGTTGGAGATGTGGCACAAGAGATGTGGATGGGAACTTTTCACTCTATTTGTGTGCGAATTTTAAGAAGATTTATTGACAGAATTGGATTTGATACATCTTTTTTAATATTTGATACATCAGACCAAAAAACAGTTGTAAAAGAATGTTTAAAAGCATTAAATATAGATGATAAGACTTTTTCAGATAGAAGTGTTTTATCAGAAATTAGCAATGCAAAAAATGAAATGTTAACACCAAAAGCATACCAGGCAAAATATTCGGGTGAATTTAGAAAAGAAAAAATTGGACAAGTATATGAATTATATCAGAAAAGATTAAGAGAAAATAATGCAATTGATTTTGATGATATAATAAATTACACAATTGATATATTAAGCGAAAATCCTGATGTTTTACAATACTATACAGAAAAGTTTAAATATGTTTTAGTAGATGAATATCAAGATACTAATAAAGCTCAATTTACATTAGTAACAATTTTAGCATCTCGATATGGAAACATTACAGTAGTTGGAGATAATGACCAAGGAATATATAGCTTTAGAGGTGCAGATATTAGCAATATTTTAAATTTTGAAAAAGATTTTCCAGGTACTAAGATTATTAAATTAGAGCAAAACTATCGTTGTACAGGCAATATCTTAAAAGCAGCAAATGCAGTAATAAAACATAATGAAAATAAGTATGAAAAAAAATTGTGGACAGAAAATGAGGATGGAAGCTTACCTTGTTTATATCAAGCTGAAGATGAATATGATGAAGCAAATTATGTTGTAAAGCAAATTGAACATTTAAAAACAGAAGAATATTTAAAACCAAAAGATTTTGTTATTTTATATCGTATGAATGCACAGTCAAGAGCAATAGAAGATATTTTAAGAAGAGAAAACATACCATATAAAATAGTAGGTGGATTAAAATTCTATGAAAGAAAAGAAATCAAAGATACTATTGCATATTTAAGATTAATTCACAATACATCAGATAATCTATCATTAAAAAGAATTATAAATGAACCAAAACGTGGAATTGGAAAAACAAGTTTAGATAAAATACAAGAAATTTCAGATAGAACCGGAACTTCCATGTATGAAATAATTAAACATGCAGAAGAATTTGATTTAAATAGAGTAAAAGCAAATGCAGAGGAATTTATAAATTTAATAGAAGAATTAAGATTAAAAAAACAAGAGCTTAGTATCTCAGAATTATTAAAGGAAGTTTTAAACAAATCAGGTTATACAAGGGCTTTAGAATTAGAAAATACAGTTGAAGCTGAAACAAGAATGCAAAACTTAGAAGAATTTTTGACAGTTGCAATAGAATTTGAAGAAGAATCAGCAGATAATACATTGCCAGAATTCTTGGAAAGTATTACATTATCAAGTGATGTGGATGAAATGCAAGATGAGGATAACACAGTTACTTTAATGACTTTACATAGTGCCAAAGGTTTGGAATTTCCAGTGGTGTTCTTAGTTGGAATGGAAGAAGGTATTTTTCCTGGTTATAAATCAATTGGAGAACCAAAAGAATTAGAAGAAGAAAGACGTTTATTCTATGTAGGAATTACAAGAGCAAAACAATTTTTACATTTAACTTGTGCAAAACATAGAACAATATTTGGTTCTACAAGTTATAATGCAGTATCAAGATTTATTAAGGAAATACCAGACAACCTATTAGATGGTGTTGTTAATAATGATCAAGAGGAAAAATTTAATGATATGTCATATAATTGGGAATATGGAAAAACATCAGCAGGCAAAGTAACAACATATAAATTTGATGAAGCAAAAAACGAGATAAAACAAAAATCTACATATCAATTTAGAACAGCAGAAAGCTTTTTAAGTTCATTATCTCAAAAACAAGCAAATTCAGGAGTAGATATTACAAAATATAAAGAAGGAATGAGAATTTACCATAAGAAATTTGGTGAAGGAATAATACAAAAAATTGAAGCAGAAGGAGACGACTACAAACTAGATATTCAATTTGATAAATCAGGACATAAAAGACTTATGGCTAAATTTGCAAATTTGGAAATTATTTAAGAGCAGAAAATTATTTTCTGTTCTTTATTTTTGTATAAAAATTATAAATTTGCTCATAATAGATATGAAATAAATTAGTAGGAAAGGAAGGATAAATATGCCAAATTTAAATCAACTAGAATTACAACACCTAAGACATTTAATAGGAGCACATGAAACTGCATATCAAAAATTGAATACATTTTCATCACAAGCAGTTGATCCACAAATTAAGCAAATGTTTGCAAAATCTGCACAAGATGCATTAAACACAAAACAAAAATTAATGTCATTTCTTAATAATTAATTGGAAAGGAGAATAAATAATGGACGAAAAAACAATGGTAAATGATATTTTAGGAAGTGTAAAAGCAGACTTAACAGCATATCAAACAGCTATAACTGAAGCCGAAAATATGCAATTAAGACAAACACTTCAACAAATTAGAAATGGAGACGAAAGTTTTCAATATGAATTATTTAAAGTTGCTCAAACAAAAGGATATTATCAACCAGCTCAAAAAGCAACAGTAACAGAAATACAAACTGTTAAAGAAGAATTAAATCAATAAAAATGTACTTAAATACATCTCTAAATATTACGGAAATTCAATATTTAGGGATGTATTTTTCTTTAATGATTATTAAAAAACACTTGTAATTTTTATCTATTTGTTATAAAATAGATAAGAAATTAAAAATGAATGGGAGTGTTTAAAATTAGTAGTTTTAGAAAATTTGCAATGTTCTTTAGAACAACAGTAAAGATAATAATATTAACTATTTTATCTGCATTTCTTATTATAAGTGCAGTAGCATTTTTCTATAAACCAACATATTCAGTTTCATTAAATGGGGAAATTATAGGATATACAGAAAATAAATCTGATCTACAAAATAAAATAAACCAATATATGGAAGGAAATTCAGAAGAAGGAATTGCATTTAGGCAAATTAATTCTGTACCAGAATATACTCTATGTTTATTAAAAAAAGACATTACACCAAATGATGATGAAATATATGCTAAAGTTACAGAGAACGGCACACAATATTATAAATATTATGCAATAACAGACGACAAAAAAGAAAAAGTATATGTTTCTACATTTAAAGAAGCAGAAGATGTAATAGCAAAATTGAAAAAGAAAAATAGTGCTAATAAAAAAGATTTAGGAATAGTAGAAAAATATGATACTAAAACAAAAGATTTTACATCAGTAGAAAAAAGTGTATCTAAATTATATGAAGCACCAAAAGTTACATATGTAGCTACAGCATATTCAGGTAGTGTATCTGGAATGTCAGAAGCCAAAGTAAACCTAGGAGTGTCTCTAATTAGACCAGTTTCAGGGGTTATAACAACTAGATTTGGTAGAAGTTCTTCTGGACATAGAGGATTAGATATTGCAACATCTACAGGAACACCAATTAAAGCAGCTGCAGGAGGAAAAGTTACAGTTGCAGGATGGAACAATTCATATGGATATATGATTAAAGTATCACATGGAAATGGTGTAGAAACAGTATATGCACATTGTAGCAAATTGCTGGTTTCAAAAGGTCAAACGGTTTCACAAGGTCAAGTAATAGCTAAAATCGGTTCAACAGGATACTCAACAGGACCACACTTACACTTTGAAGTAAGAGTAAATGGAACCTTATATAATCCACAAAATTATGTATATTAAATTTAAAAATTCTCCAGAAAAAATCTGGAGAATTTTTGAGTATAATTACATAATTACAAAATGTTTAAAACCAATTTCTAATGCGTTATTTTTCATAATCAATGTGCCACACTCTTTTAATTTGCTAGCAAAAACCTTAGAATTTGTAACACATTTTGCAAATTCAGTAATACAAGTATAAAATTTGATTTTATCAATAAATTCAGTATTTATATTATTCATTAATAAATAATATTTTTCTTTATATTCATATAATGTGATAGACTTTGCTAACTTTTTGTAATTAAACAAAGTATTTTTACTTAAAAAAACTAAAAAATCATTAAAATCATCAAAAGAATTAAAACAATATACAGCCTGAGTTGAACTAGGAACAATATTTTTTCGTTTTACAGTAAATTTTCTTTTAGAAATTTTTGACTTTTCTTCAGGAGGAAGTTTAGTAATTGTAAAGATAAAATTAGTGTCAGCCATTACTAAAGCTTCAACTTTTAAGTTATAATCCTCAGGATCAAATCCAGTTTCCTTTTTGGCTTGTTCTAACATATCTAGTAAAACATCTTGAGCTTCAGCAGAGTTAGACATAAAAACATGAAAATCAATTTCTTTTTCTGCTAAATCTTGAATAGTTAAAGTAATTCTTATTTTATTTTCATTTAATTTTTCAAACTTCATTAGGTGTCCCCCATATATCAATCTAATAATATTATACTACTAATACCCTCTAAATGGAACCAACAATTTATGGAAATTTTATAGAGTGTATTAGGTATAACACATAATTGTAAAAAAGAAAATACTTTTGTGTGAAAATATTGTAATTTATCTTGAAAAAAACACCAAATGAATATATAATACTAACATATTAACTAAGGAGGAGACATAAATGGCAACAAGAGAAAAAAATATATGGATATTACTTTTATTTATTTTGTCAGGAATTGTTGTAGGGGGTCTACTAGGCAACTTGGCAGGACATGTGGATTTTTTATCATGGCTTGCTTATGGTGAAGAATTTGGACTATCTACTCCAATAGAACTAGACTTAAATGTAGTAAAATTAACATTTGGCCTTATGTTCAAAATAAATATAGCAAGTATAATAGGAATAGTATTAGCAATATTTATTTACAAAAAAATTTAACAAATGAATAAAAGAAAAAATAGGGGAAAACATACTTTTATTAAACAAAAATTTATTCAAAAATAATTTAAAATGGGGGCTATTTAGAAAGGACGGATTTATATGCCAATTAAAATGAAACAGCTCCCAATTTCAGAGAGACCATATGAAAAATTAGAAATGTATGGAGAAAATACATTATCAAATGCAGAATTACTAGCGATAATTATAAAAAGTGGTACAAAAGAAGAAAGCTCAGTTACGCTAGCACAAAAAATACTTTCACTAGGAAAACAAAATAATTTCAATCAGGATAGTTTTACATTTTTACAAGAACTATCCATCAATGAACTAATGCAAATCAAACGGAATAGGCAAAGTAAAAGCAATTCAAATAAAAGCTGTATGTGAACTTGCTAAAAGAATTTCGATTCCAATTGATAAGCAAAAAATAAAAGTAAAAACCCCACAAGATATATCAAATTTAGTAATGAATGAACTAAAATTAGAAAAAAGAGAAATAGTGAAAGTAATAATATTAAATTCCCAGAATGTTGTAATAAAAATTCAAAACATATCACATGGAGGAACTAACTCTGCTAATGTAGATCCAAAGGATTTGTTTGCAGAAGCTATAAAGTTAGGAGCACCTAAAATAATAATGGTGCACAATCATCCAAGTGGAAACTCAAAGCCAAGTCAGCAAGATATAGAATTTACAGAAAGAATGGAACAGGCATCTGAAATATTAGGAATTCAATTATTAGATCATATTGTAATTGGGTATAATGAATATACAAGTATAAAATCACATTTATTGAAAGGAAGAAATTAAAATGAAATTGATGGGATGGAATTCAAAAGATATAGGAGTAGATTTAGGTACAGCAAATATCATAATTACCATAAAAGGAAAAGGAATAGTGCTAAATGAACCATCTGTGGTTGCAATAGATAAAAATAATGGAACGATTTTAGCGACTGGAGCAGAGGCAAAAGAAATGCTTGGCAGGACGCCAAATGACATTGCAGCAATTAGACCTTTAAAAGATGGAGTTATTGCAGATTTTACAGCAACACAACTTATGCTTAAATCTATGCTACAAAGGGTATGCCAAAGATATAATGCGGGTAGACCAAGAGTTGTAGTAGGAGTTCCATCAGGAATTACAGAAGTAGAGGAAAGAGCAGTAGAGGAATCTGTAATGCAAGCAGGAGCAAGAGAAGTATATATAATAGAAGAACCAATGGCAGCCGCAATTGGAGCAAATTTAGAAGTTGCAGAACCTAATGGAAACATTATAGTTGATATTGGTGGAGGAACAACAGAAGTTGCAGTTGTTTCTTTAGGAGGAATTGTAACTAGTAATTCTCTAAGGGTGGCTGGAGATGAACTAAATGAGGATATTGTAAACTATGTAAAAAGAGAAATGAACTTAGCAATAGGAGAAACAACAGCCGAACAAGTTAAAATAAATATTGGATGTGCTAAACCTTTATTAACAGAAGAAAGCATGGAAATTAGAGGTAGACATTTAGCAACAGGTCTTCCTGAAACAGCTATAATTACTTCAACACAAGTTCAAGAGGCAATGAATGACTCAATTGAAAAAATTGTAGACATTATAAAACAAACTTTAGAGAAAACACCTCCAGAGCTAGCATCAGATATCATGGAAAGAGGAATAGTTTTAACAGGTGGAGGAGCACTAATTAGAAATTTTGATAGTTTGTTAGCAGAAAAAACAGAAATGCCAGTATATGTAGCAGACCACCCATTAGAATGTGTGGCAAAAGGAGCAGAGAAAACACTAGAAGATTTAGAAAAACTAAGAACAGTACTAAGTAGCTCTAGAAGAAGATAATTTTTAAGGAGTAGGAATGTATAAAAATAAAAAGACGGGTATAGTAGGCATTATAATAACAATAATTGTATTGATAATAATTGTTATATTATCTAATACAGATATTAAAAAAGTTTCATTTGTAGAAAATATTTTTAGTAGTATTGTAATGCCGATTCAAAATGGGCTTACGTATTTAAAAAACAAGATAGAAGGAAATGACAGTTTTTTTACGGATGTCAAAAATTTGCAAGCTGAAAATGATGAACTTAAAAAGAAAAATAGTGAATTAGAACAATCTTTAAGAGAACTAGAAATTATAAAATCTGAAAATGAAACATTAAAAGAATACGTTAATTTGAAGGATAAATATTTAGAATATAAAACTTTGCCTGCATATATTATAAATAAAAATATAAATAATTATGAAAAAACTTTGGTAATAAATGTAGGAAGTAAAAATGGTATAAAACCTAACATGACTGTAATTGCAGATAAAGGTTTAGTTGGCTATGTAATATCTACCACAGATAATACTTCAAAAGTACAAACAATTATAGATAGTTCTACATCTGTAAGTAGTATTATTAGTACATCAAAAGAAGCAATTATTGCTACAGGAACATTAGAAGGAAATTCAATATTAAAAGCTTCATATATACCAACAGAAGCTACGTTATTAGAAAATGACAATGTTGAGACATCTGGTTTGGGTGGTATTTATCCGAAAGGAATACACATTGGAACAATTAAGCAAATTGTTAACACAAAAAATAATATAGACCGTTATGCATATATAGAAACTGCAGTTGATTTTTCAAAATTGCAAACAGTATTAGTTATAACTAATGAATAGTAGAAAGGAAAAATATGAAAAAAGCAATAGCAATAATAAGCCTAATAATTGCATTTTTTGTAATATATTTTTTACAAACTAACTTTTTTACATGGTTCACAATAGGTGGAATAATGCCAAATTTATTTATAATATTGGTGCTATTTATTGGTTTATTTATTGGAAAAAAAGTAGGCTTTATATTAGGTATTGTATTTGGAATAATTCTAGATTTTTTGTTGGGACAAGCTGTGGGAGTGTCAGCGTTTCTATTAGCAGTAATTGGGCTTATTGCAGAATATTTAGACAGAAGCTTTTCGAAAGATAGTAGAATAATGTTAATGATGATAGTAATAGCAGGAACAGCGCTTTTTGAAGTTGGATATTACATATTTAAAATATTAAAGTATGGAGCTATATTTGAATTTGTACCATTTTTAAAAATATTAATAATAGAGATAATATTCAATCTTATTTTAACTATAATATTGTACCCATTAATACAGAAAACGGGAAATAAATTAGAAGATATTTTTAAAAGTAAAAAAATATTGTCAAGATATTATTAAGGAGGAAATGTTGGAACAGACTAAGAAATTAAGATACAATATAATTATAGTAATAACATATATAGTTGGCATTATTTTGTTGTTCCAACTTTTTAACTTGCAAGTTATAAAAGGAAGCGAATACAGAGAAACTTCAAATACAAGATTAACAAGAGAATCAACAGTAAAAGCGGCAAGAGGGAATATAACGGATAATTCAGGAAATAAATTGGTAACAACAAAAACTGGTTTTAGTTTGGAACTTTACAAAACTAAAATAGATAATGATGTTTTTAATAATTTGATATATAATCTAGCAGTATTACTAGAAAAAAATAAAGATAAATATAATGATAACTTACCAATTACCGTAAATCCATATGCTTTTACATCAAAAGATGAAGAAATACAGAAAAAATGGAAAAAAGAATATGGAATAGATGAAAATGCAACAGCAGAAGAGGCTTTTAATTTTTTTAAGAAAAAATATGACATAAAACAAGATGAGCCAGAAAAAGCGAGAAAAATAATGACAATTAGATATGAAATTTCTAGAAATGGATATAGCAATATCAAGCCAGTAATTATATCTAATAATATTAGTTATATAAGTGCAAACCAAATAAAGGAACAGAGTAATAAATTTCCAGGAACAGCAGTTGTAACAGTGCCAATAGTAACATATCCATATGGAAGTTTAGCATCACATATTTTAGGCTATGTTGGTTCAATTTCAGCAGAAGAATATGATGCTAACAAAGATAAATATGGAATGAATGATACAATAGGAAAAACGGGTATGCAATATACTTTAGAAGAGTATTTAAAAGGGCAAGATGGAGTTAGACAGGTTGATATGTCAGTTGATGGAACTATTACAGAGGAATATATTTCACAAGAAGCGGTTGCTGGTAATAATGTGGCACTAACCATTGATTCAAACTTACAAAAAGTAACTGAAAAAGCTTTGGCAGAAAATATTAAAAAAATATCAAATGGAGCATATGGAAAAAAATATAATGCTAAAAATGGTGCAGCAATTGTAATGAATATAAAAACCGGAGAAGTGCTAGCACTAGCAAGCTATCCAGATTATGAACCAGAATTATTTGTATCAGGAATAAGCCAATCAAAATTAGATGAATATAATAAAAATAAAAACTGCTATAACTGGGCAATTTCAGGAACCTATGCACCAGGATCTGTATTTAAAATGGTAGTTGCAACAGCAGCTTTAGAAGAAAAGATAATAACAACTCAAACTACAATCAATGATACAGGTATATATCCAAGAGGGCATAAACCAGCCTGTTGGATATATACAGATAGACATTATGGACATGGTTACTTAAATGTTACGGGAGCTATTAAAAAATCTTGTAATTATTTCTTTTATGAACTAGGTTATAGAATGGGAATAGATCCTGTGATAAAATATGCTAAAGCATATGGACTTGGAATAAAAACAGGAATAGAATTGTCAGGAGAAGCAGAAGGTATAGTAGACTTAAAAAAACAATGCCAAGATTTATATGGACAACAGTGGCAACTAGGAGATACACTTTCAGCAGTAATTGGGCAAAGTTATAATGATTATACACCTATCCAAATAGCAAGATATGTTAGCATGCTAGCAAACGGAGGCAAGTCAGTAGATGTTACATTAATAAAATCTATTACAGATGCAGATGGAAATAAAATATCAAAAGATGAATATGAGAAAAAAATAAAAGAAAAACTAGGAATTGAAGACATACCAGAAGTTAAAGATTTAAATATAAAAAAAGAAAATTTAGATGCTATATTAAAAGGCATGAAAGGAGTTACAAGCGAAACTGGAGGAACAGCTTATTATGTATTTTCTGATTTAGATATAGATATTGGAGGAAAGACAGGTTCTGCTGAAACGGGAATTAAAAACCAAGTAAATGGATGGTTCGCAGGTTTTGCACCATATGATGATCCTGAAATTGCAATTGTAGTTTTTATAGAAAATGCAGGTTCTGGAGGAAACGTAGGAGATACAGCCAAAACGATAATAAATGAATATTTAGGGATGAATGCTAAAGATGTGAAGGAAGACCTTAATGCAATTCCTTCTACACAAATCAATAATTAAACTGTTATATAAGGAGTTAAAAATAGATGAAAAAAGAAGAAGTAAATGAATTAGGATTATATGGAATTAAAAAAAGTTTTAATAAGGAAATTGCAACCTCAGAAACTAAATTTTATAAAGGTTCAATTCGTTCAGGACAAAAAATGGAATTTGAAGGAAGCTTAGTAATACTTGGAGACGTAAATGCAGGGGCTGAAGTATTAGCTGAAGATAATGTTGTAATACTAGGAATATTAAGAGGAATGGCACATGCAGGAGCAAAAGGAAATAAAGAGGCTATAATTGCAGCAGCCTCTATTGAATCTGCACAAATACGTATTGCAGATATTGTAAAAGAAATTGAAAGAGAAGACAATGTAGAAGATACAAGAGAAATTAAAACTTATGCTTATGTTGAAGAAAATGAAATCATATTAACTTAATAATAACAATATAAGAGCAATAAATAAATATTGATCTTTAACATCTTCCTTGTACAAAAAGAAAATCAATCCAATAAGTAAAAGGTCATCATTATATAATTTTAAACCAAATAAATCAAAATAACTTTCATCTTCGCCACGATCAGTTTGATTAAAAAAATTATCTAAAAAATTAAAACCATATGAAGATGTATTAGTTTTCTTATTATCTTTAGGCTTGGTCGAAGATTTATAATTTTTATTATATCCTCTTGAAAACTCAGGAGGATATTCTTTTACTTTAGAGGTAGCTAGAGTGCCTCTACTATAGTACATAGAGGGATTGTAAGTATATCTTCTAAAATAAGGAAAACTGAAAAATGGGTAACTATACATCATTCTTTTTTTCACCACCTAAAGGATTCAAAATTTCAAATGCTTTTCCCATACTAAATAACTTTATGTATTGGTCAACTTTTTCTTTTCTACTAGGCTTTAAATAAGGCTTTAAAGACTTTAACAAGTTGGCTCTGGGATCATTTTGACTTCTATTCATATTATCAATAATAGATTTCATTTTTAACATAGTATCCATATCAAAATTTGGCATATCATTAGAATTATTTTCTGAATTTGGCTGTTCCGTAGAAGAATTAGAAGACATGCCATTAGAATTAAAATTATTAAGCATACTTTTTATAGAATCTGGAACTTCATTATTTTTAAGCATATCATTCATTTTCTGAAAAATTTCTGACATATCTTCACTCATAACCATTCTCCTTAAATATTATTATTTTTTCTAATTTGATTTATAATATTATCTGCATCCTTAGAATTAAGCATTTTACTAACCTTTGAAAGATTTGCATCTAATTCTTTTTTATCCATTTTAGATAGCATATTCATAAGCTGAGCCATATCCATCTTATTATCCATACAATCACCTCAATATAATATATGTTCTTAAAACTATAATATTATATGTAAGAAAACTAAAATAGTGACTAATGTAATATAAATTTAATATTGGGCACGTTAATTGTAGTTCCGTAAATAAAAAACCTATATTTACCACTATTACCAAAGATTTGCTGTTGAAAAAAGTCATAAAAATGATAAAATATATATGAGTAATTAAAAATATAAGAACAAAATGTAAAAAAAGTAACTTTGAGGCTTAAAAAGCATTGAAAAATGAGCAAAAATGTCGTATAATATAATATGAGATCTATAATTTTAAGGAGGAAGCTATGAATAAAACATTAAAAAAGATTATCGCAACAGTACTACTTACCTGTATGATAAGTGCTAATTTATCTATAATTGGAGAATATGGAATAAGTTATGCATTATCAGAAAGTGAACTATCTAATCAAAAAACAACTACTCAAAATGAAAATGTAGAATTTAATTCATACTTTGAGGGAGGAGTTCATAGTAAAACAGAAAAACTTGAAAATACAACAAAGCTATTTGTTAACATCAAAGTAAAAAATGCAGGTTACTTGGAAAATCCGGTAATCAGTTTTTCAGATGTAAACTTTAAAATAGCAGGAGAAGTGAATAACGAAAATATTCAAAGCATTAGTGAAAATAAAATAACCTTAAACAAATTAAATAATGGAACAGATTTAACGCTAGAGCTTCCAGTAAAAATACTTAATGAAGATGAAGTTGCATTAGATAATTTTGAAAAAGAGACAAAAACAAATTTCACAGCTACATATATAGATGCAAATGGAAAATCGAACGAGATTTCAAAACAAGTTGTAAATAAATTATTATGGGATGGAACAGAAGGAACAGAAGGAATATTAAAAACAGATGTAACTAAAAAAATTCCATACCACATTGGAGAAAAATATGGAGTGCTATTGCAATTTTATATAGATGCCGAAATAAAAGATAGCAAGTTACCAATCAAAACAACCAAAATTGATGTAACAGTTCCAACATTAAACAATATAAAACCAACTTCAGCCAATGTAATTGCAACAAGTACAGAAGCAACAAATGGTGAAGTAAACGGTACAAATTTCACTTCAAGTAATTATAATTACGATTCTACAACAGGAGTTTTAACAATAAATACTAAAAATAAACAAGACAAAATCTCATGGGTAAAAAATGTTAAAGATAGATATTTAGTTACCTTTATTTTTGATGTAAAAGAAGCATATGACTATGTTATAAACAATACTGGTAAAATAGAAGTAGGAATAAGTGCAAAATCAGAAATAGAAGTATATAATGGACAAAAAACTATAGTTAAAAACAATGCAGAAAAATCATTCTCATATACTGCAGGTGAGGGCGCAACTGTGTCAATGCCAACAGAAGGAAAAATGATAGACTTTGATATAAAAACTATATCAGAAATGGCTAAAGGACAAATTTATGCAAACTATGAAGCAAAAAATAAAAATGAAACAACATATAATATAAACTACTATGCTACAGTATGTAATGCGGAATTAACAGATAAGATTGAATTTACTCAAGAGATAGATCAATTTTTAACAAAAGAGAATACTAAAAATGCTACAACAGTTGCAGGAAACAATTATACATACAATAAAATAGTAAAAATAAATAAGGATATATTCAAAAAAATTCTTGGAGAAGATGGAAGCATAAAGTTAGCTAATTCAGATGGAACAGAAATTGCAACAATAGATAAAGATACAACAGTTTCAGAAGAAAAGTATACTATAGATATAAGCGAAAAAAATAACAATCAATTGTTAATAACTACAAGCAAACCAGTAGCAGAAGGAATATTAACAATTGAAGTAGAAAAGGCAGTAAAAACAAATATAGATTATACATCAAATCAAATGAAAAACTTTAAAAAGCTAACAACAGGAATGAGAGCAACAGTAGATGAAGAAGATGTAAAAACAACAAAAGAAATAACATTAACAGAACCAAAAACAGAAGTATTATTTGGAATTAGCCAAAAAGAATTAACAACAGCAGTAAAAAATAAAAATATAGGAATAAGAATAATATTAAACACCTCTGATACAACAAAAGCACTATATAAAAATCCAACATTTAAAATAAAATTACCATCATATATTGAAAAATGCAATTTAAATAGTTATGACATAGTAATGGGAGATGGTTTAAAAATAAAAAGTGCAAAAACAGCAACAGAAAATGGACAAATAGTAATAAATGTGGAATTAGAAGGAACACAAACAGAATATGCTACAAATGCTCAATATGTTGGAGCTGTTATTGATATTAATGTAGATTTAACAACTAAAACATTGACACCAACCAATACTAACAAAATAACAATGGAATATAAAAATAATAATGAGATGTCAGAAAATAACAACGGAACAGTAGAGGAAAAAGTAAACTTTATTGCACCTGAAGGAATTGTTACAGCAAATGGAATCTCTAATTATGCACAGGGAAAGGAAATATTAACTATAGCTGATGAAGGGGCAACAGGAATAATTGCAACAAATTCAGCAAAAAGAACAATTACAATTACAGGAAAAATAATAAATAATTATAATAACGCAATTAAAGATGTTGTTATACTAGGAAGGATTCCTGCAAATGGAAGCACTAATATAGACACAAATGAGAATTTAGGATCAACATTTGATACAAGTTTAAAAACAGCAATACAATTACAAAATATTGAAACCAGTGATTACACTATATATTATTCAATAAAGGCTAATGCTAATAAAGATTTGACAGATACTAGCAATGAATGGACTACTACATTTAATGTTAATGCAAAATCATATATGGTAGTATATGGAAAAGATCTTAATGAAACTAAAATGATAGAGTTTGCGTATGATGTAGAATTACCAGAAAATCTTTCATATAATAATAGCATATATGAAATGTATAAAATATATTATACAAATATGTCTTCAATAGGAAATATTCAAGAATCAAAAACGTCTCCTATTATAGAATTAACAACAGGAAAAGGGACTGAACTATCTGTACAATTATCTTCAGATGTTGAAACTGTAAGAGAAGGACAAACAGTAAGAATGAAAGCTATAGTAAAAAATAGTGGTGAGTTAACAGCAAAAAATGTAAAAATAAATATACCATTACCAAAATATGCTACATTTACTGAACTTATAGCAGGAAACTATTTCCAACAAGATGATAGTAGTAAAAAGATTGTTGATCTAGGAACAATAGCTAAAAACGAAGAAAAAGAAATCTACTATTATTTGAAATTTGATAATTATGCAGCTGCTTTTAATGGGGAAAATATTACTGAAGAGGAAAAAGCAGAATATTTAAAATTCCCTAAAGCAATAAATAATACAGTATATTTAACAGCAGATAACTCTAATAAAGTAAATTCTAATGAATATACAATTAATTTAGAAAAAGGACAAATTGCAATAGAATTAATTTCAAATACAGTAGAAGACACAGTACTAAAAAAAGGAGAAAGTTTAAATTATATTATTAACTTAATGAATATTTCAGGAAATACAGAATTAAAAAATACAGTAGTAACAATACCATTACCACAAGGAGTAATGTTCAAATCAGCAACAGTAAATCATAACCCTATAGAAGACAATGCTACAACAGATGGGGTAAGCTACAATGAAAGTACAAGAACTGTTACGGTTAATGTTGGAACATTAGAACATAAAAAAGTAGTTAAATTAGAAACAGAAATACAAGAATTTGAAGGAACTATTTCTATAATGGCAAAAGCAAAAGCGGATGAGACTGATGAAAATTATTCTAATGTTAGTGAATACAGAACTGAAATTGTAAAGTTAGAGGTATCAAACTTAACATCAACACCTAAATATGTAAAAGAAAAAGAGCAAGTAGTATATAATTTAAAACTTACTAATAAAGGTGAATCTTATATAAAAAATATTGTAATTACAGATGTTTTACCAACCGAATTAGACTTTGAAAAAGCTACATATATGTATAATGGAAAAGAAGGAATAGTAAATTATTTAATAGAAGATAAAATTCAAATAGATATTTTATCTATGAGCCCAGGAGAAAGCATAAATATTAACTTATATGCAACAGCTAATTTATTACCAGATAAAAATGACAAAAAAATAAGTAATAAAATGACTGTGAAGGCAGATAATGTTACAGAAACAGAGACAAATAGTGTAGAAAACATAATTGAATATTATCAAAAGGCACATGATGAAAGTGGAAGTGAAGTAGATGACCCAACAATTCCAGAAAGTACATATAAAATAACTGGAACAGCATGGATAGATAATAATAGAAATGGAATGAGAGACAGCCAAGAAGAATTATTATCAAATGTAAAAGTAATACTAGTAAATAAATCTACAAATGTAATTGTAAAAGATAAAGATACAAAACAAGCAAAATCAACAACAACAAATGACCAAGGACAATATGAATTTAGCAATATAGAAAAAGGAAGATATTTTGTATTATTTGTATATGATGCTGCAAAATACAGTGTTACAGAATATCAAAAAGAAGGAGTTGATGCATCAGTTAACTCGGACGCAATTGATGTAGAGGTACTTCTAAATGGAGAAAAAACAATAGCAGGAATGACAGACACAATTGAAATTTCAAACTCAAATCTTAGAGATATTGACATAGGATTATATGTTCAAGAAAAATTTGATTTAAGACTAGATAAATATATTAGTAAGATTACTAGAACAACCCCAACCTCTGGAACAGATATATTTGATTATAGTAATGAAAAACTTACTAAGATAGAAGTTTTAAAGAAAAACTTAGGAAAGAGTAGTATAGTTGTAGAATATAAAATAGTGGTAAAAAATGAAGGAGCAGTAGCAGGCTATGCTAAGAAAGTAGTAGATTATTTACCAAAAGGAGTAGTATTTAATACAGAACTAAATAAAGACTGGTATTTATCAGATAATGGAAATGTATATAATACAAGCTTAGAAAACACAATTATAAATCCAGGAGAAACAAAAGAACTAACATTGGTCTTAGTAAAACAAATAACAGAAGACAGTATAGGAGTTTTAAACAATACAGCAGAAATATATGAAGCATATAATGAACAAGGACTAAAAGATATAGACTCAACACCAGCTAACAAAGTAGAAACAGAAGATGATATGTCTAAAGCAGATATTGTTTTAGGAATAGTAACAGGTGCACAAATTGCAATTTGTATAATATTACCTTTAGTAATAATATCATTGCTTGGATTTGGAATATTTGAAATCAAGAAAAGGGTTCTAAAAAAAGTGTAGAGAGGAGGTAAAATATGAGAAGTAAAACTATAAAAATAAGTGTAATAATGTTTATAGCATTCATAGCATTTATTTGCATATTTAGTAATACAAAAGTACAAGCTACGTTATTAGATAAACCATATGGACAAGAATTTATGATTCCGTCATGTAAAAGGTATGAATATACTAACCAAAAAGGTGAAAACAAATATTCTGTATTACCTAAATACCCTGGTTATACAATTTATTGTACTAATACTGGTGCGAGATTTGACTTCGTACAATCAATAACTAAGTCAGAAATAGACCATTTACTTAAAACATATAAGAGATCTAGAAAATGTGGATGTTTTGGACCTTTAACAGATGAAGGACATACATATCCATATTATCAAAAAAGTAGTACTGGTTCACTGACAAATGCATTATCATATATAGTAACAATAGATGGTACAGACTGGACACTTGAAAAACAATTTGCAGTATGGCAAATGAGCAATATGAAACTAGATGGTGGAATTGTTAAAATAGGAAGTGATTATCATAAAAATGATTATAGTGGTAAAGGATATGAAAAAGAAGCAAGAAATTATGATGCATTTGTAAATGCTCTTGCGCAAAATGGAGCGCAAATAAGCATTACATCAAGTAATAATACACTTACAAAAATTGACCAAACTGCAGGACGATATACAGTTGGAGCATTTAGTGTAAATTATACAGATGGAAGATATGAAGATGTAACTTTTGGCGGAATATCAAATATGTATTTAATTGGGTATAATGAAAAAGGACAACAAGTAAAAAATATAGCAATAAATAAGTTTGTTATAAATAATAAAGAAGTAACACCTAGATACTTTTCACCTGATAGTATCAATTATGTAGATACTAATCCTCAAGCATATCCAGACTCAGGAGAAAACTTTCAAGTAGTATTTTCTGATCCAAATAAAGGAGTAACAGATAATAATCAAATAATTTCTGACATTGAACTTTATGCCGAATATACATATATGATTGCAACAGGGGAATATGTAAAATATGTTGGACTTAGATATGGCACTGGTGGAGCAGCTGGAACTCATGATGATCACACATATAATCCACACACACATACTGTAAAAGAAGAATATGAGGTTGAGGAAGATGTAAAGGTATATCATACATGTGATAGACATGGTGGAGTTTGTATGATATCTTATAAGTCAGCTTGCCCAGGTTATACAATTAGTAGACAAACAGTGAAAAAGACTAAAGATGTTACATATTCATGTAATGGATGTATACAAACATATCAATTAACAACTCAAGAGCAACAAGGCTTTTCATCAATGGATGGAGAAAGAAGATTATATAAAACTACAGCGATAACAAGCAAAATAAAAATAAGAATGGACCTAGGTGGATATGTATGGGAAGATGCTTTGGTTGGAAAAGAGAACAAGGCAGATGGACTTAATAATACAACAGGAGATAAACCAATTCAAAACATAAGAGTTATTTTATATGATAAAAACAACAATAAGATAGCAGAAAAACGTACAGACAGTGATGGATGCTATTTATTTACAAACTTAGACCCTATGAAAAAATATTATGTTGCATTTGAATACAATGGACAATTATATATACCTACAGAATACAAGAAAACTAACAACTGGAAGAATACATCAAAAGCAACGGAAACATCAACAGACAGAACAGCATTTGATAATAGATTTGCAGAAATAGGAGCATATCCAAATAACTATAAAAGATCAAATGGAAAATATAATAAAGCATATTCACAATATGAACTAATGGGATTTAAACTAGATGCAAACGGAAAATACTATTATGACAAATCACAACATTATATAGATACTTTCTATACAATAGACAAAAATGGAAATATAATAAAAGGAAATAAGATAAATCCTGCACAAGTAAGCAGTGGAGATGCACAAAAAGTAAACTTTGTTAATGATTGTAAAATAGTTGCATACACACAAGCACAACAAAATAAACTAAATCCAGATTTGTATCCTGCAAAAAATCAATTTGTTATAAACAAAACTGAAAAGCAAAAATATACAACTGGAAAACAAGCAAGAGCAACTAAATTTTCAACAAATGCCGTTAAATATAACGGAAAAACATATGAACCACTATATCCAGATCAATTTTTCATTGATTTAGGACTTGTAAGAAGACAAGAAGTTGACTTAGCTTTAAGAAAAGATATTTTATATGCAGCAACAAAAATCAACTCAAAAACTGAAATATATCAATATGATAAGCGTGCAAACAATGATGAATATTGGTTAATTGAATACAGAATGAGAAATTATGCTGATTACTATGGCGGAATGTATGTAAATGGAGTATATAAATCAGACTATAGATATAGAGGGGAAAGAACTAATGGCGGAAGTGACTTAGAAGCATATGTAACATATAAAATAACAGTTAGAAACTCATCTATAGATGTGTTAGGACAAATAACAGAAGTAGTAGATTATTATGATAAAGATTATACATATATGCCTAAGCTATCATGGGTAATGTACAAAGACAATTCAGCAGATGACAATACAAAAATTGCTGTAAAGAAAGAAGACTACTATAATATGATTGCAACAGGCGACTTGTCAAAGATTCCAAACACGAGAAAAATAACAACAAAGACTTCAAGTAAGTATGGAGCTAAATCAGATATGACAACAGAAATGAATGCTATATATATTAGTGGATTAGCAGACAAGAAATTAGCGGTAGGAGAGCAAGCATATATCTATTTAACCTTTAAAGTAAATAAAGATGGAGACAACCCAATAACTGTAGATAAAGATAATGAATTCAAAATGAATTATGCCGAAATAAATGGCTATAAAACATATTATACAGGAAACATAGATTTACCAAATGGAGTAAAGAAAACAAGTAATAATGCAGCAGGCTTAATAGATATCAACTCAACACCGGGCAATTTAAGCCTATCTGATATAACAGGCAATAAGTACGAAAAGAACTTTGAGAATGATACAGACCGTGCAAAAGGATTACAAATAAAGATAGACGACAATTCACAAAGAAAGATAAGTGGAACGGTTTGGGAAGACCAAAGAACAAAAGAAGTATCAGGAACAAGCATAGGAGATGGAGTAAGACAAACAAACGAAATTAAGATACAAGGTGTTACAGTACAATTACTTGAAAAGTTGAAAGATGGAAAAGAATTCTTATGGCAAACAACAACAACTGATGCAAACGGAGCTTACAAATTTTCAAACTTTGTACCTGGAAATTATATTGTTAGATTTATGTATGGACATAATCTCCCTACTGTACAAACTAAAAACAATGTATCATATAATGGTCAAGACTTTAAATCAACAGTATATCAAAAAGAAATTAATGGAAAAGAAATTTCAGGATATGCAGAAAAGTACTATAATATTAGAGCTGCAGATACCTTTGGCAAAAACTTGTCTGACGCAAGAGATATTTGGGAAGACAAAACAATATCAATTGGACAGCAAATAAATAATAGACCAACAGCTGTATACCAAAATGTAACATTACAAGGTAGAGAAACGGTAAATAAATATCTTGCTAATGGAGCAAAAAATCATGATGCAGAAATTTTGGCAGTACCATATGCAAGTAACCCTAACCAAACATATATAGCTGAATTGATTAAAAATACTCAAGTAGTAGCAGAAACAGGAATAATAGTAATCGAGGGAGAGTATGACAGACAAACAACCTTAGGAGATAGTACTCAAAAAACAAGTAATGGAAAAGAAAACTATGCAAATGGAAATGATGTAAATGGTACATATGAAATTAAGAATCTTGACTTTGGACTAACAGAAAGACCAAAAGCACAATTAGAACTAAACAAACAGGTAACAAATGTAAAAGTAACATTAGCAAATGGAAATGTGTTATTTGATGCAAATGATGCGGTAGCGAATTTAGCTTGGATAAAACATAAGGATTATGACTTAATGAGTAAAATGAAAGACGGAAAATACAAAGAGTATTACAAAGAGAGTAAAAGCAATAAGAAATATAACCGTTATTCATATAAAACAGACATACAAGATATGATAAATAACACACTATATAGAGGTGGAAAAAACGGACTTATCCAAGTAACTATGGATTCAGAGCTAATGCATGGAGCGACAATACAAATAAGTTACAAACTAACAGTAAAAAACGTAGGAGAAATAGATTATACAGGAAAAGACTTCTACTATAAAGGAATAGGAGCAAGTGAAGGAAACAAGGTAACAACAACAGCAAACTTAATTGTAGACTATATTCCAAATAATTTACAATATAGAGAAGGAGATAACGAAGGTTGGTCAGTAGTAAAGGCTCAAGATTTAATTACAACAGGAAATGTAAATGGAAGTATAGGAACATCAATAAGTAAATATAATACAATACTTGCAACAGACAAAATGAATAAAGCATTAAAACCAGGAGAAACAGTTACAAAAGAATTAGTATTAACACAAACCATTACATCACAAAATACACAAGATAATATGACCTATGGAAACATAGCAGAAATATTACAAACCTCAAACACCGTAGGAAGAAGGATGGCATTTTCAATAGTAGGAAATCAAGACCCTACAAAAGCACCAACAGAAGTAGATAGTGCAAAAGCAGAAGAAGTAGTAATATTACCACCATTTGGACAAATGTACTTATACTTTGGATTAGGAATTGTGGTAGTAGCATTAATAGCAGGAGCAGTAATAGTCATTAAGAAAAAAGTTCTAAAAAAATAATCAACTAAAGAAATTCTATAAGGGAATCCTTATGGGATTTCTTTTTGCTTTTTACATACTAAATATTGAAAAACCAACAAAAATAATGTAAAATATAAGACATAAAAAAGAAAAAACAAATAAAAACACTAAAGATAGCAAAAAAGATAGAAAACTTTTTTTATCTGCATACCAAAAACGACAAACATTTTAAACAGCTTGTACTAAAATATATGCAGATTAAAAAAGTAGGGGTGGTAAAAAGTGTTTAATAATAAAAACAATGAGGAAACAGCTAAACAGATATTAGCAAATCTTTTTAGTATACAAAATATTATTATTTATATAATATCATTTATGATTTCAATGGTGGGATTTAGTAGTCAAAGTCTTATGCTAAGTATAAGCCCATTCGCTATAAGCTTTTTGGCGTCAATGTTGAGTAACCGTAAGCCTATTGGTTTTATATATTTATTAACATTGGTAGGTACATTTATTTCTTTTGGTACAAATAGTACACTAATATATTTTTTAACAACACTTGTATTTTTTGTACTAGTATTAATAAAAAGACCAAAAGAACAAGAGGATGTGAATGAACAAAAAAAACTAGGAGTACATTTATTTTTAGCAGTATTATTGGTACAAATAGTGCCAATGTTTTTTAATAACTTTTATGTATATGATTTATTAACAAGCATAATGCTTGCGATAGCTAGTTACGTATTTTATAAAATCTTTACAAACTCAATATCAATGCTACAAGATATAGGCACACAAAAGGCCTTTTCAATTGAAGAAGTTATTGGTACAAGCCTTTTACTAGCAATTGCATTTTGTGCTTTTGGCAATTTAAGTGTATTTGGCTTTAGCATACGTAATATCTTAAGTATCTTACTAGTTTTAATATTAGGATGGAAAAATGGCATGCTGGTTGGTGCTACAAGTGGTATAACAATAGGGACTGTACTTGGTATAATTGCAGGAAATGAGCCAGTTATGGTTGCTTCTTATGCAATATCAGGGCTAATAGCAGGAATATTCTACAAACTTGGAAAAATAGGAGTTATAGTTGGCTTTATATTAGGAAATGTAATATTAACATATGTAGCAAATGGTAACACAGTACCAGTAATATTGATACAAGAAATTTTAATAGCATCACTTGGTTTATTAGCAGTACCAAAAAGGTTTAAAATAGACATTCAAGATTTGATCGGAAAAGACAAGTTACTTCCTGAAACTACAACAAGAGCATTAACAGAAAATGAAGACACAGTATTTAAACTAAATAGTATGTCACAAACAATAGCAGATTTAGCTAAAAGCTATGAAGAAGCGGCAAGTACCGTATTAGAAGAAAAGGACTTAAAAGAGCAAGAATTATCAAATGAACAAATATTTAAAGAAGAATTAGATGTAAATATATCAGAACTAGAAAACAACTTATTATATGAAGATATATCGCAGAATAACTGTGGCATTGTAGACGAAATCTTTAAGCATTTATTAAAAAATGACATAATTACAGAAAAAGAATTAGCTAATATTTTCGAACAACATAATTTGTACATTGTAGGCTTTAGACAAAATGGTACTACAGCAGAAAATGATGTATCAAAAATGATTAAAGCAATAAACTCAGCATATAGAGTTAGTAGAGTTAATTTTATATGGAAAATGAAGATGCAAGAAAACAAGAAAAATGTATCTTCTCAATTAGAAGGTGTATCAGAAGCAATATCACAAATGGCAGAAGATATAAAACAAGAAAAAGCAGAACCATTTGAAACTCAAAAACAAGAAATACTAAATTTGTTAAAACAAAAAGAAATAGAAATAGACAATATAAAAATAAAACAAAATGTCTCAGGAAGGTATTTTGTAGAGGTATTTACTCCGAACTGTGATGACATAGAAGGTAAAAAATGCAATATTAAAAAAATTGCTAAAATACTAGAAAAAGTATTACAAACTAAATTTGTAATACAAGCACAAAATTGTAGCTTAAGAGAACAATTAAACACTTGCAAATTTACATATTATTCAGAAGATAAATATAAATTACAAGTAGGAATAGCTACATCAACTAAAGAAGGTTCGAAAGTATCTGGAGATAGCAATATAGCAACAAAGCTAGAAGACGGAAAATACTTATTAGCAATTAGTGATGGAATGGGTTCAGGAGAAGAGGCTAACCAAAGTAGCAAAATTGCTATAAATATGTTAGCAAAACTATTAAAAGCAGGTTTTGACAAAGAAACTTCTATAAAATTGATAAACTCAAGCTTAATAGCAAATACTAAAGAGGATATGTATACAACTTTAGACATACAAATATTAGACTTATTTGTAGGAAATATGGAGTTTATAAAAAATGGAGCATGTCCAACTTTTGTAAAAAGAAATAAAGAAGTACAATTACTAAAATCACTTACACTTCCAGCAGGAATTGTGGAAAAAAGTGATTTAATAGTATATGATTATGACTTAGAAGATGGCGACATTTTAGTAATGTGTACAGACGGAATTATAGATGCTAATACAGAATATATAAATAAAGAATTATGGGTAAAATATTTGTTAGAAGATATAAACACAGATGATGCACAACAAATAGCAAATATGGTGTTAAATGAAGCAATTGACAATGAATTCGGAATGAAAAAAGATGACATGACAGTAATAGTTGCTAAAATAAATAAAAAATAGTACCAAAAACGACAAAAATCTTGTAATTATATATAAAAATGTGATATAGTATAGCTATAAAATTAGCCGTACTATATTTTTTTGTATGGTCTTAAGGAGGAAAGTGAAAAATGTCATCAGGAAAAAGATATAATTCACAAAAACCAAAGCTAAATATTAAAAAGGTAATAGCTGCTGTTATTGTTCTTGCTGTTATAATTATGGCGATTACAGGAATAGTAAAGGTATTTACAGGAGGAAGTAAATCAGAAGAGAAGACTATTCCAAATCGTTATTTTGCAGTATATACAAACAACAAATGGGGAGTAATAAATTCAAAAGGAGAAACTGTTATAAAGCCTCAATACGATGAAGCAATTATTATTCCAGACAATAGCAAAGCTATATTTATATGCACATATGATGTAGACTATTCAAAAAATACATATAAAACAAAAGTTGTAAATGCAAAAAATGAAGAAATCATAAAAGGATATGATTCAATCACAGCTTTAGAAAATTATGATAATGAAAATAACATATGGTATGAAAATGATGTATTACTAGCTTCAAAAGATGGAAAATTTGGACTAGTAGACTTTAAAGGAAAAGAATTGCTAAAATGTGAATATGATGAAATCACAACTTTAAAAGGCGTAAAAAGTAGTTTGATAACTAAAAAAGATGGAAAGTTCGGATTAGTAGATAACATAGGAGCAACTATAATAGAAAATACATATACTAAAATTGCACCAGTTTCAGATAAATACGAAGATGGATATATAGTAACTGATTCTGATAAAAAAATGGGAGTTATAAATCATAACAAATCTACAGATGTAGAAGTTAAATATCAAGATATTAAAGCTTTAGGCGGAAACGGAAAATATGTAGTAAAAGAATCAGGTAAATGGCAAGTTATAGATACTGAAGGAAACACATATTTAAAAGGAAAATTTGATGACGTAGTTTCTATAAATGGTGAAAATGTTGTTATAAAAAACAATGGAAAATATGGTGTTGTAACCTTAAGTGGAGATACTAAAATTGCAACAAAATATCAAGAGGTCAAATATTTATTTGATGACAAATATATTTTTAAGTCAGAAAACAAGTATGGTGTTGTAAACTTAGAAGGTGAAGAACTAATTGACCCAACATATGAAAGCTTAATTTATAGAGCAGATGCAGGATTTTTAGAAGGTACAAAGCCAAATGAAGTAAATACTGAATTTATGGATAATTCACTAATAACTAAGTTAGTAGGAATTCTAACAGAAATAAATATTGATAATGGATATATGAGAGTTAGAGTAGATAACGAATATAAATATTATAACTTTAAATTTGAAGAAAAAACTAATAAAGAAGTGTTAACAACTAATACTATATTCTTAGACAAAAAAGATGGAAAATATGGATTTGTTAATAAAAATGGAATAGTAGTAGTTGACTATATTTATGATGATGCTAGAGAACAAAATGAATATGGTTATGCAAGTGTTAAGAAAAACGGTATGTGGGGTTGTGTAAATCAAAAAGGTAAAGTTGTAATTACACCAGCATATCAGTTAGAGAATAACCCTATAATTGAATTTATTGGAAAATGGCATTTAGGAGAAGATTTAAATTTAAATTACTATACAGATAAATAAGAGGAGAAAATAATGGGACTAAAGACAAAATATCAATATACATACTTTATTTATCCATATTTAATTGAAGAAAATAATTATAGAAATTATCTATATAAACTATTAAAAAACAAGAAGTGTATGCTAAAAATATTTGAACCACAAAAAGATACTAGAATTGATGCATATTTTTTACCAGAACTTAAAAGCAAAATGTTTTGGTCATTAAATATGAATGGACAAGGACTTAGAGACTACGAAACAATGGACTTGAATATGAAAGCAACAGTACTTAGTAAAAAGTATTGCAATGTTTTTGAATACGTTTTGGATAAAGATATACCGGCTAAAATAGGAGAGAAAAATGGTATTTTCTTTGATATAAATAAGATTGAAATAGTATGCTTTAATACAGGAATATGTTTTTTACTTATGAAAACTGTACTAGATACAGGAGTTGAATTTGCAGATGTTTTAAATTTTAATTATAAATTTAGAGATATCCAATCAAAAATAGGACATCCAAAAGAATATGACAATATAAAAATACAAACACAAAAATTTGATAATATGCAAAGATTTTCTGAATTTTTAGGACAATTAACTGGTAAAAATATAGAAGCAAGAAAAATAAATTTAGATACTGATAGATTGATTACATATTCATATACTTGCTTAGATCAGGAATCTTGGAATGAAACTACAGATATGTTAAATTTAGAAAAAGAATTTGAAAAATATCGTAGTATAAAACCAGCGAATGAGCAAGTAAGTGATGTAACATATCAAAGAGATAGTGTGTACAAAGAAAAATATTTGTATTATGGTTTTGCTAATAATTCTACTGTGCTACTTACATCAGAAGCAAATATACAAAATTATAATGAACTTTTATTTGAATACGAAAATTCACAACTTTATCATTTTATATATTACTTACATCAAAAAGTATATTTAAACAAATTGAATTATGAAATAAAACAGGCTAAAAATTTTGAAAATATAAAGTCTAGATTTATAACTTTTGCAAAAGCAGATTGGATTTATGAAATAACCAATAATTTAACAGGAACTGTATTAGATAAATATTATAGAAAGGAATTAAACTTAGATGAAACATTCATAAGGTTAAAATCAAAATATGATTTACTGTATAAAGATTATGAAGTTAACAAAACAAACAAACACAATAATTGGCTGATTGTAATTATAGGATTTATAATTATAATTGGAATAATTAAATTATTGTTTAAAATGGGCGGATAATAGGAGTACAAAATGATTATAAAAACAGGAGTAGATATAATAGAAGTTGATAGAATACAAGAGGCAATAGAAAGCCAGAGAGAAGCATTTTTGCATAAGGTTTATACTCAAAAGGAAATCGATTATTGTGGTAATACTGGAAAAATGATATACCAACATTATGCAGTTAGGTTTGCGGCGAAAGAGGCTGTGTATAAAGCAATTTCGGAAGTTATATCTCCAAATGAAGACGATATTTTAAATAAAATAGAAATTACAAATACTGAAAAAGGTAAACCAAGGGTAAATCTAGAAGCATTGAACATTCAGAATATTGAATCAATGGATTTAAGTTTATCACATATCAAAAATTATGCAATTGCCTCTTTTAGTATAATATTTAAGTAATAATTAAGGCGGTAGTAGTATTACTATCGCTATATATAATTAGGAGGGAAATATGCAAATATTTGATTCACATGCACATTATAATGATGAAAAATTTGAATTAGATAGAGAAGAAACTCTACAAAAGGTTCTAGATGCAGGAGTTAAAAATTTAATATGCGCAGGATATAGTGTGGAATCTTCAAGACAAGCAATAAAAATTGCAAATGAACATAGATATATATACGCAACAGCAGGAATTTCGCCAAATGACATACCAACATTTGAAAATGAAAATACAGATGTAAAAGAATTCTTCTTTGAAGAAGTATTAAATGAACAATTAAAAGAAATAAAAAAATTGGCTAAAAACGAAAAAGTTGTAGCGATTGGAGAAATTGGTTTAGATTATTATTGGAATAAGGAAAACAAACAAAATCAAAAATCAGCATTTATAAAACAAATAGAAATTGCAAATGAGCTTGAATTACCAATAGTAATACACACTAGAGAGGCAATATCAGACACAATAGATATATTAAAAAATCAAATTACAGTTGTAAACAAAGGCATATTTCATTGTTGCCCATTAAATTTGGACCTAATTAGAGAGGGATTAAAATTAGGATTTTATATTTCTTTTGCAGGACCAATAACCTTTAAGAACTCTAAAAATGCTACGGAAGCAATAAGTTTAGTGCCATTAGATAGAATTTTAGTAGAGACAGACAGCCCATATTTAGCACCAGAACCAAAACGTGGAACTAGAAATGATTCTTCAAACTTAATATATACACTTCAAAAAATAGCAGATGTAAAACAAATGTCAATGGAAGAGGTAGCTAAAATTACTTACGAAAATACAAAAAATATATTAAAAATAAACACCAATTGATATTTCAATTGGTGTTTAAAAATTATTTATTAAAATCAACTTTAACATTTTTTCTAGCTTCTGCACTATCAACTTCAAATAAACTTTCAGCTGTAAAGTGGAACATACCAGCAATAATGTTTGATGGGAACAATTCTAATTTTGTGTTATATCTTGTAACAGTGTCATTGTAGAATTGTCTAGAATAAGAGATTTTATCCTCTGTTTCTGTTAATTCATTTTGCAAGCTTTCAAAATTTTGGTTTGCTTTTAAATCTGGATAAGCTTCAGCAACAGCCATAATGGTTTTTAAAGTATTAGATAATTCATTATCTAATTTAGCTTTTTCATCAACTGTTTTAGCACCAGCCCAAGCAGTACGTAATTCAGTTACTTTAGCTAAAGTATCACTCTCATGAGTCATATAACCTTTAACAGTTTCAACTAAATTAGGAATTAAATCAAATCTTCTTTGTAATTGCACATCCATTTGTCCAAAAGCATTTTTTACGCGTTGTCTTAATGTTACTAAACTATTATATACAGAAATAATAAATAATATTAAAAGAACAACGATTATTAAAATAATCCACAACATAAATTTCACTCCTTTATACTAATATTATGAAATAATAATAACATATATTAAAATAATATACAATAAAAAATAGAAAAAAATAAATCATATTTGTGTACAAGCACGCATATAATATAGTATATGTAAAGACATGAAGAATATTACAAAGATGACAAAAAAATAAATCCCTAGAGCCTAGGGAAGTACACAAAACGACATAAAATTTGACAATATTTGTTTAAAATGGTATAATATAGATGTTGCTTTTAAAGGAGGGAACAAATTAAAAATGAAAAATGATGATAAAGCATCAATATCGCTGAAAAAAATAATTTGTATTAGCATCTTATTTGTTTTTATAATGACAGCTGCAGTAGTAGCTGGAAACGTAAAATTAAATAATGTTAAAATTATTTTAGCTAGTGGTTACGAAATGAATGTATTAACTAGCAAAACCAAAATAGCAGATATATTAGATGACAATCATATTATATTACTTGAAGATGAAAAGGTATCACCTGATTTAGAATCAGAGTTATCAGATAATAATACAATTAAAATTTCTAAAATTACAGATGAAGAAATTGAAGCCCCTGAAGTTATAGAAACATCAGAAACTATTACAATGGAAGAAGTATTAAAAAATTATGATACTATTATTGAAAAAATAGTAGTTGAAAAAGTAAAAATACCTTTCGAAACAGTTACAAAAAATAAAGCATCAGGTTCGGGTTCAAAACAAAACCAAATTATACAATATGGTGTAAATGGTATAAAAGAAGTTACTTATAAAGTAAAATATCAAAATGATGTTGAAATTGAGAAAAAAGAAATTTCTTCAAAAATAATTAAGAAACCAGTGAACAAAATAGTAGAAGTAAGAAATAAGCAGGTTACATCAAGAGGTGGCACAACTACTAGATATGGTGGTAAATGGACTTATTCAGAAGCAGAACTTGACTTATTATGTGCTATTACAGCACAAGAGGCTTGTTCAAGTTATAATGCTGCCTTAGCTGTTATAACATGTGCAGCAAACAGAGCAGAAAGTAGAAGATGGAGATATAATGGAACAGACCCATTAAGCCAATATAAAGCAAGAGGTCAATTCTGTTACTCAATAGACAATCACTGGAGAAGAAGATTAAACGGAAATTATCCATCATATGTAAAACAAGCAGTTATAGATGCCTTAAATGGTAAAAGAAACCATAACTACTTATCATTTAGATCATCAGGATATGCAAGTGGTGTAAACATTGGTGGTAACGTATACTTCAATGCAATGTAATATAAAAAGAGTTCCTAAAAAATAGGAACTTTTTTATTGCCTTCAGCCACCCTACTTGAATTAGTGGAAGTTTTATGGTATATTATTTGCACAAGGAGAGAAGAAATATGAAATTAATTTCATGGAATGTAAATGGTTTGAGAGCAGTTATTAAAAAAGGCTTTAAAGAATTTTTTGAGAAGGAAGATGCAGATATATTTTGTATACAAGAAACAAAAATGCAACAAGACCAAATAGATGATGAAATAAAAAGCTTATTTAGTAAATATAATTGTTATTGGAATAGTGCTATAAGAAAAGGATATTCAGGCACAGCAGTATTTACAAAACAAAAGCCACTTAATGTTACATATGGAATAGGAATAGAAGAACATGACCAAGAAGGAAGAATAATAACACTAGAGTTTGAAAAATTTTATCTAGTAAATTGCTATACTCCGAATTCCAAAAGAGAACTAGAAAGATTAGAATATAGAATGACATGGGAAGATGAAATTAAGAACTACTTATTAAAACTAAATGAAACAAAGCCAGTAATTTTGTGTGGAGATTTAAATGTAGCACATGAAGAAATAGACTTAAAAAATCCAAAAACTAATAGGCATAATGCAGGATTTACAGATGAAGAAAGAGGAAAAATGACAGAATTATTAGATGCCGGTTTTACAGATACTTTTAGATATTTATATCCTACAAAAGAAAATTGTTATACTTGGTGGTCATATATGTATAATGCAAGAGCTAATAATGCAGGCTGGAGAATAGACTACTTTATAGTATCACAATCAATCGAAAAAGAAGTAAAAGAAGCAAAGATTTATTCAGCTGTTATGGGCAGTGATCATTGTCCTGTTGGAATAGAGTTGTAGGAGGTAAAAATGGAAGAAAAAAAGAAAAGCTTAAAATGGCTATATTGGTTTAGCTTAGGAGTGGCTATTATTGCAGTATATAAATTACTAGACAATTTCGGACCTATAACAGCTTGGTTGGCAAAGCTATTAAATATTTTAATGCCATTTATTGCAGGTCTGCTTATAGCATATTTATTTTACATTCCATGTAGAAAAGTTGAAAGTTGGTATAAGAAGGTAAAACCTATTTCAAAAAGAGCAAGAGTATTATCGATTATAACAGTATATATTATAGCAGTATTGCTAATTATACTAGCACTAAACTTTGTAATACCAGCAATATCAAAAAGTATTGTAGACTTAGTTACTAACTTTGGAAATTATTATAATAACACAATGAATACTATAAATGAATTACCAGAGGATTCAGTACTAAAGAGTGAAGCGGTTTTAAATGCTATAAAAGGAATAAGTGAAATTGATTTTAAACAATATATAAATATAGAAAAGCTAACCGAATATGCAAAAGGAGCAATAAATATTGTAAATAGCATATTTGATGTATTTGTTTCATTTATAGTTTCAGTATACTTATTAGCAGAAAGAAGAAGAATTTTAGACTTTTTGAGAAAATTGGCATCAGCTATATTTAAAGAAGAGACATACAAAATGATTGGAAAATATTTTAATAAATCAAATGAAGTATTTTTCAGCTTTATAGCAGGGCAGGTACTAGATGCAATAGTAGTAGGAATATTAACTGCAATTGCTATGTCAATAATTGGTGTAAAATATGCAGTACTATTAGGATTTATGATAGGATTATTTAACTTGATACCATACTTTGGAGCTATCATTGCAGTAGCAGTAGCTATACTTATTACTATATTTACAGGAGGTATAGGTCAAGCAATTATTATGGCAATAGTTGTAATAGTATTACAACAAATCGATGCAAATATTATAAATCCTAAAATTTTAGGAAGTTCATTATCTATAAGCCCACTTTTAGTAATATTTGCAGTAACAATAGGTGGAGCATATTTTGGAGTATTGGGAATGTTTTTAGCAGTACCAGTTGCCACAGTAATTAAATTATTAATTGAAGAATATATAACTTACAAAACCAGCACAAATTAAAGTGCTGGTTTTTAATTATGTATTGACAAATGATATTAAATATAGTATCATGGAGATAGCCTTATTGGGGGAAAGGTGTATTTTTCAAGAGAGGAGGAATACAGGTGCCAGAACTCAATAAGATAATACAAAAAATGAAAAGACAGCCTAATGGAATTAGATTTCAAGAAGTAGCTAAAGTTTTAGAATATAATGGATATAAAATGAAGGCTAAAAAACGGTACTTCCCACAGAAATTTTATAAATTCTAAGGGTGATGTAATAACAATTAAAGAAGAAAATCCATTAAAAGCGGTTTATGTTAAAAACGTATTAAAGAGAATTGGAGAATAAAATTCTCAAATTAAAGTAAAATAAATATAAAGGGAGGCAGAATTAATGAAGAGTGTTGAAGATTATATGAATTTGCCATATAACTGTATTGTTCAACAAATTAATGACGAGAGTGGAACTTACTTTTATGCACATGTTTTAGAATTAGACGGATGCCAAAGTACAGGCGAAACTTTTAAAGAAGCTTATGAAAGTCTAAAAGATGCAATGAGAGGTTGGATTGAAACTAAAATTGATGATGGATTTGATGTACCACTACCGGTAAAATATACTGATTATAGTGGAAAATTTTTAGTAAGAATTCCAAAATCATTACACTACAGATTATCAGTTGAGGCACAACAAGAGGGAGTGTCACTAAATCAATATGCGTTGTATAAATTAAGTAATTAGCATATAACACAAAACCAGCACAAATTAAAGTGCTGGTTTTTGTGTTAAGAATAACTTAATAAATTAACTACTTTTTTCTTAATAAATTTGTGGTATAATTTATACGTAATAATCAAAAAGGGGAAAATTTATGTACAATATTTTAGTAGTGGATGATGATAAGGAAATTGTAAATGCAATAGAAATATATTTAAGTAAAGAAGGGTACAACATATTAAAAGCATATGATGGAATGGAAGCATTAAAAATAGTAGAAAAGAATGATAATATTCATTTGATTTTATTAGATATAATGATGCCAAAACTTGATGGAATTAGTACAGCTAATTTAATTAGAAAAGATAAATCAATTCCAATAATAATGCTTTCTGCAAAATCAGAAGACTACGATAAGATTACAGGACTAAATAATGGAGCAGATGATTATATAACAAAACCATTTAATCCATTAGAACTAATTGCAAGAGTAAACTCACAAATTCGTAGATATACACACCTAGGCTCAATTGCAGATAAACAACAAGAAGGAAATACATATTGGTCAGGAGAATTAGTAATAAATGACGATACAAAACAAGTAACAGTTGAGGGAAAAGATGTGAAATTAACTCCAACAGAATATAACATTTTAAAATTTTTAACTAAAAATAAAGGAATAGTGTATTCAATTGAACAAATTTACCAAAATGTGTGGGAAGACGAATGTTATGGTGCAGAAAATATTATAGCAGTACATATTAGACACATAAGAGAAAAGATAGAAATAAACCCAAGAGAACCTAAATATTTAAAGGTAATTTGGGGAATTGGATATAAAATAGAAAATCTAGAAAAATAGGAGGTAAAAAATGAATGGATCAAAAATTTCTAAAAATGTAGCTTATGTTTTAGCACCAATATTTGCCTTACTCTTAATACTATCAACACTAGGTACTAAAATTATAGACGAAGAAATCAATGTTATACAAAATTCAAACTATATCTGGCAAATGGCAGGAGGTTTAGCAAATGTAACAAAAGGTGTAACACCATTACTAATTCCAATATCAGTTATGATACTAATTATTCTAGCAGTAGTGGTTATAGATGGAATTGGAAAAAATAAAAATGAAGATACAATTAAGTTAAACTGGTTTGACGAATGGAAATTAGAAGTAGTATTAGCTTTAAGTTTTATATTGTTTATAGCTGGAGTTTATATTCTAAGCATAGGATGGAATTCATTTGAAAATTCGATAAGCATAATGCTATCAAGTTGCGGAATCGGAATAATATATGTGAATTCAATAGTACTATTAGAGACTATAGTAAAAAGAATAAAAGCAAGAATGTTATGGAAAACCACTTTAATATATGCTATTTATAAAGCAATTAAGAAAATGATAGATAACCGCAAAATAATGACAAAACTATTTATATATTATTGGGGATTTTGCATTATAGGATTTTTTATAACATTAGCAATACCAAACTCTACTAGTAACAAGAACTTGTTTCAGGTAGTGATGTTAGCAGCACTTGGAATAACCACATTTTATGTATTATGCAAAAAAGTGGAAGAACTTAATAAAATTCAAATGGCTTTAAAAAGTATATATGACGGAGATACCAATATTGAGTTAAATCCAAATGAATTAAAAGGAGTTTTAAAACAAATGGCAGTATATATTGATGATATTGCTGGAGGTTTATCAAATGCAATTGAACAAAGCTTAAAGAGTGAAAGGCTTAAAACAGAGCTTATAACCAATGTGTCACATGATATAAAAACACCTCTTACATCAATTATTAACTATGTAGATTTATTAAAAAAAGAAAAAATGCCTAATGAAAAGGCAACTGAGTATTTAATGATATTAGATAATAAATCTCAAAGATTAAAAAAACTAACAGAAGATTTAGTAGAAGCTTCAAAAGCATCTTCTGGAAATATAAAATTAAATAAAGAGAAATTAAATGTCAAAGAACTTGTGCAACAAGTGTCAGGAGAATTTGAAGATAGGTTTAAGGAAAGAAACTTAGAGGAAATAACAACATTCCCGGAACAAGATGTATATATAAAAGCAGATGGAAGATATATGTGTAGGATATTAGAAAATGTTTATTCAAATGTTGCTAAATATGCTATGGAAAATACAAGAGTATATTTAGATGTGGTGAAAAACCAACATACAGTTGTAATACAAATGAAAAATATATCGAAACAAGAGCTTAATATATCAGCAGATGAATTGATGCAAAGATTTGTAAGAGGAGAAACTTCTAGAAATACAGAAGGAAGCGGATTAGGACTTTCAATAGCATCTAGCTTAACAGAACTTCAAGGAGGAAAATTTCATATTTACTTAGATGGAGATTTGTTCAAGGTAACAATAGGATTTGAAATGTTAGTAAATTAAAAATGTTAATGGTGACGGCTTGCCGTCACCATTAACATTTTTCTTAATTAACGTGATTAAATAAATACTGAATACCCCCATTAGCGGCAGCAGTTACTGCTAAAACAATAATACCAGCAACAAGAACACCAGCTACAATAGGTGGGATAGCTTTTTTAGGTGGTAAATTTAAAAAGTTAGCAATTAAAGAACCAACCCATGCACCAGTTCCAGGTAAAGGAACAGCTACAAATAAAAATAAACCTAAAGCTGTGTAATTTTGTAATTTTTCACTTTCTTCAATTTTTCTTGTAGCTCTTTCAGTGGCCCAATCTATGATAACCTTAAAAGGTTTCCATCTTCCAAAAAAATCAAATAAAGGTCTAATATACTTAACAATAAAATATATAGGTATAATATTTCCGATAAAGCTACAAATAAAAGCTTCAAAATATGAAAGACCAAGCCCAACGCCTATTGGAATAGCACCTCTTAACTCTAAAATAGGCACCATACCTACAAAAAATGTAATCAAATATTTTAAAATTATAGACATATAATTAACCTCATTTCTATTAACAATGCAAATATTGTACTATATTAAATATCATTTGTCTATAATACCTTATAAAAATTAAGAAATTTTTACCAAAATCGTTGACAGCAAGTACAACAGGTGTTATACTAAAATAGGTATGCTTTTATTAAGCGTTACTAGTCTACATTTAAGGTGGATGTAATGATTAATATAAAAATAAATTTTACCAAATAAACAGCAAATTAAACAGTTGACAAAAATGTCAACCGTATTTTTGTTGTCTTTTATCTATAGATTATGTTAATTTAATAAAAAGAGGAATTGACCTATAATTACTTACGGAAAGGGTATTTAGAGAGCAGAAAAATATGCTGATTTGTAAACTAATTATAGAAACAAGAAGGACTTTTTATTAAAATCATATATTTTAATTTCTGCTTAAATTTTTTTAAGGAGTGATTCTTTTGTTAAAAGAAATTAAACACGAGAAATGTTCTCGTAAAACTTTTGCAAAAATCGGCGATTCAATCGAAATGCCAAACTTAATTCAAGTTCAAAAAGACTCATACAATTGGTTTATCGAAGAAGGCTTAGGAGAAGTACTTAGAGATGTATCTCCAATAGTTGATTATTCTGGAAACCTTGTACTTGAATTCTTAGACTACTACATGGAAGAGAAAACAAAATACACATTAGAAGAAGCCAAAGAACGTGATGCAACTTATGCTACAAGATTACATGTAAAAGTAAGACTTATCAATCGTGAAACAGGTGAAATCAAAGAACAAGAAATTTATCTTGGTGATTTCCCACTTATGACAGATAGTGGTACTTTCGTAATCAACGGTGCAGAAAGAGTTGTAGTAAGCCAATTAGTTCGTTCACCAGGTTGCTACTATGCACAAGATTTTGATAGCAAAACAGGTAGAAGAATTTATACATCTACTGTTATGCCTATTCGTGGTGCATGGATAGAATATGAAACTGATGGAAATGATGTATTTTGGGCTAGAGTTGATAGAACTAGAAAAATACCTGTTACAACACTTTTAAGAGCATTAGGAATAGTAACAGATGAACAAATTACACAATTATTTGGGGATGAAAACAAAATAAAGGAAACTTTAGCAAAAGACCCAATTAAAACACAAGAAGAAGCTTTAGTTGAAATATACAAAAAATTAAGACCAGGAGAACTTCCAACAACTGATGCTGCAAGAAACTTATTTAATGGTTTATTCTTTGATGATAGAAGATATGACCTAGCAAAAGTAGGAAGATTCAAATTTAATAAAAAATTAAGCTTGGCAACAAGAATTACAGGAAGAATAGCTTATAACGATATTATTGATCCAGAGACTGGAGAAGTATTAGTAGAAAAAGATAACAGTATTTCTGAAGATACAGCAATTGCAATTCAAAACAGTGGAATCAATGTTGTTGATGTAAAAGTTGAAGACAAACCAGTAAGAATTATTGGTAATGGCACAGTTAATATCCACAGCGTACTTCCAAATGTTAATTTGAGTGACTTACATATCAAAGAAATGGTAAATTACATAGTATTAAAATCAATAATTGACACTACAGAAGAAAAAGAATTACATGATGTTATTAAAGAAAGAATAGACGAATTAATTCCAAAACATGTTACAAACGAAGATATTATTGCTTCAATAAGCTATTTATTAAACTTAGAACATGGTTTAGGAAATGTTGACGATATTGATCATTTAGGAAATCGTCGTATTCGTTGCGTTGGAGAGTTATTACAAAATCAATTTAGAATTGGTTTAACAAGACTTGAAAGAGTAGTACGTGAAAGAATGACAATTCAAGACTTAGATATAGTTACTCCACAAACTTTAATTAATACAAAACCAATAACTTCTGCAATTAGGGAATTCTTTGGAAGCTCACAATTATCACAATTTATGGATCAAACAAACCCACTTTCAGAATTAAGCCATAAGAGAAGAATTTCTGCATTAGGACCTGGTGGTCTATCTCGTGAGAGAGCAGGATTTGAGGTTCGTGATATTCACTATACACACTATGGAAGATTATGTCCTATTGAATCACCAGAAGGACCAAACGTAGGACTTATATCAGCACTTTCATCATTTGCTATTATAAACGAATATGGATTTATTGAAACACCATATAGAAAAGTAGATCATGAAACAGGCAAAGTAACTGATGAAGTTATATATATGCCAGCAGATGAAGAGGATAAATACATTATTGCTCAAGCATCTGAACCAATTGATGAAGAAGGAAAATTTGTAAATGATAGAATTCGTGTACGTCATAGAGCAGACATTACAATGGTTGATAAAGACCAAGTTGATTTTGTAGACGTATCACCAAAACAATTAGTATCAGTTGCAGCAGCTATGATTCCATTCTTAGAGCATGACGACGCAAAACGTTCTCTAATGGGTTCAAACATGCAACGTCAAGCAGTTCCACTACTTACAACAGAATCACCAATAGTTGGTACAGGTATTGAATATAGAGCAGCAAAAGATTCTGGAATTACAGTAATGGCTAAAAATGACGGTATAGTTGAAAAAGTAACTGGTGACGAAATTCAAATTAGAAATAAAAAAGACGAATTAGATGTTTACCATTTAAGAAAATTCAAAAGAACAAATGGTGGAACATGTATAAATCAAAGACCAGTTGTAAGCACTGGAGAAAAAGTTAAAGCAGGAGAACTAATTGCCGATGGACCAGCTACTAAAAATGGTGAAATGGCACTTGGTAAAAATGTTTTAATAGCTTTCACAACTTGGGAAGGTTATAACTACGAGGATGCTGTTTTAATTAGTGAAAGATTAGTAAAAGAAGATGTATATACATCAATTCATATTGAAGAATATGACTGTGAATGTAGAGAAACAAAACTAGGAGCAGAAGAAATTACTAGAGATATACCAAATGTTGGAGACGACAGCTTAAAAGACTTAGACGAAAACGGTATAATTCGTATAGGTGCTGAAGTAAGACCAGGAGATATATTAGTTGGTAAGGTTACTCCAAAAGGAGAAACAGAACTAACAGCAGAAGAAAGATTACTTCGTGCAATATTTGGAGAAAAAGCTAGAGAAGTTAGAGATAACTCACTTCGTGTTCCACATGGAGAAGCAGGAACAATTGTAGATGTTAAAATATTTACAAGGGAAAATTCAGATGAATTAGCTCCTGGAGTAAATCAAGTAATTCGTTGCTATATTGCAACAAAGAGAAAAATATCTGTTGGTGATAAGATGGCTGGACGTCATGGTAACAAGGGTGTTATTTCACGTATATTACCAGAAGAAGATATGCCATTCTTACCAGACGGTACACCAGTAGACATAGTATTAAACCCACTAGGTGTTCCTTCTCGTATGAACTTAGGTCAAGTTTTAGAGGTTCACTTAGGTATGGCTGCAAGAGCACTTGGATACAAGGTTGCAACACCAGTATTTGATGGTGCTAAAGACGAAGAAATAAAAGAGCTATTTAGAAAAGCAGGACTTAGTGAAGATGGAAAAACAGTTGTATATGATGGTAGAACTGGAGAGCCATTTGATCATCCAATTACAGTTGGTGTTATGTATATGTTAAAACTACATCACTTAGTAGATGACAAAATACATGCTCGTTCAACTGGACCTTACTCATTAGTAACACAACAACCTCTTGGTGGTAAAGCACAATTTGGTGGACAAAGATTTGGAGAAATGGAGGTTTGGGCATTAGAAGCTTATGGTGCTGCATATACACTTCAAGAAATGTTAACAGTTAAATCTGATGATATTGTAGGAAGAGTAAAAACATATGAAGCAATTGTAAAAGGTGAAAATGTTCCAGAACCAGGAGTTCCAGAAGGATTTAAAGTGTTAGTAAAAGAACTTCAATCATTAGGACTAGATATAAAACTTCTTTCAGAAGACAATAAAGAATTAGAACTAAAGGAAAATATTGATGAAGGAATTGATTTTAACAGTATTAAAGATGATCCAAAACTAGAAGAAGAACTTGCAGTAGTTGATGAAGAAGAACTTGCTGATGGATATTCAGAAGAAGGAGATCTTCTTGATGACGAAGAAGGTTTAGATGATGAAGACTTATTACTTGATGATGAAGAGTTATTAGATATGGATAACTTTGATGATAATGAAAAATAAAATTTAATAGCCATTCAAAAAGTTTAAACAAGTTAACAATAAGAATTGCACAGCAGTGTACAACTTGTTTAAACGAGTATGAAGAAAAGAAAAATATTTAGGGGGCTAAATAAAGTGGATGAATTAGAAATTTTTAACAAACTTAAAATTGGGATAGCATCAGATGAAAAAATCAGAGAATGGTCAAAAGGTGAAGTTAAAAAGCCAGAAACCATTAACTACAGAACTTTAAAGCCAGAAAAAGATGGTCTATTTTGTGAAAAAATATTTGGACCAACAAAAGACTGGGAATGTCACTGTGGAAAATATAAAAGAGTAAGATACAAAGGCATTGTATGTGATAGATGTGGTGTTGAGGTAACAAAATCAAAAGTAAGACGTGAAAGAATGGGACATATTGAACTTGCTGCACCAGTTGCACATATTTGGTATTTTAAAGGAATACCAAGTAGAATTGGACTAATGCTTGATGTATCACCAAGAAGCTTGGAAAAAGTAATATATTTTGCATCATATATTGTAATAGATAAAGGAACTACTGATTTAACAGTATGTCAAGTATTATCTGAAAAAGAATATCGTGAAGCAGAAGAAAAATATGGTAGAGGTTCTTTTGTAGCTAAAATGGGAGCTGAGGCAATTGAAGAATTACTACAAAAAGTTGACGTAGAAAAATTGTCTGAAAAATTGAAAAAAGAACTTGAAAAAGCAAGTGAACAAAAAAGAGCAAAACTAGTAAAAAGATTAGATACAGTTGAAGCTTTTAGATTATCAGAAAATAAACCTGAATGGATGATAATGAATGTAGTACCAGTAATTCCACCAGATTTAAGACCAATGGTACAATTAGATGGTGGTAGATTTGCTACATCAGATTTAAACGACTTATATCGTAGAGTAATCAACAGAAATAACCGCTTAAAAAGACTATTAGAATTAGGTGCACCAGAAATTATTGTACGTAATGAAAAAAGAATGTTACAAGAATCAGTTGATGCCTTAATTGATAATGGTAGACGTGGAAGACCAGTAACAGGTGCTGGTGGTAGAGCATTAAAATCTTTATCAGATTTATTAAAAGGAAAACAAGGTAGATTCCGTCAAAATTTATTAGGTAAACGTGTTGACTATTCTGGACGTTCAGTTATCGTAGTAGGACCAGAACTTAAACTATATCAATGCGGTGTGCCAAAAGAAATGGCAGTTGAATTATTCAAACCATTTGTTATGAAAGAATTAGTTGGACGTGGAATTGCACATAATATTAAAAATGCTAAGAGAATGGTAGAAAGATTAAGACCTGAAATATGGGATATTCTAGAGGATGTTATTAAAGACCATCCAGTATTATTAAACCGTGCTCCTACATTACATAGACTAGGTATTCAAGCATTTGAGCCAGTTTTAGTAGAAGGTAGAGCTATAAAATTACACCCATTAGTATGTACAGCTTTCAACGCTGACTTCGACGGTGACCAAATGGCTATTCACTTACCATTATCACCAGAAGCACAAGCTGAAGCTAGATACTTAATGCTTTCAGTAAATAACCTTTTAAAACCACAAGATGGTAAACCAGTAACAGTACCTACACAAGATATGATTTTAGGTGCATATTACTTAACAATGGAAGTACAAGGAGAACCAGGAGAGGGTAATTACTATTCTTCACCAGAAGAAGCAGTAATGGCATACTACAACCATGATTTAGGTTTACATGCAAAAGTATTTGTAAGAATTCAAAAAGAAATAGATGGTAAATTGGAAACAAGAAAAGTTGAAACAACAGTTGGTAGATTAATTTACAATGAAGGAATTCCACAAAACTTAGGATTTGTTGATAGAACAAAAACAGAAAACTTATTTGAACCAGAACTTAACTTTGCAGTTTCTAAGAAAAACTTAGGAAAAATAATTGCAAAATCAATAAATGTAAATGGTTTAAGTGCAACAGCAGAATTACTAGATTATATCAAATCAATGGGATTCAAACATTCTACAACAGCTGGTATTACAGTATCTGTAGATGATGTAAAAGTGCCAGAGGCTAAAAAGCAAATTCTTGCTGAAGCAAATGAACAAGTAAATAATGTATTAAAACAATATAAACGTGGTTTAATAACAGAGGATGAAAGATATAACTCAGTTATCAAAATTTGGGAAAAAGCAACAGATGATGTTACAGAAGCAATGAAAAACAATTTTGAAGACTTAAACCCAGTATATATGATGAGCCAATCTGGAGCCAGAGGTAACTTAAACCAATTAAGACAAATTGCAGGTATGCGTGGTCTTATGGCTAGTACAACTGGTAAAACAGTAGAAATTCCTATTACATCTTCATTCCGTGAGGGACTAGATGCACTAGAATACTTTATTTCTGCACACGGTGCCAGAAAAGGTTTAGCAGATACAGCTTTAAGAACAGCCGACTCAGGTTACTTAACAAGAAGATTAGTTGATGTATCTCAAGACATTATAGTTCGTGAAGAAGACTGTGGAACACATGAAGGACTTATTGTAGAAGCAATTAAAGATGGAAACCAAGTAATCGAAAAACTAGAAGAAAGATTAGTTGGAAGATATGCATTAAATGATATAGTTAACCCTGAAACAAAAGAGTTAATTGTTGATACTAATACAATGATTACAGACAAAATTGCTGAACAAATAGTAGCAGCAGGAATTGAAAGAGTAGAAGTACGTTCAGTATTAGGATGCCGTACAAAACATGGTGTATGCCGTAAATGTTATGGTATGGGATTAGCTACTCGTGAAAAAGTAAATATCGGTGAATCTGTTGGTATTATAGCTGCACAATCAATTGGTGAGCCTGGTACACAGCTTACAATGAGAACTATCCACTCTGGTGGTGTTGCAGGTGTAGCAGATATCACACAAGGTCTTCCTAGAGTTGAGGAGCTATTTGAGGCTCGTAAACCAAAGGGTCTAGCAGTAATTACAGAAATTGATGGTAAAGTAAAAATAGTTGAAGACAAGAAAAGGAAAGAAATTGTTGTTACTTCTAAGGATGATTCAAAAACATATGCAATACCATTTAGATCTAAATTACGTGTAAGAGAAGGAGACGAAGTAAAAGCCGGAGATGCTTTAATTGAAGGTGCTATAAATCCAAACGAAATATTAGCAATTAAAGGACCAGAAGGAGTATATGAATACTTAATTCAAGAGGTTCAAAAAGTTTATCGTAACCAAGGTGTTGATATCAATGACAAACACATTGAGGTAATTGGTAGACAAATGCTTAAGAAAGTAAGAGTAGAAGATAATGGAGATACAGATATGTTTGCTGGTTCGCTAGTAGATATTCATGAATTTGAAGACAAAAATGAACAAGTAATAGCAGAAGGAAAACGTCCAGCAACAGGAAAACGTATGCTATTAGGTATTACAAAAGCTTCATTAGCTACAGAAAGCTTCTTGTCAGCAGCATCATTCCAAGAAACAACAAGAGTATTAACAGAAGCAGCCGTTAAAGGTAAAGTTGATGACTTAATTGGATTAAAAGAGAATGTTATTATAGGTAAATTGATACCTGCAGGAACAGGACTTCCAATTTATAAAAATACACATATCAATACAGAACAAAATGAAGAACAGGATGATGAATTAGCTGAATAAAAATAAAACAAACCGTTGATTTCAACGGTTTGTTTTTTGTGGTTTATGCTGCGGGGGATAATCTAAAGATGTGAGAATAGGCAATAGAATTATTGACCTTATATCCAACAACTTCAGCTTCCTCAACAATGGTGAATCCGGATTCAATCCATGAGCATCTGAGAGACTTCAAGAAGTTTCCAGAGACAAATTTGAGACTGTCCGCAGGGACAGAGAACAGAATGTCCGAGGATTCTTTGTCGATTCCAACACTCCAAGGACCAAGCGAAACATGATACTTGCTCATAGAGCTTAAGAAAGCTTGTGTAGCTCGTGTCATTTCCGGAGTCTGGACTGTCAAGAGCCGCTGCTTGACGAGGTTAATACAGTTCAATGTTTAAACCACCTTTTTTTAATTTACTCATAAGAGCATACTATTATTATACCACAATTTACATAATATGTAAAGCGATGTGCTGACAAAAGGCTAGAAATTCATAAAATCAATAAATATACTGGTACAATCATAGATAATGTGATATAATATAGGAACTAAAATTTTAAGGAGGAATCGTATATGGCAAATGCCAAAAACGGCCGGAAAAGAAGACTAAACATTACATTATTAGTCTTTATTATTCTCATAATAGCCGTAATAGTTGAACAACAGCACCAAAAAGAACTGGAAAACCCAAAAATACCAAATGATTATACAGAAGTCAATCTTAGTGGAGAATTAAAGCTTCACATGATAGATGTAGGGCAGGCAGACTGCTTTTTATTTATCCAAGGAGATAAAGCGGCTCTGGTTGATTGTGGGACAAGAACTACAGGAAAAGAAGCAGTTAAATACATAAAAGGTTTAGGTATAACTAAACTTGACTATGTATTTGGAACTCATCCTCATGACGACCACATGGGTGGTATGTATGATATCATAACAAATTTTGAAATTGGCAATATTATCTTGCCAAAGGTAGAAGCTGGGCAAGTAACTACCAACTGGTATATAAAATTAATGAAAGAAATAGCGGATGGTAATTACACAGTAGAGTATTCCAAAACAGGCAATGAATACCAATTGGGCGATGCTACTATGGAAATACTTTGGCAAAGCGAAGGAACACAGAATAATGTCAACAATTATTCAAACATCATAAAAATCTCTTTTGGAGATATGGATGTTTTGATGACTGGAGATGCAGAAACCGAAATTGAGGAAGAAGTTCTACGGTCTGAAGCAGAAATTGATGCAGAAATTCTTAAAGTTGGTCATCATGGAAGTGATACTTCAACCAGTGAGGAATTTTTGAATCAAGTTGATCCAGATTATGGACTCATATCTTGTAAAGTTGGAAACAAATATGAACATCCAACCAAAAGCACAATGGAAAAATTACAACAACGGGAGGTAGAAGTTTATCGGACAGATGAATGTGGAACCGTTATAGCAACTATAACGGCAAAGAATGTGACTTTTAATTCTAAAATTGGTGACTACTTAAGTGGGCCTGAGCTTGAGGAGGTAAAAAAAGCATCATGAAAAGCTATATGACAATTGACCGGATAGAGGGAAAATTCGCAATTTGCGAATTAGAATTTATCTCGACTGAACAGAGCGCAGAAGTAGACTACTGGGAAAGAGACACAGAAATGATAGATGTGCCTACAGCTATGTTGAAAGACCCTGAACAAGGAGACGTATTCATGGTAGAACATGAAAAGGAAACCCTGTATAGGATTTATGGCAAAGACAATGAGGAAAAGCGAAGAAGAATTGAAGCATTAAAGGCAATTATGGGATAATATAAATAGGAGGGCTTAATAAGCTCTCCTATTTTATGTTATAGGAAATTTCTCAAACATGCTTTTGATAATAAAAAGTAACATATTCACCATCATAATTTAAATATGAGATTGAGACATAGCAGGTTTCTCAGTATATCTAATGACATAGTTAACTGCAATTGAACTGTTTTGAAAAAATAGAAAGTGAAACACCATATATTTATTGTACTTATCCTGAGATAAAAATTGTCAATAAAAAAATTGAAAAATTAAACAAATTATAATAAAATTTGTAACGAAATGGATTTTAAATCGTCATTTAAGTAAAGGGGGTAAAAATATGCAGAATATGGAAGAAATATATAAAGAATATTTTGAAACAGTAAAAAAATATTTATTCTGTTTAACCCATAATAATGATATTGCTGAAGAATTAACTCAAGAAACTTTTTACAAAGCAGTAAAAAATATACATACTTTTAAAGATGACTGTAAAATTTCTGTATGGTTATGTAAGATAGCAAAAAATACTTGGCTAGATAGCATAAAGAAAAACAAGAATATTAAAGATATGGCGGATAATGAATTATTTGAAATAGAATCTCTGGAAACAACAGATGAAACGGTAATTTCTAATCAAGGCAAACTAGAATTGTATAAAAAAATTCAAAAGCTAGATGAAAAAACGAGAGATGTAATATACCTAAGAATAACGGGGGATTTAAATTTTAAAGAAATAGGAGACATATTTAATAAAACAGAAAACTGGGCAAGAATAACCTTTTACAGAGGAAAACAAAAATTAAAGGAGGTAAAGTTGCATGAAAGAAAAAGAATGTAAATTAGTTCAAGACTTATTACCAAATTATATAGAAAAATTGACTAGTAAAGAAAGCAATAAGATTATAGAAACACACTTAAAGGAATGTCCAGAATGCAAAAGAATATTAGAAGATATGCAATATGATATAGGATTAAAATCAAAGGAACAATGCCAAAAAGAAACTAAATATATGAAAAAATATAGAAATAAATTAAAGATATTAAAATTTTTAGGCCTAATATTGTTAATTATTGTATTGGCATTTGTAGTAAATACAATTAGAAAATATATTATACTAAATGATTTATACAATAAATCTCAAACAATAAATATTGAAACAAAAGATAACTATCATGCAATATTAACTGCAAGCAGACAAAACAGTGTATATTATATAGAGCAATATAGAAAAGGAAATAAAGCTATACAATATGAAAACTCATATATTAAAGATGGAAACAAAATAAAGATATCAAATAAAACACATTATAATTCAAATACGGAGAACTTTTCACTAATAAGTGATGGAATAAATAAAGAAAAAGTGAAAGGATCTGAAGATATTCAGAATTTAGAATGGCAAGACCTATCAGAATTAAAAATAAATTCATTATATAGTGCTATTTATTCAAAAGTGAAAAAAATCAATTATGAAAAAAGGGACTGTTATTTAATACAAGACTTTGGACAAGAAATCGTTGTTGAAGCTAACACAGGTAATATAATTAGAATGGTGAGTAGCTTACCAGAAGAACAAACAACAACATTTGAATACTTTAGAGAGTTTGATACTGTACAGGATAGTGACATTATTAGGCCAGAAACTACAGATTATATGGAAAAATAATACATTTTTTCAAAAAAATGTAAAAAATATTGACGAAGCTTAAACAATGTGATATAAAGTAAATATTAATTTTGTGGTTAATACTGTGCATGCTTGAGCAGTGTTAATAGTAGGTAGAAATGTCAACGACTATTAAGGAGGAAAAACTAATGAAGAAAATTACATCTTTGATTCTCGCAATTGTCATGATGTTATCCATGACAGTAGTATCTGTCTATGCCGCCGAAAACACCATGCCCCTGGAGAGTGTGACTGACGTTGCCAGTACCTACAGTACCGATGATCGGAATCTGGCAATGTTTGAAAACGAAAGAATTTATATTCAAAAAACCGTTACGGTTACTCCCAATAAGGGATGGGGACTTTGGCTGATTCTTGCTCCTACACAGGGATCTGGATGCACTATTACTGTGTATGAAAAAACTTTACTTGGGTTTACAAACCAAGTAAAGCAAGTTACCTTGGGTGTGGGAGAAAAAATTAGAGAAAAGGTTGTTACTTCTTGTAATGGAAGATCCTATGTGATAACAATTGTTCCTACAGGTGATGTTACTTATATTGCTGGTGGCATTACTCAAACAGAAAAGATTTGAGACACTGATTTCCAAAGCACTATAAAATATTAGTTTAACATTATGACATTTCTATCTACTGGGGATGCTCGAATTTCGAGCATCCTTTTTTATTTGCTTTTTGGCTAATAAAATTGACAAAAGTGGAGAAAAATAGTACAATAGTATACGTAAAAAAGGAGCTTGTTTTATGAAAAATAATAATAGCAAAAAAATATTTGAAGGGTTGATATCAAGAACTAAAATATATTTAGTTCTAATTGCAATACTTTTAGCTGTAATTTGTATTCTGGATTTACGCTATTTTACCCCTTCAGTTGTTTTATATATACTAATTTTAGCATATACGTATTGGAGCAACCAAAAAAGAAGGATAGAACTTTCAGACCATTTGCAAGATTTAACATTTAATATAGACAAACTTGCTAAAAATACAATGGTAAATTCACCATTTCCATTGGTTATAGCAGAAACAAATGGCAATATGATTTGGAAAAGCAATAAATTTACACAAGAATTTGCAAATATTGATATAAATAATATTTTAGGAGACTTGCTAAAACAAATAAAATTAGAAATTGAGAATAATGAAGAAAGTACAGAGCAAAGCATTCATAAAGAACTAGAAATAGGAAACAAAATATATGAAATACTTGGAAGATATACAAAGTCTAAAGAAGAATATATTTGTACTATTTACTTTATAGACGAAACAAAATGTGTTGAACTAGAAAAAGAATATCATAATTCTCAAATTTGTGTTGGTCTTATTATGATAGACAACTTTGAAGAAGTAAATCAAAGAATTAGTGATGAAGACAAGCCATTATTAACAGCACAAATAGAAAAAACAATATATGATTGGGCATCAGAGTTTCAAGGTTTAGTAGTTAAAGCAGAAAGAGATACTTTTGTATGTATATTTGAACAAAGATATTTAGCAGAACTAGAAGAAAAGAAATTTAATATTCTCGATACAATTAAAGAATTGGAATTATCAGACAAAATACAAATAACTTTGAGTATATCAGTATCAACAGAAGGACAATCAAATTATGAAAAATATAAATCAGCACAAGCTGGTTTAGACATTGCTCTGGGTAGAGGTGGAGACCAAACTGTAGTAAGAGAAAATGGAAAATATCAATTTTTTGGTGGTAGAACTCAAGAACTTGAAAAAAGAACAAAAGTAAAAGCAAGAATTGTATCACATGCTTTACAAGAACTAATGCAAGAAGCTAAAAATGTTATGATTATGGGACATACTAATGGAGACATAGACTCTATGGGAGCAAGTATGGGACTATATCGTTTAGCAAAAAGCCTAAATGTTGAAGCATATATAGTAAATAATTCTACAGGAATTAGCTTAGAAAATTTTATGGAAGCAGCTAAAGAAGAAAAGGAATACCAAGAAGTAATTATAAATAAAGCAGAAGCTTTATCAAAAATATCTGCAGAAACATTACTAATAATAGTTGATACACATAAAAGAAGCTATGTTGAAGTTCCAGAATTGTTAGAGGAAACAGGTAAAATAGCTATAATAGACCATCATAGAAAAAGTCCAGATTTCATTGAAGAAGCAATTCTTACTTTTCATGAAGTATATGCTTCATCAGCTTGTGAACTTGTAACAGAAATATTAGAATATGCACCAAAAGAGATAGAGTTAACAACTATAGAAGCTGAGGCACTATATGCGGGAATTATGATGGACACTAAAAACTTTACTTTTAAAACAGGTGTTAGAACCTTTGAAGCAGCTGCATATTTAAGAAAATGTGGTATAGACATTATAAGAGTTAAAAAATGGTTCCAAAGTGATTTGAAAACGTATACTAAAATTTCTAAAATAATTGATAATGCAGAAATAATAAATGATACAATAGGAATTTCAATTTATGATGAAAATGATAAGGATGCAAATGTAATTTGTGCAAAAGCAGCAGACGAATTATTAACAATTAGTGATATAACTGCATCATTTGTTATAGGAAAATTGGGAGATAAAGTTTGTATTAGTGGACGTTCAATTGGAGACATAAATGTGCAGATTATTCTAGAAAAACTTGGCGGTGGAGGACATATAACTTTGGCTGGCGCACAAGTTGAGGGACTAAGTATAGGAGAGGTTAAAAATCTTCTTATTGAAAAAATCAATGAGTATTTTGAAGAACAACAAAACTGAAAGGAGAGAGCTAAATGAAGATAATTTTATTACAAGATATAAAAGGTGTAGGTAAAAAAGATGAAGTAATAAATGCAAGTGATGGATATGCAAGAAATTTCTTATTACCTAAAAAAATGGGTGTCGAAGCAAATGCAGAAAATATGAGTAAATTAAAAGCAAAACAAGATTCAAACCAATATAAAAAGTCAGTAGAAAAGGAAAAAGCAGAAAAAATTGCTGAAAAGTTGAAAAACATCACTTTAAAAATATCTGTAAAATCAGGAGAAAATCAAAAAATATTTGGTTCAATTACTGCAAAAGAAATTGCAGAAAACTTAAAAGAACAATATAAAATAGAAATTGACAAAAAGAAAATAGACTTAAAAGAACCTATTAAAGTATTGGGAGTAACTACAGTGAGTATTAAACTTTTTGAAGGCGTGGTAGGCTCTTTGAAAGTCCAAGTATTATAAATTTTGAAGATAATCAGCATCTTGCTTTGTCAGAATTCATTTGAAACGCGGTTACATACAAACGTATGCGCCCTTGCCTTTCAAATAAATTCTTTCGCGCAATATACTAATTCTCTTCAAAATTGAGATGAATTAAAAGGAAAGAAGGAAGGAAGCAGAAAATGGAGCTAGGAAAAATTCCACCACACGATATAGAAGCAGAACAAGCCGTTATAGGAAGTATGCTAACAGACAAAGACGCAATTATGTCTGCAGTAGAAACCTTAAAACCAGAAGACTTTTATCGTGAAGATAATAAAATAATTTACGAAGCAATTTTAAATTTATATAATCGTGCAGACCCTGTGGATATTATAACTTTAAAAACAGAACTTCAGTCTATGAAACAATTAGAAGCAGTTGGTGGATTAGAGTATATTGCACAACTTCCAGATAAAGTTCCAACAACAGCTAATGTAGAACAATACATAAAAATTGTTGAAGAAAAGTCAGCCTTAAGAGCACTTATAAAAACAGCAAATGAGTTAATTAGTTTAGGATATGACCAAACGCAAGATGTAGAAGATATATTAGACTCAGCTGAAAGAAAAATATTTGATGTTATACAAAATAGAAATCAAAAAGGATATTCTGCAATTAAAGACATTCTAGTAGACTCATTTACTCAGTTAGAACAATTATATAACCAAAAACAACACATAACTGGAGTACCTACAGGATTTGCAGATTTAGATTATATAACTGCAGGACTTCATAAATCAGATCTAGTTATTGTAGCTGCTAGACCTGCTATGGGTAAATCAGCATTTGCATTAAACTTAGCATCAAATGCAGCAGTTAGATATAATACACCTGTTGCTATATTTAGCTTGGAAATGTCAAAAGAGCAAATGACAAATCGTATTCTATGCAGTGAAGCAATGGTAGATAGTAATAAAGTAAGAACTGGTAAAGTAGAAGATGACGACTGGCAAAAATTAGCCGAAGCTTCTGGTAATTTATCACAAGCACAAATATTTATAGATGATACACCAGGTATTTCTGTAATGGAAATACGTGCAAAATGTAGAAAATTGAAGTTAGAAAAAAATATAGGAATGGTTGTAATTGACTATATTCAATTAGTTCAAGGAAGCAATAAAAGAAACGGAAGCCGTGAACAAGAAATTTCTGAAATAAGCCGTTCTTTAAAAATATTAGCAAAAGAAATAAATGTGCCAGTTATAGCACTATCACAACTTTCAAGATCTGTAGAACAAAGACCAGATCATAGACCAATGCTTTCAGACTTACGTGAATCTGGAGCTATTGAGCAAGATGCCGACATAGTTATGTTTTTATATCGTGACGATTATTATAATCCAGATACAGATAAGAAAAATATTGCAGAAGTTATATTGGCAAAACACAGAGGAGGCTCTACAGGAACAGTTGAACTTTTATGGTTAGGAAATTACACAAAATTTGCTAATCTTGATAAGTATAGGGAATAAGTATGTTAAATAAAATATTAAATACAATTAACAAATATAATTTAATACAAAAAGGCGATAAAATCGTTATAGGAGTATCTGGTGGACCTGATTCAATGTGTCTACTAGATTCTTTGTATTGCTTAAAAGAAAAATTAGGCATAGAAATATTTGTAGCACACATAAATCACATGATAAGAGAAGAAGCAGATGAGGAAACCGAATATGTAAAAGAATATTGCAAAAATAAAAATATAAAATGCTATGTAAAAAAAGCAGATGTGGAAAAATTAGCAAAAGAGCAAAAGCTAGGGACAGAAGAAATGGGAAGAAAAATTCGTTATGAATTTTTTAATGAAGTAGCTCAAAAAGAAAATGCAAATAAAATTGCAACAGCACATAATTTAAATGATAATGTTGAAACGGTTTTAATGAATATACTAAGAGGAAGCGGAATATCAGGCTTAAAGGGAATTGAAATTAGTAGAAAAGAAACCAATATAGAATATATAAGACCAATAAGAGAATGTGAAAGACAAGAAATTGAAAAATATTGTGAAGAACAAGACTTAGACCCAAGAATTGATAAAACAAATTTTGAAAGTATATATAATAGAAATAAAATAAGAAATGAAATAATTCCATACTTAAAAAAAGAATTTAACCCTAATGTATTAGAAGGAATAAATAGGTTATCAGATATAGCAAGAGAAGAAGAAGAATATTTTGATAAAGTTATTGCTAAAGAGTATGAAGAATTAAAAATTGGAGAAAATGAAAAAGAGGTTATATTAGACTTAAAAAAATTCAATAAGCTAGAAAAGGTTATAAAATCAAGGATTATTTTATATACTATTAATAAAACAAATGGCAATGTTCAAGGCATTGGAAAAATACATATAGAAGATATTATTAAACTTTGTGAGAATAATATTGGTAATAAATATTTAACACCTAATAAAAATATAAAAATTTTTGTAAAAAAAGGAAAAATTTTTTTTATGGGAAAAATGAACCTTCCGTAGATAAACCGTTGAGGTAGGCTAATTTGCTAAATGAAAGTTTTGTGAAAACACTTGAATTTAAAATCTTAGTATGGTATAGTCTAAATTGTTAAAAAACATAAAGAGGAGGAACAATTTTGAAGAACAGTATAAAAACATTAGCAATGTGGCTAATTATAGGAATAATATTAGTAGTACTTATTAGTTCTATTGTAGAAAATAGAGATAATAAATTAGCTTATTCTGAACTTATTTCTAAAATCGAAGCAGGAGAAGTAAAAGAAATTACATTATCATCTGATGGTGTAAAAGCAGAAGTTAAGCTAAAAAATGAAAACTTTACAAAAGAAGTAAATATCCCAAGTGTGGAAAATTTAATGAATAGCTTGAATGATAGTATGAAAGCAGGAACTGTAAAAGTAACTGAAAAATCAGAATCTATCTGGATGGTAATATTCAGTTTATTAACTCCATTTGGAATACTTATTATATTCTTTATATTCTGGTTCTTACTTATGGGAGGAGCACAAAGTGGAAATGGCGGAGCTGGTGGCAAAACAATGTCATTTGGCAAAAGCCGTGCTAGAATGATTAATCCATCAGACAAAAACAGAGTAACATTTGACGATGTTGCAGGTGTTGACGAAGAAAAAGAAGAATTAGAAGAAATAGTAGAATTCTTAAAAAATCCTAGAAAATTTACAGAGATGGGAGCTAGAATACCAAAAGGTGTTTTATTAGTAGGTCATCCAGGAACAGGTAAAACTCTATTAGCAAAAGCAGTAGCAGGAGAAGCAGGAGTACCATTCTTCTTTATAAGTGGTTCTGACTTCGTAGAAATGTTTGTTGGTGTTGGTGCATCAAGAGTTAGAGACTTGTTTGAAGAAGCAAAGAAAAAAGCCCCATGTATCATATTTATAGACGAAATTGATGCTGTAGGACGTCAAAGAGGTGCTGGTTTAGGTGGAGGACATGATGAAAGAGAGCAAACATTAAACCAATTATTAGTTGAAATGGATGGTTTCTCAGCAAATGAAGGTGTTATAGTATTAGCAGCAACAAACAGACCTGACATACTGGATAAAGCTTTACTAAGACCAGGTAGATTTGATAGACAAATAGTAGTATCAAATCCAGATGTAAAAGCAAGAGAGCAAATATTAGAAGTACACAGCAGAAAGAAAAAATTAGCTGATGATGTAGATTTAAAAACAATAGCTAAAAATACTTCTGGATTCTCAGGAGCAGACCTAGAGAATGTATTAAATGAAGCAGCACTATTAGCAGCTAGAAGAAACTTAAATGAAATAGGAATGCAAGAAGTTGAAGATGCTATGGTAAAAGTTACTATGGGACCTGAAAAACGTACAAGAGTTAGAAGTGAAAAAGAACAAAAGCTAGTTGCTTTCCACGAAGCAGGTCATGCAGTAGTAAGCAGATTTTTACCAACACAAGATCCAGTACATCAAATTTCTATTGTACCAAGAGGAATGGCTGGTGGATATACAATGTATCGTCCAACAGAAGATAAATCATTTATGTCAAGAACAGAAATGGTTGAAAATATAGTATCATTACTAGGTGGTAGAGTTGCAGAACAATTAGTACTAAATGATATTTCAACAGGCGCAAGTAATGACATCGAAAGAGCAACACAAATTGCTAGAAGCATGGTCACTAAATATGGTATGAGTGAAAGAATAGGAACTATAACATTAGGTTCAAGCCAAGAAGAAGTATTCTTAGGAAGAGATTTTGCTCAAGCTAAAGAATATTCAGAAGAAACAGCAAATTTAATTGACGAAGAAGTAAAAAGCATAATAGACTTCGCGTACAAAAAAGCAGAAGAAATATTAAAAGCTAATATGGAAAAATTAACAAAAGTTGCTAATGTACTTCTTGAAAAAGAAAAAATTGATGGTGACGAATTTGACGAAATATTTAGCGAATAAAAATAAAGCAATAAAAAAAATTGAGGTAACCACCTCAATTTTTTTATTGTTTTTATTTTCCTAAAGTTATTTTAACAACTGTGCCTTCTTCTACTTGTGTATTTGCAATAGGGTCTTGACTTACTACTGTTCCTGAACCTGTAACACTATAATTTAAATTCAAATTCTTAAGAGCTGACTTTACTTGAGAAAGTGATTTGTTAGTTAAATCTGGTACTTGCTTAGAAACACGAGTATTTTCAGTTTCAGTGTATAGCTTTATAATAGAACCTTTTAATAATTCTGAACCTTTTGTTGGAAATTGCTCTGTAACAATTTCTTTAGAACCAGCAGAAGTACTAACTGTAAAACCAGCATTTTCTAAAGTTTTCTTAGCTTCTGCAACAGTTTTGTTTGTGACATTAGGAAGGCTAATAGTTTTACTAGAAGAACTATCACTAGAATTATCGCTTGATACTTGCATATATGGTAGAATTTCTTTTAACATTTGTGCAGCAACAGGAGCAGCAACTAGGTTTCCACTGTGACCCTTAGAACCAGTTGGATCATATAATGTAACCAATAGGACTATTTCTGGATTTTCAGTTGGACTAATAGCAACAAAAGAAGCTGTATATCCTTCATCTTTACTGTAATCTGATTCTGAGGTACCTGTTTTACCTGCAATAGAATATCCTTTAATTTTAGCATATTTTCCAGAACCTTCAGATACTACTGTTTCTGCCAAATCCATCATTATATCTGCAGTTTCTTTAGAAATAACTTGTCTTACAGCAGTAGTATCAATTGTAGTAATAGCACCATTATCTGTATTTGTGATTTGTTTTACAAGACGAGGTTTCATTAAAACACCATCATTTGCTATAGTACAAACAGCAGTAATCATTTGAATAGGAGTTATTTTAAATCTTTGACCAAAAGCCATAGTAGCCAATTCAACAGGACCAACATTTTCTAAGTCCCAAAAAATCGAACTAGATTCACCTATCGTATTTATTCCAGTTTTATCAAAAAAACCAAAAGCTTTATAATATTTATAACTTGTAGTAGCGCCTATTTTTTCGCTGATTTGTATAAATGCTGGGTTACATGAAACAGAAAAAGCTTGACGTAAACTTTCATAACCATGTTTGATTCCATATGCACATCTTATTCTTGTTCCATATACTACTTGAGAGCCTTTACAGTAATAGACATTAGCCTTATCTGGTTCAGCTAAATTTTCCTCTAAGGCAATTGAAGCAGTGATAATTTTAAAAACTGAACCAGGCTCATAAGGGTCTGCAATCGCTCTATTACGATATAAACTATTTAAAGTGTTACTTTTTTCCTCAGAAGTAAGCTTGTCCCAATTCTTTTTAGTAATGTGTGATGGCATTTCAAAAGGTGTATTTAAGTTGTAATCTGGATATGTTGCCATTGCCAAAATATCTCCTGTTTTTGGGTCCATTGCTATTACATTACCACCACGAGTACACTTATTATCAATACAAGCTTGTTTTAAATATTTTTCTACAATACTCTGAATATTTGCATCAATTGTTAATGTTAAATCACTACCATTTTCAGCAGGTATATAAGTTTGATTACTATCAGGAATAAATTTTTGAATAGCATCCTGAGCAGTTATTACTCTACCTGCTGTACCAGTTAGTACATCATTCCAAGCAGCTTCTAATCCTTCTATACCCTGATTATCAATATTACAGAATCCCATTAGTGAAGAAGCTAAATTATTATATGGATAATATCTTTTGGCATCTTCATCAATATTTATACCAGAATATACTTTTTCTTTTTCCATCCAAGCTTTAAGTTTATCAACTTTATCTTTTTCTACTTTTCTTACAATAGTAATATAACTTGAATCACTAGAAACTTTTGATAGAGTTTCTTCATAATCTAATTTAAATATATCAGAAAAAGCTTTTGCAACTTTTTCTTTTAAAGTTTGAGTTTTATCTTTGTCGATTACTCCATTTTCTTTTACCACTATAGAAGTTGGAATTATACTTATAGTATCAACTTTGGCACTTATGGCTAAGGCTTTACCAGTTGAATCATAAATAGTGCCTCTACTAGGACTAATTGTACGACTTGTTATAAGTTGGTTATACATTTGCTCTTTTAAGCTAGATCCTTTTATAAATTGGAGATAAGCTAGACGAATAAGAAGTAATCCCATAAAAATGAACATAACAAACATAGCAATTAGTATTTTTTTTGGCATAGTATATAATTTCTTCATTAGTCCTCCATTTAAATTTTCAATTTTTTTATAATTTTAATTTCATTATATAGTTGGTCAATCACATTCTCACGAACTTTTAATGCTGTTTTATATTCTTCTAAAATCTGACTGTAATTTTCCATATTTTCACCTTGTTGAAATAAAAGAGTCATACCTTCATGATAATAATCTTTTGTTTTTTCTTTATTAGAATTATCGGCTTTTCTCTGATAAGATTGAATTAACTCTAAACGTTTTATTTGTTCTTTTAAATATTCAACATAATCCATTACACAACTAATTTCATATAAAGTATCATCAATAACAACCTTGAATAATTTTTTTAAAATCAATCCATTTATTTTTCCTTCTTTTTCATGTGTATTTAGTTGATCTAAGGCAATAAATCTAGGGTCAGGTTGAGCATCTTTTATAAGATCCTTTAAAGTCTCGGAAATATTAATGTGAGTAGTATATTGCCTTTTTGTAACAAGCGCATCATATTCATCCGCAACACGCACAATTTGAGCACCATAAGGGATATCTTTTTTAGTAATGCCATTAGGATATCCAGAACCATTTAGTGCTTCGTGATGATCTAAGGCAAATAAAGCGTATGGACGAAGATGAGGATCTTTCATACACATATCATAACCAAGAGTAGTGTGCGTTTTTATAACTTCATATTCTTCAGGTGTTAATTTGTCAGGCTTATTTAAAATTTCAGGTGGAATAAATAGTTTACCAATATCATGCAAATATCCACCAATTGTACAATGTACAGTAAAGGAACTTTTGCATCTTAAATACTCACAAATTCTACAACATAAATTTGCAACATTTTCACTGTGTTTTCTAGTAAAAGGATCAAGTTTTCCTAAAACGTCTAATTGATAGCGCATAATTTGGTCTAAATTATATGCTTTTAAATTTAACGGACTATAAAAATCAAATTTTTGTTCAAACATGTAATTCTCCTTAAAATCTTTTGTAACTAAATTAATAATACTACAAAATACAATAAAAGGCAACAAAAAATTGTATTAATATGTTATAATAACAACAAGGTGATAATTATGGAATTTTTTGATGTAGTAGATAAAAATAGAAATAAACTAAATTATAAAAAAGCACGTGGTGAAAGCTTGCAGGATAATGAATACAATATGGGAGCTGAAATGTGGATTATAAACAACAATAAACTACTAATGACTCAAAGAAGTGTACAAAAAACACATTCAGGTGGATGGGAAGTGCCTGGAGGATGTTGCCAAGCTGGAGAAACAACAGAAGACACAATTAAAAGGGAAATGAAGGAAGAAATAGGCATAAAATTTGAACAAGATGAATTTGTTTTAGTAGGAGCTCAACTATATAAAAAACAATTTGTAGATATTTTTAAAACACAAAAGAAAATTAATATAAGAGATATTAAATTACAATTAGAAGAAGTTCAAGATGTGAAATTTGTTGATAAAGATGAATTTTATAAAATGATAGAAAACGATGAAATAGTTCTTTCAGTGTTACAGAGATATAATCTAATTAAAAACAAACTAGAACTTAACTGGTAGGAGCGCAAGTTGTGATTTAGGTGACTTTTGACCCGTCCCGAAAGCCACCTAAAAAGTCGATAAAAATTTAAGAAAAGTATTGAAAATAAAAAAGTGTTATGATACTATAATTACAGAAAAAATCTAAGGAAAAAGGTATAGAAAGAGGCACAAAGTATGAAAAAAGCTAGAACTCTTGCAAGAGTAGAGAGAGAGAGAGAGAGAGAGAGCCACAACTTTAAGAAATAACAACCAAGCTAAGAAATTAGCTTTATTAGTGATATATCAAAAGCAGACTATGTAAAAGTAGTCTGCTTTTGTGTGCCTAAAAGAAGGAAAGGAGGAAACAATATAAAAAATAAATAATAAAAATAAATAAAAAATTAAGGAGGAGATAAGAAAACTATGAAAACAAAAATTAAACAAGAAAAAGGTATTACATTAATAGCATTAGTAGTAACTATTGTAGTACTTTTAATCTTAGCAGGAGTAAGCGTAAATGCATTATTTGGAAATAGTGGAATAATAGAAAAGGCAAAAGATGCTCAAAACAAAATGGACCAAGCAACACAAAATGACTTAGATGCAATAAATGGGTTAAATAATTGGATAGACGGAAAAATAAATGGAAGCTCAGGAGGAAACGATAATCTACCAACAAGTGATTTGCCAAGTGTAGCAAATGAAACAATACCATATTATCCAGATACAACATTTACAAAATTAGAAGGAACAAATTTAGATAATGGGCTAGTAATACAAGATGAAAGTGGAAATGAATATGTATGGATAGAAGTTCCTAAAAGCTTGTATGCAGAAAGTAGCTATAACACAAAAACAACAACAGCAGATCAAAAACCAACCAAATCAACAGATTATGATAAAATAGAGTATTGTCTACATAAATACACAGATTATTATAGAAATGGAACAAGCTTTACAGACACATATTATTCAGATGCAACAACAGGCTTAACAAGTGCTCAATATACAACGTTAAAACAAAAAATGTTAAAAAGTGTATATGAAAATGGAGGTTTTTGGATAGGAAGATATGAGGCAGGAATAACAACAAATAGAACAGCAAGAGGAGATGCAACAGTAGCACCATTATCAAAAGCAGGAGAAGTAGAAGCACCAGTATATCCATATACTTATGTAACATGTAGTCAAGCACAAACATTAGCAAATATGAAAACAACAGAAAATTATACAAGTAGTTTAATGTTTGGAGTACAATGGGACCTAGTGTTAAAACATATAGAAACAAAAATAGGAAGTAGTAATTTAACAACAAGTAATGGAAAAAATATATTAACGCAAGATAGCTCATCTTGGGGAAATTACTGCAATGCAAGCTTTACAATAAATAGAGGAAAGTATGCAGATTCTAGAACTCATTCATTATCAACAACATGGACACCATATAATCAAACAACAAGTAATACTTTTGTAAATAGTAGTAGTGTTAAACAAACACAAAGTTTGGGTAATGGAATATTATTAACAACAGGAGCAAGTGATGCATGTAAAAAAATGAATATATATGACTTAGCAGGAAATGTATGGGAGTGGACATTAGAATATACCGCTACTACCAACGTTCCTTGTGCTCTTAGGGGCGGCTATTACGGCATCCGTGGCTTTGAATGTCCAGATTCTTACCGTAACCTCGACGCTACGACTAACAGCCACAACAGCATTGGTTTTAGGTCCTCACTTTTTAAGTAGTAGCACTGGCCACTGGTTCAATGAACCAGAAAAAATGAATAAATACGATGTTAGCATTATTTTTGAGTAGTACTTTAATAGAAAGTACTACTTTATTTTAGTTGTGTAAATTGTCAAGGAAAAATTAACAAAAATTCTCATATTAAATTTAGCAATTATTCTAATTAAAAAAAACGTCAAGTGAAAAAGTAAGTGCAACTTTGTAGCAATAAATGAAATTAAAACTTGACTGGTAGAGCTTGCAAAAATGTGATAAAATTTATATAATATAACCAAAATAGAAGGAGTAAAAAATGAAAAGTCAAAAAGGATTAACATTAGCAGGAACAATATTTTTTGTATTAATAATTGCATTCATAGTATTTGGAGTTGTATATTATGTGAGAATGCAAACAACAAAAGAAGAGTTAGAAGATATGAAAACAGACTTACTATTAGTACAGGCAAAAGTTAAAAAAATATCATCAGATTATATATTAGAAAAGAAAGATGAAATATTAATAGGAACTAAACTTACAGATATTAAAGATGAACCAATAATACAAGAGTTTCTAAATAACAATTCAATCGATATAGAAGAAAAAGACAAAAAATATTATGCAATAAATCAACAAAATTTAGATGAAATGGGATTACCACAAGTTAAACTAGAAGAAAACTCATATTACATTGTTGAATATACAGACGGAACAGTGTATTATACAAAAGGATACGAACTAGCAGGAAGCAATTATTATGATATAGATAATATTGAAGGATTAAAATTGGAGCAATAGAATGAAGGAAAAAGAGTTAGAGAGATTAACAAATTTAAAAAAAGTAGAAGAAGAATTATATAATGAAAAAGGTTTAAAAGCGATTGCAGGAATTGACGAGGCAGGAAGAGGACCTTTAGCAGGACCAGTTGTGGTAGCATGTGCTTTGATGCCAAAAACCTCAATGATAGAAGGTGTTAATGATTCTAAAAAAATATCTGAGAAAAAAAGAGAGCAGCTATATGAACAAATAACTAGTGAGGCAATTAGTTATGGAATAGGAATTATCGACCAAAAGGAAATTGATGAAATAAATATATTACAAGCAACTAAAAAGGGTTTAACAACAGCAATAAAAGATATGGAAGCTAAATTAGCAAAAAAGCCAGAACTTGAAATTACAAAACCAGATGCAATTTTGGTAGATGCACTAACTAAAATTGATACAGATGGAATACCATATAAATCAATTATTCATGGAGATGCAATTAGTTATTCAATAGCATGTGCATCAATTATTGCAAAAGTAACAAGGGACAGAATAATGAGACAATGGGATGAAATATATCCTCAATATGGTTTTGCTAAACATAAAGGGTATGGAACAGCTGCACATATAAAGGCTATAAAAGAATATGGACCTTGTACTTTACATAGGGCCAGTTTTATTAAGAATTTTATATAAAAGGATGAAATTAAAATGAATATTTTAGAGATTATAGCTAAAAAAAGAGATAAACAAAAGTTAAGTAAAGAAGAAATAGAATATTTTGTACAAAATTATACAAATGGAAATATACCAGATTATCAGGCGTCTGCTTTAACAATGGCAATTTACTTAAATGGAATGGACGAAGAGGAAACAACAAACTTAACCTTAGCAATGGCACATTCTGGAGATATTCTAGATTTATCAGAATTGGGAACAGTAGTTGATAAACATAGCACAGGAGGAATTGGCGATAAAGTAACGCTAATTTTAGCACCAATAATTGCATCACTTGATATTCCAGTAGCAAAAATGTCAGGAAGAGGATTAGGGTATACAGGTGGAACAATAGACAAGTTAGAATCAATACCAGGATATAACACAAGCCTTACAATAGACCAATTTATTCAAAATGTAAAAGAAATAGGAATAGCTTTAATGGGTCAAACATTAAACTTGGCTCCAGCAGATAAAAAGCTATATGCCTTAAGAGATACTACATCAACAACTGAGAGTATTCCACTTATTGCATCAAGCATAATGAGCAAAAAAATAGCAGCAGGTGCAAATAAAATAGTTCTTGATGTTACATGTGGAAATGGAGCATTTATGAAGGATGTAGATAATGCTACTAAACTTGCCGAAACCATGAAAAAAATAGGAGAGCTAGCTAACAAAGAAACAGTTTGTGTTGTTACAAGCATGGAAGAACCTTTAGGAAAAGCAGTAGGAAACTCGTTAGAAGTAATTGAAGCAATAGAGTTTTTACAAGGAAATATGCAACCAGATGTAAAAGAGGTTATACTAGCTCTTGGGTCATATATGATAAAACTTGCAAGAAAGGGAAATAACATAGAAGAAAATAAACAAAAAATGTTAGAACAAATTCAAAATGGACAGGCATTTGCAAAACTAGAACAGTGGATACAAAAACAAGGTGGAGATATTAGTTATTTAGAAAATACAGAAAAATTTGAAAAGGCAAAGTTTGTGGTTCCAGTTATTTCTAACAGAAGCGGATATGTAAAAGAACTTTTAGCTCAAGAAATAGGAAAAGCATCAATGAATTTAGGGGCTGGAAGAAAGAAAAAAGAGGACAACATAGACTTTTCTGTTGGAATTGTGTTAGAAAAGAAAATAGGTGACAAGGTTGAAAATAGAGACATCTTAGCATATGTTCATGCAAATGATGAAAAACTAGGAAATGAAATAGCAAAAGATGTACTTAATGCATATACAATAACTAATGAAACAGTAAGTAAAAAACAAGATATTTTAAAAATAGTGTAGTAAAAAATAATAGGGACAGAAAGTTTTGGAACGTTTGAAAAATTTAATAAAGGTGTTGATATAATAACTATGTCAACACCTTTGTTTTATAAAGATATATTTTTATTTATAAATTCATTAAATTGCTCATTAGCTAAAAATCTATTTAAATTCTTATCAGAAACCCCAGTATTTGAAGCAATATCATTCATATTTAAACTTGTATTAGGATTTTCTTCAATAAAATTTTCTAGCCTATTCATTTCAAACTTATCTCTTTGAAGGCAATTAGGACAAGTATCTCCTTCGGCCATAAAGAAACCACCACAACGACTACATCTATTAAAATTCATAACAACTACCTCCATTCATTTGTAAACAAAAATATTATACCACAAACTTTGACAAAAAACTACAAAAAATAAAAAAATAGTGAACACTTTTACATGTTCACTATTTTGCCAGCAATGCTTTGAATTTTAGTTGAGCTTTACATCCTTAGAAATTGTTCCTTCAGGCACATAAAAAATGTATTTATAGTTTGTTTGACCTAAAGCAAATGTCCAAATAGAACGTTTAGCTTTTTGACTATATTCCCTAATAACGGGAGTAGTACAATTAGGGTCTTCAATTTCTTCTACATTTTCGTCAACTAAGGTTTGGGTTTTGTATTCTTTGGAAGTTGTAGTACCAAAGTCTGAATCAATTTCATATCTGTAGGTATAGGTATTGTCAGCAGTAAGAGATACATATATAAAACCTTTACTGCCAGAAGCTAAACCATTAGATAAAGAGACTAATTCGATTTCCTCTGCAAGTTCCCAATCCTTATATCCACTTACTGGTAAAAACAAACCGAGCACAATTGCAGCAACAAGGATTAAGGCAAAAAAACTTGATGAAGAGTCAAAAGAAATATTTGAGTGGGGATGTATTACCAAAAGAAACTCAAGTAATAATACTAAAACAACACCTAAAATAATTATAAGCATAACTTCTCCTTTCTTAATCAAGAAAAAATGTGCGGTTTCTAAGCTGGCATTAGAAACCATGAAGTTATTATGTAGTCTATTATACTATAATAGTACCAAAAAATCAATTAATTATAGATATTTCGAGTAACCATGAAAATTAACATACAAAATTTTACTATAAAAATTCACAAAAAGTGTTGCAATTGCAACACTTTTTTGGTATAATTAAATGCGTTGAAAAATACACACATATTGTTAGCATAAAAAGAGTGCTTGTATACACAAGTTTTTTTATGTGGTTGAAGCAGTATGGAGGAAAAACTAAAAGGAGGAAAGAAAAATGGCAGTAGTTGCAATGAAACAATTACTAGAAGCTGGTGTTCACTTTGGACATCAAACAAGAAGATGGGATCCTAAAATGGCTGAATACATATTCCAAGCTAGAAATGGTATCCATATCATCGACTTACAAAAAACATCTAAAAAATTAGATGAAGCTTATGCTTTCTTAAAAGAACAAGCAGAAGCAGGAAAAACAGTTCTATTTGTAGGAACTAAAAAACAAGCACAAGAATGTGTTAAAGAAGCTGCAGAAAAATGCGGTATGTACTATGTAAATCAAAGATGGTTAGGTGGTACATTAACTAACTTCTCAACAATTAGAAAAAGAATTGGAAGATTACTAGAACTTGAAAAAATGCAAGAAGACGGTACTTTCGAAGTTTTACCTAAAAAAGAAGTTATATTATTAAAGAAAGAAATGGAAAAACTAGAGAAAAACTTAGGTGGTATTAAAGAAATGACTGAAGTACCAGGAGTTATGTTTATAGTTGATCCTAAAAAAGAAAAAATAGGAATTCTAGAAGCTAGAAAATTAGGAATTCCAGTAATCGGTTTAGTAGATACTAACTGTAATCCACAAGATGTAGATTACGCAATTCCAGGAAATGACGATGCTATTAGAGCAGTTAAATTAATTGCAGATTGCATGGCAAATGCAGTTATTGAAGGAAAACAAGGTGAATCTATGGAAGCTGTAGAAGAAGCTATGGAAGTTGAAGAAGTAGCAGAACCTACAGATATGGAAGAAGTAGTTGCTAGCGAAGAAGTTGAAGAACCTAAAAAAGCTAAAAGAACAAAAAAAGTAGCTGAGGAAGCTGAAGCTACAGAAGAAACAGCAGAAGTAGAAAAGCCAAAAAGAACAAGAAAAAAAGCTACTACAGAAGAAGTAGCAGAATAATATAAATATTATTTTAAGAAGGATGTACTTATTCTTAAAAAGTACATCCTTTAATCAAAAAAAGGAGGATTTTTTATGATTACTGCAGAACAAGTAAAAGAGTTAAGAGAAAAAACAGGTGCAGGAATGATGGACTGCAAAAAAGTATTAACAGAAACTAATGGAGATGAAGAAAAAGCAATTGAACTTTTACGTGAAAGAGGAATTGCAAAAGCTGCTAAAAAATCAGATAGAATCGCAGCAGAAGGTTTAGTTACAACATATGTAACAGATGACAAAAAAATAGGTGTTGTAGTTGAAGTTAATGCAGAAACAGACTTCGTTGCTAAAAACGAAGAATTTAGAAGCTTTGTAGCAGATGTTGCAAAACAAGTTGCTGAAAAAAATCCAGCTACAGTAGAAGAGTTATTAGAACAACCTTCAATTGTAGAACCAGATAAAACAGTTAAAGATGTATTAACAAACAAAATAGCTACAATTGGTGAAAATATGTCAATTCGTAGATTTGAAAGATTTGAATCAAATGGATTAGTAGAAAGCTACATTCATGGAGACGGAAAAATCGGTGTTCTAGTTGAATTAGAAGGTGGAGACAGCACATTAGCAAAAGATATTTGTATGCAAATAGCTGCTGCTAAACCAGAATACTTAGATAGAGAAAGTGTTCCAGCTGACAGAGTAGCACATGAAATGGAAATTTTAAAAGCACAAGCTGTTAATGAAGGAAAACCAGAAGCAGTTGCTGAAAAAATAGTACAAGGTAGAATTGGAAAATTCTATGGAGAAATTTGTTTAGTAGAGCAAGACTTCGTAAAAGATCCAGACCAAAAAGTTGGAAAATTAGTTGAATCTAAAGGAGCTAAAGTAGTTAGATTTGCTAGATTTGAAAAAGGTGAAGGACTACAAAAAAGAGAAGAAAACTTTGCAGAAGAAGTTGCAAAACAAATCAATGGATAGAGTATAAGAGGTGATTGAAAAAATCACTTCTTTTTTATAGTTTACTTGTTTATATACGGTAAATTTGATATAATGCGAATATATAAAAAAGGTTGGTGGTAAAATGATTTTAAAAATTATTACTTTCAATGTTGCACATGGAAGAGGAATGGATGGAAAAGTTGATTTGCAAAGACAAGCAGAAGTGATTAAAGAATATAAACCAGATATTGTGTTTTTGCAAGAAGTAGATATGTACACCAAAAGAGCAGGAGATATGAACCAAATTAGAGAATTTAGCAAAGCTATTGGTTTATATTATTGTTCAATGGAAAGCAATATAACTTTAGAAGATGGCTATTATGGAGATGGAATAATTAGTAGATTTCCAATTTCATTTTCAACAAATTACTTAATGCCACTTACAGATATGAATCATGAGCAAAGAGGAATTTTGTGTAATAGAATATCATTTGGAACAACCAAAATAAATTTATTCTCAGTGCATTTATCTACATATCAAGATGAGAGAATATTAGCAGCAAAAGAAATAAATAGAATAATGAAAAAAATAGATCCAAATGAATTAATTATAATGGGTGGAGATTTTAATGTTGGTGTTACAAGACTTGGCAAAGGACAATATACCTTTGAAGAAGCAGAAACCTATGAAGAATATGAGATATTAAAAAAACAATTAGAACAATTACCAAATAAAAAAGACACATGGTTTTCAGAACTTGGAAAAGGCTGTATTGATACTATTTTTTATTCAAAAGGAATTAGATTAAATAAGTATGAAACAATAAATGTAAATGGAGTATCTGATCATGATGCTGTTTTTGCAGAATTTGATATTTAAAAGTGAGGAGATTTAAATAAATGAAGGACAAGTTAAAAATGAAATTTAATGTATTGGCTGTATTTTGCATTTTAATATTTTGTTTTGCTTTAACACCAATTACATTTCAAAATGATACATATTATACTATAAAAATAGGTGAGCACATTGTACAAACAGGGGAAATAGACATGCAAGACCCATTTTCATGGCATGAAGACCTACCATATACATATAATCACTGGTTATATGATGTTAGTACTTACTTAGTGTATGATTTTGGCGAGAATATAGGAATTGGTGGATTCTGTTCTCTATATATTGCAACTATTATACTTTGTATGATACTTGGGTTAGTAATTTATTTTGCATCATGTAAATTGTGCAAAAATCAATTTGTATCATTTTTTGTTACAATGGCAACGATGTATCTGTTAAAAAATTTCATTGCTGCTAGAGCACAGTTAGTAACATTTATATTATTTGCATTAACCATATTATTTATAGAACAATTTATAAGCACAAAAAAGAAAAGATATGCTGTTTATTTAGTTATAATTCCAATATTAATAGCTAACTTACATTGCGCAGTATGGCCATTTTACTTTGTATTGTATTTACCATATGTTGTAGAATATTTATTAGCAGTTTTAGTAGAAGTACAATTATATTACTGGTTTGCTATTAAATGGAATGAATTTAAAATAAAGAAATTAACTAAAAAAGGTAAACTTGATGAAATTGGACAATATCAAGAGAAAATTGCGCATTTGCAATTAGATAAAGAAAATGCAGCACAAGCTAGAAAAGAAAGAGAGAAAAAATCATATAAGGTTATCTTCAAAAAAGAGCCTATGGTAAAATGGCTTATACTTATTATGATTATTTGCGCATTTACAGGCTTGTTAACACCAATAGGTGATACACCATATACTTTGTTACCAAAATTAATGCAAGGAAATACGACACAAAATATTAGTGAACATCAACCATTAACTTTAATAAATAACAAAGAAATGTTAACTGTATTTGCTGTGTTTATAATATTCTTAATATTTACAGATACCAAAGCTACCTTAAGAGACTTTTTTATGTTAGCAGGACTTACTCTGTTAACCCTTATGACGAGAAGACAAGCATCAATGTTTGTTATAATATGTGGCTTTATATTTGCTAAGATGGTTGCAAGCTTTTTTGCCAAATATGATAAAGATGGAACCAAAAAGATTATGCAAGGTATGACATCATTACTAGGAAAAGTATTTACAATTTTGCTTGTTATACTTGTAAGTTTTATGATATATAAAGGCAAAATGGGTGATAAATTTGTAAATGAAAAAACATATCCAGTAGAAGCAGCAAATTATATTTTAGAAAATCTAGACCTAGAAAATATGCATCTATTTAACGAATATAATTATGGAAGTTACTTACTATATAGAGGAATACCAGTATTTATAGATTCAAGAGCAGACTTATATGCACCTGAGTTTAATGGAACAAAAAATAAAGATGGAAAATATGAAGGAAGAGATATTTTTACTGATTATATAAATACTTCAAATGGCAGTAAATACTATGAAGATACATTTGAAAAATATGATGTAACACATGTAATCTTGAGAAAAAATACAAAATTAAAAATGCTTTTATCAAAAGATAAAAATTATAACGAAATATATCAAGATGATAATTTTATAATATATGAAAGACTATCAAAATAAAAGGAGAAAACATTGAAAATTATTGTACAAGGAGAAGCAGAAAGACTAGATAAATATATTAGTAAACAAAAAGTAGAAATATCTAGAGCGATGATACAAAAGCTTATTGAGGATAATCAAATATTAGTAAATGATAAACCTCAAAAAGCTTCATATAAAGTACAAGCTGGAGATGAAATTATAATAAACATACCTGAGGTTAAAGAAACTGATTTAAAATCACAAGACATCCCACTTGATGTCATATATGAAGATGATGACATTTTAGTAGTAAATAAACCAAAAGGTATGGTGGTACATCCAGCAGTGGGAAATCCAGATGGGACATTAGTAAATGCTGTTATGGCACATTGCAAAGGCAAACTATCTGGAATTGGTGGAGAGTTTAGACCAGGAATTGTACACAGACTTGATAAAGATACCTCAGGATTGATAATTGTTGCAAAAAATGATAAAGCTCATATAAATTTGAGCGAACAAATTCAAAATAGAGAAGTGAAAAAAGTTTATTTAGCATTAGTTCGAGGAGTTATTCCAGAGAATGAGGCGACTATAAATATGCCAATAGCAAGAAGCACAAAGGATAGAAAGAAAATGGCAGTTGATAAAAAAGGAAAAGTAGCTATTACGCATTTTAAAGTATTAGAAAGATTTGAAAAATATACATACCTAGAAGTTGCCATAGAGACAGGGAGAACACATCAAATTAGAGTGCATATGGCAGAGATAGGACATCCTGTGGTAGGTGATTATACATATTCAAATGGTAAGAATGAATTTAATATTCAAGGCCAAATGCTACACGCTAAAAGCCTAGAATTTAAACACCCTATAACAGGAAAACAAATGCATTTGGAAGCACCATTGCCAGAATACTTTACGGAAATTTTAAATAGATTAAAACAGGAGTAAAAATGGAAGAAAGATTACAAAAATTTTTGGCGAATCAAGGAATTTGCTCTAGAAGAAAAGCAGAAGAATATATTTTAGCAGGTAAAGTAAAAGTAAATGGACAAGTTGTAACAGAGCTTGGAACTAAAATAAATCCTGAAAAAGATAAAATAAAATATAATGACAAACTAGTTGAAACTGATGTAAAAAAGGTATATATATTACTTAATAAGCCTATAGGGTATGTTAGTACAGTAAAAGATCAATTTAATAGGCCAACAGTAATGGAACTTTTAAAAAGGATTAAAGAAAGTGTAGTACCTGTTGGAAGACTTGATATGTATACCTCGGGAGCTTTGATATTAAGCAATGATGGAGATTTTATATATCAAGTTACACATCCAAAACATGAAATAAATAAAACATATCAAGTAACTGTAAAAGGAAAAATTACTAACGAAGAAGTAGAAAATTTAAGAAATGGTGTAGATATAGGAGGCTATATAACAAAGCCTGCACAAGTTAGAATAATGAAAGTAGATGAAGAAAAAAATATTTCCAGAATAGAAATTACAATACATGAGGGAAAGAATAGACAAGTAAGAAGAATGTGTGAAGCAATAGGAAAAAAAGTACTAGCTTTACATAGAAGCAAAATTGGAGATATTGAAGTAAAAGATTTAAAATTAGGAGAGTTTAGATATTTAACTAATAAAGAAGTAAAACAAATATTAACATAATTTTGACTAAATTTAAAATATGTGTTAATATATTAACAGTTGTTGATACTGGTTGTATGAACAATTATATAGCAAACTACTATGCGTATACCTATTGGCTATGCTTAATAAAATTTTTTAATCTTTATTAAAGATTAGAAGGAGGAGTAAAATGGTAAAAGATAATGAGATAAAGGCAACTGTATCGCCTTTTGCAATTAGAGAAGGAGAATTAAAGGTATTTGATGGTAAAGATGGATATGTTTCTATGAACCAAATTATACATAGAATAAACATAGGACATATTTCAGATATACACTTTGCCATTATTGAATTAGTAAACGAATTTGAATTTATGACATCAAGACAATTGCTACAAATGTTAGAATGGAAAGGAATAGAAGTAGGATCACAAGACAAGCTAAACAATAAGTTAGAACAATTGGTAAAAACTAAAATATTAACTAGATATTATTTTAATTCAGAAGATGGAAAGGGAATTTATAGAATTTATTGCTTAGAGAAAATGGGAAAATATTTATTGAATTCTCGTGGAACTGAATGTAAATGGCAACCAACAGACAACACAAAACCAGTTGCAATGATAAAGAAAAGACTGGCAGGAAATCAAACTTTAATAGCATATTTAAGAAAGGTAAAAGCTTTTGAGTCATATATACCAAAGCCAAGTTTTACTGCTAAACAAGCAGGAAAAGTATTTAAGGCAAGTGGTGGAAGTGTAAAATTAACTAAGAACAATAAATCTTTAGAATTTGTATTTGAAGTAATTAGAAGAGAAGATGACTGGGAGAAAAAGTTAGTTGATAAAATGAAATTATATAAAGACTTTTACGAAAACTTCCAGGCAGGTGATTCAGGATATATGAATTTACCACAATTAATAATAATATGTGAAGATGATAAACATATGGCAGAAACATTTAAAGCAATAGTTATGAATAAAGTAGAAATTTCTAATATAAGATTATACTTCACTACGGATTTAAGACAAAATGAAGAGACTCTAGAAAAAACATTAGTACAATTTGTAGTAGACTCAGAAACAAAAAAATATAAGATGGAAAATATTGAAGTCAAATTATTAGGAATATAATAAAAAAAATAACACTCTATAAAAAGAGTGTTATTTTTTTTAATTTGTTTTCTTTTTGTTTTTGAAGTTAACTACAATTGCCTCTTCATTATCAAATAAATATTTAGAATCTGAAGTATCTGTTTGAATTGGATCAACTTCACGGTCTACATCATAATTATCATTGCTTGCAGTAACAGCTGCATAATCAACTTTTTTCTTATTTAGAGCTTTTCTAGCAGCAGATTCTGGGTCTAGCAAGCTACCTCCAAATTTTGTAAAGTTATATGTTTTAACCTTTTGAACATCCTTATACTTAGCTTCCATAAAATCAACTTTACCTTTATTGACAGCGCTTTTTCCACCTAAGTCTTTAACCTTGTAAATAACTTGCTTTCCTTTCAATGCCATTATTTTACCTTTTGCAAAATTAGCTTTCCACTTGTATTCGATATTACCTTTCTTAGAGTCATACTCAGTCTTATCAGCCAAATAAGTATTGCTAAATGTCCATTCTCTCTTATCTTGCATTGCTGTTTCCCACCATGCAACATCTTCTGGAGTTGCATTACCAAAGATTAATTTATTAACTGTATTTGATAAAATTAAGTTTTTGTAATAATCTCCTCTAGGGTCAGCAGATAAGTCACCTTTTAATTGTGTTAAGTTTTGAGAATCTAACACGGTTGCAACATTGTATTTTCTATATAATGTATAAATAGGTTCTGTTGCTTTACAAATGTATGCAGGGAAGTCATCTATATATAAGAAATGAGGAATACGAGTACTGTCATTTCCTGGTCTAGCAAGAATTGCTTGTTGCATTAACAATAAGAAAAATAAACCAAAAGCTTTATGAGCAGTTTCGCCTAAGTCTCCTCTACGAGTACATAGTAAAGTAACTTGACCTTCTGATAATATTTTTTCATAATCCAAGTTATTTGAACGATTACACAATATTGTTTTTACACCAGGATAACGTAGTAAGTTATCAATCTCAGCAGAAGCAGTTGTTGTAGAACGTTTTGCATTTAATAAGTTTGAACTATCTGGGTAAAAATTATTTTCAAAATATCTAATTAAAATACGATATTTTTCAGCAAATTCTGGAATTTGTTTCATTTTTTCTACATAGTCTACTACTAAGTCGAAGTCTGTAAGTAAATCTAATACATCTTCTAAGTTAGGTAACAAGCCTTCATGTTCTAATGGATACATTTCTTTTAACAAAATAGATATATTTTCAATTACTTGGACAGCTTCATTTTCTCTAAATGCAAGTTCTGTATCTGGTCTACTGTGTAAGTATAAACCTTTTAAAACTGAAGAAACTGCAAGTCCTGTTTTGATAGGATCCTTATATACGAATGGGTTTAAGCCAGGTGAGTCTGCACGATTTGGATCTACTATATTAACAGGAATATGGAAGTTTTCAGCAACTTTAGCAATTTTTGATACTGACTCAATTTCAGCTGAAACATAAGTAATACCCATATTACGATAAATAATTTTACTACCTGAACTTGAAATTATCATTTTCTTCATATAGTTTTTATATGTATCTAATTTTTCCTCTTTTGGAATTAACATATCCAATGAGAAATTTTCGTTTATATAATCGTTATCATATGGACAGTTTAAACTAGCCAACCCAGTTCTTAATGCTGTAAATCCCATTTCTTTAGATACTTCTTTAAAAAATGATTTTCTTTCAATATCTCTTGCAAGCATTGGTTCATAAACCATTGTTGTTTTACCAGAACCAGAAACACCAACTACTAATAAAGATTCATAACGTTTCTTTTCCGGTATGCAAACATCTTCACCACTTTCACTATCTACACATACTTTTACTTCACAAGTATAAACACCATGAGCTTCTTTATCAGATGTTAATTTAATTCCACCATAATCAAAGATTGAATCACGAATATCTTTAACATCATTAATACTAAAGATAAGCCATTTAAGTACTTTATAAAAAGTAACAAGTGGAATATATACTCCTAATGCTGTAAATGCTGGTTTAAACAAATAAAAGAAATCTCTTGCAAGTTCTGGATAATTTGGTAGTGATAATAAATTAATCCAAATTATCTGATTTAACCATTGTACTACAGCAGATACAACTAAAATATAAAAGCTAACTATAAATGCATGGAAAAATCTTAATTTGTTAACATCAGCTTTAGCAAATTTTGAAGAACCTGAGAAGAAGAATGCAAATGCTAAGCAAGCAAATGCGAAAAAGTACTTAATAGGTCCCCAATAACTAAAACCAACACCCGTAAAAATTATAAATAATAATTCCATTATTCTGTCCACTAATATATATGCAGATATAAGTGTTAGAATATATGTCATAAATGTGTTTCTATCTGTTTTTAAAACTTTTAAAAATTTATCAAAGAGTTTCAAAAAATTCACCACTTTCATTTTCAAATCTATACTACTATATTATCCTATAAAATCGCGAAAATTACAAGAGCTTTTGCGAAAAATGTAGAAAAAATCGCAGATTTTCTTCATAATATATATTCATAAATACCAAATCTTTTTCGTATGTATTAAAGAGAAAAAAAGGAGTTTATATGAAAAAGAAAAAAGAAGGATTTATGAAGGGTGTTTTATTCTTAATGATTTCACAAATTTTAATCAAAGCACTTGGCCTTATATATAAATTATATTTAACAAATAGAGATGGATTTGGAGACAAAGGAAATGGTATATACAGCAGCGGATTTCAAGTATATGCTTTATTTTTAACAATATCTTCAGTTGGTATACCGGGAGCTTTATCAAAACTTGTTTCAGAAAGAGTTGCTGTAGGAGATACTAAGGGTGCACATAGAATTTTCAAAATAGCCTTTGTAACCTTTGGTTTGATAGGATTTTTAAGTAGTGCAATATTGTTTTGTGGAGCAGAATATATATCAAAGGTTATTTTACAAATTCCAGAAGCAGAGCTTACTCTTGTGGCACTATCGCCATCAATATTCTTTGTAGCAATATCTTGTGTAATTAAAGGATATTTTACAGGAAGACAAAATTTAAAAGTTACAGCAGATGCACACACTTTAGAGCAATTTTTTAAAACAGTGCTTTCTGTAATAATTGTAGAATTTATTGCTATGACTACAGGTACAGACACAGTTATAATGGCAGCTGGAGCCAATTTGGCTACTACTTTGGCTACAATTTTATGTTTCTTCTATTTATATAAGTATTATGCAAAAATGAGAAAGGAAATTGCGTGGGAATTAAAGAGAGGTCAAAAATACAAAAGAACTAGAATAATAAAAACTATAAAACAAATATTATCAGTTTCTATACCTATGTCAATGAGTGCAATTCTAGTGTCAGTGAATAAAAATATTGATTCATTAACAGTTGTGAGAGGACTAAAAAAGTTTTTAACAGAAGAGCAAGCAAAAATTCAATATGGTATTTTAAGTGGAAAAGTAGATACCTTAGTCACTTTGCCAATGTCGCTAAATATGGCGTTTGCAACAGCTTTGGTTCCATCAATTTCATCATCTAAAGCAATAGGAAATATGGAAACAGTTAAAAATAGAATATCATTTTCTTTGTTGGTATCTATTTTAATTGGAATGCCTTGCATGATAGCAATGATTATATTTGCCAAACCAATTTTAGAATTGCTATTTCCAAATGCCACTTCTGGAGCATTTATATATCAAATAAGTTGTTTAAGCATAATATTTATTGTAATAGAACAAATAATTAGTGGAGCTTTGCATGGATTAGGCAAAGTACTTGCACCAGCAATGGCTTTGTCAGTAGGAGTTGTAATTAAATTCATATTAAACTTATATCTAATACCAATAGATACAAAAGATTTTTTTCTTGGGGGAACAGCAGGAGCAGCAATTTCAACAGTAATATGCCATATGATTGCAGTAATTATAGAACTTAAAATATTAAATAAAAATATAGACTTAAAGCTAGATAAGAAAAAATTTGTATTTAAACCTATGTTAGCAAGTATAATTATGAGTGTATTTGCATATACTTTTTATTTAGTAATGATAACAAGAATTAATGATAAAATTGTAACAGTATTATCACTATTAATGTGTGCAATAATATATATAGTTGTCCTAGCTATATTAAAAATATTTTCTAAAGAAGAACTTTTTATGATACCATTCGGACAGAAAATATATTATTTTTTGAAAAAGTTGGGGCTGTATGGAAACGGCTTAAATGCCGATAAAATGTATACTTACAAGAGATAAAGAAGAGCAAAGCACTGAAAAATACAACTTTTTTAAATAAAAAAGAAGGATTTTTGAAAAAAATGACGAATAATGATAGTAGTAGGCTATGAACTACAGATTTTAAAATCTTATAGGAGGTAATTTAAAATGAACAAATCAGAATTAATCGCAGCTATGGCAGCAAAAACAGGAGAAACAAAGAAAGACGCAGAAGCAGCATTAAATGCATTCGTTAGCGTTGTAACAGAAGCTTTAGTTAAAGGAGACAAAGTTCAATTAGTTGGATTTGGTTCTTTTGAAGTAAGAAAAAGAGCTGCTAGAAAAGGTAGAAACCCACAAACTAAAGAAGAAATCAAAATACCAGCATCTAAAGCACCTGTATTCAAAGCAGGAAAAGCTTTAAAAGAATTAGTAAACAAAAAATAATTTGAAATTTATATAGAATATATGAATTCATATCAAAAGATGTAGTAAAAACTACATCTTTTTTTATAAAATTATTCAAAATAAGTTACTATTGTGGTATAATTCAAAAAAACATATAAGGAGGGCATATATGTATAGAAATACTTATGCTGAAATAAATATCGACAATTTGCAGAATAATGTTAAACAAATTATAAAAAAATATCCAGAATATGACTATTATTTTGGAGTAGTTAAGGGAAATGCATATGGACATAGCGATAAAATATGTAAATATCTAGTAGAAAGTGGCATAAATTATTTTGCGATTTCTTCGTTAGAAGAAGCAATTAGCCTACGTAATGATGAAGTAAAAATTCCAATTTTATGTTTAGAACCAATTGACTTAAAATACATTGAAAAATGTATTGAAAATAATATTACAATAACAGTACATGATTATGAATATTTTAAAGAATTAGAGAAAATAGATATAAAAAGTCCTTTGAAAGTTCATATAAAAATAGATAGTGGACTTTGTAGATTGGGATTGTATGATAAAGACCAAGTAAAAGAAGTGGTAGAAGGATTAATGAAAAAAGAAAATGTTCAAGTGGAAGGAATTTTTACACATTTTGCTACAGATGGAGTTTATGATGTTTCATGGGATAATCAATATAAAAGATTTATAGAATTAACCTCTGAAATTGACTTAACAAAAATTCCAATTATTCATTTAGGAAGAAGTCAAACATTACTAAATCATGAAAAAATTTCTTTTGCAAATGGAATTAGGTTAGGAATTATAATGTATGGATATAATACAAGTCCAAGGCCGTTACCAAACGATTTTATAAATAGATTAAGAAAAATAAAAAGAGAATGGTATAATAAAAAACATCATATTAGTAAAACAACTATAGATAATAAAATAGATGTAAAAACTGCTTTTTCTTTATATAGTGAAGTAATGCAAACAAAAAAAATAAAAAAAGGTAGCTTTGTTGGATATGGTAGAATTTATGAGGCAAATGAAGATATTTATGTATCTATAATACCTATAGGATATGCAGATGGATTTAGTACAAGAAACAAGGGAAGAGAAATAGTTATAAATAATAAAAGATATCCATTAATTGGTGCAATAAATATGGGAATGGTTATTGCTAAAGTGGATGAAACAGTTAAACAAGGAGATAAGGTTACATTAATAGGTGAACAAATACCAATGCTAGAAGCAGCGAGATATATGGGTACTAGCGTATATGAAGGCTCATGTATGATAAATGACTGGGTACCAAGAGTACTTGTAAAAGACGGAAAAATAATAGAAATAGACGAGAAAAAATAGAAAATATAGAACCATTATCTATTGCCTACTTTTCAAAAAAAGAACCATACAAAACATTGATTTTTCAATACTTGTATGGTTTTTCGTTTCTGGTGCAGATGGCCGGAATCGAACCGGCACGAGAGTTAAGTCTCGCAGGATTTTAAGTCCTGTGCGTCTGCCAGTTCCGCCACATCTGCATTTGTTTGAACTGACAATAATAATTTTACTACGAGATGATTACAATTGTCAAGATATATTGCAAAAAAAATTTAAAAATATTAAAAATATTTAGTAGAAGTTGATATTTAGTGATAATAAAATTAAATTTTGAAAAGATAACATATAAATTCGACAAAGTGTGTCGAATTTTGGCATACGATTTTTCTTGCTATTTTGAAATAAAGGTATATAATAGAAATTACACCAATGAAAAGGAGGGGAAAAAACATTGGGAAGAGACGTGAAAGTATATGGAAATACTGAAATTAAACACGCAATAGGAGAAAGAGGATATAACCCAATTCAGTTAGAATATTACAAAATATATAATAGCGAAAAACAAGATGAAAGAAAACCATATGGAATAGGCGTAATAAAGAGATGTTCTAACGAAACAGAATTAGATGTTGAAAAAAGAGAATTTAATCATATTTTCAGTAAAGAAAATGATGCAGACGATATGCTTGAATTACTACTAAAAAATAAAGTAACACCTACATCACTAAGAGATATCTTAGAAGACTTTGTATTAGTATAATATAAAGGACACTTAAAATATTAGACAAACCTAGTATTTTAAGGTGTCTTTTTCATTTTTTTGAACTAAATTGACTTGAAACTAATTTAATGTTAAAATAAAATAGAAAAAAGAGAGGTTAAAATATGGCAGATTACGAAAAATATTATAAAGAAAGTATAGAAGTATTGACAAAGTACATCACAGATACTAGAATTATACCTACAGAAAAAGAATGGAATAAGATTGCTGTAAAGAATAATTATTTGACTGGTCCATCAATTAGTTATGCTTCAGGCATTAAATTTCCAGAATTGTGTAAAAAAATATACAAAGAAACAAAACAAAAAAAGGAGAAATAAAAGTATGAATATTTGGCATGACATTAATAAAGAAAGAATAAAAAAAGATGATTTTATATCAGTTATTGAAATTAGTAAAAACGGCAGAAATAAATATGAATTAGATAAAGAAACGGGAAGGCTTAGATTAGACAGATTATTATATACATCAACACACTATCCTGCAAATTATGGATTTATTCCAAGAACATATGCTGAGGACCATGATCCATTAGATGTATTAGTTCTATGTCAGGAAGAGATTGTACCATTAACATTAGTAGAATGTTATCCTGTTGGAGTATTGATAATGACAGATAATAATGAACAAGACGAAAAGATTATTGCAATATGTAAGCAAGATCCATTTTTAAATTGCTATCAAGACATTTCAGAGTTACCAGCACAAAAGTCATTAGAAATAAAACACTTTTTTGAAGTGTATAAACAATTAGAAGGAAAACAAACAGCAGTAGATAAAATATTAGGAAGAAAAGAAGCAGAAGAAATAATTCAAAAATGTATGGATAATTATGATAAAAAATTTGGTAAATAGAGGAAGAAAAAATGCTTGAAAAAATAATTTTTAATGTATTGGCATTTGCACTTTTTACGATTACTGTACTAAAATTAATTAAAAAAAATGACACAAGTTATATATATGTACTTGCTTTAGAGTTTATTGGTATTGTTATAAGTTTTATTGGACTGATATTTTCTATTAAGTTAAACTGGTTTTTAAAAACAATTACCTATTTTTTTTCGGTAATTATACCAGCTATAATATTATGGATGGAAAAAGTAAAAAAAGCAGATTTTCCAGAATTATTTAATGTAACAATTGCTAAAATTCTAGATAGATTTGGAAAACATGAACAAGCCAAAACAATGATATTAACTTTTTTGAATAAAAATCCAAACAGTTATATTACAAATAAATTGTTGGCGGAATTTTATGAGAAAGAAGAAAATTATGAAGCAGCTGTTAGCGCGTACATGAGAGTTACAGATTTAAGAAGAAATGACTTTACCTCTACTTATAAATTATGTGAGGTTTTAAATAAAAACAAGCAAAATGAAGAAGCTATAAGTATACTTGAGGATATTCTAAAGCAAAAGCCAGAATATGAAAAAGCTAGTAATTTGCTTGGAGAGGTATTTATAGAAGAAGAAAGGTATAAGGATGCTATATCAGTATATATGACAGCACTTAGATACCATCCAGCAAGTTATGATTTGTATTATAGCCTAGGAATGGCATATACTATGATAAATGACTTTCAAAGAGCAAAAGATTTTTATGAAAAAGCAGCAGAGATAAATAGCTTGGCTTATAATGCTAAATTAAATTTAGGACAAATTGCATTGATTTATGGTGATTTAGATGAAGCAGAAAATTATTTTATGCAATCAAGCAAACAAGAGGATTTAGAAGCGGGTTCATATTATTATCTTTCGCAAATTGCCTTACTAAAAGGAGATGAAGAAAAAGCTAAAAACTATATGAATGTCGCAGTACAGTTGGACCCAAAAGTATATAAACAAGCTCAAAGGGATCCAGTGTTTACACCTATAAAAGAAGAGATAAACCCACCAGAAGAAAAAGAACAAGAAACAAAACCAAGTCACTTAACAAATGAGGAAAAGAAAGTAAATAGGCATTTAATGAAAACGTGTATATTGGTGAAGAACTTAAGCAAAGAAGATATACAAATTATGAAAAATAATAAACAAAATCAAATTGATAAAGAAGAAAAACAAAAAGAATAATGACAGAAAAAAATAATATAATAATACTAAGGAGAATGAAGTAATGGAAATATATCAATCAGTAATTTTAGGAATAGTTCAAGGATTGACAGAACTTTTGCCAATATCAAGTTCTGCACATTTGAATATTATTCCATGGATGTTTGGGTGGATTAATAATCCTGGTTTCGCAGAAGCATTTAAAGGCTTCGATGTTGCACTTCACTTTGGAACTTTATTAGCTATAGCAATTTATTTTTTCAAAGATTGGCTTAATTTAATAAAGGGTGGTTTTGATCAAGTTGTTAAAAAGAAAAAAACTGTAGAAGGCAGAATGTTTTGGTACATAGTTCTAGCAACTATACCAGGAGGAATAATTGGATTTGTTTTAGACAAATTTTTGGAAGATACCTTAACAAAACCAATTATAATTGCAATAGCACTTATTGTAATGGGAATAGTATTATATTTTGTGGATAAAAAATCAAAATCAACAACAAAATATGAAGACATGACACTAAAACAAACATTTCTAATTGGTCTATCACAAGCTTTAGCTTTTATACCAGGAGTTTCGCGTTCTGGAGTAACAATGACAACTGCAAGAGCAATGGGAGTAACAAGAGAATCTGCAGCAAAATATTCTTTTATGTTGTCAGCACCAATTGTTCTAGCTGCAACAGTATTTAAATTAAAAGAATTTGTATTTAGTATACCTTTTTTTATAGGAATTATTACAAGCTTTATAGTGGGATTTTTTGTTATAAAATTTTTATTAGATTATTTAAAAAAAGGAAGTTTCAAAATTTTTGCAATTTACCGTATTATATTTGGAATAATAATAATTACGCTTCTAATAATAAGAGGATAAATAGAACCAATAAAGCTAAAAAACGTTTCAAAAAAGAAACGTTTTTTATTATATAAAAACACAATATTACAAAAATATTACAAAAATATTACAGTTGTATTAAATATAAAAAAATAATATTGACTTTTCTATAAAAACATATAAAATAATAATATGAATGGTAAAAAATTGTCAAATTAAAAAGAATTACAAGTATTTTTTATTTTGATTTGCAAAATATAATAATGAAAAAATTATTTTTAACGAAGGAGAAGACAATGACTAGTTGCTTAGGAATTTATATAGAACCTAACTTTATAAAATACGCCAAAATTTCAAAAGACCACGACATTTTGAGAGTTGAATCCTTTGGAATAAAATTTTACGACAAATTAGGAGATGCTATAGATCAAGTAATAAGCGACACATATAGTTTTAAAACACCAATAAGCATAAATCTGTCAGAAGAAAGCTATCAATACTTTTATATGTTTACACTATTAAATAAAGTTGACATGAAGAAAGCTATTCAAACAGAATTTGAATCTTTTTGCTCAGATAAAGGAATAAATAAAAATGGTGTTGAAGCTAGATACGTATTAGTAAACAGTTTAGATGATAAAGAAAAAATTAAGGTAATTCATGTATCAGCAAACAAATCATCAATTCTTGAACAAGAGCAACCATTTCTTAATTATAAACTTTCGACTATAGCTCCAGTATCAATTAGTATATCTAATATTGCAAATTTAAAATCAAAAGAAAATGCACTTATTATTAATATGGAAAATGAAACAACAATTACAACAGTAATTGATCAAAGAATTTATCAAGTAGAAAAAATACAAAATGGTGCATCAGAGGTTTTAGAGGGAATTAGAATAAAAGAAAATTCATACTCAAAGGCATATGAAATTTGTAAAAATAGCACTATATATACTATGGAAGGACAAGAACTTCAAGAAGATAAAAACGAATATTTAGATGATATAATGCCTACTTTATATACTATTGCTAGTAAAGTAAAAGAAATAATAGAAAATGATACAATAAAAATAGACAGGGTATATTTGACAGGAACCTTGTCGGTAGTTAATAATATTGACCTATACTTTCAAGAAGTATTACAAAATGAAAAAGTTGAGATATTAAAACCATTCTTTATTAAAGATACAGTAAAAATCAATATAAAAGATTATATTGAAGTTAACTCTGCAATATCATTAGCTTTACAAGGCTTAGAATATGGCTTGAAAGATATGAATTTTAAAAAACATACATTTAAAGACAATATAGATGATATATTTGCAAAGCTTAATATAAGTAGAGAAGACAAAACAGATAAAAAACAAAATAAAGTATTATCTAACATATTTAGCACAAATTTTAGAGGCAAATTAAGTTCATCTGAAAGATGGATGCTTAGAGTGCTAGGTGGAGCTTTAATATTAACTGTTATGTATTCAGGATTTTCAATATTTTTGAATAAAGAAATTGATAAGAAAAATCTAGAAGTAGCAGAAGTAAAACAAGACACAGCTTATAAAATAACAAAAGTAGAAAAAGATATAAAAGATGTACAAAGTAAAACAAGTGAGTATCAACGCTTGGCAGAAAATCTAAGAAATATTAGCAATCAAGTGTCAGAAGATAATAAAAATAGAAATAATATACCAAACTTACTTAGCCAAATAATGCATTCTATACCACAAGGTGTACAAATTACATCTATTGAGAATCCGAGCGCAAAACATATTATAATACAAGCACAATCACAAAAATATGAGCAATTAGGATATTTTAAAGCTATCTTAAAAACTCAAGGAATATTATCACCAAGTACTGTAGTATCTTCAGATGGAGAAAGAAGTGGCGAAGTAGTTAAAGTTAGGATAGAAGGAGATTTGCCATGAGAAAAATTCTAATAGGTATTTTAACAATATTGTTAATTGTCATGGCAGTTTTAGTAATTACTAAAGGTTTAACAATTGGCAATTTTAAAATTTTAAGTGTAAAACAAATCATTGAAGGCAATGACAAATTAACAGCAGAAATTTCAGAAACAGAAAAATTAATCAGAAGCAATTATCCAACTGAATTGGAAACTTTAGATAGTACTGTTTCTAGTTTGTTAGCAGCCAAAGAGGAATATCAAGACTTAGCAGATGTAAGTACAAAGTCAGAAATAAATAAGGCTACTACAGTAGAAACTTACACAGTAGAATTTTTATGGACTAGATTAGGAAGACATGCAACAGCAGAAGGCGTATACTTAAGTTATACACCTACAAATAATAGTATTAAGTTTACTGTTTCAGGAGATTATATTCCAATTTTAAGTTTTGTTTCAGCTATTGAAAATGATAGTAAACTAGGATTTAGAATCGAAAACTTCAAACTAATACCAGGTGGAAACAACTTGCAAGCTACGTTTGAAACAAGAAACATTAATATAAAAACAGAAGGCGTAAATACTGCAGTTCAAAGTACTATAATAACAGAAAGTGCACCAACAAATACGCCAGACACAAATACACAAAATACAAATTCAACAACTGAGACAACACAACCATAAGACTAGACAAAGGAGATAAGAATGTTAAAATCAGTTTTTAAAGAAATTTTTATAATGCTATTGCTATGTGTGGCTATTGTATTAATTTTAGGAGTTATGTTTTATAACTATATTCCTACAAATAAAACCATACCTAATAAATTGGCAGAATATAGCACTCCAGAAAATGTAAGAACCGAAATAGATCAAAAAACTTCTGAAGAAGAAAAACAAGAAATTTCATATGAAATTGACGGTTCGGACTTAAAATTATATAGACAAACTAATTCATATACTACAGGTAAGGCAAACCCTTTTGCGGCAAGTAATACTGTAGAAAATGAAGAAAATACAAGCAACAATGAAGTTATTGACACAAATACAAATGTAGACCCAAAATCAACAGGAACTTTCTACAATGATACGGGTACAAAATAATTATAGGTTATATTTATTTAAATAAATATATACAAAAAATCTAAAGAGAAAGGAGTAATATACAATGAGAAACGAAAGAGGTATTACATTAGTTGCTTTAGTTGTTACAATAGTTGTATTATTAATTTTAGCAGGGGTAACAATTACTTATGCTTTATCAAATAATGGAATATTTACAAAAGCTCAAGAAGCAGGAATGGTATCTGAGCAAGCAACTATTAGAGACGCTGTTAGCAGTGCACAAGCAGAATGCATGATGGAATATTATGATGCAAGCAAAACAACTAAAACAGAAGCTAAAGATTTGATTTCAAAATATGTACCATCAGGATGGTCAGTAACAGCTACAACAGCACCAACAATTACTGGTGGAGTTATAGCAGGAACAGTAACAGTTGCAACAAGTAGTTATACACACACTGTTACAATTGCAAATGGTGTAGTTACTGAAATTACAGCTGTAAAAAAATAATTTGATAGAAAAATCAATTATGATTAGGGCATATGCATAAAGTATATGCCTTGATTTATATAAAAACACTTTAAAGTTAACGGAGAAAATATGAATATAATATTATACATTTTAATATTTTGCATAGGAGCTTTATTTGGAAGCTTTTTTACATTAGCAGTTTATCGTATACCACTTGGAAAAGATATAACTCATGAGAGATCTTTTTGTCCAAACTGCAATCATAGACTAGAATTTTTAGATTTAATTCCTATATTAAGTTATTTATTTTTAGGAGGGAAATGTAGATATTGTAAACAAAAAATACGTCCAAGATATTTCTTACTAGAAATAATGTCTGGAGTAGTTTTTGTTTTATTTGCTTTATCTTTAAATTTAGATATATTACATACAGATATGAATACATGGATTTACTTTATATTTGGTATATTATACCTTGCAAGCTTATTTATTATTGCTGGTATTGATAAAGATAGAACTTATATTCAAAAATCTGTACTTTTATTTGGATTTATTATACAAACTATATATATAATTTATCTATATATAGTAGAAAATAATTTTAATATATATAGATATGTTATATATTTGAGCATTATATGTATACTAATGTTAATTGATATATTTATTTTAAGAAAAAAAGCAAAAAACAGCTACGTTATAGAGAACTTATTACTTTGTGTGTTAATGTTAGGTTATACATATGAAACAATTACAATATTGACTATTATTTTCACATTACTTTGTATTGCATTTCAAACTTTACTGGCTAAATTGAGCAAAAAGAAGAATGTAAGAAAGAATGAAAATATAACTCAAATACCTATAGGATTTTATTTGTGTCTGACTAATATTGTATGCTTAATAGTAACTAATTTTTTTATTTTATAATTTAGAGGGAAGTATGGAAAAACAACGATTTTTAAAGTTAAAATCTAATAATGGTTTTACAATGCAAGATTTAATAATTGCAATAGCAATTTTTACATTATTTGCTGGAATAATAGGAACTGCAATTGTAGCAACATTCAGAGTTCAATCTGATAGTCAAGTTGATGAGGTAGGAACTTTATATGCTATTCAAATAGCAGAATATATAGACAAAATTAGCTTTGACGATGTAGAGAGTGGAATGGGTGATTCATTAGCTAGCATGTTTAATGTACCAGCCAATTTCACTGTTACAATAGATGTTTCAGACTATAAACCGGATGGAGAAACTCTATCTTGTGTAAAAGAAGTTGATATAAATTTAGCATATAATTTTGCAAATGATTCAAGAAATATACGTATTCAAAGACTAAAAATAAAAGAATTATAAGGAGATTGATTGATTATGAGGTCAGAAAAAGGCGTTACCTTAACGGCACTGGTCATATATATTGCTGTAGCCACAGTGGTAATAAGTACTATGGGACTTTTGAGTTCATATTTTTATACTAATATGAAATTGATAAAAACTGATAGTAATTATGTAGTTGAATATAACAAATTTAATATGTTTTTTGTTCAAGATGTGAAAAGCAACACAACAGCAGATGTTACAACGAATAGCATAATATTTGAAGATGGAACTAAATATAAATATGAAAACGGAAGTATATATCGTAATGACAAAGAAATTGCAACTAATATTAAAAGTGCTGTGTTCTCACAAGAAACTTATCAAGTTGACTGGACAACTAAAAATATAATAACAGTTAATTTAGATGTTGGCGAAGATGAGAAGTCATATGTAAAACAAATTGAGTATGTTTTAAGATACTGGTAAATTATTGTAAATTAAAAAAAATATATTTATTTATCGAATTTTATAGTATAATAAATATAGACTAAGGAAAAAGAGAAAGGAGAACTACAAATGGAAAAAAGACAACCAATAGGAATTGAATTAGTAAAAAAAGGTGTTGTAAGAGAAGCAGACATAGAAAAAGCTTTAGACTATCAAAAAACACATCCAAACAAAAAAATTGGTGATATATTGGATATATTAAAGCTATGTGATTCTGATATTTTAATCAACGCTATGGGAGAAATTTTAGATGAAAAAGCAATATATTTACAAGAAAAAGATGTTAGGATAGATGCTTTGGAATACATATCACTAGATATAATGAAACAAAATAAAGCTATTCCATTTGAAATTGCTTCTGGTAAAATAAAAGTATGTTTTGCAGATACTTCTAATAAAAAATCTATAGAGGTTATTAGGCTTTTATTATTAAATAAAGGACTAGTAATGGAAAAATATATAACTTTTGAAACAAATATTGAAAAAATAATCGAGTCTTTAGAAGGAGGGGTATCTGACAATATTAATACAAATGCAGACATCTCAGGTTTGGTTGATAGTATTATAAAAACAGCTATGGAAAAAAGAGCGAGTGATATACATATTGAACCACTTGAAAATCTATTAAGAGTTAGGTATAGAATAGATGGACAACTTGTTACAGCTGTTGAGATTGAAAAAGAAAAACAAACCCAAATAATAGGTAGATTAAAGGCAATTTCTAACATGCATCAAGAAAAACAAGAATCACAAGATGGTAGAATACTTGCTTATCCTGATTATAATATTCGTGTTTCTTCACAAAAAAATGTATATGGAGAGAAATTCGTATTAAGATTATTAAAGAAAAATGGAAATATTCGTCAAATATTTGAATTAGGATTTCCAAATGATGAACAACTAGTTAGAAAGTGTTTCAATAAAAAGAACTGTATTACAATAGTAGCAGCACCAACTGGTGAAGGTAAAACTACTACATTATATAGTATAATTGATTATCTAAATAGACCACAAATAAACATTACTACAATTGAAGACCCTGTTGAAATAAGAATTGATGGATTAAATCAAATAGAAATGGATTCTAAAACTACTTTTTCAGATTCATTGAGAACAGTATTAAGACAAGATCCAGATATTATCCTAGTAGGAGAAATTCGTGATAGGGAAACAGCCGAAATTGCAATGCAAGCTGGACAAACAGGACACTATGTACTATCAACAATACATACAATTGACAGTATAGAGGTTATTACCAGACTTAGAAAAATGGGTATGTCAAACTATGATATTGCAAGTATTTTAGCAACTTCTGTTTCACAAAGATTAGTAAGAAAAGTTTGCCCTCATTGTGCTAAAAAAAGAGATTTTACAGAGCAAGAGAAAGAAATTATAAATAAAATAGGGGAAAAATACAACGTAAATTTTGACTTTACAAATAAAAAGACGTATGAAATTGTAGGATGTAAAAAATGTAACCAAAGTGGATATCTTGATAGAATAGGAATATTTGAAGTATTAACTATAGATGATGAAATTAAAGAATTGATTTCACGTGATGCTTCTAGTATGGAAATTAGAAAAAAAGCTTTGGAGTCAGGTTACAAACCACTTTTAATAGACGGACTTAAAAAAGTTGTAGACGGAATGACAACATTAGATGAAATAAATAATAAGCTTATAATTTATTAAGTAACTTAGGAGGAAATCATGGTTGATATAGATAAGATTTTAAGAATAGCAATAGAGAAAGATGCTTCAGATATACACTTAATTGGGGGGATAAAACCTTGTTTAAGAGTAAGAAGAGATTTGATAGATATAGATGGCTTTGATGCATTAACAGAAGAAGATATGTTTGAAATATATGATTACTTTGTAAGAGGAAACATAGAAAAAGATGAAGTATTCAAAGAAGAAAAGAAACTAGATTCTTCTTATGAATTTGAAGGAACTAGAATAAGGGTAAATATTTCTGTATCAGATGATTTACCAGTAGTAGTATTGAGATTAATAAAAAGTAAACTACCAAAATATGAGGAATTGGGAGTGCCAGATATAGTTAGAAGAATGATGAGTCAACCACAAGGGCTAATATTAGTAACAGGAAAGACAAACTCTGGTAAAACTACAACTTTGAATGCGTTAATAAATGAAGTAAATGAAAATGAAAATAAAAAAATATTATCACTTGAAAGCCCAGTTGAGTATAAGCACAAATGTAAAAAATCTATAATTGTACAAAAAGAAGTAGGAATAGGAAGAGATTGTCCAGACTATAGCTCAGGTGTAAAAAACTGCTTAAGAGAAGATTGTGACATTCTAATAATCGGTGAGATTCGTGATAGAGAAACCATGGATGCAGCTATTGAAACAGCAGAGGCAGGACATTTAGTAATAGGAACATTACATACAAAGTCTTGTGCAGAAACTATAGACAGAATGATAAACTTTTATGATATTAGAGATCAACAAACTATAAAATACTTAATAGCATCATTATTAAAATTGGTTGTTTCACAAAGACTATTAAAAGGAAGAGATGACTCACTTGTGTTGGTTCCAGAAGTAATGGTAGTAGATAATACAATTGCTGGTGTAATAAGAAAAGAAAAACTTGGAGTTTCAGAGATAGAAGATGCTATTCAAAGTGGATCAGATAAAGGAAGTATAGGATTAATAAATTCACTTGCTCAATTGTTTGTTGATGATAGAATTTCATTAGATCAAGCAAAAGCTCAAATTGAAGAGAAGAATATTGAAATTTTAAATAGAACAATTATGCAATTAAAAATAAAAAAGGAAAATGAAAATAAAAGACTTAATATGGAAAGCTAGGAAAAGGAGGTAAACTCATGCCTGAATATATATATAGAGCTGTAACTAGAAGAGGGCAAATTGTACGAAATAAGGTTGAAGAATCTAGTAAAAATACTCTAGTAAAAAAATTAAAATCAAATGATTTGATGCCTATAGAAGTTATACAAGTTAGCTATAGAAGTAAGAAAAGCAAAGTTCCAAAAAAGAACATTATTGATATTGATGGTATAATGAAAACTGCTAATTCGGCAAGCGTACTTCAAGGTAGAGAAGATTATAGACCAAGTGCTAGGGAGAAAATAAACTTAATCCTAGCTGCTGGACAGAAAATAACTATAAAAGATGTTATTATATTTACACAGAATTTTTACTTATTAAAAAAGGCAGACTTCAATAATATTCATGCTCTAAGCACTATAATAAATAGTACAGAAAACTTATCTTTTAAAGGAGTATTAGAGGATATATTAGCAGGTGTAGAAGGCGGAGAATATATGTATACAACAATGGAATACTATTCTAATATTTTTCCATATGTATATATTAACATGATAAAAGTAGGAGAACTTTCTGGTTCGCTTACAAATTCTCTACAACAAGCAGTTGAATACTTGGAAGATACAACTACGAGAAGCAAAAGAATAAAGAAAATATTAATACCTAATTTACTACAATTTATAGGTATATTTCTATTATTAATTGGTGGAACAATATTTATATTACCGGAAATCCAGAAAGTATTTGCATCAATAGGTCAGGGAACTACACTGCCTGGTCCAACTTTATGGTTTATGAATCTGGTCGATAACTTTGGAAAAATTTGGTATATTCCTGTCGCAATTATAGGAGTTATTCTATTATTAATTATGGGATATATAAATACGCCAAAGGGAAAATACAACTGGCACTATTTTAAATATAAAGCTCCAGTATTTGGTAGATTAGTATTTGGAATCGATTTTTCAAGACTTATGAGAGCGATGCTATTGAATTTAAGAAATGGAATGAGAATTCAAGAGGCACTAGAAGTTAGTAAATCAGTTATAAAAAACTACGTTTTACTTTCAATAGTAGAAACTTCTATAAATAATATATTAATAGGAGCTTCATGGATTGAGCCATTTGAAAAATCAGGTTTATGCTCAGCTATGGAAGTAGAAATGTTAAAAATAGGTATGCAAACTGACCTTCCAGATATGATGGAAAAATTATTAGATTATATGGATGTGGATATTCAAAATAGCCTAAGTAAAATCATGAAAGTATTACCAGAGATTTCGTACTTATTTGTTGGTACATTAATAATATTCCTTGTTGTGGTCCTTCTTGTACCATGTATCAACTTATATATGGGTGGATTCATGTTAGATGGTCTAGATATATAGTAAAATATAAAAAGCTCTGTTATAAACGGAGCTTTTTAGCATTGTAAAGGAGAATAAAATGAAAATTGGAATTGATATGGGTGGCAGTCATGTTGCTATAGGAATAGTAAATGAAAACGGGAAAATTATAGAAAAATTTGAAAAAGATATAAAAACTGTAGGAGATCAAGCTAAAGCAGAAATATCTACATACATTATAGAAATTATATCAAAAATTAAAGAGAACCATAACATAGAAAAAATTGGAATAGGATCACCAGGAACGCCAAGAGATGGTGTATTAACAAATCTTATAAATCTAAAGATAAAAGAATTTGATATTTCATCTATTTTGATGGAACATTTTGATATACCTGTACTGTTAAAGAATGATGCTAAATGTGCGGGACTAGCTGAAAAAACGTATGGAGCATTAAAAGAATATCAAGATGCAGTATTTTTATGTTTAGGAACTGGTATTGGAGCAAGTGTATTTATGAATGGTAAGGAATTAAAACCAATACAAAATCCAGGAATGGAAATAGGACATATGGTAATTGATAAAAATGGGATTAAATGTAATTGTGGAAAAACTGGATGTTTCGAAACACTTTGTTCTGTTAAAAGATTAAAAGATAAATTAATAGATGAAATGAATTTGTCAAAAGAAGTTTCTTCAAAAGACTTATTAGAAATTTTGAAATGGAGAGCTAAAGAAGAAAATATTAAAAAGATATTAGAGGAATATATTGACAACCTAAATATTGGCTTATCAAATATTATAGACATATTTGCACCACAAGCAATATGTTTAGGTGGAGGTTTTGTATATTTTGAAGAAATATTATACAAACCATTTTTAGAAAAATACTATAATGGAAGAAAATCTTTTTATAAAGATAGAATTCCAGATATAGAATTAACACTTCTTGGCAATGATGCAGGCATCATTGGAGCAACTATTTGACAAAAGTGAGAAAAAATAGTATAATAATTAACAGTTGTTACCAATATGGTAAAGAAGAGATTTATATTGTTTATTATAAGAGCGGATTTAAAATTAAAAATAGAAACTTAAAAAATATATTTTAGGGCGGAAAAGGAAATATATTTAAAAGTTTTGGATAAAATATCTGTGCAAAAGCTACAGATATATTATTGTTGATGTAATAAATAAAATAATGAGAAAAACAACAATTTAAAAAAGAAGGAGAGAAATTTTTAATGACAAATGAATTAAAACAAAAGGATACTAGACAAAAAGAGAATACTGAGAGAAGAGAGAAAAAAGGATACTCAGTTAGAAAAAACAATAGAGTTAATCAAAACAAAAAAGAAATAGAAGGAGAAAAAAAGGCCACAGTAGAAAAGAAAAGACCTACTACAAAAAGAAATACAAATACTAGAACAAGAAATAATAGGTCAACTAACAAAGAAATTATGCAATTTAATTTCAAAAAACCTAATTTAAAAATTATTCCATTAGGTGGATTACAAGAAATAGGAAAAAATATTACAGTTTTTGAATATGAAGACGAGATAATATTAGTAGACTGTGGATTAGAGTTTCCAGGAAATGATATGCTAGGTGTAGACTTAGTAATACCTGATATAACATATTTATTAAAAAATCAAGAAAAAGTAAAAGGGTTAGTTATAACACACGGACATGAGGATCATATTGGAGCAATTCCATATATATTAAAACAAATTAATATTCCAATATATGCTACTAGATTAACAGTATCATTAATCAAAAATAAATTAGAGGAACATAACTTAGTAAATACTACAAAATTAAACATTGTAGAACAAGGTCAAACAGTTAAATTTAAAAATATGCAAGTGGAATTTATTAGCAGTAACCATAGTATTCCAGATGCCGTAATGCTTGCAATTAAAACACCAGTGGGAACAATACTTCACACAGGTGACTTTAAAATAGATTATACACCAATAGATGATAAAGTAATTGACTTAAACAGAATTGCAGAATTAGGTAATGAAGGAATTTTAGCATTACTTTCAGATAGTACAAACAGTGAAAGAAAAGGATTTACAATGTCTGAAAGCTCTGTTGGAGAAGTATTTGATAAACTATTCTTAAATAATTCAAAAAGAATAGTTGTTGCAACATTTGCATCAAATGTACACCGTGTACAACAAATAGTAAATTCTTCAATTAAATATGGAAGAAAAATTGCTGTATGTGGTAGAAGCATGATGAATATGATAGAAGCAGCAATGGAGCTTGGTTATATACAAGATGCCGAGAACGTATTTATTGATATTGATAATATCAAAAACTATAGAGATGATCAATTAGTTATTATAACTACAGGAAGCCAAGGAGAAGCAATGTCTGCATTAACTAGAATGGCAAATGGAGACCATAAAAAAGTTACTATAACTCCAAATGATATGGTAATAATATCAGCTACTCCAATTCCGGGAAATGAAAAATACGTATCAAAAGTAATAGATGACCTTATGAAAATAGGAGCAGAGGTTATATATAGCTCATTAGAAGATGTGCACGTATCAGGTCACGCATGTCAAGAAGAACAAAAATTGATAATCACTTTAGCAAAACCAAAATTCTTTATACCAGTACATGGTGAATATAGACAACTTAGAGCACATTCAGAAACAGCTAAAAAACTAGGAATAGAAGCTAAAAATATATTTATGATGACAAATGGTAGAATATTAGAACTAAATGAAAATGAAGCAACACTTACTACTTCAGTACCAAATGGAAAAGTTTTAGTAGATGGACTAGGTGTTGGAGATGTTGGAAATATAGTACTTCGTGACAGACAACACTTATCACAAGATGGATTAATAGTTATAGTTGTTGCAATGGATTCAGATACAGGAGAAATAGTATCAGAACCAGATGTAGTATCAAGAGGTTTCGTATATGTTAGAGAATCAGAAAATTTAATGGAAGACATTAAAAGAGTAATTTATGAAGAAGTAAAAAAATGTGAAGAAGGTCACATTACAGACTGGTCAACAATAAAATCAAACCTAAAAGATACTCTAAGAGACTATATATTTGAAAAAACAAAAAGAAATCCTATGATTTTACCAATTATTACCGAAGTTTAATTATTTCAAAATTAAACATTTAGAATTAAATTATTTTGAAAAGGGGAAGAGAAAAATGGATTATAAGGATTTAGCAAATTTAATATTTCCAAATGCAAAGCCAATTTCATATTATGAGGAAAAATATCCAGAAAGAAACTTACCAGAAGGAGCAATGGTAGTGCGTTTTGCACCAAGCCCAACAGGGTATGTTCATATTGGTGGGTTATATCAAAGCATTATATGTACAACACTTGCAAAACAAACTAAAGGTGTTAGTATATTAAGGATAGAAGATACAGACCAAAAAAGGTTAATTGAAAATGGTGTAGTACAAATAGTAGAAGCAGCTAAAGATTTTGGAATTGTATTTGACGAAGGTATGATAAATGAAACTGAAGAAAAAGGTAATTATGGACCATATAAACAAAGTGCCAGAAAGGACATATATCAGGCTTTTGCTAAATATTTAATAGAACAAGGTAGAGCATACCCATGTTTTGCAACTCCAGAAGAACTTGATGAAATGCGTAAAAAACAAGAAGCAGCTAAAATTAGACCTGGTTATTATGGAGTATGGGCAACATACCGTAATTTATCAGTAGAAGAAGCGGCAAAAAAAATAAAAGCTGGTGAACCATATATAGTTAGATTTAAATCTATGGGAAATGAAGAAAGAAAAATTAGACATCATGATGTAATAAAAGGAAATGTTGAATTTCCTGAAAATGATCAAGATATAGTTATTATAAAAGCAGATGGTTTACCAACATACCATTTTGCACACGCTGTTGATGACCACTTAATGAGAGTTACACATGTAATTCGTGCTGACGAATGGTTATCCTCAGTACCACTTCATTTAGAGTTATTTAAAGCCTTAGGATTTGCAGTACCTAAATATGCACATACATCAGCAATATTAAAAGATGATGAAGGCAAAAAACGTAAAATTAGTAAACGTAAAGACCCAGAAGCAGCAGTTAGTTATTATCATGAAGAAGGAATACCAGCAGAAGCTGTATATCAATATTTATTAAATATAGCAAATTCAAACTTTGAAACATGGAAAAGATCAAATCCAGATAAAGATATATCAGAATTTGAATTTGAACTTAACAAAATGAGTGTAAGTGGAGCAATTTTTGATATGATAAAATTATTAGACATATCAAAAAATGTTATATCTACATATTCTAAAGAAAGAGTATATGAAGATTCTTTAAACTGGGCAAAACGTTATGACAAAGAACTTGAAGAAATGTTACAAGATAAAGAATATGCTTTAAAAGTATTTGGAATTGAAAGAGGAACAGCTAAACCTAGAAAAGATATAGCTAAATGGGCAGAAATAAAAAATGCAATTTACTATATGTATGATGAAAAATTCTTTAGCTTAGATAATAACTTTGAATATGCTAAAATAAATGATAAAGAAGAAATTAAAAAAATATTATCATTATACCTAGAAAAATATTTTAATATAAATGATGATAAACAAACATGGTTTGATAAAATAAAAGATTTATCAGAAGAATTAGGATATGCTAGAGAAGTAAAAATGTTCAAACAAGAACCTGAAAAATGGAAAGCACATGTTGGCGATGTTAGTACAGTATTAAGGGTTTCGTTAACAGGAAGACAACAAACGCCAGACTTATATGAAATTATGCAAGTATTAGGAAAAGAAAGCGTAGAAAAAAGATTTAAAAATATAATTGAAAAATAAAAAAGGAGCGAGTTCCTATGGAATATAATGTAGGCGATATTGTTAGAACAAAAAAACAACATCCTTGTGGAAGTAAACTATGGGAATTGACTAGAGTTGGTGTTGATTTTAAAATGAAGTGTTTAGGATGTGGACATGTAGTTGTTTTAGAACGTCCTAAAGCATTGAAAGCAATAACTAAAAAAGAAGAATAACAAACAAAGAGGATGGTTTATTAAAACCACCCTCTTTATTAAAAGATTATCCAACCTGGAAACGACATACATGAGGAAGCGAACCTTCCTGCGACATCAAAAATTCTTTGATTTTATGGTCACGAGCACTGTCCATAGTACTCATAAAAAACACAGTATTGCCCTTTACGTGATTAAAATCGTGAGCATTTGCACGAACTCCCTGATAGAAGTTCGACTTTGTTTCGAGAAGTGCAGCTTTTGCGTGCTCTTCTGTCATGAAACTTACAATAATAAATCTCCGCAATTTATCCATAGTCGAAATCCTCCAATAAAAAATTTGCTCTTACTAAGAGCGTGAACTTATTATAATACTTTAGGAGTAAATAGTCAATGAAAATCGACAAAATATGTCATATCTTGTCGATTTTTTAACTATATATATTTTTCTATTTCTTCCCAAACTCTGTCTGTATATATTTTTCTCTCACTAGAACATGGAAAAAATGCAATATCTTTTAATGGATTTAAAATATTTTGCAAATTAGTTACTGCATTATCTACCTTTGTAACAGCTATTTTATCTGCTTTATTTGCGATTACAATACAAGGTAAATTAGTTTTAAAAATGTAATCATACATAAGTTTATCATTAGCAGTAGGGTCATGCCTAATATCTATTAAAAATATTATTAAAGAAATATTTTTACTTTTTTGTAAGTATTCTTCAATAAAAGTTCCAACTTTCGCTTGTTCTTGCTTAGACATTTTACTAAAACCATAACCAGGCAAATCAACTAAATAAAACTTTTCGTCTATATTATAAAAATTTATTTGTCTTGTTTTACCAGGCTCACTGCTGGTTCTAGCTAATTTTTTTCGATTAACTAATGTATTTATAAAACTAGATTTTCCAACGTTAGACTTTCCAACAAGTACTACCTGAGGTAATCCATCATCAGGATATTGCTTAGGACTAACAGCAGAAATTCTAAATTCAGGATTCTTAATAAACATTTTGCACCTACTTTCAATAAGGTTATTTAATTGGTTTTAAAACCTTAGTTCCACCCATATATGGCCATAAAACTTCAGGGATTTTAACACTTCCGTCCTCCTGATAATTATTCTCAAGTAAGGCAATTAACATACGAGGTGGAGCAACAACAGTATTATTTAATGTGTGAGCATAATAATTTTGTTTTTCACCTTTAATTCTAATATCTAAACGTCTAGCTTGAGCATCAGTTAAGTTAGAACAACTACCAACCTCAAAGTATTTTTGTTGTCTAGGGCTCCAAGCTTCAACATCACAGCTTTTAGCTTTTAAGTCAGCTAAATCACCACTGCAACATTCAAGAGTACGAACTGGAATATCCATGTTTCTAAACAACTCAACTGTGTATGACCATAATTTATCATACCAATTCCAACTATCTTCAGGTTCACAAACAACAATCATTTCTTGCTTTTCAAATTGATGAATACGGTAAACACCACGTTCTTCAATACCATGAGCACCTTTTTCTTTTCTAAAACAAGGAGAATATGAAGTCATTGTATAAGGAACTTTATCCTTTTGAAGAATTTGGTCTTTAAATTTACCAATCATAGAATGTTCACTTGTACCAATTAAATATAAATCTTCTCCTTCTATTTTATACATCATTGCGTCCATTTCTTCAAAGCTCATAACACCAGTCACTACACTGCTACGAATCATAAAAGGTGGAACACAATAGGTAAACCCTTTATTTATCATAAAATCTCTAGCATAAGAAATAACTGCAGAATGAAGTCTAGCAATATCACCCATTAAATAATAAAAGCCATTACCAGCAACTCTACGAGCAGCGTCTAAGTCAATACCTTCAAATGCTTCCATAATATCTGTATGATATGGAATTTCATAACTTGGAACAACTGGGTCTCCAAACTTTTGAATCTCAACATTTTCACTATCATCTTTTCCAATAGGAACTGACTCATGAATAATGTTAGGAATTTTCATCATTTTTTCTTGAATTTGTGCAGAATATTCTTCTTCAAGTTTTTCATTTTCAAGTAATTTGTTGTTAATTTCTTGTACTTGTGCTTTTATACTTTCTGCTTCAGCTTTTTTGCCTTGTTTCATTAAGTTACCGATTTCACTACTTAATGAATTTCTTTTACTTCTTAAATCATCACCATTTAGTTTTGCTTCACGGTTTTTAGCATCTAATTCAAGGACTTCATCAACTAATACAAGTTTATGGTCTTGGAATTTCTTTTTTATATTTTCCTTAACTACATCTGGGTTTTCTCTTAAAAATTTAATGTCTATCATAATTATACCTCTATTTCAAATAATTTACATAGTAATTATAGCAAATCATTCTTCAAAAATCAATATTTCTTAAAGTATAACGAATAAATTGGTAATTAAAGTATATAATATAATAAGAAACTACAAAAAGGGAGACAAGCAATGTTTGAAGAATATCAAAAAGAAACAAATATAAAAGATAAAACCGATGAAGATAAAAAGGTAGAACTTATAATGAGCTTAATAAAAGCAAAAAAAGAATTGAATTTAGCAACTAAGAATTTTGAAACGGCAGAAGAAGGTTTAGTGGACTATTATGTATATCAAATTAAAGCTAGTAAAAGTAAAGTAGATTTTTTAGTAAATAAAGCCAAAGACAAGGGACTATCTCTAAATATGATAGAAGAAATTTATTTCAAAAAAAATCAGGTAGGATAAGTAATATTTGTCCAATTTTTATCATACATATTACTAAAGGAATGGTGATAAAAATTGGATTTTTCTAATGCTTTAGTTATTTTAGGATGTATAGTAGTTTTATGGATTGTAGGAAAAATATTTTCAGTTCCATTAAAAGCATTGTTTAAATTAATAGTAAACTCTGTATTAGGTGGACTACTTATATTTATAATAAATCTAATAGGTTCAGCATGGGGATTTCATATAGGGTTGAATGTTGTTACAGCAGTATTAGTAGGTATTTTAGGAATTCCAGGGGCAATACTGTTAATAATATTAAAACTATTTATCTAAAGTGTGCCAATAGAGACGAGAACAAAAAGCACCCAATTATGACTTTGTTTTGTTAGCCATAATTGGGTGTAATTAGGTGGGCGCTTTTTGACCATGTCACCTTAGTTTATTCAACTGTAACTGATTTAGCTAAGTTTCTTGGTTTATCAACATCTAATCCTTTATTTTTAGCAATGTAGTAAGAAAGTAACTGAAGTGGGATAACAGAAAGGATAGGTGAAATTAGGCTATTAGTTTCAGGAATATTTATAACATAATTAAATGAATTATTTGATAATTTTTGGTTTGTAATTACTAAAGTTTTAGCACCTCTTGTTATAACTTCTTGAATGTTGCTAATAGATTTTTCAACTAAATTAGGATCTGTTAAAATACTAATTACAGTTATACCATTTTCAATTAAAGCAATAGGTCCATGTTTTAATTCGCCAGAAGCATATGCCTCAGAATGAATATATGAAATTTCTTTTAATTTCAAAGAACCTTCCATTGCAACATTGTAATCAGTACCTCTACCTAAAAAGTACATATCATGCTCAGTATATACTTTGTTAGCAAACTCTTTAATAGCATCTGTTTCATCTAACATGGCTTCAACTTTAGCAGGTAAATCTAAAATATCAGCTTTTAATTTTTCAATTCCATCATATGATCCTAAAACTTCAGCAAAATACATAGCTAAAATTACCATTAACACAACTTGTGAAGTATACGCTTTTGTAGAAGCAACAGCAATTTCAGGACCGGCATGAGTATATATTGTATAATCAGCCTCACGAGTAATTGAACTTCCAATTACATTTGAAACAGCTAATGTTTTAGCACCTTTAGCCTTAGCAAGTTTTAAAGCTGCAATTGTATCAGCAGTTTCGCCAGATTGACTAATATAGATACAAAGTGTTTTATCATCTATAATAGGGTCACGATAACGGAACTCAGATGCAATATCGACTACAGTAGGAATTTTGCAAAGTTTTTCAATTGCATTTTTTCCAACTAAACCTGCATGCATAGCTGTACCACAAGCAACAATATATATCTTATTTATTTTCTCTAAATATTCTTTTGAAATGTCTATGTCATCAAAACTGCATTTTTCTCCAAGTTTAAATCTAGAACCAATGGTCTCACGAATTGCAGTTGGTTGTTCAAATATTTCTTTTAACATATAATCTTCATAGCCATTTTTCTCTGCTGCAGTAGCATCCCATTCAATATTCTTAATAGCTTTGCTATGAGAAGTTAAGCTATTATCATAAAAATCTATATGGTCTTTATAAACAACTGCATACTCTTGGTCATCTAACAAATAAAATTCCTTTGTATATTTTAAAACAGCAGGAATATCTGATGCAATAAAGTTTTCACTATTTCCTTTTCCTAAAACTAAAGGACTATCTTTTCTAACTACAATAACTCTATCAGGATGTAAGTTAGAAATAATTTCTAGTGCATAACTTCCTTTTAAATCATCGACTGCAGATTTTACGGCTCTTAAGAATTTGTCATCATCATTTATTCCATTTGTGTAATAGTAATGAATCAAATTAGGAATTATTTCTGTGTCTGTTTGTGATAAAAAGTAATATCCTTTAGAAGCTAAAAATTCTTTTAATTCATGGTAATTTTCAATAATACCATTGTGCACAACTGCAAATTCACCGCTATTATCCATATGAGGATGAGAATTTTCTTTTGCAGGTTTTCCATGAGTTGCCCATCTTGTATGTGCAATACCAATAGTAGATTTTAAATCATTTATACCATCAATTGCTTCTAAATTTGCAACTCTTCCTTTATCTTTCATTACAGTAATTTTGCCGTCTTCGATAACAGCAATACCAGCAGAGTCATAACCTCTGTATTCTAAACATAATAAACCATTTATTAAAACTGGAGTGGCCTTTTTGTCTCCTATATAACCTATAATGCCACACATAAAAAATATACCTCCTTAAAATTTAAAGTAAGGCATACAAATTAAAGCGTACTCATATTAAATTTGTTATATTATATCACTATAATTTTTTGGTTAATATGTAATGGCAGTAACGCATGCCATAGAGCCATCCGCCGAATCTTTCGATAAACTCTAACCTCGTCAACAGTGTATAAACACTGTCCTGGCGCTAAATATATACAACCCTCCTAAAGGATATTTTTTTAATTTGTATTCCTAGTGCTAATATATTACTATAAAATGCAAAATGTGTCAAATTTTATTTTCTTATATGTACACAAGCCTAAGTTTACCTTGTAAAATGCAGCAAAATATGCTACAATATATATTATGCTAAGGGGGAAAACTAAAGGTGTTTAATATAGAAGAAGAACTAAAAAAGTTGCCTAGCAAACCAGGCGTATATATTATGCATGACAAAGATGATAAGATTATATATGTTGGTAAAGCAATTTCTCTAAAAAATAGGGTAAGGCAATATTTTAGAAAAAACAATAAAACAAAAAGAATTGAAAATATGGTGTCTTTAATAGACCACTTTGAATATATTGTTACAGATAATGAATCAGAGGCACTTATTTTAGAGTGTAACTTAATAAAAAAGAATATGCCAAAATTCAATGTTTTATTAAAAGATGACAAAACGTACCCATATATCAAAGTAAACACAAAGCTAGAATTCCCAAATATATACTTAACTAGAAGAATATTAAATGATGGTGCAAGATATTTTGGACCATATGCAAATAGTGGCAGTGCAAAAGCAATGCTAGATTTTATAAATTCAAAATATAAAATTAGACAATGTAAAACATTTAAATATAAAGGTAGAGCATGTTTAAATTATCATATTAAAAAATGCTCTGGACCTTGTATTGGTAAAATTTCAAAAGAAGATTATAGAAAAGAAATAAATCAAATTATTAGCCTATTAGAAGGTAATACAAACCAAATAATGAAAGAGCTTGATAAAGATATTAAAGAAGCGGCAGACAAATTAGAATTTGAAAGAGCAGCAGAATTAAGAGACAAAAAATATGCTATTCAAAGAATTACAGAAGAAAGACAAAAGGTTTCTAATATATCAGAACACAATATTGATGTAATAGGTATAGCTAAAGGACAAACTCAAGTATGTGTTGAAATATTTTTAATTCGTAATAGTAAAATGATAGAAAGACATCACTACTTTTTTGAAGGATTGCAAGATGAATCAGATGCAGAAATCTTATCAAGTTTTATTAAACAATATTATATAAATGATGTATTTTTACCAAATAAAATTATGATAAAAGAAGCAATTGAAGATAAAGAAATATTAGAGCAATTACTTTCAGAAAATTCAAGTCATAAGGTAGAAATAAAAGTACCTCAAAAGGGAGAAAAACTAAGGCTAGTTGAGATGGCAGAAAACAATGCTAAAATTACCATAATGAATAAAGAAAAGGAAAAATATAGTGTTGTAAATGAGTTAAAAGAAGTGCTAAAATTAGATAAAATACCTAGAAAAATTGAGGGATATGATATATCAAATTTATCAGGACAATTTATGGTTGCTTCAATGTGTGTATTAAAAGATGGAGAGCTAAAAAAGAACTTATCAAGAAAATTTAAAATAAAAACAGTAATTAGTCAAGATGACCCTAAATGTATGCAAGAGGTAGTAAAAAGAAGGTTACTTCATTCAATAGATAACCCAAATGGAGCATTTGGTGACTTACCAGATGTAATATTTGCAGATGGTGGAATTACGCAAATAAGAGCAACTAAACAAGCAATTAAAGAGCTAGGCTTATCTATACCTGTATATGGAATGGTAAAAGACGATAAACATAGTACTAGGGCACTTATAGACGAAAATAAAAATGAATTTGAATTATCTGAAAATTTAATGAAAGTAATTACAAATTTTCAAGATAACATACATGATACTGCAATAAATTATCATAGACAATTAAGAGATAAACAAACAACACATTCAGTTTTAGACGAAATAGACGGAATAGGAGAAGCAAAGAAAAAAGCTTTATTAAAGAAATTTAAAACTATAAACAACATACAAAATGCTAGTATAGAAGAATTGACAGAGGTATCAGGAATTACAGAAAAGCTAGCTAAAAGTATAAAGCAGAAATTAAGCGAATAATGTAATAATTTGTGTTACGATTTTTATCATAAAATCCGAATATGCGAATATATATTATTAGAAAATATATTAGGAGGATTTTATTTTATGGAGTACACAAAAGATTTAATTTTAAATATACGTTATGATGAAAGTAGCAATACTTTACGTTTGAAGGCACCAAAATGGACAAGCAAATTGATACAAAAAATAAAAAAGCATAAATTAGTAGTAACTACATTGGCAATATTTTTAACATTTGTAGTTATGGATGTGATGTTGGTTACAAATTTTATACATATTTTAACTGGAACTATGTAATATTATATATGGAGAAGAGGAAGGATATTTAGAAATGAATGTAGCAAAAGATTGGCAAGATTACGAAATATTAGACATGGCAAATGGTGAAAAACTAGAAAGATGGAAAAATGTTATTTTAGTAAGACCAGACCCACAAATAATATGGACACAAAAAAGTTTTCCAGAAAAGTGGAAAAATGTTAATGCTAAATACCACAGAAGCTCAACAGGTGGTGGAAACTGGGAATACAATAAAAAAATGCCGGATGCATGGCAAGTTAAATACAAGAATTTAACCTTTAATATAAAGCCAATGGGATTTAAACACACTGGCTTATTTCCAGAGCAGGCAGTTAATTGGGACTGGATGATAGAAAAAATTCAAAAAGCAAATAGAGAAATAAAAGTATTAAATCTATTTGCATATACAGGAGGAGCAACAGTAGCATGTAGCTATGCTGGTGCTCAAGTTTGTCATGTAGATAGCTCAAAAGGAATGGTAGCATGGGCAAAAGAAAATATACAAGCTTCAGGATTACAAGACAGACCAGTTAGATATATAGTTGATGATGTTATTAAATTTGTAAATAGAGAAATTCGTAGAGGTAATAAATATGATGCAATAATCATGGATCCTCCATCTTATGGTAGAGGTGCAAACGGAGAAGTTTGGAAATTTGAAGAAAACTTACCAGAGCTTGTAAATTTATGTGCACAAGTGTTATCAGACAAGCCATTATTTTTCTTAATCAATTCATATACAACAGGAATATCAAGCACAGTTTTGCAAAATATTTTGGAACTTACAATATCAAAAAAATATAAAGGAAAAGTATCAAATGGAGAAATAGGTCTTCCTATGACTAATTCAAAAATGGTTTTACCATGTGGTATTTATGGAAGATGGGAGAGTTAAATGCAAAATTTAAAAGTAATATTTGAAGATAACCATATAATAGTAGTAGAAAAGCCAGTAAACATACCATCACAAGCAGATAAAACTGGAGATATAGATATGCTTACAATAATAAAAGCCTATTTAAAAGAAAAGTATAATAAACCAGGAAATGTCTATTTAGGTTTAGTGCATAGACTAGATAGACCTGTTGGTGGAGTAATGGTATTTGCTAAAACTTCAAAATCGGCAGGAAGACTAAGCAATCAAGTAAGAGAAAAACAATTTCAAAAAACATATTTAGTAATAGTAAATGGAAAAATGGAAGAGCAAAAAGGAACCTTACAAGACTACTTATTAAAAAACGAAAAAGCTAATATGAGCAAAGTTGTGAAAGAAGGAACGAAGAATAGCAAATTAGCAATATTAGATTATGAAGTTTTAAAATATGATAAAGAATTAAACTTATCAGTTTTAAGGATAAACCTACATACAGGTAGGCATCACCAAATTAGAGTACAATTATCTAGCAGAAATCACAGCATATATGGAGATCAAAAATATGGTGGAAGAGGTCATGGAAAACAAATTGCACTTTGGGCATATGAATTAAAACTATATCATCCTATTACAAATGAACTAATGGAATTTAAAGACGTACCTCAAATGCTTGGAAGTTGGGCAATACTAAAAGATATTCAATTATGAAACATTATATATTTGTAAAATTAAACTAAACTTTATGAAAATACAAAAATTGTGATTAAAACAAAAAACGACAAATTTTGCACACAATTTTTATATCTTTATAAAGTTTTTTTATTTTTGCGTTTTAAAATTATAAAATACAGATAACGAAGAACGAGGTAAGAAAATGATTGATAAATTTTGTGATTTGATAACTGAAAAAATTAAATCAAAGGTTACAGATATAGATGAGGAAAGAGAATTAATTATTAACTTTGGTGTAAGATTAATTTTTGGAGAATTACCTAAAATTTTAATATTATTCATTATAGGATTTTTATTAAGTATGGGATGGCAAACTTTATTATTATTTTTCTTAATAGCACCTTATAGAAGTTTTACAGGTGGCATTCATTTGAAAACACATTTAGGTTGTATGCTTACAACATCTATTTTATATTTATTACCAATTATATTATCAAAATACATTTTAATATCAGATAAAAATATTCTTTATATATTAGCAGGATTGATAACAATATTTAGTATTATCATAATTGCTAGATATGCTCCAGCAGATACAGAAAATATACCAATTTTAAGTAAAAAAGAAATAAAATCTAAAAAGATTAAGTCATATATAGCATTAGTAATTTTATTATCAATAATAATATTTAACCCATACAAACAATTCTCATACATGATAATTTATGCAATATTTTTGCAAAACCTAACAGTATTACCAATCTCATATAAGTTAACAAATAACAAACATGGTTATGAGGTATATACAGAGGAAACAATTTAAGATTATAATACATTGGCCGGCAATGTTTATGATATAAAAATAAAAATATAAGGAGGAATATAAATGTTAAAATTATTAGCTAAAGTAGCAGAAAAATACGCAGGATCAATGAATACAGCATGCATCATTTTTGGATTAGCACATCAACCTAAAATGCCTGCATCATTAATCAAAAAAGATTAATTATAATATAAATAAATATAAATATTTCCTTAAAACGACAAAACAATTACAAAGAGGTATCTTAAATCAAGATGCCTCTCTTTTTATTTACTTTTTAATAATATATTTCAAATTGTTGTGAGAAAAATTCTTCACTCTTGGTAGTATATAAATTTAAATTATTATTTTTCTTTAATATTTGTCTAACTTCCCACAAACCAAGTCCACTATTAGTGGTTTTAGATTTAGTAGAAAAATCTTTTTCATAAATTTTATCTACATTTATATCTTTATTCTTATATGTGTTATCAATTATTACAAGTAATCTTCTACGATTTTGTTCTTTTCTAAAACTTACATGAATTATTTTATTTTCACATTCAGAAGCAGCTTCAATAGCATTATCTAAAAGTATACCTAATATTCTAGTAAATTCATAAATTTTCATATGTTTTTCAATTTCATTTAAATTTATAAAAATACCTAAATTTATTTGAACACCAATTTCATCAGCTTTACGATATTTAGTAGCTAAAACATTGTATATAGCTGGATTATTAATAACTTCTGGATTTAATGCAGTTAAGTTATTAGTACGTCCACAATCTTGTAGAAGTTGTCTGTAATAAATACGTAATCCTTCTAAATCACCTCTGTCAGCATAACCACCAATACTTTGAACAATATTATGAAAATCATGTTTAAAGCCTCTTATACTATCATGCAAAATAGTTAAAGTTTTATTATATAATTGTGCTTCTTCTAAATCTCTAGTGGTAGTATCCAACTTATCTGTACTTAATAAGCTATAAAAACTTATAATAAAATATGCTAATAAACTTAAAATACTTGTTATTGTAATATAAATTGGCATTTTATCGCTATAAAAAGCCATCAAATAAATTTGAGTTGCAATTGCTAATATTCCAAGTAAAGTATTTACTATAAATAAAATTTTATTCTTTTTAGTCATATTTTCTAACTTTATATTAAATTTAAAATATTTAATAATTCTGTATAGTAAATAGATGCATAAGTAAATACTTGATGTAAAGATAAATCTATATATTGGTATTGTCATAACATTATCATAAGGGATATTTAGTACAGTTTGATAAAATTTAAACATAAATAATTCTAATACTATACTTAAAGCAATCATTATAAACTCTGATAATAAAGCTTTTAAAATAGTTGTTTTAAATATAAATTTTATACAACATATAACAATTAAAATATTAAGAAATGCTCCATAAGGATCAGGAATAAATATTCTGCTAATAGATCCTATAATAGATACCAAGAATACATAGGTAATTTTAGATCTTCTAGAAGATTTCATGTTAAAAATTGTGGTAAATAGTAACATACTAACTGTAGTTTCTATAAAAGAAAGTAGAAAAAAGATAATGCTTAAAGCAATATCATTCGGTGTCGTCATTGCTGTCCAAATTGTTTGAAAAATTTGCATAATTAAAAACCTCCATAATTTTATTTTTATATTTAGGACCAATATAACATTTATAGTCCTCATTATCATTTAGAAAAATAACATTGTTAGAAAAGTCTACACTAGTTATTTTTTTAGTATTAACAATATATGATTTATGGCATTGTATAAAACTTTCAGGCAATTGTAACATTATAACTTTAAAAGAACTATAAGTTTCATATTCTCTGGTATCAGTATAAAAGATAGTTTTCATCCCCTCTTTTTGAATATACAAAATGCTATCTTGCCTGATAATAGTTCTGTTATTATCAAGTCTTACAAACTTGGGTTCAGAACCCGAATAATCTTCAACTAACCTAGTTATAGTATCTTTTAATCTCTCTACAGTTATTGGTTTGGGTATATAATCAAAAGTTTTATACTTATATGCCATTAAACCATATTCTAAATGACCAGTCGTAAAGATAATATAAATGTTTCTATCCTTTTTACGGATAATATCAGCTAAATCTAGTCCAGTAATGTTAGATTTTAAATCAATATCTAAAAATACAACATTAACCTTATTAACTTTTACATATTCAATTAATTCTTCAGGATTTGTTGTACTTAATGCAATACGCGCGTTAATTTTACACTCGATAAATAAAGACTCTAGCATCTTTTCTAATCTTGTTAAAGCGTTAAAATTATCATCACATAATACAAAATCTAACATATATTTTTCCTCCGTATAATATAATAAATATAAATTAACACAACAAAAACGCGCAATGGTAATTCGACAAAACAATATAAAATTACCCATTTTTTTCCAATTGCCTATATAAATATAATGCAAATAAATAATATTGTCAAGAAGAATTTTATAAAAAACTATAAAATGTCGAAAAAAATGAAAGCGTTGTTATTAAAAGGGAAAGAGGGATAAAATGAAGAAAAATTCAAATTTTCTTATAGTTATATCATCAATTTTATTAGTATTTATTTTTTCAATTTCTGTAATTAATTCAAACAATACGACAGAAACAAGTGCAAGTTCAGTTAGTGAAAAAAGAATTGGTTGGGGAATAAAAAGATCTAAAAATAATGAACAACCAGATTTAGGAAGTATAAATAAAAAAATAATAGATACATATGAAGGAATTGCAATGGGAAATAAATACTCAAAATATGTATATCTTACTTTTGACAATGGATATGAAGCTGGTTATACTCCTAAAATATTAGCAGTATTAAAGGAAAATCAAGTTCCGGCTACATTTTTTATAACAGCCCATTATCTAAACACTGCATCAGATTTAGTAAAGCAGATGATAGATGAAGGCCATACTATTGGAAATCATACAGTGAATCATAAAAGTATGCCAGATTTAACAAATGAACAAATACAAAAAGAAGTAATGGATTTGCATACAGCAGTTTACCAAAAATTTAATTATGAAATGAAATACATTCGTCCACCAAAAGGAGAATACAGTGAAAGAACTGTAGCATATACCAATACATTAGGCTATAAAACTGTTATGTGGAGTTTTGCCTATGATGATTGGGACAAAAATAAACAAGGCAGAGAAGATTATGGAAAAAAGATGATTTTAAATAACATACATCCTCGGAGCAGTTATATTACTACATGCAACTTCAAAAGATAATAGTAATATTCTAGATTATTGTATTAAGGAGATTAAGAAGATGGGGTATGAGTTTAAGTCTTTAGACGATTTCCAAAGGTAAATGGTTGCAAAATAATTACAATTTTTAATGTGTCAAATTTAATTCTTTGACAACTATAAAGAAATAGCATAGGGGAGATGAGAAAGTTTGAGAAAAGCTTCTAAGAAAAATAAAAGTATACAAAGTAGAATAAATCGTTTATTAGAAATCCCTCAAGAAATATCAACTAATTTACCGAAAATAACAGTAATAGGTTTTAAACAAATGTTGATTGAAAATTATAAAGGAATATTAGAGTATCAAGACTTCTATATTAGGATTAGTACACATATTGGAATTTTAAACATAAATGGATATGATTTGTATTTAGAAGAAATGACAACAGACGATTTATTAGTTACTGGAAAAATAGAAAGCATTGATTTTGAAACAATTACAGATGAAGAATAGGAGGGAAAAGTTTGTATTTTAAAATACTATTAGCTTACATTTTAGGATATGTAAATATTGAAGTAGAAGGATATTTTATAGAACGTTTTATAAATATTTGTAATAGTAAAAAAATATTTTTGTGGAATATGAAAAGAAAACACTCCACAATTATAAGAGTAAATATTGGAATCAGGGATTTTAAAAAAATAAAAGAAATAGCTAAAAAAACTAAATGTAGAGTAAAAATACAAAAGAAAAGAGGAATACCATTTATCTTACATAAATATAAAAAAAGAAAAATCTTTGCTATATTTTTTATACTTTTAATAATTGTAGTTATTGCATTATCAAACTTCGTATGGAATATTGAAGTAATAGGGAATAATAAAATTTCGGCAGAAGAAATTATTAAAGACTTAGCAGATGATAATTTTAAAGTTGGAACGTCTAAAACAAATTTAAACACCAAAAATATAATTGATAAAATACGATTAAAAAGAAGTGATTTAGCATGGATAGGAATAGAGATAAAAGGAACAAATGCAATTGTAAAAATAGTAGAAGCAGATTTGAAACCTGATATAATCAAAGAAGAAGAGTATTGTAATATTGTTGCAACAAAAGATGCGATGATAGTAAAAATAAATGCTCAAAATGGCACAGCCGTAGTAAAAGAAGGAGACATAGTTACAAAAGGAACTGTGCTAATACAAGGGTGGCTTGAAGGTCAGTTTACAGGAATACGCTATGTGCATGCAAATGGCGAAGTTCAAGCAAAAGTATGGTATTCTCAAAAAATAAGTGTGCCTTTAAAACAGACTAAAAAAATAAAAACAGACAAGGAGGAAAATAAATATTCCGTAAAGATAAATAATTTTGAAATAAATTTGCCAAAAGGGGTTCCAAAATTTCAAAATTATGATACAATAGAGACGAGTAAAAAACTAAAACTATTTTCAGATTTTTATTTGCCAATAGAAATACACCAAAAAACATACCAAGAGTATGAAGAACAAGAAATTACATATAGTATAGAAGAAGCAAAAGAGCTTGGAATAGCACAAGCTGACGAGAGCCTAAAAGAGCAAATAGAAGGAAAACAAGTAACAAATAAAAAAATAAATGCAGAACAAATAGGAGCAAATATTGAAGTTGAAGTTATTTACGAAGTACTCGAAAGTATTGGGACAAAAGAAAAAATAGTATTTTGAAAGGAACAGATGCCATGGAAGAAAGAAGTTTGAGAATATACCAAGAAAAAACATTTTTTTCAAAAATTAGTAACACAATTACTAAAATATTAACTCCAACAAAAATTGGAATCAATGGAATGTTAATTTCAATAAAAAGAAACAATGCTCTAAAAGCTTATGAAGCATATAAAGCAAGCGAAAACATTGAAAACCAAGAAAAGCAAGAAGCAATTGCAAAGAAATTTGAAGATATTTATGCTTTATACTTAGAATCAATAGATAAATATATCATGGATTCTATTTATAAAAAAGTAAAGAATGATGTAGCGAGTGATTTTGAAAAAAATGCATTATCTGAGTATTATTCAGTTGTTCATTTAAAAGAAACAGAATATTTAGAATACAAGTATAAAAAGCAAATGTATTTATTAAACTTAGACTATGAAACTGTTGATAGTCTTAATAAAGAACAGCTATTACAAAGATATCAAACATTATATGTTTCTCAAATGGAATCATTATATAAAGGGTTGTTAAAACATTATTCAATTAAACTTGCAGACAATTTAACACCAGGAGCTAAAGATGAAGTATATAACAAAATATTTGATACATTAGAGAAATATATTGAAAATATATTACCATTAAAAATGAAACAAGATCCAGATAACAAAGTATATAAAGAAATAATTGAAGATTATCAAAGCTTTGAAAGATTTACAGTTGGTAAATTAGATCAAAACGATACCATTGAAAAAAACATGATATTATTAAGTTTAAGCAGAAAACTATTTACACATAGTTTACCACTTATAGTAGCAGAACAATGCTATGAAAAATTATTAAATGACGTTAGAAGTTTAATAGTAGATACAAAAGTAATTAGAAAACAAGAAAAAGCATATTCTTTACTTATTACTTTAATAGAAGAATATAATGTAAAATTACAATCTACAAAAGTATATTGGGAGAAACCAGCAGAAAGGGAAGCATATAAAGACTTTTACAAACAATATCAAGCAATTCAAAAAGGAAAAGAGAAAAATTATATTGAATATTCTAAAGATAAGCAAGTTTTATTCTTAAGAAACGATTTGAAAAAATTAAGAAAAGAGCCAAATAGATATTATAAAATTATTCAATTTTACTGTACAAAATTGGTAGAATTAGATGCTATGAAAAACTTGAAAAATTCATTTATCTCAGAAGGTGCTTACACTAAAGGACCAAAAAAAGTTAAGAGAAGAGGTAGACCTAAAAAGGTTGTTAATGCATAATTTAGATAGAAGGAAAATATAATGAATTCAGTAACAGAAATTGTTTGGAAAGATATCCAACAAAATGAAGAGCTAGAGGCTATAATTGAAAAAGTAATACAAAAATGTTTTGAGGTAGAGCAGATAAATCCTACCTCTTTATATATTTGTGTTACATTAACAGATCCTAAAAATATACGTGAAATAAATAAGAAATATAGAAATATAGATAAAGAGACAGATGTACTTTCTTTTCCTATGTTTGAAAAAGATGAATTGGACAAACTTGTTGACGAGACAGCTGACACTCAAGTAGAAACATTACAAGATATAATGGGTGATATCATAATTTCTATTGAAAGAGTGGAGGAACAAGCAAAAGAATATGAACATAGTTTTGAAAGAGAATTCGCATATATGCTTGTTCATGGATTTTATCACTTAAGAGGCTATGACCACATGGAAGAAGAGGAAAAGGCTCAAATGAGAGAAAAAGAGGAAAATGTTTTGTCTCAATTAAATATAACAAGGGGAGAATAATGAAAAAAGAAAACAAGGAACTAAAAAATCATAATTTTATAGATGCTTGGAAAAATGCATTTAATGGAATAATATATGCAACAACCACACAAGGTAATATACAAAAACAATTAATAATTGCAGTAATTGTAGTAATTGTTAGCTTATTTTTTAATTTAAACCGCGCAGAATTTTTATGTTTTTTATTTACCATAGTGCTTATCATATTTGCAGAAATGGTAAATACAGCAATTGAAACAGTTGTAGACCTATATGTTGATGTATATCATCCAAAAGCAAAAATAGCTAAAGACGTTGCAGCAGGAGGAGTAGTAATAACTACTATAAATGCAATAATAGTAGCATACTTCTTATTCTTTGATAAAATAGCAGATATAGGATTAGCATTTTTAAAAAATGTAACAAGTAATCCAGTACATTTATCATTTGCTATTATGGTAATTGTAATGATTGCAGCACTAGCATTAGTTGCTTATGCAAAATCTAATAAACATAAAGGATTAAATTCAAAATTTGTCCCAAGTGGGCACGCAGCTATTGGATTTGCAGCAAACACATTGATTTGGCTATTAACAGATAATATAGTAATCTTAATGTTATCATTAGTAACTGCTATTTTACTAGCTGAAAGTAGAATTGCGGCAAAAGAACATAAATTATCAGAAATAATATTTAGTGGATGCTTTGCCACTGTATTAGTACTTGTGCTATATGGAATAGCAATGGCAATTGTTTAAAAAGGAGATGTTTTCAAATGGCAAGAAAAAAATCTAAAAAAAGTGTAAAACCAATAATCGTATTATTGTTATTAGCAATATTAGCAGTAAGTGTATGGTTAGGAATTGAAAAGTTTAAAAATAGTCAAGAAGTTGGAAGTACAGAAAATAAAACAAAAACAGAAGCTCCAAAGAAAGAATTAAAACCTAAAACTTTTGCAGGAACAGAAAGACCACTTGCATTTATGATAGATAATAATATAAATGCAATGCCACAAGCAGGTTTGGAACAAGCAGATTTAGTATATGAAATGATTGTTGAAGGTGGAGAAACCAGATTAATGGCGGTAATAAAAAATAAAGACATAAGCAAAATCGGACCATTAAGAAGTGTTAGACATTATTATCTAGATTATATGCTAGAAAATGATGCAATTTGTGTTCATTATGGACAAAGTCCACAAGCAAAAGCAGATATTACAAAATTAAAAGTTGATGATATAAATGGAATATATGAAAGTGCAACAGACTTTTGGAGAGATAGTAGTAGATATGCTCCACATAATGCTGTAACCTCAACAGCTAAGTTAACAAAACTTATTGAAAACAAAGAATTTAGAACTACAACTAGCAAAAAAACAGTACTTAACTATGTAGTTGACGAAGTAAATTTGCCAGATGAAAGAGAAGAACCAGCAGAAGGTGAAACAGAAGGAAAGATTACGAACCTAGCAAATACAGTTACAATTCCATATTCAGCATATAACACAGTAAGATATGAATATGACGAAGAGAGCAAAGAATATGTTAGGTATTCAAGAGATAAAAAACAAACAGACTGGAATACAAAAAATACAGTAAAAACTAAAAATATTATTATAACAAAATGTAAAAATACTACTTTGGATGATGGTAGTGGAAAAGGAAGACAAACATTAGACAATGTGAAAACATTAGACGGATATTACATTACAAATGGAAAATATATACCAATTAAATGCTATAAAACTTCAAGAAGCAGCCAAACAGTATATAAAGATTTAGATGGAAATGAAATAAAAGTAAACGACGGAAAAACTTTCATTCAAATCTGCCCAATAAATAGTAAAATTAGTTTTGAATAATTAAGAAGCTCCTCTATGATAAAATAAATTTATCATAGAGGAGCTTTTTTGTCGTATTTTGTTGTATAAAAACTAACGGTTTGATATAATAAACTCGTAAAAGTAAAATACAAATATACAAGGGGGACTTTTATCCAATGAATTGTGTAGAACAAAAATTAAAACAAGAAGTAAAAGAAATTTTAGAACAATATACAACAGCCAAAGATAATCTAGTACCTATACTAAATGATGTGCAAGTAAAATATGGATATATTCCACAAATTGCACAAAGTGAAATATCAGAATACTTAAATATCCCAATGGCAGAAATTTATGGAGTAATTACTTTTTATTCTAGATTCACATTAAAACCAAAGGGAAAATATGCAATTTCAGTATGCTTAGGAACAGCATGTTTTGTAAAAGGCTCTGAGAAACTAATGAATAGATTAAAAGAAAGACTAGGCATTAAAGAAGGAGAAACAACAAAAGATGGAAAGTTTTCAATTGATAGTACTCGTTGTTTGGGCGCATGTGGAATAGCACCAGTATTTACTGTAAATGGAGAAGTTTACGGAAGAGCTACTGTAAAAAAACTTGATGAAGTTTTAGATGAATTGATGAGTAAATAGGAAAGGAGTAATGATTTGAAAACTTTAGAAGAGATAAGAAAAATAAGAGAAGAAAAGCGAAAAGAACTAAATATTAGAGTAGATACATCAGTTGGAGGAAGAGAAAAACATATTTTAGTATGCCATGGAACAGGATGTACATCTTCAAAATCTACACAAGTTATAGAGAATTTTAAAAGAATAGTAAAAGAAAAAAATTTAGAAAATGTACGTGTAATTCAAACAGGATGTTTTGGGTTATGTGCCAAAGGACCAATAGTAATCATTAGACCAGAAGACACATTTTATGCAATGGTAAAGCCAGAAGACTGTGAAGAAATTATACAAAAGCACATTATAGATGGTGAAATAGTTGAAAGACTATTATGCAAAGACATTGATGGAACTAGAGTAAACAAACTAGACGACTTGACTTTTTATAAAAAACAAAAAAGAATTGCTCTTCAAAACAGTGGGAAAATTGACCCTGAAAATATTGATGAATACATAGCTTTTGATGGATACAAAGCATTAGAAAAAGTACTTTTAGAAATGACACCAGATGAGGTAATTAAAACAATAGAAGATTCTGGACTAAGAGGAAGAGGTGGAGCAGGATTTCCGACAGGTAAGAAATGGGCATTAACTAAGGCAGTAGAATCAGAACAAAAATATGTGGTATGTAATGCAGACGAAGGTGACCCAGGTGCATTTATGGACAGAAGTATTTTAGAAGGAGATCCACATTCTGTATTAGAGGCAATGATAATTGCCGGTTATGTAATTGGAGCAAATCAAGGGTATATTTATGTAAGAGCTGAATATCCAATTGCAGTAGATAGATTTAGAGTAGCAATAAAACAAGCAAGAGATTATGGGCTACTTGGAAAAAATATATTTGGAACAGACTTCAGCTTTGATGTAGATATTAGATTAGGTGCAGGAGCATTTGTATGTGGAGAAGAAACAGCACTTTTAGAATCTATTGAAGGAAAACGTGGTCAACCAAGATTAAAACCACCATATCCTGCAAATTCAGGTTTATGGGGTAAACCAACATTAATAAATAATGTTGAAACTTATGCGAATATAACGAGAATAATATTAAATGGAGCAGAATGGTACTCAAGTATTGGGACAGAAACCTCAAAAGGAACAAAAGTATTTGCGTTAGGTGGAAATGTTGTAAATATTGGGTTAGTTGAAGTTCCAATGGGAACAACCTTAAGAGAAATTGTTTATGATATTGGTGGAGGAATACCAAACAACAGAGAGTTTAAAGCTGCACAAACTGGCGGTCCATCAGGTGGATGTATTCCAAAAGAGCATTTAGATACACCAATAGATTATGAATCATTAAAACAAATAGGTTCAATGATGGGTTCAGGAGGACTTATAGTAATGGATGATACAAAATGTATGGTAAACATTGCTAAGTTCTACTTAGAATTTACTGTGGATGAGTCTTGTGGAAAGTGTACACCATGCAGAATTGGAACTAAAAGAATGCTTGAAATACTAGAGAAAATAACTAATGGAGAAGCAACAAAACAAGACTTAGAAAAATTAGAAGAATTGGCGAAAATTATACCAAAGACTTCGGTATGTGGATTAGGACAATCAGCACCAAATCCAGTAATTTCAACACTAAAGTATTTTAGAGAAGAATACTTAGAGCATATAGAAGAGAAGAAATGCAGAACAGGAGAATGTAAAGCATTAGCAAAAATACAAATTGATCCTGAAAAGTGTAGAGGATGTACAAAATGTAGTCGTAATTGTCCAGTTGGAGCAATTACAGGAGAGCCAGGTAAAACACATCATATTAACGAGGAGAAGTGTATTAAGTGTGGGACTTGCTTAAATATCTGCCCATTCCACGCCATAGGTTAAAATTTCCAAAATAATAGTCTCACTACGAATTAAAAATGAAATCAACGTACAAAAAGTACGCCTCATTCATTTTTAATTCTTGTCCCTAGCAATATAACTATTCTTTTGAAAATTTAAAGATACACAAAGAAATTTTTGAAAATTTGTGAGAAATAAAAAAAGGAGGAAGTTATGAAATATTTTAAAAAATTGGTTGGAGAGAGAATATATTTGTCTCCAAGAAATGCAGAAGATGTGGAACAATTTACAGAATGGATGAATGATTTTGAAGTAACTGATTATATTGGAAGAACTGCTCAAATGATAAGCTTGAGTGGAGAAAAAGAATTTTTAGAAAAGAATGCAAATCCAGAATCAACATTTGTAATTGTTGATTTGAAAGATGATGTTATGGTTGGTACAGTTTCACTAGAAAAAATTGATAGAACAGATAGTAAAGCAACTTTAGGAATTTTTATAGGCAGAAGTGAGTACAGAAGCAAAGGCTATGGAGCAGAAGCAATCAATTTAATTTTAGATTTTGGATTTAATTACATGAACTTAAATAGTATTAATCTTACTGTTTTAGATTGTAATGAAAGAGCAAAAGCATGTTATAAAAAGTGCGGATTTAAAGAAATGGGAAGAGAAAGACAAGGTAAGTTTGTGAATGGTAAATACTATGATGCAATAATGATGGACATTTTAAGAGAAGAGTTTAAAGGAAGAGAGTATATTAAAAATAAAAACGTGAAATAGGAAGTGGTTGAAAAATAGATTTCAACTTAATATACCTATAGGAAGGATAATAGATATGATAAACCTAACAATAGATGGTAGAAACATAGAAGTACCAGAAGGTACAACAATTTTACAAGCTGCAGCAAAATTAAATATAGATATTCCAACATTATGCTATCTAAAAGAAATAAATGAAATTGGAGATTGTAGAATGTGCCTTGTAGAAGTGGAAGGTAAAAGAGGCTTTGCTACTTCTTGTATTCAAAAGGTAGAAGAGGGTATGGTTGTACACACCAAAACACCAGAAGTTTTAGAAGCTAGAAAAACTATGTTAGACTTAATATTATCTAACCATCATCAAGACTGTGATAATTGTGTAAGAAAAGAAAATTGTGAATTACAAGACCTTATAAAACAATTTGATAAGGAGAAAACTGTATATGAGGGAACAAAAAACACATATGAAATAGACGATAAATCTCCATCTATTGTACGTGATCCTAATAAATGCATATTATGTAGAAGATGTGTTTCAATGTGCAATAAAGTACAAAAAATAGGTGCTATAGGTGTAACAGAAAGAGGATTTAATTCATGTGTTTCAACAGCTGGACACAATAGTTTAAATGATGTGAATTGTACTTTTTGTGGTCAATGTATAGAGGTGTGTCCAACAGGAGCCTTAAGGGAAAAAGACTCTACACAAATTGTATGGGACAAAATAAATGATAAAAATACATATGTAATAGTGCAAACAGCTCCTTCTGTAAGAGTTGCATTAGGAGAAGAATTTGGAATGCCAATAGGTACAAATGTAGAAGGGAAAATGGTAAATGCATTAAAACAAATGGGATTTGATAAAGTATTTGACACAAATACTGGGGCAGATTTTACAATTGTTGAAGAAGGAACAGAATTCATAAAAAGACTACAAAATAATGACAACTTACCAATGATAACTTCATGTTGCCCTGGCTGGGTAAAATATATTGAAATGAATTATCCAGAAAATATAGGACATTTATCTAGTTGCAAATCACCACATGAAATGTTTGGAGCATTATTAAAAACATATTATGCTAAAAAAGAAGGAATTGATCCAAGCAAAATGTTTGTAGTGTCTGTGATGCCATGCATTGCAAAAAAATATGAAAGACAAAGAGAAGAAATGAAGCAAGATGTTGATGCAGTTATTACTACAAGAGAACTTGCAAGAATGATTAAACAGGCTAAAATAGATTTTGTAAATCTAGAAGATGCTAAATTTGATGACCCAATGGGAGAAGCAACTGGTGCAGCAGCTATTTTTGGAGTAACTGGTGGTGTTATGGAAGCGGCTCTTAGAAGTGTTTCTGAAATTGTAACAGGAAAACCTTTAGATAAAATTGCATTTGAACAAGTAAGAGGAGAAAGTGGAATAAAAAGAGCCGAAATAGAGATTGGAGATAAAAAAGTAAAAGTTGCAGTAGCACATGGATTAGCAAATGCACAAACTATTATGGAAGAGATAAAATCTGGCAAAGCAGATTATCAATTTGTTGAAATTATGGCTTGCCCAGGTGGATGTATTACAGGTGGAGGTCAACCTATAAAAAATGCTAAAATTCAAGAAGAGGTCGATATACATAAAAAACGTGCTGAAGCAATGTATTCAATTGATGAAAAAAGCGTTATTAGAAAATCACATGAAAATCCTGTATTGAAGCAAATTTACAAAGAATTTTTAGGAGAGCCTAATGGAGAATTAGCTCATAAATTATTACATACTCATTATTCTAAAAAAGAAAAATATAAATTTGTCAAGTAAAAATAGTAGAAAAAAAGTGGAAATTTGTTTACATTTTTCTACAAAATTTGTATTATAATAGTAATATAATAGTTTAGAAATTATATGTATCACTTGCAACTGTCAGACTGCACTGCGAAAGAAATTGTATTATTCGGCTCGTAGCGCCCTCAGTACAACCGAGATTCCCTACTCGCCTCAAAACAATTTCTAATACTCGTTCCGCATAGACGAAGTTGCCTGCGTTCTACATATAATTTCTATGTTGTAAAGTAATATAATCTTAAAATTGTATGTGTATCAGTTGCAAGTGGCACATATAATTTCTAGGTACGGAAATAGTAAAAAATATAATTATATTAGGAGAAGATATGGAAAAATTTAAATCAGGATTTGTAGCAATTGTTGGAAGAACAAATGTCGGAAAATCAAGCATATTAAATGATATGGTTGGTCAAAAAGTAGCTGTAGTTGTTAATAAACCACAAACTACAAGAACAGCTATTAAAGCAATAGTAAATAGAGAAAACTCACAAATAATATTCACAGATACACCAGGAATTCATAAACCAAAATCAAAATTAGGTAACACTATGAATGACACAGCTTGGGGCAGTATTCCAGATGCAGATGTCCTTTTATTTGTTGTGGAAGCTACTTCAGATGGAATTGGCAAAGGTGACCAAATGATTTTAGACAAAATTAAAGAAGCGAAGGCTAATACAATTTTGATAATAAATAAAATCGATTTGGTTAAAAAAGAGCAAGTTTTTAAGCTAATAGAAACATTTAAAGATGAGTATAATTTTAAAGCTATTATTCCAATTTCTGCTTTAAAAGCAAAAGACACAGAAGTTATACTTGAAGAAATCGAAAAGAACCTTAAAGAAGGTCCTGCATATTATGATATAGATGAATATACAGACCAAACTTTAAGAGATATAGCTTCTGAAACAATTCGTGAAAAGGCTTTAAAACTTTTACAAGACGAAGTGCCACACGGAATATTTGTAGAAGTTGAAAAAATGAAAAGAGGTAAAACAAGAGATAATGAGCCAATTTTCAATATAGAAGCTACAATTTATTGCTTAAGAGATTCGCACAAAGGTATAATCATTGGAAAAAATGGTGCTATGCTTAAAAAAATTGGAACTTATGCAAGAGAAGATTTAGAAAAAGAACTACAAGATAAAGTTAATTTACAATTGTGGGTAAAAGTACGCGAAGACTGGATAAATAATGATAAATTTGTAAAACTATTTAAAAATACAGACTAGTTTTACAAATTATACCAGTATAAAATTTAAGAAGAAGCGAAAGATAAAGTTAGAAGTAAAACTTCTAGAACAGGAGATGATGTGTAAATGATGGAAAAGCAAATTAAAGACCTAGCATGGAATACTTTTAAACAAACAGGAAACATTGACACATTTATGGAACTAATGCAAGTAGAAAATATAGAAAAAAATGCAAAGCAAGATATAGCTAAAAATGTAGAGGAAACACAATATGGGAATATTAAAAACGAAGGGGATAATCCTTTCAGAAAGTAACATGAATGATTTTGATAAAATGGTAACTATACTTACTCCAAATGGTAAAATTGGGTGTGCGGCAAAAGGGGCTAGAAGACCAAAAAGCCTTTTAATGTCAGGCACTCAATTTTTGTGCTTTGGGGAATATTTGCTATATCAAAGTAGTAACAGTTATCATATGAACTCATGTGACACAATTGAAGTTTTTTATAATATTCGCACAGATTTAGACAAGCTTAAATATGCTTCATACATTACAAAAATAATAAATGATGTAACAGATGAAAATCAAAATACATATAAAATTTTGCAATTATACTTAAACACTTTATACATGATATCAGAAGAAGAAAAAAACTTGGACTTCGTAATATCAGTATTTAAACTAAGACTTTGTTGTTTACTTGGTTTTATGCCAGAGATAAGAAAATGTGGCAATTGCAAAGCGCAAGAAGAATTGAACTATTTTAGTTTAAAAGATAATTGTTTGAAATGCACAGCATGTGGTAAAATAGACAAAAGTGCAATACAAATATCAGATTCAACTAGAACTGCAATCCAATATATAGTATTAGCAGATGCTAAAAAAATATTTTCATTTAACATTTCAGATGAAAGCTTAAAAGAATTAGAACTAGTTACAAAGCTATATCTAAATGATAAATTAGAAAAAGAATACAAATTAGAAGAGCTATTTTAAAGGGGATTTTATGAGTAATAATCAAAAGGTAAAATGGAGAAAATTAGATAATTCAGCAAAATTATTTCCGATAATATCAACAAAAAAATTTAGCACAATATTTCGTGTATCTGTTGTGTTAACAGAAACTATAGATCCAAAAAAATTAAAAAAGGCAACGGAAAAAGCCTTAGCTACTTTTGCAAATTTTAAAGTTAGACTAAGAACAGGATTTTTTTGGTATTATTTAGAGGAAAACAATAGAGAAATTATAGTGTATCCAGAGGATAGGTATCCTTGTAGATATATAGGTTATAGAACAAATAATGGATACTTATTTAGAGTCTCTTATTACAACAATAAAATAAATGTAGAAGTGTTTCATGCCTTAACAGATGGCACAACAGCTACAGAATTTGTAAAAACGATAGTATATGAATATTTGAATTTATGTCATGATTTTAATGAAAAATTTTCAGCAAAACAAATACAGCTACAAGTGCAAGACATAGAAGATAGCTATTTGAAAAATTATGATAAAAGTCTACATTTTAAAGACAATACAGGAAGAGCATACATTTTAAAAGGCAAAAAATTATTGCCATATCAAGCAGGAACTACTCAAGTATTTATAGACTTAAAACCAATAATTAAAACCTGTAGAAGTCTAAAGGTTACAGTAACTGAGTATTTTACAGCTGTGCTAATATATTGCATATATCAACAACAAAAAAACACAAAAGATAAGAAAAGTATAAAAGTATGTATACCAGTAAATTTGAAAAAATTTTTTCCGTCTAATACAATAACAAACTTTTTTACATATATGACTGTTGTTGCAGAAGCAGAAAAAATAGATTTGAATAATTTTGAAGCAATATTAGAATATGTAAGAGAATTCTTCCATGATAACTTACAAAAAGAAAGCTTAGCTAAAACTATGGCACATAATGTTAAATTGGGAAATCAAATACTTATAAGAATAATACCACTTTTTATAAAAAAATTGATATTGAAATTAGTATATGGAGAAATACAAAAATACACAACCACAACATTTTCAAACTTAGGAAAAGTGAACTTTCTGCCAGAATATGAGCAATATATACAAAATTTCTTTTTTATAATTGCACCGGAAAAAGCAGAAAAAATAAAATGCACGATATGCTCATATAAAGACAACATTGTGTTTTCAGTGGGATCTATTTTACAAGAAAATGATATTGAAAAAAGCTTTGCAGAATTCTTAGAAAAGCAAGGAATTAAAACTAAAATCATAACAAATGACATTTATGCAAAAGAGGCAAATGAATTATATCCTAAAATTGATAGTTCACCACTAATGAATATAATTAAACAAAGAAAACAAAAAGTAAAAAATGGAGTGACATTTAAGGAGACATTTAAAAGAAAATTCCACATATAAAATAGTTAGGAAACAGAATATGAAGAAAGTAATAAAAATAATTGTAATAATATTTATAGCCATATTACTAGGAGCGATAATTGGAGCGATTTATTGGTTTAATGGCAACATAGAAGCTAAACCAAGTGAAGAGAAAAACTATAATATAGCTGAAGAAAAATTTGCACAAAGAAAAGTATTTGTTCTTACACCAAAGACTGAGAAATCAAACAAAGTAATATTGTATTTACACGGTGGAGCTTATGTTGGAGAAATAGAACAGGAACATTGGCTATTTTTCAATGAAATAATAAAATACACAAATGCTACTATAATAGTGCCAGATTACCCTTTAGCACCACAGTATAACTATGAAGATGCATTTAATATGGTTTTACCACTATATGAAAAAATATTAGAAAAAGTCAAACAAGAAAACTTAATACTAATGGGAGACTCAGCAGGAGCGGGAATGAGTCTATCACTTGTGCAAAAAATAGCAGAAGATAAGCTTATTCAGCCAAGTAAAACAATTCTGATTTCACCATGGTTAGATGTAACTATGTCGAATAAAGAAATAGATGAAGTTCAAAAAAGAGACTCAAAATTAAACAAAAACATTTTAAAAATAGTGGGAATAGTTTATGCAAAAACAGAAGAAAATACAACAAATTATCTAGTAAGCCCAATTTATGGAAAGCTAGAAAATCTAAAAAATATAGTTGTATATACAGGAACAAACGATATTTTAAATCCAGATGTACATATATTAGAACAGAAATTGGAGGACATTAAAATAAATGAATATGAAGGGGCGATACATAACTGGATATTAGAAAAATATGTTGACGAAAAATACAACAATGAACTGTCACAGAAAGCTTATGAAAATTTAATTTATGAATTAAATAATTAAAGCTTAAAAAATCAATGTTAAAGTACTTGCAAAGTGCTATAAATCAACAAAAACTAGAAATTGACACAAAACGCAAAATATGATATAATTTTATAGTTAGATTTTGTGATTTTATAGTACGAATGTTAAGGAGAAGAGCATGGGCAAGACGATTCAATTTGGGTTGGGTTTTGTAACAGGAAGACCTAATGTATGTAAAGTAATAAATAATACTTATGAACAATTAGTAAACCAATTTAAAGATTTAGATGACAAAGTTGAACTAACAGCCTTTGTTTTATTTGATTTAGGGTATCAATATACAACAAGGGTTGATTTTTATGGCTTAATGCCGAATGTGTATAAAGATATAAAAATTAAATATATTACTCCAGAAGACATTGAAGAAATGAAAAAAAGGTTAATAGGAAGAGAAAGGCTAACTAAGGAAGAAGCAGAATTGTTTTTTGGACATGGACATGCAAAAGGCAGAAACACTTTAATGTATTATGCACTATTAAGAGGTATGGACTATTTGCTATTTTGGGATGATGATGAATATCCTGTAGCTTGTATAAAAGATGAAGGTGCAAAAGAAATTACATGGAAACAGCAAGATAATGTGCGTATGCATTATAACTATATACAGGATGCAGATGTAACAATAGGATATCATTGTGGATATATATCACCTATTCCATATGTTGAACTAAATGAAGATGTTGACGAAAGCCTATTTAGGCAATACATAGAAGCAATTAGTAATGATATAATTTCATGGGATTCAATAAAAGAAAAATTTACAAAATATAATGGAGTTACATATGCAAATAATGAAATTAGTAATGGAGAAGGAGCATATGAACTTGAAAGTGATGGAATAGGAAAATGGGTTGCAGGTTCTACCTTATGTTTAAACCTAAAACATATTGATAAAATACCAGCATTTTATAATCCAGAAGGTGCAAGAGGAGAAGACACATTCTTTTCTACTAAATTAAATGACTCAAAGGTAGTAAGAGTACCTGTTTATCATTTCCATGATGGATTTTTAAAATATACAAATATATTAAGGGAAAAATACCCAAAAACTTTAAGAAAAATAAAAGTTGAAGATGAACAAATTGCTAAGAGATTTATTCAAGCTTCAAGAGGCTGGATTAAATATAAACCACTATTTCAATACATAACACATAAAGAAATATATAAAGAGAAAATTCAAGAGACATACGAAAAATTAAAAACAGGAATTATAGAAGTAAATAAATTATTTGAAAATGAAGATTGTAATGTATTGCTAGAAGACTTAACTAAGTATGACAAAAATGTAAAAAAACATTATAATGAATATTTAAAAACAAATGAGATTTGGAATAAGCTAAAATCAGAAATATAAAGGAAATTGTATTTATGAAAAAAAGTGTTAATTTAGTTAATGTTAAAATTGTTGAAGATAGAATTGCAAACATTGAGATTTTATATAAAACAAATAATGAAACTCATAATATAAAAGCATATTTAAAAACTGAACATCAAAACTATGATTTTGATGTTCAAACATATTCATTTTCACAAGAAGTGAATTATAATAAACTTACTTTAAATATAAAAATTGACACCGAAAATATATACAAATTTATCTTAGAGGATAATAACCAAAAGTTTGAAGATGTAGAATTCTTAGACAACAAAGACCAAAAAATAAATGAACTAGAAATACCATATAAAGTTTTTATAAAAGGCTCTACTCTAGCTATAGACGGTGAAACGGCAACATTTACTGTGACAAAATACAAAGTATTTGGAAAACTTAAATATGAATTATCTAAAATATTTAAAGCTAGAAAATTATATCACAAATGGTATATTCTAAATTTGTTTAAAACAGGAGAAAAATATTATTTATTAAATGACAGAATTATGTATGGAGACGATAATGCAGAGCAATTGTTTAGATACATAAATCAAGAAGACAAAAATTTTAGTAAATACACGTATTTCGTGTTAGATAAAAATTCCCCTAATTTTAAAGATATTAGCAAAGCTGGAAAAGTGCTAAAATATGGGTCTTTAAAGCATAAATTAAAATACATAAATAGCAAAATGATAATGTCATCACATGCTAGTTATTATGACAGAGTATTTAATCCATTTAATGAACAAGAAATGTCAGTTTATAAAGATAAAATAAATAAACAATTTGTATTTTTACAACATGGAGTTATAATGAATGATGTCCATAACTTTTTGAACAGAGAGCACATTATAGCAGATTTATTTATTACAACTACAAAGCCAGAATATGAGGATATAGCACAAAACTATATGTATGATAAAAATGCAATTGTATGTACTGGACTTGCTAGGTTTGATAGACTAAAAGATGAAAGAAAAAAGATAATTTTAATAGCACCTACTTGGAGAGCGTTTTTAGAAAATGTAGAATACTCAAATGACAAAGAAAACTCACTAGAGGAGTCAGAGTTTTATAAAAAATATCAAAGCTTATTAAACAAAAAAGAAATATTAGATGAAATAAAAAAATATGGATACAAAATTCAGTTTTTGTTACATCCAGCATCAGAAAAATATAAGCAAAGCTTTTTAAATTTACAAAATGAAAACGTAGAGGTTTTATCAACCAAAGATATAAGATACTCTACATTATTTAAAGAATGTGCATTATTTATTACAGACTATTCAAGCACACATTTTGATGTAGCATTTTTACAAAAACCAATTATATATTATCAATTTGACCAAGAAAAATTCTTTACAGCACATTATAATAGAGGCTATTTTGACTATGGAAAAGATGGATTTGGAGAATTGATTAAAGATGAAGACGATATAGTAAACAAAATTATTTTTTACATAAAAAATAATTGCCAAATAGAAGAAAAATATAAAAACACTATAGAAAACACATTTCATTATTTAGATCATAATAATTCAAAAAGAACTTTAGAAGAAATAAAAAAATTAAGTAAAAAACATGAAAAAAATTATAGATTTAATTTAGTACACTAAAATATGTAAAAAGGGATGATGTAATAAATGGAAAACTATATTGTAAAAAGATATGAAGAAAATGCTCAATTAGAAAAAGCAATAAAAAGTTTAACTAATCAAATTATGGTTGTAGAAAATCGGCTTTGAAATTTTTAGCAAGAACTATTTAGAAAAAAACTACAATGACGAGAATTTATACATATGGTATATAGAGCAAGAAGGCAAAATACTAGCGACAATGATGCTTAAGAAGTTGAAAGACAGTGTTGGCAGAATTGAAAATGTTTGTTGTGATATAGAATATAGAGGCAAAGGATTAGCAAAGCAGTTATTAGACGAAGTGTTTAGTTTTGCAGTTCAAACTTTAAATTTAGAAAAATTACAATTAGGCACTTATGAAAGCTTAGGTAGAGCAATAAATTTTTATCTAAAAAATGGATTTGTTGAAAAAGAAGAACTAAGAAATTCTACAACACATGCTAGATATTATGAAATGATATTAAATTAAAGAGGAAAATTAAATGTATTTAATAGTAGGACTAGGAAATCCTGAGCCAGAGTATAGTTATACAAGGCATAATATGGGATTTGACGTAATTAATAAAATAGCAAGAAAATGTGAAATTGATATTTCAAGAACAAAATTTAATGGTTTATATGGAAGTGGGATTATAAAAGACGAAAAGGTTATTTTATTAAAACCACAAACGTATATGAATCTAAGTGGTCAATCCATAAAACCATTTGTGGACTTTTACAAAATACCATTGGAAAATGTAATAGTTATATATGATGATATGGATGTTTCAGTAGGAAGTATCAAAATAAGAAAAAAAGGCGGACCAGGAACACATAATGGCGCAAAGTCTGTAGTACATGAACTTGTATCAGAAGACTTTCCAAGAATTAGAGTTGGAATTGGTAAGCCGGCAGATGAATACGATGCAATTGATTATGTTATAGGAAAATTAGACGAAGAAAAATATAAAGCATTAGAAGCGGGAATAAATAGGGCAGCAGATGCAACTATTTATTATATTGAATACGGAATAGATAATGCAATGAATAAGTTTAATTAACAGTTATAGAAAGGAAAAGTATGCAAGAGGTAATAATTAGTCAGGACAAGCAAAAAAATAAAATAGTTGCTCTAGTAGAAAATGGAAAATTAGTTGAAAAATACGAAGAAAGACCAGAGCAAAAGAGACTAGAGGGAAATATATATTTAGGAAAAGTAGAAAATGTACTAGTTGGTATGCAAGCTGCTTTTGTTGATATTGGAGTAGAAAAGAATACTTTTATACATATAAAAGATATTATTCCAAAAGTAAGCAATGAAACAGGTAATAAAAACGAAACGTTAAGCAAATATAATATAAAAAATTATATACATACAGGAATGCCAATATTAGTGCAAGTAAAAAGAGATAGCACAAATAAAAAAGGTGCAAGGGTTTCTACACATGTTACTATTCCAGGCAGATTTGTAGTGTTAATGCCGAACTCAGAATTCATTACAATTTCTAAAAAAATAGAAAAAGACCAAGAAAGAAAAAGGCTTACTGACTTAGCTAAAAGTGTTTTATCACAAGGCTTTGGACTTATTATAAGAACTTCAGCAGAAGGTAAAGAAAAAGAACTAATACAAAAGGATATAGAGGGAGTTATACAACAATATAATGAAATAATTAAAAAGGCCAAGACTCTCGAAAAATCAAGTAACTTTAATCCAGTAGCTCTATATTCAAACAATGGAATTGTAGAAAAAATATTAACTGATATTATTGACCAAGATTTACAAAGAATAATAACTAACAATGTAGAAATAAATAAATACGTTCAAAAATTCTTACAAGATACAGGTCTTGAATCAAAGGTAAAATTAGAGTTAAAACAAAATGAAAATGTGTTAAATATATATGATATAGAAGATCAAATAGAAAAATCGAATAATCGTAAAATCTGGTTGAAATGTGGAGGTTTTATAACTATTGATAAAACAGAAGCTTTAACAGCAATTGATGTGAATTCAGGTAAATATGTAGGTAGCAAAGATTTAGAACAAACAGTATTTACAGTTAATAAAGAGGCAACTATTGAAATTGCAAAACAACTACGATTAAGAGACATTGGCGGAATTATAATTATAGACTACATAGACATGGAGAAAAAAGAAACAAAACAAAAAATACTAGAAATACTAGAAGAATATGTAAAAAAAGACCGTTCAAAAATCCAGATAGTAGGGTTCACACCATTAGACCTACTTGAAGTTACAAGAAAGCATATGTGTAGTAATGATTAGTGAAAGGGATGTATAAATGAAAAAAGTACCAGAGTGGAATTACAAATTTCTAAGACCACTAGCAATAGTATTATTAAAAATTATATATCAACCTAAGGTAATAAATAAACAAGCAATACCCAAAGAGGGACCAATAATTTTAGCAGGAAATCATAAAGCATATCCAGACCCAGTATTAGTAGGAAGCTGTACTAGGAGAGTAATACACTTTTTCATAAAAGATGTATATACAAATAGCATATTAGGTCCATTTTTCAAAAGTTTGCGGAGTATTGCCAGTACATGTAGGAAAATTGCATAAGGAATCTTTTGAAAATGCAATAAATCTACTAAAAGAAGAGAAATCGATAGGTATATTTCCGGAAGGAACTAGAAATAAGACAGACCAATTACTATTACCATTAAGAAAAGGAACTACATTATTAGCTAAAAAAACAAATGCAAAAATAATACCATTTGCAATTACAGGAAAATACAGACCATTTGGAGGTTTGACAATAGAATTTGGAGAACCAATAGATGTGACGAATATGGATACGACAGAAGCAAATACAGTACTAACTGAGAAGATAATGGATTTATTATTAAAAAGAATAGGTGATAAAAAATGAAGTATATATTTATAGTTAATCCTGAGTCAGCAAAAGGTAATGCAATGAAAATAATAGGAAACATTGAAAAGGTATGCAAACAAGAACATATAGAATATGAAGTATGCTATACTTTAGCACAAGGAGATGCCACTAGATTAGCCCAAAGTTATAAAGACGATGAAAACATTATATATGCTGTTGGAGGAGATGGAACATTATCTGAAGTGTTAAATGGGGTAGTAGGAACAAAAAATAAAATCGGTATAATACCAGCAGGTTCAGGTAATGACTTTTATCGTACAGTAAAAGAGCTTGCCAAAGCAGAGATAGAATCAGATGTTGGGGTGGTAAATGGAAAATACTTTTTAAATATTGCATGTGTTGGAATTGATGCAGAAGTTGCTAACAATGTACCTTTAATGAAAAAGAAAAATGTTAAAGTGAAAAATCTATATACAGCAAGTATTTTATACACTTTTACACATTTTAAATTTAAACAAATACACTTCAAATCACAAGAAAAAGATGAAAAAGGGAACTTTACAATACTTAGTATTTGTAATGGTAGGTATTATGGTGGAGGCTATAACATATCTCCAAAAGCAAGTTTAGAGGATAACTATTTTGATGTATATTATATAAATAAACTAAGATTACCATCAATTATAAACTTACTTTTGAAATTAAAAAAAGGAAAACTTGAACAAGATAAAAGAACAAACCATTTTAAAACAAACAATATTACAGTAACATCAGAAGAACCAATTAGATTTAATGTTGATGGAGAAACAATAGAAAATACAAAATTTGAAATAAAAATCATACCAAAAGCAATAAAAATATATCATAATGCAGAATTAGAAAGTAAATTTTTGTCAGTTTAGAGTTTATAACTCTAACTGACATTTTGTTAAAGGAGAAAACAGTGAGAATCAGATATAAGCCATGGGCTAGAAAAGAACTAGAAGAAAGTAAATTTTATAGAGAACATCCAGAAGAGATAATAGGAAACTGGAAGAATGAATATACAAGACCAGATCAACCTTTATTTGTTGAGCTAGGTTGCGGAAAAGGTGGATTTATATCACAAAAAGCATTTTTACATCCGGAAAATAATTATTTGGCAATTGATTTAGTAGATCCAATGCTAGGTTTAGCAAAAAGAAAAGTTGAAGAAGTATATACTCAAGGCAATAGAGATATAGACAACATTATACTTACTCGTTTTGATATTGAAAGAATTTTATTGATTTTAAATAAACAAGATTCAATTGAAGGAATATACATAAATTTCTGTAACCCTTGGCCAAGAGGCAAACATCACAAAAAAAGATTAACATATACTAGACAACTTGAACACTACAAAGAATTCTTAAAAAATGGTGGAAAAATTTATTTTAAAACAGATGACGATAATTTATTTGAAGAGAGTATACATTACTTTGAAGACGCAGGTTTTAAAATTGAAAAACTGACAAGAGATTTACAAAAAGAACCAGACTTTTGGGAAAACATTGAAACAGAACATGAGAAAATGTTCTCAGAACAAGGAATAAAAATAAAAGCACTTATCGCCGGATAAGTGCTTTATCAATTGAATTTAGTGACGCTTATGTAAAAAAGACGATAGATGACGGAAATGCGCAAACAAAACAAGCTTTAGCTTTAAGTGCTTCAATTCAAGCAGCATTTGACTCATATATGCAAGCATGGGAAAATAGACAAACAACTTATGATATCATGAGCCAAAAACAAAGTGACGCAACATTAGGATATGAAAGAGTTTACAATACTGATACAGGTGAAATATATAAAGCATATAACGGATTTACAGATGACTACAAAGGAGAAACATACAAATCAGTAACAGACGAAATGTATACTCAAAAAACAAGCGGATATATTGAAAAATAAAAACTGAATAATCATTAAATGTTAGGCAAGAATATATTTAGAGGTGATTTAAATATGTTTTTGCCTAAAGCTGTTTATTACGAAAAAGAAAGTGAGAATTATGAACTGGGAAAAGAACTTTTAAAAAGATATAGAGATAAAAGAATACAATGTATTGAAATAGAAAATCACAACAATATAGAAGAAATGAGAAAAAAGCAAAACAGTGAATTCCCACAAATGAAACAAAATTTAATAATAGGAGTTAGAAAAACACATAAATTTGTGCCAAATCATAAAACATCAGATTTTCTAGTCCCATATACTTCATCAGGATGTATAGCAATGTGCCTATATTGCTATTTAGTGTGCAACTATAACAAATGTGCATATTTAAGGCTATTTGTTAATAGAGAGCAAATGCTAGGAAAAATAATAAAAGTAGCAAATGAGGCAGACAAAGATATAACCTTTGAAATAGGAAGTAACAGTGATTTGATTTTGGAAAATACAATTACAAATAATTTAGTATGGACAATTGAAAATTTTAAGGATAATCCCAAAGGACTACTAACATTTCCAACTAAATTTGATATGGTAGATCCAATTTTACCACTAGAACATAAAGGAAAAATAATAGTAAGAATGAGTGCAAACCCAAGAGAAATAATTAGAACAATTGAAATTGGAACCTCACCATTAGAAAACAGAGTAAAAGCAATAAATAAATTAAAAGATGCAGGATATAAACTGGGAATTTTAATAGCACCTGTAATTCTGGTAGAAGATTGGAAAAAGCAATATACAGAACTAGTTCAGTATTTAGCAGAAAACCTATCAGAACAAGTAAAAAAAGATGTGTTTTTTGAAATAATATTTATGACATATAGTTATGTGCATAGAATGATAAATCAGGAAGCATTTCCAAAACAAACAAACCTATATAATCAGGAAATAATGACAGGTAGAGGAAAAGGAAAATACACATACAACAAAGATGTAAGACAAGAAGCGGAAATATTTTTAAGAGACTTAATGAGAAAATACTTCCCACACAATGAAATTAAATATATAGTTTAGGTGACAATGGGTGACTCCTACTTCTGTCTCTAAAGTCACATTTTTCGATAAAATTTTAAAAAACTATTGAAAATTTTAAAAAGTTATATTATTATAATCGTAGTACAAATCCAAAGAAAAGTAAGAAAGAGGCACAAAACATGAAAAAAGCTAAAACCTTTGCGAGAGTAAAGAGAGTTACTACATTAATAAATAACCAAGCTAAGAAATTAGTTTTATTAAGCATATTCAAGACAGGAACTAAACATAGAGATGTTTAGTATACCTGTTTTTTTTGTATTCTAAGAAATTTATTGTAGCACAAAAAATTTCAGTAGAAGACAAATATGTAAATTACTAAAATTTCTTACACAAAAAGGAGGTGAAAATAGAAGATGGATTTAAGGAAAATAAAACTAAAAGGAGAAAATAAGAAAAATATGAAAACAAAAATTAAACAAGAGAAAGGTATCACATTAATTGCACTAGTAGTAACAATAGTAGTGTTATTAATTTTAGCAGGAGTTAGCGTGAATGCAATATTCAATGAAAATGGATTAATAAAGAAAGCACAAGAAGCACAAAGTAAAATGGATGCAGCAAAACAAAATGATTTAGCACAATTAGATGAATTAGACAATTGGATAACAAACAATGTAAATGGAAATGGAAATGGAAATTCAACAGAGCCTAGCACTTTAGTAAAACAAATTACTAATAATGGAACCAATGTAGTAGGAGAAAATAGTGATTATACAGGAAAAGATGGATTGCAAATAGATTTTAAACAGTATAAAGGAAATGGCTATACAGCTAACAATATAAAAAAACTTGAGATATTGTCAGGCAGTACCACTAATGATTTTGCATTTAGCAATTGTGAAGAAGTAATAATTTACAGTAATGCTATACTAGAAAATGTGACTTTTGATGGAGGACAAAAAATAACTGTTTATTCTGGAGCAGAATTAAATCAATGTACTTTTAGTAATCAAGTGAATATTAAAATGATGGAAGCTTCAGTTAACAGTTGTCTATTTAGTTCAGGAAATGTAACATTTGAAAAATGTACAGTAAATGCTCTTACTAATAATGAAGCAATACTAAAATACAATAATTGTACTGTTGATGGAGAACCTTATAGTAACTAACAAATTAAAAATTGCTAAAAAATCTAAAGACTATTTAGATTTTTAGCAGTTTTTTTCTTTTTCTGTTCACAATCTAGACATAAAGCCTTTGTATAATGTATAATAGTTATGTAATATTTAGGAGGAAAAACAGATGAATAATATTACCGTTTTAGTAGTAGATGACGAATCAAGAATGAGAAAATTGATAAAAGACTTTTTGGCACAAAAAGGTTATAGTATATTAGAAGCTGGAGATGGAGAAGAAGCACTTCAAGTATATGAAGAAAACAAAAGTCATATTAACCTTATATTACTAGATGTAATGATGCCAAAACTTGATGGTTGGTCAGTGCTTAGACAAATAAGACAAAGTTCAGAAGTGCCAATTATAATGCTTACAGCCAGAGGTGAAGAACAAGATGAACTATTTGGATTTGAACTTGGAGTAGATGAATATATAGCAAAACCATTTAGTCCTAAAATCTTAGTAGCAAGAGTTGAAGCAATACTAAAGAGGACAATGGGAGATAAAACAGAGGTAAAGGACTACGGTGGTATTGTTATAGATCCAGATGGAAGAACTGTTAAGGTAGATGATAAGCAAGTTGAAATGAGTTTACGTGAGTATGAGTTATTAAAATATTTAGTAGATAATGAAGGAATTGCATTATCTAGAGATAAAATATTAAATAATGTATGGAATTATGACTATTATGGAGATTCAAGAACCATAGATAGCCATATAAAGAAAATAAGACACAAGTTAGGAAAAAAAGGTAAGTATATAGAAACCATGAGAGGCGTAGGCTACAAATTTGAAGTTAAATAAAACGGAGTAGAATAATGTTAAAAGAAAAATTAAAATCAGTAAGAGTCAGGCTATTTCTAACACTTTGTGTAGTTGTTATAGCATTGGTAATATGCTTAATAGCTGTAAATAGTTTGGTATTAGAGAACTTTTACATATATAGTAAAACAAATACAATAAAAGAGCTATATAATAAAATAAATGACTATTATGAGGAGCCAAATCTAGACATAAGTTTGGAAACTGAATTAAAAAAGGTAGCATTTAGAAACAATTTTGACATATTAATAAAAGCAGACACAGATTTGATTTTATTTTCAACCAATAAGGATTTTTTGTCAAACATAACAGCAGTTGAAAGTAAAACAAAAACACCTTTTGAGGAACGAAAAAATCTATTATATAGTGACGAAAAAATGACTATAAGAAAAATAGATGATACTAGTAATAGTTTAAACTATATTTTGCTATATGGAAAATTAGACAATGGATATAGCCTATATATAAGAATTCCTATTGCACCAATTGAAGAAAGTGTAAGAATTTCAAACACAACTTTAGTCACAATAGGAGTGATAACTATATTAATATCAGCTTTTGCGGCATCTGTAATATCACGTAAATTTACAAAACCAATTTTACAATTAAATGATATTACAAAGAAAATGGCTAAACTTGATTTTGAACAGAAATATAGAATAAATGATTCAGATGATGAAATAAATGAACTTGGAAGAAACATAAATACTATGTCAGATAAGCTAGAAGCAACTATAAAACAGTTAAGAGAAACAAACAGTGAGCTTGAAAAGGATATTGAAGAAAAATCTAAAATAGATGAAATGAGGAAGCAGTTTATATCAGATGTATCACATGAGTTAAAAACTCCAATTGCGTTAATTCAAGGATATGCAGAAGGTTTAATAGAAAATGTAAATACTGATGATGAGTCTAGAAAATTTTATGCAGAAGTAATACTAGATGAGTCAAATAAAATGGATGTATTAGTAAAACAATTACTAGAGTTAATGAAGCTTGAATATGGAAAACGTGAATTTACAGACGAAAAATTTGATGTTGTGGAACTAATAAATGAGGTTATTAGGAAATGCAATGTAATGCTAGAGGAAAACCACATTCAAGTAATATTTAACGAAAAGGAACCTATATATGCGTATGCAGACGATTTTTATATAGAACAAGTAATGACTAATTATTTCACAAATGCGATAAAACACGCAAAAGAGGTTAATGGTGAGAAACAAATAAAAATAACTATACAAAATGTAAATGACAAAATAAGAGTAACTGTATTTAATACAGGTGACAAAATACCTGAGGAAGATTTAACCAGAATATGGGGAAGATTCTACAAAGTAGATGATTCACGTAATCGTGAAAATAGTGGAAGCGGAATAGGATTATCAATAGTAAGGGCTATACAAAACAATTATCAAAATGAATATGGCGTGCAAAATCTTTCTAATGGAGTAAAATTCTATTTTGATATCTCTACGAAAAAGTAGTTTTATATTTTGTAATACTACTTTAAAGTACTTGTAGATAAGTAGTAGAGTAGCCACAGCGACTTTGACATATATTTTTTCGTGCTTTAGTCGAGAAAAAATATATTCAAAGTGCAGGCGACGTGGCGGACAGAATAAGGAGAAAGTCAAATGGAACAACAATACAAAATAGAAAACAACGGAAGCTTTGTATTGAAGCACATATTTGAATGTGGGCAATGCTTTAGATGGAACGAAGAGCTAGACGGAAGCTATACTGGAGTTTTTAAGAATAATGTATTAAATGCAAAAGAACAAAACCATCAAATTATATTTGATGGTATTTGTGATGGAGATATAAAAGAGATAGTAACCCAATATTTTGATTTGGATAGAGATTATGACGATATAAAAAATAAACTATCTAAAATAGATGAACCATTAAAAAATAGCATTGATTATGGAAGCGGAATAAGATTACTAAATCAGGATTTATGGGAAACAACTATATCTTTTATAATATCAGCTAATAATAACATTCCAAGAATAAAAGGCATAATAGAGAGAATGGCAAGAAGATATGGCAACAAAATTGAATGGAAAGGAAATGAATATTATACATTTCCAACACCAGAACAATTGTCAAAAGCAAGCGTTGAAGACTTAAGAGCATTAGGATTAGGTTTTAGAGATAAAAGAATATATGATACAACAAAATTAGTTATATCAAAACAAATAGATTTAGAAAAATTAAAACAAGAAACAGATAGCAAAAAAATAAAAGAGACTTTATTAACATTACCAGGAGTTGGACCTAAGGTAGCAGATTGTATTATGCTATTTTCAACATTAAAATGTTTAGATGTATTTCCAGTAGATGTGTGGGTAAGAAGAGTTATGAATGAGCTATATTTTAAATTACCAGACGAAACAAAACTAAAAAGAGATCAAATAGAAAAATTAGCGACAGAAAAATATGGGGACTTAGCAGGATTGGCACAGCAGTATTTATTCTATTGGAAACGTGAAGCGTAAACACGTTAAAAAATAATCTTTGGAGGCGGACGACGACCGCCTCTTTCTTTTTTTAGTATGGAAGTCTTATGCAACAAATTTTCGTGCAATAAAAAAGAGATATGCGACGAACATATCTCAGTGCAAATCTTAATGACATCCAACGACTTGCTTAAGCTATTACTAGTATAGCACTAATTTTATTATATGTCAAATTTTTTAAAAAAATTCAAAAAATGTTTCATATTTTTTTCTTTATGATATAATATAAATGTGAAACAAAAGTTAGAAAAAACAATAAAAATGTTTCACATTTTTTTAAAATTGGAGGGAGAGAGTTTTGAGTATTCAAATTGTATATGGAACATCAGGTACAGGAAAAAGTACATATATTTTTAATCAAATAAATGAACAAATAAAACAAAAAAGTCCATACAAAATAAAAGTAATTACACCAGAGCAATTTTCATATACAGCAGAGCAAAAATTACTTGAAACATCTTCTTCACAAAGTATGATTTCAGCAGAAGTAATTACGTTTGCACGTATGGCATATAGAATTTTAGGAGAAGTAGGCAAAAAAACAAGAATAAATTTATCAGGTTCAGGCAAAGCAATGCTTATAGACCACATTTTACTAACAGAAAACAATAAGTTTTCATTTTTAGGCAAATCAGATGAAAATGTGGAAATGATATCAAGACAATTAACTGAGCTAAAAAAACACCAAGTTCAGCTAGATACATTAAAAGAAGTTACTAAAAATACTCAAGATAAATACCTACAAAAAAAGCTTGAAGATATTACAAATTTGTATGATTTATATAACACTTCAATTCAAAACCAATATATTGACGAAAATGATGGGTTAACTCTTTTGGCAGAAGAATTAGAAAAATCAAATGAATTTAAAAATTGCGATATATATATTGATGAGTTTGCAGGCTTCACTTTGCAAGAATATGAAATTTTAAGAAAACTTATGAGAATATCACATGAAATTACAATAACGATTTGTGCAGATAATTTACAAGAAAACACAAATGCGGATATAGACACATTTTATAGCAATAAACAAACAGTAAAAAGGATTTTAGAAATTGCAAATCAAGAACAAATAGAAGTAAAAAAACCAATTTTTTTAAATACACCATACAGATTTAAAACTGAAGAATTACAACATTTAGCAGAAAATATGGCATCACCTTTTTATAAAAAATACGATAAGCAAAATGAAAATTTATCAATATTTTTGGCAAGTAATCCATATTCTGAAATAGAAAATGTTGCAATACAAATAACAAAACTTGCAAAAAAAGGATACAAATATGAAGAAATGGCTGTAATTACAAAAAACATAGATACATATTCAAGTTTGTGTAAAGCAATTTTTGAGCAATATAATATACCAGTTTTTATAGATGAGAAAAAAGACTTAGGAAGCAATATCTTAGTAAGATATGTATTATCTTTATTAGAAATATTTGCAAAGAACTGGTCTTATGAATCAGTTTTTGGTTATATAAAAACAGGATTACTAGATTTAGATACACAAGAAATAGCGGTATTAGAAAATTATTGCTTAAAATGGGGCATAAAAGGAAGTAAATGGCATGCAAAAGAGTGGAACTTTTACGATGAAACAGAAGAGCAACAAAAGCAAATAATATATGTAAGAGATAAAGTTGTAGAACCTCTTTTGAAATTCAAAAAACAGTTAGCAGGATTAAAAACAGTAAAAGAAATAACAACTGGATTATATGAATTTTTAGTCCAAAATAATATATATGAAAAGCTAGAACAAAAAATTGAGGAATTGAAACAAAATAATGAGTTAGAAATTGCAAAACAATATGAATTAAGTATTAAAATTTTAACCGATTTATTTGATGAAATAGTATTAGTTTTAGGTAGTAAAAATATAACTTTTGATAGATATGCCAAAATATTAAAAATGGGCTTTAATCAAAGTGACTTAGGTACAATTCCTGCAACTGCAGATCAAGTAATAGTAGGAGATGTAGACCGTTCAAGATCACACAAAGTAAAGGCAGTATTTATTATAGGTTTAAATGATGGAAGTTTTCCAAGTATACAAAGAGATGAAGGATTTTTAGATGATAAAGATAGAAATATATTAAAAGAGCAAGGAATAGAACTTGCCAAAGGAACAATAGAGCAAATTTATGATGACAATTTTAATATTTACAAGGCTTTTACAACAGCAGAAGAAAAGCTTTATTTATCTTATGCGTCATCAGATGCAGAAGGAAAATCTTTAAGAGCATCAATATTAATAAACAAAATTAAAAGAATATTTCCTAACATAAAAGAACAAAGTGATGTAATAGAAAGAAAAAGTGAAGTATTACTTTCTAAAACTACATTTGATGAATTATTAGTAAATTTAAGAAATTTTACTCAGGGTGAGGAAATAGAACCTATTTGGTTTGATGTATACAATTATTATCAAGCTAACTATAAAATCAAATTAGAGTCAGCAATAAAAGCTTTACAATATAAAAATGAGCCAGAAAAACTAAAGCAAAATAAATTGGAAAAATTATATGGTAATACTTTAAAAACAAGTGTGTCAAGATTAGAACAATATCAGGCTTGTGCTTTTTCATATTATTTAAAATATGGATTAAAATTAAAAGAAAAAGATAGCTTTAATGTGGAAGCTGTTGATACAGGGAATTTAATGCATGAAGTAATAGACAGCTTTTTTGAAAGATTAGATGAATTAAATATATCTGTAAAAAATATTGAAGAAGAACAAATAAAACAAATTACAGAAGATATTGTTGAAGAAAAACTAGCATTAAAAAAATATGATATATTTAATAGTATTCCAAAATACAGAATATTAGCTCAAAGGTTAAAAAAAGTAATTACAAAATCTATGAAATATATTGTAGATAGTCTGAAATATAGTGACTTTGAAGTGTTAGGACATGAACTTGAATTTAAACAAGGTGGTCAATATGAGCCAATTATATATGAATTAAAAGATGGCAAAAAAGTTGAGATAACTGGAAAAATTGATAGACTAGATATAGCAAAAACTGCAGATGGAAATTATATTAGAATAATAGATTATAAATCATCAATAAAAAATATAAATCTAAATGAAGTGTATGCAGGTTTGCAACTTCAATTATTAACATATTTGGATGCTGCTTGTGAAAATGAAGAAGTAACACCAGCAGGAGCATTGTATTTTAATTTAATAGATCCAGTATTAAATGCAAATCCAAATATGACTGATGAAGAAATTACAGAAGAACTAAGAAAACAATTTAAAATGCAAGGGCTTATACTTGCAGATAGTAATATTGTAAGAAAAATGGACACAAATTTAGTATCTGGTAGTTCTAATATTGTTCCAGCATATATAGGCAAAGATGGAGAAGTTAGTGACAAACAAAATACATTAAATAGAAAACAATTTGAAAACTTGCAAAATTATATGGAAAAAATCATAAAACAAATTTCAGAAGAAATTTTAAATGGAAATATTGGAATTGAACCATATTATAGAACTAGGGATAAAAAAACACCTTGTGAATATTGTAGTTATAAGGCTATTTGCCAGTTTAATCAAACTACAAAAAATAATTATAACTACATACCAAATGTTAATAAAGAAAAAGTATTGGAAAAAATTTGTCAAGAATAACTTTATAGAGAGGAAATAAATTACACGTGGAAAATATAGTATATCAAAATAAAGATGGAATCGAATATATTCAATTTAAAAGGTTATTAGAGTATCCGGAAATAACACATTGCTATACGATGAAAAGTAATAACCAGTTAAATTTTCAAATAAAAAATCGTGATTTTTTTAATCAAAGTTGTGATAAAATATTAAAGAGTTTAAATTTAAAAAATGCACAAATTGTAAGGCCATACCAAACCCATACAGATATAGTAGAAAAAGTCGAGGAAGTAAAAACAACTGATGAACTAAAAGATGTTGATGGAATAGTAACTGATAAAAAAAATATTACATTACTTACAACTTCTGCAGACTGCATTTCAATGCTTTTGTATGACCCAGTAAAAAAAGCTATAGGGAGTATTCATTCAGGTTGGAAAGGTACTTTAAAAGGAATAATAGTAAAAGCAATAGAAAAGATGGTAACAGAATACCAAAGTAATCCTGAAGATATTATATGTTGTATATGTCCAAGTATAAGACAATGTTGTTTTGAAGTTGATGAAGATGTAAAAGACTTATTTTATAATAAATACAAAGAATTAAAAAACATTGACGAAATAATTAAATTAGGGGACAAAAAAGAAGATAAGCAAAAGTACTATATTGATACAGTAAAAATCAACATAGAGTTATTAAAAAACATAGGATTAAAAGAAGAAAATATAATAGACAGTAATATTTGCACAATGTGCCATTCGAAAGAATTTCATTCATATAGAGCAGATGGAAAAGACTTTGGAGTAAATGGAGCAATAATAGCGATAAAATAGGAGGAGTAATATGATACCTGAAAGGTTAAAAAAAGGTGATACTATTGGTTTAATAGCACCATCAAGCCCTGTACTAAAAGAAGATTTAGAAACAATAAATAATTCAATAATGCTTATGGAAAGTGCAGGATTTAAAATTAAGTTTGCACCAAATGCTATATCAAATAAGTTAGGATATTCAGCAACTGCAAAGCAAAAAGCAGAGGATATAAATTATATGTTTCAAAATGATGAAATAAAAGCTATATTCTGCATATCAGGAGGATTTAACTCAAATTCTACATTTGATTATTTAGATTATGATGCAATAAAATATTATCCTAAAATAATATGTGGATTTAGTGATTCAACATCACTTTTAAATGCAATTTATGCAAAAACTGGATTAGTAACATTTCATGGGCCAACATTTAAAGCCTTAACTTCATGGCAAACTAAATATGGATATGAAGAAGTAATAAAAAGGTTTGAAGAAGGTGGATTAAGTCTTGGACAAGCAGATGATGAATATGTTACAATTAAAGAAGGAAAAACAAAAGGAATTTTAGTTGGTGGAAATTTAAGTTTAGTAAATGAAATGGTATGTGGAAAGTATAGTATTGATTTTACAGATAAAATATTATTTTTAGAAGAACTATTTGTTGAAACACCACCAGAGTTGGTTAGCAATTATTTTTATCATATGAAACAAAATGGAGTATTTGACAAAATAAAAGGAATTTGGCTTGGTAACTATGATGGAGCAGTAAGTATAGAACAAATATTACTAGATACTTTAGAAGGAGAGTACAGCTTTCCAATAATAAAATCTAATAATTTTGGACATATAGATAAAAAGACTGTTATACCAATTGGAACAATGGCAAAAATTGATACTAATTTAGAGAATAAAATAGAATTACTAGAAAATTGTGTAAAATAAAGGAAGTAAGAAATGTACGATAATTGGGAAGAATTAGAAAATAGTATAAAAAATTGCAATAAATGTAAATTGTGTTCAACTAGAAAAAGTATTGTTTTTGGAGAAGGCAATAAACAAGCGAACTTGATGTTTATAGGAGAAGGGCCTGGCGCAGACGAAGATACTCAGGGGCTTCCTTTTGTGGGAAAAGCAGGACAACTTATGAATATGGCTTTTCAAGGTTTAGGTATAAAAAGACAAGAAGTATATATAACAAATATAGTTAAATGTAGGCCACCTGCTAATAGAGTGCCAGAGCAAGACGAGGCAGAGGCTTGTTTGAATTATCTACGTAATCAAGTAATTCTTGTAAAACCTAAGGTAATAGTTCTTTTAGGAAGTACAGCTCTAAAGAATGTGTTAGGAAAAGAGTATTCTATTACAGCTAGTAGAGGTAAATGGATAGAACAAAAAGGAATAATGTATATGCCTACTTGGCATCCTGCTGCATTACTTAGAGATGAAAACAAGAAGATTGAGTTTTGGAAAGATTTAAAAGTGGTTGTGAATTTTTTTAATAAATCAGGAGTAGAAGATGAAAAATAATATAAAACAAAAAGCTGAATATTGCTTAAATTGTAAAAATCCACAGTGTAGGATAGGATGTCCACTTGGAAATAATATTCCAGCTTTTATTCAAAAAGTAAAAGAGGATAATTTAGAAGAAGCATATAAAATATTGTGTGAAACCACTGTTATGCCAGCAATATGTGGTAGAATATGTCCACACCAAAAACAATGCCAAGGAAAATGTGTTAGGGGCATTAAGTCAGATCCAGTTTCAATTGGAGAAATAGAAGCATATGTTGGAGATTGGGCTTTAAGTAATACAAATAGCTTATTAAACTACAGTGAAAATACTCAAGAAAAAAATAAAAAAATAGCAGTTATTGGTGGAGGACCATCAGGCTTAACAGCTGCTGCATTTCTTAGAAGAAAAGGATACCAAGTGACAATTTATGAAAAACAAAAAAATTTAGGTGGAATTTTAAAAAGAGGAATACCAGAGTTTAGGCTACCAAATGAAATTGTAGAAAAAACTATTGAGCAAATTTTAGCACTCGGCATAAATGTCCAATGCGAAAAAGAGTTAGGAAAGAACTTAGAACTAGCTGATATAGAAAAAGAATATGACGCAATATATTTATCAATAGGAGCAAATATACCAAGAAAGATGGCTATTGAAGGTGAAGAACTTGAAGGAGTATATGGTGGAAATTCATTACTAGAAAATCAAAATCATCCTGATTATACAAATAAAAAAGTTGCAATTATTGGTGGTGGAAATGTTGCAATGGACTGTGCAAGAACAATCAAAAGGATGGGAGCTAAACAGGTAGTTGTAATATATAGAAGGTCAGAGGTAGAAATGCCAGCAGAGGCAAAGGAAATTGCAGATGCAAAACAAGAGGGAGTAGAATTCTTATTTTTAAATAATATTGTAAAAATATTAGGCAAAAATAAAGTCGAACAGATAGAATGTATAAAAACAGAATTAGTACAGAAAGAAGGAGAAACAAGAAAGTCTCCAGTAGATATTGAAAATAGTAATTACATAATGGACATGGATTATGTGGTAATGGCAGTTGGAGGAAAAATAGATAAAGATACTATAGAAAAATGCAATATTGAAACAACATCTAGAAAATATGTACAAGTAAATGAAAATAATCAAACTTCACATAAAAAGGTATTTGCAGGTGGAGATGTAGTAGGGCAGAACTCAACAGTAGCTTGGGCAGCAAGTGATGGAAGAAAAGTTGCAAATAAAATAATAGAATACCTAGAAACAAAATAAAAGTTGGAAATATAAAATTTCCAACTTTTATGCTGTTTTATCATTATCATTATCTACCGAAAGCAGGTCTTATATTTTGCAAATACCTTAGTTTTGCTCGAAATTCTTACTTAAACCAAATATATTTTTAATTCTTTTAAACATTTTAGAAATCGTATTTTCTTTTACAACTACTAATGCAACATTATTTAAAATAGCTTCATATTTATCATCTAAAGCTATCATTTTGTCAAGATAGTAGTTATTAAAATCACTGTAATTTTCAGTAATTCCAATATAATTTTTGTAATCATATAACTTGGTACGATAAATTTCAATCTCCTCAGTAGTTGCTATTCTATTAAGTTCGTTATCAAAATATGAACTGTAAATTAAATTTTGAGTTTGAACAAATGCATTTTTGAGTTCAGTTTTTAATTTACCGATTCTAAAAGCAATTTTTTGAGTTTTTTCATCTGATAAAGTTTCCTCTAATAAGTCATTATTTAAAAGAACTATTTTTTCTTCAATAGTTAATACTTTATCTAAGCAGTTTTGAATATTTAAAAAGTTCTTTTTACCACAAGACCTTATTAAAGCAAGCTTAAATTGATCAGTACTAAAAAGTGTACTTTCAAACAATGCATGTTCACCTACTAAATATGCTAATTGATTTACCAAATTACACAAAAGTGGATAGCAATTTGGACTGTTAGTAGGAAGTGAAATGTCATAATATTTTACAACAGTTTCTTTTTGCTCTAAGATTTTAGATGCTGCTAACTGGACAGCTCCTTCATTTAAAGCCGTTCCATATGTTTTAAATTCACTATATTCACATAAACCTAAGCGATATAAATTGCCTTTATTATCTTTTACTTCTTGAATATGATGAATAAGTTCATGAACAGCAAATTTCTCTAAGTCTTTTAAAGGTACACCAGCCTTAAAATATATAGATGAATTTTTGTAAAAGTAAGTTGCTTCGGCATATCCTTCAGGCATTTTAGCTATATACATTGGAGTTCTAGAAAACTCAATAAATAATTGACCATAATCGAAATGAGCTCTAGGAAATGCTTTGCAAATTTTTTCAGCAGCATTTCTAGAAATAGAATTTACGCTTAAAGTATCTAGTCTTCCAATAATTTCAATTCCATCTTTTTTTAATTCAGCTTCAACGTTCATTTATAAAATGTTTCTCCTTAGTAATTTCCTTATACAATTATACAACATAATATTACAAAAAAATATTACAAACATATTACACTTTTATTACAAATATGTAACAAAATAACATAAATTGACATAATGTGTAAAAAGTATTATAATATAAGTATCTTAGCCAAAGGGCTATTAAAATTTGGAGGTTAGTATGGCAATTAGAAGTTATTCGCCTGAATTCAATTTTATGTTGATTTTTGACAACGATAAGATCTATTTTAAAGATCTTAATCAATTCGAAAACAAAACATTTAAAGTTGAAGCGGATGAAGCCGAACAACTACAACGGATGACAAACTTATCTGTTGCAGATGCGGCGGCAATCTTGGGAAAAATAGAGCAAATTAGAGTTTGCTCTGGGACAGGCAAAAACAGAAAGCCCAATAAAGTAAATTCTGTCAAGCTGAACCAAACACTTGCTATTATTTTGGCAAACGAGGATTGGCGAGAACTGTTCTGCAATCTTCAAGAAGTAAAATTTTATCAAATTGAAGAACTTTGTGAGTTTGATTCACCTGTTGTATATTATCAAAATTTAATGTAACCTCAAAAAGGCCACCATTTATGGTGGTCTTTTCTTTGTCTAATATAAAAATTTGACTATTTAACAACAATGTTATAAATTTTATTTTTTATATAGATTTCTTTAACAATGTTTTTATCACTAATTGCATTTTTTACTGATTGATTTTCATGAACTTTTTCTTTTACAATTGCCTCGTCAGTATCTAGAGCAATAGATACAGTGCCCTTTACTTTTCCATTAACTTGAACTGGAATTTCAATTTCATCATCAATAGTTTTAGCTTCATCGTAAGTTGGCCATGGAATATTTGCTATTGTGTCTTTTACACCAATTTTCTCAAATAATTCTTCAGTCATATGTGGAGCAAAAGGATTTAACAATTGCAAGAATGTTTTGTATTCTGCTTTGTTTATTCTTTTTAATTTATAAAATTCATTTGTCATAGTCATAAATGTAGAAACTGCTGTATTAAATTTCATTTCTTCAATGTCAGAAGAAACCTTTTTAATAGCTTTATGTATCATTTTTTCAAATTCAGGTGAATAACTATCTCCATCAACTAAAAATTCTTGCATATTCCATACTCTATCTAAGAATTTATTACATCCACGAATGCTTTCCATAGACCATGGAGCCGTTTGATCAAATGGTCCCATAAACATTTCATAAACACGGAAGGTATCTGCACCAAACTCTTCAACAATATCATCAGGGTTTATAACATTACCTTTTGATTTTGACATTTTTTCTCCATTTGAACCTAAAATCATACCATGTGAAGTACGTTTTTGATAAGGCTCTTTAGTTGGCACAACACCAATATCATATAAAAATTTATGCCAAAATCTTGAGTATAATAAGTGAAGTGTAGTATGCTCCATACCACCATTATACCAATCAACTGGACTCCAATATTCTAGGGCTTCTTTAGAAGCTAAAGCTTTATCATTATGTGGGTCAATATATCTTAAATAATACCAAGAAGAACCAGCCCATTGAGGCATTGTATCTGTCTCACGTTTAGCTTCTCCACCACAATGAGGGCAAGTTGTATTAACCCAATCAGTATGTTTAGCTAAAGGTGATTCACCATTTTCACTTGGTTCATAATCTTCAATATCAGGTAAACATAGTGGAAGTTCTTCTTCTGGAAGTGGAACCCAACCACATTTCTCACAATAAACCATAGGAATTGGTTCACCCCAATAACGTTGTCTTGAAAATACCCAATCACGTAATTTGTAATTTACTTTTCTAGTTCCAATTTTATTTTCCTCTAGGTAATCAATAACTTTTTTGATAGCTTCTTTTACTTCTAATCCATTTAAAAATCCTGAATTAATAAGTTTACCACTTGCAACATCTGTAAAAGCTTCTTTCTCAATATCACAAACTGTGTTTTCATTTGCTGATTCAATTACTTGAATAATAGGTAAATCGAACTTTTTAGCAAATTCCCAGTCTCTTGTATCATGAGCAGGAACGGCCATAATTGCACCAGTACCATAAGTAATTAAAACGTAGTCTGAAACCCAAATTGGAATTTCTGTATTTGTTAAAGGATTGATTGCTCTAATGCCTTTAATTTCAACACCTGTTTTTTCTTTATTCAACTCAGCACGTTCAAAATCAGATTTTAAACTAGCTTGTCTTTGATATTCTTTTACTTCATCTAGGTTAGTAATTTCACTTTCTAATTCTTTAATAATAGGATGTTCAGGAGCAACTACCATATATGTTGCACCAAATAATGTGTCAGGTCTTGTTGTATATACAACTAATTCCTTATCATGATTTGCAAGTTTAAATTTAACCTCAGCACCTTCGCTACGACCAATCCAGTTTCTTTGTTGTGCTTTGATTTTATCCAAATAATCAACATCATCTAAGTCGTCAATTAATCTTTGAGCATATTCTGTAATTTTTAACATCCATTGGCTTTTTTCTTTTTGAACAACTGGACTTCCACATCTTTCGCAAACACCATTAACAACTTCTTCGTTTGCTAAACCTACTTTACAACCAGTGCAAAAGTTGATAGGCATTGTAGCTTTGTATGCTAAGCCATGTTTATATAATTGAATAAAAATCCATTGTGTCCATTTATAATAATTAGGATCTGTTGTATTAACTTCTCTAGACCAGTCAAATGAAAAACCTAATGCTTTTAATTGCTCTCTAAAATGATTAACATTTTTTTCAGTTGTAATTTTAGGATGAACATGATTTTTGATAGCATAGTTTTCAGCTGGTAATCCAAATGCGTCAAATCCAATTGGATATAATACATTATATCCTTCCATTCTTTTCTTTCTAGCAATAATATCTAGTGCAGTATAGCTGCGTGGGTGACCAACATGTAATCCTTGACCAGAAGGATATGGAAATTCAATTAATCCATACCATTTTTTTAATGAAGGATCATCCTTTGCATAAAAGGTACCTTCGCTATACCATTTGTTTTGCCATTTTTTTTCAATATCTTTAAAGTTATATCCCATAAACCTCACTCCTTCTGTAAATACAGACCTATTATATAACATTTTAAAGTGAAAGAAAAGGGAAATTTGCTAAAAAGTTTAATTTATGTTATAATTTAAGTATGTAGGACTAACTACATACTTAAATTTGGGCTAAGGAGGTAAAATAAATGCAACGGAACTTTGTAAGACAGGAATATGCTAATTTCCTGAGGAAGCTTCTTTATTCAATCGACCATATCGATTGGAGGGTTAATCGTTCTGCACAGATGACTAAGTTGCTTTGCCATTTGGAAAAACGGCATGGCAGTTGGCCTAAAGATGTTGAGGAAGAACAGAAACAGGTTGAACTCGCTATTGATAGGTTTGAAAAAGAAGAAATTTCTGAGATGGATTTTGGCAGGAAACTTGTTGAAATCATGAAGAGTTTAGAGTAGAGCCCAAGACCCTAGTTAGCAATGCTAGCTAGGGTTTCTAAATTATTTAAATAAATTTATTTACAAGCTTAAAATGTTAGTATATAATTAGATAGAAATGGAAATAATTATTCACAAGAGAGAAAGGAAAATTTGAAAATGGCAAAAGAAGTTAGTGAAGAAGAGAGAAAAAGAATAGAAGAGATGATAGACAGCTTAGTTGAAAGAGCAAAAAAAGCATCTGAAGAATACATGAAATTAGACCAAGAGCAAGTTGATGAAATTGTAAAACAAATGGCAATGGCTGGCTTAGAACATCATATGGAACTTGCTAAAATGGCTGTAGAAGAAACAGGTAGAGGTATTTACGAAGATAAAATTACAAAGAATATGTTTGCAACAGAATATATTTATCACAGTATAAAATACGATAAAACAGTTGGAGTAATTGAAGATAATGAAGAAGAAGGTTATGAAGAAATTGCAGAACCAATAGGAATTATAGCTGGTGTAACACCTGTTACAAACCCAACTTCAACAACAATGTTTAAATCACTAATTGCAGCAAAAACAAGAAATGTTATAATATTTGGTTTTCACCCATCTGCGCAAAAATGTAGTGTTGCAGCAGCAACAATTTTAAGAGATGCAGCTATAAAAGCAGGTGCTCCAGAAGATTGTATTTTATGGATTGAAGAACCATCTATAACAGCTACAACAGCTTTAATGAATCACCCAGGTGTTAATTTAATTTTAGCAACTGGTGGAAGTGGAATGGTAAAGTCAGCATATTCATGTGGAAAACCAGCATTAGGTGTTGGACCTGGAAATGTACCTTGTTATATAGATAAAACTGCAAAATTAAAAACATCAGTAAATGATTTGGTGTTATCAAAATCATTTGATAATGGAATGATTTGTGCATCAGAACAATCAGTTATAGTTGATAAAGAAATTCATAAAGAATTTGAAGAGCTTATGAAAGAAGCAGGATGTTATTTCTTAAATGCAGAGCAAACAGAAAAATTACGTAATAGTATGTTTATAGCAGAAAAAGGTTGTGCATTAAATGCAGATATAGTAGGAAAGAGCCCTTACATTATTGCAAAAGGAGCAAACATTGAAGTACCAAAAGATACAAAAGTATTAGTATTAAAAGAGAATGGAGTTGGAATTGAATACCCATTTTCAAAAGAAAAATTAAGCCCTGTACTTGCATACTATGTGGTTAAAGATGCTGATGAAGGAATAGAGTTAGCAGAAAAATTAATTGAATTTGGTGGAATGGGACATTCAGCTGTTATTCATTCAGAAGATAATGAGACAATTAAAAAATTCTCAGAGAGAGTAAAAGTAGGCAGAATAATAGTAAATTCACCATCAACACATGGAGCGATAGGTGATATATATAATACAAATATGCCATCATTAACATTAGGATGTGGAACATTTGGTGGAAACTCTACAACTGCAAATGTATCAAGCGTAAATTTAATAAATATCAAAAGAGTAGCCAAAAGGAGAGTTAATATGCAATGGTTTAAAGTGCCACAGAAAATATATTTTGAAGCAGGTTCTATTGCATATTTAGAAAAAATGCCAAATATTTCAAGAGCATTTATTGTTACAGACCCATCAATGGTAAACTTAGGTTATATAGATAAAATTTTATATTACTTAAGAAAAAGAAAAGAATATGTACATTCTGAAATCTTTTCAGATGTTGAATCAGACCCATCATTTGAAACTGTTTATAGAGGAGTAGAAATGATGAGAGAATTTAAACCTGATGTAATTATCGCAGTAGGTGGAGGAAGCCCAATAGATGCTGCAAAAGGAATGTGGCTATTCTACGAGCATCCAGAAGCTGATGCAGAAGGAATGAAACTTAAATTTATGGATATAAGAAAACGTACTTATAAATTCCCTAAATTAGGTAATAAAGCACAATTGGTTGCGATTCCGACAACATCAGGAACAGGCTCAGAAGTTACATCATTTGCTGTTATTACAGATAAAAAATTAAATAAAAAATATCCTTTAGCAGATTATGAATTAACACCAGATGTTGCAATAGTTGACCCAGACTTAGTTATGAGTTTACCAAAAACAATTACTGCAGACACCGGTATGGATGTTTTAACACATGCTATTGAAGCATATGTATCAAATATGGCATCTGATTATACAGATGGATTAGCAGAAAAGGCATTTGAATTGGTATTTAAAAATTTAAGAGAAGCATATAACAATGGAAGTAATGCACATGCAAGAGAAAAAATGCATAATGCAAGTACAATTGCAGGTATGGCATTTACAAATGCATTCTTAGGTGTAAACCATTCATTAGCACATAAAATAGGGGCAGAATTCCATTTGCCACATGGAAGAATAAACGCAATTCTATTACCTTATGTAATAAGATATAATAGCCAAAGACCAACTAAGTTTGTGTCATTCCCTAAATATGAATATTATATTGCAGACCAAAAATATGCAGACTTATCAAGAAGAATGAATTTCCCAGCTTATGGAAATGAAGAAGGAGTTAACTCTTTAATTAAAGAAATTCAAAAATTAAATGCTGATTTAAATATTCCAAAGAGTTTTAAAGAAGCTGGAGTTAATGAACAAGAATTTATGGCAAAACTTGATTTGTTAGCTGATAGAGCATTTGAAGATCAATGCACAACTGCAAACCCAAGACTGCCATTAGTTGAAGAATTAAGACAAATATTAATAGATAGCTATTATGGAAATGAAGTTTAGAATATGATTTAAGGACTTAATTTTAATTAAGTCCTTAAATTTTGCAATAGAACTTGTAATTTACCCCAAAAAAGGATATAATAAAACACGTATTTATAAAGGAGATGAGCTTAAATGAAAGTTTCAAGAGAAGAGTTATTACACATTGCAAATTTAGCAAGTTTAAATTTAAAAGAAGATGAAGTAGATACTTATCTTTTACACTTACAAGATATTTTGAGTTATGCAAATATAGTAAGCAAAGCACCAACAGAGGGATTATCAGAAGCTATTGGTGTTGAAGATAAATATAATGTATTTCGTAAAGATGAGGTTATAAATTTTGAAGATAAAGAAGCATTAATGGCTAATGCTCCAGAAAAAGAAAGAAATATGTTTAAAATTCCAAAAGTAATTCAATAATTAACAGAAAGGAATGAATAAGATGAATATTACAGAATTAACTGTACATGAACTTTTAGAAAAATTAAAAAATAAAGAGCTTACGGTAACAGAAATTACTAAAGCATATATAGATAGAATAAATGAAAAAGAAAAAGATGTACAAGCTTTTATTACACCATTAACAGATGAAGCAATGAAAAAAGCCGAAGAGATTGATAAAAAAATAGAAGCAGGAGAAGAAGCAGAATTAGCAGGTATTCCAATTGGAATAAAAGATAATATGTGCACAAAAGGTGTAAAAACTACATGTGGTTCTAAAATGTTAGAAAATTTTGTATCACCATATAATGCAACAGTTATGGAAAAAATAAATGCAGAAGATATGATAATGCTTGGAAAGTTAAATATGGATGAATTTGCAATGGGATCATCAACAGAATATTCACATTTCCATCCAACAAAAAATCCATGGAACTTAAATAAAGTGCCTGGTGGTTCATCAGGAGGAAGTGCAGCAGCTGTTGCAGCAAATTTGGTACCATGGGCACTAGGCTCGGACACAGGTGGTTCAATTCGTCAACCAGCAAGTTTATGTGGTATTGTAGGACTAAAACCAACTTATGGATTAGTATCTCGTTATGGATTAGTAGCATTTGCATCTTCACTTGACCAAATAGGACCAATGACTAAAGATGTCAAAGATGCAGCACTTTTATTAAATGTAATTAGTGGACATGATGAAAAAGATACAACTTCAGCGGAAATTGAAAAAAAAGACTATACTAAATGCTTAAAAAATGATGTTAAAGGTTTAAAAATTGGGGTTCCAAAAGAGTATTTTGGAGAAGGAATAAATCCAGAAGTAAAAGCAAAAGTTGAAGAAGCAATTGAAAAGTATAAAGAGCTAGGAGCAGAGATAGAAGAATTTAGCCTAGATATTGCAGATTATTCTTTAGCAACATATTATATAATTGCACCAGCAGAAGCAAGTTCAAACTTAGGTAGATTTGATGGAATTCGTTATGGATATCGTACACCAAATTATACAAACTTAAAAGAATTATTTAAAAATTCAAGAAGTGAAGGATTTGGCTCAGAAGTAAAAAGAAGAATTATATTAGGTACTTATGTATTATCTTCAGGTTACTATGATGCATATTATAAAAAAGCTCAACAAGTTAGAACACTTGTAAAACAAGAATTTAAAAAAGCTTTTGAAAAGTATGATGTAATATTAACACCTACTTCACCAATAGTTGCTTTTGATATTGGTACTAAATCATCAAATCCTATGGAAATGTATTTATCAGATATATGTACAGTTCCTGTGAATATTGCAGGAGTCCCTGCTATTTCAATACCATGTGGAGTAGATAGCAATAATATGCCAATAGGAATGCAATTAATAGGAAATTATTTCGATGAAGAAACTATATTAAATGCAGCATATACTTATGAACAAGCAACAAACTTTAGAAGTAAATATAGACCAAATATCTAAGTAAAGGAGATTTAAAATGTCAATAGAAGATTATGAAGTAGTCATTGGACTAGAAATACATGCTGAACTTTCAACAAAAACAAAGATATTTTGTAACTGTTCTACAGAATTTGGTGCAGAACCAAATACACATGTATGCCCAGTATGTATGGCAATGCCAGGTGCACTTCCTGTATTAAACGAAAAAGTAGTTGAATATGCTGTTAAAGCAGGACTAGCTACAAATTGCACAATTTCAAAAGACTCTAAAAATGATAGAAAAAATTATTTTTATCCAGACCTTCCAAAGTCATATCAAATATCACAATTTGATAAACCTCTATGTGAACATGGAAATGTAGAAATTGTATTAGATGGTGAAAAGAAAACTATAGGAATTACAAGAATACATATTGAGGAAGATGCAGGAAAATTAAATCATAATGAATTTGGAGCTGGAAGCCTAGTAGATTTAAACAGAGCAGGAGTTCCACTAATAGAAATAGTTTCAGAGCCAGATATGCGTTCAGCTAAAGAAGCGGAAGCATATATGAGAAAAATAAAATCTATACTAGAATATATTGAAGTGTCAGATTGTAAAATGCAAGAAGGTTCTTTAAGAGCAGATGTCAATGTTTCTGTTATGAAAAAAGAAAGTAAAGAGTTTGGAACTCGTACAGAAATGAAAAATATGAGCTCTTTTAGATCAATTGTAAGAGCAATTGAATATGAAGCACAAAGACAAGTTGATGTTCTTGAAGATGGTGGAAAAATTGACCAAGAAACTTTAAGATGGGATGATATATCTGGTAAAACATTTTCAATGAGAGATAAAGAAGATGCACAAGATTACAGATACTTCCCAGAACCTGATTTAGCGGCAATTAGATTATCAGACGAGTATATTCAAAATATAAAAAATAATTTACCAGAATTACCAGAAAGCAGAAAAGAGCGTTATTTAACAGAATACAATTTATCTGAAAAAGATGCAAGAATGTTAACAGCTTCAAAACATATGTCAGATATGTTTGAAAAAGCATTATCAATTTGTAATAATGCAAAAGCAGTAGCAAACTGGTTGCTTTCAGATGTTTCAAGAATATTAAATGAAAAAGAACTTGAACCATCTCAAATTCCATTTACAGCAGAACAATTAGCAGAAATGATTATGCTAATTGATAAAGGAACAATAAGTTCTGCAATTGGTAAAAAAGTGTTAGAAGAATTATTTGAAAATCCAAAAAAACCTGAAGAAATAGTAAAAGAAAAGGGATGGATACAAATTTCAGATGAGGGAGCTATAAAAGAAATAGTATTAAAAATACTAGAAAATAACCCACAATCTATTGCAGACTACAAAGCAGGAAAAGATAGAGCATTAGGATTTTTAGTTGGTCAAGCAATGAAGGAGACTAGGGGAAAGGCTAATCCTCAAATGCTTAATAAGTTATTCTTAGATGAGTTAAATAAATGAAAAAGGTGAAATTCTTGAATAGAGAATTTCACCTTTTTATTTAAGATGTATCAAATAATATCTAAAGTACAGATATATTCAGAAAATCTTTTGGACCAGTCACTTAGAGCTTCTTGTGTCTCAAATTTTCCAAGTTCCCAAGAAATAATTTCGGATTTGATGTTTTCATCAAAATTAATTTCTTGGTAGTTACAAAGTTTTTCGAGTAAGCAAATAAGTTCTTCTTTTTTGTTTTGAAAATCTTGTTGGTACTTATTAGTTTCGCTATCCAGTATTTGTGCTCCAGCACATATACAGGTTCTAAAAAAAGCACCAATAATGTGAGTTTTTAAAATTTGAAATTGTCCTCTTTTAATCTCCAATTCATCTTTTTCATCAAGCTCTCTAATCTTAACATGTCTTTCCCAACCATTTTCAGATTCTTTGTCAATCTTCCGTAAAACCAAATAACGTTCTATGCATGAAATGGCTATTCGAAAGGGTTTTGTAATTTCAAAACAAAAGAATTTTAAATGTAAAAAACAAACAAACAGTTTAATCCGCAACTTCATAAATACATCTTTCATAATATTTCCTCCTTACAATTGTTATACGAGAATTTTAAAATACTATTTATCTTTATTTCGCATAGCTACGAATGATAATATATATAATATCATATTTTTATGTAAATTTCAATATTTTTGATTTATTACTATATGCTATAAATGTAACTCTTAACGTATTTCTGCTTTTATTTTGTTAAATGCAAAGCCGAAGATAATAAATCCTGCCATGAAAAATAAACTTGTTTTAAATAATGAAAATCCGGCATAATAGATAATAGGATATGTAAATAAAAAATCATATGTTAATAAAATTATACTTGCGAAAATAATAAGTAAAAAAGAAAATTTTATGCCACGTTTCATTAAATTTGTAATATTCATATCAATATTTTTAAATTCCAATAATAACTTATTCACTTTAAATCCCTCACTTAACTAAAATACATCTTAATTAAATGTTAACATAAATTTAGAAGAAAAACAAAGGTAATTTGTACCAATGGGGACTATGCTATGATGATTTTTTTAGAATACAAAAAAAGATGCTATTTCTAGCATCTTTAAATCTTAAAAAACTGTGCACAATTTTCTAAGCTTATGCATTCATTGCATTTAATTTTTTTGCCATGTTAGATTTTTTTCTAGCAGCTGTGTTTTTAACAATAACACCTTTTGTACAAGCTTGATCTACTTTTTTTGTAGCTAAAGCTAATAATTTTGTAGCTTCTTCTTTATTTCCAGCTTCTACAGCTTGTTCAAATTTTTTAACTGCAGATTTATATCCTGATTTAACCATATTATTTCTAAGAGTTTTCTTTTCAATAACACTAACACGTTTTATTGCTGATTTAATATTTGGCATGTTTTGCACCTCCCTTTTAAGCGTTCATAAATTGACTAAATAATTATATCACGCAAAAAGCGTTTTGACAAGTGGTTTTACCAAATAAAATGTAAACTGTCAAAAATATTCAAAAAATTACCAGTTTAAAAAAATCAAAAAAGTGCATTATAAATAATGAAAAAGCAAAAAACGTTTTTTCAAAAACAAAAACAATCACATTCTAGGAGGTGAAAAATATGACAAATAGCAATAAATCTGTAGTTCCAGAAGCTAAGGAAGCTCTAAACAAATTCAAATATGAAGTTGCTAACGAAGTTGGTGTTAACTTAAAACAAGGATACAACGGAGATTTATCTTCTAAAGATGCTGGTAGAATCGGTGGTAACATGGTTAGAAAAATGATTCAACAAGCTGAAAACAATATGAGATAGTTTCAAATTGTATTTGATTTGTTGTACTAGAAAAGTTATTCAATTTTTCTAATACAACAAAAAAAGAAGGTGTCATATTAAGACGCCTTCTTTAATGTCTTTAAGCTTCTGGTTCAACTAAACCAAAGTTGCTATTATCTTTTAAACGATAGATTACATTAACTTTTCCAGTTTCAATGTTTATAAATGTTAAAAATCTGTCTTGAGGTCTTTCTTCTAATTTTAGTTTAGCATCTTCTGGAGAAAGTGGTTTAATATCATAATAAATAGTTTTGATGATTTCACCTTCAACTACATGTGCTTCAGTTTGTACCATTTCTTTAAGACGAATTGACTCTGTCATATTTTGTTGGTCTTTTTTAGTTTTCATTTTTCTAATTTGACCTTCCAAAATATCAAGATCTTTATCAATAGAAGCATATAAATCTTTATGCTCTGTTGTTGCTCTAAATCTATCTGTAGGAGTTTTAACCTCCATTTCTGCTACTTGTAAGCCACCTTCTGTTTTGATAGTTGCAGTTACATCAAAGTCTTCTCCAAAATATTTCACTAATCTTTCTGATTTTTTACCAATATAATCTTTAATTGCATCTGTTGCTACTAAGTCTTTAGACACTATTTTAATGTTCATAATAATCTCTCCTTCCAAAATTTACATATTTTCATTGGTATAACATTATTATATATGTTTTATATTTCTTTTGCAAGTAGTTTTGCAAAATATACATTGACAAGCTAGAAGGTAAAAGAATATAATATGTAGGAGAATAACAAGAGAGAGAGGTAAATATGTATAAATTAGTAGCAATAGACTTAGACGGAACATTATTAGATTCATATGGTCAAATATCAGAGAATAACAAAAATGCAGTAAAAGATGCAGTAAATAAAGGAACAAAAGTAGTAATAGCTTCAGGAAGAGGAGTTATGTCTGTTAAGAATTTTGCAAACGAAATAGGAGCAAATGAATATGCAGTTTGTGGTAATGGGGCTGTTGTATATGATTTTAAACAAGAAAGTATAATATATGATAAATTTTTAAGCCAAAAAAAGGTGTTACAATTAATAAAAATATGTGAAGAAAATAGTATTTATTATAGTATTTATACTCAAAATAGCATTATAGCAAAAACGTTAAACTACAATGTTCTATTTTATCACCAAGAAAATGCGAGTAAACCAGATGGCAAAAAAACTAATATATGTATAACAGAAGATATATACCAATATGTATTAAATAGAAAAGAAACAGACTACACCAAAATAACTATTTGTGATGATAATAATATAATTTTCAATAGTATAATAAAAAAATTAAGAGAAGTAAAAGGAATAGATGTATTAGATGTAGGACATATGTCTAGAAAATTAATGAAACTAGGAACAGAGATACATTCTATAGAATATTTTTATACAGAAATAACAAATGAAAATGCAAACAAGTGGAATGCACTTGAATTTTTGATTCAGAAACTAGGAATAGAAAAAGAAGAAGTAATTGCAATTGGAGATAATGTAAATGATCAAACAATGCTCGAAAATGCCGGACTAGGAGTTGCAATGGCGAATAGTGCACCATATATACAACAAATGGCAAATATCGTTACAGAAAGTAATAATGAAGATGGAATAGCAAAAGTAATAGAAAAATATATTTTAGAGTAACAATTGAATAGAAAAATATAAAAATGCACATAACTATAATTAGATAGGAGTGTGTATTTTTTATGGAAAAAAAGAATAAAAAATTTGCTAAAGAAGAAATTGGAAATTTAGAACAATATGAAGATGATACAAAATACGGTGAATTTGTATCATCATACTTTGCATGGATGAGTCTAGAAGAGCAAAAAAATAGAGTTGATAAAATGGAGAACATGACAAAATAATTTATGAAATCTTGCGAGAATAAGGCTTGATATTATCAGTTAATCCAACTATGTAATCAATTGAAACATTGTAGAATTTAGCTAATTTCATCAAATGAAAAATTGGAATAGATCTATTACCATTTTCATATTCAGAATAATATTGTTGAGAAATTCCTAATACTTCAGCAATATCTTTTTGATATAAATCTTTATCTTCTCGTAAATTTCTAATTCTAACAAATTTCATATTAATGTTATATCTCAATCTAAATAATCTAGATTGAACCCTTTCTATAAAGTTTATTAAAAAATATCATAAAAATTTATTAAAGTATTGACCACACACAACAAGTTATGTATAATAAAATTATTACAGGTAATCAATAACAAAATGAAAGATACATAAGAGTGAAATAATACATATTAATAAACTAAAGAAGGAGAGAAAGATGAAAAAACAAAAAATTAAAAGCGTTAAAGGTATTACATTAATTGCACTAGTAGTAACAATTGTGGTGTTACTAATTTTAGCAGGAGTGAGCGTAAATGCACTATTTGGAAATAGTGGAATAATAGAAAAAGCAAAAGAAGCACAAAACGCAATGGACAAGGCAAAAGAAAATGATGAAAAAGGAATAAATGAATTAACTAATTGGATAGACAATCAAGTAAATGGAACTACAGGAGGAAATAACAATCCAACAACAAGTGATTTACCAAGTGTAGCAGGCGAGACAATGCCATATTATCCGGATGCAACATTTAAGAAAGTGGAAGGAACAAATTTGGCTGATGGCCTAGTAATACAAGATGAAAGTGGAAATGAATATGTATGGATAGAAGTACCAAAAAGCTTATATGCAAATAGCAGTTATAACACAAAAACAACAACAGCAGACCAGAAACCTGCTAGTTCAACAGAGTATGATAAAATAGAATATTGCTTGCATAAATATACAGATTACTATAGAAATGGAACAAGTTATACAGACACATATTATTCGGATGCGGCAACAGGATTAACAAGTGAACAATATACGATACTAAAACAAAAAATGTTAAAAAGCGTATATGAAAATGGAGGATTTTGGATAGGCAGATATGAGGCAGGAATAACAACAAATAGGACATCAGCAAGTGGAACGCCAACAGAGGTACCATTATCAAAAGTAGGAACAGTGGAAAACCCAGTATATCCATATACTTATGTAACATGTAGTCAAGCACAAACATTGACGAGTAAATTATCAATGGGAAAAAATTATAATAGTAGTTTAATGTTTGGAGTACAATGGGATTTAGTATTAAAACATATAGAAGTAAAAGAAGTAGCAAAGGGAACAGCTTTAGCAACAATACAAAGTGCATTAAGAAGTGATAGTAAAGACTGGGGAAATTATTCTAATGCGACATTCACAATAAATAGAGGAAAATATGCAGATTATAAAAGTTATACATTATCAACAACATGGACACCTTATAACCAAACTACAAGTAATAATTTTGTAAATGTTAGCAGTGTAAAGCAAGTTCAAAGTGGTAGTGATGGAATCTTATTAACCACAGGAGCAAGTGATACATGTAAAAAGATGAATATATATGACCTAGCAGGAAATGTATGGGAATGGACATTGGAATACAGTAATTATTCATATGGACCTTGTGTTATCAGAGCAGGTAGTGGTATAGATTCTGACTCAGAACCCCCTACTTATCGTATGTTTGACTATACAACTAATAAATATGGCCTCCTTGGTTTCAGAGTCTCACTTTTTAAGTAGTCATGATTTGTGGAAAGAGAGAAGAATGATGAACAAAAAATGGAAGTGTAAGAGTTAAGCATTTGAAGATAAAAAGTTTAAAGTAGAAAATTATAACGGCATATAACTCAATAAATATAGATAAAAGTGATAAGCTAAAGACTCTCTCTCGGCTTATCACTTTATTTTTGGATTAAATATAAAAATTTTAAATACGATGTTACTTTATGATATAGTCAAAAAATAAAAGTTGAAAAAGTAATATAATAAAAAAATTATTTTGAATTAAAATACTTGAAATTGATTTAAGGGTAGTATAAAATAATATATAAATAAATCCAAAAGAAAAACATAGAAAGAGGCACAAAATATGAAGAAAGCTAAAACCTCTGCAGGAGTAGAGAGAGAGAGAGAGAGAGAGCCACAACATTAATAAATAATGACCAAGCTAAGAAATTAGCTTTATTAAGCATATTAAAGACAGATATTAAATATGAAAATATTTAGTACCTGTCTTTCTTTGTGTTCTAAAAACTATTTATGTGCTTCTTAAAAAAATAGAAGATGGGAGGAGGAAAAATGAATATGGATTTTAAATTATTAAAAGAAAAGGGAGGAAAAAACGAAGTGCAGTTAAATATAAAATTAACAAAGGAAAAAAGAAATTGCAAGAATCAAAATGGTGTTACTCTGATAGCTTTAGTAGTAACTATTGTTGTGCTTTTAATTTTAGCAGGAGTAAGTATAAATGCGTTATTTGGAAACAGTGGAATAATACAAAAGGCAAAAGATGCCCAAAACAAAATGGATCAAGCAATGCAAAATGATTTAGACGCAATAAATGAATTAAATGAATGGATAAATGGAGAAAGTACAGGAGGAGAAACAGGAGAGGTATTAGATATAATAGAAAGATATGTTTTAGGAGAAGATAAAAAGGGAATAAGTTATACAACAATAGTTGATATTGATACATGGATTTTTACTAATAATGAAATAATATCTGATGCAGAAAACAGTTTAAAAACTTTAAGCATGGCAATGGATATTGTCAAAAGTGAATTAGAAGTAGCTTTTGAATATGGTAATAGGCAATATATAATGGCAATTGATGGAAATACAGGTATAACCAAGGCAGTGAAAAAATATGAATTAAAAACATATGAGCCAAAGAAAATATTTGATGGTTCTATTAAATTAAAAGATGATGGTACTTCTGTTAAAGATTTAGGAGAACTAAAATTGACAAAAAAATACAAAATAGTATATACAGAAAATGGTGAAACTAAAGAATATATTACAACTTCAGGAAATTATGGTGCTTTCGGAGTACCGGGATTGACTCTACTAAATAAGTTTAGTTTTTCGATTAGAAGTGATAATGTTTATTTTATTGTATATTCTGAAGCAAAGGGAAGAAATATTGAAATAAAACAAATATATGAAATAGGTGAAGCAGAGAACTTTGTAGAAGAAAATGGCTTTATGGCATATTTTCTGGGTGATGAATGGGGCATAATGCAGACACCAATAGGTAGCTATACAGTTCCTTCAACAGTAAAAGGCAAACAGATAACAGGTGTATATTTAGATTATATGAGTGGAAATGCAATATTTACACAACCTTTTAAAGTATTTTACCTAGTTGACCCAATATGGTCTCCAAATGTAAAAATTACAACTTCGGATATAAGCTTTATTTTTACTAATTATGACTGGAATATAAATGAGGAAAAAGAATTGAATCTATCGGAATGTGGAGATGATATACAAATACCAACAGATTTTGCAAGAAAATATCCAGGCTTAACAATTTATGTAAGCTCAGCAGTAAAAGGAAATTATCAGGAAATAGAAAATATAAAAGTAAAAGAATAATAAGTATAGATAAAAGTGATAAGCTAAAATTCTCCCTCGGCTTATCACTTTATTTTTTAAAAAAATTTTAAAAAATTTTTATAAAACATATTGACAAACTAAAAAATAAGAGTATAATATATATTGTAGGTCAAAGAAAGTCAAAGTCAAAGGAGAAAAATAAAATGAAAATGTCAGATGTAATAGAAGATTTTATAAAGCAAATGTTTGAAGATGAAGATATTATTGAAATACAAAGAAATGACTTAGCACAGCATTTTAATTGTGTACCATCACAAATAAACTATGTAATAGCAACAAGATTTAAACCATCACAAGGTTATTATGTAGAAAGCAGAAGAGGTGGAGGAGGTCACATTAAAATAGAAAAAGTTAATGTAACCAAAAGCAATTATTTAATGCATGTAATAAATAGTATGGAGAATAAAATAACATCACAAGAAGTAGACATTTTTATAAGTAACTTCTTATCAGAAGGCATTATTTCTAAAAAAGAAGCTAAACTATTAAAGGTAGCAACAAGTGACAATGTATTAACAGTTCCTCAAGAAATTAAAGATACTTTAAGAGCAAGAATTTTAAAAAATATGTTAGTTAATTTAGTTGAGGACTAATGACCAAACATAAATATAAAGGAGGTAATTTTTATGTTATGTCAAAATTGTGGAAAAAATGAGGTAAACTTTAGATACACTCAAGTTATAAATGGTGAAAAAAGAGAAATAGCACTTTGTGATAAATGTGCAAAAAAATTAGGTTTAGAAAGCTTAGATTTTTCTGGAGAAATAGAAGATTTATTTAATATGTCATTTGCAGAAAGCTTTTTACCAAGTTTTGCTAGAACAAATATGTTAGGAAGTAGAAATTTGGGAACAATATTTAATAATGATATATTTAGTAATCCATTCTTTGGAGAAGTAAGCCAAGAGCCTGAGCAAATAGAAACTACAAGTGGCTTAAGTGATGCTGAAAAACAAGATGTATTAAAAGATATTGAAAATGCAACAAAGAAAAATAAACAAGAAAACAAAAAACAAAAATTAGAAAGTGAATTAGAAAAAGCAATCAAAGAAGAACGTTATGAAGACGCAGCAAAAATAAGAGATGAAATTAAAAAATTAGACTAATCAGAAGGGAAGTGTATATGTATGGTATATAAATTTACTAAAAGAGCAGAAAAAGCATTAGAATATGCAGGTGACCTAGCACAAGGTTTTGGACATAATTATATAGGTACAGAGCATATTTTATATGGTTTAGTAAAAGAAGGTAGTGGTGTTGCAAGCCAAGTACTTAATATGCAAAAAATTACAGCAGAAAATGTTGTAGAAGAAATTGAAGTTTTAATAGGCAAAGGAGATAAATCTCAAAATAGAGGTGAAATAGGTTTTACACCTCGTTCAAAAAGAGTTATTGAAAATGCCTTTTTAGAGGCTAGAAAATTAGGTTCTGAATTTATTGGAACAGAACATTTACTTATAGGAATTATGCGTGAAGGTGATAGTGTTGCTGTTAGAATAATGATGGATTTAAATGCAAACCCTCAAAAATTATATAATGAAATTGTTAAAGTTATAAATGAAGATGAAAATGCAGGAGCAAATGACAAACAACCTAAGGGAAAAGCTAGAGGTAGCTATAATCAAACACCAACTTTAAATCAATATGGAACAGATTTAACTAAAAAAGCAACTGAAGGGAAACTTGACCCAGTTATAGGCAGAAAAGATGAAATTCAAAGAGTGATACAAATTTTATCAAGAAGAACTAAAAATAATCCATGTTTGATTGGTGAACCAGGTGTTGGTAAAACAGCAGTTGCAGAAGGATTAGCAGAGAGAATAATTGCTGAAGATGTACCAGAAATGTTAAAAAATAAAAGAGTAGTAAGCTTAGATATTGCTAGTATGGTAGCTGGTGCAAAATATCGTGGTGACTTTGAGGAAAGAATTAAAAAATGCTTAGAAGAGGTTAAAAAAGCAGGAGATGTTATATTATTTATAGACGAAGTTCATACAATTGTTGGAGCTGGTTCAGCAGAAGGTGCAGTTGATGCTGCAAATATTTTAAAACCACTTCTTGCAAGAGGAGAGGTTCAAGTTATTGGTGCTACAACTTTAAATGAATACCGCAAGTATATTGAAAAAGATAGTGCATTAGAAAGACGTTTTAGCCCGGTAACAGTAGGTGAACCAACAAATGAAGAAACAATAGAAATATTAAAAGGAATTCGTGATAGATATGAAGCACATCATAATGTAAAAATAACAGATGAAGCTATAAAAGCAGCAGTTGAGTTATCTACTAGATATATAAATGACAGATTTTTACCAGACAAAGCAATAGATTTAGTTGACGAGGCAGCATCTAGAGTAAAAATGAGAACATATACTCAACCAGATACATTAAAAAAATTAGAAGAAGAAATTTCTGCTATGAATAAAGAAAAAGATGATGCTATTAAAGTTCAAGACTTTGAAAAAGCAGCAAGCTTAAGAGATAAAATAAATGTAGAAAAAGAAAAATTACAAAAAGAAAAAGAAAAATGGGAGAGCAAAAATACTAAAAGTATAACTACTCTAACAGAAGAAGATATAGCAGAAGTAGTAGCTAGTTGGACTGGTGTACCAGTTAAAAAATTAACTCAAACTGAAAATGAAAAATTAAGAAACTTAGAGCAAACTTTACATCAAAGAGTAATTGGTCAAAATGAAGCTGTTGACGCAGTTGCAAAAGCTATAAGAAGAGGAAGAGTTGGTTTAAAAGATCCAAATCGTCCAATAGGTTCATTCTTATTCTTAGGCCCTACTGGTGTAGGTAAAACTGAGTTATCAAAAGCATTGGCCGAAAGCTTATTTGGAAATGAAGATGCAATGATTAGAATTGATATGTCTGAATATATGGAAGGACATTCTGTATCTAAATTAATTGGTTCTCCTCCAGGTTATGTTGGATTTGACGAAGGTGGTCAATTAACAGAAAAAATTAGAAGAAAACCATATTCAGTAATTCTATTTGATGAGATTGAAAAAGCTCACCCAGATGTAATGAATATGTTACTTCAAATTCTTGATGATGGTAGATTAACAGATGCTCAAGGAAGAACAGTTAACTTTAAAAATACAGTTATAATAATGACATCTAATATTGGTGCAAGACTAATTACAGATAAAACTACTTTAGGATTTTCAGCAAAAGACAAAAAAGATGAAAGTCAAAAAGAGTATGAAACAATTAAAAAAGATGTTATGGGAGAATTAAAGAAACAATTTAGACCAGAATTTATTAACCGTATAGATGAAATTATTGTATTCCATAAATTAAATGATGAAGATATTAAGCAAATAATTGATATTATGCTAAATCAAGTAACAAAAAGAATGGCAGAAAAAAGCTATAAATTTGAGATTGATAATAGTGTAAAAGAGTTAATTGCTAAAAAAGGTGTTGATACTGACTATGGTGCAAGACCATTAAAAAGAGCAATACAAAACATACTAGAAGATAAAATTGCAGAAGAAATTTTAGATGGAAATATTAAACCAAATAAAAAGGCAGTTATTAAAGCAGAAGATGACAAGATTGTAATAAGTTAAAATAGAAGAGGCCGAGCAAATTGCTCGGCTTCTTTCTTTAATTTAATACTAAATTGGATTTACGTGTACTATTGCTTTATAAACATTATCTAATTCATTTACATCTTTCTCAAACTTGTCAGCTAATTTGTGGCTATCAAAAGTAGACATATTTCCATCAACACATATGGTTAAAACAACAATATATTTATAACCAACAGGAGTAGAAGATATTGCGTCTAATTTTTGTATTTCTTTATAATTATGAGCAATATCAGTAATTATTTCTTCGGTTTTAGGGTCTATTGACTTATCCATTAAGATGTTGTAACTTTCCATAAAAATTTTAAAGCCTGTAATGCATATCCAAATAGAAATAGTAATACCAACTATACTATCAAACCAATAAATATTTATAAGAGTAAATAAGATAGAAACAAGAGTAAGACTAGTTACAATACAATCATTAAAATGGTCCTTTTTATTTGCCTCTAGCAAAATATTGTTATATTTCTTAGCTAATCTTGAAGTATATAAATAGAGTGAAAGTTTTACAATAATTGTAACTAAACAAACGGCAACTAAAAGCCAGGAAAATACTAAATTGCTACCATTAATTAAAGTATAAACAGAATCATATAAAAGTTTAAATGCAATTACAACCATAGATATGGCGATAAACATAGAAAATAAATACTCTGCTTTTCCATGACCAAAGTTATGGTCAGAATCTTCAGGAGTACTTGCAATTTTGTTTCCAATAAAAGTCATAAGAGATGCAAAAATATCACCTGCGCTATTAGCAGCATCTGCAATCATAGCTTGACTTTTAAATACAAATCCTACTGTTCCTTTAATTATTAATAAAAATATATTGCCAATTATTCCAAATAATCCAGCTTTTTTAGTTTCTTCAAAACGATTCATAATAATATCCTTACTTTAAATTTAAAATGATTATATCATATATTTTACAACAAAAAACTAAAAATATGAAAATAGTTAAGAAAAATGTTAAATTTGCAAATTATGTAAATTAGTGGTATAATTAAAGTACATTCGCAAGAATGAATTTTTAAAGGAGTGAATTCACACCATGGAAAAACGGCAAGTTTATATTTCGGGACCTTTGACCAACAGCAGTAAAAAGGAGCTCTATGAACTCCTTGGTGAAGAATTTGAGAAGTGTGGTTTTTCCGCATATATTCCTCATCAGCACACTGACCCTGTAAAAAATTCCAAGATTACACCTGAAAAGGTGTATCAAACCGATTATCGGAAGATTATTGAATCTTCCCTGTTGGTTGCCTATGTTGGGGAACCTTCACTCGGTGTAGGACAGGAAATTCAAATAGCCTCTTTTAATCAAGTGCCAATTTTGTTGGTATTTGAAAGAGACGCAAAGGTCAGCCGTATGACTCTCGGGACACCAATGGTCAAGCAGACCTTTCAATTCGAAAATATTGAAAACCTAAGAGAATGGGTTAGGCAATTCATGATCTGGTATGCTAAGCCATAACACTCCAAGAACTCTCTACATTATGTAGGGAGTTCTTTTTATTCATTTCTTTCTTATATTTCTATTGATATTTATAAATTTATTGTATAAAATATAAACATAAAATATTGAAAGGGGAAAATACTAAAAATGAAAAAAAATTTAATCAAAATACTAGTTATGCTAGCTATATTTGCAGGTATTATTTTAGTAACTAACCAAGTGCAAGCAGGTAGCATTAGATTAAATAGCTTAAACTTTCAAATTCAATTAAATGAAGATGGAAGTATGGATGTAATTGAAAACTGGAATGCTAGAATTACAGATACTAATACAATGTTTAAAGATTTCTATTTAGATAGTTCTAAGTTTAAAGAAATAACAAATATAGAAGTATATAGAGTTGATTCAGGCAACAGACAGAAACTAACTCAAATTGATGAGGAAATGTATCATGTTACTAAGAATTGCTATTATGGCTTACCAATTAGTGGCAACAAATTTGAAATTGCTTGGGGAGTTTCAGTAAATGGAACAGAGACAAGAAGTTATCAAATTAAATATAAAGTAATAGATGCAGTAAAAACATATTCAGATTGTTCAGAACTATATTGGCAATTAGTAGGTACAGATAATGCTATACCTGTAACAAAGCTAACAGCAACCATCAAATTGCCTAAAGCAGTATCAGAAAAGAACAACATAAGAGGCTGGGCACATGGACCATACAATGGAAATATTTCTGTAAACAAAGATAATATATATTTAGAAGTAGAATATTTGGATTCAGGAGTAATGGTAGAGGCTAGAGTGATTACTTTAGAAAATTTATTTACAAAAAATAAAGTAACAAATACAGCTAAATTTAGTTCAATATTATCAGAAGAACAAAAATGGGCAGATCAAGCAAATAGAGAAAGAGAAGAATACATTAAAGAAAAAGAAAATGAAGAACGTATTGAAAAAATAGTTGAAGTCGTTTATATTATAGCAAATATTGCATTAGGTATATTCTTAGTATATAAACTAATAAAAAACGGAATAAAAGCTAGCAAAATAGAAAAGAAAAGAATGCCTGAAATGGATTATTTTAGAGATATTCCAAATAAGCAAGCTTCAGCAGGTGATGCCGCATATTTATATTACTTTAGAAGAGGAAGCTTCAACAAAAATATATCAAAAATTTTATCTGCAACTCTATTACAACTATCACTTAAAAAATATATAGCATTTTCAGAAGATAATACAAAATCGAAGCCACAAGTTAGGATAAATATTTTAAATAGCACAGAACAATTAGAACCACTAACAGAGGATGAAAAAACAGTATTAGGCATACTTAAAAGCGTTACGAGAGATACTACTAAAGAAGGCAAAATTGCAACTTTTACAATGAAAGAATTTGAAAAATATGCAAAAAAACATTGTGAAAGCTTTATGTCAAAGATTAAATCAATAGAAACTGATGTAGAGAAACAACAAATAGCAATGCAAAATTATTCAGAAGAAAGTAAAAAACAAGCTTCTAAATATGTAGGAAAATCTACAATATATATTGTACTTGGCATAATTTGTATGTCAATAGCTCCAATAATAGGTATACTTCTAATAATAAATGCTATTCCATATTTTATTATGACTAATAAAACACGTCAGTTAACAGATAAAGGATTAGAAGAAAAAGCAAAATGGGTAGGACTAAAAAGATATATGGAAGATTTCTCATTATTAAATGAAAAAGAAGTGCCAGACTTAAAACTTTGGGAAAAATATTTAGTATTTGCAACAGCTTTTGGAATTGCAGATAAAGTATTAAAACAACTAAAAATTAGGTATCCAGAACTACAAAATATAGATGGATACGACTATGCATATATGCATATGTTATACCATAGCTCATTAAATAACTCATTCTTAAATACGCTTAATACATCAGTAAATAAAGTGTATATGGGAGGCATGAGTGCAGAAGCTGCTAGAAACGGATATGACGGAAGTAACTTTTCATCAGGAGGAGGCTTTGGAGGAGGCTTCTCTGGTGGTGGAGGAGGCCGGAGGCGGCGGAGGCCGGAATGGGCGGAAGATAAGCCATAAAAAAGTAGCCATTCTCATATGGCTACTTTTGAAAATAAAAGGGGATGTTTTACTAATCTATAGTCAATAACGGAGTAACTAATTATTGACTACGTATATAATATACCAATACAATTTGTCCTTTGTGTGAATTCAAAGTGACAAATTTGCAAAAGAAATATTAAAAATTTATTAATATTAAAATAAGCCAATGTTTTTAAACATTGGCCTGTTTGTTAATTATAAATATAATTTTGTGGGTTTACACTAACCCCATTAACTTTAATCTCAAAGTGTAAGTGGTTACCAGTTGAGTTACCAGTTGAACCAACTGCACCAATTACGTCACCAGCTTTAACGGTATCTCCAACTTTTGCATATAATTTACTACAGTGACCATAATAAATTTGTACACCATTACCACAGTCAACAATAATTAAGTTACCATAGCTTCCTTTATAACCAGAAAATGTTACTTTACCGTCACAAGCAGCCTTAATTTTTGTACCATAAGGTGCAGCAATATCTAGACCATTATGAGGGTAACTACGTATACTTTCCCTACTACCAAAACGTGAAGTTATAACACCAGAAATTGGTTTTTGAGCTAAGTAGACACCATTTACAGAAGCATCATCGATTTTTTTAAGTTCCTTATTAACCGATTTTGAAGCTACTTTAATGTCAACCGTTTCATATTCATCTGAATTTTGAGTATATAATTCATTTATACCAATTGTGAATTTTATATCTTTATATTTTTTCTTCATATCTGCAACTAGATTTTCGGCCTCTTCTAATGAATCTACAACTGATTTTTGTTTTCCGTTTAAAGTTACAGCATAATATTTATATGTTATTTTTGTATTTTCTTCAATTTTGGCAATGACATAATCATCATTTACTTCTGTATTATTACTAATAAAGGTTAAGCTATATTCAGGAGTAGTACAATCTACATATGCAACGTTACCAGTTCCCTCTAAAGCCAATTTATCATTTATTTGTTTTTCGACTAATTCTTTATCTTGGACATATCCAATATGTTCACCAGAAATACTTACACTACATACTAGTTTGTATTTCATTAAAATTATAGTTATAATAATAAACAAAGCAATTGCTACTAAATTAATTAGTTTAAGTCCTTCTTTTGTATAGTATTTAATTTGCTCGTTTAAAATAAACTTCACACTCCTTTTGTTGTGCGTTTTTAACTGCACGACATCTTTAATTATACTACATATTGTATACAATTTCAAATAACTTATACTTGTAAATACCAAAATTGAGCTAATTATGTAAATATGTCAATGCTGAAAAATGAAAAACCTACCATTTTTCTCATTATTTCTCATATTTTCTTTAATTTTCTCTATTTTTTAACTATTGACTTCTGCACAATTGTATGAAATAGAAAAAGCAACCATTATTGGTTGCTTTTTTAGTTTTTTCATGAACTCCAAATAAGTTATGGTTGTTCTTGAAGAGTAACGGTTATTGTCTTTTACTTCCCATCACGATAAACTTTAAGTTTTATAGTATCTCCAATTTGCTTTTTATTTTTAATTTCATTTAGTTCATCCATTGTTGTAATTTTAGTTCCATCAGCCTCAATAATAACGTCTCCGATTTTTAAACCAGCTTTTTCACCAGCAGAAAAATCTTCTACAGTTTTAATATATACACCAGTTACTAAGTTATTAGCTTTAGCAGTTTTCTCGTCTAGATCAATACCACCGACTCCAATATATGGTCTTTTTACTTTGCTGTATTGAATAAGTTGTTCATAAATACTTTTAGTTGAATTGATTGGAATAGCAAAACCTACACCTTCAACACCTGTGCCAGAAAGCTTTAATGTATTAACACCAATTACTTGACCTTTGCTATTTACTAATGCACCACCACTATTACCAGAGTTTATTGCAGCATCTGTTTGAATTGCCGTATATTTATTTCCATCACTATCTGTAACATCTCTATTAACAGCACTGATAATACCAGCAGTTACACTATTATCTAATCCTAAAGGACTACCAACAGTCATTGCAAATTCACCAACTTGTACTGAGTCAGAATCACCAAGTTCAGCAGCAGTTAAACCATCTTTATCTATTTTAATAACAGCTAAATCTGTTTGAGAATCAGTTCCTACTATTTTTCCTTCATATTCTTTATCGTCATTGTACAATTTTACAGTAACTTTATTTGCCTTTTCGATTTCATAAAAAGAGCTTGAGCTTGAACTTGTTGAATTAACAACATGGTTATTGGTTAAAATGTATCCATCTTCACTTATAATAATTCCAGAACCTTTTGCAGTTGCAGTAGTAGAAGAACGGTTAAAAATTGAATTAACTGAATACTCTACACTAATAGCAACAATTGATGGTTGTACTTTTTTTGCAACTCCAACAGCTGTGTCTGAATATCCTTGAAGTGAAATAAGTTGTGTATTTAAATTAGTAGAGCTATTTTCACTAGAATTATTATCTTTATTAGAAGAATCTGTAACAACTAGTTTTTCTAAAAATGCTTGTTTAATACTTGGAACATTTACACAAAGTCCAACTGTAAGAGCTGCACCAAGTACTCCACATATGAAAGGCAGTATTACAACTTTACCAAATCCTGCTCCATTTGATTTTTTCTTTTTAGGTTCATTAAAAGCTTTGTAATTTGCTTCTGTTGTAGTAGGGCTCATACTTTTAAATTCCTGATTATTGTTTTCATCATCCATTGATAATTACCTCCAAATTTATATAAATATATTTTATCTTAAAACACAAATATCATACAATATATTTGTGAAAAAAATGTGAAAATTTTGTATTTTTTATATTTTCTTTGCTTTTTGGTTAAAATATTGTATAATAATAAAGAGATTTAAAGAAAGGAGTGAGAAGATGGAGCAATTAGAAGAAAGCATTGGTTATACATTTAAAGATAAAAACTTATTAAAAAATGCGTTAACACATACTTCATATGCATATGAACATCATGTGGATAGCAATGAAAAACTTGAATTTTTAGGAGATAGTATTTTAGAGTTTTTATCAAGTAAATATATTTATAGCCACTACCCACATTTAAAAGAAGGAGAAATGACTAAAGTGAGGGCAGAAGTTGTATGTGAAGATAGCTTATATATAGTAGCACAAAAACATCATTTTAGTGATTTCTTGTACTTAGGAAAAAGTGAGGATGTAAGCAATGGCAGAACAAAGCCAGCAATTTTAGCTGATAGTGTTGAAGCTGTTATTGCTGCAATATATTTTGATAGTGGACTAGAAGAGGCAGAAAAATTTATTGTAACAAACCTCGCAGAGGCTGTGGAAGCTTCTAGTAAAAATGTTGGAATGAAAGATCACAAAACAGTACTACAAGAAAAATTGCAAGAACATGGAACTGTCCATATAAATTATGAAGTAATAAAAACCAGTGGTCCAGATCATGATAAATCTTTTACAGTTGAAGTATATTGTGATGGAAAAGCATTAGCAATAGGAGAAGGAAAAACTAAGAAACAAGCAGAAATGCAAGCTGCTGAAAAAGCCTTAGAAAAATTAGCATAGTTGTAGTAGGAGGTAGAAATGAAAAAAGAATATATTATACCAATTTTTGTACCGCATTTAGGATGCCCACATCAATGTACTTTTTGCAACCAAAAAGAAATTAGTGGACAAACTAAACAAGTAACTGCAAATGATGTAAAAGAAACAATAGAGTATTATTTAAAGAACTTTAAAGATGATTCAAAATATGTAGAAGTAGCATTTTATGGTGGTAGCTTTACAGCAATTGACGAGAGGAAACAAAACGAATTATTAGAAGCGGCTAATGAGTTTATAAAGCAAGGAAGAGTAAATAGTATAAGGTTATCAACAAGACCAGATTATATTGATAAATCAATTTTAAAAAGGCTAAAAAAATATAATGTAAAAACTATTGAACTTGGTGTTCAATCAGCAAACGACTATATCCTAGCTAAATGCCAAAGAGGACACACTTTTGAAGATGTAAAAAAAGCTTCAAAACTTATTAGACTTTATGGCTTTACATTAGGACATCAAATGATGATAGGACTTCCAGAAAGCACAAAACTAGACGAAATAAATACTGCAAAAGCTTTAATAAAGCTAAAGCCTAAAATTGTAAGAATATACCCTGTACTTGTTATTAAAAATACTCCTTTAGCAAAAGAATATGAACAAGGAGAATACATACCACTAACAGTTGAACAAGCTGTGGACAGAGCAAAAGACATAATGCAACTATTTAACAATGCTAAAATTGAAGTAATAAGAATAGGACTCCAAAATACAGAAGAAATTACAGACCCTTCAGAAGAGAGCAGTCAAGTAATTGCAGGACCATATCACCCAGCATTTAGACAATTAGTGGAGTCTGGAATGTGGTATGATGAAATTGTGCAAAAAATAAAGAAATTCAATATAAAGGTCATGCAAGTAACAATTAAAGCAAATCCAGAAAACATAAATAATATTATAGGACATAAAAAAGAAAATGTGTTGAAATTAAAAGAATTCTATGATGTAGATGTAGTAGTAAAACCAGATGAGAATATAAAAAAAGGCAAATTTGAAATTGAAATAGACAAAACATACGAAGATATTCTTGAAGAATTAAAAGCTAAAAAATAAAAGTATAAAATCACCAATTATTGCTAATAATTAGTAGTAATAGGTGATTTTTTATGAGTTATACAAAGACAAAAAAGCTTTTAAAAGTAAAAGAATTTTTAATAGATATGATTTATTTAACTTTAGGTTGTGCAATAATGGCAATAGGTACGGCTGTATTTTTGTTGCCGAATCAACTTTCTACTGGTGGTTTTACTGGTATTGCTACAATATTTTACTATTTATTTCATTTTCCAATGGGAACAGTAATATTAGCGCTAAACATACCTTTTTTTATATTAGCATTTTTTAAAATAGGCAAAAAATTAGTAATTAAATCAATTATAGGTACAAGTTTGCTATCACTTTTTATAGATTTATTTGAAAAGATTCCTACACTTACAAATGATATACTTTTGGCTTGTATTTATGGTGGAATTTTTATTGGCTTTGGACTAGCTTTAGTATTAAAGGCAAATGCATCAACAGGTGGAACAGACTTAATAACATATATTGCAAGAGCATATAAACCATATATGAAAACTAGTAGTATAATTGTAGTTGTAGATGTTATTATAATTGGTCTTAATGTTATATTTTTCAAAAAGGTTGAAATTGGGCTATATTCAGCAATTAGTATATATCTAATGGGTAAAATGATAGACATTGTTTTTGAGGGGATTAACTTCACAAAAATGGTATATATTATTTCACAAAAATATGAGGAAATTTCAAAAGAAATTGATAAACAATTACAAAGGGGAAGCACGGGGATATATGCAAAAGGAATGTATACCAATACAGATAAGATGATGCTTATGTGTGTTGGAGCAAGAAATGAAGTTGCAAGAATGAAACAAATTGCAACGCAGATTGATTCGAAAGCCTTCATAATAATAAGTAATGCTAGAGAAACTTGGGGAAAAGGCTTTAAAGGCAACTAATGTCGAATTTTGTCATACGATTTTTCTTTACAAATTAAAAAAATGAGTGTAAAATGTATAAGAATACAATATGATTTTTATAAAACAGTAAAGATAGAAAGGATGTGATTATATGTCAGAAAAAACAAATGTCAGAGATATTGAAAAAGAAAGATTTTTAGCAGAACTAAGAATAAAATTAGAAGAAGCAGCAGATGATATAAAAAATAACAGAGTATACAATGCACGAGAAGTATTTGAGGAATTAGACAGAAAATATGGATATAAAGTATGAAGTTATATTAACAACTCAAGCAAAGATGGAGCTAAATAATATTTATAAATACATATCAAATTTTTTGTTTGCTCCGAAAGCAGCTCAAAAGTTTATTGATAAATTTAAAACAAGTATTTTAAGGTTAGAACATTTACCAAAATCGTGTAGTATAATAAGTGAAGACATAAACTCAAAATATGAATATAGAAAGCTAATAATTAACAATTATATAGTAATATATAGCATTGATGAAGAAAATAGAAAAGTATATATTCATAGGATAATTTACCAAAAAGTGAATTATTTAAAATTCTAATTAGACATTCTTTACAAACTTGAATTCATATTGTAAAAAATTAGTTTTAAATCATGATTTTTCAAAACAATTTTATTTCAATGGATTTTATTTCTAGAACGAATCCTAAAAAAATTAATTTCATAATAAAGGCAGGTGTATAATATGTGTTTACATACACTAAAAAAGAGTTAAGATTATTAGCATTATCTTTAACTTTATTCGTATTGCTAATATATAATTTAGTATTATTTCCACTTATAAATTCTATTTTTAATTTAGATACAAATAAAATTTATTCAAATTATGTTTATTCTAAAACAATACCTATTCAAAAAGCATATCAAATGCCAGATGCCACAATATATAAATCTATAATTCAAAAAGACGCAAGTCTTACGGAAGTAAGTGATGTAACAAATGAACAGCCTGAGCAAAAACAAGAAGAAAGTAAAAAAGCAGATGTAAGCAAACCTACTCAAAGAGATGTGATAAAAGAAAATAAAAATATTAAATGGAGAATTCAAATTCCAAAAATAGATTTAGATGTTCACATTATGGAGGGGACTACATCGACTGTATTATTAAAGGCAGTAGGACATTTTACAGAAACAAGTAAATGGCAAGGCAATGTGGGACTGGCAGCTCATAATAGAGGATACCAATGCAACTTTTTTGCTAAAATTAAAAATTTAAAAATAGGTGATGAAATAATATATACAACTACAAATGGTAAGAAAATATACAAAATACAAACCAATAAAGTTATAAAAGATACTGATTGGAGCTATTTAGAAGCTACTGACGACAACAGAATTACTTTAATTACTTGTGAAGAAAATAGAGAAAACTACAGAAGATGTGTTCAGGCAATAGAAATTGCAAATTATAAAATATAGAAAGGAATTTTAGATATGAAAAAATAATCTCAATATTAATGATATCAATAGTTTGTATAAGTAATTTTATAGGAATATTTGGGACAAATAAAGTTAAAGCAGCAATTGCACCAATAGAAAATGCAAAACCATATTCAAAAGGAGAAGTAGTTTTATTTAGCTATGATGGAATAGGCATTGGAGTAGAAATACAAGTATACAAAAAAGATGGAATAGAATATCCGGTATATTGTTTAAACAAAGGAAAAAGAGGAGTGGAAGTAGGTTTTGAATATACAGTAGATGTTAATCAAATGTTAAGTAATCAAAAAATATGGAGAGCAATAATAAATGGATATCCATTTAAAACCCCAGCAGAATTAGGCTGTAATACTATGGAAGAAGCATATGCAGCAACTAAAATGGCAGTGTATGATGCGATGTACAATTATGATTTAAATAAATTTGATACATATAAACATCCAGAGACAGATAAAAGAACAGTACAAGCAATTAAAAAAATAATCACAAATGCTAGAAAATCAACAGAAGCCAAAATTGCAGCAACATTAAATATTAAACCAGAACAAAATAGTTGGGTAGTTGACAAAATAGACAAACAATATGTAAGCAAAACATATAGTGTACAGGCCTCAGCTGTGAATAAAAAATATATAATTGCATTATCAAGCTCAAGTGATGCTAGATTTAAAATTACAGATGTTAAAAATACAGAAAAAACGGAATTTGATACTACTGAAAAATTTAAAGTGTTAATTCCTATTGTAGATTTAGAAAAATCAGGAGAATTCACATTAACAGCTAAATCAGATTTAAAAACAATGCCAATTTTCTATGGAGAAAGTCCTAATCAAGACTGGCAAAATTATGCAGTAACAGTGGGCGAATATGAAATGGCAGATACTTCAATAAAGCAGACTTATCAAGAAAATAAAACACAAATTGAAATTCAAAAACAAGATGGTGATACCAAAATACCATTGAAAAATGGCACTTTCAATTTGTTAGACAAAAATAAACAAATACTTTATTCAGAACTAACTACAAATGACCAAGGAGTAATAGAAGTAAAACATTTATTACCTGGAATTTATTATTTAGAAGAAATTAAAGCACCAGATGGATATTATGGCTATGAAGACTTAATTCAAATGGAAGTAAAGTTAAATCAAAAAACTGTAGTAAAGGTAGATAACTACCAAGAACAAGAAGAAAAGCCATCAGAAGATCCGCAAGAGGAAACAGAAATATCAGTGGGAGAAAAGAAACTTCCAAAAACGGGATTCTAAAAAGTAGAAAAATAGCGAATTATGGTAGAAAAATCAATTGGAAATTATAACCTATTTTATTGACATACACGTGGATAGAAGATATAATTATTAAGTAAAAAAAGCATAATAATTTAGAAGGGAAATTTTATGATTTCACAATTGATTTTTTTATTTATTTTAATTCTGTTAAACGCATACTTTGCAGCAACTGAAATTGCTTTCATATCTTTAAATGATGCAAAAATCGAAAAACAAGCAAAAGATGGTAACAAAAAAGCAAAACAAATTCAAAAAATGCTTAAAAACCCAAGTAAATTTCTAGCAACAATACAAATAGGAATAACATTAGCAGGTTTCTTATCAAGTGCTTTTGCTTCAGATGCATTTGCGGGAATGTTAGCTCCAGTATTAAATGAATGGATGCCATTTATAAGTATAGCAACTTGGCAAAATATATCTATTGTTATTATAACAATAATTTTATCTTTCTTTACATTAGTATTTGGAGAGCTTGTTCCAAAGAGATTAGCAATGAAGTATTATGAAAAAATATCATTTGCAACAATTGGAGTAATAAAAGGAATATCTGTAGTTACGGCACCATTTGTTAAATTATTAACTTGGTCAACCAATTTAGTATCTAAAATCTTCGGAGTAGGAGAACAAGAGGAAGAAATTGTCACAGAAGAAGAAATAAAAATGATGGTAAATCAAGGAGAAGAAAAAGGCTCAATTGAAGAAAATGAAAAAGAGCTTATAAATAATGTTTTTGAATTTAATGACATAATAGCTTCTGAAATTATGACTTACAGAACAGACATATATGCAATTGAAATGAATGAGGATATATATGGTATTTTAGATGAAATTGATGAATACAAGTACAGCAGAATACCAGTATATGAAGAAACTATTGACGATATAAAAGGAATTCTATTTTTGAAGGATATATTAAAACTGGTTAGTACAAGAAAAGAATTCAAAATTGCAGATATCATGAGAGAAGCATATTTTGTACCAGAATCAAAACCAATTGATGAAATTTTTGAGGAATTACAAGCAAACAAAATGCAAATGGCTATTGTAGTTGACGAATATGGAGGTACAGCAGGTTTGCTTACAATGGAAGATATCTTAGAAGAATTAGTAGGTAATATATTTGACGAATATGATGATGTAGAAGTCGAGTATAAACGCTTAGATGATAACACATATTTAATAGATGGAAGTGTTAGCCTATATGAAATGAAAAAAATTCTTGATATAGAACTTCCAGAAGGAGACTATGAAACTTTATCAGGTTACTTAATTGAAAAATTGGGAAGGCTACCAGAGGAAGATGAACACCCAGTTATAGAAGATGAACATTTAACATACAAAATAGAAGAATATGAAGACAGAAGGATAAAGTGGGTTAAAGTATGTAAAAATAATAATAAATAAGGATAAGTGGTGGTAAGATATGAACAAAAAAATTAGATGGATTATTATAGGAATAGTAGCAGTAATAATAATTGCAATTAGTATTATGGCAATTATAAATGAAGTACAATTACATTATAAAGTAGAAGAAATCAGTGAATATAAGTATTTTACATTAGAACAAAACCAAAAATATGGTGTAATTGATAGAAATGGAAATATTGTAATTGAAGCGGAATATGGGGCAGTTCAAATTCCAAATCCATCTAAGGCTATTTTTGTTTGTGTAAAAGAATATAATGAAAATACAAAAGAGTATGAAACAGTAGTATACAATGAGAAAAAGGAAGTTTTGCTTTCAAATTATAAAAATGTACAAGCAATTTCAATTTATACAAATGTTAATTCAACACCTTATGAAAAAAGTGTATTAACATATAAAGAAAATGGAAAGTATGGATTGATAAACTTAGAAGGAAAGCAAATAACTAAACCAGTTTATGATGAAATTTCTAGTATTAACTATAAAGAGGGCACATTTTTAGTAAAGCAAAATGAACTTGAAGGCATAATAAACATGAAAGGTAAAGTTATAATAAAATGTGAATATGAAAGTGTAACCTCAGATAATTACTATAGTGAAAATGGCAACAAAAAGCAAGCGGGATTTATTGTAAGTAAAAAAACAGAAGATGGATACAGATATGGATATGCAAATTATAGAGGAACTATAATATTAAACCCAATTTATACTCAACTTGAAAGAGTTACAGAAATTGCAAATGAAAAGGGAGTATATTTTATTGCATTTAAAAATGGACAAGCTGGACTTCTAAAAAATAACAAAGAAATTTTAAATTATGAATATGAAGACATACAATACAATGTATTAGGGAGTATTTTTGTAACTAAAAGAAATGGAAAATATGGAGCTGTAAATCAAGAAGGAACTACAGTTTTATATCCTGAGTATGATAATGTTTATACTGGTGGAATGTACCTAAATGCCTTAAAAGATAAAGATATATTTATATTTGATTTAAATGGAAATAAAATAGAGACAAATGAAGTTAGTAAAACTAAAACAGAAAATGCAAATTATTATATAACAATTGATAAAAACAATAAATATAAAGTTGTTGATTCAAAAGATAATATAATAATTGACAAAGATTACACGTATATCGAGTATTTACCTGGAGACTATTTTATTGTGGAGCGTGACTCAAAAAGTGGAATAATTGATTCTAATGGTAAATCAGTTATTGAATTAAAATATGATAGCATTTCTAGAATAAATGAAACAGACATATTACAAATGGAAACAAACAAAAATATAGCTCTATATAACCTAAATATGAAAGAAATAGTAAGTATGGATAATGCAATAGTAAAAGAAGTAAAGGATGAAAAAGCATACATTTTACTATACTCTGATACAGATTTTAAATATTTAGATAAAAAGGGAAATATATTAACTTCACAAAATCTTTTTGAAAACAATTCTTTATTTGCTAAGAACATAAATGGTAAGTGGGGATTTGTTGATAAAGACGGAAATTTAAAAGTACAAAATGATTATGAATTGGTAACAGATTTTAATAAATACGGATTTGCAGGAATAAAAAAAGATGGCAAGTGGGGATCAATAAATCAAAATGGAGAAGTGGTACAAGAACCTACTTATGACTTGAAAAGAAATATCCCAGAATTTGTAGGCAAGTATTATCGTGTAAATGCAACTAAATTTAGTGACGAAATATAAGGAGAAAATGATGTATAAACAATTTGGAATAAGCGACGAATTATTAGAATTATCAAAAAAAGCAGAATTAGAAGTGCAAGAACAATTTAAGAAAATAGAGGAAGTATGCGAATATAATAGCTTAAAAGTACTATCGGCATTTCAAAAATATAATGTTTCAGAAATGCACTTTAACAGTACAACTGGATATGGATATTCAGATGTAGGAAGAGATACAATTGAAAAAATATTTGCAGAAATATTACATACAGAGGACAGTTTAGTAAGAGGACAGTTTATATCAGGAACTCATGCATTAACAGTAGCTTTATTTGCATTTTTAAGACCAAATGATATTTTCTTAAGTATAAGTGGAAAACCATATGACACTTTAGATGAAGTAATAGGAATAGTAGATAATCCAAGTTCATTAAAATCATATGGAGTAAAATATGAGCAAATTGATATGATAGAAAATGATTTTGACTATGAGCAAATAAAAGATAGAGTATCAAGAAATGATATAAAACTAATTGAAATTCAGCGTTCTAGAGGATATAGTCTACGTGATAGTATTACGTTAGATAAAATTCAAAAAGTTATAGAAACAATACGTGAAGTAAATGACAAAGTTATAATAATGGTAGACAACTGCTATGGAGAGTTAGTAGAAAAAATAGAACCAACTGATTTAGGAGCAGATGTCATAGTAGGTTCACTAATAAAAAACTTGGGTGGTGGAATCGCACCAAATGGAGCATATATAGCAGGTAAAAAAGAATTAGTGGAACTAGCTGCTGAAAGATTAACCTCACCAGGATTAGGAAAAGAAGTTGGACCAACTTTAGGAATGAACAAACAAATATTACAAGGACTATTCTTTGCACCACATGTTGTAGCAAGTAGTTTAAAAACAGCAGTATTTGCAAGTAAATTATTAGAAAACTTAGGCTATATAGCAAATCCAAAATTTGATCAAAGAAGAACAGATATAGTACAAACAATAACTTTTGGAGATAAGCAAAAACTTATAAAATTTTGCCAAGGAATACAAATGGGTTCACCAGTTGATAGCAATTCAATACCTGAACCATGGGATATGCCTGGCTATACAGATCAAGTAATTATGGCAGCAGGAGCATTTACACAAGGTTCATCAATAGAATTATCATGTGATGCACCAATTAGAGAACCATATATGGCATTTATGCAAGGTGGACTTACTTATGAATATGGTAAGTTGGGAGTTCTTAAAGCAGTAGCTTACATGTTGAAAGAGGAATAAATATGAAAACAGTTGTAATAGGTGGTGGACCAGCAGGAATGATGTCAGCCATAAAAGCAAGTAATATTCGGAGACAATGTTATACTATTGGAAAAAATGGAGTCATTAGGCAAAAAATTATTGATAACAGGAAAAGGCAGATGTAATATTACAAGCTCACTTCCAATTGAAGAATTTATACAAAACGTACCTGGTAATGGTATGTTTTTGTATAGTAGTTTTAATAATTTTACTAATCAAGACATAATAGAACTATTAAAAAAAGAAGGATTACATGTAAAAGAAGAAAGAGGACGCAGAGTATTCCCTACTACTGATAATGCAAAAGATGTTTTAAATGCACTAATAAAATTATTAAAAAAGGCAAATGTACAAATAAAAACAAATGCAAAAGTAGAAAAAATATTAGTACAAGATGGAAAAGTGACAGGGCTACAAGCAAATATAAATGGTCAAAAACAAACAATAAATGCAGATAAAATTATTCTTGCAACAGGAGGAAAAAGCTACCCTGTAACAGGCTCAACAGGTGATGGATATGAACTAGCTAAACAATTAGGTCACACTATAACAACAATAAAACCATCACTAATACCATTAACAGCCAAAAGAGAAGATTTGGAATTGTGCAAAGAACTACAAGGTCTAAGTTTGATAAATGTATCAATAAAGCTAATAGACACATCAAAAAATAAAGTGATATATGAAGACTTTGGAGAAATGTTATTTACACATTGGGGAGTTTCAGGTCCAATAATATTAAGTGGCTCAGCTCATTTGTTAAGATACAAAAACGTAGAAGAGCTGTTATCTAAAGGACAAATAGAATTAAGCATAAATTTAAAACCAGCACTTACAGCAGAAAAGCTTGAAAACCGTCTATTAAGAGACTTTGAAGCGCAAAAAAACAAAGAATATAAAAATAGCTTAAATGACTTATTACCTAAAAAACTAATAGAACCAATAATTAGGTTATCAGGAATAGATAGGGAAAAACAAGTAAATTCAATAACTAAACAAGAAAAAAAAAATTTAGTAAGTTTACTTCAAGATTTTAGAATAAAAATAAGTGGATTTAGACCAATAGAAGAAGCAATTGTAACATCAGGAGGAATATCTACAAAAGAAATAAATCCAAAAACAATGGAATCAAAAATAGTGCATGGATTATATTTTGCAGGAGAAATAATTGATGTGGATGCATATACAGGTGGATTTAATTTGCAAATTGCGTGGTCTACTGGATATACAGCTGGAATGTAAGAAAGGAAATTTATGAAAACTATTACAGGCAACACAGAAGCGGAAATTGTTGAAAAAAGATCAAAGTTCATAAGTAACTTGTATTATGTTGAAACAGTAGAACAAGCTGAAAATAAGCTAAAAGAGATAAAAAAGAGATACAATGATGCTAGGCATAACTGTTTTGCATATAGAGTTTGTGAAAAAAACACAATTGTAGAAAGAGCAAGTGATGATGGCGAACCAAGTGGAACAGCAGGTGCTCCAATGCTAAATTTACTTTCAAAATCAGACTTAACAAATTGCTTAGTTATAGTAACAAGATATTTTGGAGGGATTTTACTTGGCACAGGAGGGCTGGTAAGAGCGTATACAGAATCAGCAAAACAAGCTATAGAAAAAGCAAATTTAGTTACAATACAAGTTGGAGAAGAGATGCTTGTAACTATAACATATGATAAGTTGGGTGAGTTTCAATATTATTGTCAAAAAAACCATATAAATGTTATAGAACTTGAATATGGTGAAAATATAATCTGTAAAATACAAGCAATACCTGAAGAAAAAGAAAAAATATTGCAAGAAACAGTAAAAAAACAGTATAATATACAAAACATAGAAGTCACAAAAGAAGTTTATATGAAAAAATAATACATAAAAATAAAGGGTTTTACAAATAAATGGAAAAAACTTCCAAAAACCTATTGCAAAATTTTTATATTCATATTATAATTAGGACAGTAAAAAATGTAAAAATTTTACAAATTTAAAAATAGGGGGAAAGAATTGTGAATGAGAAAATTACGGTATTAGTGGCAGATGATAATAGTGACTTTACTATGACATTATCTAGTTATTTAGAAAAGGAAGAGCAAATTCAAATTGTTGGAATTGCTAAAGATGGTAATGAAGCATATGAAAAGGCAATAGAACTAAAACCAGATATCTTATTATTAGATATAATTATGCCACATTTGGATGGACTTGGAGTTCTAGAAAAATTAGGAGAAACTAATTTAGAAAAAAGTCCGTTAGTAATTATTTTGTCTGCTGTAGGACAAGATAAAATAACACAAAAAGCAATATCTTTGGGAGCTCAATACTATATTGTAAAACCTTTTGATATAAACGTCTTAATAAAGAGAATGAAAGAGTTGAAAAATTATCAACCAACTCAGTTTAAGGGAGGATTTATTACTAGAGAAATAAAGGCCCAATACATAGATATTGCACCAGATAAAAAGAAGAACCAAGAAAACCTAGAAGCACTAGTAACAAATATCATTCACGAAGTTGGAGTACCAGCTCACATAAAAGGATACCAATACTTAAGAGAAGCAATAATGATGGTAATAAAAGATACAGATGTAATCAATCAAATTACAAAACAACTTTATCCTGAAATTGCAGATAAATACCATACTACACCAAGCAGAGTAGAAAGAGCAATCCGTCATGCAATAGAAGTAGCATGGGGAAGAGGAGAGCAAAGTGCAGTTGAAAACATATTTGGCTACACAGTATCAGCAGCCAAAGGAAAGCCAACCAATAGCGAATTTATAGCGATGATTAGCGACAAATTAAGGCTTGAATTAAAGTCTGCATAAGAGGTTGAAGCTCTTAATAGAAATCATATAAATATTTAACAACAAAAAAATAACCATTTACCTAGCAAAGTAGAATGGTTATTTTTTTATTGATTATAAAAAGAAAAACTGGAAAAAATTTGCTTTGTTCGCTTGATTTTTGCGAACAAATGTTATATACCATTTCCTACAATTATTATACACACACTAAATAGATTTGTCAAACTTATTGACTAATAATTCCATGAAATATATAATTAACATAGCAAAAAAATAAGGAGGACTAATAATGTTAATTGAAGTTCCAGAAAAAGTTGCTAAAAAAATAGTAGTAAAAAGAGATGGAAAAAAAGTCGAGTTTGACGGTGCAAAAATTGCACTTGCCATTCAAAAAGGTTTTGGAGATATTGTAGGAAATGAAGATTCTAAAACAGCTAAATATAATGAAACAGATGTAAATAAAGTATATAGTAAAGTTTTAGGTAGAATAGAAAAAATAGATTCTGATAAAATAAAGATTGAAGAGATTCAAGACTTGATAGAAGAAGAATTAAAGAACCTAGGCTATCAGGATGTTTATGGAGCTTTTGCAAGTTATCGAGAAAAAAGAGCCCAATCAAGACAGTTGTTTTTTGATGAAAAAAAGCAACATAAATTTCTAAAAGCATTGGAAAACTTAGGATTAAAGTCAGCCAATGTAGAAGAAAATAAAAAGGATAGAAACAATGATAATGAAACAACCATGGGAAATATGTTTCAATATGCAAGTACAATTTCAAGACAATTTGCAATAACATATTTAATGAAAAAGAAATTTTCAGAGGCACATGAAAATGGAGACATATATATTCATGGAATGAATTTTATTCCAACAGGTACAACAAGTTCATGTCAAATAGATATAAGCAAATTATATGATGATGGTTTTTATGTAGGAAATAACTATATAAAAGAGCCAAGTGGAATAATAGCATATTCAAACTTAGCAACCGTTGCAATACAAGCAAATCAAAATGATCAATATGGTGAACAAAGTATACCATCATTTGACTATTATATGGCACAAGGAGTCCTTAAAACATTTAAAAAGCAATTGAAACAATTGATTTTTGACTTTTTAGAGTTGACAGACTTCGATAAATTCATTGCTATAAATGGAATTGAAAGAGAAATAGAAAAAATAAATACTATTGACTTTGAACCAAGTATATTTGATAAATATTGTAGAGAGTCTGAGGAGCTTAAAAGAATGTTTAAAATTGCATATAACAAGGCAATTGAAAAAACTAAAAAATTAACAGACCAAGCAATGGAATCATTTATATATGATTTAAACACAATACATTCAAGAGCAGGGAATAGGCTACCATTTTCTTGTATTAACTTTGGAACAGACACATCACCAGAAGGCAGAATGGTAACCAAATCAATATTAACTGCAATTAACAATGGCCTTGGAAATGGTGAAGAATGTGCATTTCCAGTAGCAATTTTTAAAGTGAAAACTGGAACAAACTATAACAAGGAAGACACAAATTACGATTTGTTTGAACTAGCATGTGAAGTATCTACTAAGAGAAAAAACATTAACTTTTCTTTCTTAGATGCAGAATTTAATATAGATGATTACAAACAAGGAGATTATGATACAGAAGTTGCATACACAGGAATAGGAAATAGAGTGTTAGAAAATGTAGTTGACTCAAATAAAGCAGTATCAGTGGGCAGAGGAACATTATCAACAACTTCAATAAACTTACCTAGGTTAGGAATAAAACATGGAATTATTTCAAGTGATAAAGCGGACGAAAAGGGATTTTTTACTGAACTAGAAGAAAAATTAGATTTAGTAAAAGACCAACTCTTAGAAAGATATGAAATACAATGTAAGAAAAATACATACAATTTTCCGTTCCTATTAGAGCAAAATGTATGGATAGACAGTGAAAAATTAAAAGATAATGATAATTTGAAAAAAGCACTAAAACATGGCGTTTTGAATATAGGTTTTAGCGGATTAGCAGAATGTTTAAAAGCTTTGACAGGAGAACATCAGGGAGAGTCAAAAGAGGCACAAAAATTTGGTATTAAAATAGTAGAATTTATGAGAAAAAAATGTGACGAATACTCTGAAAAATACAATTTGAACTTTAATTTAGTTGCAACACCAAAAGAAGAAATATCAAATAAATTTATAAAAATGGACCAAGCTATTTATGGAAAATTAAAAGGTATAACAGACAAAAATCGTTATACTAACTCTTTCCATATTCCAGAAGGATATAGAATTTCTACAGAAGATAAAATTAAAATCGAAGCACAATACCATAGCTTGACAAATGGAGGACATATAGCAATTGTGCAAATAAAAAATGGAGATACAAAGGATGTTATAAATGTTATAAAAACCATGAAAGAAAATGGAATTGGCTATGGAAAGATAGTTAATATGGAGAAGTAAAAATGGACGAATTTGATAAAGAACAAGCCAATAATAGAGAATATGTTTTAAGTATGGTAAAACAAGATGGAAAATTATTAGATTTAGCTTCTGAACGATTACAAGATGACGAAGAAATTGTAATGGAAGCGGTTAAACAAAACCCTATATCTTTGGAATTTGCAAGTAGTAGATTAAAAGATAATGCAAAAATAGTAATGGAGTCAGTATCAAGAGTTGGTTGGACAGCATGTTATGCAAGTGAAAAACTAAGAGCAAATAAAGAAATTATGTTATCAGGGCTGAAAATAGATGGTCAAATTTTATATTATGTATCAAAAGAATTAAGAGATGACAAAGAAGCTGTTTTAGCAGCTGTAACAAATAAGGGGTTAATATTAAAGTATGCAAGTAATAGATTAAGACAAGATAAAGATATAGTATTAGCAGCTATAAAACAAGATAAAAGAGCAAAAGAATATATTGCATCAGAAGAACTAAAAAATGATGAAGACATACAATTGATATTAAATCCACCACAGGAGGGTTAGTCATTATTATTTAAATCCTCCATGTATCACAAAAGATATACAAATACAACACAAAAATAAAAAGTAGATAAAAATTATAGAAAAGTATTGAAAATAAAAAAATGTTATGCTATCCTTAAGTAAGATATGTACAAGTATCTTACTTTGATTTTTTTAGTAAGATAAAAATTTGGATTTAGCACATTGACTTTTTAGCTGTGTGAAAGGAGGGAAACGACTGAACTACAGATAAAATATGCTTTGCAAAATTTAATATAGAGTAAACCTGAAAGATATATAGTCTGAAGCTATAAAATGAGTAAATGTGTATAAAAAAGGAAAAAATTGTATATACTAAATACAAAATAGAAAAAAGCAGAATAAAAACACTTAAGAAAGAGGAGGAAGATAACCTTGAATAAAAAAGAGACTAAAATAAGTAAAGAGATAAAAGTAAATAAAAAATTAGCAAGAAGAAATTACTCAAATCAAACAGGTATTACTCTAATAGCATTAGTAGTAACTATTGTGGTCTTACTAATACTTGCAGGAGTAAGTATAAATGCAATATTTAGTGAAAATGGAATAATAAAAAGGGCAAAAGATGCCCAAAATAAAATGGACCAAGCAACACAAAATGACTTAGACTCAATAAATGAGCTAAATAATTGGATAGACGGAAAAACAAATGGAACCACAGGTGGAGGCACAACGGGAGGAGATGCCAATCCATCAACAACATCTAAAATATCAACATTAGTAGGAACAGTAGTAGATAAAAATACAAAAGCAGAAGATGCATATGGAAATAAAATAACAATACCAAAAGGATTTAAAGTAGTAGCACATGGAACGGTAGCAGGTTCAGCAACATATACATATAGTGGAGACAATATTCCAGCAGTACAAGATGGAATAGTAATAGAAAATGGAACAGATGGAAATCAATTTGTATGGGTACCAGTAGGAACAATAAAAAATAAAAATAATACAACAAGTACAATAACTCTAGGAAGATATAGCAGTTTTACAGCAACTAATGGAATATATACACCAGCACAAGTTGCGTCAGTAGAAAATTGTACACAGACAGTTACAATAGGTGGTAATTTTCAAGAATTAAGTACATCTAGAGAAGGAAATTCAGCAGAAGATTCAACAGCTCAAAATGCTACAGCAAGAAATTTAAAAGAATTTATATCAACCACATTATCAAATGGAGGATATTACATAGCACGATTTGAAGCAAGTGGAACAGCATCAAAGATAACTTCAAAATATAATCAAAAAGTATTAGTAGATATAACACAACCAAATGCAGCAAAGTTGGCAAGAGAAATGTATGAAGAAGTAAAAGAAAATAATGAATTAGTATATGCGAGTGATTTAGTAAATAGTTATGCATGGGATACAGCAATAGTATTTATACAAACATACTCAGTGAAAACAGATTATGCAAGTCATAATGAAAGTAATACAACGAAAGCATTTACAGCAACAGGAAAAAATAATGACAAATATTGTAATATATTTGACATGTCAGGAAATGCATCTGAATGGACCACAGAATACTCTACCAACTCTGACGGTAGCATCTTCAACCCTTGTGTTCTTCGTGGAGGGTATTACGACACAGATGGTGGCAGAGCCCACGATTGCACGTCTGACCGCGGCATCGATTACACGATTATCAGTTACAGCAATCTTGGTCTACGTCCCCTACTTTATGTAAAGTAGCACTGACCACTGGTTCAATGAACCAGAAAAATGAATAATTTAAATATAAACATCAAACAATAAGTAATGGTGATTGAAATGAAAATATCATGGCTTAAATATGAGCAAGATAAAAAAAGTTTTCGTTTGCCAGAAGCCTTGGGGTTTGATGTTTTTTATTTGTCAGATTTAGAACAAACAGATAATAAAATGAAAGAACTAATAAAAAACGATTATGACACAATAGTTATTTCAAATGAGGTTGCTGGTTTTTCAGAAGATATTATAAAAAAATATCAAAAGAGTAAAGATATAAAAATAGTAATTTCTTTAGATAAAGACTAATAAAAATAGAGTATGAAAAATATGAGCTATACTTTTGTGTGCATTGGAACAAATAAAATAGTGCCAGATTCATTTGGACCTAGAGTTGGAGACAAACTCAAACAGGTCTTTTATTCAAGCCCAGAAATAAGCGTTTATGGAACAATGCAAAGTCCAGTACATTTGAAAAATGCTACTTACTTTTTAGAAAAACTAGAAAATAAAAAACAAATAATTTTAATTGATTCAGCTATTGGAAAAAGAGAAGACATAGGAAACACATATGTAAATAGAGGCGGAATGGAGATAGGCAAAGCTTTCAACCAAAGCATATATTTCCCAGCAAACATAAATATAAAAACTATAATTGGAGCAAAAGAATATATGCCCAGCTATAGTGTGAATCAAATAGAAAATTTGGCAAATGAAGTTGCTAGTAAAATTATCAAAATTGTTTTTGAATTACCTGTATAAAAAATTATAAAATGGAAAAAATTGAGTTATAAACATAAGAAAGGATAAGAGAAGATGAATACAGGTAATTTAAAAAATATTGTGGTGTTAAAAGATTTGCCTTCTAATTTGGTAGAAGAGGCAATAGTTGTGTTAAAGGAAAATCAAAAAATACCAAAATTGGAACCTGCATCAACAGACAAAAAAGAAAGTAACTCTGAGCCACAGAAAATTAAAAATTCCAAAGACTATATAATTAAAGAAGCACAAATGCTAATTTCAGAATATATTTCAAAAATTGAAAGCAAAAACAAAAAAGAAAATCAATCAATACAAAAACTAAATAAAAAATGTAAAAGGTTAAAAACAGTAAATCAAGCCTTATTAGTTGGTTTAGCAATTAGCCTTTTGATAAATTTCATATTTTAAGAATAAAACACTTTTTCCTCACATATAAATGAAACATAAACCACAAAGGAAGAGGTGTATTTTTTTGGAAAGAACATTATCACAAGAAGAAAGAATAAGAAGAGCAGAGGAAATATACTATCGCAGAAAATTGAATAATAGTGATGTTAGAATGCCTAGTTCTCAGGTAAGAGATAAAACTGAAAAAAGGCAGTTTTCTTTGTATAGAAAAATGGCTATACAAATATTGTTATGTGTGCTAATTTATTTAGTCTTTTCTTTAATTAAAGAGGCAAACTATTTATTTTCAGAAAATGTAATAAGCAAAACAAAGGAATTTTTAAGTCAAGATATAAATTTTGAAGTTATATCCTCAAGAGTAAATGAATTTTGGCAAAATAATAAAGACAAATTTAGTATTTTTACAAACAATGAAGAACAAAATGTAAATAATGAGCACAATACAAATGTTGAAAATATTAATCAAAATACTGAAAACAATGAGCAAAACACAGAAAATAATACTAGCCAAAATGAACAAGCAAATAATGAAACCACAGGAATAGGTGGGTCAAGCTCTACAGAAAATAATCAAGTTGATGAAAATACTAAAAAAAGTCAAATGGAAATTGATGCTGAATACATAAAAAAGAACTTTGAACTTCAATTGCCTGTAAATGCAAAAGTGACTTCTGCTTATGGAAAAAGAGAATCAGACGAAATTGTATCTGCAGACCACTCTGGAATAGATTTAGGAGTAGTTGTTGGAACAACAGTGCTAGCTGCGATGGAAGGGACAGTTACAGTAGTGTCAAATGAAGGGGAATATGGCACACATGTTAAAATTGTAAATAAAGATGTTACAACTATTTATGCACATTGCAGTAAGATTTTAGTAAAAAAGGGTGCTAAGATTAAAAAAGGACAAAAAATAGCTTTATCAGGAAATACAGGAAATACTACAGGTCCACATTTGCATTTTGAGATTAGGAGGGATGAGAGAACTGTTAATCCAGCCCTAGTCTTGAATTTTTAAAATAATCAGCATCTTGCGTTGTCAGAATTCATTTGAAACGCGGTTACATACAAAAGTATGCGCCCTTGCCTTTCAAATAAATTCTTCCTAGCAATATACTAATTCTTTTAAAAATTCTAAATAAGATACTTAGCATCTTGCGTTGTTAGAATTTGCATACAAAATTTTAATGGTTAAGTGATGAAATATAATACTTTTTGTAGTGATGGCTGTGGGGACCAGCGAGTTAGAAGGCGTTACTAAATTTTTTCAAATCATTAGAAATGTTTGCAAAAAATTGTTGTTACGCCTTCTTATGAAGTAGGGATGGAACGAAAAAAAGTATTATATTTCATCAATACAAAGTTAATATAAAAGGGGAGAAAGATGAGCATAAAAATTGATTTAAAAATTTTTTTATTTGCAATTATATTTTGGTTTACAAAGCAAATTGAAATATATGCACTGTTAATGATATTAGCACTAATACATGAATGTGGACATCTAGTATGTGGAATATGCTTAGGATTAAAACTAAGCAGTATAAAAATAACACCAGTAGGATTTCAAATACTATTTAAAAATTACATACAAGACTATAACACAAAAGTGCGAAAAGGAAATGAAGTTTGTATAAAGAAAATAGTAATTGCATTTGCAGGACCACTAGTAAACATATTTATCGCAATAATTGCTTTTTTTATGCCACAAAACATGGCAATATCAAAAGAAACTCTAATATATGCAAACCTAATGCTTACAATGTTTAACTTACTACCAATATATCCTTTAGATGGAGGAAGAATACTAAAAGAAATAGTAGCAATTAAGAAGCGGAAGAAAAAAGGCATATAAAATAATAAATAAAGTTTCAATGATAACAGTAATTTTGCTAACAATACTAACCTCAATAACAATTTTATACATACACAACATAGCTTTCATAATAATACTTGCATATTTGTGGTATCTAAACATTCAAAATGAAAAAACATATAGATTAAAGAAAAAAGTATATGAAAACATACAAGAAGAAGAAAATTTTGTTCAACCCCTTGAAATTTATGGTAAACCATAGTATAATAGTAACGTTAAAAAGGAAAAAATTCCTTACTTGCAATTTATTTGCAGGTTATATCCATGAGGAGGTGAATATAATGAACAAATACGAGAGTGTTGTCATTATTGATCCGGCTGTAGCAGAAGAGAAAGTTAAAGAACTATCTCAAAAATTTACAGACATAATCAATAATGATGGAAAAGTTGAAAAAGTTGAAGAACTTGGTAAAAAAAGACTAGCTTATGAAGTAAAGAAAAACAAAGAAGGATACTATGTTGTTATCAACTTCGAAGCAAATCCAGAATTAATTTCTGAACTAGAAAGAAATTACAGAATTATGGATGAAGTAATAAAATTCATTACAGTAAGAGCAGAATAATTTAAAATGTGAGGTGTAAAAATGAACAAAGTAATTTTAATGGGGCGCTTAACAAGAGATCCAGAAGTAAGATACACACAAACAAACAACACATTAGTAGCTTCTTTTAGTTTAGCAGTTAATCGTAGATTTACTAGACCAGGAGAAGAAAGACAAGCAGACTTTATCAATATAGTTGCATGGAGCAAACTTGGTGAATTCTGTAGCAAATATTTTAAAAAAGGTCAACAAGTTGGTATAATAGGAAGAATACAAACAAGAACTTGGGATGATGAACAAGGTCAAAAACGTTACATAACAGAAGTAATTGCAGAAGAAGCATATTTTGCAGATAGCAAAAGAGAAGGAGATGGAGCAGCAAATAACTTTGATGCAACATTTGGGACAATGCCTTCTACAGACTCTAGTTCAGATTTCGAAATCTCTTCAGGAGATGACCTACCATTTTAATTAGAATAGGGGGAAAGAAAAATGGCAGACAAAAAGAACAATAAAAGAAATATGAGAAACAACGATGAAGATTATAATCCTAAATTTAGAAAAGCAAGAAAAAAAGTATGCCCACTATGTGCAGACAAAAACTTGAAACTAGATTATAAAAATGCAGACCAATTGAGAAAATTCGTTAATGAAAAAGGAAAAATACTTCCAAGAAGAGCAACTGGTGCATGTGCAATTCATCAAAGAGACATTACACTAGCTGTTAAAAGAGCTAGACAAATAGCTGTATTACCATACACAGCAGAATAATATTAAATACACTCGAAAGAGTGTATTTTTTTGTTTAAATTTGTAGCAGATGGGGAATAATTTCAATAAAATAATATAGAAAATCAGGAGAATATTATGAAAATTGGAGTTGCCCTATCTGGTGGTGGAATACGTGGAATTGCACATGCAGGAGTGTTAAAAGCTTTAAAAGAGAATAATATAAAAGTTGATATAATAGGTGGAACAAGTGCAGGAGGAATGGTGGCAAGCCTATATGCTATGGGCTTTGAACCAGAACAAATACATGAACTATTTAAAAAATATGCTAAAGAAATAATAGGGACAAAGCATTTGCCACTTATATCTAAGCTATTGCACTTTTCTTTTAGTAAAAAAATCACACTAACAGGTTTTAATAATGGAGAAGCTATTGAAAAAATATATGATAAAGTAGCTAAAGAGCAAGGAATAGAAAAAATAAGTCAAATTCAAATGCCTTTGGTAATTCCAACTGTAGATATTATGAATCCAAAAGAATATATATTTACAAACAATATTCCAATAAATGCAGAGGACAAAAGCAAATATATTAGAGATATAACAGTTGGAAAAGCAGTAAGAGCTAGTAGTAGTTTTCCAGCAGTATTTATGCCTTGCAGAATAAAAGATTATGCATTTATGGATGGTGGGGTATTAGATAATGTGCCGGTACAAGAAGTAAGAAACCAAGGAGCCGAAAGAGTTTTAGCTGTAAAATTTGATGCTGATCAAATAGAAAAAGATAGTAACATAATGGACATTGCTATGAAGACAATTGACATTATGGGAAGTAAGATATCTGAAGAAGGCTTGAAAACAAGTGATTACATTTTAAATGTGTATACTGATAAAGTAGGTTTATTAGATATTGAAAAACTAGACAAATGTTATGAGTACGGATATCAAAGTGTAATTAAAAATTTAGATGCAATAAAAAAGGCTCTAGGTTAACTAGAGCCATAATTTATTCTTTAACTTCTTCTAAAGCTTTTTTGGTAAATAGTGAATATACAAATATTCCTAATCCGAAAACTACAGTGAATATTGAGATATATCCTCCAACAAATGGTACTTGTTGTAATAGCCATAATACTGCAACTGAAGCAATAGAAAGTAATATAAATTTAGTTTTAGTTATATTTTTCAACTTATTTGCAAAATAGTTTCCAATTGCCATACCTAAAATAGCTATAGTAATCGAAAGAACTAAAAGATATACAACAATTAGAGCGCAGCTAGCATAAACAAAAATACCAGTAAGAGCTAATATAAGTGATGCTATTGGAACAAATATTATCGCACCAATACCGATTAATGCTGATATGAATGGCTTTTTAGTCATACTGTAAGTTGCTTTCTTTGCAAAGTTTGGTGTAACAAATGTAGCTAAAATAATAACTAGAGTAGCATATAACACAACAATAAAGAAGTTAGTAACATAATTTGAAATTATTTTAGCAGTAGATGGTTGTTCAACTGTCATTTTTTCAAAATTAACTTTTCCAATAACTACATCTTCAGGAATAGTAACTTCATTTGGTGTACTATAATTTAAATTACCACCAATTAAATTTTTAGCACCCTCATCAAAAGAAAGAGTATTTGCTGATAAATTTACATCCCTACCAACTTTACCTTGGAAAGTTGCTGTACTAACTGATAAATTTAAATCTCTAGCAACAAAACCATTTTCAGCTAATGTGAATTCTTGTGAAAGTGCATAAACATCATTAACTTTGCCTGAAATTTTCATTTCTTTGGCTAAAGCAAATACAGTACCAGTTACTTCAGCACCTGATTCAATTACTAATGAATTTGCCATTACAAATAAGTCACCTTTTACATAACCAGAAATAGTAACTTTTTGTCCCATTAAAAATGAGTTACCATTAACATAACCATTAAGTAATACATTAGTGTTACCTTCGTAAACAGCAGCATTAGTGTTTAGTATAGTTGTTGTTTCACTTTTTTCTGAACTTTCAGCAATAGGCATTGCACCTTCTTGACTAGTAGTAACTACATCAGTTGCGAAACAAACAGAAGAAAATACTACTAATAAAGCAAAACATAAAGCTAAAATTTTAAATGTTTTTTTCATAAAAAAACCTCCTTTTAAATTTGATATAAATATATACCATTAAAAGGAGAATGTCAACTATTTGCACGATTTACATAAATGTTTAATACAGCAATTTTCACAATTGGGTTTTTGAGATTTGCAAGTATTTCTTCCATGCCAAATTAAAATATGGTTAGCATCATAATAATATTCTTTAGGAAATAGTTTTAATAAATCTTGTTCTATTTTTTGAGGCTCTTTAGCATTTGAAAATCCAATACGATTAGATATCCTCTTAGCATGAGTATCAACAGCAATTCCTTGAGGGTTATTAAAAGCCTCAAGCATTATTACATTAGCACTTTTTCTACCAACACCTGGAATAGACATCAATTCTTCCATAGTTTGAGGAACTTCACCATTAAATTCAGTTAAGATTTTTTGAGAGGCAAGTTTTAAGTTTTTAGCCTTGTTTTTATAAAATCCACAAGAATGAATCAAGTTTTCAATATCCTCCAAAGGCATATCTGCAAAAGCTTTAGGAGTATTATATTTTGGAAAAAATTCGGCAGTTACTTTGTTTACTCTTTCATCAGTGCATTGAGCAGAGAGCATTACAGCAACCATCATCTCAAAAGGAGTATTAAAATCTAAACTACATTTTGCATCAGGATATTGTTTTTTTAATAATTCAAAAATTTCAACTGCTTGTTTTTTATTCATAATATCACCTCATAAATATATTAAAACACAAAAGAAAGGAACTTTCAACAAGAGAAAACATAAAATAGTAACAGATAAGAAAAAAACTTAATATAATATACAAAAGAATTAGGGAGGTAATTTACATATGTTATGTGCATTGAAAAAAACATTAGGTGTATGCCTTATAGGTTTGGGACTTGGAATATTGCTTGTATTATTACTTCCGATATCAGGCTGGCTATTTACTATTGGACTAGTGATTGTAATTGTTGGTTTAATGTGGTTATCTTGTTAAAAAGGAGAGTGAATAATAAATGACTATTGTTGTAAAAAAAGTTCCAAAATGTTTAAGAGGAATTGTAAAATTATTATTTGGAATAAAAGAAAAATGATACGAAAAAAGAGGCTATTCATATAGCCTTTATTTTCGGTTTGTATATCTATTATAATAACTCATTAATTAAGCTCTAGCAACTTTTCCAGAACGTAAGCATTTTGTACAAGCATGAATTGTTTGAGTTTCACCATTAACAACAGCTTTTACTCTTCTTAAATTTGGTTTAAAAGTTCTAGTTGTTCTTCTACTAACGTGAGAACGAGCAATACTTATTTTGTTTCCATGAGCTAATGTTTTTCCACAAATATCACATTTTGCCATTAAACTGCACCTCCTATGCGAAATCTAAAATTGACTAAATACAAGTTTAACACATAATTTTAAAAATTACAAGACTTTTTTGAAAATTTGGTAAATTTCCACAAATTAGTTGACAAATACGGAAAATATATGTTATACTAATAAACGTAAATTAAAGAAGCAATCCATGCTCACCTTAAGCAGATGGCAAAAAGGTAAATATTTTACTTAATTTATTAGGTATTTTTGTGTGTGGATTGATTTTTAAATCAATCTTTTTTTGATTTAATTTTATGGAGGTGTTTTATTATAAAACAAGATTTACCAATCAATGAACAAATTAGAGCAAGTAAAGTACAACTAATTGATGAAAATGGAGAAAAAAAAGGAGTAGTAAGTCTTAGTGAAGCTCTAGATATGGCTTTTGAAAAAAAATTAGACTTAGTTATGGTTTCTCCAAACCCAGAAATGCCAGTTTGTAAAATTATGAATTATGGCAAATACAAATTTGAACAATCTAAAAGAGAAAAAGAAGCTCGTAAAAAGCAAAAAAGTTTTGAAGTAAAAGAAATTCGTATCACACCAAATATTGATACACATGATTTTGAATTCAAAGCTAAAAATGCGAGAAAATTTTTAGAAGATGGCAACAAAGTAAAAATCACATTAAAATTTAGAGGAAGAGAAATGAACTATATTAAATTAGGAGAAGAAGTTCTTCAAAAATTTATAGATGATTTATCAGATATTTCTGTTCCAGAGAAAAAGCCACTTTTAGAAGGTAAAAACATGTTTATTATATTGGCTAAAAAAGCTGATAAGTAATATATACAAAAAGCATTAAATTTAAAGGAGGAATAAATTATGCCAAAACTAAAAACAAACAAAGCAGCTAAAAAGAGATATTCTTACACAGCTACTGGAAAAGTTAAAAGAACAAAGGCTAATAAAAGACATATTTTAGCTAGAAAAACAAGCAGAGCAAAATCTAGAGGAAAAGTGCAAGATGCTTATGCAGATAAAACATGTGAAGCAGGAATCAAAAAAATGCTACCATATGGAAACTAAAAATAGAAGAATAGAGGAAGGTGAATTAAAATGGCAAGAGTAAAAACAGCAATAATTACTCGTAAAAAACATAAAAAAATATTAAAAAGAGCAAAAGGATATTATGGTGCAAAACACTATAGATTTAGAATGGCTAAACAAGCTGTTATGAAATCTGGAAAATATGCTTATGTAGGAAGAAAAGACAAAAAGAGTAATTTTAGAAAATTATGGATAGCAAGAATTAATGCAGCAGCTAGAATGAATGGAACAACATACAGCAAATTAGTTGCAGGACTAAAAAAAGCAAATGTTGTTGTTAACAGAAAAATGTTAGCTGAACTTGCAGTAACAGATCCAAAAGCATTTACTGAAATAGTAAAAGTAGCTGAAAAAGCAAGCAAATAAATAAAATATTTATAGAAGAACAGAACCCAAAAAGTGTTTAAACTTTTGGGTTCTGTTTAATTGTATATTCTATTAAGAATACAATATTATGCTTTGAATCTGTGAAAATCAATGAGAAATTGCTCTACGTCATTAGAAGACTTAAAGTTAATACTGAAGGTTAAGTAACACATATCCTCATCAGCACTAACTTGAATGCCTACTACTTTACTCTTTGTGAGATTAGAAATAGTTATGGAATCTGCAAAAAGAGAAGCAATAGTCTCGGATAGTGACAACAGTGATCTTTGACTGCCTTGCATTGAAGTGAAGGAAATCATTGTTTCGGAACTTTTGGAAGCTTCCCATTCATTATTTAGATGGAATGAATTGGGATATTGAGAAATAACGTAATTGACAAAATCGTTTGCAACTTTTGCATTCTTAAATTTTACAATTAGTACATTTTCTCCCATAGCTATAGAAAGTTGTTGTCCATTGAATTGCTGGATGATGTTTTGAATTTTGGTTTTTATAGTGCAACCAAATTCAATCCGTACAAGATTTTTTTCGATTTCGTATGACCAATTATAGATATTGATCATTTAAAGCACCTCCTATAAAATTTACATAATTATAACATTAATAAAACGAAAAAACAATATAAAATTATGAAAAACAATAAAAACGTAATCATATTATGTTGACAACAACTTGAAAAAATGGTAAAATTTGAATATGACAGTAAATACTTTTTTAATGCCTTTGACAAATGGAGGAGGTAGAATCATGAAGAAAGACATTAGATTTTTGGTCACCAATAGTTGCAACTATGGTTGCTACTTTTGCCACGCAGAAGGTGTAAGTGGAACATTAGGGAAGAATGAACTGACGGTAGAGAATTACATTACTCTCTTCAATCTCTATTCTGAGCTTGAAGGATGGAATGGTGTTACTCTGTCTGGAGGAGAACCGTTCCTATTTCGGGACATCGACGAGTTGCTCAAACGCCTTTATGAGGCAGGAGCACAGGTAACTGTGGTTACAAATGGAGCATTGCTTGACCGGCATCTTCCGGCTATCAAGTACATCAAAAGAATTAATGTTTCTATTCACACTACAGACCCGCAAATGTATGGGACAATCATCGGAAGAGACGGGGAAAAACTGTATGCGGTTGAAAATAACCTGAAGACAGTAAGAGCTCTTTATCCTGAGTTGGAAATTAGGCTGAACGTAACCCCGTGTTTGCAAAACGGTTGGAGCATTGACGAATTCAGAAATTTGATTTCGTATGCTAAAATGGTTGAAGCAACTGTGAAATGCACCGAACTTTTCCCGTATAACCAGCAGGATTGTGTGAGAATTGAAACACTGCGACAGCAGGTGCAGGAATTGGGCTATACCTATATTCCTACGGATGACAGAACAGAGTGCTATGAAAATGAAGGACACAGAGTCTTTCTGACACAGTGTACGTGTTCTAAGGCTGTTGAAACAGATTCGCCGATTGAATGCTGCAGGCAAACGCACGATTTGTACGTAAACCATGATGCACGGTTTCCTCTTTGTAGAATCAGTAACGATGCTATTGATTTTTGGGAGGAAATTGAAACAAACGATTTGGAGTTTTTGATGCTTAAGATGAAACTGGCACAACGAAAGTTGTCTAGAGAGTCTTGCAACAAACAACTGAGAAGTATTTACTTCTAAAATCTAATGGATTTCAAGCAAAATATTTTCTAAATATTTTGCTTGAAACTTTATTTAATGTAATCTATAATTGTATATATAAAATTTAATAGGAGTTTATTCAAATGGAATTAGAAAATGAAGAAATAAAAAAATATTTACAAATCTTATCGAAGGAATTTCCAGCTTTTTTAATAGAATATGCTAATGTGCCAGAAATGCAAAGATTAAAGGGAATAAGTATGGTATCAGCATGTGAACACACTAAATTGATTCCATATAAATTTTTCCATACTAGATATGAACATAGTTTAGGAGTTGCGCTAATTGTTTGGCACTTTACTAAGGATAAAAAACAAGCAATAGCAGGGCTATATCATGATATAGCAACACCATCTTTCAGCCATGTTGTAGATTATTTACATGGAGATTATGAAAAACAAGAATCAACAGAAGAGCTTACAGAAACAATCATAAAAAATTCAAAAGACATAATGAAACTATTAAATAGAGATAATATAAAATTGGAAGAAGTCATAGATTATCACATATATCCAATTGCAGATAATGATAGTCCAAAATTATCTGCAGATAGATTAGAGTATACACTAAGTGATGGTCTAGTAACACAAGATGCATTTACTTTAGAGTCTATTGATAGAATATATAACAATATAAAAATATTAAAAAATGAGCAAGGCGAAGATGAAATTGGATTTGAAAATCTAGATATAGCAGAAGAATATTTAAGAAGATCAAGTATAATGTGGCATTTGTTTTGTGGAAATAGTGAAAACAACATGATTATGCAATTCTGGACAGATATATTGAGAAAAATGGCAAAAGAAAACTATATTACAGAAGAAGACTTATACTTGTATTCTGAAAAAGAAATAGTTGATAAAATAAGAAATTGTCCTAATAAAAAAATAAGAGATGCTTTTGAAATCTTTTCAAATAGTACACACGTTGGAAGAAGTGATACAGAAGTTAAAGATAAATATTGTATATCAATAAAAGTTAAGAAAAGATATACAAATCCATTAGTAGTATGTGAGGATGGACAGGCAAGGAGAATAAGTGATATCTCTCAAATAGGAAAAGAATTGATAGAGGATATAAAACATTATGAAGACAGCAAATATGCATACCTAAATATAGATTTATAAATTAACAAATGAAGTTGTAATATAATAATTAAATTTCAGGAGGTTAATATGAAAATTGCCATAGAAGGAATGGACGGAGTTGGAAAGAGTACAATAGCCAAAGAACTTGCAAAAAGAAATGAATTTACATATATAGGTGATGCAATACATAAAGTATTTGACGCTACAGATAAGGAAAGTGAATATTACAAAATCTTCAAAAGAAGAGAAAATCAGTTGTTTTTTGAGAGCGGAAATGATATTTTAAGAGCTTGGTTATGTTCACTTGGAAATATATATACAGCGACCCAAGTAAAAGATAAGAATATAGTTGTAGATAGACATATATTGTCAAACTTTCAGCAAAATGGTACCAGAGAAAATATAGAAATTTATAAAACATTATTATCTTTAATAGGAGTACCAGACATGAGTGTTATTCTATATGCTTCGCCAGAAGTTAGACTCCAAAGAATTTATACTAGAAATAAAAATGATAGAGATTTACAAGATGAAGCTATAAAGGCAGATGGATATAAGGGAATGATTAAATTTGCAGAGAAATTCAATATGCCACATATTGTAATAGATACAGAAGAAAAAAGTATAGATGATATAGTACAAGAGATTGAAGAAAAAGTGATTAAAAAAATTAAGGGGGAAGAATTGGATGAAAGATAAAAAATTAATTTTATCAATTTCATTTTGCTTTCATGATTCATGCATAACTCTTGCAAATGAGGAAGAAGTTCTTATACATTTGGAAGCTGAAAGAATTTTTAGAGCAAAACATAAGAAATTTACTAGTTTAGAGGAAGTTGACCAGCTAGTAAAAATTGGACTTGATTACATAGGAAAGACTATAGATGATGTAGATGAGGTATTGGTGACAGAATGGCAAAATCTATACAATGGAAATAAAGTCTGTGTTTTAGGCAGAGAGTTTGATGCTATATTAACTAATCACCATGAAAACCATATTGGAGTTGTATTACCTAAAAAGTTTGAAAAATGCGTTATATTTATTTCAGATGGAGGTAGTGAAGAAGGAACAACAAAGGTATACTATAAAGAAGGAGACAAAATATGGTTAGCAGAAGATTTAAATGATTCAGCTTGTACAGGACAATTTTATGGAACTATGGCACAATTATTATTAGAACCTGATTTTGACAGAGCACACACATCAGCTGTTGGCAAGTTTATGGGATTAAGTTCATTAGGAAAATATGATGACAACATAATGAAAATAATTAAACAAAATGAAAAAGAAATAAACCAGTTATATGTTAATGGATGCAAACATTTATTACCATTGTTTAATCTACCAGATTATTATGCAAAAGCATGGGAAGATGAAAACAAACAAAACATAGCATATACTGCACACAATTATTGGGTTGACACTAATGTAGAAAAATTAAGAAAGCATAGTGAATTTTCAAAAAATATATGTATGTCTGGAGGATGTTCATTAAACATTTCTTTAAACTCAAAATTATTAGATGAAAAGATTTTTGACAATGTTTATGTAAGCCCAATATCTACTGATGGGGGACAGTCTTTAGGTGCTATTTTGTATAGATACCCAAATATAAAAGTAGACTACCCATTCCTAGGTAGAGGAAAAAGTGAAGTTAGTAGCTATGATGAACAAATTATAAAAGATATTTTAGACCATAAAGTAATAGCATGGTTCCAAGGAAGAAGTGAAATAGGAGCAAGAGCATTAGGACATAGAAGCTTTATTGGACTTCCTGATAGTGTTGAAATGAGAGTCAAGATTAGTGAGAAGATAAAGAGAAGAGAGCCATACAGACCAGTTGCAGCTATGATTCCAGAAGAGTTTATTACAGAATATTTTGAGCAAAATTATTCTTCACCATATATGACTTTCTGTGCAAAAGCAAAAGATATTACAAAAGAAGAAGCACCAGCAATTGTCCACTTCGATGGAACAACTAGAGTTCAAACAGTAACTAAAGAGGATAATCCTATTATATATGACATATTGATTAAATTAAAAGAAATTGGCAAAGCTCCAATTTTAATGAATACATCTTTTAATGATGCTAGTGAACCGATAGTTGATACTCCGGAAGATGCTATAAAAACTTATAAACTAAGTGGAGCTGATGAACTATATATAGACGGAGTGAAATATACAGAGTGAAAGAAAACATAACAGTACCAAAACTAGTTATTATAGGAGACTCTGCATATGATACAAATAGATTTATTGGTGAAGATGGTAGTCATTTTTTTAAAACTAATTATGGAGGAGCAGGAACATATTCCAGTGTACCAGCTAGTTTATTTTACAGAGTGGGACTAGTTAGCAATGCGGGAGAAGATTTTAACGTAGATAAATTAAAAAAATTCAATATAGATTTAAGAGGATTTCATACACGTAAAGATGAAAAAACTTCAAGGTTTTATAATATCTTGAAAACAAGAGATGGACAGGAAAGAGAAATTGCGGCAGAATATAATGAAAGACTAACAGCAACTTTTGATGATATACCAAAGGAATTTTTGAAAGCAAAGTATTTCTATATTTCTACAATGTTGCCAAAAAATCAAAAACAAATTATAGAAAAATTACGAAATCATAATCCAAATGTAATAATAGGTGTAGATACATTTGAAGAATATGCAAATTCAGATGAAACAAGAGAAGTATTTGATTTAGCAGATATTGCCTTTGTAGATAAAGAATTTTCAAATTTAATACAGTGCAAATCTAAAACAAAAGTAATAAAGCTAGGTAAAACAGGATGTATATTACTAGACAGAGAGCATGCGCAAAAATTTGATGCTACTGTTATTGAAAATGTAGTAGATAAAACAGGAGCAGGCGATTGTTTAAATGGTGTATTTATGAATTTAATTGCAAATGGATATTCAAATGAGGTAGCATTGAAAAAAGCGATAGAAATAGCTACACTATCAATAAAAGATTTTGGAATTTTACATATAAAAGATAGAATTATGACAGAACGAGACGAGGCAAGATAGTGATTACATACTTTTAGATAATACTTTATGTATTATATATATTATTTGAAAGGAAGGGTAACAACATGTTGTTGACAAGAGAGGCGTGCCGGCAGAAAGAGGAAGAAATAAGAAAACTAAGAGAAAAGCTGAATGAGGTAAGACGGGAAAAAGGAGAGCAAGTTGCTCAAGCTCCTGGTGACAATCGTCATGATAATTTCGGACTTGAACAAGCCGAAATCCAAGAAAGAGCAATCATGAATGAGATTCGAGAGCTGGATGCACAGTTAAAAAATGCATCAATAGTGGAGAATCTTGCACACAAGAGCAAGCAAATTGTTCAAGTTGGAGATCGTGTGAAACTTGAGCTAAACTATGAAAATGACAGAGTCATTACCATGGAATACAAACTGGTTGCACTTCCCACAGAAGAGAGGTCGACAATCACCTTGAATTCTCCTATTGGCAAAGTCATCTTCCATAAGGAAGTAGGCTTCGAAGGAGAGTGCAAAGTTGCAAATGGCAATAGGGTTAAAATCATAATCCTAGAAATTAACTGAGCGACTAATCCTTTCAAAAAACTTTCTGAATTAGAAAGTTAGGCTGTTGATTATTATAATCAACAGCCATCTTTTTTGCTTTATTGTTTCTTAATTTTAGGTTTAGCAATAAGTGAAGCTAAATATCCAAAGAATACTGCAGCAGCAATTCCACCAGCAGAAGCTTTAACTCCACCAGTAAAAGCACCCAACAATCCAGAACTTTGCACTTCTTGAATAGCACCTTTAGCTAGGTTTGCACCAAATCCAGTTAATGGTACAGTTGCACCGGCACCAGCAAATTCTATTATATATTTATAAATTCCAAGTCCACCAAGTATGGCACCAGCTGTAACATATATTACTAAAATTCTAGCAGGAGTCAATTTGGTTTTATCAATTAAAAGCTGACCTATTATACAAATAATTCCTCCAACAACAAAACATTTTAATAAACCCATCAAATCAATACTTTGTATAAATTCCATACAATTCACCTCCAAACCTAGTTCTCAATAGCAACAGCATGTGCAATACCAGGGATACTTTCACCTTGTTGAGAAGTGGTTGCATTAGTTAAAGCGCCAGTTGCAATTAGTAAAATTCTATTTAATTTTCTATCTTTTAATTGTTTGAAAAAATATCCTGAAAATACAGTTCCTATACAAGCACAGCCACTACCGCCAGAATGAGTATCTTGAGTATTTTTATCAAACATCAAAACACCACAGTCATTATAAATACTCTTGATATTGTAACCTTTAGTCTCAGCAAGTTCTATTACAATATCTTTACCAATATGACCTAAATCACCTGTGATAATTGCATCGTAATAGCTAGGCTTTCTATCTGTATCTCTTAAATGAGTAATTAAAGTATCTAAAGCAGCAGGAGCCATAGCAGCACCCATATTGTTTGCATCTTTTATTCCCATATCAACAATTTTTCCAGGTGTAATATGCGTAATAAATGGACCTGTACCAGATTTTGATAAAACAGCAGCACCAGAACCAGTTACTGTCCATTGAGAAGTAGGAGGTCTTTGATTTCCTAATTCTAATGGAAAACGGAATTGTTTTTCAGCACTACAAAAATGACTAGAAGTAGCACACAAAACATTATTGGCAGCACCACCATCTAAAAATACGCTACCTAAACATAAACCTTCAACAAATGTTGAACAAGCACCAAATATTCCAAAAAACGGAATGTTTAATTCTCTAAGACCAAAGCTAGATGAAATACATTGATTTAGCAAATCACCTGCAAAACAGTAATCTATGTCACTTGCAGGAACACCAGATTTCGTAATAGCCAAATTCACAGTTTCTTTTATAATCTTACTTTCAGCCTTTTCCCAAGTTTTTTCTCCCCAAAATTCATCTTCTAAACATTGGTCAAAATATTTAGCCAATGGACCTTGTCCTTCTTTAGGACCAACAATACTAGCAACTTCAGTTATTGTTGGTGGATTATCTAATTTAATTGTTTGTTCACCTAAACGAGTCATAAAATTCTTCCTTCCTTATTTAATAAATAGAGCAGCAATTATACCAATAATTACAGATGATGAAATTCCAAAAACTAATACTGGACCTGCGACTGTAAACATTTTGCCACCAACACCCATTACATATCCTTCTGATTTATATTCGATAGCAGGAGAGACAATAGAGTTTGCAAAACCTGTAATAGGCACTAAAGAACCTGCACCTGCAAATTTTCCTATTTTATTAAATATATTCAAACCTGTTAAAATTGCAGCAATGGCAATCAAAGTAATAGATACAACAGTTGAAGAAGCAACCTCGTCCATACCTTTGTACTTACAGAAATCCATAATAATCTGCCCAATACTACAAATCAATCCGCCTACCCAAAATGCATTAAAACAATTTTTTAGAATAGGAGAATTAGGGGATTTTTTATCAACATAATCACTGTATTCTTGTTTTGTTTCAATTGGTTTCATTATATAGCCTCCTTTAATCTCTATCTCTATCAATAACAAAAGATAAATCTAAATCAACAAAATATTCTACTAATTTTTTACCATCAATTCTTGCACGTTGTTCAATAATTTTTACGTTTGACAAATAATCAATAGTTTTTGAAGCCTCTGCAACTGCTTGTACAATTGCATCTTTCCAAGATACTGTAGATGTACCTGTAATTCTTAAATGTTTTTCAACTCCCATTTTAAAACCTCCAAATATATATTTTTTGCTATTTCTATCTTTTCCCAAAAAATAAAAAATATACAATTTTAATAATAAAATTTTTTGTCGAATTTTGACATACGATTTTACTTGAAAAACACTACGAAATGTAGTATTTTAATAGTAATTATTTCAATTTTTTTAAAATCTTTTAAAATTAAATCTTAAAAATTTCCAAGAAAACATAAATAAAAGAAAGAAGGTAATAACAATAAGAGAAACTAACTTTGAAACAGAATATGATAAATGGAATAAAATAGACAGAACAGGTAGTTTTCTCATAGGGAAAACGTCAAAAGCACTTCGAAGTATAGGATTAAATAATTATGATATAGTTATAGATAAATCAAAGATACTAAATATACAAAATAAACATCCTGAAATGACAGATAGTATTATAAAAAGCATACCTCATATAGTAGAAAAACCGACAATAATATTAAACACACATTCTAAACAGAAAAAGGCACAAGGAAGAAAATTGATTTTTGGTGAAGTTTGTGATAGTAAAGGAAATCCTGTTTTAGTGGTATTAGAATTAAATCCAAAAGAAAATAAGTTTAATATTAATAAAATATATAAGATTGCTAGCGCTTACGGAAAAGAAAAGACAAATGTAATACAGAGTTGGTTAGAAAAAGAAAATGATATTTTATATATAGATAAACAAAAAAATAGAACTATAAATTGGTTAAGTGGACTTGGGCTCCAATTGCCTGTGCCAAATAACAAATCTAGTTCTATAAATAGAATAACACCTTATAAATAAAATGTCAAGCCTATTATTTTATATTTTATGCAATAATAATAAAAAAATTCTTTAATTATTTCTTAAAATTTAAAAATGCCTATTCACTTAAACCCAAAAATATGATATAGTGAAAACTAGAATAAATATTGGGAGATAAAATATGGGTGAAATTGAAAAGAAAAAATCAAAAATAGGAATTATAATAGCAATAATCATAATTGCATTAGTTTTAATAGTAGGAGCAATTGGAGGATATTATGTAATAAAACGTAATTACATAGTAAGCAAAATAAATCAAACAAACTTAATAATAAACAATTCAAATGCAACTTCAAGTTTAAAAAATAATGTATATATAAAAAATGGAGTAGTATATGTATCAAAACCAGATATATATAACTTCTTTGATAATACAATTATATATGATGAAAAGTACAACCAAGTAGTTACCACTTCTAGTACAAAAATAGCAAGTTTGCCAATAGATAGTAAACAAATTCAAGTTAACAGTTCAAATACAACAATTAAGGCGGGAGCTATTATATTAGACGAGGTAGCATATGTTCCAATTTCAGAATTAGATGAAGTATATAATATAAAAACAACATATGTTGAAAGTGAAGATTTGGTATACATTGATTCTTTAGATAGAGAACAACAAACAGCAACACTAAAAAAAGACTCAAGTATAAAATACAAACCAACAATTATTTCAGCAACTTTAGCAAAAGCAAAACAAGGCGATACATTAACTATTGCAAACCGTAGTGATTATCCTGTACCTAATGGTTGGACAAGAGTTAGAACAGAAAATGGAACTCTAGGATATATCCAAACTGGTAAATTAAATGAGTTTAAAACTATAAGAGAAAAGGCAGAAGAAAAAGCTAAAATAGAAGGACCAATAAGCCTAGCTTGGGACTATTATTCAGAATATGTTTCAGCACCAACAAGAACAGGAAAAATTACAGGAGTAAATGTGGTATCTCCAAGTTTCTTCTATATGACTAAATACAGTACAACAAATATATATGAAAATGTAGGAAATGAAGGAATTGCATATGTAAACTGGGCACATGGAAATGGTTATCAAGTTTGGCCAATGTTTACAAATTCAAATATGAGCGAAACATCTAAAATGCTTAGTGACTACAAATCAAGGGAGAATGTAATAAATCAAATTATAAAATATATTAAACAATATAACTTAGATGGAATAAACATTGATTTCGAAGGAATGTATGAAACAGACAAAGATAATTTCTCAAGATTTCTAATTGAAATAAGACCTAGACTAAATGAAATAGGAGCAGTATTATCAGTGGATGTAACAGCACCAGATGGCGCACCAGAATGGTCTTTATGTTATGATAGATATACTATAGGAAAAGTTGCAGACTATGTAATGTTTATGGCATATGATCAATATGGAGTATCAGCAACAAAAGCAGGAACAACAGCAGGGCATAATTGGGTAGAAGCAAATGTAAAAAAATTCTTAGGACAAGAAGAAGTAAAAGCTGAAAAGATAATTCTAGGAATTCCATTCTATACAAGAGTTTGGAAAGAAATCAACGGAAATGTAATTTCAAGTGTTGTTAATATAGGCAATGTGAATAATCTAATACCAAGTAATGCAACAAAAACATGGGACGAAGATTTACAACAATACTATGTAGAATACAAAAAAGGTGGAGCAACATATAAAATTTGGGTTGAAGACGAAAAATCAATTGAAGCAAAACTAGACTTAGTATCAAAATACAACTTAGGTGGTGCTGCTTACTGGGAATATGACAGAGCAACAAACTCAATTTGGAATTTGATAGAAAGTAAAATTAAATAAGTAATAAATATAAAATCACTTCAATATAATATAGAACAAGCTATATATTGAGGTGATTTTTATGTTGGCATATTTGAAGTTAAAAACAAATGACGAGGAATTATATGAAACAAATTACTTAGAAGAGCTAAATCAAAAACAAACTAAATTTTCAAAATTGCAATATACAATATGCAAATATTATTATAACTTTATAGCAAAACTAAAGTATCATATGAATATAATCACAGTAAAACAAATATATGATGCATACCTATTTATACTACCATTTTCAGATTTAAGCAAAGATACAAAATTGGAAAAATGCATAAAAAAAGTAAAAATCTTAATGCAAAGATATAACATACAATCTCTGGTAGCAGAAGATAATTTAAAACAAAGTGAAAAGTTTAAGAAGATAATAGAGCCGGAGACTAAAAAAATACATATATTAGATGGTAGAGGAATAATGCCATATTTAATACAGGAAACCTTAGAGAATATTCTAAAAAGACAAGGCTCAAAAACAGAATTAGAAGATTTATATATTTGTGTAAAAGAAAACAAACCATTACACATAGAGAACATTATATATCTAATGAAATATTTTAAAAATATAAACATAGTAACACCAAACATAAAGGAATTTCAGAGAGTAGCTGATAAAATAGAAGAAAACGAGAATATAATAATTACGGTTACAAACAATAAAAAGAAAAGCTTGAAAAAAGCCAAAGTAATAGTGAACTTTGATTTACAAGAAAATGAGATAAATAAGTATATAATATATAGGGAAGCGGTTATCCTAACAATAGACGAAAAAGGCTTTTATGAAAGCAATACTTTTAATGGAATACAAATACGAAGAATAGGAATTGATGCCTCAAATGAAATTAAAGATTTCTTTGAGCAATATAATCTGCTAGACGATAACGAATTGTCTGCATTGTACGAAAGTAGAATAAATCAAAAACAAGGACTATCGCAAATAAAACAACAAATGAAAAAAGACGAAATCAAAGTAACAAAGTTGTACGGAAAAAATGGAAGTTTGTGAAAATTATATGAATTTTCTTGACAAATGGCAAAAAATCTAGTATATTAAAGAAGTCGCAACAAATTATATTTATTTATAGTTTGTTGCAATTAATTTTTTCATTGTGAAAGCAAAGGAGGAAGGACAAATGGAAGAAAACAAAGAAGTGTTATTAACACAAGAAGGATTTGACAAACTAGAACAAGAATTAGAAAATTTAAAAACAGTAAAAAGAGTAGAGATAGCTGAAAGAATTAAAGTGGCTTTAGGATTTGGAGATTTATCAGAAAATTCTGAATATGACGAAGCAAAAAATGCTCAAGCAGAAAATGAAACAAAAATTGCAGAATTAGAAAATAAAATCAGATATGCTAAAATTATAGATGAATCAGAAATAGACACAAAAACAGTTCAAGTAGGAAATACTGTTAAATTGTTAGACTTAGAATTTGATGAAGAAGTAAGCTATACTATAGTTGGATCTACAGAGGTAGATATAGCACAAAATAAAATTTCAAATGAGTCACCAATAGGCAGTGCTATTTTAGGTGCAAAAAAGAACCAAGTTGTAGAAGTTCAAGCACCAGCTGGAGTAATGCAATATAAAGTTTTATCAATAACAAAATAAGAATTAAAAAAATGTCAAAGGACTAACCTTTGGCATTTTCTATTTTTATAGCACTTTCTAAAGCTAAAGTTATCATATTATTTAAAGACTTTTCTCTCTCTTCAGAACTAATTTCTTGTTTCTTGTAATGAGAATCAACTACAGTCAATAAGCAAGAAGCCTGTCTACCTAGATAATGAGCCATATAAAATAAAGCAAAAGCTTCCATTTCAGCACCAATAATATTAAGCTCTTTAGGAAATCTTTTAATTAAATTTGGAATACTCTCTAAATAACCATCAAAACAGTCACTACATAAAGTATTTCCTTTTATATAAGGAATATTTATTTCTTTCGCAGTACTTTCTATAATCTCATTTAAAAATTCACTAGATTCAATTAAATGACAATCTTTTTCATTCCATTCATAAGCAAAATTTCCTTCAGTATAACTCTTATCAACTAATATAGTATCAAAAATATTTAAATCTTCAGAATAAGCTCCACAAGAACCAATACGAATAATATTTTCTACATCGTAAAATTTATATAACTCATAGCAGTAAATTCCCATACTTGCCATACCCATACCATGAGAAAATACAGTGATTTCTTTTCCTTTATAAGTTCCAGTATATGCAAGCATGTTTCTAACAGTATTTACTAATCTAGCATTCTCTAAAAAATTCTCTGCAATATATTTAGCACGTAAAGGGTCACCAGGCATAAGCACAGTTTTTGCAATATCTTCTTTTTTAGCATTACAATGAATAGGCATAAAAAATCCTCCTTAAAATTAATATATTAGTATTATATAAGAAAAGATATAAAAAAATCAATCAAAATTTACAAAATATCCATTGAATATTTTTTAGTATTTGGTATATAATCTATATATAAAATTTCAAAGGAGGAAAATTTATGGAGAGAAAAGTAAAAGTTGTACAATTTGGTACAGGAAAAATGGCGGTTTATACAATGCGCTATGTGTATGAAAAAGGAGCAGAAATAGTTGGAGCAATTGATGTAAACCCATCTGTTATTGGCAAAGATATAGGAGAAATTATTGGAGGAGAAAATAAAGGTGTAACTGTAACAGCTTTAGAAAATGCAGAAGAAATGTTAAAACAAGTTCAACCAGATATTGCTATAGTTACTACAATGAGCTTAATAGCAGATGTTAGAGATGCTTTAATGCTTTGTGCTAAATTAGGAATAAATGCAATTACAACATGTGAAGAAGCATTTTATCCAGAAAATTCAAACCCCGCAACTACAAAAGAATTAGACGAAATGGCAAAACAAACAGGATGTACAATTACAGGAAGTGGATATCAAGACATTTATTGGGGACAATTAATTAGTTCAATTGCAGGATCAACACATAAAATCACAAAAATAAAAGGAAGCTCAAGCTACAATGTAGAAGACTATGGAATAGCTTTAGCAAAAGCACATGGTTCAGGATTAACAATGCAAGAATTTGAAGATCAAGTAGCTTCAGTGGATAAAATTAGTGATGAAGAAAGACAAAAAGTTATTGAATCAGGAAAATATTTACCATCATATATGTGGAACGTAAATGGATGGTTGTGTTCTAAACTTGGGCTAACAGTTGAAAGACAAACGCAAAAAACAGTACCACAAACATACAAAGAAGACATATATTCTTCAACATTAGGAATGACAGTAAAAGCAGGAGACGCTACAGGAATGAGTGCAGTTGTTACAACAACAACCAAAGAAGGAATTACTATTGAATCAGAATGTATTGGAAAAGTATATTCTAACGAAGACTATGATAAAAATGAATGGACAATCTATGGAGAGCCAGACACAACAATAGTAGTTGCAAGACCTGCAACAGTAGAGCTAACATGTGCGTCAATAGTTAATCGTATTCCAGACGTTATAAATAGCACACCAGGTTATGTAACAACAGATAAGTTCGGAGAATTAAATTACAGAGTAAAACCATTAAATGAATATGTAAAATAATTTAGAAGGTGGAAAGTAAATTTCCACCTTTACTTATTGCAAAAAATGTGATAAATTATATAAGGTGATACAAATGTCAAGAAATCGTAGAAATAAGCGTAGCTCTAGAAGTATATTAGAAGTAATGAGCTCAAAAACATTCATAACTTTAACTATAATATTAGCAATAATAATAGTTATATGTTCTGTAACTATCTTTTATCGTAATAACAAAGAGAAAAAAATATTGGCAGAGCAAAGAGCTGAGTTAGAAAAAAATATTGAAGCAATATTTGAAGAAACAGAAAAGAATATAGCTAATTCTAATAATACTGTAAGAGATAGTATTATCAGAATATCAGCAGTTGGAGATATTTTATGTGAAAATAGTATACTAGAAGATGCATATGATAAAGGTACACAAAATTATGATTTTACGTCAATGTTTAAAAATATGTCTACTTTTTTTGCAGATAGTGATATCACAGTAGGAACTATGGAAACTAATTATACAGACAATAAATACTCTGGATATGGACAACGTAATAGTCCAATTTCTTTTGCAGAAGCTTTGAAAAATATAGGAATAGATTTAGTTAGTATAAGCACAAATCATAGTTTAGATTATGGAATAGAAGGCTTGCAAGAAACCAAGAGAGCACTAGAAGGAATAGGATATGATGTAGTAGGAGATAACTTAGGGGAAAGTAGAGTAAAGATAAAGACAATAAAAAATACTAAGATTGCATTTTTGTCATATACATATGGTTTTGAAAATCAAAATAGTAAAACAAAAGAGGAATTAGATAGTGCAAATATATACAATTCAGAAATTGCTAAAAAAGATTTAGAATATGCTAAAGAAAATGCAGACTATAGCATAATAATTATGCATTGGGGAGATGCATATTCAATAAAGCCTAATAAAGAACAACAAAACATAGCTAAATTTTTAGTAGAAAATGGGGCAGATATGATTTTAGGAAATCATGCATCAGCAGTTCAAAAAATGGAAGTTATGCAAAGTCCAGAAGGAAAAAATGTACTTGTTGCATATTCTTTAGGAAACTACATATCAGGTGAAACAATGGATATATCAAAAATAGAGTTAGTTCTTAATATTGAACTTAGAAAAAGCGGAGAAACAGGAGAAGTAGTACTAAGCAAAGTTGATTATACGCCAATTTATGTATTAGATAGAGGCACAAAAGCAGAAAATAGGTATGAGTTAATTGATATGAAAGGTACAGCTAAAGCATATGCAGAAGGAAATAAAAAAATAGTAAATAAAGAGACATATAATAAATTAGTAGAAGGACTAAAAAAACTAGAAGGGATAATAAAATGAAAGCAGGATTTATATCATTAGGATGTAATAAAAACTTAGTAGATACAGAAAAAACAATAGCATTATTTAAAGAACATGGATACGAAATAGTAAATAACCCAGAAGAAGCAGAAGTTATAATAATAAATACTTGTGGATTTATTGAGTCTGCAAAAGAAGAAGCAATAAATACAATACTAGAAATGGCTGAGTATAAAAAAGAAAATTGCAAATATCTAATAGCTATGGGATGCTTAGTAGAAAGATATAAAAAGGAACTTGAAAAATCTATTCCAGAAGTAGATTTATATATAAAATATAGTGAGTATAGTACATTATGGGAGCAGATAGAAAAACTATTATCTAATGGAAAAGGGAATGTAGACTTTGAAAAATTCACAGATAGAGTTATTACAACAGGCGAAAATTATGCATATATAAAAATAGCAGATGGTTGTAGCAATTGTTGCACATTCTGCGCAATTCCAAAAATTCGTGGAATGCAAAAAAGTAGAACGATGGAAAGTCTTGTAGAAGAAGCAAATAAGCTAGCAGAGCAAGGTTATGAAGAAATAATTTTAACAGCTCAAGATACTACAAGATATGGACAAGACATATATGGTGAACCAAAACTTGCTGAGCTTTTGCAGGAGATATGTAAAATAGACAAAATAAAATGGATTAGAATATTGTATTCATACCCTGAAACTATTACAGACAAGCTAATTCAGGTAATAAAAGAAAATAATAAAATATGTAATTATTTTGATATTCCAATACAACATATTTCAGACAGTGTTTTAAAAAGAATGAATAGAAAAAGCAATGGAGAAAGTATTAGAAAGCTAATACAAAAATTAAGAAAAGAAATTCCAAATGTTATCCTAAGAACAACTGTAATGGTTGGTTTTCCGGGTGAAACTGAAGAAGACTTTGAAGAACTATATAACTTTTTAAAAGAAGCTAAATTTGACAAACTTGGAGCATTTATGTATTCTAAAGAAGAAGGCACAGGAGCAGAAAAAATGCCAAATCAAATTCATCCAGCTACAAAGAAAAGTAGATATAATAAAATAATGAAATTACAACAAGAGATTTCTAGAGAGAATTTAGAAAATAAAATTGGTACAACACAAAAAGCAAGAATTGATGGAATAACCAAAAATCAAAAATACTATGTTGGCAGAACCTATATGGATGTACCAGAAATTGATGGAGTAGTATATATAAAAAATACAAAACAATTAAATTTAGGCGACTGGGTGGATTGCAAAATAAAAGAAGTAAAAGATTATGATTTAATGGGGGAAATAACTTATGAGAACAAATAAAAAAATTATACTAACAGCAATATTATTAGCAATGCTTATTGTATTATCAAGGTTTTTATCAATAAAAACACCAATTACTAAAATAAGCTTTGCATTTGTACCAACAATGTTATGCGCAATTTGGTTAGGACCAAAATGGACAATTCTATTAAATGTTTTAGGAGATGTTATAGGGGCAACTCTATTCCCATCAGGTGCATTTTTTATAGGGTACACTATTAGTACAGCAGTGTCCGCAGCAATATATGGATTTATACTATACAAAAAAGAACCAGACAGTTACAATGATAAGCAATTACTTTTAAGGCTTATAATTGCCACTGTATTAGTAGCAATAGTGGTAAATATGGGCTTAAATACTTTATGGACAAGTATAACTACAGGAAAAGCTTTTTGGGCATTACTTGTAACTAGAATTGTAAAACAACTTATTATGATTCCAATTCATGTTATAGTGATTTTTGCATTAGAAAAAGCATTAAGAAAACCATTTGATAAATATGTAAGGAGCTCAAATGATTAGACTAGAAAACGTTTCATTTAAATATAAAGAAAGCAACAAAATATTAGATAATATCAGTTTTGAAGTACATGACGGAGAGATTATTTCTATTGTAGGAAAAAATGGCTCTGGAAAATCAACTATAGGCAAACTAATAGCAGGAATTTTAAGGTTAAAAGAAGGCAATATCTTTATTGACGATTTAAATATGAAAAAACATCAAAAAGAAATTAGAGATAAAGTTGGAATAGTATTTCAAAATCCAGAAAATCAAATAATTTTCAATTCGATTGAAGACGAATTATCATTTGCATTAAAAGGCTTATCTAAACAAGAAGTAGATAAAAGAATAAATGATGCATTAGAAAAAGTAGAGATGCTAGATTTTAAAAATAAAGACTTATACAATCTATCATTAGGGCAAAAACAAAGAATTATGATAGCAGAAATACTTGCTAAAAATCCTAAATATCTTATCTTTGATGAGCCAACAACCATGATCGATAGTATAGGAAAAGAAAAAATATATAAAATTATTAAAAACTTAAAACAGCAAGGTTATACAATTATTTGTATTACAAATTTAGCAGACGAAATATTATTGGCAGATAGAACTTTAGTATTAGAACAAGGCAAAATTGCATTAGAAATAAAAAGAGAAGAATTAGTTGAAAAGGCTGAAGAACTAAGAAAATATGAAATTAAGCTTCCAACTATTTTAGAAATATTAGTAGAGCTACAAAAAAATGGAATACAGGTAAATGCTAAAGATTACACAATACCAGAACTAGTCAACTATTTAGTGACAGCTAAGGCAGGTGGTTCAAAATGAAAAATGCAATTACATTTTTAGTGTTTCTTGCATATGCCACTTTAATATTTTTTATGCCTAATAATATTTGGCTAGCAAGTTTTGCAGTAGTAAACTTGATTTTAATGATAATAATAAAAGTTAACTTTAAAAAGGCAATAATAAATCTAACAAAGTACTTACCATTTATATTATTTACTTTTATATTCAATATATTATTAGACAACTACATAAATGCAATTTGGATGGCAGCAAAATTATTACTAGTATGTAATGCAACATATATTTATTCAAGAACAATTACAGTAGCACAACTTGCTAAAACAGTAAGAACAATATGCAAACCATTAGAAGTATTTAAAATAAACACAGAAGAAATTGAAGTATTAGTAAGTATTGCACTTTCAATGATACCAGTATTAAAAAAAGAATATAGAGAAATGAAAGAGGCGTGTAAAGCTAAAAATATAAACTTTAATATAAAAAATATGAAAATCATTTTATCAAAAATACTATTATCTACAATAAAAAGAATAAACGAAATAGACGAATCATTAGTAGAAAAAGGCTATGAGTATTAAAAATATAATGACAATTTTAAAAATATGATATATAATTACAATAAATAAAAAAGTAAGGAGAAATAAAATATGGAAAGAGTAAGAGGATTTGAAGTAGCAAAAGGATTTGAACAAGCAGGAATAAATATGCCGGTGCGTAAAACAAAATATTCAGCAGGATATGATGTAGAAGCAGCAGAAGACTGTGTGGTTCCAGCATTTAAAGCAGGACAAGCACCAACTTTAGTAAAAACAGGAATAAAAGCATATATGCCAGAAGATGAATATTTAATGCTTTGCAATAGAAGCTCTAATCCAAAGAAAAAAGGATTAGTATTATCAAATGGTGTTGGAATAGTGGATGGAGATTATTATGGAAATCCAGATAATGACGGACATATAATGTTTGCATTCTTTAATGTAAAAGCAGAAGATATTGAAATAAAAAAAGGAGACTGCATAGGACAAGCAATTTTTCAAAAATTTGGAATAGTTGACAATGATAATGCAGAAGGCGCTAGATTAGGTGGATTTGGCTCTACAAGTAAATAATTATCAATAAAAATATAGAGGCAAAGAGCATAAGCTTAGTTTGACAAAGTATATAAAAATATAGTAAAATAACGAAATAATAATATTTTAGTAAGCCGACGAACGATAAAAAACTATTCGGAGGCTGAAACCTCCGGATAATTATAAAGGAGGAAATAAAAGTCTTATAATCTGTAGATATTAACCATCGTTAAAGATTTTATCTTTAACAAAGCCAACCTATTAGGTTGAGTAAAAGGAGAATGCATACAAAATGTTTAAAGAATTAAAGCGTATTGCTGTCGATGTTAACCAAATAAAGAATCAGTTAGAATTGAACAGAATACATAGAGATGCAAAGGCGAGATTTTGGCACTACGATGGAACTTGGAATTATAATAATGGATTCACTTTGGAAGAATATCAAAAAGGAGCAGAAAGAGCTAAGAAAGCAGCAGAAAAAAGCTGGAACCAATAATAAGACTTTTTAAAAGCCACGAATTTTTCGTGGCTTTTATTTTGGCTATACAACAAGGTTAAGTCACCGTGAAATGTTCATATTTGTAAAGCAAAATGCACGTATGGCAAAGCCAGGTTTCTTATTAAAAAAAGTATTTAAATCTAAAAAATACGGAAAAAATTTATACCCAAAAATAACATATAATAACCTAAAATTTGAAAAATATTTTGACTTTTACCAAATTTTGTAGTATAATATATTTGCGGTTTAAAGAAGAGCCTAAAAACCTTTCTTAAATAAAAACCAAATATTTTGCAATAGAAAGGAGAGTCTTACATGTTTAATGTAGGTGATAAAATTGTATACCCAATGCATGGAGCAGGTACAATTGATGCAATAGAAGAAAAAAATATTTTAGGAGAAAACCAATCTTATTATGTTATTAAAATGCCAGGTGAAGTTAAAGTAATGGTTCCAACAGATAGAGCAGAACAAATTGGTGTTAGAAATGTAATAGGAAAAGAAGAGGCAGAAAAAGTTATTTCAATTTTAGGAGAAGATGAAACAGAAATGTCTCAAAATTGGAATAAAAGATATAGAGATAACATGGAAAAAATGAAAAGCGGAAGCATATATGAGGTTGCAGGGGTAGTTAGAAACCTAAGCTTTAAACAAAAAGAAAAAGGACTTTCAACAGGTGAAAAGAAAATGCTTTCTAATGCAAAACAAATTTTAGTTAGTGAACTTGTATTAGCAGAACATGCTACACAAGATGAAGTTGAAGAATTAATAAATAATAAAATAGATTTATCATTTAATGAGTATAGAGCACCACAAACAAACATTGATTTAAATACAAGTGCTGTTAATAAATTTATTCCATTTGATGATACAACAGAATTGTAAAATACTAAAAAGGCGACAGAAATCGCCTTTTTTCTATTCTAAATAAATGGCAAAAACTAAAAAAATTTTAGGAAAATAAGTTTCAATATTTGTCATAAAGTAAAGAAGGATTTAAACACTTTATGTCGAATAATATAAATAGTATGTAGAAAGGTTGTCAAAAATTGGTAAGATATAGTGAAGAACTAATTGAAGAAATAAGGTCAAGCAATGATATTGTAGATGTAATATCTAAATACATAACATTAAAAAGAAGTGGGAGAAACTTTTTCGGATTATGTCCATTTCATAAAGAAAAATCTCCTTCTTTTGCTGTTTCACCAGATAAGCAAATATTTCATTGCTTTGGTTGTGGAGCAGGCGGAAATGTCATTCACTTTATATCAAAAATAGAAGGCTTAGATTTTAAAGACACTTTAGAATTACTAGCAAACAGAGTAAATATAGAATTACCAACTTTAGATAATTTAGAAGATGATAAAACAGCAAGATTAAAATCAAAAGTATATGAAATAAATAAAATTGCGGCTGAATTTTATCATGAAAATTTATATAAACCTGCATCAAAAACAGCACAAGAATATATTAAGAAAAGAAAACTTGATAATCGTACATTAAAGGCCTTTTTAATAGGATATGCAGGAAATTTTAATGAACTATATTTATTACTAAAACAAAAAGGTTACACAGAAGAAGAAATGCTAGCATCAAGCTTAGTTAAAAGAACCGAAAATGGTGGATATATGGATAGCTTCAGAAAGAGGCTAATGTTTCCTATACAAGATGTTAGAGAAAGAGTTATTGCTTTTGGTGGTAGAGTATTAGATGACAGTAAACCTAAATACATAAACTCACCAGAAAATATAGTATATAGCAAAGGCAGAAATTTATTTGGACTTAATGTAGCTAAAAAGCATGATACCAGAAAGATTATTATAGTAGAAGGCTATATGGATGCGATTTCGTTATATCAGAGAGGTATTACAAATGTTGTTGCATCACTTGGAACTGCTATGACAGATGCACAGGGACGTTTGCTTAGAAGATATAGTGAACAAGTTATTTTAGGATATGATGCAGATGGAGCTGGACAAGCAGCTATATTAAGAGGAATGGAAATTTTGCAAAACTTAGGTTGTGATATTAGAGTATTGCAAATAGAAGGAGCAAAAGATCCAGATGAATATGTATTAAAATATGGACCAGAGAGATTTCAAAAATGTGTAGACAATGCAATTTCTTTAGTAGAATTTAAAGTAAAAGTTTTATTAAAAGAATTAAACATAGAAAATACAAATGACAAAATAAAATTTTTAAATGAAATTGCTAAAATTTTAGCAAAAGTTACAAACCAAATGGAAAGAGAAATTTATGTAGATAAAATTGCTAAAGAATACAAAATCTCTAAAGAAGCTATTTATGCAGAAGTAAATAAACTTATGTATAAAGACAACCAAGGAAGCAAAAAGCTAGAAAAAAGGGTAGTTACAATGGTACCAAAAGAAGAAAAAGAAAATAGCGTTTCTGATGCAGTTCTAAAAAGAGAAAATTTAGTAATATATTTACTTATAAATGAATATTCTAAATGTTATGAAAAAATAAAAAATTTAATTACATTAAACTATATTCAAGATGATACAAACAAACAAATTCTCAAAAAAATGTATGAAGAATTTGAAAAAGGAAATAGTAATACTAGTCAATTATTAGACTGGTTTCAAGATGAAAAAGTCATTAGTCATATTACAGAAATAATGGCTGGAGATTTCGAAATAACTGATGTTAACAAGGCAATAGACGACTTGATTAGTATTTATGAAAAAGAAAAGTTGATAAATAGAAGAAATGAAATTTTGAAAAAGCTAGAAAGCGTTTCTGAAGCAGGTTCAGAAGAAGTAAAAGAATTAGAAAAGGAGCTTAACGATATTATTCTAAAACTAGCTAAAATCAAATAGGAGGTTTTATATATGAAAAAGAAGCAAGAAGATGAGCCAATAGTAGAAGCTGAAGTTGTGAAAACAGAAGCACCTAAAAAAGTAAAAAAAACTAAAACTCCAAAGGTTGAAGAAGCAGATAAAAAAGAAAAGAAAACTAAAAAAGCAACTGAAGAAGTAAAAGATATAGAGAAAAAAGTTGAGAAAGAAACTGAAAAGAAACCTAAAAAGGCTCAAAAGCTAGAAGAGAATAAAGAAGAAGTTAAGGAAGAAAGCAAACTTACAGAGGAAAATGTTGTAGAAGAAAAACCAAAAGTAAAGAAATTAGAGGAAGTTAGCAAGGAAAAAGTAGAAAACATACTAAAAAGAGCAAAAGAAAATGGAAAAATTACTTATGGTGAGCTTGCTAATGAATTAGAAAACACTAATCCAGACCAAATAGAAGAAGTATTTAATACTTTCGAAGACTTAGGTGTAGATGTTTTAAAAGATGATCTAGACACAGAACCAAATCTAGATGACTTAAGAGAAGTTGAGAACATCAAATTAGATGACATAGATTTAATAAACATGGATGGAATAAGTGTTGATGATCCTGTTAGAATGTATCTAAGAGAAATTGGAAAAATTCCTTTGTTAACATATGAACAAGAGTTAGAGTTAGCACAAAGAATCTTGGATGGAGATGAAAGTGCAAAACAAAAACTAACAGAGTCTAACTTAAGATTGGTAGTGAGTATAGCTAAAAAATATGTTGGAAGAGGAATGCTACTATTAGACTTAATTCAAGAAGGAAACATGGGCTTAATCAAAGCAGTAGAAAAGTTTGATTACACTAAAGGATACAAATTTAGTACTTATGCAACATGGTGGATTAGACAGGCGATTACGAGGGCAATTGCAGATCAAGCTAGAACTATACGTATACCAGTTCATATGGTAGAAACAATAAATAAATTGATTAGAACTTCTAGACATTTATTACAACAAAATGGTAGAGAACCAACACCGGAAGAAATTGCAGCAGAAATGGAAATTCCAGTAGAAAGAGTTGCGGAAATTCAAAAAATAGCACAAGACCCTGTGTCTTTGGAAACACCAATAGGAGAAGAGGATGATAGCCACTTAGAAGATTTTATTCAAGACGAAGATACACCAGCACCACAAGATTCAGCAGCATATACATTACTTAGAGAACAACTAGAAGAAGTAATGGAAACACTAACACCAAGAGAAGCTAAAGTGCTAAAATTAAGATTTGGGTTAGAAGATGGAAAAGCTAGAACTCTTGAAGAGGTTGGAAGAGAATTTATGGTTACTCGTGAGAGAATTAGACAAATAGAAGCAAAAGCATTAAGAAAATTAAGACACCCAAGTAGAAGTAAAAAACTAAGAGACTATATGAATTAAAAGATTATATTTAAACCAAAATCAATTAAAAAGCTGGACTTTTGCCCAGCTTTTAGCATTACTTTGGCTGAAAAGCTTGATTTTTATGGAATAATGTGGTACAATAAATATGTATTACGGAAAAATAACCTTAAAAATGGAGGTGAAAATTCTTAAAATTTTAGATTTTAAGAAGAGATTATGGGATTTATTAATGGAGTAAAAACAGTATTTAGTGATTTAAAACAATATATTAATCAAATAGATTGTCCAGATGAAGAAAATGTAATTACAGATCCTGAATTACTAGAATCTTTACAATCAATTGAACAAAGAGAAGAAGCTTTCAAAAAATCTTCTACAAGCAAAAATGGTGGAAAAGGAAATTCAGGAAAACAACAAGTTGTGGAAACTGTAGCTATTGATCCAAAAGCTGTAAAAGCAATGGCAAAAGAAGCCCAAGAAAAACAACAACCAGTTGTAGAAAAAGATGGAGAAGAAAGATAATAATGAAGAATAATGAAAAAGTTGAGGCTTTCTCAACTTTTTTAACTTATTTTATTGACAAAAATAAAAACACATATTATAATATAAATCACGTTAGCAAATAACATATGGCGAGGTAGCTCAGTTGGCTAGAGCAATCGGTTCATACCCGATAGGTCGTGAGTTCGAATCTCACCCTCGCTACCATAAACGGCTAGATATCTAGTCGTTTTTTTATTCTATTTTTCTTTCAGAACGAGAATTGCACATTTTTTCATATTCTTTGCATTTTATCTTATATTCAATCTGTTGTGTCATATATCTATAATACATATATGCCTGTTCATACTGCATACATGGGTTAAACATATTAGGATCTCCCATAATAGGGTCACAACCAATATCATAATTCATATAAGGTGGAAAATTAAAATTAGAATCATTTTTATCCATAAAACAAAACTCCCTTCAATAATCTTAAATAGGTAAATTAAATTGTAAAAATGGAACTATACATATTGCAATATATGTATAAATGGCAGAAAATATGCCTTGCAACAGCTTGCCAATGGCATATGTTTTTATAGAAAGTCCAGCTTTACTAATAATACTAAAAACTTGTAATAGTACAGAAATTCCACCAAAACCTAACAAAAAACTAGCTGATACAATATTTACTGATATTGCCTTTATGTGTGTATTTGCTACTAAACTAACACCATTTGTAAGTTCAACAATTCCGGCTAAGACAGGCTTTATTAGTTCTGTAGGAAAGCCGATAGCACAAAGTACAGGAGAGAGCATTAAAGACACACCACTCAAAATTCCACTTTGGTTTAATATAGATATAACCACAGAAAATATAACTACAAAACCACCAATCATTAAAATAGTGGATATAGAGTTTGTAATGCTTTTTCCTAACACTTCTCCAAGTGATGAAATGGATACAGATTTATTTGAATAATTGTAATGATAGTTGTTAGAAATAGTACTACTCTTATCAAAGAAACGTAAAACTATTCCTACTGTAATGCAAGCAAGCATATGAGTAACAAATAAAAGTAAGCCTATAGTGGTACTACCAAACAAAGTTATACCAACAGTACCAATAATAAATAGTGGACCAGAATTATTGGTAAAAGCAAGTAATCTCTCGGCTTCTTGTTTGGTAACAATACCTTGTTCCATAAAAATAGAAACAATTTTTGCTCCAACAGGATATCCACTAATTAGTCCCATTAGAAAAGCAAAAGCACCTTCACCGGGAACATTAAATAATGGCCTCATTATTGGATTTAGCCATTTGCCTAAATATTTTATAACACTTGTATAACTTAGTAATTCTGTGGACACAAAAAATGGAAATAAAGAAGGTACAACAGCGGTTGCCCACAAGATTAGTCCATTTTTAGTCGCTGTTAAATTAGTTTTGGAAAATAAGACTAACCCAAAACAAAACAAGCAAAAGACAATAGCTAATCCGTTTCTTTTTATAGAATATACCCAAATTTTTACTTTGCTTTTTCTTTTGTTTTCAATTGGAATAGATATTGACGACATACACGCTTTCTCCTGAAATTTAAAATATGCAATAGTTATAATATGTAATGTTAAAAGAAAGCGCCAGTCCGCGTAAGGTGGAGCGAAGCGTAACGGTTGGAGAGTTCCAACCGATAGTGTCCAAAAACAAATTTATTTGTTTTTGTGACATCCAAGGGAAGGAAGCTCGACACCAAGGACAAGCGATTTTAACATTACATATTATAAGTAAATTATTTTAATAATTATTTAGAATATCTCAATAGCGAAAGCCAATTGAAAAACACATGCTCAATCATATTAAAAGCTGTATTATTTCCTACAGATTTTTCAGCAACAATATTTACCTTTCCAATTTCGTTACCATTCAAACTGTAAGTAACATTACCTAAAACTTGACCTGCATAAACGGGTGCGTTTATACTATCTGTAAGTTGAACAGATTGAACAATATCTTTATTTTGACCTTTTTGAATTAGAACTCCACTATCATTTTCGAGTATTGCATTAACACTATTTTCAATTCCTTTGTCAACAGAGATTTCTTTTATTAAATCATTTTCATTTGCAAGCTTTTTATACTCGAAATTATTAAAACCATAATCTAGTAACTTTTGAGCCTCTGCAAAACGAATAGGGCTTGTAGGAGCTTTCATAATAACAGCAATTAAGGACAAATCATTTCTAGTTGCACTTGCAGATAAATTATATAAAGCAACAGATGTAGAACCAGTTTTCAAACCAGTTGCTCCTTTGTAATTTCTAACTAATTTATTCGTGTTTACTAAAGAAGACTTGCCATCTCTTAAACTGTCCATATAAATTGTGGTGTATTTAGTAATTGAAGGATGCTTAGTTAACAATTCTCTAGACATTAAAGCGATATCATATGCAGAAGTTACATGACCATCTTCATCAATACCATGGCAATTCTTAAAAGTTGTGTCATTCATTCCAAGTTCTTTAGCTTTTGCATTCATTTGATTAACAAAAGCCTCCTCAGAGCCAGCTAAATATTCAGCCATAGCAACAGTACAGTCATTAGCAGAAACGACACAAATTGCTTTTAGCATTTCATCAACTGTTAATTCTTCTCTAACATCTAGCCATATTTGAGAGCCACCCATACCAGCAGCTTTTTCACTGCAGGGAATTTTGTCAGTATATGAAAGTTTTCCAGAATCAATTGCTTCCATGATAAGTAAAATTGTCATTACTTTTGTCACACTTGCAGGTCTTAGTTTTTCGTGCATATTTTGGTTATATAAAACCTGCCCTGAATTTTGTTCGATTAAAACTGCACTACCAACATTTAAACTTAAACTTGTAGTAGCATTTGTTGGAATAGTCTCAGTCAAAGGTTTTGCATTGTTGGACCAAGTGTATATAGACTCACTTGCAATACAGATAGTTGGAAATAGAAAAATTGCAATAATAAAGATACAGATAATTTTAAGTAAATTACATTTATATTTCAACATAATTAACCTCCATAATATTAGTTAATAAATTGTATTTTGAAAAGGAAGGATTTATGATATATAAACTAAAAATGTTACAGTTCTATTACATTTTTTGAAATTCAAATTCTTCCATTTACTTTTTATTAGAAATATGCTATAAAATAATTGAGAGAATCTAAAGATAAGGAGAAAGAGGAATGTTAAATAGGGAGTGATACAAATGAAAACAGCAGATATCTAAAGATAAGGAGAAAGAGGAATGTTAAATAGAAGCAAAAGCGATAAGGGTGTTACACTTATAGCTTTGGTAATTACAATTGCGGTACTTTTAATACTAGCAGGTGTTTCAATAACAGCAATTACGGACGATAGTGGAATATTGAGTAGAACTAATGAGTTATCTGAGAGTGCAAATACATCTATAGAACAGAATACACAAGAATTAAATAATATGACTAATGAGTTGGATTATGTAATGAACCCATGGGTACAAAATAAAACAGAAGTGACTAAGAAATTAAAAAGTGGGACAGTAACACTAAATGTTGGAGACAACTATACATATGATTGCGGAGTTGAAGGATATACAGGTGCTTGGAAAGTATTAGGGGCTGAAAATGGTAAGCTTTTAATAATGTCAACAGTGAATGTAGGAACATTAACTTTAGAAGGGAAAAATGGATATAACAATGGAATTAGCAAATTAAGTGAAATGTGTGAACCATATGGAAGAAATGCAAGAAGTATAACAGTTGAAGATATAAATAGGGTAACAGGATATAATCCTACTAATCAAGGAGACGGGACAATTTATGGTGTTGGAGAATTTTGGGAGTATGGAAGTAAAGTGACTTACACAGCTAGTGGAAGCTCAACGACAAATGGAAATACATACACAGGAAGTATAACCTATGAACATATAGATGGAAAAAAAATAGGAGTCAATAATGTGACTTCAATAACAGTAAAGAATACATACTATTCGTATTATCCATATTTATTAACAACAAGCAATAGTACAACAGGAGAATGTAAAGGAATTCCAACAAGTTCACCAGCATATGAAATGATATTTGGAAAAGCAACAGATACAAGTGCTAGTAGTGGAAATAACTATTGGCTTGCGTCTTCATATGTTTACTCAGACAATAAGGGAGTGAGCTTTGGAATACGCAGTATATATCCTGAAGGGCGAATGGGTGGTTGCCGTTTATGGCGCTCTAATCGTGGCGTTGATAGTGATAGTTGTGGTGTTCGTGCAGTAGTTCCGATAGATTAAATATTGTCTATTTACTTTTTATTTTGAACATGATATAAAATAATTAGAAAAATCTAAAGATAAGGAGAAGTATAAATGATAAATAGAGATAAGATTAAAAATGATAATGGTGTCACACTTATAGCCTTAGTAATTACAATTGCAGTGCTATTAATATTAGCAGGTGTAACAATAGCAGAAGTATTTAGTGATGAAGGGTTATGGGATAAAAGTAATCAATTTGCAGAAAGTGCAAATGCTACAATAGAAGAAAACTCTGAACAAGTAAATAATATGATTAATGAGCTAGATGAAATAATGAATCCATGGGTACAAAATAAAACAGTAGTTACTAAAAAAATGAAAAGTGGAACTAAAACATATAATGTAGGAGATGACTATACATATGACTGTGGAGTTTCAGGATACACAGGAAAATGGAAGGTATTAGGAGCAGAAAAAGGAAAGCTTTTAATAATGTCAACAATAGATGTAGGAACCTTAACTCTATCGGGAAAAGATGGTTACAATACTGGAATAAGCAAATTGAATGCAATGTGTGCAACATATGGAAAGAATTCAAGAAGCATCACAGTGGAAGATATAAACAGAGTAACAGGATATGATCCGACAAATACAGGAACTGGAACTAAATATGAAGTTGGAAATACTTATGAATATGGAAATACTGTAACATACAAACTAAGTGGAGCAACATCTGCTAATGGGGCTACAAACACAAGCACAGGGGCTACAGCAGGTACTATAACTACATTTATATGCCCTGATGGACGAACTTTAGGACAAAACGGAGTAGATTCTATAGCGATAAAAAGTACACATTACTGGTATTACCCAGATTCTTTGACAAATACAGAAGGTACAGGAACAGTCAAGGGAATATCAAAGACTAGTGCTGCGTATAAGATGATATTTGGAGATTCAACAGCAACAGCAGCTAAAACAGGAAACAAATACTGGCTAGCATCTCATGGTAATGGTACTTATTTAGATGTTTGTTCGTTTAATACTTTTTGCGTAAGAGAAGGTGGATATGTGAGAGCATATAATACATGGAATTCAAATGAAAAATCTTATCAAGTTGCATTTGGAGTGCGTGCAGTAGTTCCAGTAGAATAAAATACAAAGGCGAGGATATATTCCTCGTCTTATTTCAATTTATTAACTTTAACCTTTATTTTTTTATCACTTAATTCTGCATAAAGCTTTATATCATAACCAGTGTTATTTTCAAACTTTAAATCTAAACCATCATAAGCAACAGTTGAGTCTTTACCCATTTTTATATAGCCAACTTCTTTTCCGTGTTCGTGCCTTTCAGTAACTTTAATACCGTCTATCTTATCTACAGCATTATATATAGTTGTACTCACTTGGCAATTTCCACCACCATATCCTTTTTTTAATTCACCATCTATAAATACTCCAGCCTTTTTATATCCTCTATCAGGAGTAGGATTTCCAGCAACTTTATTAAATGAAAATTCTTCACCATCTTTTATTATTGTACCATTTATCTCATTACAAGTAATACGTATATTTGTATCACGATTATCGTCATCATCTATTATCTTAGTTGAAAAATTAGAAATTTCTTCTTCAACAACAACAGGTTCTTTTGAAATATCATTATTTAAACCAGTGCTATTTTCCACTTCAGTACTTAATCTATTTGCATTGTGGTCAATTTCATCATTAAAATTAAATTTATTAAAATAGAAATATGCTATTAATACTATAAAAGCAATTAAAATTATTATAGGTAAAATATATTTTTTCATAACTACTCCATAAAATTAAACTTTCATTTGTTATTATGGCAAATTTTCATAAAAATATGCAATAAAATAAGCTTTTTTATTGAGAAAAAAATTATTTTGTGATATAGTATGGAGAGAAAAAATAATTTAAACAATAGGAGTAAAAATGAGTACTTTAGTGCAAATTATAAAAGAACATATAAGTTATAAAAATCAAATATTTAAACTTGCAAAAGCAGATTTAGTTAAAACATATAGAGGTGCGGCTTTAGGTTGGATGTGGGCTATTATCAAACCAGCAGTAACTATATTTGTTTATTGGTTTGCTTTTACAATTGGATTGAGAGCAGGAAAATCGGTTAATGGATTCCCATACTTTTTGTGGATAATAGCAGGTGTTGTTCCATGGTTTTATATTAGTGAAATGATTACAGGTGGAACAGAATGTATTAGAAAGTATAGTTATTTAGTAACTAAAATGAAATTCCCAGTTGCAACAATACCAACATTTATAAACATATCGAAATTTTCGATTCATGTGTTATTAATTGCAATAGTAATTATAATATTTATGGTATTGGGATATATGCCAGATATATATTTACTACAATTACCAGTATATATGTTATTAGCATTTTTATTTTTGAACTTTTGGGGACTATTTTCTTCACTATTAGGAGTAATTAGTAAGGATTACAGTAATTTAGTAAAATCTTTTATAACAGCTTTATTCTGGCTATCAGGAATTATGTGGAACCCAGATACTATTGGAAATGAACTTGTAAGAAAACTTTTAAATTTAAACCCGGTAACATTTTTAGTAAGTGGATTTAGAAATTGTTTTATAAATAAAATATGGTTTTGGGAACAACCCAAAAGACTTATATATTTCCTAATAATAACAGCTATTTTGCTAATTTTAGCAATTGCAACATACAAAAAATTGAGAAAAGATATACCGGATGTATTATAAACTAGGAGGAAACGATGGACGATACAGTAATTGAATTCAAAAATGTTACTAAAATATATAAATTGTATAAAAGTGACAAACAAAGACTAAAAGCAATTATTTGGAAAAAAACACCATATAAAGAAAAAAGAGCAGTAAACAATGTATCATTTAAAATTCAAAGAGGAGACTCAGTCGCACTTTTTGGTAGAAACGGTGCAGGAAAATCAACTATATTAAAAATGATTACAGAAGTAGCATTTCCAACTACAGGAGAAATAAAGGTAAATGGAAGAGTAAGTGCACTTCTAGAACTAACATCAGGGTTTGATCCAGAATTTACAGGAAGGGAAAATATATATTTAAAAGGTCAATTATTAGGCTTAGATACCGAAGAAATAAAAGAGCTGGAGCCTGTTATTATAGAATTTGCACAATTAGGCGATTATATAGATCAACCTGTAAGAACGTATTCAAGTGGTATGAAAGCTAGATTAGGATTTTCAATAAATGTTAATATAAGACCAGAAATATTAATTGTAGACGAAGCGCTAAGCGTTGGTGATGAGGCTTTTAAAAATAAATGTATAAAAAAAGTAAATGAAATTATAAAAAATGAAAATGTTACATTGCTATTTGTAACACATGCTACAGGGGTAGCAAAAGAGTTCTGCAAAAGAGGAATGGTAATGGAAAGTGGTGTAATTACATTTGATGGAAATATAGCAGAAGCAATAGAAAAATATAATAGTTCAATAAAATAATATAAGGAGGAATTTAAAATGAATTTTGGAGGAATATTAGCAGGTGGAAGTGGAACAAGAATGGGAAAAACAGATTTACCAAAACAATTTTTATCATTAGGACAAAAACCAATTATTATTCATACAATTGAACAATTCTTGATTTCAACAAATATTGACGAAATAGTGGTAGCTGTACCACAAAACTGGATTAGTTATACAGAAGATATAATTAATAGATATTGTAAAGACAAAAAAATCCATGTTATTCAAGGTGGAGCTACTAGAAATGAAACAATAATGAATGTATGTAACTATATACAAAACATTAGTCCAAACGAAGAAAATATTGTTGTTACACATGATGCGGTAAGACCTTTTATAACACAAAGAATCATAAAAGAAAATATAGAAATGTGTAAAGAGTATGGTGCTGCAGATACTGTTATACCAGCAACAGATACAATAGTACATGCTAAATATGGACAATTTATTTCGGATATTCCTGTTAGAAGTGAAATGTACCAAGGACAAACTCCACAAACATTTAAAGTAAATGAATTTATAAATGTATATAATAGTTTGTCAGAAGGTGAAAAAACAATACTAACAGATGCAACAAAAGTATATGTAATAAGAGAGAAAAAAGTTGCTTTAGTAGAGGGAGAATCATATAACATAAAAATAACTACTAAATATGACTTGAAAATGGCAAATTTAATGATTAATAATATGAATGAGGAATAATTGAGATATGATAAATGAAGTTATAAAATTAGTAACCCCTAAAAATATAGAAATTTCTTTTCAAGAAGAAAATTATAATGATAATATGGTTGTAGTTAGACCAACATATCTATCAATATGTGCAGCAGACCAAAGATATTATCAAGGAAAGAGAAAAAAGGAAGTCTTAGATAAAAAGTTACCTTTAACTTTGATTCACGAGGGAGTAGGAAGAGTAATATATGACGCCAAAGGCGAATTTAAGAAAAATGAAAAGGTAGTTATGATACCTAATACACCAACTGAACAAGATGATATAATAAAAGAAAACTATCTGAGAAGCTCTAAATTTCGTTCAAGTTCAGCAGATGGCTTTATGCAAAGTGTAGTATATATGGATAGAGGAAGAATAATACCTATTCGTGATATAGATGAAGAGGTAGGAGCATTTATAGAACTTTCAAGTGTTGCAGTTAACGCTATAGAAAACTTTATAAAGAAAAGTCATAAAAGAAAAAATGTTATAGGTGTTTGGGGATGTGGAAATATGGGATACATCACAACATTGCTCTTAAAAAGTTATTTTCCTGATAGTAAAATAGTAGTAGTAGGAACAAGAATGGAAAAACTAAATTATTTTTCTTTTGCTGATGAGGTTAAACTAATTACGGAATTGGAACCAGACTTTATGGTGGACCATGCGTTTGAATGCGTTGGTGGAATAAAATCTGAAGATGCAATAGAACAAATAATTGACCATATTAATCCAGAAGGATGTATTTCACTAATGGGAGTTTCAGAAGAACCTGTGGATGTCAACACGAGAATGGTGTTAGAGAAGGGGTTAACTCTATTAGGAAATAGTAGAAGTGGATATGAGGATTTTGAAAAAGCAGTGGAATTAGAACAAGATAAACAAACACAAGCATACTTAAAAAATATAATATCAGAACAGATTGAGATAAATTGTTTAAATGACATTAATGAGGCTTTTGACAGAGACTTAAATAATGACTTTAAAACTGTAATGAAATGGAATTTATAATATGAAGAAATTTGCAAAAAAGATTAAAATAATAATAACACAAGCATGTATAATTATCTTAAATAGAATATTTACTATAACTATACCACTTCAAGAAAATAGGGTATTGTTTATATCTGATAATAGAAAAGAATTAGGCGGAAATTTAAAATATATGTATGACTTCTTACCTGAAAAATACGAAAAAGTAGTATCAATAAAAGTAGATAGAAGAGAAAAATTAGGGATAAAGCATTTTATAGAAAGAGTAAAGTACTTGTCTACGTCAAAATATATTTTATTAGAAGATTTGGTTCAAGCTACTTCACATATAAAAGTAAGAAAAGGACAAGAAGTAGTTCAATTATGGCATGGCCCAGGAGCGTTTAAAAAGTTTGGATATAGTAGAGAAACTACTGACCTAGGAAAAGGACATATTCACAAAGGTTATAAAAGGTATACAAAAGCTATAGTTAGTGGAAGTAAAATAAGAAATTGCTATGCAGACGCATTTGGAATGAATTTAGATAAAGTGCAAGCCACAGGTTTTCCAAGAACAGATTTATTTTTTGATGAGCAAAGCAAAAAACAAAAAATAGATGAAGTATATAAAAAATATCCATTTATAAAAGGTAAAAAAGTAATTTTATTTGCTCCAACATATAGAGGAACTCAATTTAGAGATGCTCATTATGATATAGCTAAATTGGACTTAGAAAAGATTTATAACGAATTATCAAAGCAAAATTATATTTTTATTTTCAAATGGCATCCATTTTTAGCTAACAACATTAGAATGAAACTAAAAAGTGGATATGATCAATATAAAGAACATTCAAATTTCTACTATGATTTATCAGCAGAAGGAGATATAAATGACTTGTTATTAGTGACAGATATATTGATTACAGATTATTCATCAGTTATATTTGATTATTTCTTTACTAATAAGCCAATTATATACTTCACATATGATTTAAAAGATTATGAAAATGATAGAGGCATGTATTTTCCATTTCAAGATTATGTATATGGAGAAGTTACTATAACAAATGATGAATTGATAGAGGCAATAAAAAAAGGAAGTCTTGAAGAAGAAAAAAGAACAAAATTTAAACAAAAATTTTTGGATGCATGTGATGGTAAATCTACTGCCAAAACATACAAATGGATTTTTGAAAACAAGCTAGATTAGAAGGGAACACATGAATGAAAATAATACTAATAAAAATAGGAATTTTTATCTTAAACATAATATATTTTTTTATAAAATTGTTTCCTATAAATAAAAATAAGGTAACTTTTATTAGTAGGCAAAGTAATGAAGTATCATTAGATTTTACAATGATAGCAAAAGAACTAAAACAACAAAATGAAAATATAAAAATCGTTTTTCTATGCAAAAAACTAGGAACTAGTTTTAGTGAAAAAGTAAAGTATTGTTTTCATATGGTAAAGCAGATGTATAATATTGCAACATCAAAGGTGGTAATATTAGACAGTTATTGTATACCAGTTTGTGTATTGAAACAAAAGAAAAAATTAGTAGTAATACAAATTTGGCATGCACTTGGCTCACTTAAAAAATTTGGTTACTCAAGTTTAGATAAGAAAGATGGAAGAAATAGCAAATTAGCAAAAGCAATGAAAATGCACAGAAATTATACATATATTTTAACATCAAGTAATCTGTCTAAGAAGTTCTTTAAAGAGGCGTTTAACGCTAGAGATGAACAAATGCTAGTAATGAATTTGCCTAGAGTAGACTTTCTAAAATCTGAAAAAGAGCAAGAAAAAATGAGAATAAGATTTGTAGGAGTTTACCCAGAAACTAATAACAAAAAACAAAATATTTTATATTGTCCAACAAATAGAAAAGGACAAAAAATACCAATAGAAAATATAGTAAAAGATATTCCACTTGATAAATATAACTTTATTGCTAAGTTACATGACGGAACAGAAGTAATATATGTAAAAGGCAAAAAAATAGAGAAGACTTCAAACTTTACAGGTATGGAACTTTTACATGTTGCAGACTATATTATTACAGATTACTCGGCAATTGTATATGAAGCAGCAATTACACAAAAACCAATATATTTTTACACATATGATTATGAGGAATACCAAATAAATCGTGGAACATATATTGATTATATGAGTGAAATGCCGGGACCAATATGCAAAGATTTTAAAGAAATCATGAAAATGATTGAAGAAAATAAATATGATAAAGAAAAAGAAAAAAACTTCTGCCAAAAATATGTAAAAAATATAGAAAAAAATGCAACTAAAAAATTAGCAGAGTTAGTGTTAAATAATATGAAAGACTAAAAGGAGTAGATTTATGAAAGAGTATATGGTATCAGTTATTGTACCAGTTTACAACAATGAAAAATATATACCAGAATGTATACAATCTATAGAAAAGCAAACATATGACATTAATAAAATACAAATTGTTTTGATAAATGATGGATCTAAAGATAATAGCTTAAAAGTATGCAAAGAACTAGAAAAAGAAAACAACAATATTATTGTCATTTCTCAAGAAAATTCTGGTGTATCAGTAGCAAGAAATGAAGGCATGAAAAAGGCTGAAGGCAAATATATACTATTTTTAGATTCTGATGATATGTTAGAAAAACATAGCATAGAGCGACTAGTTGACTTTTTTGAAAAAAATAATGACAAAATAGACCTTGTAACATATCCAATGGAAATTTACACAAATGAAAAGGCAAGAGCTACAAGCCATTATCGTTATAGGTTCTATACAGAGGGAACAGGAATATATGATTTAGAAGAATCACCATATTTGGGACAATCTACTATTAATGTAATGATAAAAAATGAAAGGCAAAATCAAACTCTATTTGATAAAAATATGAATTACTCAGAAGACGAAGCTTTTAACACAAAAGTATTAATGAAAAAGAAAAAGATAGGATTTTGCAAAGAAGCAACTTATATTTATAGAAAAAATGTAGGATCAGTTACTAAAAACAAATCAAATCCTTATTACACATTTGAAAGTTTAACAAAATACAATGAAGATTTAATAGAAAATTACAAAGATGAAAAAGGAAGAATACCTAAGTATATTCAAGCAATTATATTAAACAATTTAAGATGGAGAATAAAAACAGACGAAATCTTTCCATATCATTATGAGGAAAATGAATTTAACAATGCAATTTCTAGAATAAAAAATATTTTATCATATATAGAAAATGGTACAATATTAAATATGCCAAATATGCCAATTTACCATAAGTTTTACATATTCAACCTTAAAGAATTAAACATGAAGCCATATTATGGTGATAATTCATTTGCTATTATGAGTGGTAATGAAGTTATATTCAGCAGTGAAACAATTGAAATATCTTTTATAAGACTAAAAATAAAAGATTCAAAAAAAATATATATATTAGGATGTGTAAAATCTCCTATATGTGAATTTACAAAACCAAAAGTATTTTTAAAATATAAGTTAGATGACAATGATATTATTATAAAAGAAATGAAGCTTGAAGAAGCAGGACTTTCACATTATCAATCAACAATAAAAACAAATACATTTTATAAATTTGAATGTGAGTTAAATATAGAGGACATACAAAAATTTGAATTCTATAGCACTATAGGAAATACTAAAATGACATCTGAATATAGATTTGGTGGACGAGTTGTATTTAATGATTCACTAGAAAGATATAAATTTTTAACTAAAAACAAAAAATATATTTTAGAATATAATCGAGAAATAAATGCATTTACTGTAAATAAAACTACAAAAGAAAAAATAAAACAGTTAAACAAAGAAAATAAGCTTATATATGAAAAGCTTGACCCACATATAAATATGTATAGATGGTTAGCCAAAAAAGTACATAAAAAAAATATTTGGCTATATTATGATTCGGCAAATGTATATGATAATGGATATTATCAATTCCTACATGACTTAGAAAAAAAAGATGGGATAAACAGATACTATATTTATGACAAAATGAATGAAAAATTGAAAGAAAAATTTACGCCAAAACAAAGAAGACATTTATTAAAATATGGTTCATTAAAACATAGATTGTACTTTTTGAACTCAGATAAAATTATATCGTCTGATATATCACTAAGTGTTTATTGTCCATTTAGAAAGAGTATAAAGTGGTATAGAGACATTATAAATTATGAATTGATTTATTTACAACATGGAATTTTATATGCTAACTTATTACAAATGTATGGTAAAGAATTTAATGAAATAGACAAAATTGTAATTTCATCCGAGTTTGAAAAGAAAAATCTAGTAGAAAATTATAAATATAATGAAGAAGACCTGATATGTGCTGGAATGCCACGATTTGATATAGATAATTCAAATAAATTTGAAAAAAGTGAAGAAAGAAAAATTATTTATGCACCTTCTTGGAGAAAGTACTTAGTTGGGGAATTATTAAAGAGAAATAGAAAAGCAAATTTGACTGAGATGGAAAAATCAGATTTTTATAAAAAGAATGTAGAAGTGCTAACCTCAGAAAGATTAAAAAAATTATTAAAACAATATAATGTTAAATTTGAGTTTAAATTACATCCGAATTTTAACTGTTATAAAAAAATGTTTGAGGAAAAATGCAGTGAAAATATATGTATGGGAAATGCAGAAATTAGTCCAAGCAACTATAGAATGTTAATTACAGACTATTCATCATTTCAATTTGACTTTATAAAACACCAAATCCCTATAGTATATTTTGTGCCAGACCTAAAAGAGTTTAATGCAGGACTTCACACTTATAGAAAACTAGATTTACCACTTGAAAAAGCGTTTGGAGATGTGGTATATACTTCAGAAGAACTAATTGATAAAATAGAATATTACCTAAAAAACAATTTTGAGGTAGAAGAAAAATATAAAAAGAGAATGAACAATTTCTTTTTTAGAACAGAAAATTGCAGAGAAAAAATATATAATGCAATAAGGTAGGAGGAAAATAAAATGACAGTTTTTGAAGATTTAAAATGGAGAGGGCTTATAAAAGATATATCAAGCCCAGAATTAGAAGAAAAATTAAATAAAGGTGGAATGTCTTTCTACATAGGAACAGACCCAACAGCAGATAGCTTACATGTTGGACATTTATCAAGTTTCTTAATTTCAAAGAGATTAAAAGATGCAGGACATCATCCATACTTATTAGTAGGCGGAGGAACAGGATTAATAGGAGACCCAAGACCTACAAAAGAAAGAGCAATGATTTCAAAAGAAGCAGTAAACAAAAACTTTGAAGGAATTAAAAATCAAGTACAAAGATTATTTGGATTTGATGTTGTAAATAATTATGATTGGATTAAAGACATAAATACATTAGACTTCCTAAGAGATTACGGTAAATTCTTTAATGTCAATTACATGTTAGATAAAGACATAGTAAGAAGAAGACTAGATGCAGGTATTACATACACAGAATTCTCATACATGATACTACAAGCTCTTGATTTCAAATACTTACATGAGCATAACAATGTAGATTTACAATGTGCTGGTTCAGACCAATGGGGAAATATCACAGCTGGTATAGATTTAATAAGAAAATCTACTGGTGACGAAGTATATGGATTTACAATGCCACTTGTAACAGATTCACAAGGTAATAAATTTGGAAAGAGTGAAGGAAATGCTTTATGGCTAGATAAAGAAAAAACTTCAAGCTATGAATTATATCAATTCTTTGTAAATGTTGAAGATGTAATGGTTATAGACTACCTAAAAATCTACACATTCTTATCAAGAGAAGAAATTGAAGAATTGGACAGAAAAAATAAAGAACATCCAGAATTAAGAGAAGCACACAAAGCTTTAGCAAGAGAGATAATCACTTTCTTACATGGAAAAGAAGAATATGAAAAGGCAGTAAATTTAGCAGATCACTTATTTAACAATAAATTCAATGACCTATCTAAAAGAGATATTGAAGAGTTATTTAAAGGACAAGAAGTCAAAGAAGTTGAACTAAATACAAATATTGTTGACTTTGCTGTAAATATGGGAATAGCATCAAGCAAGAGAGAAGCAAGAGAATTTATTTCATCAGGTGCAATTTCTATAAATGGAGAAAAAGTAACAGACCTAGAAAAAACAATTGATCAAAATATGTTTATAGAAAATACATACATTGTTGTAAAAAGAGGAAAGAAAAATTACTACATTGGAAAAGCAAAATAAGTTTAAGGAGAAAAATTATGGAATGGATGAATAGTAATTTAAAAGAAATTGAGCCAACTAATATATCAAACCAAGAACAAAAAGAAAAAATAGCAAAAGAAATAGCTCAAAAAGTTAAAGATGGAGATGTAATAGGTTTTGGCTCAGGTTCTACATCATATTTAGCTATTAAAGAAATAGCTAAAAGAATTGAAGAAGAGGAATTGCATATTACTGCAATCCCTACTTCTTATGAAATAAAAGCATTATGCCATAGTTTAAATATTCCAACAGTTAGTATATTAGAAAAACGACCAGACTGGGCTTTTGATGGAGCAGATGAGGTTGACAAAAACAACAATTGGATTATAAAAGGTAGAGGAGCAGCTTTATTCAAAGAAAAACTAAATATGGTAAATGCAGGAATTACATATATTTTAGTTGATGATTCAAAATTAGTGGATGAATTAAATAAAGTAATGCCAATTCCAATTGAAGTTTATCCAGAAGCAGTTAGCAGTGTAAGAGAAGCATTACTAGACTTAGGAGCAACAGAGGCTGTATTAAGAAAAGCCGAAAAAAAAGACGGCCCAGTGTTTACAGAAAATAATAATGTTATATTAGATACAAAATTTGTAGAGATATATGATGCACTAGAAGAAGATATAAAATCTATTACTGGTGTTATAGAAAGTGGATTATTTATGGAATATCCAATAGAAGTAATACACTAAGCAAAAGGAGGACAAGCTATGTGGGGAGATATAGCAATTGCATTTTTGCTAGCGTTTATTACTGCATTTGTGTTAACACCATACACTATGAGACTAGCGAAAAAAGTTGGAGCAATAGATGTACCAAATGATAGAAGAGTAAATAAAAAGCCAATGCCAAGACTACGGAGGGATAGCAGTTATTTGTGGATTTATAGTATCTACAATATACTTGTTAATTGTAATGAGTTTAGAAGGCTCAATAAATATATTTGATGCAGATAATAATTATTGGCTAAAACTGGTAGGCTTTTTAATAGGAATTATAGTATTAGGAGTAACCTGCTTTATAGACGATTCAAAAGGAATACCAAGCTGGGTTAAGCTAATTGCACAAGTTGGAGCAGCTATAATTGTAGCTGTATGTGGAATAAGAATAGAAAATATTAACTTACCTTTTATAGACAACAAAATATTTTTCTATGAGTGGTTTTCATATATTATTACAGTTGGATGGATTGTAGGAATAACAAATGCTATAAACTTAATAGATGGGTTAGATGGACTGTCATCAGGAATAACACTAATTTCATGTGTTTCATTGCTAATAATCTTTTTACTAACACCATCATCACCATTAATATCAATACTATTAATAACAGCGTTAGCAGGTTCAATAGTGGGATTTTTACCATTTAACTTTAGTCCTGCTAAAACATTTATAGGAGATGTAGGCTCAAACTTTTTAGGATTTTCACTTGCAGTAATATCAATACTAGGAGTTGCTAAAACCTATACAGCATTAGTACTTATAGCACCAATTATAGTATTAGGACTTCCAATATTTGATACAATTTTTGCAATAATAAGAAGAATTATAAAAGGTAAATCAATAAAAGCTGTATTCAAAGCAGATAAAGGACATTTACACCATAGACTAATGAAAAGAGGATACACTCAAAAACAAGCTGTTCTAATTTTATATGGACTTACAGCAACACTAGGAATGTTTGCAATTATACTATTAGAAAGTGGAATTTGGAAAGCATTATCATTTGCACTTTTAGTAATTGCAATTATAGCAATTGGATATAAAGATATTTTTAGAGTAAAACAGGATGATATTGAAACAATAGATGAGACACATATTAGAACAGATAAGTAAAGATCTAATTTAACAATATTAAAACAAGACTCTTTAGTATAAATGTAACAATATTAAAATCGCTTGTCCTTGGTGTCGAGCTTCCTTCCCTTGGATGTCACAAAAACAAATGAATTTGTTTTTGGACACTATCGGGTGGAACTCTCCAACCGTTACGCTTCGCTCCACCTTACGCGGACTGCGCTTTCTTTTAATATTGTTACATTTAAAGCACAGTAATTTTTAATATTGTATAAATAAAAAACTAAAAAGGAGAGCAAGATGGAAGATGAAAGACTAATAAGTCCGGAATTAGAAGATATACAAGAAGAAAGAGTAGAAAACTCTTTAAGACCAAAAACTTTAGACGAATACATTGGACAAGACAAAGTAAAAAACAATATGAAAATATACATAGAGGCTGCCAAGAAAAGAGGTGAGCCTCTTGATCACGTTTTATTATATGGACCTCCAGGCTTAGGAAAAACAACGCTTGCAAACATAATATCAAACGAAATGAACTCAAATATAAAAATAACATCTGGCCCAGCAATAGAAAAGCCAGGAGATTTAGCAGCACTATTAACAAACCTTTCAGAATTTGATGTTTTATTTATAGACGAAATTCATAGATTAAACAAGAGTGTAGAAGAAATACTATACCCAGCATTAGAAGACTACACATTAGACATTATGATAGGAAAAGGTCCAAGTGCTAGGTCTATTAGACTCGACTTACCAAAGTTCACACTAATAGGTGCAACCACTAGAGCAGGAGCACTAGCAACACCACTAAGAGACAGATTTGGAATTATACACCATTTAGAATTGTACGAAACAAAAGACCTAACAACAATAGTAAAAAGGTCAGCAAGTATACTAGACTTACAAATAGATGAAGAAGCTGCAATAGAAATTGCTAGACGTTCGAGAGGAACACCAAGAATTGCAAACAGACTATTAAGAAGAGTAAGAGATTATGCTGCAGTATTAGGTGATGGAAATATAACATTAAAAATAGCAAAAACAGCACTTGGAAAACTAGAAATAGACGAAATGGGCTTAGATGATATAGATAGAAAAATATTAGAAACAATGATTATAAAATACAATGGAAGAGCAATAGGAATTGACACAATTGCAACAACAATTGGAGAAGAGCCAGAGACAGTAGAAGATGTGTATGAACCATATTTAATACAAATAGGTTTTATAGCAAGAACTGCAAGGGGCAGAATACCAATGCCTTCAGCATATAAGCACATAGGAGTACCATATGAAGAAAAGTGATATTTTATTATTAGTAATCGTAATAAATTTACTAATATTTTCTATAGCAAATATATTTTTCAACATAAAATATGAACAAGTAGATGATTTCATAATCTACAATTTATATTCAGGATTGGATGGAACATATAATTTTCACGGAGTATACATACACCCAATACTTTGTATATTAATAGGTCTATTTTTTAGAATAGCGCCACAAATAAATTGGCATACCATATTTTTATTATTAATGCAATTTATATGTTTTACAACAATTGGATATATAATTTTGCAAAAGCACAAAACACCATTATCAATATTAATATACACTATATTTGCAAGTATATTTTATACAGCACTTTTATTATTAATTCAATACACTTCTGTTGCAGCTTTACTAATTTTAACGGCATTTTTTATAACAATAGATAATATTGAAAACAAAAATAAAAAATGGACTATTTTAGCAGGGGTTTTATATGCAATAGGAATAATGACGAGAATGCAGTCACTCTTAATAATAGTGCCATTTATGGGAATATATTTATTGTATTATTTAGTAAAATACAAATTACAGGGGCAAACTGTTAACTTAATAAAGCAGTATGCAATATATATAATAATAACAATAATTGTATATGTCTCAAATATGGTAATATACTCTGTTGAACCATATAAACAATATATGAAATACAACGATTTAAGAGCACAACTACATGATTTATCATATACAAGTTATAATAATAACAAAGAGATATTTGATAAAATCGGCTGGAGCAAAAATGACCATTATTTATTTTATACATTTAATACAGGAGATGAAAATGTATATAACAAACAAAATTTACAGAAAATTATAGATTATAAAAAACAACAAGGAAACTATTATAATTTAAACTTAGAATTAGACAAAATAGCTACAAATTTTAAAGATAATTTAGTCAATACAAACACATTTATAGCAATAATGTTCTTTAGTATTATAATAATTAGTATATTAAATTCAAAAAATAGAAATTTAAATATATTAATAGCCTTAACTACTATGGCAGTTCATATTTTGTTTATAGTATTAAACAGAAGTATGCTAAGAGTTGTAATCCCAGAATACATACTAGGAACTGCTTTGATAATATATAACTTGAATTTAGAAGAAACTAAAAAATATAGTTTGAAAATAATAGCAGTAACTACAATATTAATATCAATAATAGGTGTTAATATTTCAGGGACAAAATATAACTATGGATATAACTTAAATTATTATTCAAATTATAAACAATTAATTGACTATACAAATTCGCATAAAGAGAACGTATATCTATACACAGTTCCAGCTCTACAATATAGATATTATGTATATTCAGTATATGAAATGCCACCTAAATCAGCATTTTCAAATTTAAGAGTAATGGGTGGATGGGATATGTATACTCAAAATTATTATGATTTTAAAGCAAGATATAATTTGGATGGTACATTTTTAGATTTACTGAAAGAAAACGTATATTTAATAGATGGAGATGTAACTTGGTCTGGTAGAAAATACAGTAATTACATAGATAAGATAGTATTATTTATAAAAGAACATTATAATATTGATGTAAAATATGAAAGAGTAAATACTTTCGATAATTTATATATATATAAACTGGAAAGGATATAGTAAATGAAACTTTTAATGCACACTTGCTGTGCACCATGTAGTGTATATTGTATAGACAGTTTAAGAAGTGAAGGGATAGAACCAACAGTATATTGGTATAACCCAAACATACATCCATATATGGAATATAAAGCAAGAAGAGACTGTTTAAAAGAATACACACAAAGCATAGGAGTACAAGCAATATTTGAAGAAGAATATGGATTAGATGAATTTTGCAAAAATGTAATTAGAAATTTAAAAACAAGATGTACAGACTATTGTTATAGAGTTAGACTAGAACAAACAGCTAAATATGCAAAAGAGCACGGATTTGACACAATTACGACTACGTTATTTGTAAGTCCATATCAAAAACATGAAGAACTAAAGCAAATAGCAGAAGAAATTGCTAAAAAATATGAATTAAACTTTTTATATAGAGACTTTAGAGTAGGATTTAGAGAAGGACAAGCCAAAGCACGAGAACTAGGACTATACATGCAAAAATACTGCGGCTGCATATTTTCAGAGGAAGACAGATATGCAAAGCAAATTGAGAAAGACAAAGAGATATCGTAGCGGAGTACAGTGTGCTCCATTATCTGAAAAATAATTAGTAAGTTATAAGGAGATGATTATATGGATATATGGGAAGAAATATTGACTGATTATGAAACAAGAACAACTATTAAATTATCAGAAGTATTACCTAATTGGTGGGGAGATAAGAGATATAATACCAATTAGTGGTAATTAATATTTTGGTAGAGGAAGATGAATACAGAAAGCAAGAAGTAAAATAGCATAAAAAACGGCAGAGAAAATTTTTCTCTGCCGTTTATAAAAGGATTATTTCTTCTGGAAGTTTCGGTCAATAATGTCGATGAGCTTCCCAAACTCATCTTCATTATCCAAAACGAATTGTGGGTCAACCTGAATTTCACGCAGTCCTCCAACTGCCACAAGGAATCCTTTGAACAGTTCATAATTCTTTATGAACTCAACGACTCCATCGGTTGAAAAGTCCAATGCTCCTTTGTTGAGTGAAAAGCGATTGAAAGAGGAAACTTCGATCGAAGCTTCTTCAAAATTGGAAGCTTCAGTGTTTTCTGATTCAGAAAATTTAGAAGTTTCTTCTGCAACTTCGAGAGTTTCAGATTGGACATTTTCTTCCAAATAAGGAAGAAGAGGAAGAAAAGTGAAATAGGCATAGTTTGTGAAAAGAAATTCTGCCAAACAATAAGCCTGATAACTAAATTCTACGAATTTAGTAGCTTCCTCATAAGAGTATCCAATTTCACGGATGCCTCCAAAAGCATGGTTGGGCATGGTGCTTTGCAGCAGGAAAATAACTCTCTTAACTTCGTTAGAATTATGAGAATCAAGGTACTTGACAATTGACTGAAGCAAGCTGCTTGCCATGTCAAAATTTCCGGATTCCCAGACCTCTACGAAACTTTTGCAGGTATTTTCGAAGATCTCTCCATTAGAAAATAACTTCTTAGTGGAGTTGATTTGAGAACGAATTTCGTTCCAAATCATTTTTGCTTGCTCTTGTGTCAGCTCAGCCCATTCAAGGTGAGTTTCCTGTGCCAAGTAATCTTCACTGGCGCCTGCTTTCATCAAAAATTTGAATATATCCAAGATGGAGGAACTGTTCAAATTTTCAATGGTTTGAATTACATTTTGTTGAATCTGCAAGCTGGGGAAATGCTTTATAAACTTAGTCCGAAGCTTTACAGAGCTTCCAGAAATTGCGCTGTGACCGTTTTCAATTTTAATGCTATACATAAGATGATAGGCCTCCTTTTATTATTTTTTAAATGTGCGATATAAATATTATACCACAGAAAACAAGATTATGTCAACAAACATACAAATTCGTGAATTTTATTAAACTATATTGAAAATCAGAGAAAAGTATAATATAATTCAAATAATTTAAATAACTTAAATAGAATGATTGGAGGCATAACTATGCGGCAATTAAAGCCTTTTATGGTTGAGTTTTCTGGTACTCCAGAAGCAGGAAAAAGCACTGCAATAGCATTGGTGGTGAAAATGCTCGAAGATAAAGGGTATAGAACTATGATTCTTAAAGAATCAGCAGAAGTTTTACCAAATGAGTTGGAAAAAGGAACATTTGAAGGAAATTTGTGGATGCATTTGATAACACAGGCAGGCATTTTAAAAGCTGAACATGCTGATGTTGACATTGTACTCATTGATAGAGGCATTGTTGATAGCAAATTTTATGCATGGAAGTATTTTAAAGAGAAGAAATGTTCAGCAGAGCAATTTAATGAATTTCAAAGAACATGTTTGAATAGAATGACTCCAGACTTGTTCTTGGGAATATTTGTATCACCAGAAACTGCTATCAAACGTAGAGGAGGAGAAGGTAGGCTAGTAACTCGAAAATATTTAGAAGATTACAATCGATTGTTTATGGAATTTTGGGTAACAATACCAACAAAAAAGAAAACAATAAAATCGGATGAACTTGCTGCTTTGGAATTGAGCAATATAATCTTTGACAATATTTTGAGTGAAATATCATAAGAAGCTAATAGCACAAGGGCAAATTGCCTTTTGTGCTAATTTAATAATATAGGAGACAATAAATGAATAAATTTTTAGAAAAAATAAATAAAATATGTAGAGAAAATAAAAAAGTTGCAATGTTTATAGATATGGATGGAACTATAACTGTATATGATATATATCCAGAAGAAATAGTAAAGCAAAAAATGCAAGATGAATATAGTAAAGCAGAGCCAGCACAATATATAATAGACATATTAAAAGAGATAAATGAAATTCCTAATATAGATTTATATATATTATCATTATCAAAAACATTGAAAATTACAGAAGAAAAAAAGGAATGGCTAAAGAAATATGTACCATTTATTGAAGAAAAAAATTGGATAATAATAACTAGAGAATTAAATGAGTATTCAAGTGAAAATAGAGATATAATAAAAGCACAGAAAATAAAAGAGTTAAAAGAACAATATGATTACTCTATATTACTTGATGATGATCATAAAATATTAAAAGAAGCACAAAAAATGCTAGACACTAAATTTAGCCCTTTTCATATTTCATCAACACTTATTTAAAAAGAAAGAAGGAAACAGACATGAAAAAAATAGTTTTAATAGATGGAAATAGCATATTAAACAGAGCTTTTTATGGAATAATGGGAAACAAAATGCTAACAACTCCAGATGGTAAATATACAAATGCTGTATATGGCTTTTTAGCTATACTTTTTAAAGTACTAGAAGATATTGAACCAGAATATTTAATGGTAACATTCGACTTAAAAGCTCCAACAGCTAGACATAAATTATATGATGGATACAAGGCTACAAGAAAAGGAATGCCAAATGAGCTTGCAGAACAAATGCCTATATTAAAAGATATCCTTAAGTCAATGAATATTAAAGTCATTGAGAAAGAAGGATATGAAGCTGATGATGTTTTAGGAACTATGGCTAAAAGGGCGGAGAAAGATGGATTTGATGTTACAATTGTTTCAGGAGATAGAGATACTTTTCAGCTTACTTCGAATAGAGTTAAGGTACGTATTCCACATACAAAGATGGGAAAAACTGAAACTGAAACTTTTGGCAGGGAGGAAGTATTAAAAAAATATGGAGTAACTCCAAAGCAACTTATAGAAGTAAAAGGTTTACAAGGAGACACTTCAGATAATATTCCAGGAGTACCAGGGATAGGAGAAAAAACAGCGTTAGAACTAGTAAAGAAGTATAAAACTATTGATGGGATATATGAGGCAATTGAAAAAGGCGAAGATGATTTAAAACCAAAAGCAAAAGAAAGGCTATTGGAAAATAAAGAATTAGCAATGCTTTCAAGAACACTTGGAACTATAAATTTAGAAGTTCCAATAGAAGAGAATCTAGAAGAATTTAAAATAAAAGAGTGGAATAAAGAAGAAGTTTTTTCGAAATTTAAAGAACTAAATTTTAATAGATTTATTGATAGATTTAATTTGAAATCTGAAGAAGGACCAAAACAAAACCTAGCAGAATTATTTGAAATAAAAACTTTAAACACACAAAATGAAATAAAAGATTTGCTAGAGAAAATACAAAATAAATTAGTATTTATGTTGGGAACAGAAAAGGTAGAACAAGAGAATTTAATAATAAAAAAACAAATAAAATCAATATATATATATATTGATAATACTGTTTATGAAATAAAATTTAATACTAATGAAGAATTTATTTCATATTTTAAAACAATATTTGAAAATGAGAATATACAAAAATATAGCTATCGTTTAAATGAGACCTATGTATTATTAATGCAAAATGGAATATATTTAAAAGAAATCAAATTTGATACTGAAATTGCTGCATATCTTTTAAATCCAAGTAATGGGAAATATAAGCTAGATGAATTAGCAAATCAATATTTAAGTATTGATATACCAGAGTATTTAGAGTTTGTTGGAGCAAAGCAACAAAAAGAAACACAGATGACTTTGTTTTCACAAGATGAAATGAATGTGGATTTTGAAAAATATCAGAATGCAATATATATGTATACAATTGCAAAATTAGCAGAAATAATGAATAAAAAACTAGAAGAAATAAACTCATTAAAATTATTTGAAAATATTGAAATGCCACTAATAAAAGTATTAGCTGAAATGCAATATGAAGGAATATATGTAGACAAACAAGAATTAGTATCATTTGGAGTCAAATTAAAAGAAGATATAGAAGTAATAAAGCAAGAAATATACAAACTAGCAGGAGAAGAATTTAATATAAATTCTACATTGCAATTAGGTAATATCCTATTTGAAAAGTTAAAATTACCGGTGTATAAGAAAACTAAAAAAGGTTATTCAACAGATGTAGATATATTGGAAAAGCTAAAGCCAGAGCATCCAATTATTGAGAAAATATTAGAGTATCGTGGCTTTATGAAACTAAATTCAACATATATAGAAGGGCTAATAGTATATATAAATGAATATACACATAAAATACATTCATATTTTCATCAAACAATTACAGCAACAGGAAGAATAAGTTCAACAGAACCAAACCTTCAAAATATTCCAACAAGAGCAGAACAAGGAAAACAAATAAAAAAGGCCTTCAAAGCACAAGAAGGTAACATATTTATAGATGCAGACTATTCTCAAATAGAGTTAAGAATTTTAGCGCATATTTCAAATGACACAAATATGAGAGAAGCATTTTTAAATGAAGAAGACATTCACAAACAAGTTGCTTCAAAGGTATTTAATGTACCTTTAGAAGAAGTTACAAAAGAGCAAAGAACAGCTGCCAAAGCAGTAAACTTTGGAATTGTATATGGAATAAGTGGTTTTGGATTGGCGGAACAACTAGGAATAAGCCGTAAAAAAGCAGAGCAATATATAGAGCAATATTTGGAAAAATACAAAGGTGTAAAAGAATTTATGGATAGAATAGTTGAAAAAGCTAAAGAGCAAGGATATGTTGAAACACTATTCCATAGAAGAAGATACATACCAGAGCTATCTTCTAACAATTATATGGTAAGACAATTTGGCGCTAGAGCAGCAATGAATACACCGATACAAGGTACAGCAGCAGATATAATGAAAATTGCTATGATAGAAGTTAACAAAAAGCTAGAAGAAGAAAAATTAAATGCAAAATTAATTTTACAAATTCATGACGAACTTTTAATAGAATGTAAAATAGAAGAAAAAGAAGAAGTAAAGAAGATATTAAAAGAAAGCATGGAAAATGCAGTTAAATTAAGCATCCCGCTAGAAGTGGAAGTATCTGAGGCAAGTAATTGGTATGATGTAAAATAAACTACAAAAGAAAACAAAGGAGAAGATTTTGGCTAAAAAAATAACATTAATAATATTTATTATTTTAATTTTATTAATATTTCAATGGAATAATTTAAGCGAAACAATACAAAAACAAATATATCCAAAGAAATATGAACAATATGTAGATAAATATTCGCAAGAATGTGATGTAGACAACTTATTAATATATTCAATAATTAAAGTTGAAAGTAACTTTAATGAAAAGGCAAACTCTCATGCAGAGGCTATAGGTTTAATGCAACTTATGGAAAATACAGCAGTTGAGACCTATGAACATATTGAAGCACAAACAGTAAATGTAGAAGAATTGTATCAGCCAGAAATAAATATAAAAATCGGAACATACTATTTTTCTACATTACTAAATCAATATAACAACGTGGGCTTAGCGTTAGCAGCATATAATGCAGGAATGGGAAGAGTTGACAAATGGATAAAAGAAGGAACAATAAAACAAGATGGCTCAGACCTAGAAAACATACCATTCAAAGAAACTAATTTATATGTACGAAAAGTATTGAATGTTTATGAAAAATATAAAAATTTATATTGACACCATTTTTAACAAGTGGTATCATATATCTATGATAGATTTAAAAAAAACACAGTTTGAACTTTGTTTATTTTTAAATCTATTTTTTTATTGTATAGTAAAAATCGAAGATTTTTGCTATACAATAAGGTTAAGTTACATTAGGCTGTGCGGGTTGCAAAGCAACCCTGTACATGTGGCGAAGCCACTTTTCTTATATTCCAAACTGTGTTAGGGTAAGGAGGAAACAATGAATAAAAAATACATTTTTGTAACAGGTGGAGTAGTATCTGGACTAGGAAAAGGAATAACAGCAGCATCATTAGGAAGACTATTAAAAAATAGAGGATATAAAGTAGCAAATCAGAAATTTGATCCATACCTTAATGTAGACCCAGGAACAATGAGTCCATATGAACATGGAGAGGTCTTTGTAACAGACGATGGAGCAGAAACAGATTTAGACTTAGGACATTATGAACGCTTTACAGATGAGAATTTAACAAAATATTCTTCTGTAACAACAGGAAGAATATACTCAGAAGTAATTGAAAGAGAAAGAAAAGGAGATTACTTAGGAAAAACAGTACAAGTTATACCTCATATTACAAATGCTATAAAAGAAAAAGTATATAAATTTGAAAATACAGATGTAGATATAGTAATAACAGAAATAGGCGGAACTGTTGGAGATATTGAAAGTTTACCTTTCTTGGAAGCTATTAGACAAATAGGAATAGAAAGAAATGAAGAAGACGTTGCATATATCCATGTAACCTTATTACCGTATATTTATGGCTCAAATGAACTAAAATCAAAACCAACTCAACATTCAGTAAAAGAATTGCAATCAATAGGTATAAAACCAGACATACTAGTTTGTAGAGCAGAACAAGAAATAGATGAAAACTTAAAACAGAAAATTGCATTATTCTGTAATGTAAAAAAACAAGATGTAATACAAAATAAAACAGTAGAAAATTTATATGAAGTTCCACTAATGCTAGAAAAAGAAGGACTAGCAAGTAGAATATGTGAAAAACTGAAATTAAGAGATATACCAAATAATTTGAGTTGGGAAGAATTAATAAACAATATTAAAAATCTAAAAGATGAAAATGTAAATATTGCAATAGTTGGAAAATATGTAAAATTAGAAGACTCATATTTATCAATTGCAGAAAGCATTAAACATGGTGGATTTGCTAATGGCTGTAAGGTACATATAGATTTTATTGACTGTGAAAAGGTAACAAAAGAAAATGCAAAAGAAATGCTTGGAAAATACAATGGAGTAATTGTACCAGGTGGATTTGGAAACAGAGGAATAGAAGGAAAAATAACAACAATACAATATGTAAGAGAAAACAATATTCCATTTTTAGGAATATGTTTAGGAATGCAAATGGCAGTTGTAGAATTTGCAAGAGATGTGTTAGGATATAAAGATGCAAATTCAGAAGAATTTGATGAGGCAAGTACATGCAAAGTAATTCATATTATGGAAGATCAAATTCATATAGCCAACAAGGGTGGAACAATGAGATTAGGAGCATATCCATGTAATATATTAAAAAATACGCTGGCTGAAGAAGTATATAAGACAAATAAAATATCAGAAAGACATAGACATCGTTTTGAATATAACAACAAATATAGAGAAGAAATGGAAAAAGCAGGTTTGATTTGCTCAGGTTTATCACCAGATGGAAACTTAGTTGAAATTGTAGAATTAAAGAGTCATCCATACTTTATAGCATCACAATTCCACCCAGAGTTCAAATCAAGACCAGACAAACCACATCCACTATTTGTAAGCTTAGTAAAAGCTGCAAAAGCAAATGTGAATAATGTGTGAAAAATTAAATAGTGTACTTGACATTTTATATAAATGGGTATAAAGTATTAGCAGTCTTAAAGAAAGACTGCTAATTTTATCATATGCAATTAAAAAAGAAAGAAGGCGTGAGCAAAAAAATTCTAAAAAATAAAAATTAGCATATAATAAAATGATTGATAAGGAGGTAATTTTCATGTTAAAACCATTAGGAGACAGAATCGTTGTTAAAATGTTAGAAAAAGAAGAAACAACTAAAAGTGGAATTATTTTAGCTGGAAAATCAGAAGAAAAATCTCAAGTTGCTGAGGTTATAAAAGTAGGAGATGGAACAAATTCAGAAGGAAAAAAAGTTGAAATGGCTATAAAAGAAGGAGATAAAGTAGTTTTAAACCAATATGCTGGAACTACTGTTAAAATTGATGGAGAAGAATTAGTTATAGTCAAATATAATGATATATTAGCTATAGTTGAATAGAGAGGAGATAATTAAAATGTCAAAAGAAATTAAATTTGGCGAAGATGCCAGAAAAAGCCTATTAAATGGCGTAAATAAATTAGCTGATACTGTAAAAGTAACATTAGGACCAAAAGGAAGAAATGTTGTACTAGACAAAAAATTTGGAGCACCACTAATTACAAATGATGGTGTAACAATTGCTAAAGAAATAGAACTAGATGACCCATTTGAAAATATGGGAGCACAAATAGTAAAAGAAGTATCTATAAAAACAAATGATGTTGCTGGAGATGGAACAACAACAGCTATGGTATTAGCACAAAATATGATTCGCGAAGGTGTAAAAAACGTAGCAGCTGGTGGAGATCCAATGGCTATAAAAAGAGGTATGGATAAAGCTGTAGTTTCAGCAGTAGATGCTTTAAAAGAAATTAGTGTTGAAGTAAGTGGAAAAGAAGATATTGCAAGAGTTGCAAGTATTTCTGCAAACAACCCAGAAGTTGGAGAACTTATTTCAGAAGCAATGGAAAAAGTATCTAAAGATGGAGTTATTACAATTGAAGAATCTAAAACATCACAAACAGAACTTGACGTTGTAGAAGGAATGCAATTCAATAAGGGCTATGTATCACCATATATGGTAACAGATACAGAAAAAATGGAAGCTGTTATAGATAACCCATATATACTTATTACAGATAAAAAAATAAGTAATATTCAAGAAATACTACCATTACTTGAAAGCTTAATGCAACAATCTGGAAAACTTGTAATTATATGTGATGATATAGAAGGTGAAGCATTATCAACATTAATTTTAAACAAACTAAGAGGAGTTATAAATGTAGTAGCTGTTAAAGCACCTGGCTATGGTGATAAGAGAAAACAAATGCTAGAAGATATTGCAATATTAACAGGTGGAGAAGTTATTACATCAGATTTAGCATTAGAACTAAAAGATACAACAATTGAACAATTAGGTAGAGCAAGACAAATAAAAGTACAAAAAGAAAACACAATTATAGTAGATGGAATGGGAGATAAACAAGAAATTGCAAAACGTGTAGCTTTATTAAAATCTCAAATTGCAGAAGAAAAGAGCGAATTTGAAAAAGAAAACTTACAAGAACGTTTAGCAAAAATAGCAGGAGGAGTTGCTGTAATTGGTGTTGGTGCTGCTACTGAAGTTGAAATGAAAGACAGAAAATTAAGAATAGAAGATGCTTTGTCTGCTACAAAAGCAGCAGTTGAAGAAGGTATAGTACCTGGTGGCGGAACAGCATATATTGATATTTTACCAAAAGTTACAGAAGTAGTTGAAAAATTACAAGGAGATGAAAAAATTGGTGGTAAAATAATTCTAAGAGCACTAGAAGAGCCAACAAGACAAATTTCAATAAATGCAGGACTAGAGCCATCTGTAATACTAGAAAAAGTTAAAAATAGCCCAGTAGGTGTAGGATTTAATGCACAAACAGATGAATATGTAGACATGAAAAAAGCAGGAATTGTAGACCCTACAAAAGTTTCAAGAAGTGCGCTTCAAAATGCAGTATCAATAGCATCAATGATACTAACAACAGAAAGTTTAGTAACAGATAAAAAAGAAGCAAATAGTTGTAAATGTTCAGACCATGAACCAACAGGAATGGACGGAATGTATTAGAAATAAAAAATGGTAACTTTTAAGTTGCCATTTTATTTTTTCTTGACATATATGTTATAATATTTTAAGTAATAATAGAAAGAGGAATTATATGAAAACAGTAGCGTTTTGTACTTTAGGATGTAAGGTAAATCAATATGAAACAAATGCAATGATGCAAAAAATGATTGAAGCGGGTTATGAAGTAGTAGACTTTGAAACAAAAGCAGATATCTATATTATAAATACATGTACAGTAACAAATATGGCAGATAAAAAATCAAGACAAATGTTAAGAAGAGTAAAAGAAATAAATCCGGAAGCTATTTTAGTTGCTGTTGGTTGTTATGCTCAAGTGGCAAAAGAAAAGCTAGAGCAAATACCAGAAATTGATTTAATACTTGGAATAAATGAAAAAAATGATATTGTAAAATATGTAGAGCAAGCTAGTAAGAATACATATGTGTCAGATGTATTACATCAAACTGAGTTCTTAGACTTTGGAGATGTTACATACACAGAAAAAACAAGAGCAGTAATAAAGGTACAAGATGGATGTAATCAGTTTTGTTCATATTGCATAATTCCTTATGCAAGAGGACGTATTAGAAGCAGAAAGCCAGAAAGTGTAATAAAAGAAATTACAGATGTTGCAAAAGAAGGTATAAAAGAAGTAGTTATAACAGGTATTCATATAGCGTCTTATGGGAAAGACTTTAACACAGAGTATAGGCTAATTGACTTATTAGAAGAAATCCAAAAGGTAGACGGAATACAAAGAATACGTTTAGGTTCATTAGAACCAACACTAATAACAGAAGAATTTGTAACAAGACTTAAAAAACTTTCAAAAATATGTGACCACTTTCATTTATCATTACAAAGTGGATGCGATGAAACATTAAAAAGAATGAATAGAAAATATACAACGGATCAATTTAGACATGTAGTAGAATTGCTTAGAAATGCATATCCAGAAGTACATTTAACAACAGATGTTATAGTTGGGTTTCCAGGAGAAACAGAAGAAGAGTTTAACAAAACTTATGAGTTCTTAAAAGAAATAAAATTTTATAAAATGCATGTATTTAAGTATTCGCCAAGAAGCGGAACAGTTGCTGCTAAAATGCCTAATCAAATAGATGGAAATATAAAAGAAGAGAGAAGCAATAAACTAATAGAGCTATCAGATGAAAATGAGAAAGAGTATAATCAAAAATACATAGGCAAAGAAGTAGAAGTACTATTGGAAGAACGAGAAGGAGAATATTTAAAAGGACATACTACAAACTATATGGTAGTAAAAATGAAAACTAACGGAAATCTTGAAAATACAATACAAAAAGTAGTTGTATAAATATTGCATTATATATGCAAATAGTATATAATTTAAGCCATGAAAAAGAGAAAAGAGGAATAGTATGAAAGCAATAGAAATAAGAAACAAATATTTAAACTTTTTTAAAGCACACGGACATAAAGTAATTCCAAGTGCTCCATTAATACCAGAAAATGATCCATCTGTGTTATTTACAACAGCTGGAATGCAACCATTAGTACCATATTTATTAGGAGAAAAACATCCAGCAGGAACAAGAATTACAGATTATCAAAAATGTTTAAGAACAAATGATATAGATGAAGTAGGAGATAACCGTCACCTAACATTTTTTGAAATGCTTGGAAATTGGTCATTAGGAGACTATTTTAAAGATGAAGCAATTAGCATGAGCTATGAATTCCTAACAAAAGAATTAGAAATAGATCCAAGCAAATTGTCAGTTACATGTTTTGCTGGTGACGAACATGCACCAAGAGATACAGTAGCAGCAGAAGCATGGAAAAGGGCAGGAATACCAGAAGAAAGAATATATTTCTATGACAAAGATAATAACTGGTGGATTGCAGGAGACGAAGGACCTTGCGGACCAGATACAGAAATGTTCTTGGATACAGGAAAACCTGCATGTTCAGACAGTTGTCAACCATCATGTGGTTGTGGTAAATATGTTGAAATTTGGAATGATGTATTTATGGAATATTACCAAGCAAAAGATGGTTCTATTACAAAATTAAAACAACAAAATGTTGATACAGGTTTTGGACTAGAAAGAATGACAATGCTATTACAGGGCAAAGAAACTCCATTTGATACAGAACTATTTGCACCAGTAATGGACAAACTAAAAGAATTAGCTAAACAAGATAATATTGAAAGTAGAAGAATTGTTGCAGAACATTTACGTGCAAGTATGATGGTTATAGCAGATGGTGGTAGACCAAGCAATATAGATCGTGGATATGTATTAAGAAAATTAATTAGAAGAATGACAAGACATTTAAATAAACTACAAATAGATTTAAATGAAATTGGTGGATTAGTTGATTTGTATGTAGAAACATTAAAAGAATTCTACCCTGAATTAGTTGAAAATAGAGAAACAATCAAAGAAGTTATATTAGCAGAAAAAGATAAATTTGTTAAAACATTATCACATGGTGAAAAAGAATTTGAAAAAGTAGTAAACAAATTAAAACAAGAAAATAAAAACACAATTGATGGTTACACTATTTTCAAACTATATGAAACATATGGATTTCCACCAGAAATTACAGCAGATTTAGCAAAAGAGCAAGGCTTAGAAATTGATACATCTGAATTTGATAAATTATTTAAAGAGCATCAAGAAAAATCAAGAATGGGTAGTGAGCAAAAATTTAAAGGTGGACTAGCTGAACAAAATGAACAAACAACTAAATATCATACAGCAACTCATTTACTACATAAAGCATTAAAAATAGTATTAGGGGACCATGCAAATCAATGTGGTTCAAATATCACAACAGAAAGATTGAGATTTGACTTTACACATTCAGAAAAAATGACACCAGAACAATTAGCTAAAGTAGAAGAAATTGTAAATGAGCAAATTAAACGTGATTTACCTGTAACATGTGAAGAGATGACATTAGAAGAAGCAAAAGCATCTGGAGCAACAGGATTATTTGAAAATAAATATGGAGACAGAGTTAAAGTATATACAATAGGTGATTTTAGTAAAGAAATTTGTGGTGGACCTCATGTTAAACATACAGGAGAATTAGGACACTTCAAAATTAAAAAGGAAGAATCAAGTTCAGCAGGAGTTAGACGTATTAAAGCGATTTTAGAATAAGGAGAATAAAGTATGGATGATTGTGTTTTTTGTAAAATAATAAAAGGAGAAATTCCTTCAGAAAAAGTATATGAAGACGAAGATGTTATGGCATTTAAAGATATTAACCCAGTAACTCCAATTCATATATTAGTAATACCTAAAAAACATATTGCAACTTTACTTGATGTTACTGAAGAAGACAGCTATTTAATTAGTAAAATATTTGTTACTATAAATAAAATAGCAAAACAAATTGGAATAGAAGAAAACGGATTTAGAATAGTTGCTAATTGCGGCAAAGATTCTGGGCAAGAAGTAATGCATATACATTTCCATTTACTAGCCGGACAAAAAATGGGACCAAAAGTTGTTTAATAAGTATAGAAAAAATTAAGCATATATGATATAATTTATGTACATGAATTATAAGAGAAAATAGGAGGAGTACAAATGTTAAATAGTAAATATAGTAAAGTATTAACAATAATTTTGATATTAGCTATTGTTGTGATAGTTGGACTTTTGATATTTGTTGGAATTGATTGGTATAAAGCATATTCAACAGCAAAAGATACACAAAATTCACTAGGACAATTTAATAGTTATATTGAAAACCAAAATAATGGACAAAGTGATGACGGTATTGCAAACAGTGATAATATAAATCGAATTCCGGATTCTGATAATAATATTATAGAAGAACCAGGAAATAACATAGTAGAGGAACCATCAGATAATACAAATAATTCAGGTGGTCTTACTTATAAAGGAATGAAAGTAGCTGGAGTTATAGAAATACCAAAAACTAAAGTGAAATATAATGTACTAGATGATCCATCTGCAAAAGCAATGGAAGTTGGTATTACAATAATATATGGACCAGGACTTAACCAAACAGGAAATACTGTATTAGCAGGGCACAATTATAGAAATGGCACATTTTTTTCAAATAATAATAAATTATCTTCAGGAGATAAAATTTATATAACAGATTTATCAGGTAAGAAGGTTTCATATACAATATATAAAAAATATAAGACAGATCCAAACGATTTTAGCTATGCAACAAGAAATACAAATGGAAAAAGAGAAATTTCATTAACTACTTGTACAGATGACTCAAGTGCAAGAATAATAATTTGGGCAAAAGAAGATTAATTTAATACTAAGAAAAAAATATTAACTATTTAACGAATTTGTATTGACAAATATGGTTAAAATATTGTAAAATTATAAATGCGTGTAAACGTATTATGATGGTGGATGTAGCGTAGTTGGTTAACGCGCCAGTTTGTGGCACTGGAGACCGTGGGTTCGAGTCCCATCTTCCACCCCATATAATGGGCTGTAGCCAAGCGGTAAGGCACATGACTTTGACTCATGCATGCGCTAGTTCGAATCTAGCCAGCCCAACCAAATAAAAAAATCGTAGCAAAGCTACGGTTTTTTTATTTTGAATATGCTGTGTAGTAGGCAAAAATAGAGTCCGAAGGACGTCGCGCCGTGAACGAAGTGAACAAGTACCCTTGGGGTATTCGAATCTAGCCAGCCTAACCAACAAAAAACTCGTAGGATTTTCTACGAGTTTTTTGCTTTGGATAGTGAATTATCGCCATCATTTTGATGCTTTATTTTCTTTTCTTCTTTTAGTGAGCTGATAGAAAAAATGCTCAACCTTTTCAGCATTTCCATTCGAAAGTTCCTTCTCATAAATCCTATCAAAACATTCATCATCTACCCAGTTGTAAATGATAGCATCGATTACTGTATTCCAGAACAAATCTTTATCAATGCAGTTTTTTCGACAAAATTCATTAAAAGGAAGACCGTTCTTCGAATAGCTCGTAACTAGGCTTTTGGCCTCTTTTTTAGAAAACTTGAAGTTTCTTGCAGCTTCAATTCGCCGTTGCCAACTGTTAAAAACTCTACTCTCAATACGAGAAATGTATTCCCGGTCAAAGCGATTTTCTTTTGCTTTTTGAGAAGAATTTGCTACAGCAGTTTTTTGAATTTGTTTAGCTACTACTTCAGATACAATTCGCTTATCAACAGCGAGATGAAGGATTTTGTAGAAGACATGAGATTCATATCCGTACTGCTGAAAAAAATCAAAGTGAGTGTAATTGCCTTGTGAGTAAGCAATTGCTATTTGTGAGATCTGTTTCCGACTGAAAACTTCTTGAACACTTTTTGGCATAGAGTATTACTCCTTTCTTATGTAGAACAAAACATCAAAAAATATATACCTATATTATAATATATTAAACACATTATGTCAATTAAAAAGAAATGCGAAAAAATAAAAACATTACATAAAAAATAAATTATCTAAAAAATATTTCTGCAAAAACTAAAAAAAACTTGATTTTTTTATAAATATAAAGTAATATAAATATATAAAATAACCAAGGAGAATGAAATATGATAGTAGATAAAAAAGGAAGAATGTTTGAAGATAGAAGAAAACAAAATGGAGATAGAAGAAGCAATGATTTTGATACAAAAGGTGGGAGAAGAGGAACTGATAGAAGAAAAGCACCTGAACAAGTATCTAAGAAAAAATAAATTTAATATAAAAAAAGACATCTTAAAAAGATGTCTTTTTTTGTTGCATATATTAGCAACATCCACCTCTATTGCCACCACAGCAGCAACAAATTAGGATTATAAAGATAATTATCCAAATGCAGCAATCATCACCAAAACCAAATCCGCCACATCCGCATCCTCTATTCTCTGGCATATTATTCACTCCTTTCACATGTACATTTTAATTAGCAACCACAACCGTTGTTGCATCCGCAGCCATTGCCACAGCAGAAAAGTAATAAGAATAAGATTATGAACCATAGTAGTTCACTATTATTGCAACCACATCCCATTGTCTTCTACCTCCTATAAAATATTTTTAGCTCTTTCGTATGGTATATAGTATTCTGTTTTTTAAAAAAGTGTTACACAAAATAATTACACAAAATTTGTCTAAAAACTATACAAAAAATAGAAAAAGAATGATATAATTCAAAAAGAAATAATTAGTTATAAAAACGGAGGAAAAAACGATGGGAAATATAGTACTATTAGATGACAATACAATAAATAAAATTGCAGCGGGCGAAGTAATTGAAAGACCAGCGTCAGTAGTAAAAGAACTAATGGAAAACTCAATTGACGCAGGAGCTACAGCAATAACAGTAGAAATAAGGAACGGTGGAATTTCATACATTCGTATTACTGATAATGGAAAAGGAATTGCACCAGATGATATGGAAATAGCATTTGAAAGACATGCTACTTCGAAAATTAGAAAAGCAGAAGATTTAGAGACAGTCAAATCTATGGGATTTAGAGGTGAAGCTTTGGCAAGTATAGCAGCTATCAGCAGAGTAGAAATGACTTCAAAATATATAGAAAATGAAATTGGATACAAAGTAGAAGTTGAAGGTGGAATAGTAAAAAACAAAGAGGAGGCAGGGTGTCCAAAGGGAACAACCATTGTTATTCAAGATTTGTTTTTTAACACACCAGTTAGATATAAATTCTTAAAAAAAGATTTTACAGAAGCAGGATATATTGAAGATGTAGTAACTAGAATAGCTTTAATTCATCCTGAAATTGCAATAAAGTTAATTAACACAGGTAAAACAATAATCCAAACACCTGGAAATAATGATTTTAAGGCAGTTATATACAGCATATATGGAAAAGACATTGCAGAAAATATATTGGAAATAAATTATAATTATGAAGACATGACGGTTACAGGAGTAATTGGAAAACCAGTTATAGCTCGTTCAAACCGTTCAAACCAATTGTTTTTTGTAAATAAAAGATATGTAAAAGATAAAACTTTAACAAGCGCAGCAGAGCAGGGATATAAAGGTTTAATTACAATTGGTAAATATGGATTCTTAGTATTAAATATTGAAATGAACCCTCAAAAGGTAGATGTTAATGTACATCCGGCAAAACTCGAAGTTAGATTTGAGGAAGAAAGTAAAGTGTTTAAGGCAGTATACCATGCTATTAGAGACGGACTATTAAAAGGAGACTTAGTAGCAGATACTGAAAGAGTACATGAAGAAACTAAAACAGTTCCTATGGACACAATAATGGTTAGCACAGCACCAGTTGAACAAATAAAATATGATAACAAAATTGAAGAAAAATCTTTTGGAGGACTATTTAGAAAATTCAAAAAGGAAAAAGAAGAACCAGTAGATGAAGAAGATAAAAGTAACTTAATAGCCCAAATTTATTCTAATAAAATGGGATTAAATGAGGTAAAAGAACAAGCAAAAGTATCAGAGGATACTTCAGCATATGAATTACCTGTGAGTGAGAATACTACAGCAACAGAAAATAGTACTCAAATTATAAATAACATAAATAAATTAGAAGAATTAAAGGTGGAAGATACACCACAAAGTTTTGATGAAATGTATATAAAAACTTTTGGAACAATGCCATCTGATGTGAGAAAGCAAGTACAAGAGGAAAAAGAGAAAGAAGAAAAGATAACAGTACAACCACAAGAAATGACATCATTAGAAAATGTATCAATATTTAAACCACAAGAAAAAGAAGAAATTCCACCATACAAGTTTATTGGAATAGCATTTTCTACATATATAATCTTAGAATTAAACAATGAATTATATATATTAGACCAACATGCTGCGCATGAAAGAATTTTATATGAAAAGGTAAAGAAAAATTATTATAGTGATTCAGAAAAAGATTCTCAATTAATGCTATTACCAGATATCATAAACTTGTCGCATAAAGAAATGGATATAGCTAAAGAAAATATGGACATGTTTAGAAAAGCTGGATTTACACTTGAAGAATTTGGCGAAAATACTATAAAATTAAGTGGAGTTCCAAATGTTTGCTTAGATCTTGATACAAAGGAGCTATTCTTAGAGACCTTGGATGAAATAAATACAGTAGCAAGGACAGCTAAACAGGAAATCGAAGAAAAATTTATTGCAACAGTAGCATGTAAAGCAGCAGTAAAGGCCAATATGGCTCTTACACAAGCAGAAGTAGATAATTTATTAAAACAATTATTAGTACTTCCAAATCCATTTACATGTCCACATGGAAGACCAACAGCAATAAAAATGACAAAAACAGATATTGAGAAGAAATTCTCAAGGAGATAGGAGAAAAGAGATGGTTATATTTATTTATCTTTGTATTTTACTATTAAATATAGTAGCAATATTTATGACATATAAATTTTTAGGAGAAGATTTTGAAAAAAAGGAAAAATCAATTTTTCTAGTAGTTGGAATAGCTATAATGTATATGATAGTATCATTGGTATATTGGTTAAGTACAAGAGGTATTGATTTAGGAATTAATAATGAAATGGGCAAAAATTTTATAATATTTACGTTTGTACCAATAAACAGTATGTTAGTATTACCATTTTTAGCTAGTTCTTATAAATATTTTAAACAAGGAAGATTGAAAAAACAAAACTTCAAAAATCGTATAATATTGTTATGCGTAATTTTGATAATTGTATTAATACTTGAATTCTTTTATTTTAAAGATATTCAAAATAGTATTTTAAATATGCTAGCAGCTAAAAAGTAAAAAGGAGAGCAAAATGAAACCAAAGGTAATTGTTATATGTGGGCCTACAGCATCTGGAAAAACTAGCTTGTCTATTGAACTTGCGAAAAGAATAAAAGGAGAAATTATTTCTTGCGATTCTATGCAAATTTATAAAGATATGACTATAGGTACAGCAAAGCCTACAGTAGAAGAAATGGATGGAATACCACACCATTTAATAGATTTTGTATTACCAAGTGAAAGATATAGTGTAGCAGACTTTAAAAAGGCGGCTACTCAAAAGATAGAAGAAATTTTAAGTAGAAACAAAATTCCAATAATAGTTGGAGGAACAGGATTATATGTTGATGCCTTAGTATACAATATTGAATATCTAGAACTTGAAACGGATTTAAAATATAGGCAAGAATTAGAAAACCTAATAGAACAAAAAGGGTTAGAAGAACTATACGAAAAAGCAAAACAAATAGATGAACAAGCAATGCAAAGCATTAGCAAAAATGACAAAAAACGTATAATGAGAGTGTTGGAAATTTATCATCAAACTGGAAAAACCAAAACTCAACTAGAAGCAGAATCAAGGCTAACTCCACCACCATATGATTATATTGTTTTTGCAATAACTATGGATAGAGAGAAATTGTATGAAAGAATAAACAGAAGAGTTGACATTATGATAGAACAAGGGTTAATAGAAGAAGTACAAAGCTTGGTAAATAAATACAAAGAATTTCCAACAGCAATGCAAGGTTTAGGGTACAAAGAGGTAGTAGAGTACATAGAAGGCGAAACTACTAAAGAAGAGATGATAGAAAAACTAAAGATGGAAACTAGAAGATATGCTAAAAGACAATTAACTTGGTTTAGAAAGAATAAAAACATAAAGTGGATAGACCGGTTTAGCACCATTAGAACAAAATATACAATGTATTTTGGAGGAATACAGTGGAAAATAAAAAAACAAATAAGAAGAAAAAAACTAAAAACAAAGTGAATATAGAGGCGTTGAAAACTAATAGAAAAGCGCTAATTATTTCTGCTGTAATTCTTTTTATTGCTATATTTTGCATTTACAAGGTGGTAATGTTTATAAAAAATCCTACAGATACATTTACTGTTGGACAAGGAGAAATTTATCAAACGGAAAAAGCTACTGGTTATATTATTCGTGAAGAAACTATAGTAAAAGGTTCAAATTATAAAAATGGAATTGAACAAATAAAAACAGAAGGTGAAAGAGTAGCAAAAGGAGAAGCAATTTTTCGTTACTATTCTTCTGGAGAAGAAAGTTTGATAAGCAAAATAAAAGATTTAGATGCTAAAATAGATGAAGCTATATCAAAAGAAAATAATTTGTTACCTGGAGATGTAAGAACATTAGAGAAACAGATAGAAAGCCAGGTAATATCATTAAGAAATGAGACCAGTATCCAAACAATAACAAAAGTAAAAAAAGAAATTTCAAATAATATTGTAAAAAAAGCTAAAATAGCAGGAAAATTAAGCCCGGCAGGTTCATACTTAAACAAACTTATAAGTGAAAGAAGTAATTATGAAAATAAACTAAATGAAGGATCAGAAAAACTAAATGCACCAATAAGTGGAACAGTGTCATATAAAGTAGACGGATATGAAGATGTGCTTACTCCAAAGGATTTTTCAAAAATTACATCTAAACTTTTAAGTAATTTAAACCTAAAAACTGGGCAAATAGTAGCTGACAGTAAAGAGAGTGCTAAAATAATAAACAATTTTGAATGCTATATAGCTTGTATCTTAGAGTCTAAACAAGCACAAGAAGCAGAAGTTGGAAAGAAAATTAAATTAAGACTTTCAAACAATAAAGAAGTTACAAGTAAAATAGAATATATATCTAAAGAAGATGACAAAGTTGTAATTATATTCAAGATTGACGAACAAGTGCAAGAAATGATTAGCTATAGAAAAGTATCTTTTGACATAATTTGGTGGAGTGATAGTGGAAAGAAGGTACCAAATACTGCACTAGGAAAAGAACAAAAAGGAGAGAATGAAGTTTCATATATTGTTAGAACAAGAAATGGATATCAAGATAAAATACTAGTTAAAGTTTTGAGACAAAACGATAAATATGCTATTGTAGATAATTATACAAGTAGTGAGTTAAAAGAACTGGGGTATACAAGTGAAGAAATAAAAGCGAGAAAGACTTTAACATTATATGACGAAATTCTAAAAAATCCGACATAGAAGTGTTACAAAAATATTACAAAAATATTAAATTATCATTACAAAACTTAAAAACTATTGACAATAGAGCAAAAAAGTTAGATACTATTTACAGTTAAAAACTAAGGACGAGTAATTTTTAGGAGGTTGTTTTAAATGGCAGGAGCTATAATGGAAAAAGTTTGGGGACTATTTGGAATGGAGCCAGCAGAAGATAGAGATGAAGAAATAGAAGAAGTAGATACAGAAGAAGTTGAAAATGATGAAGAAGAACAAGAAGATAAAAGATTATGGGGTAGAAAAAACAATAAGGTTGTTGCAATGCCTCAGGTTCAACAGGTAAAAATGGTTATTTCACAACCAACAACATTTGAACAAGCAGCAACTATTTGCGATTTGCTAAAACAAAAGAAATCAGTAATCGTTAATTTAGAATATGTTAATAAAGATGTTGCGAGAAGAATTATAGATGTTGTATCAGGTGCAGTACATGCATTAGATGGACATATGCAAAAAATATCTAATTCTATAGTATTAATTGCACCATTCAATTATGACATCGAAAATGAAATAGCAAGAGATGAAATAAAAAGTAAATTATCAGTTTCATGGCTAAGAAATGGAAACTAATTAGGAGGAATAAATATGCTTACACCTTTAGACATTGAAAATAAAAAATTTTCAAAACAAATGATGAGTGGTTATAGTGTAGACGAAGTAGATGAATTTTTAGATGAAATAACAGCCGACTATGAAAAATTATATAAAGAATCAGCAGAAGCAAAAAATAAAATAGAAGATATGCAAGAAGACATGGCTAAGTATAAAAATATTGAAAACACATTAAACAATACTTTGATTATGGCACAAACAGCAGCAGATGATGTTAAAAACTTAGCAAAACAACAAGCTGAAGCAATATTAAATGAAGCACAAGCAAATGCAAAACAAGCAGTAGCAGAACTTGAACAAGATATTGTAATGAAACAAAAAGAATTAGAAGAGTTACAAAAACAATTTGATGTATACAAAGCAAAAATGGAGTCACTTCTTATTTCTCAATTAGAATTATTAAAAGATGTAAATAAAGATTAAATTAAAAAAGGTGATTTTTGGGATGGAGTCGAAAATCACCTTTTTTATGTTCTATGACCAAAACACTTTACAATTAGAAAATTTTAATATATAATACAAATGCAATATTACAGAAATTTAACATTATTACAATTGCATTAAGATAATATTACAATTGTGTTAAAATCATTGACATATTAGCAGAAAAATATAAAATATATGTATATCATTATAGAGGTACTATGAGAGTAATTAGTGGAACAGCAAGAGGAACTAAATTGAATTCAATTGAAAGCCTTTCAACAAGGCCTACACTTGACAGAGTAAAAGAATCAGTATTCAACATTATTCAAAATAAAATACAAGATTCAATTATTTTGGACTTGTTTTCGGGAAGTGGAGCAATAGCAATTGAATTTTTGAGTAGAGGAGCTGAGAAAGCTTATCTATGCGAAAAAAATCCTACTGCAGTAAAAATGATATACAATAATCTTGAAAAGACAAAAATGCAAGATAAGTCAGTAGTAATGCTTAAAGATTATAAAAAGGCTTTAGAATTATTAAAACAACAAAACTTGCAATTTGATTTTGTATACATAGATCCACCATATCAAGCTAATATTTCAGTCGATTCTGTAGAAAGAATCTTATCACTAAATTTACTAAAAGAAAAAGGAAATATAATCATAGAAACCGATGATGAGAAACGAGAATTACTCGAATTAGAAAAAATAAATATAGAAGTAACAGATATAAGAAAATATGGAAGAGTAAGTCTTATATTCTTAGCAAAAAGTGCAACAGAATAGCACTCGAAAGGGGTTAAAAACAATGGAAATATTCACCTTATTAGAAACTTTAGAGGATATGTTAGAAAAAAGTAGAAATGTACCTTTTTCTGGTAAATGTGTAGTTGATAAAGAAGAAATTTTAGATATAATTAAAGAAATTAGATTAAAATTACCAGAAGAGCTAAAACAAGCTAAATGGGTTAAAGAAGAAAGACAAAGAATTTTAGTAGAAGCTCAAAATGAAGCTGACGAAATAATTAAAGAAGCTGAAAATAGAATTATTTCTATGATTGACGAACATGAAATTACAAGAAAAGCATATGAGAAGAAAGTAGAAATCATAGAAACAGCAAATGAAATGTCTAGAGAAATATCAAAAGGAACAAAAGAGTATGCAGATAGCGTTTTAGCTGGCATTGAAGTTGCACTTCAAGATGCAATGAAGGTAATTCAAAATAATAGAAAAGAACTTAAATAATAATTTTGAAGGGGTCAGACATCTTGAAACGTCTGACCTTTATTTTGTATAAAAGGAGAAATACTAGTGGCTAAACGAGGAAGAAAAAAGAAGAATAAAATAGATATAAATATAGCTGTTGTAGCATTAGTGTTACTTAGCATATTATTAATGATTTTAATATACACAAAATCAGGAAGCATTGGAGAAACTTTAAGTCCTATGCTTGGTGGAATTATGGGATTTATAAAATACATTATTCCAATAGGAACTTTACTAATTGCAATATATATGACTCAAAATGATAAGGAATATATGACACATAAGTTAATTCAGTATGGAATATTTTTGCTATGTGTCGCAGCTATGCTTAGTATTTTTCAAGTAGGAAAAGGTAACTTATCAATAGACAAAGAGTTTGACAAGGTTATAGAAGATGCATATTATTTAGGCGAAAAAGATATTGGAGGAGGAGCAATTGGAGCAGCAGTTGCAGTTCCTTTGATAAAAGCTTTAGGTTCTACAGGAGCAGTAATATTAACAATAGGTATAGCAGTTATTTTACTAATATTTATGTTTGGCATAAGACCGGCTGAAATGATTAGTGATTTATTAGATGAGTTAAGAGAAAGAAAAGAAGAGAAGAAAAAGGAAAAGAAAAGCAAACATTCTTATGATGATACAGTTATTGAAGAGGACACGAAAGGTAGAAAATTAAGAGAAAAAGAAGAGGCAGCAAAACTAGCTTCTCAATTTGAAGATCAGTTAACAATAAATATAAATGAAAAAGATAACAAAGATGACAAGAAAAAGTATAATCATAATGATTTATCAATACCTTTCTTTGGCAAAAAGAAAGAGGAACCATCTTCACCAGATGTAATAGATGCTAATTTATTTAAACAAGTTGAAGAACAAAAAGAAGATAAGACAAAAGAAGTATTACAATTGGAACATACAATCACAGAAGAAGATGAAAACTATGAATTTCCACCAGTTCAACTATTAGCTGAACCTGAGAAAAAGACAAGCAAAGGTGGAAAAAAGGCTGTAATGGATACAGCTACAAAATTGCAAAAAACTTTATATAGTTTTGGCGTTTCAGCAAAAGTTGAAAATGTATCTGTTGGTCCAGCAATTACCAGATATGAATTGAAGCCAGCAGAAGGTGTACGTGTTAGTAAAATTGCTAATTTAGCAGATGACATTGCTCTTAATTTGGCAGCTGAAAGTATTCGTATTGAAGCACCAATTCCAGGTAAACAAGCAGTCGGAATTGAAATTCCAAACAAAGAAAATGAAATTGTTCACTTTAGAGAAATAATAGAATCAAGTGCTTTCCAAGACCATAAATCAAAATTAGCATTTGGTTTAGGAAAAGATGTTGCAGGTGAACCAGTAGTTACAGATATAGCTAAAATGCCACACGTATTAATTGCAGGTGCGACAGGTTCTGGTAAAAGTGTATGTATAAACACTCTAATTTCAAGCATAATATATAAATCAAAACCAAGTGAAGTAAAGCTTTTAATGGTTGATCCAAAAGTAGTTGAACTTTCGGTATATAATGGAATACCACATTTACTTATTCCAGTTGTAACTGATCCTAAAAAAGCAGCGGGAGCACTAGCTTGGGCTGTACAAGAAATGGAAAACCGTTATCAAATTTTTGCTAAAAAAGGTGTTAGAGATATTAAAGGGTATAACGAGATATCTAAACAAGAAGACACAGGTGTGTTGCCACAAATTGTAATTATCATAGATGAGCTTGCAGACTTAATGATGGTAGCGTCAAAAGATGTTGAAGACTCAATATGTCGTTTGGCACAAAAGGCAAGAGCTGCTGGAATGCATTTAGTAATTGCAACACAAAGACCATCAGTTGATGTTATTACAGGTATTATTAAAGCAAATATACCATCAAGAATTTCATTTGCAGTATCTTCACAAATAGATTCAAGAACAATATTAGATATGGTAGGAGCAGAAAAATTACTTGGAAAAGGTGATATGCTATTCTATCCAGCAGGTGCAACAAAACCTACTAGAGTTCAAGGTGCATTTGTATCAGATAAAGAAGTTGAGAAGATCGTAGACTTTATTAAAGCTAATGGAGAAGTTAAATACAATGAGGATATAATAGAACAAATCGAAAATGCAAATAAAACAGAAAAAGATTTAGAAGCTGAACAAGCAGATGATGATGGAACAGATCCATTACTAATGGAAGCAATTGATACAGTTGTAGATACAAGACAAGCTTCTACTTCATTTATACAAAGAAGATTTAAAGTAGGATATGCAAGAGCAGGAAGAATAATTGACCAAATGGAAGAAAGAGGAGTAATATCAGGATATCAAGGTAGCAAACCTCGTGAAGTACTTATGTCTAAAGAGAGATGGCAAGAACTAAAAATGACCACTGTAGAAAATACAGAAGAATAGAATTTTCAAGAGGATACAATGGAAAGAAAAAAAGAAAAACTATTACGTAAAATTCATATGAAAGACTATACAAATAGCTTAGAGAAGATTTTAGAGGATAAGCAATTCTCAGTGGATACCAAAAATCTTCTTTTAAGCATGGTCTATAAAATTGAAAATTCATATAAAGATTATGAAAAAACTAAAGTACAAGTATGTGATAAAGGTGAATTTTTAGATAAAATAATAGACATTATAAAAAATGATTGCAGTGAAATTACAGTTACAAATGATGAAATAGACGAAAATGAAAAATATGAAATACAAAAAGCACAGGGAAAAATAGTTGCTTTAGGAAATGAGTTGACCTTACTAAAGAGTATATTAGCAATTGGTGAAGAAAAAGTGAGTTTAACTGAAGAAGAAAGTATTCTTGAAGAATCAATAAGTTATTTTTTAAATAGTGCCAGTCTAATGAGTCAAGCAGAAGTAATTAGAGATTTTAATGGCTGGTCATGGGATATATCTGCAAAAGATATAGAAAACAATGTAATAAATATAATGTTTCAAGTTTTAGTATATTTACTAGAATATGATTTCATAAATTCATGGGCAAATAATACCAGTCAATTAGCAGACTATTTAATGCTTACACATGAAAATTTAAAAGAAAATTTTGGAGAACAAAGAGCAAAAGAAATAGTAAAAATATTGTGTAAAATAGCAATTGAAGAGAAATCAAAGCAAAGTGAAGAAGAATTAGAAAAGTGGAAAAGAGTAAAAGAAGAAACAAAACTAGAATCTGAAAGATTAGAAAATAAAGTTAAGTACTTAGAAGACATTACAGAAGAGAAAAAGAAAATAACAAAGGAAATTGAAAGAATTGATAAACTGCTAAATAATCAGGAATTATTAAGAGAAGAATATGATGAAAGAAATTCGAAACTTCAGAATAAAGACAAAATATTTAGTGTTAGACAATTAGCAAACAGATTAGAAGTTGAGAGACAGGAACATGTAAATGAAATAAAAAAATACAATGATTTACTTGATCCAAAGGGGTATGTTAAACGCAAAGACGAAATTACTAGAAAATTTGAGTTTCTGAATTCTTTAGAACTAGAATCAAATAGTAAGCAATTAAAAACAGTTTGTGAACTATGTACATTATTTCTAGAATGCTTTAAAATAAAGATAATGAAATCAGCTATAAGGCAAGATGCAATTAAATATATATATGAACTAAGATATTTTAGATTTTTAAAGTATGATGAAAACACTAGTTTAAAAGATATAGCTGAACTAAATGAAGTTTTTGAAGAAACGATAGGTGTTCTTTATGAAAAAGCAAGGGCGCTAAATGCAATAGAAGATGTAACTAAAGATGAAATAGTTAATTATGAAATTATAAGAAAAATATTCGACAGTAAAATGATAGATTTGAATAATATGATAATTGAAACTAAAGTAGAAGAAGGAAAATTATTTATAGAATATTATGATACAAGTATATTAGAAAATAGAATTGAGCTTTATAGTGATAAAACAATAAAATTAAATAAAAAAACAAAATTATTTGTTTAAGAAAAGGAGAATTTTATGAAAATAACATTTTTAGGAGCAACCAAAATGGTTACAGGTTCTAACTTTTTAGTAGAAGGAGCAGGCAAAAAGTTTTTAGTTGATTGTGGAATGTATCAAGGTGGAGATAGAGATGAAATGCAAAATCATGAGCCATTTGCATATGATGTAAACGAAATTGATTTCATGTTATTAACACATGCACACATTGATCATTCAGGTAGAATCCCAAAACTATATAAGGAAGGATACAGAAATCCAGTTATAACAACAAAAGCCACAAGAGACTTATGTTCAATAATGCTTCCAGATAGTGGACATATTCAAGAACAAGAAATTGAATGGAGAAATAGAAAGAGAAAAAGAGAAGGTAAAGAACTACTTCCACCACTATACACAGCTCAAGATGGTATAGATACAATGGAAATATTTAAACCAGTAAACTATGATGAAATAATAGAAATAGACCCTAATATTTATGTACGTTTTAATGATGCAGGACATATGTTGGGTTCAGCAATTATTGAGATTTGGGTAAAAGAAGACGGAAAAGAAACTAAGGCAGTATTTACGGGTGACTTAGGAAATAATGATATTCCACTTTTATCTTCACCAACAATGATAGAAACAGCAGATTACTTAGTAATGGAATCAACTTATGGTGGAAGATTGCACATGAGAAATGACGACAAAGCAAATTTATTCTTAAACATTGTTTCAGAAACTTTAGATAAAGGTGGAACCGTTGTTATACCATCATTTGCAGTTGGCAGAACACAAGAAATATTGTATGAACTAAATAATTTAAAAGATACACAAGAAGGCGAAGATTTTAAGAAAAAATATGCAACATTAATGAAAGCACCGGTATATGTTGATAGCCCTCTTGCAATTTCAGCAACAGAAATATTTAAAGAAAATGCAAATTTATTTGACGAAGAAACACAAGCAGTTATTGAAAGTGGAGATAATCCACTAGAATTTCCGGGCTTACAATTTACAAGAACAGCAGATGAATCAAAAGCATTAAATGAAAAAAATGAATCTTCAATTATTATTTCTGCTAGTGGTATGTGCGAAGTAGGAAGAATCAAACATCACTTAAAACACCATTTATGGGATCCTAATAGCACAATTTTATTTGTAGGATATCAAGCACCAGGAACATTAGGAAGAAGAATTGTTGACGGAGAAAAAAGAGTAAAAATATTTGGTGAAGAAATTGCTGTAAATGCAAGAATAGAATATATTGAGGGATATTCAGGCCATGCAGATCAAGAATGGCTTATGAATTTTGTATATTCATTTATTACAAAACCAAAACATATCTTTTTAGTTCATGGAGAGCCAACAGGACAAGAAATATTAAAATCAAAAATTGTAGATGAAATAGGCTTACCTGTAACTATTCCAGAATATGGTCAAACATACACATTAGACGAAAACTTAACTATGGAACAAACAGTAGCTCCAATAACACCTCAAATGAATGTAAGACGTGATGTGATTGATAAGATAAGATTATTGAAAAATGAACTTAATGATATGGAAACTATTGTTAAAGAAGATTATTTAACTAAAAAAGACAATGAAGAGGAAATAAGCTTATTAAAATTAAGACTAAAAGAAATAGAAGATCAAATTGTAAAAATCGTAGAGAAGAATTAAAGAGGGAAAACTAATGAAAACTAAATATAATAATGATTCTATAATTGGTGGTAAAAATATTACCGCCAGTTATACAAAAAATGGGGAGTTACTTCGTGTAATGTACCCATTTCCTGACTTTAGAAGTTGGATAGATGAATTTAAAACAGGAGTAAAAATAAATGACTCAGGAATAATATATTTACATGAGGATATAAATAATCAATATAATCAATATTATACTGAGGACACTAACATTTTACATACTGAAATAACAAATACATATTTTAATTTAAAAATAAAACAAACTGATTTTGCTTTATTAAAAAATTCTGTATTAGTAAAAAAATACGAATTTGAGAACAAAAACAATATAGAATTAAATGTAAACTTTTTAGTACATTCTAAGCTTTTGACAGACTATAACAATATGGTGAGTGGTGAAGTTAAAAACAATACTTTAATTCAATATTGCCATGATTATACTATGTATACATTTTCAGACAAGCCATTTCTAAGTTATCAAATAAATAACACTAAAGAAAATATATCAAGTGGAGTTATAAAGGATAAAGACTATATAGGAATGTCATGTGACTCTAGTATAAGCTATGATATAGGAACATTAAAACCAAATGAGAAAAAAGAACTAACAGTATACTTGTACTTCAAGAAGAGTGATGAAACAGAAGAAATATTAAATAAAGAATTAATAGAAATTAAAAAGCTAGATGTAAAAAAAGAAGAGCAAACAGTAGAAAAATATTGGAAAAAATACGTAAAAGAGCATATTGGAATAGAATTAAAAAAAGAAACAAATACTTTAAATAAAAAGTTTAACCAAATATATAAAAGAAGTATTTTGCTATTTCCATTACTAATAAATCAAGAAACAGGTGGAATATCTGCAGCAGTAGAAGTTGATGAAGATATGACTAAATGTGGAAGATATAGCTATTGTTGGCCAAGAGATGCTGTATTTATTACAAGAGCTTTAGACAACTTGAAAATGACAAAAGAAACAGAAAAGTTTTATAAAATTTTTTGTAAAGATACACAAAATAAAAATGGTATGTGGGAGCAAAGATTTTATACAGATAAAAGATTAGCACCATGCTGGGGCTATCAAATAGACGAAACAGCAAGTGTAGTTTTTGGAGTTTATGAACATTACAAAGCTACCAAAGATGTAAAATTCTTAAAAGATACATATAAAATGTGCGAAAAAGCAGTTAAGTTTTTGTGCACATATATGGATAATATTTTAGGAACAAAGGACAAATCTGACATTGTAAAAAATGAAATTGAAGCAACTTATCATACTGAAAACAGAAACAAGCTACCAGATAGCTATGACTTGTGGGAAGAAAGTGAAGGAACACATTTATATTCTTTAGCATGTATTTATTCTGCCTTTGATGCAATAACAGAAATTCATTCTGTATTAAAACCAGAATATGAGCAAAATAACCGCTTAAAAGTAGAAGCAATGAACAAATTGGAAAATGCTACTAAAAAATATAATCAAGAAATAAAAAAATATATTTCAAATAACTTATACAATGAAAAAACAAAAACGTTTACAAGAAATTTAAAAGATGAAAGAACAGACATAAGCTTATTAGGTTTAGTAACGCCATTTGGTATTTTTTCTCCAAAAGAAAAGAAAGTATTAAATACAATAGAAAAAATAAATATGACATTAAGAACCTACACAGGTGGATATTTAAGATATGAAAATGACAACTATTGTGAAGGCAAAAATCCATGGACAATAGCAACTTTGTGGATGGCAATGTATTATCAAAAATCAGGAGAAAAGAGAAGAGCAAATGAGTGTGTAGAATTTGTTATAAAATCGGCAAATGAGCATGGATTTATAGCAGAGCAAGTAAATAACCAAACAATGACATCAGAATGGGTAAATGGACTAGCATGGGCACATGCAATGTTTGTAAGTTTATGTGAATAAAAAAGGAGATAAAATGGCTAAGGCAAAAACTGTATTTGTATGTAGTAGTTGTGGATATGAGTCAACTAAATGGTTAGGTAAATGTCCACGGATGCAACGAATGGAATAGCTTTTATGAAGAAAAAATTTCAAAAGAGACAACAAGTTCTGGAGAAAGAAAAAAGGTTACTCCAAGAGCTTTAAATGAAGTAATAGGAAAAGACGCAATACGCACACATACTGGAATAGGAGAATTAGATAGAGTATTAGGTGGAGGATTAGTAAAAGGCTCACTTGTACTATTAGGTGGAGAACCAGGAATTGGTAAATCTACTTTGATTTTGCAACTTTGTGATAAGGTACAAGGAGAAGGTAAAGTTTTATATGTTTCAGGAGAAGAATCTGCAGAACAAATAAAACTAAGAGCAGACAGGTTAGGCATTCATAATGACGACATCTTATTCTTAGGTGAAACAGACATAGAGCTTATAGAAAACTCTATATTAGAAATCAAACCTAAACTTGTAATTATAGACTCAATACAAACTATGTACTCAGATGAAATATCTTCAGCAGCAGGAACTGTTAGCCAAGTACGTGAAATTACAGCAAGAATTATGCGTGTATGTAAAAGTAACGAAATTACAACAATTATAATAGGACATGTTACTAAAGAAGGAAATATAGCAGGACCAAGAGTACTAGAACATATGGTAGATACAGTACTATACTTAGAAGGAGAAAGATATTTCTCATATAGAATTTTGCGTGGAGTAAAAAATCGTTTTGGGTCAACAAATGAAGTAGGAATGTTCGAAATGCAAAGTGAAGGAATGGTGGAAATAACAAACCCATCATCTGTACTTATTTCAGAAAGAGAAGACAACCCATCAGGTTCAGTAATTGTAGCAACAATGGAAGGCACAAGACCATTACTTATTGAATTACAAGCACTAACAACTCCAACAGTTTTTGGACTTCCACGTAGAGCAGCAAATGGAATTGATTATAATAGACTTACACTATTAGTAGCTGTTCTAGAAAAAAGAGCAGGTCTAGCATTAAGCTCGCAAGATATTTATTTAAATGTTGTAAGTGGAATAAAAATAAGTGAACCAGCAGTAGATTTAGCTACAATATTGGTATGTGCTTCAAGTTTTAAAAATATTAGTATAGATAAAAGAACTGTAATAATTGGAGAAGTTGGACTGACGGGAGAAGTTAGAGCTGTTAATTTAATTGATAAAAGACTAAAAGAGGCAGAAAAACTAGGATTTAAAACTTGCATTATACCAGAAAGTAATAAAAAACTCTTGAAAGAAAATTATAAGTTAGATATAATAGGGGTTAGGAATGTGAGTGATGCTATGAAAGCAGTAGGACTTAAATTTTAAAAATAATCAGCATATCTTACGTTGTTAAAGAATGAAGGAGGAGGAAAATGGCTTTAAAAAAGGAAGAAGCAGTTATTACAGAAGTATTAAAAATGATTGCACCTGGTACACCAATTCGTGATGGACTAGAGAATATTTTGAAGGCAAAAACTGGTGCTTTAATTGTAATTGGAGATACAAAAGAAGTATTAGAGCTAGTGGACGGTGGATTTCAATTAGATGTTGAATATACTTCATCTAGACTATATGAGCTAGCCAAAATGGATGGAGCAATAGTGCTAAGTAGCGATTTAAAGAAAATACTTTATGCAAATACTCAAATAATTCCTTCATCTAGCATAATAACAACAGAAACAGGAACCAGACATCGTACTGCAGAACGTACAGCAAAGCAAACTGGAGCATTAGTAATTAGTATATCTCAAAGAAGAAGCATAATTACTATATTTAAAGGAAACTATAGATATGTACTAGAAGACACAGCAAAAGTTATTTCGAAAGCTAACCAAGCTTTACAAACAGTTGAAAAATATAAAAAAGTATTTGATAATAAATTAAGTTTATTAAACGAATACGAATTCAATGACATTGTTACATTAGAAAATGTAATAAATGCAATACAAAGAGCTGAAATGGTAATGAAAATAGTTGAAGAAGTTCAAAAGTCTATTTACGAATTAGGAGAAGAAGGAAGACTTTTGGAGATGCAACTAGAAGAATTAGTTGGAGATTTAGAAGAAGAGGAATTGTTAATAATTAAAGACTATATTGCACCAGGTAAGAAGAGAACTGCTGAAAAAGTATTAGAGGAAATCAAAACTTTAGAATATGATGATTTAATGCTTCAAGAAAGAATTGCAAAAACATTAGGATATGAAGACTTTGATTCATATGATGAAGTGGCAGTTTATACAAGAGGATATAGAGTACTTAATAAAATACCAAGAATGCCAAGCAATATAGTAGAAAACTTGGTAAAATCTTTCAAATCCTTCCAACACATACTAGATGCAGATTTACAACAACTAGATGATGTTGATGGAATTGGAGAGATTAGAGCAAGAACAATAAAAAGTTCATTAAAACGTATGCAAGAACAATTTGTATTTGACAATTTAATATTGTAAATGTATAATTTGGTTATTGTAAAATAGAGGAGAGAAAAGTATGAAAAAATTTAAGATAGTATTATTAATTATAGCAATTATTTTAGTGGTTGCTGGAATAGGATTTGTAAGTTATGGCTTTTACAAAAAGTTAACTACTAATATACCAAACCCAGTAGCAACAATAGAAGTTGAAAATTATGGAACAATAAAAGTTGAACTTTATCCAGATCAAGCACCAAACACAGTTGCTAACTTTATTAGATTAGCAAATCGTGGATTTTATAATGGATTAACTTTCCATAGAACAATACCAGATTTTATGATACAAGGTGGAGATAAAGACGGTACAGGTTCAGGCTCACCAAGTTTAAGTGATATTAAAGATGATGTGACAAATGACCAAGTATATAATATAAAGGGAGAATTTATTGCAAATGGATATAACAACACTATAAAACATAAAAAAGGAGTTATATCAATGGCGAGAAAAGACTATAGTACTTATAGCAGTATAAATCCTGCATTAACAACATATGGATATAATTCAGCTGGTTCACAATTCTTTATTATGACAGAAGAAAGTAATTCGTTGGATGGATATTATGCAGCTTTCGGAGAAGTTACAGAGGGAATGGATATAGTTGAAAAAATAGCAAATGTTGAAGTATATTATAGAAGTTCAGAATTAAAAGATGGTGAAAGTGCACCAAAAGATAGTAATGGAAAAGAAATTGCATCAGATAAACCTAAAAAAGCACCAGTAATTAAAAGCGTAACAGTAGAAACATATGGAGTTGATTATGGAATACCTGAGACAGTAGAAGAATTTGATATGAATTCATGGTATACAAATTTCTTAATGCAACAATACGGATATTCTCAACAATAAAACTAGAAGAGAGAAAAAACTACATTTTCTCTCTTATTTTAAAGGAGTAAGGTTATGGAAAAATATGAAATGTTAAAAAAACAAGACGAAGAAATTTATGAACAAATAAAAAATGAAGAACAAAGACAAAAACATAATATAGAACTTATTGCGTCTGAAAATTTTGTGAGTGAAGCGGTGTTGGAAGCAGTAGGAAGTATATTAACTAATAAATATGCTGAAGGATATCCTAATGCTAGATATTATGGTGGATGTGAATACATTGACCAAATTGAAGAATTAGCAAGGAACAGAGCAAAAGAGTTATTTGGGGCAGAACATGCAAATGTGCAACCACATAGTGGAAGCCAAGCAAATATGGCAGTATATATGACGGTACTACAACCGGGTGATACTGTACTTGGAATGGACTTATCTAATGGTGGACATTTAACACATGGAAGTAAGGTAAATTTTTCAGGAAAGCTATATAATTTTATTGCTTATGGAGTAAAAGAAGACGGGTATATTGATTATGAGGATGTTGAGAGAAAGGCAATGGAATATAAGCCGAAATTGATTTTAGCAGGAGCTAGTGCATACCCAAGAAAAATAGATTTCAAAAAGTTTAGAGAAATTGCTGATAAAATAGGTGCATATTTTATGGTGGATATGGCTCACATTGCAGGATTAGTATGTGCAGGAGAACATGAATCACCAGTACCATATGCTGACTTTGTAACATCGACAACACATAAGACTTTAAGAGGACCTCGTTCTGGATTGATTTTGTGTAAAGAGCAATATGCAAAAGCACTAGATAAAACCATATTTCCAGGAATCCAAGGTGGACCATTAGAGCATGTTATAGCTGGGAAAGCAGTATGCTTTAAAGAAGCAATGCAACCAGAATTTAAACAATATGCACATCAAGTAGTATTAAATGCAAGAAAACTAGCAGAAGAACTAGTGAAACGTGACTTTAACCTAGTATCAGGTGGAACAGACAATCACCTAATGCTAATTGATTTAAGAAGTAAAGGATTAACAGGAAAAGAAGCTACTTTGTTATTGGATGAAGTGAATATAACAGTAAATAAAAATGCTGTACCAAATGATCCTGAAAAGCCAATGGTAACAAGTGGAATTAGAATAGGAACTCCAGCAGTAACAACTAGAGGGCTTAAAGAAGAAGATATGGTAAAATTAGCAGAAGCTATAGACTTGACCTTACAAAAAACAGAAGAAGGCAAAACAAAAGCAAAACAAATAGTAGAACAACTAACAGCTAAATATATTATATAATTTTACCATTGAAATTATTAAATATTTGTGTTATAACTAATATTAGTTTAAGATGAAAGGAATGAAGAAAATGGACAAACGTACAAAACGTAAAAAAGATATAGGAAAAATAGCAACTAGAATAATGGGGCTAGTATTAGCAGCTATGATGGTATTATCAGTTGCAGCAACTTTAATTTATTATATTGCTTTTAATAAATAAAATTATAACAAAAGAGGTAAAATATGTTCGAAAATTTAACATTAAGTTTTAGTGGAATCTGGAATTCTTTTGTGAGCTATATGACAGAATTAGTGCAAAATCCATTTAAATTACTAACTCTAGTACTAGATTTAGCAATTGTTACATATATTTTATATAAGTTTGTTGTTTATGCAAAAAAATCAAGGATGTGGCAATTATTAAAGGGAATTTTATTTATCTTAATAATTACTGCAATTAGTGAAGCCTTACAACTTAAAATATTGAATTTTATATTAACTGCGTTTATGCCATATGGCGTAATTGCACTAATAGTAATATTTGCACCAGAATTGCGTAGAATGTTAGAACAATTGGGAACAAATAAATTAACAAGATATTTTGGGATAGATAAAGATTTAGAAACAAAAACAAAAGAAGATGTATATAAAGTTGTTATTGCAACAACAGAGCTTGCTAAAACAAAAACAGGTGGACTAATAGTAATTGAAAGAGACATAAAAATAAATGATATTATAGATAGTGGAGTAAAAATAGATTCAGAGGTATCTCCACAATTAATAGTAAACTTATTTACACCAAATACGCCATTACATGATGGAGCTGTTATTGTTTCAAATAACAAAATTGCGGCAGCAGCTTGTATACTTCCACTAGCCGATGATAAAGATATTGCAAAAGAAATAGGAACCAGACACCGTGCAGGAATAGGAATATCAAAAGAATCTGATGCTATTGCAATTATTGTATCAGAAGAAACTGGTAAAATTTCTGTAGCTATAGATGGGAAATTAATAGCAGATGTAAAAGAAGAAGCGCTAAGAAATATTTTAATTAAACATGTAATAAATAAAAGATTTACTAGAGAAAGTCAAAAAATAAGAAGATTAAAAATAAAAAAGGAAAATAAGCAAAACCAAGATGAAAAACATTAAATTAACTATTGAGTATGATGGCAAAGAATATAATGGTTGGCAAAAACAACCCAATAAACTTAATATTCAAGGTGAAATAGAAAGAGCTATTCAAAATATTACTGGAGAACAAGTGGAACTAATTGGATCTGGCAGAACAGATGCAGGAGTGCATGCTTTTGGACAAGTAGCCAATTTTAAAATTGACTCAGATTTTCCAATAGAGAAAATGGCCATAGCAATCAACTCACAGTTAAAAAAATCTATTCGCATAAAAAAAACAGAAGAAGTATCACAAGAATTTCATAGTAGATACAATTGCCATAGCAAAACATATCAATATGTTATAGATAACTCGGAACAAGGAAGTGCAATATATAGAGGTTTATCATATCATGTGCCACAAGAGCTAGATGTAGAAAAGATGCAAAAAGCAGTTACATACTTTGTGGGAGAGCATGACTTTAGCAGTTTTAAATCTAGTGGAACAAGTAGCAAAAGTAGTGTTAGGATAATATATGATGCAAATGTTGAAAAAGACGGAGAAAAAGTAAAAATCAGCCTTACAGGTAATGGATTTTTATATAATATGGTAAGAATTATATCAGGAACTTTAGTAGAGGTTGGGCTTAATAATATAGAACCAGAAGATATACCTAAGATAATAGAAGCAAAGAATAGACAAATGGCAGGAAAAACATTACCACCACAAGGTTTGTTTTTAATGAAAGTAGAATATAATTAATAAAATGTAAGAATTTATATTATGTATAGATTCTTACATTTTGTTTTGTAACGGTTTTATGTATTTGCACATAATATATAGCAAATAAAATAAGAGAGGGGAAAAATATGAATACATTATTACTATTTTTTGCTCTTCCTGTTGCTACTGTTATACTAGCCATTGTATTACAGAAAATTTTGAATAATCCTTTACTGGTGGCTGCAACATTTTTTGCAATATATTTAGTTGTGGCATTTACCGCATTTGACGCAAGTTTTTTAGTATATGCAATTATATATACTATACTTGCATATATAACAGCTATTTTAGTAAATGCAATTTGCAAGATTTTAAGAGCGCTGGCAAATCAAAATAATTGTACTTATAGAGTGACAGAAAGACCAATTACAATTAGCACAAATCTATCAAGTGATGGAAATGATGTAACAAGTAATACTACATTATTAACAAATGGAAATACATTATCTAATAATTCTGGAGGATGCAATTGTAGATGCAGACGAAGATAAAAAATGGATAAAAATGGTACTTTACAAAGTATCATTTTTGTACATTTTATGAGATAAAAACAACAATATTACAGTTATATTACAAATTTATTAAGTTTATATTACAAGCCATAAATTCTGTTGTTTTTAATACAAAAATGTTGTAAAATAAAATATGAATAGTGATAATTTATAAAGCTATAAGGAGGAATAAAAATGGCAAAAAATCCAATGCAAAGAAAAGCACAAAATTCATTTTTATTAGGTATGTTAATAACATTATTGGTTACAGGACTTATCATAGGAGTTTTAATAATTCAGTTAACTAAAATAACGAAACAACAACAAGAAGAAAAGGCTAATATGAAACAAGTCTATGTTGTATCTACAGAGATAAAATCAGGAGATATAGTAACAATTGATAAATTGAAAACACAAACATTAGATAGCAGTCTCATACCATCTAATGTATTAACTTCAAGTGAGTTAGAATCTAAATCTAATGTAACTGATGAAGGTGGAAACTTAGTTAAAAAGGTGCATGTCATTTCTAAAATAAATTTAAAACCAGGAACTGTTATTACAACAGACATGGTTAAGGCAGAAGGAGAAATAGCGAATGATGTAAGAAAAGTTGAATATAATGCAATTCAACTTACTTCACAGATACAAACAGGAAAATATGTAGATGTTCGCTTAAGACTTCCAAGTGGAGGTGACTATATTGTTGTATCACATAAAAAAATAGAGATACCTTCAATAGATGGTTTAGATTCTCTTAATACAGTATGGCTTGAATTGTCTGAAGCAGAAATACTAACTTTAAACTGTGCTATTGTAGAATCATATAAAATTCAAGGTTCTTTATTATATATTACAGAATATATAGAGCCAGGCATGCAAGAAAATGCAATACCAAACTATACACCAAATAACGAAGTATATGAATTAATACAAAAAGATCCTAACTGTGTTGAAAATGCAGTTGCTGAAATTGTAGCAAGAAATAGAGCACTATCTAGAAACCCAATAAATACTAACTTGAACAATAATTCAGCAGGAGCATCAGAAAGCGTAATTACAAAAACAGAAGAAGAAATCAAAAAAATGCAAGAGGAAAGACAAAAATACTTAGATTCATTAAGTTAATAAAATATAAGAGTGGAGGTATATATGAAGACAATAAGCTTTATAGGCGCATATGATAAAACAGATTTATTGTTATATCTTGCTAAAATTTTTACCACTATGGGCAAAAAAGTTTTAATAATTGATACCACTATTTTACAGAAAGCTAAATATATTGTACCAGTAATATCTCCAGCTAAAGCTTATGTGACTAGTTATGAAGATATTGACATTGCTGTAGGTCTTTACAATTATAGCTCTATCAAGAGCTATTTAGGCTTACCAGAACACGCAGTATTGACCTATGATTATATATTTATAGATGTAGACTCAATAGAAGAAATGAGAAACTTTAATATAAGTGAAACAAATAAAAAATATTTTGTAACAGGATTTGACTCTTATTCATTAAAAAGAGGATTAGAAATATTAGCAGGAATGGGAGAGACTTTAGAATTAAAAAAAGTATTATTTTCTAAAAACATTTCATATGAGGAAGAAGAATATTTTAATTACTTAGCTCTTGGAACTAAAGTTAAATGGGACGATGAAACAATATATTTTCCACTTGAACAAGGAGATCAAGGAGTTATTATAGAAAATCAAATGGTGCAAAAAATCAAATTCAAAAAATTGACTGAACTTTACAAGGAGAGTTTGTTATATATAGCCAATGAATTGGTAGAAGATAAAGCAGATGTGATGAATTTGAAAAGAGCATTTAAGCAATTAGAAAAAGGAGTTTAGAATTAATGGCAATTGTAACATTTTGTAGTAACGAAATAAAAGAAACGGGACAAACATTGTCTTTATCAGCAGTAGCTACATATATGGCAATAGAACATAATTATAAAATACTAGTTATATCTACAGACTTTAATGACTTAAGTTTAGAAAATTGCTTTTGGGAATATGACAAGATAAGAACAAATGGAGCAATAAGAAAAGACCAGAATATAGGAATAGAATCTGGAATAGAAGGATTAATAAAAGCATTAAAAAGTAATAGGACAAGCAATGAAATCATAAAGAATTATTCTAGGATAGTTCTTAAAGACAGATTAGACATTTTATTATCACCAGCAACAAAATCATATCAAGAATATACAGAAATTGTAGAAAACTATGTAGATATTTTGCAAGTAGCCAAAAGATATTATGACTTAATATTTATTGATTTAAGCAAAAAGATGCCAAGAAAAGATGTAGCAGCTATATTAAAATTATCAGACATAGTGGTTATTAATATGACACAACGTTTAAAAACGATAAATGACTTTGCAACACTAAGACAAGAAAATGATTTCTATCAAAGAAGAAATGTTATGCTTTTAGTAGGAAGATATGATAGAAATTCAAAATACAATACTAAAAATATTACTAGATATTTAAAAGAAAAAAAGCTGGTTTCAGCTGTTCCATATAATACTTTGTTTCTTGAAGCATGTTCAGAAGGCAAGATAATTGAATTTATGCTAAGAGCTAAAAATGTTACAGATGAATCAGATACAAACAATATTTTTATAGAAGAAATAAAATCAATAGATGAAGGTATAATTTTTAAATTGCAAGAATTACAAATGAAGATATAGCCTAGAGGAAAGGAGATCCAAAATGCTTAGAGTATTGTTAATAGTAATCGTATTTCTTATAGCAGGCTTTGCAATATATGCTTTTTTGAAAAGAAGAAGTAAACAAGAAGCAGAAAGCGATATAGAAGTTGATGATAAGACATATACATTAGAGTTAATGACTGCTTTTGTAAAAAGAAGACTAGATGAAATTACTAAAATCAACTTGTATGATATTGGACTTTCAGAAGAAGAGTTGAAAAGAAGGAAGCAAAAGAAATATGAGCTAAAGAAGGCTTTAAAAGGTTGTACATATGGAGACGTTAATGATAAAAAGTATATTAAAGAACTGATATATGATTTATTATATAGAGAATACAATGTGAATGAGACCAACATATCAAAAGCAATTCCTTTTGATATACCATCATTATTAACAGCACAAGATAAATTTGATATTATATTATATATGTATAAAAATGAGTTTGGATATGAAGCATTGCCGGAAGTTATAAAAAAATATAACTTAGATGATTTAAAATATGTGGAAGGCGAAGCAAAACCTTGCTATGTAATCACTTCAGAAGAAATTAGTAAAATATATGAACAAGAGAATTTTATACTTACATTTGAAGACAAGCTAAATGTAGTAGTACAAAGAATATATCAACATTACAAAGGATATAGCTCTATTGATGAAATAAGAGATATGAACATAGATGGTATCTCAGGTGGTGTATCTGGACTTCCAGAGTCTTTCTTAAGTCAAGTTGCACAAACAGATGGAGACTATTTAAGTCAAATTGCAGAACATAAAGTTCCACGTGCTTGTGATAGTATTTGGATTATGTTCCATGGTAAATCAATCAGACTAGCATTCTTATCATTCGGTTCAGAAGCTGAACTAAAAAGAGTTTGCCAAAATATTTATAAGTACAATAATCCTGGCCAGTTATCAGATACTAACGGATTTAAAATAAATGAAATGAAAGATGGCTCTCGTGTCGTTGTAGTAAGACCTAGTATGTCAGAGACATGGGCATTTTTCGTAAGAAAATTTGACGTTAAAAGAGCTACACTAGAACAAATAATTCGCTTCCCTGGAAAAGATGAAGCAATAGATTTATTAAAATATTTAGTAAAAGGTGCAAGAATCATATCACTAACTGGTGAGCAAGGTTGCCGGAAAAACAACAATGCTTATGGCTATGATTGAAAATATATACGAAACTATGAACCTTCGTATTACAGAAACTGCTTTCGAGCTTCACTTAAGAAAAATTTATCCAACCAGAAATATCTTATCAATGAGAGAAACAGAAACTGTTTCTGGACAAGACTGTTTGGACGTTCAAAAGAAGACTGACGGTTCTGTTAACATCATAGGTGAGGTTGCTACAGACCCTGTAGCTTCTTGGATGATTCAATCTGCCCAAGTTGCTTCTAAGTTTACATTATTTACTCACCATGCTAAAACTTTCCCAGATTTAGTAACAGCACTTCGTAACTCAATGTTAAGAGCAGGAGTGTTCAAGGATGAAAGAACAGCAGAAGAACAAGTAGTACAAGTATTAAACTTTGACATTCACTTAGTAAAAGACTTTAGAGGAAGAAGATACATAGAAAGAGTAACAGAGTGTATTCCAGTTGAAGACAGAAATGAATATACATTTGATTACAGAAAAGAGAAAAGTTTAGAAGGAAAATTAGACAAATTCATGGACAATGCAACTGTATTCTTTACAAAAACTACAAACAGAGAATTATATAAATATAGAAACATTATGGAATATCAAGATGGAAATTATGTACTTACAAATCCAATTTCAGAAGAAAATATTAAAGCAATGAGAATGAACATGGACGATAGTGACATACAAGGGTTTGATGATTTCTTGCAAAGAAACTGGGGGATAAAATTACAAAATGAAGAAGATACAAATCAAGAAGAAATAGTACAACCTAAAAAGAGAGGAAGAAAACCTAAAGCTACAATATAAACAAAAGAGAGTGAGGTGATTTTAAGATATGAATGAAAATATGCTATTATATCTAATGATGGGCGTTGGAGCACTTTTTCTAGTTATTATAGTTGCATATTTGATTATAAAAAATAGAAACCAAAATTCTGAAATAGCACAAATTAGAAAACTTCAAGAAGGTACAAAAGAAAAGAGTTTCTCTTTAGAAATATTATATCAAAAATTATATATATTCTATCTTAGGACACCTTTTCTTAAAAGATATTTATTAAAATTAAGAAGAAGATTAGCGATAATAAATGTTGAAGATGAATATTTAACAAGAAGACAAGCTTCTAAAATCCTAACAAATACATTATTAATAGTAATTCCATTAGCAATTCTAATTGTTCTTATTACACATAACAATACATTGCTAATGGTAATGTTACTTGTCTTTGAGATATTTATGATTGATACATTTATGGATGGAATGGTAGACAAACTAGACAATAAGTTATTGAAAGAACAAATAGATTTCTTCTCAGAAATAAGACATGCTTATCATGAATTTAACATGGTTGAGGAAGCAATATATCAGGTGGCACAAGATGATGACAAACCAGAAATGTCTAGACAAGCAGAAAAAATATATGAGGTTCTTATTTCAAATGATCCAGAATCAGAATTAGAAAAATACTATGATATAGCACCAAATAGTTACTTAAAAGAATTTGCAGGAATTTCTTATTTAACTAAAGAATTTGGAGACCGTAAAATCGACAATTCGTCTTTATACTTAAAGAACCTAAACAATATTACACAAGAGATGCAATTGGAAATTTTAAAAAGAGATAAACTAGATTATACATTTCAAAGTTTAGCAGTAATATCAATAGTCCCAATGTTATTTATTGAGCCAATAAAGAATTGGGCTTCATCACAATTTAATTTTACAGAAGCGTTTTACAATGGAAAAAATGGAATGCTAGTGCAGATATTACTTTTGATTGTTACATTTGTATGTTATATATTAACTAGAAAACTAAAAGACAATGGCTCAACTAATATGAATACAAAAAATACAAAAAATCCATGGCAAGAAAAATTGTATAAAATTCCTGGAGTAAAAAAAGTGATTGACTTATTTATTCCAAATGAAGGAACAAAAGAGTATAGAACATTAATAAAAAACATGAAAAATGCAGCCTCAAAAGACAAAATAGAATGGATTTATATAAATCGTATTACATTAGCTATTGCGATATTTATAGTATCGGTATTTCTAATTGGACAATTACATCAGATAACTATAAATAATATATATACAGACCCAACTGTTACATTTAATGTTTTAGGAGAAATGAGTGATAAAGATAAAAAGACAGCAATGGAATTAACGGAGTCAGATAATCAATATATTAGACATCTCAAAGGAGAACCAAAAATAACACAAGCAGATGTTGAAAAAGCAATGAGAAGTGGAAAAATAAATAAAGATTACTTGGGTAGTAAAGATCCTGAAATTGCAACAGCAGCTGAAAGAATACTTGGAAAAATACAAACTGTAAATACCGAAAAAATGCAATGGTTTGAATTTTTAATAGCAATGGTTTTAGCTATAATTGCATATAACTCACCAATATGGCTATTAAAATTCCAAGCTAAAATGAGAGAAATGGAAATGGAAGATGAGGTAATGCAGTTTAACACAATTATTCTAATGTTAATGAAAATTGAAAGAGTAAATGTTGAAATCATATTAGAATGGTTAGAAAGATATGCAAATATTTTTAAAGAGCCAATTAGTAAATGCGTTAACAACTATGAAAGTGGTGCGTGGGAAGCTTTAGAACAATTAAAGGAAGATGTTACATACCAGCCTTTAATTAGAATTGTAGAAAGTCTTCAAGCAGCAGTAGAAAAAATACCAATTGCAGATGCTTTTGATGAACTAGATACAGAAAGAGATTATTATCAAGAAAAACGTAAAGAGTCAAATGAAAGACTAATTGCTAAAAAAGGAAAAATAGGAAAAGCTATAGGCTTTGCACCAATGGTTATATTATTTGTAGGATATTTGATTGTACCATTAGTATTCATAGGATTAACAAGTATGACTCAGACTTTTGATAGTATGACTACTATGCAAAAATAAAATACAGAAGGAGCAAAAATAAATGGAAAATGCATCAAAAGCTTTAATTATAGCTGGTTCAGTATTACTCGCTGTTTTAATTATAATAGCATTAATATATACATTTAGCCAAATAAGTAGTTTGAAACAAGTAGAAGCAAGTTCAGAAGAAGAAAAAATTTTGGCACAATATGACAAAGAAATTGAAAGTTTCAACAGACAGGGCTTATATGGGAGTGAAATATTATCTTTAGCTAATCTAGTAGAAGATTATAATAAAAGACAATCAGACCTTAAAGGATATAAACCAATTACATTAAAAGTAAGTATAACTCAAATTATTGATGCTAAATATTTAAAAGAAACTCAATATTCTAAATACGGAGATCTAATAAAGAATTTTAAAAATTTAGAAAAGAAAATGCAAGATCTAAAAAAAGAAAAAATTTGTGGACAAACATTAGATAAATTAGCAGGAATGAAAACAGAGACACTTGAAGATTTGATATCTAGATATAATTTGGCCAATAGAACAAATTATACTCTAGAAGAAATAGAAAAAAGAATTAATGACTATCAAAGTGTAAATTCTGAAATGCAAACATTTAAAAATAAGAAATTCAATACACCAGAGGTTGAATATGATAATTCAATAGGCAGAATAGTTAAAATGTCATTTAGAGAAATAAATACATAATGCAAGAAAGGAGCTAAATATGGAAAATGCAACAAGAGCTTTTATAATGGCAGCAGGAGTATTATTAGGAGTTCTAATATTATCGTTAGGAATATATTTATTTTCTATATTTGGCCAGTACAGTGCTAATGCATATGAAACGATGGAGAAAAATCAAATCACACAATTTAATAGTCAATTTTTTAAATATTATGGAAATACCACATATAGTTATGTAGACGAAAATGGAAAAGAAAAAACAATTACAAATCCAATCCAATGTACTGCACATGATATTATTAGCATTGTAAATTTGGCACAGCAAAATAATATACAATTCCAGCTTACAAATGAAGAACAGGCGAGTGACAAAACACGTTATATTCAAGTGGATATTGGAAAAAATAAAAAGAATCAAAATGTGGAAAAATGGAGTGAAACAGACAAAATTAACTTTTTAAAGGAGAATGCAGATAAGGATTATAAATGCAGTGCTGTACTCACAAATAGTGTTACAAGTAGGGTTAATCATATAAAGTTTGAGGAGATAGTAATACCATAAATTTCTAAAAAAAAATATCCAAAAACTATTTACATATTTTTATACTTAATGTTATAATAAAGGAAGAATTTAATGAAAAAGTCGATTTTTATTGTTTTAGCTATATTATTTATTATTGCTATTGTAATTTGTTTATATATATATAATGTAAAAAAAATAGAAAACGTAGCAATAAAACATAATAAACAATATGAAGAGTATTGTAATAAAGAAATACTAGGAACAGAGTTAATTAGCCTAATAAATAAAGCTATAGACTATAATGAAAAAAATAGTGTAGAAAAACAAGAAAACACTATTTATTATATAAATAACAATACAAATTCTATTCAAATCACAGTAAAATTTTTAGATAATGATAAAATAATAAAAATGGAAAATATTGCAGAGAAACAAACAGAAAACTTTATAAAGTTTTTTGCAACAGCAACTTTTAAATGTAATGATATTAAATATCATAAACAGACGAAAAATGTTCAAAGTATGTATTTTGAACAAATAAACAATTAAGATTTTAATATTTAGATAAAATCTAAAATTTAAAATATACTAAAGTAAAAAAAGGAGGAATTTTTTATGGAAAACGCATCAAAAGCTTTAATTATAGCAGGTGCAATTTTGTTATCAATTTTAATTATAGGTTTAGGTATGTTTATATACCAAAAAGCAGCAGGAGCTATGGAAGGAATAAATATTAATTCACAAGAGGTGCAATCATATAACTCGGCTTTTATAAACTATGAAGGAACACAAACTGGTTCAGCAGTAAGAGCATTATGTGATGCTGTTAGAAGCCATAACAATGCAAATCAAAATGATACTTCATTACAAATTGGTATAAAATTTGGAGATATTGGAAAAGGACAAGATGTTGATAAATTAGACCAAACAATTGACTACACATCTGTAACGAGCGTTAGAAATGCTATAAAAGTAGGAAAAATGTATAGTGTTACATTAACACCAGCTAAATCAGGAAAAATTGCAACAATAGTAATAACAGATGCAAATAGTAATACATAATAACATATTTAATATGATAGGAATGAGAAATTATGGAGAATGCAACAGATGCCTTGAAAATGGCTTTTGCGGTAATAGTATTTGTAATGGCATTAACAATAGCTGTTATGATGTTTTCTCAATTAAATCAAGTTTCTAAATTGGTTGTTTCAAGTAGTGATATTACTAAATATTATGAATATAAAATAGCTAAAGATGAAGAACAGACTAGAATTGTAGGGTTGGAAACAATTATTCCTACCCTTTATAAATATTATAAAGAAAACTATACGGTTCTATTCTTGGATAAAGGAGGAACTCCGTTAAATTTATATAAATCTCAAACAAACAGAAGCTTATGGAGTGAAAAAGGGAGTATAGGAAAATACTATACAACTGACGAGGATAAATACACAACTTATGATCTAAATCCTGTATGTGCTTTTGACGTTGATGATGAAACGATCAGACATGAGCCTTGGACAGGAAGTTTGACTGATTATAAAGAAAATTTAGATGTTTTTTTGAATGGAGGAGAGTTTAAGTACAAGAGTGGAGGAACAGATTCTGCAGGAAACTATGGATATACATATTCAGGCTTTATAAAAGCTTATAAAAATCGCAAATTTAAAGAAACTCTGGGAGAGTATAAATATAATCAATATAATTCTACAGAGGATAAAGGTACTGAAAGTACAAGTTCATTACTAAAGAACAGAAAAAAGAGAGTGATTATTTATCAATTACAATAACAAGGAGTATTAATTATGGGAGATAGTTTAATTACAATTATTGCAATATTTTTAGCAGCAATTTTAATGTTTGTTTTTCCACTTATGTCATTATCTGAAAGAACAGACGATATTTCACAATTAGCAGTAGCAACAGCCACAAATGAATTTGTAGATAAAATTAGAACAACAGGAAAAATTACTTTAGATGATTATGAAAAATATATACAAACTATTTCATCTACTGGAAACTCATTTGAAGTTGAAATGCAAATACAACAATTAGATGAAAATCCTGGAGTAAAAGTAACACAGGCTGAAATGACAAAGATAGGTGAAAATGTATATTATAATAAATATACTAGCCAAATAGAAGAAGAACTAAATAAAAATGGAAAAATGAAACTAAAAGAAGGAGATATGGTTTCAGTAACAGTTAAAAATACTAACCAAACTATAGCTCAATTATTAAGAAACTTTTTCTATCAAATTACTGGAAATGACTCTTACCAAATCGCTGCAAAGCATGGGGGCGTTGTAACAGTAAATGGAAGCAACTAAAATTAATATTTTGGGATTTTAAATAAGTCCCTATTATACAATATATAGGGAGTAGAAAAATCTACTCCTTATTTTATTTAAAACAGGAGAAAAGTATGAAAATTCAATACATTGCTGTAGTTTTTGTTATTATAATTTTGCCAATAGCAATGGTAATGTCATCATATATTGGTACACAAATAGATACAATAACATTACAAACTAAATATGATACGAAATTAACAGAAGCGACATATGATGCTATTAAATCATTTCAAATAAATACTGTAAACAATCGTTATTCTACTGTTAGTGATTCTAAAATTAGAGATATTGAAGCATCTGTAAATACCTTTTATAATTCATTATCAAATAATGAATATATGTCAAAAGAGGAATTGCAAGTATTTGTACCAGCATTAGTGTACACATTGTATGATGGATATTATATTTATACTAAATATGATAATATGTACCCTGAAAAAGCAGGTATAATATATACCGATACTAAGAAAGCAAATGCTAATTATGGTTTAAAACCATATATCTATTATACATGTAGATACAGAAATGGCAATGCAACAGAGTTTGTTGTAAATTATACGTTAGATAATGCAATTACTATTTATGGTACATTTAGTGGAAAGTATGTGACTTTATCAGGATATTTAATAAATCCAGATAGTGTATCAATAATAAATTATGGAAATACTCCAGCACGATGGAAATTAAAGTATAAAAATAATGATGAAGCTGAAGTTATAGTAGGTCCAGAATTACTAAGAGAGCACTTGGCATTTGCAGATGAAAGCAAAGGCGATTATGATTATCTTATATATAATGGTCAAAAGATATATTATGACAAAGACAATAATACTTATTTTACATACCAAAGTTATGCTAAACAATATATAACCAATTCAAAGTCAAATGAAGAAATGAGAAATTATCTAGTAGCTAGAACATATGGGGGTAGATTACACAGTACAAGTGCATTTGAATATTATTATAATGCTAAAAAATTTAGTGAAAAAGTAGCAGAATTGACTAAGGGGATAACACAAGCTAATGCTATTGATGAAAATGGAAGTCAAGTTAAATTTGAAGTTGATACAGGAACTGATAAAATTTTTGTAGCAAATGCAGACAATGATCCTTTAATGTCAGGTTCAACATTTAATGAAAATAGAATGCAAGTAATAAAAAAATCAATAGAATCAAATCTTGTGGCTGCAATTGCAAATTATAATATGTATTCGAGTAATTCATATGATTTTAGTTTACCAATATTAAAGGAAACTGATTGGGAGAAAATAACTAATAATGTATCAGTAATTTCCTTTTTACAAGGTTTACCAATTGGATATAAATATTATAATAATTATTGTGTATTAACTAATAATAGTAATGAAGAAACTGTAAAAAAAGAAAATATCTATATTATAACACGAAATTCTGAAACAAAGGAAAGAGAGTATCACTTAGTTGGATGTAAACATCTATTAGCGGGTTCAACAGATAGTATAATTGCAGCATATTCTAACTTGAGTTTTTTGAGACAAACAGTAAGAATAGCGGAAAATGATTACAGATATTTTTATCCACAAAATATAAATGGTGAAACTATAACAGCATGTTATAATTGTATAGTAAATTCTACTGATGTATACACAACAGAGCAAATTTTAAAAGGAAAAATCACTGAAAAAAACATAGATACAGGAGAAGAAGAACAAAAATATAATACAGGAAATTCAAGATTTAAAAGTATTAGGAAACTATATATAAAAGCATTAGCACGTGAAAGAAATGACTTGTATCAATCTAATATGAATTCAATAAATCATGAGCAAAATGAACAGATAGATGAAACAACAGATAATAAGAAAATAACTATTATAGGCCAAACTAGTATGATGAATGAAGGAAATACACAACAATTAACTGCAAAAATATGGTTGGGACCAATAACTGCAAAATGGTCTAGCAGTAATTCGAATGTGGCACGAGTTGATACAAATGGAAAAGTTACTGCTGTAAGAGAAGGAACTGCAATTATAACTGCTAAATATGATGGCTATACTGATGGAACATACCAAATAACTGTACAAAAAGAAAAAGTACAAACTATTACTCTAGACAAATATGAATTGACAATGAAACCTAGAGAGACAGAAAAAATAAATGTTACTAAAATAGAACCAGAAAGTGCAGTAGATCAAAGAATAAGATGGAGAAGCAGTAATGCGTCAATAGCAAGGGTGGATAGTAATGGTAATATTACAGCTGTAAAAGCTGGAACAGTAACAATAACTGCAGAGGCAGTAGACGGTGGAGGAGCATCAGCAAGTTGTATAGTATCAGTTGAACAAAAAGTTACAAATATAAGATTGAACCTAGAAAGCCTAAAAATGAATGTGGGAGATACATATACATTAAAAGCAACAACTGAACCTGATAATTTATCGAGTGGAGAATTAACATGGAATAGCAGTGATAGTAGTATAGTAACAGTTGATGCAAATGGAAAAGTTACTGCTAAAAAGCTTGGAAGGGTAACTATAACTGTTAAAGCTGAAAATGGAATAGAAGCAAGATGTACAGTAGATGTTATATCTAAAGTTAAAAACATAACATTAAATCCTACTGATATTGTATTACATGCTGGAGAAACCAAAAATATAACTGCAACGATTAATCCATCAAATGCATCTAACAAATCGTTGACATGGACTAGCTCAAATAACAGTATAGCTCAAGTTGACCAAAGGGGAAAGGTTACTGCTAAAGCAATAGGAGAGGTAACAATAACAGCTAAGTCGAATGATGGAAGCAACGTGTCAGCTAAATGTAGAGTTAATGTTATAGGCAAATATAGAGCTGAAAATGCTACTAATAATGGATTTTATATATACGATAATACTAATGGAAGAGAAAAACAGACAACTTATGGAAATAGGCCATATAATGTAACTTTCCACCCAGGAAATTCAAATGTTACTTTGAAAGTGAATACTTCGTATAAAGATGGAAAAATTTTGATAACATATACTATAAAAAATAAAGGAAATGCAAGTTCAACCTACAAAGTTGCAACTGATTGTGATACAAAGTTCCAAGATAACGATAGAGCACCAATAAAATATGAAAACAATCAAATAATAGTTACAGGAAGTAGCACAAATATGTACATACAATTTATAACACCTGTAACAGGAGTATGGATTGGACATTATAGTAATAGAACTTCATATCGATATTGTGATTATACATACAATCAAACATGTAACCGGTGTAGATAGTGGTATGGTATGGAACTGGCAAGGAAGAATAGGAGCGGGCAAAACAATAACTAAACAAGTTACAATAGACATACATTAAAAATGTTTAAAAAAAAGAAATATGGTTACTCTAATAAAAAAGGAGTGACCATATGAAATTATTTAAAAAAATTATAATAATTACTTTTCTATTAATAATATATGCTTATGTTTGTAATATAAGTTTATTACCTAGTAATTATATAATAATGCAAGGTGAAAATCTTCGTTTATATACGTTACTAGGAATAAGACTTATAGAAGAAAGCAGTTATCAGACATTGCAAACTTCAAGTACACTAGAACAGGAAAAAATAAATAAAATAGGAAAAGTAAGTTTTAGATTAAATTTATTTAACTTAATACCATTAAAAAACATAGATGTTAATGTTATACCTAAAACTACAGTTGTACCAATGGGAAATGCTATAGGGATGAAGTTATATACAGCAGGGGTATTAGTAGTTGGAATGTCTGAGATAGAAGGAAAGAAACCATATGAAAATTCGGGCATAAAAGAGGGAGACAGAATTATACAAATAAACCAAAATCAAATAGATAATACAGATGATTTAATGAAGGCTGTAAATAAAAGTGATGGAAATAATATTTCTATAAAATATGTTAGAGATGAAAAAACTATTACAACCAGTATAAAGCCGTTAAAAAATAGTAGCAATGAATATAAAATTGGCTTATGGGTTAGAGATGCAGCTGCAGGAGTTGGAACACTTACTTTTTATGAGCCATCTTCAGGAATGTTTGCTACATTAGGACATGGAATTATGGATATTGATACTGCAGAATTAATAAAAATAGCAAATGGAGAATTAGTAACAACTAATATTCTGAGTATTAATAAAGGAACTAAAGGAAATCCAGGAGAAATACGAGGTACAATTGAAGCAGGACATACTATTGGAAGTATTTCGAAAAATACTAAATTTGGAGTTTTTGGAACAATAAATAAAACACCATATCTTAACACATCAAATACAAATGAGGTGCAAGTGGCATTAAGAGAAGAAATAAAAACAGGTAAAGCACAAATTATTTGTGAATTAGAAAATGGTAAAAAAGAATATTATGATATAGAAATTCAAAGAATTTTTATAAGTAACAATAAAGATAACAAAAGCATGTTAATAAAAGTCACTGATAAGAAACTATCAGAAAAAACGGGAGGGATAATTCAAGGAATGAGCGGAGCGCCAATAATACAAAATGGAAAATTTGTGGGAGCAGTTACACATGTTCTAGTGAATGATCCGACCATTGGATATGGAGTTTTTGCGGATATAATGTTAAAACAGATGAAAGAAGTAGAATAAAGTGTGAGGTAGAAAAAATGAAAAATGCAAAAGGAAATATTTTAATAACTGGAATAATTATTATACTTATAGTTCTTATACTAGGTGGAGTAAGCTTTGGAATATATAAGTTTTTTAGTATGAGCAAACAGGTAGTAAACAGTAATGAATTTGAAAATACATTTGAAACAGGTAATAGCGAGATATCTGGTAATGAGACAACAAATAACAATCAAAATGATTTGAATGTCAACGATGTAGAACCAATAATACAAGAACCAAATAATAATGCGATACCATCAGAAACTATTGCAGCAAGATATTACTATAGTCAATTAGATTCATATGGAAAGATGATATATGACAAGTTAAAACAAAATAAAGAACAACTAATAACAGGCACATATGTATTTGAATTTGGAACGAGCTTTAATACCCTTTTGAATACTGAAAAGGGAGACAAAACATTATATACAGCTTTTCAGTCTGCTTGGAATGCATTTTCATATGATGAATGTGACTTATTTTATATTGATATAAAAAAGATGAACTTAATAAACGAGACAAGAACTCTAGGAGGTATTACAACATATTATATTTCAATTGGACCAGGAGATAATAAAAACTATTTGCAAGATAATTTTCAAACGAGAGAAAGCATAGAAAAAGCACAAAACTATATAAATAATATTATAAAGAATATAATAAAGCAAACTCAAAATGACAATAGAGTAAACAAAATTAAAAAAGTACATGATTGGCTAATAGATGCTATAGAGTATGATACCTCTGGAACAAATGCAAATAAGTATAATATATATGGAGCAATGCATGATAGAAAAGCTGTATGTGAAGGCTATGCAAGAAGCTTTAAATATATAATGGAAAAAGTAGGAGTTCCATGTGTACTAGTGCCAGGAACTGCAGAAAATTCACAAGGTAAAATAGAGGCGCATGCTTGGAATTATGTGCAAATCGATGATAAATGGTATGCGGTTGATGTTACTTGGGATGACCCAGTAATAACAGGAGGAGAAACCATAACAGATAATGAAAAATACAAATTTTTCTTAAAAGGATCCGAAGAATTCTTTAAAGACCATACACCAAGTGGAGAAATTTCAGAAAATAGTATGATCTTTACATTACCAACACTTTCAATAACAAATTATGAAAATTATTAGACAAAAAAATGAAGTAAATTAAAATTACTTCATTTTTCATTTATTTAACTAATAATGGTCCAATATTTGTAACTGTACCAGCACCAAGTGTAAGTACAATATCATTCTTTATAGTATGCTCTTTTAAATACTTTGCAATTTCATTAAAATCAGAAATATAAAGAGCTTTTTTATTATAAGTGTTTTGAAGTTTATCAACTAAGTCTTGAGAAGAAACACCATAAATGTTATCCTCTCTAGCCGCATATATATCAGTAATAATAATATTATCAAAATCAAGCAAAGCCTTGGCAAAATCATCTAATAAAGTTTTAGTTCTACTATATGTATGTGGTTGAAATACTACCCAAGATTGTCTATGTTCTTTTTGATTTACAGCATGAGCAGTTGCCATAATTTCAGTAGGGTGATGACCATAATCGTCGTACACAGCCACTCCTTGATTAAAACTACCAACATATTCAAACCTTCTATGAGCACCAGTATATTTAGCCAAAGCATTTTTTATATCCTCTTTAGATATTCCATATTCATGGCAAACAGCAATACATGCTAAAGCATTTAAAACATTGTGCATTCCAGGAACAGATAATTTGATAGTTTTATAAAAAGTATTATTATAATAAACATCAAAACTTGGAAAGCCATCTTTATCAGCAGAAATATTTCTAGCTATAAAATTAGCATTTTCATTTTCAAGAGCAAAAGTTACTATTTTAGCTTTAGAATCTTTAACAATTTTTCTACAATTAGAATCATCACCATTTATTACTAACAAGCCATCTTCAGGAAGTAGCTTAATATAATTATCAAAAGATTTTACTATATTATCTAGAGTTTTAAAATAATCTAGATGGTCATTATCTATATTTAAGATAACCTCCGTTCTAGGAAACAATTTTAAGTAACTTTCTACATACTCACAAGCTTCAATAATAAAGTATTCACTATTACCAACTCTGTAATTTCCATTAAGTTGTTTTAAAAATGCGCCAACTTGAATAGATGGGTCTTTGTGTGATTCCAAGAAACACACAGAAATCATTGAAGTAGTAGTGGTTTTTCCGTGAGTACCAGAAACACAAATGCTGTTATTAAATGCTCTAGTGATTTTTCCTAAGAATGTTCCTCTTTCAATTGTAGGTATATTTAGTTCATGAGCTTTTACAAGTTCAACATCATCTTTTCTTATAGCAGCACTATAAACTACCACGTCGGCTTTAGCCAAATTCTCTAAATCATGACCAATAGTTACATGAATACCATTTTCAATTAGCTTTTCAGTAGTTTCAGATGAGGTAGAATCAGAACCTGTCACATGGAATCCCCAAAATTTTAAAATCTCAGCAATCCCGCTCATGCTAATTCCACCTATACCAATCATATGTACATTTTTATATTTTCTTAATTCATCTATATTTGCCAAAAAAATACACTCCCCTTAAGTTTATATAAAATCTTCTATTATAGAAGACATTTTAATCAACAAAGGTATTATATACTTTATATTAGAATTTTTCAATATTTTTCTTAAATATATTAGTAAAATAATATATGATACAATATAATATTCATAGTTTAAAAAACTGTGAAAAAAATAAATAAAAAATTATATAAAATTTGTAAAATAAAGAAGGAAAAACAAAAAAGATGGCGAATAATATAAATGTACATAAGAAATGTATAAAAAAACTTGAAAGGTGGTACTTAAAATGCAAATTACAGATGTACGTTTAAGAAAAGTAAATTCAGAAAACAGAATGAAAGCTGTTGCTTCTGTAACATTCGATAACGAATTTGTTATTCATGATATCAAAGTTATCGAAAGCCAAAATGGATTATTCATTGCTATGCCAAGCAGAAAAACTCCAAACGGAGAATTCAAGGATATAGCTCATCCAATCAATGCTGAAACAAGAGAGAAAATTCAAAAAGCTATATTAGAAGCTTATGAAGCTCCAGAAACTGAAGAATCAGCAGAATAATAATAAAAGTAAAAAAGAAATACTTTTTTCAAAGTATTTCTTTTTTCTGCTTATTTAAGCATTGAGATTTGGGATTGAGGTGAGTTCGAAAAAATTTTCGACTCGCGTGGCGACTTCTTGAGAAGGCGGACAGAATGTGAACTTCAAGCTGGTAGGCTTAATAAGCTCAAACTTGATCTCACAATAGTGAGAACTAGCCATGTTAAACTGAGAAGCGAAACTGCTAATGTGTGCTCCAGTAGGAGCAACAACATTAAAACTAATTTTCAATTCTTCAGCCAGCAACTGTATCTTTCCAATCACGCGCTGGCCATCGTCAGATGGCGCGAGCTCGAGAACTGTCATCTGCATACCGTTTCCGGCAGCTGATAGGCTATTTAACATAGCCAAAATTTCTTCCGTCCGCGAAGAAATCTTTACCAACTCAATTTTTGTTGAAAGAATCATAAAAGCACACCTCAAAATAAATTTATTCTGGTATATTACCAGTTAACAATATTATACCACATATTTTTAATTATGTAAAATAGGTATTTTTAGAGACGGGGCCAAAAGAACTTTTTTAAATAATAATATAAAAAATGAAAAAAATTCCAAATAACAGTTGACTTTAGGCACAATACATTGTATAATAATAAAGCATGTATTTAGCGATGAAGTAAGATGTGGCTACAAATGTATAGTAATATATGTTTGGAGGGAACTCTTATGGAGTATGTTATGGCTTAGACCAGGCGGTAAGTTAACAACAAATAAGCACTTATCCCAAGATTTTATCATGCAAACTTGGGTTTTTATATGTTCAATAAAAGAAACACTAGGGTGCGTTATAACTTCCGACCAAAAAAGGACGCGAAAAGTCCTAAAAATTTAGAAGGAGGGAATTTTAAATGGCAACAAAGAAGGAAAATGCAGTAACAAGTGAAAAAATCAGAATAAGATTAAAAGCTTATGATCATGTTGTTTTAGAACAGTCTGCTGAAAAAATAGTAGATACTGCTAAAAAAACAGGAGCTAAAGTTTCAGGTCCTATTCCACTACCAACAGAAAAGGAGATTGTTACAATCTTACGTTCTCCACACAAACACAAAGATTCAAGAGAACAATTTGAAATGAGAACACATAAAAGAGTAATTGACATTCTTTACCCAACACAAAAAACAGTTGATAGCTTAATGAAAATTGATTTACCAGCTGGTGTTGATATAGAAATCAAATTATAATTACAAATTAAAAGACTATAAAAACCAAGCTAATAATAAAATACAGTATATTAGCCAATAGTTAGGAGGAACATTTTAAAATGAATAAAGGATTAATAGGAAAAAAATTAGGAATGACTCAAATATTTGATGAACAAGGAAAAGTTATTCCAGTTACAGTTATTGAAGCAGGTCCATGTGTAGTAGCACAAGTTAAAACAGTAGAAACTGATGGATACAATGCTATACAATTAGGATTTGGAGATGTAAAAGAAAGCAAAATAAACAAACCAGAAAAAGGACATTTTGCAAAATCAAAATTAACACCTAAAAAACATTTAAGAGAATTTAGATTAGATTCTGTAGAAAACATAAATGTAGGTGATGAATTAAAAGCTGACACATTTACAGCAGGAGATCAATTAGATATCCAAGGAACATCAAAAGGAAAAGGATTCCAAGGCGTTATCAAACGTCATGGCCAATCAAGAGGACCAATGGGACATGGTTCTATGTATCACAGAAGACCAGGTTCAATGGGACCAACATCTACACCAGGTAGAGTATTTAAAGGCAAAAAATTGCCAGGTCATATGGGAAGCCAAACTATTACAATTCAAAACTTAGAAGTTGTAAGAGTAGATTTAGATAAAAATGTTATTTTAGTAAAAGGTAGTGTACCAGGAGCTAAAGGTGCAATATTAAAACTAAAAACAAGTGTAAAAAGTAAATAAGGAGGGAAATACAAATGCCTAAGATAGACGTATATGATATAGAAGGTAAAAAAGTTAAGACAATAGAACTTAAAGAAGAAGTATTTGGCATTGAACCAAATGAAGCAGTAGTACATAGTGTTCTAGTTAATTACCTAGCTAATCAAAGACAAGGTACACAAAGTACTAAAACAAGAGCAGAAGTATCTGGTGGTGGTAGAAAACCATGGAGACAAAAAGGTACAGGTAGAGCAAGACAAGGAAGCATTCGTGCACCACATTGGGTAGGTGGAGGAGTTGCTTTAGGTCCAAAACCACGTTCATACAATTATACAGTAAATAAAAAAGAAAAGAGATTAGCAATTAAATCAATGCTAAGCTCAAAAGTATTAGAAAATGAATTAGTAGTTGTTGAAAACTTACCATTAAAAGAAATCAAAACTAAAGAAATGGCAAGAATTTTAAATAACTTAAAAGTAGAAGGTAAAGCAGTAATTCTTTTACCAGAAAAAGACGAAGTAGTTCAAAAATCAGCTAGAAACATTGAAGGAGTTAAAACATTACAAGTTGGAACAATCAATGTATATGATTTATTAAAACACAAAAATCTTGTTGTAACAGAAGATACTGTTAAAAAATTAGAGGAGGTGTATGCATAATGAGACCAGAAGATATTATCATAGCACCAGTAATCACAGAAAAAAGTAATGATGAACTACAAGCAGGAAAATACACATTTAGAGTAAATAAAAAAGCTACTAAAATAGATATTCGTAATGCAGTAGAAAAACTTTTTGAAGTAAAAGTTTTAAATGTTAACACAATGAGTGTTAAAGGAAAAGAAGTTAGAAGAGGAAAAACAACAGGAAAAACTTCTGACTGGAAAAAAGCAATAGTAACTATTGATACAAACCCAGGAGATATTAAATATCTAGATAAAGGTGGAAAAGAAGTTAAAGTTTCTAAAAAATACAAAGACTCTATCGAACATTTTATGGGTGCTTAAAAATTATAAGAAATTTTAAATAAAATTATCGGGAAGTAACCCCGGAAAATAAATAAATATCCGTATGCGGAGCGGGAAAATATCCGTAAATATAGTAATATAAAATTTATCAAAAACGAAGTTTTTCATAAATTTTGAGAAAGGAAATTAAAATGGGAATAAAAAGATTCAGACCATATACTCCATCAAGAAGAAACATGACAGTTTCAACATTTGATGAAATTACTAAAAAAGAACCAGAAAAAACTCTATTAGCTACTAAAAAGAAAAATGCTGGTAGAAACTCATATGGTAGAATTACAGTAAGACATCAAGGTGGAGGAAATAGACAAAAATATAGAATTATAGATTTTAAAAGAAATAAAGTTGATATGCCAGCAACAGTAATTGGTATAGAATACGATCCAAACAGAAGTGCAAACATAGCTTTAATTCAATATGAAGATGGAGAAAAATCATATATCTTAGCACCAGTTGGATTAAAAGATGGAGACAAAGTTGTATCTGGAGATAAAGCAGATATCAAACCAGGTAACTGCATGAAAATTGAAAACATTCCAGTAGGTACAATGATTCATAACATTGAGTTGAACCCAGGTCAAGGTGGAAAACTTGTAAGAGCTGCTGGTCAAGAAGCTCAATTGATGGCTAAAGAAGGAAAATACGCACATGTAAGATTACCTTCAGGCGAAATGAGATTAGTAATGGCTGTATGTAAAGCTACAATAGGAACAGTAGGAAATACAGATCATGAAAATATTAAAATTGGTAAAGCTGGAAGAAGCAGACATATGGGAATCAGACCAACTGTTAGAGGTTCTGTAATGAACCCAGTAGATCACCCTCATGGTGGTGGTGAAGGTAAAGCTCCAGTTGGACACGCAGGACCAATGACTCCTTGGGGTAAACCAGCATTAGGATACAAGACTAGAAAGAAAAACAAAAAGAGTGATAAACTAATCACTAAACGTAGAAAGTAGGAGGTAATATAAATGTCAAGATCAAGTAAAAAAGTTCCATTTATTGCACCTGAATTATTAAAAAGAGTTAATGCAATGAATGAAAGTGGAAATAAAGAAGTAATAAAAACATGGTCAAGAGCTTCTACTATATACCCACAAATGGTTGGACACACAATAGCTGTTCATGATGGTAGAAAACATGTACCTGTATATATTACAGAAGAAATGATTGGACATAAATTAGGTGAATTTGCACCAACAAGAACATTTAAAGGTCATGCAGGAGACAAAACAACTAAAAAATAAAAACCTGTAAGACATATCTAAAAAAAGGAGGAAAATAAAGTGGAAGAAACTATTATTCCAACAGCAGAAGCAACTCTAAGATATGCTAGAATTTCAGCTAGAAAGGTTAAAATTGTAGCAGATTTAATTAGAGGAAAAGATATTGATGAAGCTTTAGCTATTGCAAAATATGCTCCAAAAGCATCAAGCGAAATTATCGAAAAATTATTAAAATCAGCTATCGCAAATGCTGAAAATAATCATCATATGGCACATGAAAAATTATATGTTGCTGAAATTTACGCAAACCAAGGTCCAACTCTAAAAAGAATTAGACCAGCTGCAAAAGGTAGTGCAGTAAGAATCAGAAAAAGAACAAGCCATATTACAATCGTGTTAAAGGAAAGAGATTAAGAAAGGAGGACTTAACAAAATGGGACAAAAAATGGATCCTAACGGATTAAGAGTAGGTGTTATTAAAGATTGGAACTCAAAATGGTATGCAGACAAAAAGAATTTTAGTGAATACCTAGTAGAGGATCACAAAATTCGTGAATATGTTAAGAAAAAATTATATGTTGCAGGAATTTCTAAAATCGAAATTGAAAGAACTGCAAAATTCGTTAAAGTAAACGTTTATACAGCAAAACCAGGTTTAGTAATTGGTAAAGGTGGAAACCTTGCAGAAGAATTAAAAGCTGAACTTGAAAAAATGATAGGTAAAACAGTTAACTTAAATATTGTTGAAGTTAAAAACATTGATGTTGATGCACAATTAGTTGCAGAAAATATTGCAGGACAACTAGAAAGAAGAATTTCATTCAGAAGAGCTATGAAACAATGTATGCAAAAAACTATGAAAGCAGGTGCATTAGGAATTAAAACTGCTGTATCTGGAAGATTAGGTGGAGCAGACATGGCTAGAACAGAGTTCTACAAAGAAGGTACAATTCCACTTCAAACTTTAAGAGCTGATATTGATTATGGATTTGCAGAAGCAGATACTACATATGGAAAAATCGGTGTTAAAGTTTGGATATATAAAGGCGAAGTTCTTCCAGCTAAGAAAAAACAAGCAGAAGGGAGAGATGAGTAATGCCATTAATGCCAAAAAGAACAAAATATAGAAAACAACAAAAAGGTAGAATTAGAGGTAAAGCAACAAGAGGAAATAAAGTAACAGACGGAGAGTTTGGTTTACAATCACAAGAAATCGGACTAATTACTTCAAATCAAATTGAAGCAGCCCGTGTTGCTATGACTCGTTATATAAAAAGAGGTGGAAAGGTTTGGATTAAAATCTTCCCTGACAAACCAATAACATCAAAACCTATTGGTACTCGTATGGGTAAAGGTAAAGGTGCTGTTGAATACTGGGTAGCAGCTGTAAAACCAGGAAGAGTTATGTTTGAAATAGCAGGAGTTCCAGAGGAAACTGCAAAAGAAGCTCTAAGATTAGCAGCTAATAAACTATCAGTAAAATGTAAGTTTGTCAAAAGAGAAACTGAAGTAGGTGGTGATAGCGATGAAGATTAATAAAATAAAAGAAATGTCTTCACCAGAATTAGAGAAAGAATTAGTAGAACTAAAAAATGAATTATTTAAATTAAGATTTAGTTTAGCTACAAATGGATTAGATAATCCTATGAAAATTAAAGAAGTGAAAAAAGACATTGCAAGAATTAAAACAGTTTTAAGAGAAAGAGAACTAAAGGAGGGCGTAAACTAATATGGAAGAAAGAAACCTTCGTAAAGAAATGATCGGTACAGTTGTTTCTGACAAAATGGATAAAACAGTTGTAGTAGCTGTTCAAACTAATGTTATGAACAAAATGTACGGAAAAATTCAAAAAAGAACATATAAATTAAAAGCTCATGACGAAAACAATCAATGCCAAGCAGGAGATAAAGTTAGAGTAATGGAAACTAGACCACTTTCTAAAGACAAGAGATGGAGAGTAGTTGAGGTAGTTGAAAAAGCAGTTATTAAATAAACAAAAAACTTCGTCTGGCGTTGTTGTCCATCACATAAAAAATCCTCGATGTGCAAAAAGCACACCTCCGGTTTTTTAGTTCGGACGCCTAGCCATACTCGTTTTTAGTTTATTTAGAAAAATAGTGGATATATATTTAAGAAGGAGGATACCAAAATGGTACAACAACAAAGTATATTAAAAGTTGCTGACAACACTGGTGCAAAAGAAATTATGTGTATCAGATGTTTAGGTGGTTCATATAGAAAATACGCTGGTGTAGGCGATATCATTGTTGCATCTGTAAAAACAGCTATACCTGGTGGTGGAGTTGTTAAAAAAGGTGATGTGGTAAAAGCTGTTGTTGTAAGAACTAAAAAGCCAATTAGAAGAGCAGATGGTTCTTATGTAAGATTCGACGAAAATGCAGCTGTTATTATAAAAGATGATAAAACACCAAAAGGAACTCGTATATTTGGGCCAGTAGCTAGAGAATTAAGAGATGGAGAGTATATGAAGATTCTTTCATTAGCTCCAGAAGTTCTTTAAAAACAATTGAAAAGCTTCGTCTTGCGTTGTCAAGCGTCGCATGAAAATCTTTCGATATACACCAGTATAATCTCAAGATTTTTAGCTAGCTTTCCTAGCAATACTCGCTTTTGAATTGTTTTGAAGATGCGAGACTTTAAAAAATGTGAGCTGATATAGCTTACAGGAAAAGTCAAAGCAAAAGCAATAAATTAAAAAATAACAGAGAACCTTATAAATTTAAAAAGAAGAGGTGAAAAGTAAAGATGAAAATTAAAAAAGGTGATACAGTTAAAGTTTTATCTGGAAATGATAAAGGAAAAACTGGAGAAGTTTTAGAAGTAATTCCAAAAACACAAAAAGTAATTGTTAAAGGTGTTAATATTCGTAAAAAACATGTTAAACCTAGAAAACAAGGAGAAGAAGGTGGAATTATTCCAGTAGAATGTAGCATACATAGTAGCAAAGTAAATGTAGTATGTCCAAAATGTAACAAAGCAACAAGAGTTGGTTACCTAGTAGATGGAGATACAAAAGTACGTGTTTGCAAAAAATGTGGAAACAAATTAAAATAGGAAGGAGGTCTATTAAAGACTTATGGAAATATTAAAAGAACAATATCAAAAAGAAGTTGTACCTGCATTGATGAAAAAATTTAACTATAAATCAGTAATGGAAGTTCCAAAACTAGAAAAAATAGTTATCAATGTTGGATTAGGAGATATGAAAGATAATCCAAAAGCACTAGACAACACAATAAATGATTTAAAAATAATTACAGGTCAAACTCCAATAGTAACAAAAGCAAAGAAAGCTATTGCTGCTTTCAAAATTAGAGAAGGTGTTAATATTGGATGCAAAGTTACATTAAGAAGTGGAAAAATGTATGATTTTGCATACAAACTATTTAATGTGTCACTACCAAGAGTAAGAGATTTTAGAGGAGTATCTAATAACTCATTTGATGGTAGAGGAAATTACTCAATGGGAATTAAAGAACAATTAATTTTCCCTGAAATCGAATATGATAAAATTGATAAAATTAGAGGTATGGATATAATATTCGTTACTACTGCTAAGACAGATGAAGAAGCAAAAGAATTGCTTTCATTGTTAGGAATGCCATTCCAAAATTAATTATAAACTTCGTCTTGCGTTGCCAAGTTGCGCATAAAAAGTTTTCGATGTACAAAAAGTACTATCTCAAACTTTTTAGCTTACTTTCCTAGCAATACTTGTTTCTAATTAATTTTAGTATAAAAGTAGGAGAGAAGAAAGGAGAAATAAATGGCTAAGAAGTCTTTAAAAGTTAAACAACAAAGAGAACAAAAATACAAAACAAGAGAATATAATCGTTGTAAAATATGTGGAAGACCACATGCATATATTAGAAAATTCGGAATTTGCCGTGTTTGCTTTAGAGAGTTAGCTCATAAGGGAGAGATTCCGGGAGTTAAGAAGGCTAGCTGGTAAAAATTTGCTTGAAAATCAGCAGTCTGCGTCGTTAAACTTCATAAAAATTTTATCAACATACAAAAGTATAGTTTCAAAAATTTTTATTTCGTTTGCCTAGCATACTACTAATTTTGAAGCCAATTAAGAAAGAAAACAAAAAAAGGAGGGAATAATTTTGAATACAACAGATCCAATCGCAGATATGTTAACAAGAATAAGAAATGCAAATAGTCAAAAACATAAAACAGTTGATATTCCAGCTTCAAATATGAAGAGAGCTATTGCTAACATTCTATTTAAAGAAGGATATATAGCTGCTTATGAAGAGATTAACGATAACACTCAAGGTGTAATTCGTATCACTTTAAAATATGATGAGAATGGTGCAAGAGTAATTGATGGTTTAAGAAGAATTAGTAAACCAGGATTAAGAGTTTATGCATCTAAAGAAGAATTACCACAAGTTCTAAATGGCTTAGGTATCGCTTTAATTTCTACTTCAAAAGGAATTAAAACAGATAGAGAAGCAAGAGCAGAAGGACTTGGAGGAGAAGTATTAGCATATATTTGGTAGGAAAGGAGGAACATAAAATGTCAAGAATAGGAAATAAACCTATTACTGTACCAGAAGGTGTAGAAGTTACACTAAATGATAATCATATAGTTGTAAAAGGACCAAAAGGTACATTAGAAAAAGATCTACATAAAAATATGACAGTTACTATGGAAGGAAATACTATTACAGTAACAAGACCAAATGATGAAGCTGTAAATAGAAGCTTACATGGTTTAACAAGAACTTTAATCAGCAACATGATTGAAGGTGTTGTAAATGAATTTAAAAGAAATTTAGAAATAAATGGTGTTGGTTATAGAGCACAAAAAAAGGGTAATGACTTAGTAATGAACTTAGGTTATTCACACCCAGTTGAAATAGTAGCACCAGAAGGAATTAGTTTTGATTTAACAGATGCTAACCACATTACAGTAAGAGGTATTGATAAAGAATTAGTTGGTCAAACAGCAGCTGTTATTAGAACAAAAAGACCACCAGAGGTATATAGAGGTAAAGGTATTAAGTATGCTGAAGAGCATATTAGAAGAAAAGAAGGTAAAGCCGGCAAGAAATAAAATTAGAAATTTTAAGCTTCGTCTAACGTTGTTAACCTCGCAAAAAATTTCTTCAACATACAGCATGTATAGTTTCAGAAATTTTTGCTCGGTTGCCTAGTTATACTCGCTTTAAATTCCTAATTAATTGTGCTAAAACTTTAAAAATATTAAATATTCTTAATATTATTAACGCTGTTACGTTAATAGAAAGGAGAAAAAGATGATTAAGAAAATAGATAGAAAAGCTGAAAGAGAAAGAAGACATGCAAGAGTACGTAATAAAATTTCTGGAACAGCAGATCGTCCAAGATTATGTGTATTTAGAAGCAATAATAATCTTTTTGTACAAGTAATTGATGATGTTGCAGGAAATACTTTAGCTCAAGCTTCTACTCTAGATAAAGAAGTAAAAGTAAAACATTCAAATAAAGAAGCTGCTAAAGAAGTTGGAGCTTTAATTGCAAAAAGAGCTTTAGAGAAAAATATCAAAGAAGTTGTTTTTGATAGAGGCGGTTACATTTATCATGGTGTTGTAAAAGAATTAGCAGAAGCAGCCAGAGAAGGCGGATTAACATTTTAAAAAGGAGGGAAATTAAAGTGCAATCAGAAAATACATCAGAATTAAGAGAAAAAGTAGTTGCAATTAACAGAGTAGCAAAAGTTGTTAAAGGTGGTAGAACTTTTAGATTTAGTGCTGTTGTTGTTGTTGGTGACGAAAATGGTCATGTTGGTGTAGGAAATGGAAAGGCTTCTGAAGTTCCAGATGCTATAAAGAAAGCAATCGAAGAAGCTAAAAAGAATTTAGTAGAAGTTCCAGTTGTAGGAACAACAATTCCTCACGAATATGTAGGTAAATTTGGAAGCGCTAGTGTTATATTAAAACCAGCTGCTGAAGGTACTGGAGTTATCGCTGGAGGTAGCGTAAGACCAGTATTAGAGCTTGCAGGTTACAAAGATATTAGAACTAAAGTTGTTGGAACAAACAACCCAAGAAATGTTGTTTATGCTACAATTGAAGGATTAAAGAGCATGAAAACAGCAGAACAAATTGCTAAAAAAAGAGGAAAAACAGTAGCAGAAATATTATAATTTAAAAAAATAGGAGGTGTAATCGCAAAATGAAATTAGACGAATTAAAACCAGCACAAAAAACAAAGAAAAAGACAGTTGTAGGTCGTGGAGTTGGTTCAGGTCTTGGAAAAACTTCTGGAAGAGGACATAAAGGTCAAAAAGCAAGAAGTGGCGGTGGAGTTAGAAGAGGCTTTGAAGGTGGTCAAACTCCTTTATATAGAAGATTACCAAAAAGAGGATTCAACAATAGCGTTCATGCAAACGATTATGTAGAAGTAACTCTTACAATGCTTAATAAATCAAGCAAAGAAGATGTTACAGCAGAAAGCTTAATCGAAGACGGAATTATTCGTAAAGCAAAAGACGGAATTGTTATTCTTGCAACAGGAAAATTAGAAAAAAAATTAAACGTTAAAGCTGTAAAATTCACTAAAGCTGCACAAGAAAAAATCGAAGCTTTAGGTGGAAAGGCTGAGGTGATTTAATGTTTAAGACTATTATTAACGCATTTAAAACACCAGACGTTAGAAAAAGAATCTTATATACATTACTTCTAATAGTTCTATTTAGATTAGGATGTTTTATTACAGTACCTGGTGTAAATACAGTTACATTAAATGAAGCAATGAGTAATGCAAGTAATGGTATAGCAGGTCTAATAGACTTAATTTCAGGTGGAGCTTTTTCAAGATTCTCTATCTTCGCTATGACTATTACACCATACATTACAGCTTCAATTGTAATTCAATTATTAGGAATGGTAATTCCTTCATTAGAGAGATTGATGAAGGAAGGTGGCGAAGAAGGAAGAAATGCAATAAATAAATATACTAAACTTTTAACAATAGTGCTTGCACTAATTGAAGGTATAGGATTATATTTAACATATAAATCTTCTGGAATATTCGTTAAAACTGATTTCTTAACAGGATTTTTAGTAGTTATTTCACTAATGGCAGGAACATCACTTTTAATGTGGTTGGGAGACCAAATCACAAATAAAGGTATTGGAAATGGTATTTCTATGATTATATTTGTAGGTATCATTTCTGGATTACCAAGTGCAGTAACTATGATTTGGGACTTAATATTTGGAACAGGAGCATTTAGTACAGTAGGATTATTAACAGCTTTAGCTATTATTGTTGGAGCAATACTTCTAATTGCAGGAGTTGTATTTGTACAACAAGCTGAAAGAAGAATACCAGTACAATATGCTAAAAAAGTAGTTGGAAGAAAAATGGTAGGAGCACAAAATACACATATTCCACTTAAGCTAGCAATGGCCGGAGTTATGCCAATAATTTTTGCATCATCATTTATGACTTTCCCAGCTATGATTATTCAAATGTTTGTGCCAAACATTGCAGCTCAAACTGGATTTTGGGCAGCTGTATATAAATTCTCAATTGCAACTTCAACATCAGCAGTACCATTAGGGTACACTATTGCAAATGCAATTGTATATTTATTATTAATTGTTGGATTTACATTTTTCTATACTTATGCAACATTTAACCCAGCAGAAGTATCAAACAATATTAAGAAAAATGGTGGATTCATACCAGGAATTAGAGCAGGAAAGCCAACAACAGATTATTTATCATCAGTATTATCTAAGTTATTATGGTTTGGAGGATTATTCTTAGCAGTTATAGCAATATTGCCTATGCTTGTAAGATTTATACCAAACGTAAACTTAGCATTTGGTGGTACATCAATACTAATCGTTGTAGGTGTTGCACTTGAAATGGTACAACAATTAGAGTCTTTACTTGTTATGAGACATTACAAAGGCTTTTTGGACTAATTTCGAATTAAATACTCATCTTGCGTTGTCAGGCATCATTTTAAATGAAATCAATGTGCAAAAAGCACACCTCATTCATTTAAAATTCGCATTCCTAGCAATCTAAGCATTTAATTCAAAATTATAATCTTTCAAATATAGAAAAGAATAATAAATAAGATATATCTTAAAAATTAGGGCAGAAGGGACGGACAGGTGTAAAAACTGGTTCCGTCCGTAATGCGTGAAAGGAGAACTAAATATGTACATTATTATGTTAGGAGCTCCAGGAAGTGGAAAAGGAACAACAGCTAAAGTATTAGCAGAAAGAACAAATTTACCTCACATCTCAACAGGAGATATGTTTAGAGAGCAAATCAAAAAAGGTACTGAATTAGGTAAGTTGGCTAATAGCTATATTTCACAAGGAAACTTAGTACCAGATGAAGTTACAATAAATATTGTAAAAGATAGACTAGGTTGGGAAGATGCCGAAAATGGTGTTATATTAGACGGTTTCCCAAGAACAATTAAACAAGCAGAAGCATTAGCTTTAATATTACAAGAAAAAGGAAAACAAGTTGATATAGTACCAGAATTAGTTGTTCCAGACCAAGTAATTATAGACAGAATTTTAAACAGAGCAACTTGTTCAAACAAAGAGTGTGGTGCAATTTATAATACAAAATTCAAGCCATCTAAAGTACCAGGTGTATGTGACAAATGTGGCTCAGCACTTGTTACTAGAACAGATGACAATGAAGAAGCAATTAAAACTAGATTAGAAGTTTATAGAGAAAATTCAAAAGATCTAATTGCATATTATAAAGAAAAAGGAGTTTTAGTTACTATTACTCCAGAAAATCCAAATGCAGAAAACTCAACTGAACAAGTTATAAATACTATACTAGAAGCTATAAAAAGATAGTAAAGAAGGTAAAACATGGTAACAATTAAATCTCAAAAAGAAATTGAAAAAATGAAAGAAGCATGTAGAATCACGGCTTTAGTATATGATGAAATAGAAAAATACATAAAACCAGGAATAACAACAATGGATCTAGATAATTTTGCAGAAAAAATTATTAGAGAACATGGCGGAATTCCAGCACAAAAAGGATATCCAAGTGGTGAAAAAGGAGTACCTGCATTTCCTGGTACATTATGTATTTCTATAAATGACGAGATTATACATGGAATTCCATCTAAAAGAACAATTATTAAAGATGGAGATGTTGTAAGTGTAGATTTAGTAGTATATAAAAATGGATTTCATGGTGATGCCGCAAGAACATATATTGTTGGAAAAACTTCACCAGAAAAACAAAGACTAGTAGATATTACAAAACAAGCATTTTTTGAAGGAATTAAATATGCTGTAAAAGGAAACAGAATTGGAGATATTTCTCATGCAATAGGAGAATTTGTAGAAAAAAATGGCTATAATGTTGTAAGAGAATTCCAAGGACATGGAATTGGAGAAGAAATGCATGAGGACCCAGGTATTCCAAACTATGGTAAAGCAGGAAGAGGAATAAGACTTGAACCTGGCATGACTCTAGCAATAGAACCAATGGTAATGGTAGGAAAACCTAATATTTGTGTATTAGATGATGGTTGGACTATTGTTACTGAAGATGGATCTTTAGCAGCACATTATGAGAATACAATTTTAATTACAGAAAAAGAGCCAGAAGTATTGACATTATTGAAAAAATAAAGTATACTATATAAGATATTGTACTTATGTGCAAATGGAAAATTTATCTAGTATTAAATAGAAAAATTTTCTAAGAAAATAATGGAGGAAAATATGTCAAAAGAGGATGTTATAGAAGTTGAAGGTACTGTTGTAGAAGCATTACCAAATACTAATTTTAAAGTTGAACTAGAAAATGGACATCAAATCTTAGCTCATATTTCTGGAAAATTAAGAATGAATTATATCAAAATTCTTCCAGGAGATAAAGTAAAAGTTGAATTATCGCCTTATGATCTTTCGAAAGGTCGTATTACATGGCGTGCTAAGTAAATTTTAAAAATAATCAGCATCTTGCTTCGTTAAAGATTATTCAAAACGCGTTTACAACCAAGAGGTTGCGCACTTGCCTTTTGAACAGTCTTTGCCTCGCAATATACTAATTCTTTTTAAAATTCAATATAAAACTAATCTAAGAAAGGAATGAACTAAAATGAAAGTAAGACCATCAGTAAAACCTATATGTGAAAAATGCAAAGTTATTAAAAGAAAAGGTGTTATCAGAGTAATCTGTGAAAACCCAAAACACAAACAAAGACAAGGTTAATTTATTATAATTATTGAATATAACACAAATTTTAGATAGCGGCTGAAAGGAAAATTTATTTTCCTTTTAATTCTGATTTGTGTTTATATATATGTCCAAAAGTATTATTGATTAGTATAAAGATACTAATGCATTTCACCAATAATAACTTAAGACAAACTAAAAAACAAAATTTAAGAATAGCAAAATAAAAACTATGGAGGTGCAAAAAAATGGCTCGTATAGCAGGAGTTGATTTACCTAGAGAAAAAAGAGTAGAAATTGGTCTAACATATATTTATGGTATAGGACTAACAAGTGCTCAAAAAATTCTAGCAGAGGCAAAGGTTAATCCAGATATTAGAGTTAAAGACTTAACAGATGACCAAGTACAAGCAATCAGAAAAGCAATGGACGGTTATAAAGTTGAAGGTGACTTACGTAGAGAAGTTGCATTAAATATCAAAAGACTAACTGAAATTGGATGTTATAGAGGTTTAAGACATAGAAGAGGTCTTCCAGTTAGAGGACAAAGAACAAAAACTAATGCCCGTACAAGAAAAGGCCCTAGAAAATTAGTTAGCAAAAGCAAAAAATAATTAGCAAAAGTAACAAAGCCTAAATAAGGAGGGAATAATTAAAAATGGCAACAAAAAATGTAACTAAAAAAACAGTAACTAGAAGAAGAGACAGAAAAAATATTGAAAAAGGTATGGCTCATATTCATTCTAGTTTTAACAATACAATCGTTACAATTACAGATGTTCAAGGAAATGCAATTTCTTGGGCAAGTGCTGGTGAACTAGGTTTTAAAGGTTCAAGAAAAAGCACACCATTTGCAGCAGGAGAAGCAGCTGAAACAGCAGCTAAAGCAGCAATGGAACACGGATTAAAATCAGTAAAAGTATTTGTAAAAGGACCAGGTTCTGGTCGTGAAGCAGCAATTAGGTCATTACAATCAGCAGGATTAGAGATTAGCTCAATTAAAGATGTTACTCCAATTCCTCACAATGGTTGTAGACCACCAAAAAGACGTAGAGTATAAGGAAGGTGAAAAATAAAATGGCAAGATATAAAGATGAACAATGTCGTATTTGTCGTAGAGAAGGACAAAAATTGTTCTTAAAAGGATCAAGATGTTATTCAGATAAATGCAGTATTTCTAGAAGAAATTATGCGCCAGGTCAAAACGGCCAAAAGAAGAAAAAACTATCTGAATATGGTACTCAATTAAGAGAAAAACAAAAAACAAAATCATTCTATGGTGTAAGTGAAAAACAATTCAGAAAATACTTTGATATGGCAGCAGCTACAAAAGGAATCACTGGTGAAGTATTACTACAAATTCTAGAAACAAGACTAGACAATATTGTATATCGTTTAGGATATGGTAGCTCAAGAGCACAATCTAGAATGTTAGTAACACACGGAACTTTTGAAGTAAATGGACATAAAGTTGATATTCCATCTTACTTAGTAAAAGCAGGAGATGTTATTTCTGTAAGAGAAATAAGAAAAGACAATGGTTTTATTAAAGCAAATGTAGAAGCAAATGCAGCAAGACCAGTACCAGAATGGCTACAAAAAGATGAGAAAAATTTAAGTGGTAAAGTTGTAAGATTACCATCTAGAGAAGATGTAGATCTTCCAGTTGAAGAACATTTAATAGTAGAGCTTTACTCTAAATAATTAGATAATAATTTAATTGTAAAAATAGAAATGTTTTTCTATTTATCTATTAGGAGGTAAAAAATGATAGAATTTGAAAAGCCAAATATTAAATGCTTAGAAGTAAACGAAGAAAAACACTATGCAAAATTTGTATGTGAACCATTAGAAAGAGGATATGGAATTACAATAGGTAACTCTTTAAGAAGAATTTTATTATCATCTCTTCCAGGTACTGCAATTACAAGTGTAAAAATCGATGGCGTATTACATGAATTTTCTACAATACCAAATGTTGTAGAAGACGTTCCTGAAATTATAATCAACTTAAAAAGTGTTTGTTTAAAACAAGATAAAAATGAACAAAAAACTTTAAGAATTGACTTTAAAGGTCCAGGAGAAGTTAAAGCAGGAGATATAATTACAGATGGAACAATAGAAGTATTAAACCCAGATTTACATATTGCAACAGTTGCAGAAGGTGGACATTTAGTAATGGAAATGACTGCTGATATGGGAAGAGGCTATAACAATGCTGAAAAGAACAAGAAACCAGATCAAGCATTAGGCGTACTTCCAATTGACTCTATATATACACCTGTTAAAAAAGTAAATTATGCAGTAGAAAACACTAGAGTCGGACAAATGGTAGATTACGATAAATTAACAATCGAAGTTTGGACAAATGGAGGATTAACTCCAGATGAAGCTTTAAGTTTAGCTGCAAAAGTTATGACAGGTCACTTAGAACTATTTATTGACTTATCAGAAACTACTAAAAACACACAAGTAATGGTAGAAAAAGAAGAGTCTCAAAAAGAAAAAGTTCTTGAAATGTCAATTGAAGATTTAGAATTATCAGTTAGATCATTCAATTGCTTAAAGAGAGCAGGAATTTCTACAGTAGAAGATTTAATAAACAAATCAGAAGCTGAAATGATGAAAGTAAGAAATCTTGGTAAAAAATCTTTAGATGAAGTAACAAATAAGTTACATGCATTATCATTAGATTTTAGAAAAGAAGATGAATAATAGACTAAAAGGAGGGAAATGAATTGGCTACAAATAGAAAATTAGGTAAAACAACAGATATTAGATTAGCAATGTTAAAAACTTTAACAACTGATTTAATGTTACATGAAAAAATAGAAACTACTGAAGCTAGAGCAAAAGAAGTAAAAGCAATTGCAGATAGTTTAATTTCATTAGCAGTAAAAGAAAAAGACAATTTTGAAATGGTAGACGTTAAAGTTTCTAAAGCAAAATTAGATAGCAAAGGAAATAAAGTAACAGAATTAGTAAAAAGCAAAAATGGTAAAGAATATCTAAGAGTAGTAAAAGAAACAACAACTGAAAAAAGACAAAAAGATATGCCATCAAGATTAAATGCTAGAAGAAAAATGATGAAAAACATCAATAAAGTTAAAGATAGTGAAGGAAATAACATTGATTTAACTGCAAAATTATTTAATGAAATTGCTCCTAAATATGAAGGAAGAGTTGGTGGATACACAACTATGCTTAAATTAGGACCAAGAAAAGGTGATAATGCAGAAATGGTTATTTTAAAACTAGTTTAATAATTGTTTCAAAGAAGCAAATATAGGAGAGTGTGAAATATGGAAATACTAAAATATATCATATTAGTTATTTATATTATTGTATGTATTGCTCTAATTGTTTTAGCAACAATACAAAAAAGTGAGAGACCAGGAGCTTCAGGAACAATTACAGGTTCTTCAACCAATAACTTTTATGAGCAAAATAAGGGAAGAACAAAGGAAGGTAAACTAAAAAAATGGACAATAATTCTTGGAATTGTGTTTGTTGTATTAGCAATTGCCTTAGGAATCCTATATCTAGTATAAAAACTATAAAATGTGGCAGAATAAAGTTCTGCCACATTTTGCTGTATATAATATCGGCACGTCGCTTGCACTTGGGATATATTTTTTCTCGTCTAAAGCACGAAAAAATATATACCAAAGTCGCTGTGCCTACTCTATAAGATTTTAATGTATAAAAAGTATAACTAATTAAAGTTATGACATAATAAAAGTAAAGGAAAAGTATGAAAGAAGAGTTAAAGAAGGATAATCAAGAATATGAAAAAGATAAGTATGTAGGAGTTTTTCAAAAAAGTAAAAACTTCGGTTTTGTTGTGCTTGATGATAGAAAAATAAAAGCAGATATATACATATCTAAAAAGAACAGCAAAAAGGCTAAAAATAATCAAAAGGTAGTAGTGCAAATATTAAAATTACCTGAAAAAAATAGAAAAGCAGAAGGCAAAATAATTGAAATACTAGGCAATATAAATCAAGCAGGAGTGGACATGCTTTCATTAGTAAAAGACTATGACTTGCCATATGAATTTCCAGAGGCAGTTATAAACGAAGCAAAAGCAATAAAACAAGAAGTAGCTAAAAAAGACATTCCAAATAGATTAGATTTAAGAAATAAAATAATATTTACTATTGATGGAGAAGATGCAAAAGACTTAGATGATGCAGTATCAGTAGAAAAATTAAAAAATGGAAATTATCTTTTAAATGTGTCTATTGCAGATGTTAGCTATTATGTGCAAGAAAAATCTAAACTTGATAAAGAAGCAATAATTAGAGGTACTAGTATATATATGTTAGATAGAGTAATTCCAATGCTTCCAAAAGAGCTATCAAATGGAATATGTAGTTTAAATCAAAAAGAAGATAGATTTGCAATAACTGTTTTAATGGAAATAAACCAAAAAGGAGAAGTAGTATCTTCAGACATACAAAAAAGTGTAATAAAAGTAACTAGAAGAATGAGTTACAAAGAGGTACAAACTATACTAGACGAAATAGAAGGAGCAGAAGACGAGGGCATATTCAAACCAAAAGCAAAACAAAAATTATTAAAAGAATGTGAACCATACTTTGAACACTTTAAAAGAATGGCAGAACTTGCCAATATATTAAAACAAAGAAGAACAAAAGCAGGAAGCTTAAATTTAGATATTCCAGAAAGCAAAATAACATTAGACGAACAAGGAGTAGCAATAAATGTAGACAAATATGAAATGTATTTTGCAAATGAAATTATAGAGCAATTTATGCTAACTGCAAATGAAACAGTAGCAGAAAAATTTTATTGGTTAGAGGCTCCATTTATATATCGTGTGCATGAGGTACCAGACGAAGAAAAAATAGCAGAACTAAATAAATTCTTATGGAATTTAGGATATAAAATAAAAGGAAACAAAGACAATATACATCCAAAAGCATTTGCAGAAGTTTTAGAAAAAGTAAAAGGAAAACCAGAAGAAAGAGTAGTATCAAACCTTATACTAAGAACTTTAAAAGTAGCAAGATATGAAGCAGAAAACAAAGGGCACTTTGGAATTGCAAGTAAATACTATTGCCATTTCACATCACCAATAAGAAGATACCCAGACTTATTCATACACAGAATAATATCAAAATATTTAGAAGAAAACTATCAACTAAAAGAAAATGAAATAGAAAAGTATAGTAGTCAAGCAGTAAAATATGCAGAACGTTCATCTGAAAGAGAAAAAATTGCACAAAAAGTAGAGCGAGATGCAGACGCAATTAAAAAAGCTGAATATATGCAAAGCAAAATAGGCGAAGAATACGAAGGAATTATTTCGAGTATAACATCATTTGGAATGTTTGTAGAACTTCCAAACACAGTAGAAGGACTAATACGTTTTGATGATTTAGGAAACGAATACTTTATATATGACGAAGAAAAGAAAACACTTCAAGGAGAAAAAAGCAAGAAGATATATAAAATAGGAGACAGCATAAAAGTGCGTGTAATCTTCGCAGACAAACTAACAAGAAAAGTAGACTTTGAAAAAATTTCAGGATAAAAACGTGCCAAATTATGGCACGTTTTAGTATATAAAATACATTGTAACAGCAAATGCAAAGCCTATAATAGTAAGAAAGATCAAAATTAAGCCTCCGGGCTTATTTTTGTTTACTACAACCTCATAAAACCCATAACTAACGCTTTCAACCAAAGCGAGTAATGCAAATAAAAACACTAAAAAATCTACAACCATAAAAATCTCCTTTTAAATTCCTGTTAGCAAAAATCCTGAATCAACTACAACTTCAGGCTCAACCTTAAAAAATGAATCTTGATAATGTTGTAACCAGTTATAATTCTCTAATTCTTGCATAGTTTTAAAATTTTTTAAAGCATAATTACCAAAACCACTACAATCAGACTTCAATTCTTTTGAAGTTTTATATAAATAATGTAAAAGTAATTTTTCTAAATAATTATTAGCATATTCTTGAGTTAGTTTTATTTGCTGTTCAGTATTAGTATTAGATAATTGCTTAATAGAAGAAATAGTTGCATTTGCCTTAACCTTTATTTTTATATAAGGTGTTCCATTTAAAAGTGAAACATTGATTTTAGGGCTTGTAGTAAAATCAAAATATAAATCAATTAAATTTTCCTTGTTTTCAGGGTCTGGCATTGAAATATTACAGCTCTTAACCTTACCAGTGACAATCAAGTGAGCAACAGTTTCTAAAGGAGTTAAAGTACCAACAAGTTTATCTTGTCTAAACACTGCAGTACCAACATTTTCAACACCATTTTTTGCCTCTAAAATCTTACTACCAGAATCATCAGAACTTTTATTGTTAGAAGACTGATTAGAATCAGCTTTAGAAATTACATTGCCGTAGAAGTGCAACAGGTTGAGAAGCAAGAGATGTTATTTTATTCATAAATTGTCCAAGATTAGCATCTACAATATATCCAGTATATTCACTAGAATTGGGAAATGTAGCATAAAACTTCGTTATTAAATTTTCCAAAGTTGGTTTTACGCTTGCAATATAATCCCTAGCAGAGGAAGTGGTTATAAGAATATTGGTATCAGGTCTAATTTGTACTTTGTTAGCTAAAGAAAATATTTCTTCTTTAATTCCAGACATTGCAATTTTTTCAGAAAATATTATAAGCTTACAATGAGACAAGTTTATTTCTTTACTAGAATAAGTATTTATTAAATTAAGTGCAGCGTCAATAGAAGGAGCCTCTATTGTATCCATAATTATAGAAGAGCTTTCATTTGAAGAGCCTTCACCAGAAGCGGCACTTGGTTTAGTAAATTGGAATGTAACTTTTAATCTTTCTGTATCTCCAACATCTATGCCTAGTGCAACAATATAAGTTAAATCATCTATACTTTGAATACGGTGACTACTTGTAAATGCAAAAGAAAATAATATTGCAACTAATATAATCAAAATATACTTATATGCGTTTTTCATTAACAATTCCTTTCATTTTTTGACTTCGTAAATATTTAATATTAGCCAAAATTAAAATAATAAAACTCAAGGCAAATACTAAAATTAAAATAATATATCTATATACAGTATTTTCTAGAAAGCTTATTTCTTGCATATTTTTAGGAATTAGAGCAGTTCCAAATATAAATAAAGCAAACAAAGTAGAAATCCATTTTGAATATTTCAAATTTGTAACTCTTTTAAATATGCTAGTAGAAAAGTATAGTACAATTGCCAAATAACATATGATAGAGAGTAGCCAAATAAGTAAAAATAATGCATCTAACCTTTGGAAAAATCTACTAAAATCTATAAAACGAGATGCTAAATAAATAGGAAATATTTGTTGCTCTATAATGGTAGGTGGAAAAATAAAAAGTAAGGTTGCCACACTAATTAGTAAGAAAAATGCAGAAAGTCCAACAGATGTATAAGCTACCTTTTTAAAATCTCTTTGATTCTTCAAATAAGGTGGAAGAAGGTATATACAAGCAATTCCACCAAAGGCAAATAAATCGCTTAACCCACTAAAAAATGTTGTATAAGCACCATTCCCTAAAATAGGGAAAATCTTTTGAAAGGTAAGGTCCTTCCAATTTCCTATAAATATAAAAATTATACTAACAGAAACTAATATGGTAAAAAATAAATTAGCGCGTGCAATAGAAACAATATTAAGCTTATTCATAATTACAATAGCAATTAAAAACAAAATCATAATTATAGGCAAAGAAGTTCTAGGAAAAAATATAAGCTTTAGTCCCTCTGAAAAACTTCTAAGCAGTATTCCAGTGATAAAAATAATATAAAGTAAAAATAAAATTGAAATACCTATTTTTAAAACCTTGCCACCTAAAAATTCGGCAATATCTATAATATTTAAACCAGGAAAACTCTCTAATAACTTACAAATCAAGAAGATTAGGATTATTACAATAGCACTAATATATATAACATTAAGAATAGAAGCAGAAGCGTGTTCAGCTACGATACTTCTGGGTAAGCCTAAAATTATGTGATTTATAACAATAGCAACAATTAAAATAATTGCTTCCCATTTTCCTAATTTTTGTTCTGTCATAAAACTGCTCCTTTCTATTTATATTTCCAAGTTCTGCTTATGTGAGACTGTGAGTTTTGCTTTTTGGTATTTAAATAATCAGGTCTTTTTTCACGTTTCCACATTGGGTCTAAGAAAAATCCACTTTCATTTATATTTGTAATAGGGCTATATGGTGCCATAAATGGAACTCCAAAAGATTTGATACTGCACAAAATGGTAGCATATACACAAAGCCCAACAGCAATTCCGAAAAATCCTGCAATATACCCTAAAAGGATAAAGCCAAACCTTAGTATTCTCAAATGATAGCCAAAGTAAAAATCAGGAATGGCAAAAGATGCTATACCAGTAATTGCAACAACAATGATTAAAATAGGGCTTACAATATCAGCACTAACAGCAGCTTGTCCTAAAACCAAAGCACCAACAATACCTATAGTTGGACCAATAGGAGAGGGAACCCTTAACCCAGCTTCACGAATAAGTTCAAAAGAAATTTCCATAAGTAAAATTTCAAAAATAATAGGAAATGGAACATTTTCTCTTGAGGCAATTACAGAAAATAGCAATTCAGTTGGAAGTAGCTCTTGGTGAAAATCTGAAATTGCAACATATAATCCAGGAAGAAGTAGTGTTATAAAAATCGAGATTAAGCGCAAAATTTTTGAAAAATTTGCAAACTGAAATTTTAAATTGCTATCTTCAGGTGATGCAATAAAATCGGTAAAAGTAGCTGGCATAATAAGAACATAAGGATTTCCATTAACTATAACTACTACTTTGCCACTATATAAATGCTTAGCAGCCTTATCAGGTCTTTCTGTGGATATTATTTGTGGAATTGTGTAATTGTTTTTATCTTCGATCAATTGCTGAAGTTCACCACTAGAAAGCAAAGTATCAATTTTTAAATTGCTAACTCTGTATTTTACCTCTGCAACTAAATCAGCATTTGCAATATCTTGCATATAACAAATACAACATTTTGTTTTACTTAAATTACCAACCTCAATACTTTCTATTATTAGATTTTCATTATTGATAATTCGGCGAAGTAGAGAAGTGTTAGTACGAATATTTTCAACAAATCCTTCTTGAGGTCCTTTAATAATAACCTCATTATTAGGAGTCTCAACACCTCTTTGTTTAAAGCCTTTTACATCAATATCATAAGCAATTCCTAGAGTATCAACAAAAAGCAAACAATTACCCATATTAACACCATTAAAAGCATCTTTAAAAGAGCTAACTTTTTTAACACTATTTTGAGGAAGCAAACAGTCAGAGATATATGTTTCTAAATCAAACTTTTTAACTTTTCTAACAGTAATATTATTTGTTTTAGCCTCATTTATAATCTGATTTTGTTCACCATCAAAAATATTAGCTCTATTACGCATCATAAGAGCTTCTAGTACATTATCATTTACAAGCTCCGAATTTACCATACCATCAATTAAAAGAAGAAAAGCTTGGTATTGTCTATTTCTAGCTGTCAAAGTAAATTCTCTAACAATAATATCACTATTTATTAAAAGATTATACTTAACCTTAACATACTCAAGATTAACAGAAAGGCTAGGAAAAATGTTCTCTACCTCAAAAATTTCTTCATTTTTATCAAGCTCCTCAGGAGTCATACTAACATTATTGCCATCATTTTCATAAGGGCTAGATAAGGTAAAATTATATTCATTTTGGTCAGGTGAATCAAACACACTTTTAACTATATTTGTAAGCTTATCTTTAAAATTCATAATAACTCCAAAACATAAAAATTCTACATTTATTATTTTCCATAACATGAAAAAATATTCAAGAAAATGTCAATCTATGGGGGCTTTAATTTGCTAAATACTTGTTTTTTTCAATAATATGTGATATAAAAAAATAGTAAATATTTTTTAAAAGGTGGAGAAAACATGGAAGGAAATGAAAGAATAAATCAATTATTAGCATCTCTAGAACAAATACATGTAAAAAAAGAAGAAGATAGAAGATTACTTGAAGAAATAAAACAAGCCTTGGCAAACAACGAGATTGCAGAAGCAATGGAAAAGTTACAGATATTTAACGAAAGACAAGAAGAAAATGAAGAAATAGAGGAAACAGAAGAAACACCGGAAAAAGAAAAAGTAAAAAAGACAGTAAAAACAAAAAAGAATGTGAATAATAATTCGGAAGAGAGTACATATCCAATAGAATTACAAGATGAGGAACTAGAAAAAACATATTTAGGTTTGCTATTAAACAATCCTAAATCAATAAGTATGTACTATTTTGTATATGAAGATTGTTTATTTGATAGTGAAGATTTAATAAATATATATAAAGGAGTACTATTTACAGAAGGCGCCAAATATTCATCTGAACAAGCCAAAAACAATTTTAACTTTGGAAAAGTAACTAAAGAAATAATGGACTTAAAAGAAGAGCTAAAATATACATATGAACATGGCTCTTATGATTTTGAAAAAGTTTACACAGAATTAAAAAAGCTTTTTATATTAAGGAAAAGATATAAAAGTATGCCAATTAAGGAAACACAAGATAAAATTGCTGAAATAAGACACTATAGTCTATATGATAGTATGTCAGTAGAAGAAGTTGAAGCAGCAATAAATCAAGTTACTGTTACAGGTAAATTTAAACAAGCAATATTAAATTCAAATGTTACAGATTTCTTAGTAAAAGGACAAAATGAATTGACATCAGGATTAGATTTTCCTTTTCCTATATTAAGTAGTGTATTTAAAGGAATAAGAAAAGGAGAAACAATGGCATTTGCTATGCCATCAAACTCTGGAAAAAGTAGATTTACAATAAATTTAGTCGCTAACATAGCGTTTATACATAAAAAGAAAGTGTTAATTATTTCAAATGAAATGTCTGAAGAAAAGATGAAATTGTGTTTAATAACTACTATTTTAAATAACCCAGAAATTCAGAAACTACATGGACAAGACATTGTAAAATCAGAAGGTGAACTACTTGAATTTAAATTTAGACCAGATAATCCTAAAGAGGCTGATGTTGACGAAAATGGATTTGTTTTACAAAATGAAAAAGAAACTAGAGAGCAATTTATAAAAAGACTTTCAAAAATATCAACTGAATTTAACAAAACAGTTAAAGCAACAGACTGGTTAAATGAACAACTAAACAACTGTATATATTTTATAAATATTACAGACCATACAAATGACGAGTTAAAGAAAGTAATTACAAATTACTATTATAAAGAAAAGATAGAGTATATGTTTTATGATACAATGAAAACAGATACTCAAAACATAGGAAAAAGCGAAGAAATCAAGAAGACTGCTACAATTATATCTAATTTAGCACAAAACTTAAATATATTTATAGGATATACAATGCAGATTACAGAAACACCTACATTGCCAATAAACTTAACAATCAATGATTTATCAGAAAGTAGAACAGTAAAAGAGGTTTTAGATACACTTTGCTTAATAAAACAAATAGATAATAGAACACTTAAAGATTATGAATATTCTTTAGAAGAAGTTAGTGATACATACTATCCTTTAAAAGAATACAAAGATCCAGATGAAAGATATTATGCATGTGTTGTAGACAAAAACAGAGCAGGTTCTAAGCCTAAGGTATTGTTTAATTTGAATTTAGCATATAACAGATGGGTAGAAGTTGGATATTTAAGATTAAAAGAACAAAAATAGTCAGTTTGGGAGTAATTCCCAAACTGACCTTTTAATTTAAAGAATTATACAAATTAGTCCACCACTGCCTTCATTAACAATACGCTCTAATGTCTCTTGAAGTTTAGCTTGAGCATCATCCGGCATTCTAGCCAGTTTATTTTGCAATCCTTCATTAACAAGTTCATGTAAGTTTTTGCCAAAAATGTTAGACTCCCAAATTTTCTTAGGGTCTGATTCAAATTCAGAAAGTAGGTAATTTACCAAATCTTCAGACTGTTTTTCGCTACCGACAATAGGAGATACTTCTGTTTCAATATCTGCTCTTATCATATGTATACTTGGAGCTTTAGCTTTTAATTTTACTCCAAAACGAGTACCTTGTTTTACCATTTCAGGTTCTTCCAAAATCAATTCATCAATTGAAGGAGTTACAATTCCATAACCAGTGGCTTTTACTTCTTCTAAAGCATATGCAATTTTATCATATTGTTTTTTAGTTCTTGCAAACTCTGTCATAGTGCTAAATAGTGCACCTTCATTATCAATTTCAACACCAGAAATTTCTGTTAAAACTTTATAGAATAACTCGTCAACTAATTCGATAGAAACTCTTACACTGCCTTCACCAAGTCTAACTTCGGTTAATGAAGTTCTAGTAATTACCTTAGTATTTTGAAGTTGACCAATACTACTATCTACTTGTTTTAGTATACGAATATTATCAAAAGCCTTTTCAATTTCGTCATATAATTCAACTTTTAACCAGTGGTCATCAGGTAAACCATCAACCCAACGAGGAAAATCAATATTAATTGTTTCAATAGGAAACTCATATAAAATCTTACTAAAGATGTCATCAATATCTTCAATATCTAATCTAGCACAGTCTGTAGGTAAGACAGACACACCATATTTTTCTTCTAGTTTTTTAGCTAAAGCTTTAGTATAATCAGAAAATGGATCATCACTATTTAAAACAATAACAAAAGGTTTGTTAAGCTCTTTTAATTCCTTTACAACGCGTTCCTCAGCATTGATGTAATCTTCTCTAGGAATATCTGTAATACTTCCATCAGTAGTTACTAAAATACCAATAGTAGAGTGTTCAGCTATTACTTTTCTAGTGCCAATTTCAGCAGCTTCTTCAAAAGGTATTTCTTCCTCATACCAAGGCGTTTTTACCATACGAGGCATATCGTCTTCTAAATAGCCAATAGCATTATTAACTAAATAACCAACACAATCTACAAGCCTTGTCTTGAACTTTAAATTATCTCCTATTGTAATTTCAACAGCCTCATTTGGAATAAACTTAGGCTCAGTAGTCATAATAGTTCTTCCACCAGCACTTTGTGGAAGTTCGTCTCTAGCTCTTTCTTTTTTATACTCGTTATCAATATTTGGAATAACAAGTAAATCCATAAAATTTTTAATAAAAGTTGACTTTCCGAGTACGTACAGGGCCAACAACACCAACATAAATGTCGCCATCAGTACGTTCTGCTATATCTTGATATAACTTTAAATTCTCATCCATGAATTATTTTAACCCCCTCTAAGAAATGTTTGTACTAAACTTTATTTAATGTATATTTAGCCAATCCAAAACTTATGACAAAAATTTAAAATTATTTCATAAGTACTTTAAAAAAAATAAAACTTATAATATAATAAAAACAAAAGGAGGAGTATCTATGAAAAAAGTATTATTAATTATATTAGCAGTAATAGTTGTTGCTGCACTTGCAGTGGGAGTTTATTTATTGATTCCAAAAAATGCTACTAAAGTAACATTTGAGGGAGAACAATGTTTAGCAATAGGATTTATAGCTAATGGAAAAGAAAAAGATTTTAGTGAAAAGTATTTGAATGGTAGTGAGGATTTTAGTAAACTTACTACAATTACTTCAGGAGATGAAGATCAATTTGTAGTAGTTCCTAAAGGAAAAGATTCAAAAATTAAAGTTTGGACATACAAAGTTACAGAAGCTGGAGAAATTGTAATAGACAAGGTTATTGCAGAAAATGTAAGTGAACCTATACTTATAAAAGCAGAAACAGCGGAAGTTGTTCCAAAGGTTGGCATAGAATATGAGGGTAATAATCAAAAAATAGTTTTACCTTTAATTCTTAGTGGAAAAGATGGTAAAATAATTCTTGGAGAAAAGAGCAATTTAATAAAAGACATATCTGAGTATTAAAATAATAAAGCAGACTTGTGATGCAAGTCTGTTTATTTAAAAACAAAATACAAAATCAACAGGTGAACAGGGTAAAAAGCATAAAGCAAATACTTTATCTTTTTGCCTTGTTTTCCGTTATATAAGCAAATAAATATTATAGGCAAAATTGTGCCAATACATAAAAGTATATATAAATAATGGTATCCATAAATAATAATATTGATTCCATATTTAATAATACAAGCAGTGATATAAAATATTACCATACCAAGTTTATCATTCTTAAAAAAGTAAAACAAAAATATTATTGCAACACCCCAAAAGCCATAATCAAAACAGCATACTTCAGAAACTATACCAAATAATATAGCAGGAATAAAGCCAAATATTTTATTTATTGTTAAGTTAAATTTCTTATCTTTAGTAAGTTCAAAAGTACAGTTTGCAATCTTATCATATAACAATATAGCAAGCAAACCTACAAATAAAGTGCCAAAAATATTAAAAGAAAAATTATTTGTAAACATAGAGTCAAACAACATAAAAGGAACTTGTGAAATTATTGCAAAGCAAAATAATCTCAAGAGATACTTTTTTAGATTTTTAGTATGAATATATCCTTCAGAAATTTGAAAAGCAAATATAGGAAAAGCAATTCTTCCAATTACATTAAATAAAGTAGTTTGTCCAAAATACGCAACACTTGTATGGTCTATAAGCATTGAAATCATTGCAATGCACTTTAAAATAAGACTTGTCATATTAATTAGTCCTTTCTCAATTTAGTATATTATATATTAAATTATCAAAAAAATATATAACAATTTTAAAAAACATAAACTTGCTTGTTATTCACAAAATAATATGATAAAATTACAAAATAAAAAATAACAAACGGAGGGCAATATGAACATAGGAATAGATGTAGATGATACAATATCAAATTCATTTGAAACAATATTTGCAGATTCACAAAAATTTGACATAGAGCTAGGAAACAGTGGAGAGCCTAAACAATATGGAAAAATTTCTGACCATAACCAAATAGAAACACTATACTCTCACTGGACAAGTGAACAAATAGATGCGTTTTGGAATAAGTATTTTATAAAAGTATTAACAATAGCCAGACCAAAAGATTGTGCAACAGAGGTAATAAAAAAATTAAAAGAAGAAGGCAATAACATAGTTATAATTACTTCTAGATATGAGTATGCAGAAGGCGGAACAGAAATAGAAGATTATACAAGAAAATGGCTTGAAAAAAATGGAATAGTATATGACAAGCTAGTTTTAGGAGCACAAGATAAGTTGCAAGTAGCTAAAGAAAACAATATAGATTTATTTATTGATGACAGTATAAAACATTGCAGAAATGTGCAATCTGGAAATATAAGAACACTCTTATATACGTCGATTTGTAACCAAGGAGTAGAAACTCCAGACTTAGAAAGAGCATATTCATGGGTGCAAATTTATGATAAATATCACAAATATTTTCAAAAATAGTTGTAAAATTCCAAGAAAATTGATATACTAATACATATAAATTTCTTAAGAAAAAGGAGGTTTCTTTATGGAAGAAGAAAACAAAGAAATAAAAGAGGTTGAAAGTTTAGTTGAAACTAATGGAGAAGTTGCATTAGAAAACAATACTAATATAAAAATTGCAGATGACGTAATTTCTGTAATTGCAGGAGTAGCAGTATCAGAAGTACCTGGAGTTGCTCAAATGTCAGGAGGATTTGCTGGAGGAATTTCAGAGGTACTTAGTGGTAAAAAGAACCTAGCAAAAGGAATTAAGGTTGACTCTGGAGAAAAGGAAACCAAAATAGATGTAAATATCATAGTAGAATATGGTGCTAGAATTCCAGATGTTGCATTTGAAATTCAAAACAAAGTTAAAAAAGCAGTTGAAAGTATGACAGGACTAAAAGTAGTTGAGGTTAATGTTCATATTCAAGGTGTTAGCACAGAAAATATGGAATCAAATAATCAAAGCACAGAGGAAAATCAATAATAGAAATAAACATTAGGCACAATAAACTTTACTGTGCCTAATTTAAATTTTAAAATGTAAAAGCTTTTTGTAGGAAAGGATGAAATAAAACATGAAAATTTTAGATAGAATAGGACTAGCTCTTTTTTCAAGCTTAATGCTTATAATATCAATAATAGTGTGTCTAATGATATTTGGTTGGTTAAATGTAGATTTAGTACATCAATTTGTAGTAATGGCAATAAATGATAGTGTAAGCTCTAATATTATGTTAGGACTAAGCATAGTATTTATATTGCTTGCTATAAAATGTATATTTTTTGATTCAAGTTCAAAGCAAGAAATGGATTATAAAAATGGAATATTATTAGAAAATTCTGATGGTAAACTTTTAATTACAAAAGATACTATAGAAAATTTAGTAAATAGTGTAGTTAAAGGATTTGATAGTGCAGAAAATGTAACAACAAGAGTAGAGCTTGATAAAGAAAACAATGTAACGGTATTTGTAAATTTAAGTGTTAAAGAAAATGCGATAATAAAGGAATTATCTACTAATTTACAAACAAAAATAAAAACAACAATAAAGAAAACATCAGACTTAGAGGTAAAAGAGGTTAATATTAAAGTAAAAGATATTGAACCAGTAAAACCAATGACACAAGAATAAAAGATGAAAGGAGCAAAAAAATATGGACAGTTTCAAAGTTTTTTGTGATAAATATGGTGGATGTATAATAGGAGGCTTGATAGGAATTGCATTATCAATTATTCTATTTTGCACAAATTTATATAAGGTTTTATTTACAATAGCATTAATAATTGTATGTATATGGCTTGGCAACTACATACAAAGAAATAAAGAAAATGTAAAAGAAAAAACCAAAAAATTTATAGATAGGTTATAAAAGGGAGTAACAAATACATGACTAGAACAGAAATAAGAGAACTTACTTTTGAATTGCTATATAGCTTAGAAATTCAAAAAATGGAGCAACAAGAATATAACGAACAAATTGAATTGTTTTTAGTAGAACAAAATGTTAGTCAAGAAAAAGCAAAAACATATATGACTGAAACAATAAACGGAATCGCAAAAAATAAAGAAGAGATATTGGAATTGATATCTCAAAATCTAAAAGAAAAATGGGATATTTCAAGAGTATCAAAAATAAATATTACATTATTAAAACTTGCAACATATGAGATTGTGTATACAGAATTACCATATAAGGTAGTTGTTAATGAAGCGGTGGAGATAGCTAAAAAGTATGGAGATGATACTTCACCTGCTTTTATAAATGGTGTATTAGCTAACATTATAAAGCAAACAGGAATAGCAAATGAGGAGTAGATATGACATATAATCCTATTAGTGTAAGTCAACTAAATAAATATATAAAAGATAAATTTGAAGAGGACGAATATTTTGCTAATGTTTTAGTAGAAGGAGAAATCTCAAATTTTAAAAATCATTATACAGGTCATATGTACTTTACATTAAAAGATGACAAATCTTTAATAAAAGCAATAATGTTCAAAACATATACTGGACATTTAGATTTTGTTCCACAAGATGGAATGAAAGTAATGATATTGGGAAGTGTATCTGTTTTTGAAAGAGATGGAACATATCAATTATATGCAAAAGCAATGAAACAACTGGGAAAAATGGGAGACTTAAGAGCAGCATATGAAGAATTAAAAGAAAAACTAGAAAAAGAAGGTCTATTTGATCAATCACATAAAAAGCCAATACCTATGATGCCTAAAACAATAGGAGTTCTTACCTCAAATACAGGAGCTGTTATTAGAGATATTATAAATGTGTCTACTAGAAGAAATCCGAATGTGCACATAAGACTGTTTCCAGTGCCTGTACAAGGAGAAGGAGCTGGTAAGAAAATAGCTGAAGGCATTGAATTTATGAATAAAAATAAACTGGCAGATGTGCTTATTGTGGCAAGAGGCGGAGGATCATTAGAAGATTTATGGCCTTTTAATGAAGAAGTCGTTGCAAGAGCAATATATAATTCAGAATTACCAGTTATTTCTGCAGTAGGACATGAAACAGATTTTACTATAGCAGACTTTGTAGCAGATTTAAGAGCACCAACACCATCAGCTGCAGCTGAATTAGCTGTAACAGATATTGCAGAATTAGAGTTGAAATTAAAAAGCTATCAAAATAGATATAAACAAGCTCTAGTACGTAAAATTCAATTTATGAAATTACGTTATGAAAAATGTATGGCAAATAAGGCATTTACAGGAGCGCTACAAAGAGTAAATGAAAAATATATGTTAGTTGACATGAAAGTAAAGTCAATGGAGCATATAATAACTAATAAATTGCAAAAAGAAAAGGCGAAGGCACAAAATCTAATATTAAGGTTAGATTCATTGAGCCCACTAAAAACTTTGGCAAGAGGTTATGGAATTATATTAAAAGATGGAGTTATTATAAAGAAAAAGGAACAATTGAAAAAAGAAGACGAAGTATTTATTAAATTACAAGATGGAGAAACAAAAGCAAAGATTATAGAATAGGAGAAAATATATGGGTAAAACAACTAAAAATTTTTTAGTAATAATAGTTATTGCAATAGTGGTGATATTTGCTTTAGTGTGTTTAGAATATCAACATTTTAGATTTGAACCAATTTCAGCCAACAATGTCGAGACTAAAGGCAATATATTGCCAGATCCTAATCAAGGCTTAAACAATATGCTAAATGAAATTTTAGATGATAATATAGAAACAGAAGTGAAAACTGAAGAAAAGAAAAATGAAACGACTACAGCATCTAATGATTCAGTAGAGGACAAGAACCAAATGACTCCAAAAGAGAATAAGGCAATAAATCTTGTAAAAGATGTATGGACAAAAGATTGGGGAAATTTAGACGATGTATCATTTAATGTGAGTATTCAAAGTGATGGAAAATATTATGTGACTGTTTATGATACGGTAACAACTCATTTAATAAAAGGATATATTGTGGATGTTAATACAGAAATTGTAACAGAAAAATAATTTGAACAAGGGGAATAAAATGGAAAAAGATTTAAATTTTGAACAAGCAATGAGCAAATTAGAGAAGATAGCCACAGAATTAGAAAAAGGTGAATTAAGTTTAGATGAATCTGTTTCTAAATTTGAAGAAGGAATGAAACTATCGAAACAATGTAGTGACTTATTAGAAAATGCTGAAAAGAGAATTACTATATTATTAAAAGATGGCGAGGAAATAAAAGAAGAGAATTTTGTACAAGAAGAGGAATAGAAAATGCAGGGGAGTTTTTTTGAAGAGTATAAATATATAATTGTTCCATTTTTTGTGTGGTTTGGAATACAATTATTTAAGTTTATTTATGATTTAGTAAAGAGTAAAAAGTTTAATTTTAAAAGATTAATGCAAGCAGGTGGAATGCCGAGTTCACACTCTGGAGTGGTGATATCTTTAACAACTATGATAGGTAAAAATGTTGGAATTAATTCACCATTATTTGCTGTAGCTTTAATTTTTTCATTTATAGTAATGTATGATGCAGCTGGTGTTAGAAGAGCAGCTGGAAAACAAGCTAAACTATTAAATAAAATAGTTGAAACACCTGGATTAACAAGTTTACAAGTATCTGAAAGATTAGTTGAAGTTCTGGGACACACTCCAGTTCAAGTTATTGTAGGAGCTGCTATTGGTGTTATAGTTGGGTTATTAGTTTAATTTTTGAATTAGCAGTAATATAATAATTTTTACAGTAAGACTGTATTATTATATTACTGCTAAATGTATAAAAAGGAGAATAAAGATGGAAGATATTGAAATTGCAAGAAATACACAATTAGAGAAAATAACAAAAATAGCAGAAGAAATGAATATTCAAGAAGATCAATTAGAACAATACGGAAAATATAAAGCGAAAATTTCTCCTGAAGTATATAAGAACTTAAAAGATAAAAAAGATGGAAAGCTAATTTTAGTAACAGCTATAAATCCTACACCTCTAGGAGAAGGCAAAACAACGATGGCAATTGGACTAGCAGATGGACTAAGAAAAATAGGAAAAAATGCAGTACTTGCACTAAGAGAACCATCACTTGGACCAGTGTTTGGAATAAAAGGTGGAGCAACAGGTGGAGGTCATAGTCAAATAGCACCAATGGAGGACATAAACTTACATTTTACTGGAGATATACACGCAATTACATCTGCCAATAATTTGTTATCAGCAATGATAGACAATCATATATATTTTGGCAATGAATTAGGATTTGATAGAGTAGTATGGAAAAGATGTGTTGATTTAAATGATAGACAACTAAGGGTAGTGAATACAGGACTATCACAAGAAAAAAACATAGTGCCAAGAATGGATGGTTTTGATATTTCAGTTGCATCTGAAATAATGGCTATTTTCTGTTTAGCAACAGATATAAATGATTTGAAAAGAAGAATTGGAAATATTATAGTTGGATATACTAAAGAAAACAAACCAATAACAGCTAAAGATTTAAAAGCAGATGGAGCAATGACAGTATTATTGAAAGATGCCATAAATCCAAATTTAGTACAAAGTTTAGAGCAAACACCAGCAATAGTTCATGGTGGACCATTTGCTAATATTGCACATGGATGTAACAGTATAATTGCAACTAAACTTGCTTTAAAATTAGGAGATTATGTTGTTACAGAAGCGGGATTTGGAGCAGACCTAGGAGCAGAAAAATTTTTAGATATAAAATGTAGAAAAGCAAATTTGAAACCTGATGCAGTAGTTTGTGTAGCAACTATTAAAGCATTAAAATATCATGGAGGAATGCCAAAAGAAGATATAAAAAATGAGAGTATTGAATATTTGGCAAAAGGATTTGAAAACTTAGAAAGACATGTAGATAATTTAAAGAATTGTTATAGCTTAAATGTAATAGTTGCAATAAATAAATATACACATGACACTGAAGCTGAAATTAAATTTTTACAAGAAAAGTTACAAGAAAAAGGCATTAACTTAAGTTTAGTTGAAAGCTGGGGAAAAGGTGGAGAAGGCGCAAAAGATTTAGCACAAAAAATTGTTGATTTAGTGCAAGAGCCTTCAAATTTTAAATTTGCATATAAATTAAACGAAACGATAGAAAATAAAATAAAAGCAGTAGCACAAAAAATATATGGGGCAGAGGATGTAGAATTCACAGAAGAAGCAAAATTGCATATTAAAGAAATAGAAGACTTGGGATATAGCAATTTGCCAGTATGTATAGCAAAAACACAATATTCTTTTTCAGATGACCCTAAAAATTTAGAATGTAAAGAACCTTTTAATATACATGTACAAGATGTAGTATTAAGAGCAGGAGCGGAATTTATAGTAGTATTAACAGGTAAAATAATGACAATGCCGGGATTACCTAAAATTCCTTCTGCAGAAAATATAGACTTAGACGAAAACGGAAACATTATAGGGATATTCTGATTTTAATGTATATAAACACCTAATTTGGTTAAAATAACAATAATTAAATTTTACCAAAGTAGGTGTATTTTTATGTTAAAAAACAAAAAAACAATAATTTCAATGATAATAATTATATTAACATTTGCTATATTTATTTCGTATAACATTTTTTTTAGAAATAATGAGGTAGAAGCATTATCTAAATATGGCTCTAGAGGAGACGAAGTAACACAAATACAAACAAAATTAAAAAGATGGGGATACTATACTGGAAGCATAGATGGAATATATGGAACCCAAACGCAAAAGGCAGTAAGATATTTTCAATCTAAAAATGGTTTAACGGTTGATGGAATTGCAGGCAAAAACACATTAGCAGCAATGGGGATATATAGTTCATCAAATAGTAATTCAAATTCAAGCTATTCAACTAATTTAAATTTATTAGCAAGATTAGTGCATGGTGAAGCAAGAGGAGAACCATACACAGGAAAAGTTGCAGTTGCAGCGGTTGTATTAAATCGTGTTAAAAGTAGTTCATTTCCTAATACAGTAGCAGGAGTTATTTATCAAAAAGGTGCATTTGATGCAGTATCAGATGGACAAATAAATATGTCACCAGATTCAACTTCAAAGAAAGCAGCACAGGATGCACTAAATGGTTGGGACCCAAGTTATGGTGCAATATATTATTTTAACCCAAACACTGCAACAAACAAATGGATATGGTCAAGACCAATGACTGTAACGATAGGAAATCATAGATTCTGTAAATAACAGAAAATATGCAATAGTATATAAAAGTTGTTGATAGTAGGTATTATATCAACAACTTTTTATATGATATGGCAATTAACAGCAGTACTCAGCTAAAATTTAATTTGCATATTGACAAATAGCTAGCATATTGATAATATTGTAAAAGAAAAAATAGCTAATTATTGGAGGCAAAATGTTTTTATATCCAAAACTATATTTAAACAGTGTAAAAGAGATAACACTACAAATGCTAGAACAAAATAACATAAAAGGTCTTATACTAGATGTTGATAACACTCTAATAGACTTTGATAAGAAGATGCCAGAAGGCGTTAAAGAATGGGCAGAAAACTTGAAACAAAATAATATAAAATTATATATTGTTTCAAATTCTAATCATAAAGAAAAGGTTGAAAACACAGCAAAGACTTTAGAAATACCATATACATATTTTGCAAAAAAACCGCTAAAAAGTGGATTAAACAAAGCAAAGAAAAATATGGAGTTACCAAGTGAACAAATTGCAGTAGTTGGAGATCAAATATTTACAGATGTAATTGGAGCTAATAGAGCTAAAATGTTTTCAATATTAGTAAAACCAATAGATGAAAAAGACATTTGGGTTACAAAAATTAAAAGACCAATTGAAAATAGAATTATACAAAAATACTTAAAACAAAAAAAACAAAGGAGAAATTAAAATGTACATAAATGATACACATATATTAGTATATGTAATTATAGGGCTTGCAGGAATATTAGTTGGGCAGTTTATAGACTGGTGTAACAAACGTATGTCAGACTATAAGACAGTATTTTCAAAAGAAATTTTTACAGAATATTTTAGAAATTTTAAACCAAACTATATATTAATAAGCATAACATTAGTTATGTTTTTAGGACTAGTATATTTCTTTGGAGTAAGTATAGATTTATTCAAATATCTATTTTTAACACCAATGCTTTTAATAGCATTTTGCATAGACTATAAACTTCAAATAATACCAAATAGGCTTACATTAACAATGTTTGAAACAGGATTAGCATTTACATTTATACAAGTTGTTGCAAATACTAGTTTAGGTATAAATGTTCTTATAAATAACTTGCTTGGAATGTTAGTTGGAGGAGGAATCTTCTTACTAATTACAATAATAGGTGGATTTATTGCAGGAAAAGAAGCAATGGGCTTTGGAGACGTAAAACTAATGGGAGCATTAGGTTTATTCTTAGGTTGGCCTAGTATTATTATAGTTGCAGTAATTTCATTCTTATTAGCAGCAATTATAAGCATTGGAATACTAATAGTAAAGAAAAAAGGAACAAATGAATATATTCCATTTGGCCCATTTATAGTAGTAAGTACACTTATAGTTATATTTATACCATTTGATTTATTACTAACAATAATATTAAAAATATTTACTTTGGGAACATTTAAAGGAAAAATTTAAAGTAAGTAGCAGGTGGTTTTTATGAATGAAAAAATTAAATGTCTAAGAGAAAAACTTAGAGGATTAGATATACAAGGAATGATTATATCTAATCCTGTTAATGTGAAATATCTAACAGGAATTGATGGTGAAGGAACTTTATTAATTACACGTAAAGAAAACTATTATATTACTGATGCTAGATATATAGAGTCAGTAAGAGCAACCCTTACAATAGACGATGAAATTATTGTAAGTAATTACACAGACATTAGTGAATATGATTATGAAAACTTTTTTTCATTTTGTGAGAATGTTGGATTTGAAGAAGAATATATAACATATGCAACATATAAAAGATATATGCAAAAATATAAAGCAAACCACCTAGAAGAAACAGAAAGTATAATTGAAAAACAAAGATTAATAAAAGACGAACAAGAAATAGAATATTTAGAAAGAGCTTGTGAATTAACAGACAACTGCTTTTCACATTTGTTAAACTTTATAAAAATAGGAATGACAGAAAAACAAATAGCATTTGAAATTGAAAAATACTTTTTAGACCATGGAGCAGAAGGCTTAGCTTTTGAAACAATTGTAGCATCAGGTCCAAATTCATCAAAACCACATGCAATAACAACAGAGAGAAAAATAGATGTAGGAGATCCAATTACAATAGATTTTGGGTGTAAATATAAAGGCTATTGCTCAGATATGACAAGAACTATATTTGCCGGTTTTGTTCCAGAAAAGGTAAAATCAATATATAATTTGGTATTAAAAAATCAGTTACAAACAGAAAGAGATATGAGAGATGGGGCAAATATTAGAATATTATCAAGAAATGTTGATAATGATTTCAAACTAAATGGACATAGTTTAGTACATGCTCTAGGTCATGGAGTTGGACTAGAAGTTCATGAACTACCTATAATCAGTTATAAAAATGACAATATGCTAAAAGAAAATATGGTAGTAACAAATGAACCAGGTATATATATTCCAGGAGAATTTGGAGTTAGAATAGAAGATACAGTTTTAATTACAAAATCTGGTTGTATAAATTTGACTAAATCGGATAAAAATTATATTATAGTGGACAAAGCTGAACAAAAAGCTTGATTTTAGCATAAATTGGGTGTATAATATAAAAGCTTTATAAAAGTTAATAAGTAATAAAATAAATAAATTTTGAAAGGGGAAATTAAACATGGCAGACGTATACATGGCAGGAGATTTTAGAAATGGAACAACATTTGAAATGGACGGAAACGTATTTAAAGTAGTTGAGTTCCAACACGTAAAACCAGGAAAGGGTTCAGCTTTTGTTAGAACAAAATTAAAGAATGTAATTTCAGGAGCAGTTATTGAAAAAACATTTAACCCATCAGATAAATATGCAGCAGCTCAAATTGAGAAAAGAGAAATGCAATATTTATATAATGACAGTGATATTTATTATTTTATGGATAATGAAACATATGAACAATTACCATTAAATAAAGAACAACTTGGTGATAGCTTAAAATTCTTAAAAGAAAATATGAATGTTAAAATATTATCATACAAAGGTAACGTATTTTCAGTAGAACCACCAATGTTTGTTGAATTAGAAGTTACATATACAGAACCAGGATTTGCAGGAAACACAACTACAACTTCTGGAAAACCAGCTACACTAGAAAATGGATATGAAATCTCAGTTCCAATGTTTGTAAATATTGGAGATGTTATTCGTATAGATACTAGAACTGGCGAATATATGGAAAGAGTATAAATCGAAAGGAATAAAATAATGTCAGATTTAAAAAATCATTATCAAGCAATACTAACAGAACTAGAAAATCATTTTCAAAATGAAGATGACCAAGCTTTTGTTTTAAGTAAATTTCAAGAATTATCTATGATGTTTATGGATGTTATAGACAGACTAACATATTTAACAGATATAAGAATAAAAGAAGTAGAAGAAAAACAGCAAGAAATTGATAATAGAATTGAAACAGTAAAAAAGGCAGTAGACGGAATAGAAAATGATATTTATGAAGATGATGAAGCATATGAATTTGAAATTGTATGTCCATATTGTAATCATGAATTTGTAGCAGACATAAACAGTGAAGAAAACGCAGAAGTTGAATGTCCAGAGTGTCACAATATTATTGAATTAGACTGGAATGAAGAAGAGGGTTGTGGAGGATGTTGTTCACACTGTGATGGCTGTGGAGACGAGGAAGATGATGATGACGACAGTGAACATGATGAAAATGATAACGATGAAGATATGTAAAATTAAAATCGCTAAATGTTAAAGCATTTAGCGATTTTTTGAGCCTTCAAATAAACTTAAGGGGTCAATATAATTTCCATCAATCCTTACTCCTAAATGCAAATGTGGACCAGTAGTAGCACCATTAGTAGGATTACCGGTTTTCGTCCTTATATTGATTTCCTTTTACACCATAAACATTTTTAGGGCCAACATTTCCAATAACTTGTCCTTTTAAAACAGTATCTCCAACTTTTACAATAAAATTAGGAGAAACATGACAATAAGTAACTTTTATATTATCATTAGTTAAAGTGATAGTATAACCACCACCACCTAAAAAGTCGGCAAAAGTAATAGTGCCATCACAAATAGCAATAAATTTACTACCTTCAGGAGCACCAATATCGACTCCAGCATGATATGTGGTGGCACCAGCTGTTGGCAGACCTCTATAACCGAAATATGAAGTTATATATGTATATCCGTGGTGAAGGCCAAACATATTCTTCATTAGGGTCAAAAGGATAAAACTCTAAGCCGAGCTATAGAAGGTCCAAAGAAACATGAAACAAATATAATTAGAACAAAAACAGATATGAATAAATAATAAAAAGGCTTGAAAAAACTACTAGACATAAATACCTCCAATTCTAGTAGCCCCGATTTTTCCTATACAACAAGGTTAAGTTACATTGGACTGTGCCGATTGCAAAGCAATCGTGTACATGTGGCGAAGCCACTTTTCTTATTTTTTCTTAAAAGCAAAAAATTTACTAATAAAAAAGTTTAAAATGATAACAATTACAGTAATAATACACTTATCAATTAAAAATCCTATATTATCACCAAAGTTGTAAAATGCATGAAGAACATCATTTAATAGAAATACCCCTATAATTTCCACTACCATAGTAAAAGCTCTTCCTAAAATAAACTTGAAAAACTCAGTCCATTTTTCTTTAATAGTATTTGCCTGAGAATTAAAAACCCATTTACGATTAGTAAAATATGCAAACAAAATTGAAAGTATAATTCCAATAGTACTTGCAATATTAGCTTCTACATGTAAAAATGCCTTTAAAATGTATGATGTAATAATATTAACTAATGTGGTTAACACTCCAAAAATGATATAAAAAATAACTTCTTTATTTAATAACTTTTTTAATTTGTCCATTTCAATCTCCAATCTTTAGTGTAATTATTATATATTAACCAATACAAAATATCAAGAAAAAAAGAAGAAGTTGATAAGAAATCAACTCCTTTTATATGGCAGGGGTAGAAGGACTCGAACCCTCACAGGCGGTTTTGGAGACCGATGTGCTACCATTAACACTATACCCCTAAATGTTTAATACCTACATATCTTAGCACAAAATAAAATAATGTGCAAGTGTTTTTTATAAAAAAATGGTGGAGATGAGGAGAGTCGAACTCCTGTCCAATATTCTTTCCATACCAACTTCTCCGAGTGCAGTTCATTGTGAGAGTTCCCTTAATAATAACACAATAAACAAATTTATTAAAAAGGTAGTTATTTAAAGATACCCACTATTTTCATAACTAAAAATAGTTTTGTTTCCCACTAATTTGACACCTTAATCTCTAAGCGTGGGCACCTAGAGTAAGATGACGCGCCATTAACTAGGCAGCGTATGCTAATTCTCTATTATCAGCGTTTATTTTTAATTTCTCACATTATTAAAGTGGCCAAGTGAGAGATCCACTACTCGCTATCAATACTTCTGGAATATTGTCGAAACCAAATACATCCCCAGGTACAATATATATTATACAATATTTTAAATTAAATGACAAGTCACTGGAAAAAAATACAATTTTTTTGAGTGTTCGCTTGTTTTTTATAAAGAAATATTGTATAGTATTAAATATAGGAAACAAACTTAACAAGCAGATGTGTGTTGCCACTTTACTACATAGTTTTTACTATGGGAAAGTGAGGTGGTGTTTATGGTAAATCTTTTACAATTCCTAATCATAGGATTTATAATTTCAATAACTATAAACATAACCTTATTAACAGTTATATACATAATTTGTACAAATAAGGAATAAATAAAAACACTACATTTTGCTTTGAATACGGCAATGTAGTGTTTATCAAACTAATTGGCAACATACATTCTGTATGTTTGTTTCCTATATCATTATTATACATACTTTTTAGTATTTAGTCAATGCTTTTTGACGATTTTTAATTAGGACAAATTATTTTAGAATAATTTAAATAAAAATTTTGATAAGAGGTAGTAAAATGATTGATTTAAAGCAAAATGTGCAATATGTAAAAAGTGTTGGACCAGCAAAAGTACCATTACTAAATAGCTTAAATATATATACAATTGAAGATTTGCTTACATATTTTCCGAGAGATTATGAAGATAGAAGCAAAACTAAGAATATAGCAGACTTGATAAATGGAGAAGAAGTTACAATACAAGCAACAGTAGTGTCAGAAGTTACTATAAATAGAATACGCAAAAACATGACAATTATAAAAGCTACGGTTGAAGATAATACAGGAAGATGCACAATAACATGGTTTAACCAAACATATATTAAGCAACATATAAAAAGAGGAGAAACCTACAAATTCTTTGGAAAAGCAATAAATGAATTTAATCACTTTGAAATGAGAAGCCCTGTATTTGACAAAGTAGATACATCAAAAAACACAGGCAAAATAATGCCAATTTATCCGACTACATATAAACTCTCTCAAACAGCAATTAGACAAGCAGTAGAAAATGCTTTAAATATGGTAAATGGAAAACTAAGCGAAACTTTACCAGACTATCTTTTAAATGAATACAATTTATTAGATTTGCAAAACAGCTTAAATCAAATACATTTTCCAATAGATATGGAACATAGAATACAAGCTAGAAAGCGATTAGTATTTGAAGAACTATTAACAATGCAACTTGCATTATTAGAACTAAAAGGAAACAGTGAAAAAAATAAAGGAATTACATTTGATAAAAATGCAAAAATGTCAGATGTAATAAACTCATTACCTTTTAAACTAACAAAAGCACAATTAAGAGTATTAGAAGAAATTGACGCAGACATGGAATCAGAAAAGCCAATGAACAGACTACTTCAAGGAGATGTTGGTTCAGGTAAAACAGTAGTAAGTATTATATCTGCATATAAAGCAGTCAAATCAGGTTATCAAGTAGCAATAATGGCTCCAACAGCAATACTTGCAACACAACATATGGAAGAGTTTAGCAAAATACTAGCTCCTTTAGGTATAAAATGTGAGCTTCTATTAGGAGCAACAACAGCTAAAAACAAAAAAGATATATTAGAAAGATTACAAAATGGAGAAATAGATGTACTAATTGGTACACATGCCTTAATAACAGAAAATGTAACATTTAAAAATTTAGGTTTAGTTGTAACAGATGAGCAACATAGATTTGGAGTAAAACAAAGAACTGCAATTGCAGCAAAAGGAAACAATCCAGATACTTTAGTAATGACAGCAACTCCAATTCCAAGAACATTAGCCTTAATACTATATGGAGATTTGGATATATCTATAATTGATGAACTCCCACCAAATAGAAAGAAAATAGAAACATATGCTGTAACCAAAAGCATGGAGGAAAGAATAAACAACTTTATAAAAAAGAATATTGACGAAGGCAGACAGATATATGTAGTATGCCCACTAGTAGAAGAAAAAGAGGAAGAAGATGAAACTACAAAAGACTTAAAAGCTGTAAAAGAATGGACAAAAATATATAAAGAGCAAATCTTTCCAGAGTATAGAGTTGAATGTGTATATGGAAAAATGAAACCAAAAGAAAAAGACGAAATAATGCAAAAATTTAAAGATGGAGAGATAGACATACTAGTATCTACTACAGTTATAGAAGTTGGAGTAAATGTGCCAAATGCAAATATAATGGTAGTAGAAAACGCAGACAGATTTGGATTAGCACAGTTACATCAATTAAGAGGAAGGGTTGGCAGAGGACAGTATCAGTCATATTGTGTGCTTAAATATAATAGCAAATGTTCACAAGTAGGTAAAGAAAGAATGAAGACAATGCAAGGAACAAATGACGGATTTGTAATTGCAGAAAAAGACTTAGAGTTAAGAGGAACAGGAGAATTCTTTGGAACAAGACAACATGGAATTCCAGAATTCAAAATAGCAAACCTGTTTGTAGATATGCCAATGCTAAAATCAGTACAAAGTGTAGCATTAAAAATTGAAAGTGAAGATAAAGGATTAACACAAGAGAAAAATAAAAGGCTTAGAAAACTGGTAGACAATAAATTAAAGCAAAGTGTTTCGCTATAAACCTTGACATTTACATAAAAAAGCAATATTATATATATGGTAAAAATAAGAAAGGAGAGGCCTATGTACACTCAAATGCTAACATCAAAAAAAGGTGGAGAACTTATAAGTTTTAAAGTAAACGGCGAAGAAAAAATACATCAAGGCGAACAATGTATGGACGAAAACGGCAAAATATATTGGAAAAGACATTCACCTGTACTATTCCCGATAGTGGGAAAACTAAAGAAAAATCAAACACTAATTGGTGGAAGAACTTATGAACTTATGCAACATGGTTTTGCAAGAGATTTAGACTTTGAACCAATTACTAAATTAGACCACTTTCATTCTTATGTTTTAAAAAGTAATAAATATACCTTAACAAGGTATCCATATGAATTTGAATTATATAATACATATCGTACTGAGGAAAATAAATTAACTACAATATATAGAGTAGTAAATACAGGGTTAATAAATTTACCTTTTGGAATAGGTGGACATCCTGCATTTAAAATAGATGCTCAAGAGCTAAAAAAAGGAAATTACTATTTAGAATTTGAAGAAGACGAAGAGAAAATTCACTTTTTATACTTGGTAGATGGACTAGTTGGAATAGACTATGCTAAAGATAGAATAGTAGATAAAAGAAAAATACTTATAGATTCACATACATTTGATAATGATGCTTTAATTATGAAAGGTATAACATCAAACAAAATAAGCTTAAAAAACAAAGAAACTGGCAAAACTTTATTAACTATGGATTTTACAGGCTTTCCATATTTAGCAATTTGGTCAAAACCAAATGCACCATTTATATGTATTGAACCATGGTATTCAACAGCAGATAGCGTAAAAAGTACAGGAGTGTTTACACAAAAACAAGATATTATTTCGCTTAAACCAAATACTTTGTTTGAGTGCAAGTATACAGTAGAATTCTTTTAGAGGTTAATTATGGGAAAAGTAATTTTAATAATAATAGGACTAATAATAGCAACAATTGGAGTGATATGCATTTTTGATGCAAGAGTTATAACTAAAAAGATGTTTGGCTTTGGAGACCAAAACGAAGGCTCGACAGGGCTAAAAATATTAGGCTTTTTAGTGTCAATAACAGGTGCCTTAATCATATACTTTAATATATAAATATTACAATAATATTACAAATCTAGAAAACTATTGCAATTCTATAAAAAGTATAGTAATATTTCTCGAAAGAGGTACAAAAAATGACAAAGTTTTTAGGAAATAAATTGAAACTAACAAAAGCAAAGCAAGTAATTGCTTTATTTATGATTTCTAATTTTCCTACTATAAATATTTTAGAAAAACACTAATAATACTATTAGTGTTTTTTATTTGTGCTTTGTACCAAAAAATAAAAGGAGGAAATGTTTATGAACGAAAGCAAAATGATTTTAGACGTAAATGAAAAGCCAACAATTGGCAAATGGATTATTTTAGCAATCCAACATGTTTTTGCTATGTTTGGTGCAACAATTTTAGTGCCAATATTAGTAAATTCAGCAGCAGGAGAGACAGTAATTACAATTCCAGTAGCACTAGTAACTTCAGGAATAGGAACATTGATTTATATACTATGCACAAAAGGAAAATCACCAGTTTATTTAGGAAGCTCATTTGCATTTATAACCCCAATTGCAGCAGCCTTTTTGAAAGGTGGAACATCAGGAGCAATGACAGGAATTATGGCAGTAGGTTTAATTTATGTAATAGTAGCAACAATCATTCACTTTACAGGAAAGGGATGGCTTGACAAACTATTACCACCAGTAGTTATTGGCCCAATGATTATGATTATAGGCTTAGGGTTAGCACCAAGTGCTATATCACAAATAGGTTTAAGCTCAGGAACACCATTTGAATGGAAGGGCGTATTGGTTGCAGCAGTTTCATTCTTAGTAACGGCAATTGTAATGACTAAAGCAAAAGGATTTTTGAAAATAATTCCATTCTTAGTTGGAATTGTATCAGGTTACGTATTATCAATTTGCTTAGGATTAGTAGACTTTACTCAAGTAGCACAAGCAGGATTTTTCAGTATGCCAAATTTTGTATTGCCATTTAAAGATTATGCACTAAACTTTGGACCAGTGCTAACAATAGCGCCAATTGCACTTGTAACAATGGCAGAACATATTGGAGACCACACAGCATTAAGTACAATTATAAATAAAGATTTATTAAAAAATCCTGGATTAGACAGAACTTTATTAGGAGATGGTATTGCTACATTTGTAGCAGGAGCATTAGGAGGACCTGCTAATACAACTTATGGAGAAAATACATCAGTAGTTGGAATGACAAAAATTGCATCAGTTTGGGTAATAGGCTTAGCAGCCATTTTAGCGATAGGACTTGGCTTCTTAGGTAAATTTACAGCAATAGTTTCAAGTATCCCACAACCAGTATTAGGAGGAGTTTCACTACTTTTATACGGATTTATTGCAGTAAATGGTTTAAAGGTACTTATTCAAAAACAAATAGATTTTGAAGATCCTAAAAATGTAGTAGTTGCTTCAACAATGTTGGTATTAGGCTTAGGAGGAGCAGCAATATCAATAGTAAATGGAGATTTTTCACTTACTATTTCAGGAATGAGCTTAGCAGCAGTAATTGGAATATTGTTAAATCTTTGTATACCAAACAATAAACCAGAAAAGAAAAAATTAAATCCAGCAGAAACAAAAGAAGAAAAAGAAACAGTAGAAGTATAAGAAAGGAAGTTAAATATGGAAGTAAAAGAATTGAAACATCCGCTAATTGAACATAAATTAGCAATATTAAGAGATAAAAAAACAGGAACAAAAGAATTTAGAGAGCTAGTTAGTGAAATAGCAATGTTTTTATGTTATGAAGCAATGGAAGAGGCAGATTTAGAAGAAGTAGAAATTGAAACACCAATTACCAAATTTAAAACAGGAAAATTAAATGAAGATAAATATGCCTTTGTTCCAATTTTAAGAGCAGGAATGGGAATGTTAGAAGGAATAACTAGAGTAATACCAAATGCCAAAATTGGACATATAGGAATGTATAGAGATGAAGAAACATTTGAACCAGTAAATTATTTCTTTAAAGTACCAAAACATATTGAAGAAAAAGAAGTAATTATATTAGATCCAATGCTTGCAACAGGTGGTTCAGCAGTAGATGCAATAGAACTACTAAAAAGCAAAGGAGTTACAAAGATGAAATTCCTATGTATAATTGCAGCACCAGAAGGACTTGCAAGAGTACAAAAAGAGCATCCAGATGTTCAAATATATTGTGCACATATAGATGACCATTTAAATGAAAACAAATATATAGTACCAGGTTTAGGAGATGCAGGAGATAGAATTTTCGGAACAAAATAAATAACTTTAGGTGCCTTTGGGGACGGTGTCAAAAATCACCTTTTTGATTCTGTCCCCAAAAACATTTTGAAATTATTGTATATTTTTTGTGAATTTGTTGAATTAAATATTTATTAAATATATAATACTCATATAATAACCGTGAAAGGAGAAAATATAATGAAAATTACAAAAGTAGAAGGATTAGCTAATATTGCAAATGACATTAGAATAGGAATTATAGAACAAGTATATAACGCAAATTCAGGGCATCCAGGAGGCTCACTTTCTTGTGCAGATATTTTAGCTGTTTTATACTTTAACCAAATGAATATAGATTCAGAAAATCCAAATGCAAAAGGAAGAGACAGGTTTGTATTATCAAAAGGACACTGTGCACCAGCATTATATGCAACACTTGCAAGGAAAGGATATTTTGACAAAGAGCTTTTAAAAGGCTTTAGAAAGGTAGAGAGCAATTTACAAGGACATCCTGATATGAAAAAGGTTCCTGGTGTTGATATGTCAACAGGTTCACTAGGACAAGGATTATCAGCAGCGGTGGGAATGGCAATTGGTTCAAAGATGGAACATGAGGGATACAGAGTATATTGTCTACTTGGAGATGGAGAACTCGAAGAAGGACAAGTATGGGAAGCAGCAATGTCTGCAAATAAAAATAAATTAGATAATTTGTGTGCAATTGTAGATTATAATACATTACAAATTGATGGAAATGTAGAAGAAGTAGCAGGATTAATTGATATAAAAGAAAAGTTTGAAAGCTTTGGATTTAATGTTATTGAAGTAAATGGACATGATATAGAAGCTTTGATACATGCTTTTAATAGTGCTAAACATCAAAAAGATATGCCTAGTGTAATTATTGCTCGTACGATTAAAGGCAAAGGAGTTTCTTTTATGGAAGGAAAGGCAGAGTGGCATGGCAAAGCTCCGAATCAAGAGCAATATGAAGAGGCTATAAATGAGCTTAAGCTTCAACATATTATAGGTTAATTTGAAATATAATCAGCATCTTGCTTCGTTGAGGTGTATTTTATATAAAAGGAGAAATATGAATATGGATTTAGATAATAAGATTGCTACTCGTGAGAGTTTTGGAAAGGCTCTTGTGGAGTTAGGTAAGGGAAATGAAAATGTAGTTGTTTTAACAGCAGATTTGGCTGGAGCAACAAAAACTAGTCTTTTTGAAAAAGAATTTCCAGATAGATTTATAAATGTAGGAATTGCAGAACAAAATATGATAGGAATATCAGCAGGACTAGCAACTACTGGTAAAATTCCGTTTGCTAGTACATTTGCAATGTTTGCAGCAGGAAGAGCATATGATCAAATTAGAAATAGTGTTGCTTATCCAAAACTTAATGTAAAAATTTGTGGAACACATGCTGGAGTTACAGTTGGAGAAGATGGAGCAACACATCAAATGTTAGAAGATTTAAGCTTAATGAGAAGTATTCCAAATATGACTGTGCTATGTACTTCAGATGATGTACAAACTAAATGGGCTATAAAAGAAATGGCAAAAATTGATGGACCAGTATATATTCGCTTGGCAAGAGTTGCAACACCAGTTATATATGATGAAAATCAAAAGTTTGAAATAGGAAAAATGGTACAAATAGGAGATGGAACAGATGCTACTGTATTTGCAACAGGTGTTGAAGTAGCAGAAGCATTAAAAGCCAAAGAGGAACTTGAAAAGGAGAATATAAATATTCGTGTGGTTGATGTACATACAATAAAACCAATTGATAGAGAAATGATAATAAAATGTGCTAAAGAAACTAAAAAGCTAATTACTATTGAAGATCATAGTGTAATTGGAGGACTAGGCACAGCGGTTTGTGAGGTATTATCAGAAGAGCATCCAACAAAAGTAGTAAGAATGGGAATGCAAGATAAGTTTGGAAAATCAGGAAAAGCAGAACAACTATTAAAATATTTTAAATTAGATAGTCAAGCAATTATTGAAGAAATAAAGGGATAATAAAACAAAAGGGGAAAAATATCATTTGTATATCCTTTAATATCGGTATTTTTTGAATAAAATAATTGTGAATTTTTTGTGAATTTTTGTAAAAACAAGAAATAAAGAGAAAAGCAGAATAATTGCTTATTTAAGGCGAATTTATTCTGCTTTTTTCCAAAAAAAACTATTGCAATTATTGTATTTTATTGTTATGATAAAGGGGAATAAGAAAAAAGATGTCTAATCTTAGTTAGGAGTTATTCAAATGATAGAATTTAGAAATGTCAGCAAGACTTATGACACTGGAACAGAGGCTGTTCATAATGCAAACTTTGTAATAGAAAAGGGAGATTTTGCATTTTTAGTAGGAAGTTCTGGCTCAGGAAAATCAACACTAATTAAATTAATATTAAAAGAAGAAGAACCAACAAAAGGAAATATTATTATAAATGGAAAAGATACCACTTTTCTAAAACCAAAAAGAATACCATTTTTAAGAAGAAGTATGGGAGTAGTGTTCCAAGACTTTAGACTTTTACCAGACAGAACAGTATATGATAATGTTGCATATGCTATGTATATTGTAAGAGCAACGCCAAGACATATTAGAAGACAAGTTCCTATGATATTATCATTGGTAGGTCTAAGCAATAAAGCTAAAATGTACCCAAATGAATTATCAGGTGGAGAGCAACAAAGAGTGGCTTTAGCACGTGCTCTAGTAAACAACCCATCTATGTTAATTGCAGATGAACCTACAGGAAACCTAGACCCTGAAACAGCATGGGAAATTATGTCTTTACTAGAAGATATAAATAAAAGAGGAACAACTGTAGTAGTAGCAACACATGCAAGAGATATTGTAGACAAGATGAAAAAAAGAGTTATACAAATTGAAGAAGGCAATATCGTAAGAGATGATAGAAGGGGTGGATATAGCAGTGAGATATAGTATTTTTGGTTATTTAATAGGAGAAGGTTTTAGAAACGTATTTAAAAATAAAAAATCCACAATAGCATCTTTAGTTATTATGTGTGCTACAATGTTCGTTTTTGGAATATTCTTTGCAGTTAGTCAAAATGTAAATCATATTACAAAAACTATTGAAGAGCAACAAGGAATGGAAGTATTTATTTTAGATGAAGCAACTGCAGAACAAAAAGAAGAACTAAAAAATAAAATAAGAAGTAATCAGTATGTAAATACAATAACTGAAAAATCAAAAGAAGATGCATTAGAAGAAATGAAGGGAATGTTTAAAGATAGAAAGTCTTTATGGGATACCTATGATGGAGAAAACAACCCATTTAAAGCATCATTTATTGTAACATTAACTGATTTAACTAAGGCAGACGAGGTAAGAACGGAAATAGAAAGCTCAAGCATAATATCAAGTGTAGAAATCAAATCAGATACAATAAATGCTTTAATAAAAATAGCAGATGGAATAAATATAATTACAACAATTATTTTAGTTATATTAGTATTTATTTCAATATTTATCATAACAAATACAATTAAACTTACAGTACATGCAAGAAGAAAAGAAATTTCTATTATGAAATATGTTGGAGCTACTAATGGTTTTATTAGATGGCCATTTATGGTAGAAGGTATGTTAATAGGACTAATATCAGTTCTAATTTCATTATTAATTTTAGCATTTTCATACAATGCAGTAATTACGCAAATAGAGCAATCATTAATAAATAACAGACTAAATATACCATTACTAACTTTCCCAGAATTGTTCCAAACTTTATTAATAGTATACTTAGTATTAGGCATTGGAATAGGAGCTCTAGGAAGTGCAATTTCAATGAAGAAATATTTAGAGGTATAAGGGAGAAAAATATGAGAAAAAAGATTATATCTATCTTATTAATATTAATTCTGTTGCAAATGGCTTGTGTTAGTGTATTTGCAACTACACGATCAGACTTAAATAATGCAAAAAACAATTTGAGTACAGCAACAAAAAATAAAAAAGCAGTTACAGCTGAAAAAGAAACAATTTTGAATGAAATTGATGATTTGGAAGATGAAATTGCTGGTTACCAGGCTGAAATCACAGAATTAAATTCTAAAATAACTAAGATGGAGAAAAACATAAAAGAAAAAAATAAAGAAATTGAAAAGCTACAAGAAGAATATGAAGAAAAAAAACAATTACTAGCAGATAGATTAGTTGCAATATATGAACAAGGAAGAATAACTTTTTTAGATGTTCTATTGGCATCAGATAATATATGGGATTATATATCTATGAGCTCAAAGGTTCAACAATTAACAGATGCAGATAATGAGCAAATGGATAAAGTTGAGGCTCAAAAAAATGAAGTGGAAAGAGCCAAAAAAGCATTAGAAAAAGAAAAGAAAGAATTAGCAGAAAGCAAAAAGTCAGTACAAGATAAACAAGCAAAAGTTAAAGTTGCAAAGGACAAAAAAGAAGCTAAAGTAGCAAATTTAACCGCTGAACAAAAGAAATTGCAAACTCAAATTAATAACTATAATAAAGAAATTCAAAAATTAGAGGAAGAATTAGCTAAAGCGGCTAACGATTATAACAATTCATATACAGGAAAATTTGTGGGAACATTAAGTTGGCCACTATCAAAATCATCACCAGGTTATAAAACTATTACATCATACTATGGCAATAGACAAGTACCAATTGCAGGAGCAACATCAGATCATAGAGCAATAGACATTGGTGTACCTACAGGAACCCCAGTATTGTCAGCAGGCAATGGAATTGTAATTTCAACAGGATATAATAGTGCAAGAGGATACTTTGTAATAATCAAACATGCAGATAATTTATATACTTTGTATCAACATTTAAGTAAGATATTAGTATCAAGGGGACAAGCTGTTTCAACAGGAAAGACGATAGCTAAGAGTGGAAGTTCTGGTATAGGAACAGGACCACACTTGCATTTTGAAGTTCGTAAGAGTCAATATTATGGTAGTGAAGTTAACCCTCTTGACTATTGCCACTGGTAAAAATAAATAGATAATTAGAGAAAGGAGAATGCGTAAATGAAAGTTAACAAGTTTATAAGTATTCTCCTTATTTTTGTTTTTATAGTCAATATATCAATGTATTCATTAGCGACGAATGAAGCTAACATACAAAATCAAGAAAATGAAATAGATATGAATACAGATAATATTGAAGAATTAGACAACAAGAGAAATGAAATAAAAGAGCAATTAGATGCAACAAATATTGAATTAGAGTATGTACAAACAGAAATATCAGGCACATTAATAAAAATTCAAGAATTAGATGATAAGATAAGAAAATATGAAAGTGAGAATAAAGAGCTAGCTAGTAAATTAGAAAATCTAGAGACATCGGTAAAGGAAACAACACAGAAGCTAGATGAAGTGACAAAAGATTATGAACAAAAAGAAAAACAATTAAGAAATAGATTAGTGGCTCTATATGAGGCTGGACCTATACTATATATAGATGTTTTGTTATCTTCAAAAACACTATCAGATTTCATATCAAGATATTATAAAATACTAGAAATTATGGAATATGATAATAAGCTAATTGAAACAGTAGAGCAAGAAAAAAAAGAGATAGAATTATCTAAACAAAAATTAGATAAAGAAACCGAAGAATATAGAACTTTAAAATTAAAAGCAGAACAATCAGGAGTAATATGTAAAAATATAAAAACTTTGCAAGAAGCTTATATGACAAAGTTATCAAAAAATGAAAAAAAATTAAATGAAAAAATAACAAAATATAAAACAGAGACAATACAAATAGAAACAAGAATTAGAGAAATAAGCATAGCAAATGGAGATTATTCTATTCAATATACTGGTGGACTTATGATTTGGCCCGTAGCAAAAGCAGGAACTGTAATAACATCATATTATGGTACAAGACAACATCCAATTCAAGGTGTTACTAATTTTCACTTGGGAATAGATATAGGAAATGCTTATTATGGAACTCCGGCAGTTGCAGCTTTAGGAGGAGTGGTTACATATGCAGGAGAATTAGGCTCTTATGGAAATTGTGTTATAATACAACATGGAGACGGAATATCTACATTGTATGGACATGGACAAAAAGTTTTAACTCAAATTGGAGCACAAGTACAGCAAGGAGATGTAATAATGGAAATAGGTTCAACAGGTAATTCAACTGGACCACACTTACACTTTGAAGTTAGAATAAATGGAGCAACAGTTGATCCATTAAATTATGTAAAAGCACCGTAAATAATAATATTTATAAAATTTATAAATATAATATACAGATAGATTTAGAGAGGAATTTAATAAAATGGAAAATAGAAATACACAGAGAATTTATAAAATGATTATGTTAGTATTGATAGTAATAATTGTTACATCTCTAGTAACAGCATTTACTACATATCAATATCTAAGCAATAATGGTATATCATATAGTAAAGTGAATACTACTTCATTAGAAGGATTGGAATATACCTTATCACAATTTAGAAGTGAGTTAGAAAAAAAGTATATTGGAGAAATAAATGACGAAGAATTAATTGAAGGAGCTGTAAAAGGCTATGTAGATGCTTTAGGAGATCCATATACAACATATTATACTAAAAAAGAAATGAAAACAATAATGGAAGAAACAAATGGAAACTTTGTTGGTATTGGCGTATACATGACTAAAGACTTAGAAAAAAATGCAATTTTAATAATTAAACCAATAGAAAATTCACCAGCAGAAAAAGCAGGAATATTACCGGGTGACCTTATTACTAAAGTGGATGATGTAGAATATACAGGAGATAAGCTAGAAGAGGCTTCTAATAAAATTAGAGGAGAAGAAGGAACGAAAGTAAAATTAGAAATATATAGAAATGGAGAAACTAAAACATTCGAACTTACTAGAACAAAAGTTGTAGTAAGCCATGTAACAACAAAAGTATTAAACAATGATATAGGATATATTGCAATATCAGATTTTGAAGGAGAATGTGCAAGTGAATTTGAAACAAAATACAAACAACTTGAAAAACAAGAAATAAAGAAATTAATAATAGACATTAGAAATAATGGCGGTGGAATTGTAGACGAGGCACTTAAAATAGCAAATATGTTAGTTGATAAAGATTCTACATTACTAATAACAAAAGACAAAAGCGATAAAGAGGAGATTACAAAAGCTACTGAAAAACCAATAATAAATATGCCAACAGTAGTACTTGTAAATGGATACTCAGCAAGTGCTTCAGAGATTTTGGCAGGAGCACTAAAAGATAATGGAAAAGCTACATTAGTAGGAACTAAAACATATGGAAAAGGAATAATTCAAGAATTGCACCAATTGTCAGATGGAAGTGGATTAAAAATAACAGTAAGTGAATACTATACACCAAATCATAATGCAATTCACAAAATAGGAATAACACCAGATGTAGAAATTGACTTATCAGAAGACGTAAAACAGCAAACAACAATACAAGAAAAAGATGACAACCAACTACAAAAAGCAATAGAAATACTAAAATAAAGGCAGATTTATGAACTGGGCGAAAAATCACCATTTATGATTTTTCACCTAGTTCAAGGATCTTCCTCAAAATTTTTAAAAAACTACAAAAAATATTAAAAAAATTTTAAAATATGTATTGACAATTATAATTAAATTTAGTATACTAAACAAGTCAGCAGAAATGGGCGCATAGCTCAGCTGGGAGAGCATCTGCCTTACAAGCAGGAGGTCATAGGTTCGATCCCTATTGCGCCCACCATTTCTTAATTTAATATTAGGTAAATTTGAAAATAATTTACGGCCTGGTAGTTCAGTTGGTTAGAACGCTAGCCTGTCACGCTAGAGGTCGACGGTTCGAGCCCGTTCCAGGTCGCCATTTTTTTATCTATATGCCTCGATAGCTCAGTTGGTAGAGCAAGGGACTGAAAATCCCTGTGTCACTGGTTCGATTCCAGTTCGAGGCACCAATTCTCACAGTAGTAAAGTTTGTCAACTTTACTACTGTTTTTTATTGACTTATTTACTAAATTAGTATATCCTATAATCATAAAATATAAAGGAGGGCACGTATGAAAAAAGGAGTAAAAGTGTTTATTGTAATATTGCTTATTGCAATAATAATTGCTGTAATAACTATTGTATGTAACAAAGATGATACAGAGTTGAAAACAGTAAAATCAAAACAAGAATTGTTAAAAATATATGAAGGAGATAATTCAGATTTACAAAGACTATTGGCTCGAATTTTCTGTATGCCATTTTCAATGTTTTATCATAACTATGATGTCATTGGAAAAGCAGATAATGCTGGTAGTATAGGAATAGATTCGGCAAGCAGTACAGAAAGCTCAAGTTCTAGTTCAAATACTAAAGATTATTCTACAACAAATATTCAAGTTGAAAATGTAGACGAAGCTGATATTGTAAAAACTGATGGAGACTATATTTATTCAATATCTGAGGATAATGTAATAATAACAGATGTAAAAGATCCAAAACAGCCTAAAGTAGTAGCAACTATACAATCGGAAGATGATGATATACCAGAAGATATAATTCTATATAAAGATAAATTAGTTGTAATATCAACTAAGGGCAACCAAACACAAAGATATTATTATAACGATAGAATGAATACGGTTGTGAAAATATATAACATTACATCAAGAGAAAAGCCAGTGTTAACTAAAAGTTACGAAATGTATGAACCATATTATACATCAAGATGTATAGACAATGTTTTATATGTAATTTCATCTGGCAATTTAAGAAAAGAAGATGACGAAATTGTTGTAGGATACAATGAAGACAATATGGAAAAAGAGATGTCTATTGATAAAATTAAATACTTAAAAGATGTGAAAACTACAAAACAAACCCTAATATCAACAGTTGACTTAAACAATGAAACAGCAGATATAAAGCTAGATTCATATTTAATGAATATATCAAATGCCTACGTATCTGAAAATGCAATATATTTATTAAATCAAAAATATAATAATGACTCAAAAATACCTATGAAATTATTATTTGGATTTAAAGGTGTATTTGGCTTAGAAGACTATTATGAAATGGACTCAGAAAGCGGATACTACACAGAAATATATAAATTTGATATAAAGGAAAATGTAGAATATAAAGCAAAAACAAAAGTAAAAGGAAAAACAATAAATCAATATTCTTTAGACGAAAAAGATAATCACTTAAGAATAGCTTTATATGACAATGATGGCTCAAGAGTAGCAATATTTGACGAAGATCTAAAACAAATAGGAATATCAGACAATGTCGCAAAAGGCGAAAAAATGTATTCTTCAAGATTTATAGGAGATAAAGTTTATTTTGTAACATATAAAACTATAGACCCACTATTTGTAATGGATTTAAGTAATGAAACAAAACCAAAGGTATTAGGAAAACTAAAAATACCAGGTTATAGTACATATTTACATCCTTATGACGAGAACCATATAATTGGAATTGGAATGGAAACAAAAGAAATTATAAATAGAAATTCAAATGGAAAAGTAATTTCTACAACAGCTAAAGTAGTTGGAATGAAAATGGCCCTATTTGATGTTTCAAATGTAAATTCACCAGTTCAAATTTCAAGTGTAGTAATAGGAGACAGCAGAACAACATCAGCAATATTAACAAATCCAAAAGCGTTATTGTTTTCAAAAGAAAAATCTCTAATTGCAATACCTGTAAATAACTATAGTCAAGATTTCGAAGTAACTTCATCAAATAATTATGAAACTATGATAAACAATTATACAAAATACGGTAAGCCATATAATGCGGAAGGATACTTTGTATATAACATAAATGTACAAGATGGCTTTAAATTAAAAGGTGTTATAACACATGAAAAAACAAATGCTACTTATTATTACAGCAACAGTAAATTACTAAGAGGACTATATATAGACAATAATCTATATACAGTGTCAGAAACAATGATAAAAGTAAATGAACTAGATAGCTTAAAAGCAGTAGGTGAATTAAAACTTAAAAACATAGAAAATGTAGATAGTTCAGTAAGAGAACAAAGCAATAATGTAATTAATGCTATTGAAGGAGGAATGTAAATATGGAAGAAAATAATAAAAATAAATCTGCAATGGGAATAGCGGGATTTGTACTAGGAATAATCTCAACACTTTCAACACTATTTTGGTATATAACATTACCAACAGGAGTATTAGCAATTATATTTGGTGCTAAATCATCAAAGAAAACAGGAAGTAAATTAGGAAAAGCGGGAATGATATTAGGAATTGTAGGACTATCAATATTTGCATTCATATATATAAGCTTAGTAATGCTTATTATTCTTAGCAATTTATAATCATAACAAAAATTAAACATCATAAAATGTAATGGGAGGATTTACATTTTATGATGTTTTTTAAAATGCAAGGATTAGGAAATGACTATGTGTATATAGACTGCATAAATGGAAAAGAACCAATAGATATAAAGAATTTGACAAACAGATTGAGTAATAGACATTTTGGAGTTGGCTCTGATGGATTAATATTATTATGCAAAAGTAAAGTTGCAGACTTAAAAATGAGGATGTTTAATAGTGACGGAAGTGAAGCACAAATGTGTGGAAATGGTATAAGGTGTGTGGCTAAACTTGCATATGAATTAGGATTAATATGTGAAGAAATAACTACAATAGAAACATTATCAGGAATAAAAACTTTAAAACTAAATATAGTAAATGGAAAAGTAAAAACAGTGGAAGTCGATATGGGAGCACCAATTTTAGAAGCTACCAAAATTCCAGTTTCCTCAAGTGCTAAAATAGAAGATAAAAAAGTAAAAGCGGAGGTTAAAGTAAAAAATAAAAAAATTGAACTGACATGTGTATCAATGGGAAATCCACATGCTGTTACATTTGTAAATAATATAAAAAATTTCAAAGTAGCAGAATATGGACCTATTTTAGAAAATGCTGATATATTTCCTGAGAAAGCCAATATTGAATTTGTAGAGGTAGTAGATAAAAATAATATAAAAATGAGAGTATGGGAAAGAGGTTCAGGAGAAACTTTGGCATGTGGAACAGGAGCTTGTAGTTCAGTGGTTGCTAGTAGACTAAATGGATACACAGACAGAAAAGTTAATGTTCAATTATTAGGTGGAAACTTAGAAATTGAATGGAAGCCAAATAATCATGTGCATATGACAGGACCAGCTGTAACTGTATTTAAAGGAGAGTGGATCGATGAATAGAGTAAATGAAAACTTTTTGAAACTTCAAAATAATTATTTGTTTTCTACAGTTGCAGAAAAGGTAGAAAAATATAAACAGGAAAACCCAGAGAAAAAGGTTATAAATTTAGGAGTTGGAGATGTTACTTTACCTTTGCCAAAAGCTGTTGTAGAAGCTATGAAAAAGGCTTGCGATGAAATGCAGAACAAGGAAACATTTAGAGGATATGGGCCAGAACTTGGATATGATTTTTTGAAAAAGAAAATTCTAGAAGAAGATTATCTATCTAAAGGCATTGAATTTGGTTTGAATGAAATATTTATATCAGATGGTATAAATAGTGATATAGGGAATATCAACGACATATTTGATATAAATAATAAAGTAGCTATTCAAGATCCGGTATACCCAGCATATTTAGATGCTAATGTTATTGCAGGGAGAAGCGGAGAATTACATATAACTAACTATGAAAATATAATATATTTGGTAACAAATAGTACAAATGATTTTGTACCAGAGATTCCTAAAACTAAAGTAGATTTAATATATTTGTGCTATCCTAATAACCCTACTGGTATGGCCCTTACAAAAGAACAATTACAAGAATGGGTACAATATGCAAAACAAAATAAATCAGTTATATTATTTGATGCAGCTTATGAAGCATATATAACAGAAGAAAATATTCCACATTCGATTTATGAAATTGAAGGAGCAAAAGAGGTAGCTATTGAATTTAAAAGTTTCTCAAAAACAGCGGGATTTGCAGGAGTTCGTTGCAGTTATACAATAGTGCCAAAAGTTTTAAAGGGATATACAAGCAATAATATAGAGGTTTCAATAAATAATTTATGGACTAGAAGACAATATACTAAGTTTAATGGAGAATCATATATCACACAAAGAGGTGCAGAAGCAACATATTTACCAGAAGCTAAAAGAGATATAGAATTCAACATACAATATTATTTAAAAAATGCAAAGACAATTAAACAAGGATTAGAAGATGCTGGATTTGAGGTGTATGGTGGAGTAAACTCACCATATGTGTGGCTAAAGGTTCCAAATGCAAAAACATCATGGGAATTTTTTGATGAATTACTAGAAAATATTGGAATAGTTGGAATACCACGGAAGTGGATTTGGACCAAGTGGAGAAGGATATTTTAGATTAACCGGCTTTGGAGATTATCAAGAAAGCTTAGAAGCAATAGAAAGACTAAAACAGTATAAAACTTGAAACATTAAGTATCGGGTGGTATAATATATAACATAAGGAGAAATCCTAAAAATAAAAAGGAGTCGAGAATATGTGCACAATATCACACGGCAGGAACTTGAACAAGATGTATGGAGAGGGTGCAAAACAAAAAGACCAAGAGAAACCTTTAAGATTAGATGGAAAATTGGACAATATCTACGAAATTGAAGGATATCGGATTCGCAGATATGTGTGGACAATGAGGGGCAGGTAGCTATTATCATTGTCAAAAGAATCGGGACTAAAAGAGTATATAATCCCGAAAGAAAAGTGACACTTGATGTAGAATATCCTACTATGTATGTCCCTAAGTTGCGATAACTCCTTACAGGTGTGGATTATATTTCTGCACCTGTTTTAAAATTTAATAAAATAACACTAAACTCTTGATTTTGTTGGAAAAATATGCTATTATATATAAGGTACCGTTTAAAGGTATCAATATACCTTTTACTTAGTTTTAGGGGATAACACTCCAAACTAAAACTCAGCTTAAGGCAAATAAAATATAGGAGGAAAATAAAATGACAAAGGAAAGAAAACAAGAAATCATTGAAACTTATAAAAGAGATGAAAAAGATACTGGTTCTCCAGAAGTTCAAATAGCTCTTTTAACAGAAAGAATCAATGAATTAACAGCTCATTTAAAAGTTCATATGAAAGATAATCATTCAAGAAGAGGACTTTTAAAAATGGTAGGTGCAAGAAGAAACTTACTTAACTACTTAGCTAAAAAAGATGTTCAAAGATATAGAGACATCGTTGAAAAATTAGGATTAAGAAAATAATTTACAATTTGGACGTTTTGCTTTCATGCCAAACGTCCAAATTTGCGAATATTATCTTAGTTAAAAAGGAAAAATATTAAGGTATTAAAAGCAATAAAAATTAGAAAGTAGCTTGTATCATGTACTACTAAATATAGTATATAATAGAGGTTACGCTAATTTTCATATTGCTTATAATATAAATAAAATAAAAAGGAGAAAAATTTATGTTTAAAAAATACGAAACACAATTAGCAGGAAGAACTTTATCAATTGAAACAGGAAAAATTGCAGAACTTGCAAACGGAAACGTAGTAGTACGTTATGGAGAGACAGTTGTTATGGTGAACGTAACAGCAGCAAAAGAACCAAAAGAGGGAATAGACTTTTTCCCACTATCAGTAGATTATGAAGAAAAACTATATGCAGTAGGTAAAATCCCAGGAGGATTTACAAAAAGAGAAGGAAAACCAGCAGATAAAGCTATATTAACATCAAGAGCAATTGACAGACCTTTAAGACCATTATTTCCAAAAGATTTTAGAAATGATACATGTGTTGTAGCAACTGTATTATCAGTAGATCCAGACAATAGTCCAGAAGTATGTGCTATGATCGGTGCATCAGCTGCACTTTCTATATCAGACATTCCATTTGGAGGTCCTACAGCAGCAGTAGCAGTTGGATATGTTGATGACCAAATAGTTATAAACCCAACATTAGCACAAAGAGAAAAAAGCAGATTAACATTAACAGTAGCAGGAACACTTGAAAAAATCACTATGATAGAAGCTGGTGCTGACGAAATACCAAATGATACAATGCTTGAAGCAATTAAAACAGCACATGAAGAAATTAAGAAAATATGTAACTTTATTTCTGACATCAAAGCAGAAATAGGAAAACCAAAATTTGAATACAAATCATTTGCTACAGATCCAGAAGTATATAACGAAATAGTAGCAAACTTCAAAGACAGAATGTATCAAGATGTACAAGCTACAGATAAAACTGTAAGAGATGCAAACATTGAAAAAATCACAGAAGATATTACAGCATATTTTGTAGAAAAGTACGGAGAAGAAGCTGCAGAAGAAAAGAAAACAGATATTGCAGACAGCGTACATGACTTAGAAAAAGCTTGTGTAAGAGAAATGATTCTAGAAGAACATAAACGTCCAGATGGAAGAAAAATAGACGAAATAAGACCACTTTCATGTGAAGTAGGTGTACTTCCAAGAGTACATGGTAGTGCAATATTTACAAGAGGACAAACTCAAGTAATGTCTATAGTAACATTAGGAACAAGTAGTGAAGCACAAGAATTAGACGGTTTAGATGAAGAAACAACAAAAAGATATATGCATCAATATAACTTCCCAGCATATAGTGTTGGTGAAGCAAGAACATCAAGAGGACCAGGCAGAAGAGAAATTGGACATGGTGCTTTAGCAGAAAAAGCATTAGTACCAGTTATTCCATCAGAAGAAGAATTCCCTTATGCTATAAGAGTTGTATCAGAAGTATTATCTTCAAATGGTTCAACATCACAAGCAAGTATTTGTGGAAGTACATTAGCATTGATGGATGCAGGTGTCCCAATTAAAAAGCCAGTAGCAGGTATTTCAACAGGATTAGTTACAGATAAGAATGATCCAAGCAGATACATTATGCTTACAGATATTCAAGGAATTGAAGACTTCTTTGGAGATATGGATTTCAAAGTTGGTGGAACAAAAGATGGAATTACTGCTATACAAGTTGACATTAAAATAGATGGACTAACATATGATATAATTAAGGAAGCTTTCGAAAGAACAAAAGTTGCAAGAGATTATATCTTAGATAATATAATGTTACCAGTTATAAGCGAACCAAGAAAAGAAGTTTCTAAATATGCACCAAAAATCATGATGGCAAACATATGCAAAGACAAAATAAAAGATGTTATCGGACCTGGTGGAAAAATGATTAACAAAATCATTGACGAGACAGGAGTTAAAATTGATATAAATGATGACGGAAAAGTATGCGTATATGCTAATGACTCAGAAAGTGGTAAAAAAGCTATGGATATGATTTTAGATATAGCTAAAATTATTGAAGTTGGTGGAATTTATGATGGAAAAGTAACAAGAATTATGCCATTCGGAGCATTTGTTGATATTGGTGGTGGAAATGAGGGGCTATTACACATTTCTAAAATATCAAGCAAAAGAGTAGAAAAAGTTGAAGATGTTTTAAGTGTTGGAGACGAAGTAACAGTTAAAGTTTCTGAAATTGACAACCAAGGAAGAATTAATTTAAACATGAAAGACTTAGAAGCAGGAAATACCGAAGAAAAAGAATAAATATTAAGATTTAATTAAAATGGTTGAATTATTTTAATGACATGTATATAATAAGTCTAGAAATTAAGAAAAGGAGAAAAACATGGAATACTTATATATTGTTCAACAGGCATTAGTATGGATTATAACAATATTTTGGTTTTACCAATTAGCAATTAGTGTATGTTCACTAGTAAAATTAAAAGATAAACCAATGCTTGTAAACAAAAATCATCGTTTTATGGCAATCATTCCAGCCCATAACGAAGAAAATGTAGTAACAGAATTAATAGAAAGTTTAAAAGCTCAAGACTATCCAAAAGAGTTATTAGACATATATGTAATTGCAGATAACTGTACAGATAGAACAGCAGACGTTGCGAGAGCGGCAGGAGCAATTGTATATGAAAGATTTGACCCAAGCAAAAAAACAAAAGGATATGCATTAAACTGGTTTTTGAGACAAAAAATTGATGAAAACGCACCATATGATGCATTCTGCATATTTGATGCAGATAATGTTGCAGACAAAAACTTTATCAAAAATATGAATAAAAAACTTTGTCAAGGTGAAGATGTAGTTCAAGGATACAGAGATATTAAAAATCCAACAGATAACTGGATTACAGCAGGATATGCAATATTCTATTGGACAATGAACCGTTTTTATCATTTAGCTAGATACAATGTAGGTCTTTCACCATTAATCAATGGTACAGGATTTATGGTTAAGTTTGATGTAGTAAAACCAGAAGGTTGGGTTACAAAAACTCTAACTGAAGATATTGAGTTCTCACTAAAAAGAATAATTAAAGGTAAAAAACTAGGATGGGCAGTAGATGCAGTAGTTTATGATGAACAACCTTTAGGATTTAAACAAAGTTGGAAACAAAGAACAAGATGGACAGTTGGACATATGCAATGTATAAAAGAATATACAAAACCATTAGCGTTAGCAGTTAAAGAACACAAAACAATAATGAACTTTGATGGATTTTTATACATTATAGGAAGTATACCAATGTTTATACTTACACTTGTATTACTACTAATAAATGTTATTATGTACGCAGGAGATGGAATGACAAGCGTGGACTTAGCTATGAATATGTTAAGATATGTAATACCAACATTCCTATTACCAATTGGAACGGCAGTACTAATAATGTTATTAGATAAAAGACCTATCAAGCCAATGATTAAAGGACTATTATGCTATCCATTATTCTTAGGCTCATGGATCGCTATAAACTTTAAATGTTTATTCAAACGTGACACTACATGGGAAAAAATTGAACACGTTAGAAAAATTGCTATTCATGAAGTAGCAGAAACAGAAAAAGTTCAAAGTTAATAAATACGGCAAGAAAGGTTAAACTTTTCTTGCCGCTTTTTGAGTGACTTTGGAGATGAAGTCAAAACTCACCTTTTTGCATAAAAATTTAGACTAAGAAATAGTTTATAAAGTAGTAAAAGAGAGGTAAAACTATGGAAAAACAAAGGGAGAAAAATATGCTTAAAATTTTGATAATTATAATATTAATATTATGTGCACTTATTGGAATAATGATGTTGTCAATAAACTTTTATGTGGTAAATAAAACCAAAAGTAAAATAGTAACAGAAAAACAAGCAAAAGAGTTAGAAAATGTAGATTGCATTTTAGTATTAGGTGCAGGAATATGGGGAGATAAACCAAGTCCGATGCTAGAAGATAGACTATTACAAGGGATTACACTATATAATAATCAAACTTCTTCAAAAATAATAATGAGTGGAGACCATGGAAAGGAAGAATATGACGAAGTAAATGTTATGAAAGATTTTGCAATTGAGAAAGGTGTAAAATCAGAAGATATATTCATGGATCATGCAGGTTTTTCTACTTATGATAGTATATATCGTGCAAAAGAAATTTTTAAAGCTCAAAAAATAATAATTGTTACACAAAAATATCATTTACATAGAGCTTTATATGTAGCTGAAAAACTAGGAATAGAAGCATATGGAGTAGCGTCAGATCCAAGAGAGTATAGAGGACAAGTTGTAAGAGAATTAAGAGAAGTCTTAGCAAGAGATAAAGATTTCTTTAAATGTATAATTAAACCAGAACCAACTTACTTAGGAGACACAATACCAGTGAGTGGCAATGGAGATGCGACTAATGATAAAAAAGGTGACTTTTGATCCCGTTCCAAAAGTCACCTTTTTAGTGTAGACAATAAAATGTAAGAGTGATATAATTTGTAACAAAAGGAGAGCGCAAAAATGAAAAAAACAAAATATCTACATATTGCACTAATAATATTAGGAATAATATTTATAACAATACCAGTATTTCATAATAATTTATGGTTTGATGAAAGTTATTCTGTAGGGATGGCCAATAAAAGCTTTATAGATATTTGGCAAATAGGGAGCAATGATGTTCATCCAATATTATATTATTGGATATTACATTTAATATATATAATATTTGGTTCTAACATATATTTATATAGAATTGCATCAATGATACCAATTGCAATATTAGGTATCCTAGGATACACACACATAAAAAAAGATTTTGGAGAAAAAGAAGGTATACTATTTTCGTTTTTTACATTCTTTTTACCAATAGCATCAGTATATTCTGGTGAAATTAGAATGTACACATGGGGAATGCTGTTCGTAACCATAATGGCAATATATGCTTACAGAATATATAAAAAATCAAGTACAAAAAATTGGATAATATTTGCTATATTTAGTTTGGCGTCAGCATATACACATTATTATGCTTTAGCAACAGCCGGAATAATAAACTTATTACTATTTATATATTTATTAAAAAATGCAATAAAGCAAAAAAGCTATACTAAAGAATTAAAAAGCTTTACTATTTCAGCTATAGTACAAATAATATTATATATACCATGGCTATATAGCTTGCTAAACCAAATAACAGGAGTTTCAAAAGGATATTGGATTTCTGCACCATCAGCAAAATTACTATTACAAATATTTTGTTTTCAATTTACAGGAAATCTAGATATAATGTTTGTTCCACAATGGACATCAGTAGCATTAGGAATAATATTATTAATATATTGCATATATTGTGCTATAGCAAATAAAGGAGAAAAAACAGCAGGTAGATTGGCTATAGGTGTTTATTTGATAGTATTTGTAACAATGTATATTATTTCTCTAAAAACACCAATATTATATGCTCGTTACTTTTTAAACCTAACAGGATTATTTATATTTTTTATGGCATTTTTTATTGCAAAGGATAAAAATAAATTGCTAACAATAATGATTTGTCTTATTACACTTGCAGTGGCAATATTGGTGAACCTAAATGTAAGTAAAATGAACTATGCTGAAAACAATAAAGTACCACTAGAATATGTAAAACAAGATTTACAACAAGGAGATATGATATTATTTGGAAATAGAGGAAGTGGTTTTACTATAAGTATGCAATTAGTAGATGTGCCAAACTGCTTTTATGACTATGAAAACTGGAATGTTGAACCAGCATACAAAGCATTTGGCAAAGAAATGATTTACACAAATAATATTGAAACATTAGAAAATTACAAAGGAAGAATCTGGATTGTAAATTCAGATAATTATAGTATATATGAAGAATTTAAAGAAAAGTATGGAGATAGAATAGAACTTATAAAACAAGAAATTTTTAATACAGAATATCATGGATATAATTATTCTATAAGCTTAATAGAAAAAGATAATTAAAGGAGAAAAACATTGCAATTACTATTTAATAATTTAAATTCAACTGATGACATAAAAGTATATTCATTTGTTGGACCATCAGGAACAGGGAAAAGCTATAGGGCACAAATGGTGGCAAAAGAGAACAATATAAAATACATTATTGATGATGGACTACTAGTATGCGAGAATAATGTAGTAGCAGGAACATCAGCCAAAAAAGCTCCAACAAAAGTGGAAACTGTAAAAAAGGCAATATTCATAAATGAAAAAGATAGAAATGAAATGAGAAAAGCAATAAGAAAGTATAAACCAGAATCTATATTGATTTTGGGTACTTCTGATGGCATGATAGATAAAATAACTGAAAACCTAGGACTACCTAAAGTTAGTAAGAGAATATATATTCAAGATGTGGCTACAGAGGCAGAAATGGAAGAAGCAAAAAGAATACGTACAACACAAGGAAAACATGTTATTCCAGTACCAACCTTTGAAATAAAAAAAGATTTCTCTGGATATATATTAGATCCACTTCAAATATTTAAATTCAAAGGAAAAGACAAAGATCCATACATAGCGGAAAAATCAATAATAAGACCAACATTTAGCTACTTAGGAAACTTTACAATTTCAGATTCTGTGTTTAGACAAATTGCAGAGTACCTAGCAACACGTTCAGATGCAATATATAAAGTGTTAAAAACAAGAGTAGAAAGTACACCAGAAGGACCAAATATATATATGGAAGTATCTATAGTTTTCGGCTTTAATATATTAACAGCATTAAGAGAATTTAAAGATAAAATTAGGAAAGAAATTGAAAAACTTACAACAATGAATGTAAAAGATATTACAATTGTGGCAAAAGCTATTTACATGCCAGAGAAAAAAGAAAAAGAGGAGGAATAAATATATGTCATTTATAGTAGCAATTGATGGACCGGCAGGAACAGGAAAAGGAACGGTAACAAAACTAATATCAAAGGAGTTAGGACTTGTAAACATAGATACAGGGGCAATGTACAGATGTGTTGCACTTCAAGCTTTAAGACAAGAAATAACAAGTATAGAAGAAAAAGAGAGAATTATACAAATTGCAAAAAATATTGATATAAAAATGAAAAATGAAGGTGAAGAACAACAAGTGTATTTGAATGGAGAAAATGTAAGTAAAGAGATTAGAACCAAAGAAGTATCAGCATTTGTTTCTCCAGTATCATCAATACCAGAAGTAAGAGAAATAATGGTAGAGCTACAAAGAAAAATGGCACAAAATGCAGATGTGATAATGGAAGGCAGAGACATTACAACAGTAGTATTTCCAAACGCAGATGTAAAAATTTACTTAGATGCAAGTGTTGAAGAAAGAGCACAAAGAAGATATAAGGAAAATCAAGAAAAAGGAATTGATATGACATATGAGGAAGTACTAGAAGCTATAAAGACTAGAGACTATAATGATATGCATAAACCAGTAGGAGCTTTAAAAATTGCAGAAGATGCAATTGTAATAGATACAACACACTTAACAATAGGACAAGTAAAGGGAAAAGTGAAAGATATTATATTTGATAAAAGAATAAAACCAATAGGTTAATAAATGTCAAAATTCATTAAATTAGGTCTTAATGAATTTTGACATATTTTTATGCAAAAGATACTAGAAAATGTCGCAAAAAGGGTTGCTTTTTATTGAGTATTATTATAGAATTGTAGGTGCATAAAACTGTAAAATTTAAGGGGAAATAAAATGAAAGAAATAATTAAAAAGAATAGAAATGTTCTTTTAATTTTAATAGATATATTAATTATTATCAGTTGTTATATAGCGTCAATATTATTCCTAAATGTACCTATTGATAACATCAAAGTACTTGTGGTGCAAATAGCAGTGGTAGTTATTGTATATCAAATCTTTTTAAATATTTTTCGTATGTATCAAAATATGATGCGTTATGAAGTAGGAAAAGATTATATAAAATATATAATTAGTGCATTCCTATCAATGATAATTTTATCAATAGTATATAAAGCTTTTAGCTTGGAATATATAAATTTAAAAGTAAATGTATTGTCAGGAGTATTAATCGCTGGCACTTTTGTCATGTATAGACTGGCTGGAAGATCAATTCTAAGTAGGAGAATGTCAAAATACGAAAAGATAAATAAAAATCAAGACAATAAAGCTAATAATCTACTTATAATTGGCGCTGGGATGGGTGCAAGAGAAATCATCATAGCTATAAAAAATAACATGCGAGACAAGTACAATATTGTAGGAATTATAGATGATGATATAAGCAAAATAAACCACTATATTTTAGGAATTAAAGTATTAGGTACAAGATACGACATACCTAAAATAGCAAAAGAAAAAAATGTGGATTTGATATTCTTTGCAATAAACAAAATAGATGCAGTTTCAAGAAGAAAGATATTAGAAATATGCCAAGAAACAGGGGTAAAAACAAGAGTATTACCTACAACTGAAGAAGTGATTAACAAACAAGGAGCTATGAACAGCCTGAGAGATGTTCAAATTGAAGATTTATTAGGAAGAGACCCAGTACACCTAGATAACAAAAATATTAATTCTTTAATAAAAAATAAAACTGTATTAGTAACGGGTGGAGGAGGCTCAATAGGTTCAGAACTATGCAGACAAATTGTTAAATATGATCCTAAAAGATTGGTAATATTAGACATATATGAAAACAATTTGTATGATATAGAAATGGAACTAAGAGCAGAATATCCAAAACTTAATTTAGAAGCGATTGTTGCAAGTGTTAGAGATAAAGCAAGACTAAACAATGTGTTTGAAACATATAAGCCAGAAATAGTATTTCATGCTGCAGCACATAAACATGTACCACTTATGGAAAAAAGCCCATTAGAGGCAATACACAACAACGTATTTGGAACATACAATGTGGTAAATTGTGCAGACGAATATGGAGTAGAAAAATTTGTATTAATTTCAACAGACAAAGCTGTAAACCCAACAAACATAATGGGAGCAAGTAAAAGAGTTTGTGAAATGATAGTACAAGCTAAAAACAAAGTAAGCAAAACAGAATATGTAGCAGTTAGATTTGGTAATGTATTAGGAAGTAATGGCTCAGTTATTCCACTATTCAAAAAGCAAATTGAAAGAGGTGGACCAGTTACTGTAACACATAAAGACATCACAAGATTTTTTATGACAATACCAGAAGCAGTACAACTTATATTACAAGCAGTAACATACGCAAAAGGAGGAGAAATATTTGTACTAGATATGGGAGAACCTGTAAAAATATATGACTTGGCTGTTAGTTTAATAAAATTGTTAGGCTATGAACCAAATGTAGACATACCAATAGAAATAACAGGTCTAAGACCAGGAGAAAAGCTGTATGAAGAAATACTAATGTCAGAAGAAGGCTTAACATCAACAAAGCATGACAAGATATTTATAAGCAAACCAATGCACATGGAAATGACAGAACTTGAAGAAAAATTAAACATACTAAAAGAATTAGAATACAACGAAAAATATTCTAATGAAAACATTAAAAATGTTATGAAAGAAGTAGTACCTACTTACAGGGAGCCAGAAGAGGTAAATAAGGAGAAGAAATAGATGAATGTAAAAATGAACATACCATTTTCACCACCAGATATTGGTGAAAAAGAAATTGAACAAGTTATAGATACATTAAAGTCAGGTTGGATTACTACAGGACCTAAAACAAAACAATTTGAAAGAGAAATTGCAAATCTATGTCATACGGAAAAAGCAGTATGTTTAAATTCAGCAACAGCCGCACTAGAATTAACACTAAAAATTCTAGGCATAGGCGAAGACGACGAGGTAATAACTTCAGCTTATACGTATACAGCATCAGCTAGTCCAGTTGCACATCTAGGCGCTAAATTAGTTTTAGTTGACACACAGAAAGATTCAGTTGAAATGGACTATGAACAACTTGCAAATGCTATTACAGAAAAAACAAAAGTAATTATACCAGTTGATATAGCAGGAATTATAGTTGACTATGATAAAATATTTAAAATAGTAGAAGAAAAGAAGAATTTATTTAAACCAAATAATGAAATACAAAAACTATATAATAGAATAATTGTAGTAGCGGATAGTGCACATGGAATCGGAGCACAAAAAGATGGAAAAATGTCAGGAGAAATTGCTGATTTTACAACATTTTCTTTCCATGCTGTTAAGAACTTAACAACAGCAGAAGGTGGTGCAGCAACATGGAAAAATAAAGAAGGCTTAGATAACGAAGCAATATATAAACAATATCAATTACTTTCTTTACATGGACAAACAAAAGATGCAATGCACAAAAATGGATTAGGTGCATGGGAATATGACATTGTAGATACATATTACAAATGTAATATGACAGACATCATGGCAGGAATAGGTCTTGCACAAATGGAAAGATATGAAGGACTAATAGAAAGAAGACATGAAATTATAAGCAAATACAATGAAGCATTTAAAGATTTACCTGTAATGGTATTAAACCATAGAAATGAAAATCATAGATCATCAGGACATTTATACTTTATAAGAATAAAAGGAATAGACGAAGAAAAAAGAAATGAAATAATAGTAAAAATGGCAGAAAGAGGAATTGCTTGTAATGTGCATTACAAACCACTTCCAATGCTTACAGCTTATAAAAAATTAGGCTTTGACATAAAGGAATATCCAAATGCATTTGATTTTTATAAAAATGAAATTACTCTACCACTATATAGCAAATTAACAGATGAACAAGTAGATTATATTATAGACAACTTTAAAGAAATTGTTGAGGAATATACAAAATGATATTAAAAAAATATGAAGCCTTGCCTGAAAACATGAAAAACAATGAAGTCAAAGAATACTATGAAATTCTTAAGCATAAAAAGTTTAGCTTAATAATAAAAAGAGTTTTTGATTTCTTTGCAGCTTTGATCTTATTGATAATTTTATCTCCAATAATGTTAATATTAGCAATAATGATAAAATTAGAATCAAAAGGACCAGTGTTTTATAGGCAAGAAAGAATAACTAAATACGGAAAAAAATTTAGAATATTTAAATTCAGAACAATGGTACAAGATGCAGATAAAAAAGGAGCCCTAGTTACAATGGGGCAAGACCCAAGAATAACAAAAGTTGGAAATAGGATAAGAAAATGTAGACTTGATGAATTGCCTCAACTTTTAAATGTAATAAAAGGTGAGATGTCATTTGTAGGGACAAGACCTGAAGTTGAAAAATATGTAAAAGAATATTCAAATGAAATGAAAGCAACATTACTTATGCCAGCAGGTATATCATCAAGAGCAAGTATAGAATATAGGGATGAAGATGAAATAATAAACAAATACCTAAGTAAAGGCGAAAAAATAGATGATATTTATGTTAAAAGAATATTGCCAGAAAAAATGAAATGGAATTTAGAGTATATTAAAAAATTTAATATATGGGAAGATGTAAAAATTTGTTTTAAAACAGTATTTTAAGGAGGAAATAAAAATGAAATATGCGCTAATAGGATGTGGAAGAATTGCACCAAATCATTTAGAGGCTGCAGTAAACAATAATTTGGAGGTAGTAGGAATTTGTGATATAATTCCAGAACACATGGATATTTTGCTAGAAAAAGTTGGAATGAAAGACAGAAACTTTAAACAATATACAGATTACCATGAAATGTTAGAAAAAGAAAAACCAGAATTAGTAGCAATAGCTACAGAAAGTGGAGAACATGCAAAAATTGCGTTAGACTGTTTAGATGCAGGATGTAATGTTATTATAGAAAAACCAATAGCTTTATCTTTGGAAGATGCAGATAAAATAGTTGCAAAGGCAAAAGAAAAAGGTTTAGTAGTATGTGCAAACCATCAAAATAGATTTAATAAATCTATACAAAAAATAAGAAAATCAGTAGAGAATGGAGACTTTGGTAAAATGCTATATGGAACTGCTCATATTAGATGGAACAGAGGTCAAGATTACTATACACAAGCACCTTGGAGAGGCACTTGGGCACAAGACGGAGGAGCTTTAATGAACCAATGTATTCATAATATTGATTTATTAAGATGGATGATGGGCGATGAAATTACTGAAGTTTGTGCTTACACAGATAACTTAAACCATGATTACATTCAAGCAGAAGATTTAGGAATTGCAATTGTTAAATTTAAAAATGGTGCATATGGAATTATTGAAGGTACAACAGATGTATACCCTAAAAACCTAGAAGAAACTTTATATCTTTTTGGACAAAAAGGTACAGTAAAAGCAGGTGGAAAATCAGTTAATATTATTGAAGAATGGACTTTTGAAAATCAAGATGAACCATCAGAAAAAATAAAAGAAGAAAATAGTGAAATGCCTAAAAACATTTATGGATTTGGCCATACACCACTTTACACAAATGTTATTGAAGCCATACAAAACCATACACAACCTTTGGTAGATGCAGAAGCAGGAAGAAGAGCATTAGAATTAGTTCTTGCTATATATAAATCAGCTGCTGAAGGTAGACCAGTTAAGTTACCATTAGATAAATGTTCAACAATGGATTTTGTAGGAAGATTTGATAAGTAAGGAGAAAACAATGGAATTTATAGATTTAAAAGCACAATATGCACATTTAAAAGATAAGATAGACAAAAATATTGAGAAAGTATTAAATGATTCTCATTACATAATGGGAGAAGAAGTTAAAGAGCTAGAAGAAAAATTAGCAAAATATGTAGGAAGAAAATATTGCGTAACATGTGGAAATGGAACTGATGCATTAACACTTGCTATGAGAGTACTTGACGTAAAAGAAGGAGATGCAGTATTTGTACCAACATTTACATTTTATTCTTCAGCAGAAGTAATATCATTAGAAGGTGCAACACCAATATTTGTAGATGTTAATGAAACTTTTAATATGGATGCTAAGAAATTAGAAAAGGCGATAGAACAAGTAAAAAGTGAAGGAAAATTAAATTTAAAAGCAATTGTTGCAGTAGATTTATTTGGACAAACAGCTAACTTCCCAGAAATATTAGAAATTGCTAATAAATATGGATTGAAAGTAGTTGAAGATGCAGCACAAGGTTTTGGTGGTTCAATTAGTGGAAAAAAAGCATGTTCTTTTGGAGATATTTCAACAACATCATTTTTTCCAGCAAAACCACTTGGATGTTATGGAGATGGTGGGGCTGTATTTACAGATGATGAAGAAATGTATCAATTATTACTATCATTAAGAGTACATGGAAAAGGCTCATATAAGTATGAGAATGTAAGAGTAGGATATAACTCAAGATTAGATACAATTCAAGCAGCTATATTATTGCCAAAATTAGAAGCATTTGAGCAATATGAACTAGATGAAAGAAACAAATTTGCTAAAATGTATACTGAAAGATTAAAGGGAGTTGTAAAAACACCATTTGTTCCAGAAGGATATGTTAGCAGTTGGGCACAATATACTCTAATATTAGAAAATGAAGAACAAAGAAATACAATACAAACAAAACTAAAGGAAATGGGAATACCTACAATGGTATATTATCCAATTCCACTTCATAAACAAATTGTTTATAAAGACTATAATTTTAATGTAGAAGATTTAAAAGTTGCAGAAAAATTAAGTAAATGCGTATTAAGTTTGCCAATGCATCCATACATGAATGAAGAACAAATAGAGCAAATTAGCAAAGCTATTATAGAAATAATTAAATAACAAAAAGGAGAAAGAAAATGGAAGGTAAAGACTATTTCGTACATGAATCTAGTTATGTGGATGAGCCATCTGAAATTGGAAAAGGCACAAAGATTTGGCATTTTTCTCATGTAATGCCTAATTGTAAAATTGGTGAGAATTGTAACATTGGACAAAATGTTGTAATATCACCAGATGTAGTTTTAGGAAATGGTGTAAAAATTCAAAATAACGTTTCTGTATACACAGGAGTTGTATGTGAAGACGATGTGTTTTTAGGACCATCATGTGTGTTTACAAATGTAATAAATCCACGAAGCTTTATATCGAGAAAAGATGAATACAGAAAAACTTTAATAGGTAAAGGGGCTTCAATTGGAGCAAATGCAACAATTGTATGTGGACACAACATTGGAAAATATGCATTTGTAGCAGCAGGAGCAGTTGTAACTAAGAATATACCAGACTATGCACTAGTTATGGGCAATCCAGCAAGAGTTAAATACTTTGTATGTGAATGTTCAGAAAGAATGAACTTTGTAGATAATAAATTTACATGCCCAGTTTGTGGAAAAAAATATATAATGGAGAATGATATTGTAAAGGAAATAAAATAATATCAGAGAAAGGAAGTAATTTAAAATGGGAATGAAAGAAAATTTGACAAAGAAAATTGAAAACAAGGAAATTGTAGTAGGAGTAGTAGGATTAGGATATGTAGGATTACCTCTTGCTGTAGAAAAAGCAAAAGCAGGTTTTAAAACTATAGGATTTGATGTGCAAGAATCAAAAGTAAATATGGTAAATGAAGGACATAACTATATAGGAGATGTTGTAGACAGTGACTTAAAAGAACTAGTAGAAAAAGGAATGTTAAAAGCAACAACTGATTTCTCTTTTATAAAAGATGTTGACTTTGTTGCAATTTGTGTTCCAACACCACTTGATGAACACCAACAACCAGACATTAGTTATGTAGAAAATAGTTCTAAAGCAGTAGCAGAACATCTATCAAAAGAAACTATGGTAGTACTAGAATCAACAACTTATCCAGGTACAACTGAAGAGCTAATAAAACCAATTCTAGAAAATGGTTCAGGACTAAAATGTGGAGAAGATTTTTATTTAGGATTTTCACCAGAGAGAGTAGATCCAGGCAATTTAGTATATAAAACAAAAAATACTCCAAAGGTAGTTGGTGCAATTGGAAAAGATGCTACAGAAGTAATTGCTAAGATGTATAGAGCAGTGCTTGGCGCTGACATATTTGAGGTATCTTCACCAGCAGTAGCTGAAATGGAAAAAATACTAGAAAATACATATAGAAACATAAACATTGGGTTAGTTAACGAACTTGCTATGTTATGTGAAAAAATGGGAATTAGTTTATGGGAAGTTGTAGATGCAGCTAAAACAAAACCATATGGATTCCAAGCATTTTATCCAGGCCCAGGATTAGGAGGACATTGTATTCCACTTGATCCATATTACTTAGACTGGAAAGCAAGAGAATATGGCTTCCATACATCATTAATTCAAGCATCTGGAATTATAAATGATAGAATGCCAGAATATTGTGTTGAAAGAGCAAGTAAAATGTTAAGCACAAGATTCAAAAAAGCTCTAAATGGAGCTAAAGTATTAGTTTTAGGTGTTGCATACAAAAACAACATTGATGATTATAGAGAAAGCCCTGCATTAAGAGTAATAGAGATATTACAAAAAGAAGGAGCAGATGTAGAATTCTATGATCCATGGATTAGTGAGTATAAATATAAAGGTGAAATTCATAAAGGATTAGACCAAATAGATGAAAAGAAAGTAAGCGATGCTGATTTAGTTATATTCACAGCAGCACATAGCAATTATGATTATGAAATGATACAAAAAAATGCGAAAGCAATATTTGATACAAGAAATGCAATGAAAGATGCAAAAAATAGAGATAATATTGAATTATTATAGGAGTAGAAACATGAAAAACGTATGGATATTGAACGAATATGCAACTCCACCAAAATATGGAAGTATAGTAAGACATCATAATTTGGCAAAGTATATGGATAAAGATAAATACAATGTATATATAATAGCTTCTAGTGCTATACATAATTCAGACATAAATTTAATTGAAACGAAAGAATTATATAAAATATCTAATATAGATGGAATTAACTATATTCATATAAAAACAAGTCAGTATAAGGGAAATGGGATAAAAAGAATAATAAACATATTACAATTCTTTTTCAATACAAAAAGGGCAAGAAAAAAACTTGTAAATGATATTGGAAAACCCGATATCATTTATGCATCTTCGCCTATGCCAACAACTGCGTTATTGGGAATAGATTTAGCAAAAAAGATGAAGGTTCAAAATAGTATTATTGAAGTTAGAGATTTATGGCCTGATTCTGTGGTTAGCTTTGGGGTGGCAAGTAAAAGAAATATACTAGTAAAGATATTATATTGGATAGAAAAAATAATGTATTTAAAAGCAGATAAACTAGTGTTTACAATGCAAGGTGGAAAAGAATATATTAGCACAAAAAAATATAAAGATAAAATAGATTATTCAAAAATATATAATATAAATAATGGAGTAGATATAGAACAATATAAATACAATGAATCTCATTATACTATAGATGATGAAGAATTAAATGACAAGAATACATTTAAATTGCTTTATACAGGGGGAATTAGAAAATCTTATAATATTAAGCAAATTTTGGAGTTGGCACAAAAAATACAAGAGAACAATTTTGAGAATGTTAAAATTTTCTTATATGGAAATGGAAACGAAAAACAAGAGATGATTGAATATTGTAAACAAAATCATATTAAAAATGTGGTATTTAGAGATTTTATCGATAACAAATATATACCAGATATTATGTCTAAATGTGATATTTGTTTATTACATGGTAAAAATGTAGAAATATTTAAGTATGGAACAAGTCAGAATAAAATGTTTGCATATTTATATAGTGGAAAGCCAATCATTTCAAGTTTTTACAACAAATATGACTTGATAGAAAAGAATGGTTGTGGAATCACTCTAAAAAATAATACTTTGGAAGAATATTATGAAGCTTTTGTTAAGATATATAATACATATAATGAGAAGAAATATGAATACCAGAAAAATGAAAGAAATTTATTAGAACAATTTGACTATGAAACATTGGCTAAACAATTAGAAAAAATTATAGAATAAAGGAAGAAATATGAAAAAGAAAAAAGTTTTTTTTATATCTGCAGCAAATAGTATACATACAGTTAGATGGGTTAACTCATTATCAAATGAATTTGAAATACATCTAGTATATTGTAAAAATCATAAACCAAATATAGATAATATAAATTCAAAAGTAGTACTACATGAATTGAAATTCAATGCACCATATGGTTATTATTTAAATGTTATGGAATTAAGAAAGTTATACAAGGAAATAAAACCAGATGTTATAAATGTGCATTATGCAAGTGGATATGGTACATTAGTTAGAAGAGCAAAAATAAAACCAGTATTATTATCAGTTTGGGGAAGTGATGTATATGATTTCCCAAACGAGTCTAAACTAAAAAAGAAAATATTACAAAAAAATGTTATGTTTGCAGATGAAATTGCTTCAACAAGTAATGTAATGGCAAAAGAATTGAAAAGACAAATTCCAACATTAAAAAAAGATATATATATAACACCATTTGGAGTTGATATAGAAAAATTTAAAAAATTGGAAGTAAAAAGAGAAGGCAATGACTTTAACATAGGTAATATAAAGAAGTTAGAAAAAAAATATGGAATAGAATACTTAATACTTGGAGTAGAAAAACTAATAAGAAAACTAGAGAAAGAAGGAGACAATAAAACTTCAAAGGCAATAAAGCTATACATATATGGTGATGGAAGTCAAAAACAAGAATTAGATGATATGATACTTGAACATGGCTTAGAAAATAACATATTTCTAATGGGAAGAATAGCTAATGATCTTGTTCCAGAAAAACTTAGCCAATTAGATGTATTTTGTGCGCCAAGTATTTTAAATAGTGAAAGCTTTGGAGTTGCAGTTGTAGAAGCTATGGCTTGTGAAGTGCCTGTTATAGCTAGTAATGTGGATGGATTTACAGAAGTTATGGTAAATAATGAAACAGGTTACATTATTGAGAAAAAAAATTCTGATAAAATAGCTGAAGCATTAGAAAAACTATTGAAAGATAAAGAGCAAAGAATTAAGTTTGGAAAAAATGGTAGAAAAAGAGTAATAGAAAATTATAATTGGGAAGATAATGTTAAAAAGATGGAAGAAATATATACAAGGATGGAAAAGAACAAATGAATTACGCTATAGCAATAATAGTAATTATAATAAGTGCTTATTTATTTAAAAAAGCGTCAGGTACTTTAAAAATCAACTTGATTAATGTGACAGGTTATGTATTTTATAGTTTAATGATTTTTGAATTCATAGGAATAACCCTAGTTTTTTTAGGTTTTAGAGATCATTATTTAATAGATAAAATAACTAATGATAATGTTATAAATATTGCATATTGGTGTATGGCATATACAATGATAATACTGCCACTAACTATTTTATTATTTAATAAATATGTTTTTAAAATTAAAAATGTGAAGGAAACTTATATTGAAAATATAAATAAGGAAGTAGAATTAGAGGATAAGAAATACTGTAACAGAGTGTTTATATTAGTGACAATTGGACTAAGTGTTTGTTTAATTGCTACTATATATGTATTTTATTGCATTGGATACATACCACTATTTAAGTTTTTGGATAGCACTTTTGACTTTGCAACAGAAAGAATAAAGTCGGCAAGAAGTTTTGGCGGAAACCAATATATAAAAAATATAGTGATGTTAATGATTACACCATTGCTATCTTATATAGCGTATATTTATATGAGAACCACTAAAGAAAACAAGTGGAAGGTTTTATTTGGAGCATCATTTATATTAAATTTTTTTGTAAAGACATATAATTTTGAAAAAGCACCAATTATATATTATATATGCTTTTTCTTTATAATTGAGGTTATGTTAGGAAAAACCTCAAAATTTAAAAAGGTATTACCATATATAATAACGGCATGTTTATTGGTAGTGATAATGTATAGTACAGTGGCAGGGTATAAAGGAAAAATGTTGTCGCTATCTAACGGTCCATTATCTAGATTGATGATTTCACAGGCAGGAACATTAATGCTACACTTTGAGGCTTTTCCAGATAAAACGCCATATCTACATGGCCATAGCTTTCCACCTTTTACTAAAATATTCTTTGGTGAAGGTGAGTATGATATAAGGTCTGGCAGAGAGGTAATGGAGGTATACAATCCTGTAGCAGTAAAAAATGGAACTGCAGGAGTTATGAGCACAATGTTTATGGGAGAAGCTTATGCAAATTTTGGATTTGTTGGAGTAGCTATTGCACCAATAATTGTAGGAATAATATTTTCTGCTATTCTTTGTGTATATTTAAAATCTAAAAAAACGTTATTGAACATAATATTATATTTAGAATGTTTTATTATATTTACTAATGTATTACAGGCAGGATTTATAGACTTTTTTTACAATATTAATTTCTTTGTTGCCTTAATATGTATATTTGGCATCAAGTGCTTTGCAAGTGAAAAAACAATAGGCATGTTAAAGAGATGTTTTAAAATAAAGGAATAGTAGCTATTATAAAAGAAAGGAGAATATGATATAGTTTTATATCATAGTAAAGAAATGCCGGGAATTTTTGGAACTAATTTAGACAATAATAGTCGAATAATGGAACAGGAAAATAGAATATATAAGAACTTAAAGGAAAATCAGTGGTATTTAGAATTAAGTAGTATAAGAAAGTTTGAAAATGACAAAATCTTATACCAAAATGAACAATATATAGTGTTAATAGATGGTGTGATACTAAACCTGTTGAATTTGAAACAAAAATATCTTAGTAATGACTTAGGAGAATTAGCAATAAAAATGTATGAAAATTCTGGAGAGACCTTTTTCAATGAGTTTAGAGGAAATTTTTGTGGTTTTTTTCAGGATAAAATAAAAAATCGAACACTAATATTTACAAATCAAATGGGTGATAAACCAATATTTTATTATTTAAATAGGGAAAGTATAATATTTGGTTCTGAAATAAAACATATTGTAAAATGTATGCAAATAAAAAATATAGCCTATGACATAGATAAGATAGGTGCATACAGCTTACTGACATATGGATATATGTATGATGATTATACATTACTAAAAGAGATAAAAAGGTTGTTACCAGGAAATTATATAAAAATAGAAGACAATGAAATAAAAGAAATAGCTTATTATAAAATATCTAATAAAGAAGTAGAAGATACATCAACAGAAGAAGAGATTATGCAGAACATAGAGGAAAAATTCAGAAATGCTGTAAAAATGCAATTAGATAAAAATAAAGAATATGGCTATGAAAATTATGCACCACTTAGTGCAGGTTTAGATTCAAGAATGACAAATTACATGATAAAAAAGATAATAAATACTCCAATATATAATATTACATATTCTCAAACTGATCAACTTGATGAAAAAATTCCTAAACAAATATCAGCTGAACTAAATAATCATTGGATATTTAAGAATTTAGACAATGGTCTAGCGCTATATAATATAGATGAAAGTATTAAATTTACAGATGGAATAATATATTATGCATGGCCTTCACAATTATATGATTATATGAAATTCATGAATACTGATAAGATGGGAATTGTTCATACAGGGGTTATAGGCGATGTAATTATAGCTACATTTAATAGAGATTTACGTAATAGAAAATATGAGATTGGAGATGGAGCATATTCTAAAAGATTGATAAAAAACTTAAAGGAATTAATGCATGAAAAAGAATATGATAATTATGAAATTGGAATGATGTATAATAGAGCACTGAATGGTGCTGTTCTAGGATATTCTATGACATTTCAATACTATACAGAGGCAATGTCACCATTTATGAATATAGAGTTTATGGAATACTGCCAATCATTACCACTAAAATATAGGATTTCTCATAATATTTACTATAAATGGGTAAAAAAATATCATAAAGAAGCGGGAAAATATGCACATAACCGGAATAAAAATTCCAGAAGCTAATTCGTTAAAAATCTCATTTAAAGGAAAAAGATATACTTTTAGTACTATATTTACACTTATATGTAGAAAGATGAAAGCAAAATTTAACAAAAAAGCAAATATGAATCCAATGCAGTATTGGTATGAAACTAATAAAGATTTGAAACAAATAATGGATAATTATTATAAGAATAATATAGAATTATTAAAAGATGCAAAATTGAAACAGGATGCTATAGAATTATACAATAATGGAAATGCAAATGAAAAAATACAAGTGATAACCTTATTATCATTTATAAAGAAATTTTTGGACAAGGTATAAAAAGTAATGAAATATAAGAAAAATGTTATAAGCAACTTAATATTACATGTTCTTTCGATAGGAATAGGATTTGTAACAAGTATTCTTATCGCTAGAAGCTTGGGACCAGAAAATCAAGGTCAACTTTCATACTATGTTTTAATATTTGGACTTATAGCTACATATGGACATTTAGGAGTTAATAGCTCAACTAGTTATTTTCTTAAGAAAACAAATTTTAAAAGAGAAGATATAACTAATACTAACATTAGTATGCTAATAATTTTAGATGTTTTATATATTGTTGCAATCATATTATTTAGGAATATATTGTTTTCAAGTTATGTATATGGACTTTTGGCAATTTGGATTATATATACTACATCATTATTGTTTAGTAATTTCTTAATAACAATATACATATCAGAAGAAAAAATATATGTTTATAATAGGTTTTTAATATTTATACAAATATTAAAAGGAGTAGTAATTACAATACTTTATTTCGCAAATACATTAAATATTATAACTATTTCTATGTTATATGCAGCAACAGAAATAATAAAATTGATTTTATTGTTAAGAGGATTAAAATTAAGCTATAGGCCAAAAGTGAAAATTAAAGTTTTAAAAGAAGAACTAAAATATGGAATTCCACTATATTTCGCAGCATTATTTATTTATTTAAATTATAGAGTAGATCAATTGATGGTAAAACAATATCTAGGAAACAATGAATTAGGTATATATTCAATTTCAGTAACTTTAGCAGAACTTGCCTTTATTTTTCCAGAATCTATTTCATCTGCATTTGAAGGAAGACTATATAGTTGTAAGGAAGAAGAAAGAAGACCTGCAACAATGCAAACCGTAAAGTTAGCTTTTTATTTAACAACTATCATTTGCATAATAGGAATTTGTTGTAAACCGTTAGTAAGTATATTATATGGCTTAGAATATGAAAGAGCAGGAATTACTATGGTAATATTGTTAATAGGAATTGCATTTGCATCAATTGGCAAAGTAGTACCTGCATATTTTTATACATCTGGAAGACCTAAAATACACTTTAGAGTTTCTGCTATAGTACTTATTATTAATTTAACATTTAACTTGTTACTGATACCTAAGATAGGAATAAATGGAGCAGCAATCGCATCTACAATAGGGTATATATTTTATGGAATGATATATTTAGTATTACTAAAAAAAGAAGGTTTTTCTATTAAAGAATTGTTATATATAAGAAGAGATGAAATAGAAAGGCTAAGGAAGTATGTATATCAAAAAATACAAGGAGTGAAATAAATGATAAAAAGGTGTATATTCCATATTCCTAATTATATAGATTTGAATAGAAAATCAGCATCTAATATTAGACCATTTAAAATGATAAAAGCATTTGAAAATATTGGATATCAAGTAGATTGCATAATGGGGTATGGAAAAGAAAGAAAAAAGAGCATAAAAGAGATAAAGAAAAATATAAGAAATGGAGTGAAATATGATTTTCTTTATTCTGAAAGTAGCACTATGCCAACATTGTTGACAGAAAAAAATCACTTACCAACATATCCTTTTTTAGATTTTAATTTTTTCAAATTTTGTAAAAAACACAACATAAAAATTGGATTATTTTATAGAGATATACATTGGAAATTTGAATTGTATAATGTTTCAGTTCCATTCCCAAAAAGAAATATTTCTAAAATATTTTATAGATATGATTTACTTAAATATAGACAATTAGTAGATGTTTTATATTTAGCGTCTGAACAGGTTAAACAGTATTTACCAATAAAAAATATAGAATGTAATAACTATAAAATAAAGTCATTACCGCCTGGATGTGAGATAAAAGAAATAAAAGTAGAGGACGAAAATAAAACAACTTTAAAATTATTTTATGTTGGTGGAATATCAGAGGAGTTATATAATTTTGAGAAAGTTTTAGCAGCGGTAAATCAAATAAGGGATGTGGAATTAACAATTTGTTGTAGAGAAAAAGAGTGGGAAAAAATAAAAGTTAAATATGAAAGATATATAAATGAAAATATAAAAATAGTACATATTACGGGAGAAGAATTAGAGAAATTTTATAACGATGTTGATGTATGCATTATGGTTTTTAAAGAAAATCCTTATATGAGTATGGCTATGCCTATGAAACTATTTGAGTACATTTCTAATCGAAAACCAATTATAGCAACTACAAAAACAGCAGCAGGAGATTTTGTTCAAGAAAATAACATTGGTTGGACAATAGAATACAATGAGAAGAGTATTCTTGATTTATTAAATAACATACAGAAAGATAGAAATCAGATAAAAGAAAAAGTAGAAAATTTTGATAAAGTAATAGAATTGAATACTTGGGAAGAAAGAGCAAAAAAGGTAGCAAAAGATTTAAGTTAATGGAGGAATTATGAAGAAGATTGTAACAATTATAGGTGCAAGACCTCAATTCATAAAAGCAGCAATGGTATCAAAAGCACTAGATGGAAACTTTGAGGAGATTATAGTTCATACTGGACAACACTATGATAAAAATATGTCAGATATATTTTTTGAGCAATTACAAATACCTAAACCAAAATACAATTTGGGAATTGGTTCAGGTTCACATGGAAAACAGACAGGCGAAATGTTAATAAAGATAGAAGAAGTATTATTAAGTGAAAAACCAGACTATGTTATGGTGTATGGAGACACGAATTCTACAGTAGCTGGAGCTTTAGCAGCATCTAAATTATTGATTCCAATAATCCATGTAGAAGCAGGATTAAGGTCATATAACATGAAAATGCCTGAAGAGCAAAACAGAGTATTGACTGACCATATATCATCAATTTTAATTTGCCCAACAGAAACAGCAGTGAATAACTTAAAAAAAGAGGGAATAACTAAAAATGTATATTTGACCGGAGATGTAATGTGTGATTCTGTGCTGTTTTATTCTAAATTGGCACAAGAAAAAATAAATAAAAATAATATTGAATTAAAACCAATTTATGAAAAGAAAAACATTGACACTTGGTATCTTGCAACAGTACATAGAGCTGAAAATACGGTAAATGATGCAAAACTAAGCATTATATTAAATGTATTTGAAAGGTTGGACAAGTTAGTAATTTTTCCGGTTCACCCAAGAATAAGAAAAATGATAGACGAGTTAAACAATAAGAACCAATATAAAAATATATATTTTATAGAACCAGTTGATTATCTAACTATGCTATATTTAACTAATAACGCCGACAAAGTTGTAACTGATTCAGGAGGTCTTCAAAAGGAATGTTATATTTTAGATACTCCATGTATTACTATAAGAGAACAGACTGAATGGGTGGAAACTTTAAAAAATGGTTATAATACTCTATCAAACGTCGAAGAGAAGGAATTATATTACAAAATAATGAATTCAAAGATAGAAGACTCAAAAAAGATTAATTATTATGGAGATGGAAAAGCTGCTGATCAAATCAGTGATATTATATTAAAAAGTTCAGGAGGTAAATAAATGTCACAAGGTAAAAGAATGAAAACAGAAAACACAGCTACAAGTAGGAAAGGAAGAAAAGATAACAAAGCATTAGATACTTTTTTCAAACTAATAGCATTTGCGTATGTTGTAATTACAATAATTTTCTATATTGCTATATTAAAATTAAATTTGCTACCAGGTTGGGTAATAACAATATTTACAATTGCAGAAATAGTATTTACATTAGCAATGGTAATAGGTTTAGTAAAGAGACATAAAACGTACAAGCTAACAATAATTAGTTTAATAATTATCTTATTTGTCTCAGGAATATATATATATGTTACAAATTATGCATTAGCAACTATTAGCTTTTTAGGAGATGTATTCCAAGAAACTAAAGAGACAGACGAATATTATTTAATTGTTAGAAAAGATAGCTCATATGCTAAGGTTGAAGATATAAAAGATAAAAATGTACATTTCTTCCAAGTAGTGGACGATGTGAAGTCTGAAGTAACTAAGAAAGTAAGAGTTACATTAGTAAATCAAGAAAACTTATTAGATTTAGGTAATAAGTTAATTGGCAAAAATGTTGATGTAATATTAACTAGTGCTACACAATATAGTATGTTAGGCGATGAAATAAAGAATTTCAAAGAGAGTACAAAAATACTTTATACTATAAAACATGAAATTCAGACAAGTACAAAGGTTGAAGAAACAACAAGTAGTAAATATAGTGTTAATAGTGGAAAGTTTAACGTGTATATTAGTGGAATAGATACAACTGGAAATATAAGTAATGTGTCGAGAAGTGACGCTAATATTCTAATGAGTGTTAATGCTAATACACATGAAGTTTTATTAACCTCAATTCCAAGAGATTATTATGTTACACTTCATAGTTATGGAGCAAAAGACAAACTAACTCACTCAGGAATATATGGAATAAATGAAACTGTTAAGACTGCAGAAGATTTACTTGACACTGATATAAATTATTATGTAAGAGTTAACTTTACAACAGTAATCAAACTAGTTGATAAACTAGGTGGAATTGATGTATATTCAGATTATAGCTTTACTACTAGCGATAAGTTACATACTTTCAAAAAGGGATATAATCATATGAATGGAGAAGAGGCACTAAGATTTAGTAGAGAAAGATATGCTTTTGAATCAGGAGACAACCAAAGAGTTAAAAATCAACAACATGTTATTGAAGCAATTATGAAAAAAGTATTAAATAGTACTACTTTATTAACTAAATATACAAGTATTTTAGACTCATTAAAAGGAAGTTTCCAAACTAATATTGAACAAGATGATATTAGTAAATTAGTAAAAGATCAAATAAATAATATGTCTTCATGGACAATAAAATCAAATTCTTTAACAGGTACAGGTGCAAGTTCATCAACATATTCAATGGGAAGCACAAAACTATATGTAATGGTACCAAATTCAACATCAGTAACATCTGCTAAAGAAAAAATTGATGAAGTATTAGGAGAGTAAGATTGCTAGATAAGTAGAAGAGAAATGATAGGTCATTTCTCTTCTATTTTTGTAGAATTTTGTCGAACGATTTTTCTTGGCAATGACTACAAATGGCTATATTATATATTCATAATTTAAATCATTTAATTTTTAAATCTTAAAAAAATTTCCAAACAACAAATAAAACTTAAAAAACTTATTGACAATACGTATTATACGTGCTAATATTAAGAAAGGAGCAATATGACATTTATTGAGTTAGAAAAGATACTAAAGAAAGATGGATGGTATTACTATGATTCTGTTGGCTCTCATATACAATATAGACACAGAACGAAGCCGCGGAAAAGTAACAATACCTAAACATAGAGGAGATATAAAAAAAGGAACCTTGAATGCGATATTAAAGCAAGCAGGGATTAAGGAGGTAAAACAATGAAAGTTGTTTATCCAGCGTGTTTTTATAAAGAAAAAGACGGAGGGTTTAGTGTGCAATTTCCAGATTTATTAGGTTGCTGTACACAAGGAGATACTCTAGAAGAGGCAATTCAAATGGCAGAAGATGCTGCACTAGGATGGCTATTAACATCAGTAGAAAATAATGAAGAAGTACCAAAAGCAAGTGATATAAAGGATGTAAAACTAGAAATTGAAAATGGATTTGTAACTTTATTATTGCTTGACTTAGGAGCATATAGTCAAAAATATGGGAGTAGAAAGTCGGTAAAGAAGAATCTTACAATACCATTTTGGCTAAATGAAAGAGCAGAAAAATTAAATATTAACTTTTCAAAAACACTGCAAGATGCATTAATGGAGAAAGTGTTAAAAAATAAATAAAAAATTTCACAATAAATAGACAAAAAAGTAAATATGATATATAATTTTAAAGGAGTGCAAATTCGCATTCCTTTAAGTTGTATTTGAGGAGAAATAGAAATGCTTAGAAGTGTAATAGTATTTTTAGTACATATATTTTCAGTAATTGTATTTAGAGTAAAATTAGTGGGAAAGGAAAATGTTCCAAAAGAAGGAGCGTACATTATGTGTGCTAATCACCAATCCAATTGGGATGCACCAATTTTAGTTTCTTCCACTAAACGAAAGATGCATGTTATGGCAAAAGAAGAACTATTTAAAAATAAGTTTATATATTGGTTAGGAGATAAGTGCCTTGTATTTCCTGTTAAAAGAGGAAAAATGGACTTAGACTCTATGAAGCATTCTTTAAAAGTATTAAAAGATGGAGAAATACTGATGCTATTTCCAGAAGGAACAAGAAAGGGAATGGCTAAAAATGGTAGAGCACAAAATGGTGCAGCATTTATGGCATTAAGAACTGGAGTTCCAGTAATTCCAGTAAATATTTCTGGAGAAATGAAGCCATTTCATAAAGTAACTATATATTATGGAAAACCTTTAGATTTTAGTGAATATAAAACTAGCAAACCGGAAAAAGAAGTTCTAGAAAAGGTAAGTAAAGAAATAATGGATAATATTATAATGCTAGAAAAGTAGCTATATATGAAGAAGAGGGAAACATGAATATATACAGAATTTTAAATATATTAAATATAAAATACAAATTGTTGGAGCATCCACCAGTATGTACGAGAAAAGATGCAAAAGTTATAAAAGATAAATTAAATGGAACAGAATGTAATAATTATTTTGTTAAAGATCAAATAGGAAACTACTTTTTATTGGTATTTGAAGAAAGCAAGACTGTGAATTTAAAAACTTTAGCACAAAAATTGAGATTATTACCTTTAAGCTTTGCAACTGAACTTGATTTACTAGGAGTTTTTAGAATAAGAGATAGAAAAGTTACACCATTTGCAATAGTTAATGATTTTGACAATCAAGTAAAACTAATAATTGATAGCAAGTTAAGAGATAAAATTCTTTTATTCCATCCAGATGGAAATACTAAAACTTTGGCGATAAGATTTAATAGTTTGGTAAAATTCATTGAACGTGAAGAACACAAATGTATATATATTTAATTGATATTATGTTGACAAATGTTTGCTACTAGAGTATAATTGAAATGTTGAACTAAAAAATAGAGATAGAGGTAATAAAAAATGAATAATCAAAATATTAGAAACATAGCAATAATTGCACACGTAGATCATGGAAAAACTACATTAGTTGATGCTCTTTTAAGACAAAGCCATGTGTTTAGAGAAAATGAGCAAGTAGCTGAAAGAGTAATGGACTCAGGAGATATTGAAAAAGAAAGAGGAATTACAATTCTTTCTAAAAATACATCAGTTATGTATAATGGGATAAAAATAAATATAGTAGATACGCCCGGCCATGCTGATTTTGGAGGAGAAGTAGAACGTGTACTTAAAATGGTAGACGGTGTACTTTTATTAGTTGATGCCTTTGAAGGACCAATGCCTCAAACTAGAGAAGTTTTAAAGAAATCTTTAGCATTAAATTTAAAACCAATTGTTGTTATAAACAAAATAGATAGACCAGGTGCAGATCCACTAAAAGTTGTTGATAAAGTTTTAGAGTTATTTATTGAATTAAATGCAAATGATGAACAACTAGATTTCCCAGTTGTATATGCATCTGCCAAAAATGGAATAGCTAAAATGAATCTAACAGATGAAAGTGATAATGTAACATGCATTTTTGACACAATTATCAAAAATATAAATCCACCAGCATGTGAGCAAGAAGGAACAATGCAATTATTAGTTTCTAATATTGACTATGATGATTATTTAGGAAGACTAGCAGTTGGTAGAGTAGAACGTGGAACAATTAAAGCAGGACAAAGTGTTGCAGTTTGTAAAAAAGATGACAAAGTAACACAAGGAAAAATTGCTAAATTATTTACTTATCAAGGTCTAAAAAGAACAGAAGTTGAAGAAGTTGGTGCTGGAGATATAGTATGTATTTCAGGTATTGGTGATATCAACATTGGAGAAACTGTTTGTGATATAAATAATCCAGAAAAAATCGATTTTGTTGATATTGATGAACCAACAGTATCTATGACATTTAGTGTTAACAATGGACCTTTAGCAGGTAAAGAGGGACAATTTGTTACATCAAGACATATTCGTGATAGACTATTTAAAGAACTTGAAAGAAATGTAAGTTTACGTGTAAAAGAAACAGACACACCAGATAGTTTTGAAGTATGTGGACGTGGAGAATTACACTTATCAGTATTAATAGAAACAATGAGAAGAGAAGGATTTGAACTTTTAGTATCTCGTCCAAAAGTTATATTTAAAGAAATTGATGGCGTAAAATGTGAACCAATGGAAAGATTGGTTGTAAATGTACCAGATGATTGTATAGGAAATGTTATTGAAAAATTAGGTAGAAGAAAAGCTGAAATGGCAAACATGGAACCAGCTGAAGCAGGACATACTAAAATAGAATTTAGAATTCCAGCAAGAGGTTTAATTGGATATCGTACAGAGTTCTTAACTGATACAAAAGGTGAAGGAACTATGAACAGCATATTTGATAATTATGAGCCATATAAAGGTGAAATTCAAGCAAGAACAAGAGGAGTTTTAGTAGCATTTGAACCAGGAATATCAATTACTTATGGACTATACAATGCACAAGAAAGAGGAGAACTATTAATTGGCGCAGGTGTTGAGGTGTATGAGGGAATGATAGTTGGTATAAACTCTAGAAATGAAGACATATCTATAAATGTATGTAAAGAAAAACACTTAACAAATACTAGAGCTTCAGGTTCTGATGATGCACTTCGTTTAGTACCACCAGTACAAATGTCATTAGAAAAAGCTATTGAATTTATTGCAGAAGATGAATTGGTTGAAGTAACGCCAAAAAATATTCGTCTAAGAAAGAAAATATTAAATAATAAAGATAGAGAAAGAATGGCAAGAAGAGCTACAGCAGAGTAGAGGAAAATATGAATAGCGTTGAATTAGAAAAAATTAAGAAAAAAGCACTAGAAGATAAAGTACCAATTATAATGGATGATACTTTAGAAGTTGTTGCTAAAATCTTAACTGAAATTAAACCAAATAAAATATTGGAAATAGGGACAGCAGTTGGCTATTCAGCCATCTGCTTTTCAGAATATTTGCAAGAAAATGGCAAAATAGATACAATTGAAAGAGATACAGAAAGAGTAAAAGAAGCAAGAGAAAATATAAAAAAGGCAGAGGTAGAAGATAAAATAAATATATATGAAGGCGACGCAGTAGAAATTTTACCAACTTTAAATGATGAATATGATGTTGTATTTATAGATGCTGCAAAGGGAAAATATCCATTCTTTTTGAATCAAGCTTTGAGAATGATAAGACAAGGGGGAGTAATAATTGCAGATAATGTGTTATATAAAGGATATGTTATGAGCGATTACAATAAACACAAACAAAGAACTGCAGTTAGAAATTTAAGAGAATATATTGCCGAGATTACTAATAATGCGAAATTAGAAACAGAAATATTAGAGGTAGGAGACGGACTTGCAATATCAAAGGTAACCAATTAAGGTTACCTTTTAATTTAAATATCTTACACAAGAAGCAATTGTATCGACCACTAACATGACTGAAAATGAGTAGACTAAAATAATCTGTAAAATGTATGGAATTTTAGAAAGTATAATATTCACATGCTTTTTGAAAAATGGGTATACGTGATTTATAAATAATATTGCAATAATACCCCAAGCAAATGAATAAAAAATACTAATACGTCCATTTAAGTTGAAAAATTCATTTGTATAATCCCACCAGTGCATTGCGAACATTGCGTCTAAAATGTAGCTTACAAAATATTCAAAGGCAGAGAAAACAACTGCAGAATATATAAAAAGTTTAAAATTATGTTTTTGGTATTTATTAAAAAATATAATAAGCATTAAAGCTCCATATCCATATATAGGGCAAATAGGACCATATAGGAACCCTCTTTTTACAAAATGACCTAAGTTATATATAGCATATAAAGTTTCCATAACCCATCCTAAAAATGCAAATAAAAAGAAATACAAAATAAGTAATTGAGCTCTATTTAATTTTACTTTCTTTTTTGAAACAGTTTCCATATAAAAATCTCCTGCTTAAAACTAGTAATATATTATCAAATTTTAATGAAAAAGTAAAGCTAAATTATTGACATATTTTAACTTTTGGTGTAATATAAATATATACTAAGAAAAGTAATTTTTCTTAATAAAGAAGTTTAATGTATGAATCAAAAGAAAAATCTCACGAATGCGCTTTCGTGAGATTTTTTATGTACCAATTATTATTTGTCAAAGAGTCGTAAAATCAAGTATATAATAATAAGTACAATAAGCTTAATGTAAGAATTCAAAAGAACTCACCTCCTTTTAAAGATACTCTCTAAATAGAGGCTATTCCATTATAAAACCAAATGTTTCTAAAATCAATATAAAGTGGTAAAAATTAACAAAAATCGCTCGACAAAATATGACAAATATTGTATAATTATATATGGATTTTTAATTAGAAATGAGGAAATAAAATGAATAAAATAAAACCAGAATTATTAGCACCAGCAGGATCTTTTGAAAAAGCCAAAACAGCATTCTTATATGGAGCAGATGCAGTTTACTGTGGTACAGGTGCTCTTTCATTAAGAAGTAGAGCAGAAGTTGATAATGATGATTTAGCTAAAACAATTAAATACGCACATAGTATAGGAAAAAAGGTTTATGCTGCTATAAATATTTATGCTTGGGATAGTTATTATGAGGAAATAAAAGAACAAGCTAAAATGTTAAATGACCTAAAAGTAGACGCTATTATAGCTTCTGATGGTGGTGTAATGGAAATATTAAAACAATATGCACCTGATGTTGAGATACATGTAAGTACACAAGCAAACACCGTTAGTTATCATAGTGCAAACTTTTGGTATAAAAATGGAGCTAAAAGAGTTATTTTAGGTAGGGAGTTAAATAAAGAACAAGTAAGAGATATTATAAATAACACTCCAAAAGATTTAACAACAGAAATATTTGTGCATGGAGCTATTTGTTTTGGATATTCTGGAAGATGTTTCTTAAGTGATTTCTTAGCTAGTAGAAGTGCAAATCTTGGAGATTGCGCTCAAAGTTGCAGATGGGCATATAATGTATATGTTGAAGAACATAATAAGCCTGGAAACTTAATGCCAGTTGAATATGATGAAAATGGTACATATATATTTTCATCAAAAGATTTGTGTTTAATCAAAGAAGTACCAGAAATAATTGATATGGGAGTAGATAGCTTAAAGATAGAGGGTAGATTAAAAACAGAATATTATTTGGCATCTGTAGTAAATGCTTATAGAAATGCAATTGATGACTATATAAATGATCCAGAACATTATGATTATACAAAATATTTAAGTGAATTAGAAAAGACAAAAACAAGAGGATTAACAACATTCTATTTCAATGATAGAAATAATAAAGATTTCCAAGAGTATGATGGTAAACAATATAATCCAAATTATGAATTTGGCGGAAAAGTGTTAAATGAAAATGGAGATAAATACATAATTGAAATTAGAAATAAATTATCTGTTGGAGATACAATGGAAATTTTAATACCTGGAAAAATAGAGCCTGTAAGCTTTAAGATAGAAAATTTATGGGACTCAGAAACAGAAGAAGAGATACCAACTGTAAATCCGGGAAAAGCAGAACAAACTGTTTTAATGAAACTACCAATTAAAGTAGAAAGTGGATGGATTTTAAGAAGAAAGAAAGCTTAGACGCTTTCTTTCTTTTCTAATTGCAGGCTTAGCCAGAAACCAATAGCAAATAAAAGTAAAGAAATAAAACCTTCTAAATTAAAGGTGAAACCGTGGGTATAAAACTAATACAGAACCTAGTACAAATCCAATTATTCCATAAAAAGTTTGAACATAGTATTTACTAAACAAAAATTGTATAAGTTTTAAAAATAAAATACTACCAATAAAAAGTCCAATTCCAATAGGAAATAAAATACTTAAGTCAATATTTGCAACAGCCGAAAGGTATGTAGTATACACACCTAATGTCATTAAAATTACGCTACTACTTACACCAGGAATAACCACTCCTGCAGACATCAAAAGTCCAGCCAATACTAAATAGAAAAAGTAGTTAGAGCCAAGTTCTAAATTTATAAGTTGAGGTAAAATGTGTTCTAATCTAATTGATAATACTCCTATTAAAAAAGTAAACAAGAAATATAGCAAATAGTGCAATCTAAAACCAGACTTGTTATTTGCTTTTTTAAATAGAATTGGCATACTTCCAATAATCAAGCCAATAAAGCAAAAGTTAGTAGGCATAGGGTATGTAGCAAATAAAAATTTTAATAATTTACTAACAAGCAATACTCCAATAATTCCGCCAAGTGCAATAGGAAATAGAAAAGCAAAATTCTTTTTAAAATCTTTAAATATATTTAATACACTATCAACTAGTTTTTCATAAATACCAAAAATAACACAGAACACACCACTACTAATACCAGGAAGGATAGCACCACTGCCAATAAAAACACCTTTAATAACATCTAGAATAAATTTCATAAACAAATCTCCAATTCTATTTATAAAATTTATTCAAAAAAAACAAAAAAATTCATAAAAGTTCTTGACAAAATATAATATAACATTTATAATAATACTTGTTCATATGAAATGCAGGTGTAGTTCAATGGTAGAATTCCAGCCTTCCAAGCTGGCTATGTGGGTTCGATTCCCATCACCTGCTCCACAAAAAAACTTACGAATTTAATTGTTCGTAAGTTTTTTTATATATATTATTTTAAAGAATAACTATTATTTATTATTGAAATACTGTATATAAATAACACATCTTTATTACTAAAATCAATGTAATTTCCTAATATTGTAGGTGAGATGTATCTAGTATCTACTAGAGTTATTTTACTATAAGAACTTAATAACAAAGGTGCTAAACTACTTCCATACGAGTCTCTAAAAATTATCAATTCTTTTCCACTAGTATTTTTATCGTTATAAATAGTTAAAAGGGGAGTAGCACCAGACAAATATATATCATACTTGTCTAATGAATTTTTTTTGTTTAAATCATATACATTAGTATAAGTATTAGTTGTATAATTAAATACTCTGGCATTTTTTAATATGTCATTGGTCATTATATTTATTTCATCAAAGTCAGTATTTACAGGTACTCGATAAGCATAAGTACCTTTAAACTTTGCAATATTCTCAACATTATAACTAGAACTTGAATAATTGTTCATACCTTTTAAGAGCTCATTAGCAACCTTTTGGATGTTTTCTTGTTTCCAATGGCTATCAGTTTTATAATAGTCAGTTAAATCTAATTTGTCTAATATCTTTATATATGTGGCAAAATCTAAATTTTCTTTCATTTTACTTTCAAGCAAATCATAATCCATTTTTAAATTATTATCATTTACAAAATAATTTTTATCTGGAACAATTGAAAAATATATCTTGTTATTGGCTAAATATTTATTTTTTATATCTGTTATTTTTTTTGTTAAATTTGTCACAGAAGCATAAGAAAGAGGATAGGTCTGCTCAACTAAATAATCGTTTTTAATATAAATGTTATGATAGTTCCCTTTGAAAGTTAAGTCTAGCTGAGCTTTGGCAGTTCTAAAATTATCTCTACTAATAAATTGATCATTTACATAGGTATCAAATTTACTAAAAAATGTACCATTAAATAAATTATGAAATGTAAAACTTGGAAACTGCTCGAGCTTACGTCTTTCAGCAATAGATATTTCTGTATCTGGTTTTAATATATTTAAAACAAATACTAATAGTAATATTGTTAAAAATAAAACAGATACAATTATATTTTTAAATTTATTACTCATATTTCACCTTCTAAAACCTAAAATATAAAAATGGGTTGAATGAATTATCTACTAAAAATATTGTCACAATACCTAATAATAAAATCATGTAAATAGGTTGTAAAATATTTATAATTTTGTTCCATTTTGAGTTACTACTTAATTTATTTACCAAATTACGTAATAATGGGGTAGAGCCTATTATTCCTAAAATAATAATTACGGCATAACCTTTTAAGTAGTAAAGTGTAGTAGCATTTATTAAAGCTTCATTATTAAGTCCAAATAATCCTTTAATTATTACTCCAATTTGACTCATATCTGTTGACTGGAATATAACAAAACTAATCATAACAATAAATAAAGTATAAATTCTTTTTATAATATTTGGTGACTTTTCAAGAAGTTTATTAAATACAAATTTTTCTAAAATTAGTATAACACCAAATAATGAGCCCCACAAAACAAAATTCCAACTTGCACCATGCCATAGACCAGTTAAAGCCCAAACAATTAAGATGTTTCTTATTTGAATTTTTACTCCACGTCTATTTCCACCTAGAGGAATGTATACATAGTCTCTAAACCATGAACTTAAAGTCATATGCCATTTTCTCCAAAATTCAGTTATAGTTTTTGCAGTGTATGGGTAATCAAAATTCTCTGGAAAATGAAAACCGAAAATTCTTCCTAATCCTATTGCTATATCTGAATAGCCAGAAAAGTCAAAATATATTTGTAACATATAACTAATTGCGAAAATCCAATAAAATAAAATACTTTTATCAGGTATTGAAGAAAATACATTACACAATTCACCTAGGCTATTTGCTATTATTACTTTTTTAGCAAGTCCTATGGTGAATCTATTAGCACCATAAGCAAAGTTTTCGAATGTATGCTTTCTGTTGTTTAGTTCATTAGCAATAGAGTCATACCTTACTATTGGACCAGCTATAAGTTGAGGGAAGAAAAATACATAAGTTGCAAATTTAAAAAAGTTCTTTTGAGCAGATACTTTTTTGTTAAATACATCAACTTCATAACTTATTATTTGGAATGTGTAAAATGATATTCCTATTGGTAATACTAAGTTTAGTAATGGAATATCAATATTAAATATGCCGTTTATATTTTCTGTAATAAAAGTTAGATATTTAAATATACACAAAAATAAAATATGTATAAATATTGATAAAGCTAAGATGCCTTTATTTTTATGTTTGTCAATTAACAATGCAGAAAAATAGGCAATAGCAATTTCGATAATCATCAATAATATATATTTAGGTTCTCCATAAAAATAAAAAAATATAGAAGAAAGGAGAAGAACCATATTTTTAAATTTATTAGGCAATATAAAATATACCACTAATACTATGGGAAGAAAGTAGTATATAAAGCTAATACTTGTAAAAACCATAACTATAATCCTTTCAAACAAGAAGACGGATTTCTCCGTCCTCAAGTTAATTTTTATTGTACTATCATTTCAGGTGGAAGTTCATAATCAGAATTTTCTGATTTTTCTAATTCTTTTCCAACTTCGTTATTTACGTATTTTTTAAATGAATCATAAACTGGTTTTGCCCAATCTTCATATGACATTACATAGAATATTACATTATTGTGATTTGTAATATAGAACTTTTCAGCAGATACACAAATCCATTTATTCATATCTACATTGTCATAAATTTCTTGTTTAACTTGTTCGATATTTGCATTATTTTTTAGTTTTATAGCAACTAATGAGTATGCTTGAGAACTCATTACAGGTTCAGATACTACTAATTCTTCAACATTATCATTATTTGATAAAAATGTATATGAAGAAACAACATTATTATCAGACAAACCAATTTTTTTAGTCTCCAATGATGGCAATTCAACGTTTGAGTTTTTATAAATTGTATCAATCATAGTCTTCAAATTAATAGAAGAGTTATTAGTAGAATTTTGGTTAGTTATCATATAAATTGCAACACCAGCTATAATAACTAAAATAGCAATAATTAAAATAATAATTGAACTCTTTTTCAAAAAAATCCCTCCTTCTAGATATATTTTACCTAAGAAGGAGGTTTTAGTCAACTATTTATTTGATTCTAATTTTTTAGCATCATCAATTTGTTTTAATCCTAAGTTTATAAAATAAATTATTACAAGCCAAGCTAAAATAGTCATTGCAATTTGAACTAGGTAATAAGGAGCTTGAATAGGCATATCCCATATACCATGTAATACAACAGGAATTAAACAAATCAATAAAAATCTTTTATCATTTAGATGTTTTTTATCTAATTTCTCAAATCCTTTAACATACATCAATGCTGCACCTTCTATAGCAGCCCAAGCAACATGGCCACCAGGTGCTAAGAAACCACGTAATTTTATAATCTCTAACATTGTTTGTAAACCACCGTTTAGGCCATATCTTAAAATATATCCAGCTGTTTCAAATGCTGCAAATCCTGCACCAACAGCGGCACCAATTAATAATCCGTTTAATATATAATTGCTCTTTTTACTTTTAAATAAGAAAATAGCAACTATAACAGCTTTTGCAACTTCTTCAACTAAGCCAATCAATAAAGCCCCTTCATAAGTTTGAACAGTAGCATTTGTTTCAAAATATGGTAATGTAAAATATAATATAGCTAATATTAGTGATAATGCTCCACCAAGTACAAAGTATTTTATTACCTTGTAAAAAGGTATGTTTCTAAATAAGTTGATTTCAAAGAAAAATATAAGTACAGTTACTGGAACAGCAAAAGCTGCTAACATTATCATAAGTGGTAAGAAGTTGGTATTTCCATAATCTATAAATCCTATACGAGTGGGAATATATGCAATTATGAAAAATACAAATATTTTAAAATATACCCATGCACTTGCATTCTTTGGGTTAATATCTTTAACATCTGGAGTAGTTTTATCTGAACCACAAACAAAAACTTCATCCAAATCTTCTTCAGTATGTTTTTTGAAAGTGTTTTTAAATAAATCTTTGAATTTTACATAGCTTTTAGATTGAGCACCTGTTATCTTATCTAAGTTTTCAGTTATTATATTTGTAGCATTTTTCTTGCCAACAGGGTAGCCACATTCAGGACAATTAGTTTCATCTCCATTTAATTTAGCACCACATTCAGGGCAAGTTTGCAAATTGATTTTTACACCACAGTGTGGACAAACCTTAGCACTAGAAGATATGCTTTCTCCACATTCTTCACATTTTATTAAAGCCATATTTTATGACCCCCTTTCTGTTAAAGTTGATAAAATATGAGTTACTACATTATTGATTTCAGTTGAATTTGTATTTTCTTCTTTAGAACCTACCATATATACTTTGCCGTTAACTAAAATAGCATATCTATTATCAACTACTAAGTGACCACTTGAAGTATAATTATATGCTAATCCATAAACTGTTTTATTTCCAATAGTGCCAGAAAGTAAATCAATAGTAACTTTCAAATCACTATATTGTTTTTTCATATAAGTTGTAAGATCATTTAAAAATTGTACTTCGCTAGTATATTTGTCATATCTGCCAATAATTATATATGGAATTAAAGCACCTTGACTATCTATATTTCTACCTACATAAATATATCCTTCTTTGTCTGTAGCAACTTTATAAGTACCAGGCATTTCAAAAGATATTCCAAGGTAAGGATCATTGTACACCGTATAACCATAATCAGTTGATGGAGTAGTAGGCTGCCCAGTACCAGTACCACCAGTTCCAGTTCCTCCTGTACCAGTGCCACCTGTACCTGTTCCAGTATTGTTATTATTTTGATTAAAAAACAAGAAACCAGCTACAATTATAGCTAATATTATTAGTATATATTTAATATTACCTTTATTCATAAAGGAACTGGCTACCTTATTATCAGAGGTGGTAGGAGTTTCTTTTTTATTTAACTCATAACCACATTTTGGGCAACTCTCAGCTTTATCACTTATTTGGTTGCCACATTCAGGACATTTTATTAATGCCATAACATCACCCTTTCTTTTCATATTATGATAATTCTGTGAAAAGTATATAGAACTATCACTGAATTAAGTATAATATAATCATTACACAACTTGAAACAAAATTACCAAACAGTCAATGACAAATTGGTAAAGAAAAAATATTGTTATTTTCATTTGATTGTCACACAAAATTAACTTACAAGATGTTTAATAATAACAAATTTATTAAAACCTATGTCACAAGCTTAGAAAATGCTGATACAACTAATAGCAATATAGATTTTAATGGATAATGTAAATGGAACAGCTATAAATAAAAAAATGCACTGCAAAGGTGCATTTTTTTTATTCTAGGAATTTACTCCTAGTAGGAGTAAATTCTGTAGAAGATAAATATGCGAATTACAAGAATTTCTAGCAGTTTGCCCTGCGTAGAAATTCTTGTAATCCGTTTTTTACTCTTTTAATTTACAAACATCAACCCATTTGATATATTCAGTAATATTTTCTAGCTCTGAAATTGTGAGTTCAATAGCATTATTAGGTTCACCACAAGCAGGAAAAACAGTTGTAAATCTTTTTAGAGACTCATCTAAATAAATAGAAACGCCATCATTAACTCCAAAAGGACAAACTCCACCAACAGGATGGCCAATTTTTTCTTCTACTTCATCAAAAGAAAGCATATGAGCCTTTTCTCCGAATTCATGGCGATATTTTGCATTATCTATTTTTACATCTCCAGCAGTTATAACTAATATAGCATTTTCTCCAAGTCTAAAAGATAAAGACTTGGCAATTCTAGCCTCTTCACAACCAAGGGCCTGAGCAGCTAAAGCTACTGTGGCACTAGAAGAATCAAAAGTTATTATTCTATCATCCATATTATATTTTTTTAAATAATTTTTTACTCTTTCTACTGACATAAATATTCCTCCTATAAAACTTTGAAAAATTATATCATAAAAATAAAACTATTGCTATTTTTTACAAAATAAAATATAATCTATAAAGATAAAATAAGAAAGAAGGATTTGGAATGCCAAGTATTCATATACACTTAGCTATAGCAGAAAGATATGTGGAAAAACATGAAATTAACAATAAAAATGAACTTTTAGAGGGCTCTATAGCTCCGGATTTTGTAAGACCAAAAAGTATAAGTCATTATTCAGTTATAAGAAAAGAAAAAGTTAGTGTTATGCAGAAACTAAATGACAGTGCAAATTTAAGAAATTATTTGAAAGAAAATGAAATTAAAAGTGACTTTGACAGAGGATATGCCCTACATATACTGGCAGACGAATTATTTTTTAAAGAGTTTTTTACTGAAGAATATTTTGAAAAACATACAGAAGAAGAGTTCTTTCAAAACTTATATAAAAGTTATGACGCTTTGAATTTATATTTAATTGAGAAATATAATATTGAAATAAGTGATGATATGGAACAAAGGATAGATGATAAAATTAAAGAAGTAATAAAGAGAAAAGCAATTGACAAGAACCAGAAATTTGAAAAAATTTTACCAGTAAATAAAGTAGATATGTTTATTGAAAAAATGTCTGATATAGATATAGATTTATATTCAAAAAATGAATTAAATAAAAACTTAAGTTGTGAGGGAGAAGCATAATGGAAGAACAGTGGTTTAATAAAAGCATTGAAGAAGTTAAAGAAGAGTTAAAAGTAGGGACTCAAGGATTATCTGATGAACAAGTAAAGGAAAAAAGAGAATTTTACGGGCTAAATGAATTACAGGCTAAAAAGAAAAAGAGTTTAATTGTTAAATTTTTAGAACAATTTAAAGACTTTATGATTATTATTTTAATAATTGCAGCTGTAATTTCTGGAGCAGTAGGATATTATCAGGGTGAAGGAATAACAGATTCAATTATTATTTTAATAGTTGTAATTGTAAATGCAATTATTGGAGTGGCACAAGAAAGTAAGGCAGAAAAGTCATTAGAGGCTTTACAAAAATTAAGTTCACATGTTACTAAAGTAATTCGTAATGGAAAAGTAGCTGTAATACCATCAAAAGAATTAGTACCAGGAGATATTGTAATTCTAGATACTGGAGATTATGTTCCAGCAGATTTAAGAATTATAGAATCTGCTAATTTAAAAGCACAAGAAGCATCTTTAACAGGTGAGTCAGTTCCAGTTGATAAAAATACCAATGTAATAAATGATGAAAAAATAGGTTTAGGAGATAGAACTAATATGTTATTTTCCTCAAGCCTAATTACCTATGGTAGAGGTAAGGGGATCGTTGTCGAAACAGGTATGAATACTGAAGTTGGAAAAATAGCTGGAATGATAAATGAAGTTGAAGAAACAGAAACTCCATTACAACAAAAATTAAACAAACTAGGTAAAACACTTGGAATTGTAGCAATAGTAATTTGTGTAATAATTTTTATAATAGGTTTATTATATGGTAAAGAACCAATAGAAATGTTTATGACTGCAGTAAGTTTAGCAGTTGCAGCTATACCAGAAGGCTTAGCTGCTGTATCTACAATTGTATTAGCAATTGGAGTACAAAGAATGGTAAAAAAACATGCAATTGTTAAAAAGCTTCCAGCAGTAGAAACATTAGGAAGTACAACAGTTATATGTTCGGATAAAACAGGAACATTAACACAAAATAAAATGACAGTTAAAAAAGTATTTTATAACAATAAGTTAGTAGACTTAGATGATATAGATATAGATAATTTAGGTGATGAACTAGAGAAATTAACATATATTAGTATGTTTTGTAATGATACAAAAGTATCAGATGGAAAACTTACTGGAGATCCAACTGAAACAGCTTTAATTGATATGGGATTTAAACTAGATTTTCAACCACCAATTCTAGAAAAATATGAAAGAGTAAAAGAATTACCATTTGATTCTGACAGAAAGCTTATGACAACAGTACATCTATTTCCTAATAAATATATGGTATATACAAAAGGTGGAGTAGATGAACTACTAAGCAGATGTAATAGCTATGTTATAAATGGAAATGTAAATACTGACATTGATGAATATAAAAAAGAAATTGCAAAACAAAATGAAGAAATGGCTAAAAATGCACTTAGAGTATTGGCAATGGCATATAAAGAATTAGACCATGAGCCAACAGATGAAGAAATGAAAACTATTGAAAGTGATTTGACTTATGTTGGTATGGTTGGAATGATAGATCCACCAAGAGAAGAAGTAAAAGAAGCAGTAGAAAAATGTAAAACAGCAGGTATTAAAACAGTAATGATTACAGGTGACCACAAAATTACAGCAATTGCAATTGCTAAAGCTTTAGGAATTTTAGAAAATGAGGATGAAGCAATTACAGGTAGTGAACTTGAAGAAATGTCAGATGAAGACTTGATAAAAAATGTTAGAAAATATAGTGTGTATGCAAGAGTTTCACCTGAACATAAAGTAAGAATAGTGAAAGCTTGGCAAGCAAATGGAGAAATTGTTGCTATGACTGGTGATGGAGTAAATGATGCTCCAGCGTTAAAAACAGCAGATATAGGATGTGCAATGGGAATAGTTGGTACTGATGTATCAAAAGAAGCGGCAGATGTTATATTAACAGATGATAACTTTGCTACAATAGTATCCTCAGTAGAAGAAGGAAGACGTATATATGATAATATATTAAAAGCAATTCAGTTTTTACTATCAAGCAATGTTGGAGAAATAATCATATTATTTGTAGCAATTTTAATGACCCCACTTTTAAGCAAATGGTTTAACATAGACGTAAATTTAATTACCCCATTATTACCAATTCATATATTGTGGATAAACTTGGTAACAGACTCATTACCAGCATTAGCACTAGCAGTTGACCCAGCAGAAAAAGACATTATGAATAGAAAGCCATTAAAACCAAAACAAGGTGTATTTACAAAAGGAATGACTTTTAGAGTAATATACCAAGGAATTATGATTGGTGTACTTACACTTGTTGCATTTATAATTGGTTTAGCAACACCAGAAAATGAGTTACCAGTTGTAAATATAACAGAAGCAAATGGAATTGTAAGAACATTATCTGCAGAAGAAGTCAAAGTGGAAATAGGGCAAGCAATGGCATTTACAGTTTTAGCACTTTCAGAATTAGTACATGTATTTAATATTAGAAACAACAAAAAATCTATATTCAAAACAGGAATATTTAATAACAGCAAACTAATACTTGCAACAGCTGTATCTGCAGGACTAATGCTTATAGTATTATTTGTACCAGCATTAAGAAATATATTTAGTATACCAGTATTACCAGCAATGAACATTTTAGAGACAGTTATACTAGTGTTTATACCAATTGTTGTTGTAGAAATATTTAAATTACTTAAGATAAACACTACAAAGGAGGAATAAGTAATGAAAAAAAGAACATCAATTATTATTGGAATAATTGCTTTAATATTAGACCAACTGACAAAAGTGTTATTTATAAATAAAAATATGGAACTTATTCCAAATGTTTTGAAAATATACTATTGGCAAAATGAAGGAACAATATTTGAAATTACAAATGGAATAAAAATATCAGTGATTGCCTTAGAAAGCATAATAATTATAATTCCAATTGTTATATATTTAGTAAAAAGATATAGCAAAGCAAAAAATAATATAATATTATCTCTAATGCTAATATTAGCAGGAGCAATAGGAAATCTAATTGATATTCTATTTAGAGGCTATGTAATAGATTTTATTAATATTGCAAATTCGATGAATTGTAATTTGTCAGATGTATTTTTAATTGGTGGAATTATTTTATTATTTATATTTGCAATAAAACAAGCCATAAACAAAAAGTTTACTAAAAATTAACAATAAAAATGGCAAAGCAGTTGACAAATACAAAAAAAGTTAGTATAATTTTATAGTATCAATTTTTAGGTAATAAATTAAAATATAGATTACAGAGAAAAAGCAATCAAGGGAGGGAATTAGAAATGGCACAACCAAAAAGAAGATGGTCAAAAGCAAGAACACATTTAAAAAGATCTACATGGAAATTAGAAAATCAAAATTTAGTTGATTGTCCACATTGCCATGAAAAAGTATTACAACATAGAGTATGTCCAAACTGCGGATACTATGATGGAAAAGAAGTAGTTGCAAAATCAGAAGAGTAAAATCAATAATAGCATAGCTTTTAAGCTATGCTATTTTGCTGTCACAATTTTCACCAAAAATTTTACTAAATAGAATAGCATTATTTGACAGAGTATGATAAAATATATACGAAATTATAAAAAGGAAATTTAGTAATATGAATGCTAGAATTGATAAAAATAATTATTATTTAGATATAGCAAAATCAGTAGCAGAAAGAAGTACTTGCTTAAGAAAAAAAGTGGGATGTGTAATTGTAAATAATGATGAAATAATTTCTACTGGATATAATGGTGCACCAAGAGGAAGAAAAAATTGTATAGATTTAGGATACTGCGTAAAAAAGAAATGTTTCCCAGATATTAGACATGGTGGGTATGATGCTTGTAGAAGCGTACATGCAGAACAAAACGCTATAATTAGTGCAAGTAGAAAAGACATGCTTGGAGGTACTTTATATTTATCATTGTTTAAAGTAGAAAATGGTGAATATGATCCGGGAGCTAATTCATGTCAAATGTGTAGAAAAATGATTATAAATAGTGGAATTGAGAAAGTTATAGTAAGGACTAGTGAAACAGAATATATTGAAGTTGACGTGAATGAGTGGATTCAAAATGATGATTTATTAGAAGGAAAACTTACGTATTAAGAAAGGAATGAAGAAATGAGTAAACCAACAGTTGCAATTATAGGAAGACCAAATGTAGGAAAATCTACATTTTTTAACTATGTAGTTGGAAAGAGAATATCAATAGTTGAAGATACACCAGGTGTTACAAGAGATAGAGTTTATGCTGATGCAAATTGGAGAGGTAGAAACTTTATTTTAGTTGATACAGGAGGTATTGAACCAGAGTCAGATGATGTTATTCTTTCTCAAATGCGCAGACAAGCAGATATGGCAATAGAAATTGCAGATGTAATTCTATTTATAACAGATATAAAACAAGGAGTTACAGCAGCAGACCATGATATTGCACTAATGCTTAAAAAATCAAAGAAGCCAATAATTTTGATATGTAATAAATCAGACACATTTGGTAAAACTCCTGATGAATTATATGAATTCTATAACTTAGGAATAGGTGATCCATATGCAGTGTCTTCAGTTAACGCAAAAGGTATAGGAGACGTTCTGGACGCTGTATATGATAATCTTCCACCTCAAACAGAGGATGAAGATGACAGTGATGTTATTAAAGTAGCGATTATTGGAAAACCAAATGTGGGTAAATCTTCATTAGTAAATAAAATACTTGGAGAAAATAGAGTAATTGTAAGTGATATTGCAGGAACTACAAGAGACGCAATTGACTCTGAATTCCAAAATGAATTTGGAAAATATGTATTTATTGATACAGCTGGAATTCGTAGAAAAAGTAAAGTTAATGATAACCTAGAAAAATATAGCGTTATGAGAAGTTTATTAGCAGTAGAAAGAGCTGATGTATGTATTTTAATGTTAGATGCAAATGAAGGAGTAACAGCTCAAGATGCTAAAATTGCAGGAGAGGCACATGAGGCTGGTAAAGGTGTAATAATTGTTGTAAACAAATGGGATGAAATAGAAAAAGATAACCAAACTATGGAAAACTATAAAAAAGATGTATACAACAAATTGTCATATTTATCATATGCACCAATAATGTTCATATCAACTAAAACAGGACAAAGAGTAAATAAACTATATGAAATGATAAATATGGTTGCAAGTCAAAATGCATTAAGAGTATCTACTTCAGTTTTAAATGATGTATTAAGTGAAGCAGTAACAATTGTGCAACCACCAACAGATAAAGGTAGAAGATTAAAAATATTCTATATGACACAAGCTACTACAAAACCACCAACATTTGTGGTATTTGTAAATGATAAAGAATTATTCCATTTCTCTTACGAAAGATATTTGGTAAACCAAATAAGAAAAGAATTTGGATTAACAGGAACACCAATTAGAATGATAGTAAGAGAAAAAGGCGAAAAAGAGTAACAAAGGAGAGTGATTTAGATGGCAACATATATAATAATTGCAGTAATTGCATATTTAATAGGAAGTATAAACTTTTCAATTATACTTAGCAAAAGAATGGCAGGTTTTGATATTAGAGAAAAGGGAAGCGGAAATGCAGGAACTACCAATATGTTAAGAGCAGTTGGAAAAAAAGCAGCAGTAATTACGTTAATCTGTGATATTTTAAAAGGAGTAGTATCTATTTTAATAGCAGTTCTAGTTGGAAAAATTATTAAGAATTTAGACAATGCTTTATTAGTACAATTAGCTGGAATATTTGTAATAATAGGACATACATTCCCTGTATTCTTTAAATTCAAAGGTGGAAAAGGTATTGCTACAGCATTAGGAGTTTTATTAATGATAAATTGGCAAATAGGACTAATTTGTTTGATATTTGCATTAGTTTTAATGGCATTAACGAAAATGGTATCAGTTGGTTCTATTGCAGCAGCTATATTATTTCCAATATTGGTTGCATTTATAGACCAAAATTATATTGTTCCAACTAGCAATAGCAACTGGAGTTATTTAGTATTTAGTATCATTGTATCTTTATTAGTTATATTTAATCATAGAGCAAATGTGCAGAGAATTCTTAATGGAACAGAAAATAGATTAAGCTTTAAAAAATAGAAAGGAAAGACAAATGAAAAACATCTGTATAATAGGAAGTGGAAGCTGGGGCTGTGCCTTAGCAATACATGCAGCTAAAATGGGACATAATGTTAAAATATGGTCATTTGCTCAGGAAGAAGCTAATTTGATAAATAAAGAAAGAAAATGTATGTTTTTGCCAATGGCAACGATACCAGAAAATATATATTGCACAACAGACATAAAAGAAGCAGTAGAAGGTTCAGACTTGATATTACATGTTACACCATCAAAATTCTTTAGAAATACGTTAAATCAATATAAACAATACATTACAAATCAACCAGTAGTTATATGCTCAAAAGGTTTTGAACTTGAAAGTTTATCAACTTTAAGTGATGTAGCAAAGCAAGAATTAAAAAATGTAAAAATAGGAGCATTTTCAGGGCCAAGTCATGCTGAAGAAGTTTCATTAGGAATACCAACAGCAATTGTTGCAGCATCTAAAGACTATGACGTGCAATATTTAGTTCAAGACACATTTATGAATGAAACAATGAGAGTATATACAAGCAATGACATTCAAGGCGTTGAACTAGGTGGAGCATTAAAAAACATTATAGCTTTTTGTGCTGGAATTGTAGCAGAATTAAATTTAGGAGATAACACATTTGCAGCTTTAATATCAAGAGGGCTAACAGAACTTTCAAGACTAGGAGTTGCAATGGGTGGAGAGCACAATACGTTTTATGGTTTATCTGGTTTAGGAGATTTAATTGTAACATGTATGAGTGAACACAGTAGAAATAGAAAAGCTGGAAGATGTATAGGAAGAGGACTTTCATTAGAAGAAACTAGAAAAGAAGTTGGAATGACAATTGAAAGTGTTGACAACATTGAGGCAGCATATAAATTAGCACAAAAATATAATATCGAAATGCCAATAGTAAATGCAGTTTATGATATTCTATATAATGGATTAGAACCAAGAGAAGCTGTAACAAAGTTAATGACACGTGAAAAAAAGGCAGAGTAAGGAGAAAAAATATGAGACTACTAGTACAAAGAGTGAAAAATTCAAATGTAGTTGTTGAAGGTAAAACAATTGGAGAGATAGGACAAGGCTTTATGGTATTACTTGGAGTAGCGCCAACAGATACCAAAGAAACTGCAGACTTTTTAGTACAAAAACTAATTAACTTAAGAGTTTTTGAAGATGAAAATGAAAAAATGAACTTGTCTATAAAAGATATAGATGGTGAACTATTGATAGTATCACAATTTACACTTTATGCAGATACAAGCCATGGAAATAGACCAAGCTTTATAAATGCTGCAAAACCAGATTTAGCAAATGAACTTTATGAATATTTTGTAGAGCAATGCAAAAAACAAAATATTAAAAAAGTTGCAACAGGTAAATTTGCAGCAGATATGCAAGTTTCATTGAAAAATGATGGACCAGTGACAATAATGTTAGAAAAAGAATAAAAAACAAGAATTTCTATGTAGAATAACCTACTAGAAATTCTTTTCTTTTTAGTCTATTAGTAATCTTTCTAAAATTTGGACAGCATTACTAGCAGCACCTTTTCTTAAATTATCAGCAACTACCCATAAATTAACACCAGATGGCACACTGAAATCTCTTCTAATTCTACCTATAAATACATTATCTTGATTATTAGAATCTAAAGTAGTAGGATAGTCATCTCTTAAAATAATACCAGAAGATTGCTTTAATATTTGCTTTAATTCTTTAAGTTTAAAGTCTTTTTCAAACTCCACATTTATAACCTCACTATGGCTATTTAAAACCGGAACTCTAACTGTAGTTGCAGTTATTCTTAAATTAGACCTTCCTAAAATTTTTCTGGTTTCATTTATCATTTTTTCTTCTTCTTTTGTATAACCGTTATCTAAGAACACATCAATATGAGGAATACAATTACTAAAAATAGGAACCTTGAATTTTTGTAATTCATAATCATGAGTTTGATTTTCTAAAACAGATAACTCACTATTGTAGCTCTGAATTCCTGATTTTAAATCCTCCACACCTTTAAATCCTGCACCTGAAACAGCTTGATATGTACTATACACAATTCTTTTTATACCATAGTTGTCATCCAAAGGCTTTAATGCAACAACAGCTTGTATTGTGGAACAATTAGGGTTTGCAATAATCCCGTTATTATTTCTAGCATCTTCAAAATTAACTTCAGGCACTACTAAAGGTACATCTTTATTCATTCTAAAACAACTGCTATTATCAATAACTGTACAACCTTTAGAAACTGCTATTGGAGCAAACTCTTTTGATACACTTCCACCAGCAGAAAAAATTGCAAAATCAAAACCGGAATCAAAAGAATTTTGAGTTAACTCTTGCACTTTGTAATCTTTACCTAAAAAATTAATTTCTTTTCCAGCAGATCTACTAGAAGCAAAAAAAGTATATTCACTAATAGGTAGTTTTTTTTCTTCTAAAACTTTAATAATTGTTTGCCCCACAAGACCAGTAGCACCAACAACTGCTAACTTTATATTACTCATAAAATCACACCTTTCTAGTAGATTTTATGAATAAAAAATAAAAAAGTGCTTAATTTAATAAGGATATCTTTCAAATAAATATCTAATAATGTCATCTGCATTATGCTCAGTCACATTTATAAAAACATCCTTATCCAAACTAATCCACATATTTATATCATAATCGTTTTCAAGCAAAGCACTAATAATATCAGCAATTTCAATAGGATTTTCATAATTTTTTTGCCACAATAAATCATCATCAATAGAACTAATGTCTTTGGAAAAATGTTGCAAAAATTTAAAAATTTCGCCACTTTTAGTACTATACAATTTAACAATTGCATTCATAAAAAAATCTCCTTCATAATTAGTATTAAAAAAATAAAAATAATTATACTTAAGAATAAAAGGCAATTTTTTGCAAATAATATGCTTAGAAAGGTGGAAATTATGAAAAAAGCGATAATAATTATGATAATTGCAGTAATTATAATAATTATAATTTTATCTTCTTTAGTTGCTTATGCAAAAGGAGATAGTAATGACAATAAAATGGAAGATAAAGTTACACAAGAATTGATGTATTTAAATCAATATTTTGTAACAATGCTTGGAGATTTTAATGGTCTTACTATTGGAGATAATAGACTTCAAGAAACAGAGCCTAAAATACAAACTAATATAAACACAAACTTGAGTGATCAAGCAGACAAAAACAAAACACAGGGAAATGATAATTTGCAGCAAAATAGTAAAGTAGAAAACAAAACAGATACAGTTCAAAATGGAATATTAAAAAATGATGGTAAATATGATGCAAAATGGGATAAAATTGAAACAGAAGTAGAGCAAATATATCAAGTGTGGAATACTGTGAGTATTGATTTATACAGTCTGAGCATTAACAATAATGCAATATTAACTTTTAATGATGGACTAAATAAAGCAACGCAAGCAGTAAAAGTCAAAAACAAGGCAAATGCAATGAATGAAATAACAGGAATATATGGAAAAATATTAGAATATAGAAAAGCATATGATAAAGACACTAGAAAAACAGATATATTAACAATTCAATATAACTCTGTAGCAGCATATACAGATGTGACAAATGGAAAATGGAATGAAGCAAGTGCAAAATTAGCAACTGCAGAAAAAATATTTTCAAACTTATTAAACACAGTAACAAATGACTATACAAACCAGGCAACTATGAGTCAATGCTATATATCAATAAATGAACTAAAAAAAGCAGTAGGGTTACAAGACAAAGAAATATTTTTCATAGAATATAGAAACCTAATGAGCAAAATGGAGATTATAGTATCATAAAAATTTTTATTAAATTCACAATTTGTTCACAATGTTATGGTATATATTAGCTAGTAAATTATTTAGGAGGTAATTGATTATGGACAAAGAAGAAAGAAAACAAAAAATGGAAGAATTTAATGCAAAAATGAAGGAATTAAACGCAAAGATTAAAGACGGAACAGATACAGTAATAATAGCAGGAATGGAAGCAAAAGATGTGTTATCAGCAAAAATGAAAGATGCACAAAGCGGTTTAGAAGCTGCAAAAGAGCAATGCAGAATTGCATCAGAAAGAGGAAAAAGCAAAATTTCAAGTGAATTATTAAGAGCCCAAATGAACTTCAAAGTGGCAAAAGAGAATATTCAAGAAAGAAAAGAAGCATATGACAAAGAAAAATTATCTAAATATATTGATAATGAATTAGAATATGCAGAACAATGTGTAACTTTAGCATTACTTGCAGCAGAAGAAGCAAAAGTAGCATTCTTAGAAGCTGTTGATGCACAAAAAGAATATGATGAGAAATATGGAAAAGATGAATAATACCTAAGCAAAATCTGTCAATGATAATTATTGACAGATTTTTAAAGTTAATAAAACAAGCAAAAAAGTTTGAAATCTTGTTAAAAATGTAGTATAATAGAAAGGTAGTAAGTTGGATAGTCGCGTATAGCAAAGCCGAAAGGCTGCGTACGAGGAAAGTCTGGGCTCCATAGAGTAATGATGCTGGATAACGTCCAGTGAGGGTAACCTTAAGGAAAGTGCAACAGAAAATAACCGCTGTATTATACAGTAAGGGTGAAAAGGCAGGGTAAGAGCCTACCGCTAATATGGTGACATATTAGGCAGTGTAAACCCCATCTGGAGCAACACCGAGCAGGAAGGCTAAGACTACTCGTCATCTTCCGATTTGGTGGCATGAGACTTATAGTAATATAAGTAGTAGATAAATGACTATCTTAAATGACAGAACCCGGCTTATAGATTTACTATATTAAATGAAGAACGCGTAGGTAAGTGCCTACGCGTTTTCCATAAGTTTATTTAAATCTTCAGGAACAGTTGCAATATATTTTACTTTTTTCTTTGAAAGTGGATGTGTAAACTCAACTTCATAAGCATGTAAAGCCTGTCTATTTATTAAATTTGAGCTTGTACCATACAATGTATCACCTAATAAACTATGACCTAAATATGCAAAATGAACACGAATTTGATGAGTTCTGCCAGTTTCTAAAATACATTCAACTATGTCAAAATTAGGTTTCCTTTTTAGAACTTTATAATGAGTAATAGCAATATCTCCAGTTTCACTAACGCACCTTTCGATAATACTGCCTTCTTTTCTGGCAATAGGAGCATTTATAGTTCCTTCGAGATTATCTAAACTACCAGTAACAACAGCAATATACTTTTTTATAAACTCCTTAGACTTCATTTGCCTAACTAAACATTCTTGAATATACTCATTTTTAGCAAATATAACAATGCCAGAAGTATCTTTATCAAGTCTATTAACAGGTCTAATTTTTTTCTTTAAACCAATTTGATTAAAATAAAAAGCAATTCCATTAGAAAGACTATCTGTGTAATGATCCATAGAAGGATGAACAGGAATACCAGCAGGCTTATTTACAACTATGTAAGCTTCATCTTCATATATAATGTTAAGTGGCATTTCAGTAGGTATAATATTTGAGTTATCTTCTTCATAATCTAGGTAACATTCAATTAAATCATTTTCAAGAACTGGATGATTTACAGAAGTAACATTGCCATTTAAATAAATTTTATCTAATTTTTTCAACTTTAATAGAAGCCTATCAGACATAGAAAACTCTGCTTTCAAGACCTCTTTAACATTAGAATATTTACTTGAATTTATATATGCTAATTTCATAATTATTTTTTTCTACTTTCAAGAATATAACTTGCTTCCAAATCAGCTTCATGTAAAGCTAAAGCAAGAGGGTATCTTTCATAAACAGTACTAATAGTATTATATAATTCCTTTGGCTCTGTAAATCCCATATGCCAACGAATACAGTACATTTCTTCTAAAGTTAAATCAATAAATTTAGTAATCATCATTACAGATTTTTCACCATGACCATATGGAATAGTGTCATTAACTGTATAATATGGCTCTTTTATCCAAACACCATCTTCATTTTTTCTGTTACGATAATCAACTGTATAATAATTGGCTTTGCAAAAGTCGTGTAGCAAGGTGATTAAAATAATTGTCTCATCAGAGGGCTTAACAATATCGCTATATGGTTTGTGAGATAACTTCTCTTTTAACAAATGATAAACATTTAAACTATGTTCTAATAAGCCACCTTCATAATTTCCATGAAATCTTGTACTAGCAGGTGCTTTAAAAAAATCAGTTTTTTCTATATATGTAAGTAACTTGTCCATACCTTCTCTTTGAACAGACTGTAATAATAATAAAAATTCTTCTTTCATAATATTCCCCCTAAAACAAATTTGGTGCGAATAGTGGGACTTGAACCCACACGCAATACTGCACACGCCCCTCAAACGTGCCTGTCTGCCAGTTCCAGCATATTCGCATGAACATTACAATTATATACTAAATCGTTTTATAATGCTATAGATTTATAAAATTATTTAGATGAACTAAGAAATAAAAGTTTAAAAATAGAAAAACTATTGCAAATTAAAATTTGTTATAGTATTATAAATACATCTAAAGAAAAAGTAGAAAGAGGCACAGAATATGAAAAAAGCTAAAACCTATGCAGGAGTAGAGAGAGAGAGAGAGAGAGAGCTACAACATTAAGAAATAGTAACCAAGCTAAGCAATTAGCTTTATTAAACATATTTTGGACAAGCACTAATCATAAAAATATTTAGAGAGCTTGTCCTTTTGCGTGTCAAAACAAAAGGAGGATGATGTAAAAGTAGACTTCAATATTAAAAAATATATGCATGAAAAATGCAAAACAAAAAATAAAAGAAAGGGATATGATAATAAACATCATATAAAGGTAAAAAGAAAATGAAATTAGAAAACAAAAGAGGTTATTTGGGAGAAAAAGGTATTACGCTAATAGCATTAGTAGTAACTATTGTAGTGTTACTAATATTAGCAGGGGTGAGTGTAAATGCAATCTTTAATGAAAATGGTTTAATAAAGAAAGCGCAGGAGGCACAAAACAAAATGGATGAAGCAAAAAATAATGATTTAAAAACCATAGATGAATTGACTAATTTGATAGATAATCAGGTAAATGGAACAACGGGAGAAACAACACCAATAATAAAAACAATGACTATAAAGTGTGCACGGAGGTAATCCAAATACATACGAATTTGAAGACGGGATGACTTGGAAAGAATGGGTTGAAAGCAAATATAATACAGATGGATTTGAGGTTAGGGGAGAATATGTATATAGTTCTGATGGAGCTTTCAATATTTCAATTTCGCCAAATGACGTAATTGGTGAAATTACCTATCATTTTAACGAAATATCTTAAGAATTAAATGAACACCAAAAAAGTGATATAAAAAGTTTTATAACCTTTTCATATCGCTTTTTTTCTGTCAATATAAAAGAAGCTTGACTAACTTTGCCAATTAAGTTTATAATATACCATATAAAACATATCCTAGAAAGGAATTGATGCAAATGAAAATACTAGCAGTTGGAGATTTAGTAGGGGAAAATGGATTAGATAAATTAAAACAAGTTTTACCAAAATTAAAAGAAGAAGCACAAATAGATTTTGTAATAGTAAATGCAGAAAATGTTGCAGGAGGGATGGGAATTACTTTTAAAAACTGGAATGATTTATTGAAATTACCAATAGATGTATTTACAATGGGAAACCATACTTGGGCAAAAAAAGATATATTTCAGTTTATAAATCATCCAAAGCTAATTAGACCTGCCAACTATTCTAAAGGAGTACCAGGAAAAGGTTATACAATATGCAAATGTAAAGATAAAAACATTGTTGTTATGAACTTAATTGGAAGAACTGATATGAATGTCTTATCAGAAAATCCATTTACTGTTGCAGAAAATTTAGTTGACAAACTATCAAAAGAAGCAGATATAATAGTATTAGATTTTCATGCTGAAGCAACAGCTGAAAAAATTGCTATGAGACATTTTTTAGATGGAAAAGTAAGAATACTATTTGGTACACACACACATGTGCAAACTGCAGATGAACAAATAACAGAAAAAGGAACAGCATATATAACTGATTTGGGAATGACAGGACCAATAAATTCAGTTATTGGTATGGGGGTAGAAGAATCAGTAAAAAGATTTGTTACATCATTACCAGAAAGATACAAATTGGCAGAAGGATCTTGTATGCTTAATGGATGCATATTTGAATTGAATGACCAAACAGGAAAAGCTGAGAAAGTTGAAAGACTTTTAATTAAATAGAATAAATTCGACACAAAAATGACAAATAATGTAAAAAAATGAAAGAAAAAACTTCCACTTTTTTCCAAAAACTACTAGACAAAATTTGGAAATTGTAATATAACTATAACTGTTCACAGAACAAAAAATAAAAATTTAGGAGGCAAAAATGGAAGTTTTAAAAATCTCATCAAAATCAAATCCAAACTCAGTTGCAGGAGCAATAGCAGGTTTGGTAAAGGAATCAAACAAAGCAGAAATGCAAGCAATTGGAGCAGGAGCACTAAATCAAGCAGTTAAAGCTGTTGCAATAGCAAGAGGCTTTGTAGCACCAGCAGGAGTGGATTTGGTATGTATACCAGCATTTGCAGAGGTAGAAGTTGAAGGGGAGGACAGAACAGGCATTAAGCTGATTGTTGAATCAAGAAAATAATTTAGTTTAAAATTAAATTTATATAGGGGCACAGAAATATATTTAAGTATATTTTTGTGCTTTTTGTTTTAAATCATTGAAAAAGACCAAAATATATTATACAATTAGGGAGCAAAAGGAGAGTGTGCAATGAAGGCAAAATCATTAAAAATTATAATTGTAATATTTATATTATTTATAATAGCTGGAATAGTGTATGGTATAACACACAATAAAAAAGATGAACAGCAAGAAAATAAAGACATATCGTACCAAACAGTAGATATGATTACAAATATAAGGCTTGGAATTTCAAACTTTGATAGTATACATCCATATGTAACTAACAACCAAGAAGCAATTTATATAGACCAGCTTATATTTGAACCATTACTTAGTATAACCGAAGATTACAAAGTGTCTGAGTGCTTAGCAAAAGAATGGTCAAGAATTGGAGATAAAACATATGTAATTAAACTAAACGAAAATATACAATGGCAGGACGGAAGCAAGTTTACAGCAGAAGATGTTAAATTTTCAGTTACTAAACTACAAAGCCAAATAAAGTCTGTATATTACTCAAATGTTAAGAATATAAAAGATGTGGAAATTGTAGACGAAAATACTGTTAGAATCGAATTAAAACAAACAGAGCCATTTTTTGAATACAATTTAATATTTCCTATAATATCGTCAAAGCAATATAAATCAACTAGCTTAAATTCAAATACAATACCTTTAGGAACAGGGCAATACAAGATTGCTAAGATACAAACAGATAAAATTGAACTTAGCAAAAATGAAAATTGGAGAAACCTTGATACAGAAAATGCTAATATAAAAACAATATATATAAATTTATATGATACTAGAGGGAAAGAATATAATGCATTTAAATTAGGAAGTATTGATTTGATTCATACCAGCAATAATAATGCAGAAGAATATATAGGAAGCATGGGGTATAACAAAAAGGTATTTGCAAACAGAGAATACGACTATATAGCATTAAACTGCCAAAATACTATTTTACAATATCCAGAAGTAAGACAAGCTATTAGCAAAGTTATTGACAAAGAAAAAATAGTAACTTCAACTTTAGAAAATAAAGTTACAGTGGCAAATTATCCATTGATAAATAACAGCTATTTATTAAAAGATATTGAAGTATCTAACAAAACTAATACTGAAAAAGCAAAAGAAATTTTACAAAATGCAGGTTGGAAATATGAATATGGACTTTGGCAAAAAGAAATAGACGGAGTTACTAAAACAATAAATATTGATTTTGTTGTAAGTAAGAGTAATAGTCAAAGGGTTAAAGTTGCACAAGCAATACAGGATCAACTAGAGTTATTTGGAATAAAGATCAATGTAAAACAAGTATCAGATTCACAATATAAACAATATCTAAATAATAAGGATTATGAAATGATATTAACTGGAGTATATACTTCAATAGCGCCAGATTTAAGTTACTTTTTAGGAGAAAATAATTTATCTAATTACAAAAATGATGAAATTATTTCTATTACAAATGAAATAAATAATATTACAGATCAAGAACAATCAAAAGAAAGATATGCTAAAATTTTTGGAATTTGTAATGAGCAAGTTCCATATATAGGCTTATATTATAATAATGATATGATGGCATATTCTACAGATTTAATGGGAGATGTAAAACCAAACTGTTACAGTATTTTTTATAACTTCTCTAATTGGTATAGACAATAAAATTAAAAAAATTTATAAAAATGCTTGACAAATAAAAATAATAATATATAATAAGCACAAACAAACGTTTATAATATTTAGGAGGAATAAATAATGGGTAAAGATAATTCGGAAAAAATGAAAGCGCTAGAAGCAGCACTAGGACAAATTGAAAAACAATTTGGTAAAGGTTCTGTCATGAAATTAGGAGACTACACTGCAATGAACGTAGAAGCTATACCAACAGGAGCTTTAAGCTTAGATATAGCCTTAGGAATTGGTGGTATTCCAAGAGGCAGAATTATAGAAGTATTTGGGCCAGAGTCTTCTGGTAAAACTACTTTAGCATTACATTTAATTGCAGAAGCACAGAAAATGGGTGGAGAAGCAGCATTTATTGACGCAGAACATGCTTTAGATCCAGTTTACGCAAAACATTTAGGTGTTAATATAGATGAACTTATAGTTTCTCAACCAGATACTGGTGAGCAAGCATTAGAAATTGCAGAAGCTTTAGTTAGAAGTGGCGCACTTGATATTATAGTTGTGGACTCAGTTGCAGCTTTAGTACCAAAAGCAGAGATTGATGGAGATATGGGAGATGCACATGTTGGTCTTCAAGCAAGATTAATGTCACAAGCATTGAGAAAATTAGCAGGTGTAATTAACAAATCAAAATGTGTAATTGTATTTATAAACCAATTAAGAGAAAAAGTTGGTGTTATGTTTGGAAATCCAGAAACAACACCTGGTGGTAGAGCTTTAAAATTCTATTCTTCAGTTAGATTAGATATTAGAAGAATAGAAAGCTTAAAACAAGATGGAGAAGTTATAGGTAACCGTACAAGAGTAAAAGTAGTTAAAAACAAAGTGGCTCCACCATTTAGAGAGGCAGAATTTGATATAATCTATGGAAAAGGAATTTCTAAAGAAGGTAACATACTAGATGCTGCTGTTAATTTAGATATAGTAGAAAAAAGCGGTTCATGGTTTAGCTATAATGGAGATAGAATTGGACAAGGTAGAGAAAATGTTAAAGATTACTTGGCTAAAAATCCAAAAATAGCTGAAGAGATAGAAGGAAAAATCAGAGCAAATTACGAAAAAGCTTTTGAAAAAAGCTTAGGTGAAGAAGAAAACGATCCTGAACAAGATACTGAGCCATCAGATGATGAAGAATAATAGGTGAAAACATTGTACGATAATATAGAAGAATTTGATAAATTAAAAACTAAAGTATTAAAGTATATAATGTATAAGAAGAGAACTGAAAGAGAAATAATTCAGAAGTTCTCTTCTTCTGTTGACCAAAACTTATTAGAAGACGTTATTGAACATTTAAAAGAAATTGGATATATAAATGACGAAAACTACATAGAGAGAGCAGTTAATGAGTTTATGGCTATAAATACATTGTCTATAAAAGAAATGAGAAATAAACTATATGCAAAAGGACTCAGTAGTGATATAATAGACACATATTTTGAAAATCATGAGGACGAAATATTAGAATATGAAATAAATTGTGCTAGAAAAATTATAATAAAAAAGCAAACTCAAATGGAAAAAGAAGAAATTGAACAGTTTTTATACAGAAAAGGTTACTCTTCAGAAAATATTAGAGAAGCATTTGAAACACTAGAATAAGGGGAAATATATGCAAAACGTACTAACATTAGAAACAAATAAATATAAAGTAAAGGTGGAAAATTTTGAAGGACCACTAGATTTGTTATGCCACTTAATTGATAAAAATAAAATGGACGTTTGTGATATAAAAATTAGTGAAATTACAGACCAATACATAGCATATTTAAATGCTATGGAAGAGCTTAACTTAGAGATAGCAAGTGAGTTTTTAATAATGGCATCTACGTTATTATATTTAAAGTCAAAAACACTTTTGCCAAATGATGTTGAGGATGAAAAAGAATTAACAGAAGAGGAACTTTTAAGAAGGATTATAGAGTACAAAAAATATAAAGAAATTACTAAAACCTTGAAAGAATGTGCAGAAAATAATTCTAAAAAAATATTTAAAAATCCAGAAGTAATAGAATTGCCAAAACAAAAACTAGAAGCAACATACACAAAAGAAATGATTTCTGAAATGTATAAGAATGTAATAGAAAAAAATGCACAAAAACTAAATCAAAATGCTAAGAATATTGAAAAGATTGCAATTACTGATACATATACTGTTGAGAGCAAAGTAAAAGTAATGTTTAGAGAGCTTATTCGTAAAAATAAATTTGTATTCAATAAACTATTTTCATTAAAACAATGCAACAAACAAGAAGTAATGACAGCTTTTACAGGACTTTTAGAACTATCAAGAAGAAGCAAAGTGGTTACAAATCAAGAAGAACTATTTGGAGACATCACTGTAGAAAAGGCTAAAAAAACTGTTTAAAAATAGAAAAAATGGAAAAACTAATATCAAATAACTTCAAAAGGAGGTTATCATGATATTAGTTTTAATTTTTCTTGGAATACTAGTATTACTAGTGACTATTATAACTTTAATAATAGCCTCAACACTACATATACAAATAAAAAACTTAAGTGTGTCAAATATGGAGCCTAAAAATACAAATGAGTATGCAATAATATTTTCGCTATATTTAGGCAATAAAATTAAATGGATATGGTTTAGACTAAATGATAAAAAAGTTAGAAAAATGTACTCGAAAATGCAATTGGAAAAACTAGATTTCAAAAAGTTTAGAAAAGATTTTAAAGTAAAAGACCTAAAAGAACTACCAAAATTACAACCTAAAATTTCATATTTAAATTTAGATGCAAACTTAGGATTTATAAGCCCGATAACAACCTCGTTTTTGGTAGCAACTATTGCGTCAATAATATCAATAGCATTACCATATTTAGCAAAGAGTATAAAAAAAGAAAGATATATTTATAATATAAAACCACTTTATTATAATAAAAATTTATACAAAATTAACTTAAATTGTATAATTGAGATAAAAATGGTACATATTATCAATATAATATTTATCTTAATAAAGAAAGGAAGGAAGAAAAATGAGCAATCAACAACATCCAATAGAAAACCTTATGCTTACAGCTATGAATAGTATTAGAGATATGGTAGATGTAAATACAATTATAGGAGAGCCTATTGAGACTAGCAATAATATAATAATAATTCCAATTTCAAAAGTTGGATTTGGGTTTGCAGCAGGTGGAAGTGAGTTTAAAGGCGAAACAATTGACGAATACACTAAGAGAGAAAAAGAGGAAGCAATACAATATAGGTTACCGTTTGGTGGAGGAAGTGGAGCAGGAGTTTCTATTTCACCAGTTGCATTTTTAGTGGTTCAACAAAATAATGTCAAATTATTACCAGTAGAGCATTGTTCAGCAATTGATAGACTACTAGATTATGTACCAGATTTAATGGAAAAAGCAAATTGTATGTTAAATAAAAGTATGCAAAATAAAAAAGAAGAAATGAAAAATCAAGAGAAAATTAAAAAACAAGTAAAAGAAATACTAGAGAAAGATGAGGAACCAATAGTAACTGCACAAGTTAAAGCAAGACCGAAACATGCAAAAGTCCCAAGACCAGAACCAATAGAATATGATTATGAGTATGATGAAACAGAAGAACCAGATAGCTTAGAATAAAATATTACAATTGTATTACAAAAAGATTAAGTTTACATTACATGTACTTAATCTTTTCGCTTTTATGGTAAAATAAACATACAAATTACTAAAGAAGGAAAAAACATGAAATACTCAGAAAATTTTGAAGAATTGAATTTGCCGGATTTATATCAATTTGGGGTTGAATTAGAAGCTTTTAATGTTAACACAGGAATACCTACTAAAAATAGACCTAGTTTATACATGTCTGCTGATAGTAACAGGTTTCTAAAAGAGCATAGATGGAAAAAGGCAAATGCAATAGAAGAAACATTAGTATCAGAAGGGGGAGCAGAGCTTGTTTCTCCTATTTTGCATGACACAAAAGAGGATTGGCAAAATTTAACTGAAGTATGTGAACATATGAAAAAATATCCGGGTAATCATGGGAAAGAAGTAGTAACAGACAGTAAGTGTGGATGTCATGTACATTTTGACGCTAGATGTTTAACAGGAAAAAACTTACAAGAAACAGAAAAATTAATGGGAACATTTCTTAGGTTTTGGGCTGAATCTGAGGAATTGATATATAAAATGTGTAATGATGTTGGAGATCCAATAAGATTAGGCACACTAACAAATACCAAAAAGGGACTAAACAGATTAAGCATGAAACTTCAACATATAAAAGGTATGGCAAGCCCAACAGGCAAGAAAATAATGAAAGACATAGAGAAAAATAGACTTAAGGTATCATATAGAAAATTTGGATTGTTAAAGCGAGCATTGGCCAAAGGAAAGTTAGATACTAGAAGATATCATGGACTTAACTTAACTAATGTAGGAAATCCAAAGAAAAACACAATAGAGTTTAGAACAAGTAATGGAACATTAAATCCAGAAGTAATTAAGAAGAATGTGTATTTATATGCTTCTGTACTTCAAACTGCCAGAACAATGGCATTAGAACCAGAAAAACTTCAAGAACAAATGCAACAATTTTATAGGACAGATGTAACAGAGCAAGAAAAGGTACAAAGTTTTTTGAATTTAGTATTTGAAAATGAAGAAGACAGAAAAATCTATGAAGAAAGATGGCAGTCTGTAAAAGATGCTACGGTATTTGTGAAAAATCAGGGAGATTTCTTACAAGGAACTTTCAAAAGAGATGAGTTTAAAGCAATTGCTAAAAGAACTCCAGCTACATTGGCTAAGGAAGCTTTTAGTAAGTTGAAACAAATGGCGAGAGAAAGTAGAGAAAAAACTAAAGGAAGGGAAACATATGATGGACCAGAATTATGAAATGGCACTATCAGAAGTTGATGAGATATTAAACTATACGGATGAAGAACTAGTAAAAAAAATACCTATACAACTTAGAATTTTGATAAGTAATAATAAAAATAAAGAATATAAACCAAATATTGATAGAACTAGGCCAATTAGTGAACAAGAATTATTAAAAGAAACAAAAGCTATACTAAGTTTATTGTTTCGTAGTTATTGGGCAACAGAAGAGGAAAAATTAGAATTTGAAAAACAAGATGCCTTAGAATATGAAAATTTAAGTAAAAGTACAGAAGTCATATTTCCTGTTAATAGAAAACAAGAGCATAATGTAAATGTTCAAAGTCAAAACGTTGGGCTAACTGTTGTAGATAATATACCATGGTATAGAAAAATTTATAATAAAATAATGAAACTATTTAAACATAGCAATAAATAATATTGCTATGTTTTTTACTCTGTAGAAGATGAATATATGAATTATAAGAATTTCTAGCAGTTTGTACTGCGTAGAAATTCTTTGTGCTTAGTCTGGTAAATTAGAATCAATAAAATCAATTTTTCTGCTATAGTCTTTGGTTTCTTGATTACTTTTATAAACTTCGCTGCGATTTCTTTGTAAAAAATTTACTAGGTCATATAAATCACACCAAATTTGATTAGGCCCCTCCTTTTGAACTTCATCAAAAATAAGCTGAATACCAAAATGCAAGTGAGGTACATTTATGTTATTTACATTTTCTTTTGTACTATAGCCTGTCATTCCAAGGTATCCAACAACATCACCAGCTTGAACAATTTGCCCTTCTTTAATATTTTCAGCATAAGGATGGTTTTTTCTTAAATGTGCATAGTAATAATAACGTTTTTTATCAAAGCTACGAATGCCAACTCTCCAACCACCATATTGATTCCAACCAACAGCTTCAACAATACCAGATTCTACAGCAATAACAGGAGTGCCAATATTACCCATAAGGTCATTTCCAAAATGTACCCTTTTATAACCATAAGATCTAGAAGCACCAAAGTCATCATAATGGCTAAAACTATAGCCTTTAGCAATTGGACAAAAAGCTTTCAGACCATACTTTTCTTCAAACTGTTTTTTAGTAGAATTAGAGTCTTTTACCTCAATTTGATATTCACCTATAAATTCATGCAGGGCAGAGTCGTAGCCCTCAAAATAGTATTTATAAAGTTTCATTTTTTCAGTTAATTCTTCAATTGTCTTACCTGATTTTAATTCTGCTACTAATTTATCCAAATCAGCTTGTTTAAATTTAGAAAAGTTATTTTGATATTTACAAGCTAAGTAAGATATAAGTTCAACCCAATTGTATTTTACAGCTTCGTTTTTTTGATGTGAGTTAATATCTAGTTTTGATGTTTTATCTAAAACCTCATAGCTTACTTTAAATTCAAACCATTTAATGTAATCCTTTTTCTTTTCAGATTCTGCAACATCATTGCTATAAATATATTTTTCTGTTTGACCACTAACAGGTAAAATAGGAGTAGTAAGTACAAAATAGCAAATTAGTAAAATTACAATTAGTGCTATTGAACTGACGCAAAGCCATATCAAACTTTTATTTACTTTAAAACTTTTAATTATCACTAAAATTCACCAATATAAATTTATGAAAAAAACTAAAAAATATGATTACATTTGGAAACTATAGTGATATAATTTAAATGCCACAAAAAAGAAATAAGGAGGAGCTAATTATGAAGAATTATTTATTCACTTCAGAAAGCGTAACAGAAGGACATCCAGACAAATTGTGTGATTTAATATCAGATAGTATTTTGGATGCATGTCTTGAACAAGACGAAAATTCAAGAGTGGCAATTGAAACCTTTGCTTCAAAAAATTTAATTACAATAGCAGGCCAAATTACCACTAATGCTAAAATTGATGCAGAAAAAATTGCAAGAGAAACTATGAAACAAATAGGCTACGACAATGAACAGACAGATATTGATTATCGTACTTGCAAAATAGAAACAAATATCACAACACAAAGTGGTGATATTGCAATGGGCGTTGACGTCGGAGGAGCAGGTGACCAAGGTATTATGTTTGGATATGCCTGTGACGAAACAGAAAACTATATGCCGTTTGCAATTGATATGGCACATAAACTAGCTAAGCAATTGACGAAAGTTAGAAAGGAAAACATAATACCATATCTAAGGCCAGATGGAAAAACACAAGTAACAGTGGAATATGAAAACGATAAACCAAAAAGAATAGAAACAATACTAATTTCAAACCAGCATTTAGCAGATGTAGATATGGAACAAATGAAACAAGATATAATAGAAAAGGTTATAAAACCAATAGTACCAGAGAAATACATTGATGAAAATACAAAAATATATGTAAATCCAACAGGAAGATTTGTAATAGGTGGACCTTTAGGAGATACAGGACTTACAGGAAGAAAGTTAATAGTAGATACTTATGGTGGTTATAGCAGACATGGTGGAGGAGCATTTTCTGGAAAAGACGCAAGTAAAGTAGATAGAAGTGCAAGTTATATGTTAAGACATATTGCAAAAAATATAGTAGCAAATGGATATGCTAAAAAATGTGAAATTCAAGTATCATATGCAATAGGAATGGAGCAACCATTATCAGTATATGTAGATACATTTGGGACAGGCACTATCCCAGAAGAAAAAATAGTGGAATTGATAAAAGAAAAATTTGATTTAACCCCAAATGGAATAATAAAATATTTAGACTTAAAAAAGCCAATATATAAACAAACTACAAACTATGGGCACTTTGGAAAAGAAAATTTATCATGGGAGAAAATTAACATTTTATAAAAAACAAGATGATTAACATAAACACATAAAATATTGCCAGATTGGTATAAATGTGATATAATGTAGATTAGTTACTTTATTTAAAGTGACTAAATTACTTTGAAAAGAAAAAAGGAGAATAGACATCATGGGAAAGATCGTTTCTATCAACGCTGGCAGCACATCCATTAAGATGGCAATTTATGACGATTTTGCCATTCAGGATGGGCAGACTACTCCTCTTGCTGAGTACCGGTGGGAGAAGGATGTAAAGAAGGCGACTGTGAAGTTTGGAGTGCACAAATATGTGCATGACGTACCTTTTGAGAGTCACACAGAGGCTTTCAAGGATGGAATCAATCGATTCAAGAGAGCAGAGAGTTTCAAGTATTCGAATGAAATTATCACTGTGGTGAATCGAGCGGTCAATGGAGGAGAACTCCTACAGAGTCCCGATCCCATTGAAATAACGACGGAAGTTCAGAAAGAATTTGAAAGGAATATCGATCTGGCGCCGAACCACAACCCTCCTGCTTTGGAGGTCTCCAAGGCGGCTCAAAAGCTGTTTTATGGTGCCAAACATTATTACATGTTCGACACTGGGTGGCATTCAACAATGCCAATTATGAATCAGCTATATGCTCTGCCGAAAGAATGCTTTGAAAAAGTGGGGATTCGAGCATTTGGTGCTCATGGAATTGTCTATATGGACAATACTAAGAGAGCTGCCCAGAAGCTCAATATCTCCGAGGATAAGGTTAATCTTATCCTACTCCACCTTGGTGGGGGATGCAGTGCTAATGCTGTGAAAAACGGTAAAAGCATAGATACCACCATGGGCTATACTCCTATTGATGGCTTGATGATGGCCACCAGGTGTGGACACATTGATCCTGGAGTTTTCCCAAAGTTAGTGGAATACTATGGCAGTGTGAAGAAGGTGATGGAGGTCATGACTAAAAAGTCTGGCTTCTATGGACTCACTGGAGAAGCTGACATGCGTCTGGTCAAAAAGTTGGCCGAAGAAGGTGATGAAATGGCAAATGTTGCCATTGAGAGATTCATCAATGAAGTTCGCAAAGTCATTGGAGCATATATGGCTGAACTCGATTATGAAGTCGATGCTATTGTGTGTTCCGGAGGTATCGCGGAAAATGATACGGAAATCCTCCGTAGAATTTTTGAAGGATATGAGAATGTGGGACTTTCTCTGTCCAAGGATACTACAAAGATCACAGATGAGGAATGTTGCTATATTCCTGTGATGGTAATCCAGGCGAATGAGGAATTGGCTATGGCAAAGGCGGTTTTGAAAGAAGTGATTTAGTTACAAAATAGCAGGCAATTGCCTGCTATTTTATATATAATATTTGGAGAATTTCATAAAAATACTACCCAAACTCTATATTGTGTGGTATAATAATTCACGAAATAAGAAAAAAGGAGGAGTTAACCATGTCAGGACATAGCAAATGGCATAATATTGCAGCTAAAAAAGGTAAAGCAGATGCAGCAAGAGGAAAAATATTTACAAAATTAGGTAGAGAATTATTAATTGCAGTAAAAGAGGGAGGACCTGATCCTGCTGGTAATTCTAAATTAAAAGATGTTATTGCAAAATGTAAAGCAAATAACATGCCAAATGATACAATCAATAATGCAATCAAAAAAGCTTCAGGAGCAGGAAGTAATGAAAATTATGAAGAAATCATTTATGAGGGATATGGAGCAAATGGTGTTGCAGTTATAGTTGAAGCAAGTACAGACAACAAAAACAGAACAGCAGCAGATGTACGTCATGCATTTGATAAAGCTGGTGGAAACTTAGGAACAACAGGATGTGTATCATATTTATTTAGTAAAAAAGGTGTAATAGTAATTGATAAAACTACAACAAATCTATCAGAAGATGATATGATGATGTTAGCGCTAGATAGTGGAGCAGAAGACTTTGAAGCAACTGATGAATGTTATGAAATAACAACTTCACCAGAAGATTTTTCGAAAGTTAGAGAAGCTTTAGAAGCACAAGGATTAGAATTTTTAGAAGCAGAAGTACAAATGGTACCATCTACATACATTCAATTAAGCGAAAATGATGCACCAAAAATGCAAAGACTAATAGATATGTTAGAAGACCTAGATGATGTTATGAACGTATACCACAACTGGGAAGAATAATAAAATTTAATAAAATAGTTCTAAAATAAAAAACATAGCATATATATATTTATATATATGTTATGTATTTTTTTGTGCCATTGAGGACAGAGAATTTTGACACGTTTTTAAATTTGATAAAGAGGTACAAGCTATGGATGAAATATTAAAATTTTTACCAGAAGTATTAAAACAAAAAATCATATCTAGTAATATGAACAATGTAGAAGAAATTAGAGTTAGAACATCTAAACCAGTTATACTAAAAAATAATATAGATGAAAAAGTATTAGATTATATTACCACTCCTGAAATGATACTTCAAATTTTACAAAGAGTATGTGACAACTCTTTATATTCTTATCAAAGCCAAATATGTGAAGGATTTATAACCTTAAAAGGTGGACATCGTATAGGAGTGACAGGAAATGCGATAATAAAAGACGAAAAAATAGCAACTTTGAGTTACATTAGTAGTTTAAATTTTAGAATTGCAAGGCAAGTGCTAAACTGTAGCAATAAAGCCATTATACATATATTAAACAGAAATACTGTATGGAACACCCTAATTGTTTCACCACCAGGTTTGGGCAAAACCACATTATTAAAAGACATAATTAGAAGAATTAGTAATGGAATTCCAGAAATGAATTTCAAAGGTATTACTTGTGGAGTAGTAGACGAAAGAGGTGAAATATCTGCTACATATAAAGGAGTGTCACAAAATGATTTAGGAATAAGAACAGACGTGATAGATAATATACCAAAAGCACTTGGAATGAAAATGTTAGTTAGATCCATGAGCCCAAAGGTAATAATTGCAGATGAAATAGGCAGCAAAGAAGACATAGAAGCAATTGAATATGCAGTTAGTTCAGGAGTAAATGGGATATTTACAGCACATGGAGATAGCTTAGAACAAATTAAAGAAAACCCAATATTAAGCCAATTAGTGCTAAATGGATACATAGACAAAATACTGATTTTGGACAACAAAAGAGACGTACACTTGGTATATGAAAAACAAAACCAAAGAAAAGCAGTTTAGGAGGAAATAAAATGTTAGCTTTTAGATTATTTATATTAGCTATGATTATAGTTACAAGTAGCATAATAGGAATACTATTTTCTAAAAAGTATGCAAACAGAGAAAAGGAAATAAAGGAAATGAAAAATGCCCTTAATATGTTTGCAACTAAAATTAAATTTACATATGAGCCTATTCCAAATGTTTTTATGGAAATAGCAAACAAAATAGGAGGAAATGTTGGGAACATTTTTGACAGGGCAGCAAATAGAATGAAAGAAGTTCCAGCAGGAGAGGCGTGGGTACAAGCTTTACAAGAAACCAAGTGTAATTTAAATCAAGAAGACATTTCTGTAATGCAAAATTTAGGGAGATTACTAGGACAGACTGATTTAGATGGACAAATTAGTGAAATTGAAGTAGTAAATGACTTCTTGACTGCACAACTAGAAAATGCTTCAGAAGAACGTAGAAAAAACGAGAAAATGTATAGAACTTTAGGCTTAGTCACAGGATTAACAATTGCAATCATACTAATTTAAAAGGAGATATAAAGTTATGGATATTAGTTTATTATTTAAAATAGCAGCAATTGGAATTTTAGTAGCTGTGCTATATCAAGTTCTAGTAAGAGCAGGAAGAGAAGATCAAGCAATGATGACAACATTAGCAGGACTTGTAATTGTTCTTACTCTTGTAATAAAAGAAATTAGCACACTATTTACTAGTGTAAGAACGATGTTTGGACTATAAGAAAGGATAAAAAGGCAATGGATATAATTAAAATTATTGGAGTTCGGGCTAATTTCACTAATTATAATTGTAATTGTAAAACAATATAGACCAGAATTTGTGCTGTATGTTTCTTTAGCAGCAGGAGTACTGATTTTAGTAATGATAATGGACAAGATAGGAGCAATAATAGATTTACTAACAACCTTATCAAATAAAACTGCAATAAACAATGAATTTCTAATACTCCTAATAAAAATAACTGGAATAGCATTTTTGACGGAATTTACAGTTAGCATTTGCAAAGACACAGGAGAAACAGCAATAGCCAATAAAGTAGACTTGGGTGGAAAAGTTTTAATTATTTCTATGTCAATACCAATAATAGCAAGTCTTTTAGAAACAATATTAAAACTATTGCCATGAAAAGGAATTGAACAAATGAAAAAAATATTTATCATGACCATTTTATTTTTAATTTTTATTCCAAGCATTTGCACAGCTACAGAAACAACTAGTCAAGATGTTTTACAATCACAACAAGAAGAATTGAACATATCAAGCTTTATAAAAGAAGCACAAAAGTATACACAAAATACTTTTAAAGATATAGATGTAAATGAATTATTTACTTCAGCAATTACTGGCAAAATTGACAATGACACAATTATAAAAAGCATAGTAAGTTTAGTAGGAAAAGAAGTATTAAACTGTGCTACTGTATTAGGAAGCATACTTGTAATAATTATAATTCATAGTATATTAAAAAGTATTAGTGAAGGATTAGAAAACAAAAATGTTGCCCAAATTACATATTATGTTCAATATATTTTGATAGTTACTTTGATAATGGCAAATTTCTCAGATATTCTTCAAATGGTAAAAACAAGTATTCAAAACTTAGTTGGATTTATGAATAGTCTAGTGCCACTGCTTATTACTTTAATGCTAACTACTGGTAACTTTGCATCTGCTGGAATATTAGAACCAATTATATTATTTATAATAACTTTCATAGGCAACTTTATAACTACTATTTTACTACCATTTGTACTAATATCAACAGCATTAGCAATTATCTCAAAAGTATCTAGCAGAATTCAAGTAGACAAGCTATCAAAGTTCTTTAATTCTACAGTTGTATGGACATTAGGAGTTGTACTTACTTTATTTGTAGGAATAATTTCAGTAGAAGGAAGCTTAAGCAGTACAGTAGATGGAATAACTGCAAAAACTACTAAAGCCGCCGTCTCAAATTTTATACCAGTAGTAGGTAAAATATTAGGTGATGCAGTAGATACTGTAATGGGGTGTAGCAATATATTAAAAAATGCAGTTGGAATAGTTGGAGTAGTAGTAGTAATTGCAATATGTGTTGGACCAATAATTAAACTTGCAATACTGATGGGACTATATTACTTAGCAGGAGCTGTATGTCAACCAATAGCAGATGAAAAAATAGTAAAGCTTTTAGAAGAAATGGGAAACACTTTTAAAATGTTACTTGCTATTATGTGCAGTGTGTCTGTAATGCTAATTATAGGAACCACACTGGTACTAAAGATAACGAATAGTGGACTGATGTATAGATAATTATAGGAGAGAAGAAAAAATGAATTGGATAAGTGGTTGGATTCAAGGAATAATAATAGCGGTTATAATTGGTACAATTATTGAAATGCTCCTGCCAGATGGCAATTGTAAAAAGTATGTTAAGGTTGTAATTGGAGTATACATCTTGTTTTCAATAGTTTCTCCTGTAATAACCAAAGTTACAGGCAATGAATTTAGAGTATCAGACATATATGACATAAATACATATATAGAAGTATCTGCAAAAAGCAGTCAGGAAAATATAGAGAATAGCCAACAAAATCAAATTAAACAAGTATATATAACAAACTTGAAAAATGATATGAAGCAAAAGATACAAGAAAAAGGGTATAGTGTTAAAAGTTTGACTTTAGAAATATCTAATGATGAGCAATATACTTTAAAAAAGATAGTTGCACAAGTTACCAAAAGGAAAAATGAAGAAAACAACGAGGTTAAGGGTGTAAATGAAATAAATATTACAATTAGCAATACTACTGAAAACATAGAAGAGGATATAAGCATTTCAACTAAGGAACAAAATGATTTGAAAGCATATTTAAGTGGCATATATAACTTAGAAGAGAAAAATATAAACATAAATTAGGAGGAGTGAATATGTTTAAGGAGAAAATAAAGGAACTAGTTTCAAAATCAGATGATGGAAATAACAAAAAGAAAATTGAAAACCTAGTATTTTTTTTAATTATACTTATTGTAGTATTAGTAGCTATAAACTTAATTTGGAAGGATAAAAAGGAAGATACCAAAAGTACAGATAGCAATAAAAAACTAGCTACACAAGAACAAAGTATTACAGAACAAAAAGATAATAACTTGTGCAATCAGTTAGAAGACATACTTCAAAAAATAAATGGAGTAGGAAAAGTAAAGGTTTTAATTACATATTCACAAACTAGCCAAACAGTTCCGTTATATAACGAAGACTCATCTCAAAAAGACACTCAAGAACAAGATAAAACTGGTGGAACAAGAAAGGTAGTCGAAACAGACGTAAAAAGAGAAGTTATATATCAAGAAACTAATGGAAGCAAAACACCTATAACACAAAGCACTGTGAGTCCAAAAGTTGAAGGCGCAATTGTTACAGCACAAGGAGCTACAAATACAAATATAAAAGCCGATATTATTCAAGCAGTCGAAGCGGTTACAGGTTTGGCATCACATAAAATACAAGTTTTTGCAATGAGCGAAAATTAAGAAAGGATTTGAAATGGTATATATGAAAATTTTAAAAAGAAATCAAATTGTTGTTGCAGTAATAGCACTTATGCTAGTTACAGCAGGATATTTAAATTTTGCAAACCAAAATAAAGAAAGGAATTTAATACCTACAAGTAGTGCAGCTGATTCAGAACTAATGGCGGGAATAGGTGATGCTCAATTAGTGAGTGCAAATGAGACTAAAGAAAATAACCAAACACAAAATGAAACTGTAGAAAATACAGGAAATGTTGCTACTACGAATAAAACTAAAGAAGATACAGCTAGCAACATAACTCAAAATACATCAGCACAAGAAGATAGTTATTTTGCACAGTCGAGATTAGACAGAGACAAAATGTATTCTCAAATGTTAGACAATTACCAAAAAATATTAGAAACTAATAATTTAAGTTCAGAAGAAAAGAAAACAGCACAAGAAGAAATAAAAAGAATAAACAATGAAAAAAATGCTATTATGATAGCTGAGAATTTAATAAAAACAAAAGGTTTTCAAGATATTGTGATATTTGTAAATAATGGAAATGTAACAGGTGTAGTGCAAAAAGACAAGCTAGACGAAAAAGATATTGCACAAATTCAAAATATTATAACCAGAGAGATAAATGTAAAAACAAATAAAATAAACATAAGTGGCAAAAATTGACTACTTTACATAATTGTGATATAATATATGTGTTACCATTTTATTAATGATATGGAAGAGTTTTCATATCAAATACAAGAGATTTTTGGAGGTATAAAAAATGAACAACTATAGGAATGACGCACTATTAGCTGGCCACCTTGTTGAAAATTTCGAGTTTCATCACAGAAATGGAACGCAAAAAATCTTTGAGGGAAAAATGGAGGTTGAAAGAAAAAGCGGAAAAAAGGATATTGTGATTTTGCAGATGCCAGAAGAAAAGCTGAAACTAATGGAGGAATTTAAGGAAGGAGATCCTATTTTTGTTAGCGGAGAAATTCGCACACACAAATATATGGGGGATGATGAAAAGTCCCATTGCAAAGTATATGTGTACGTGTCAAGAATCTATTTGACAACTAACACCACAGACCTGAATAACACTATAAGAGTTACGGGTAAGTTAATAAAAAAAGAAACTTTTCGGAAGAACCATTATGGTAAAGAAATAACAGGAGCTATAATTTCTACTAAAAGCAATTGCGGACATCGATATGCCTATGTTCCAGTTATCTTTTGGGGAGATCTGGCAGAAAAAATAATTTTAAACTACGAAGTTGGCGATGAAATTAGAATAAAAGGCAAATTTCAATCTCGAGATTACATAAAAAGAACGGAAAATGAAATTGAGCTTCGAACGTCCTTTGAAGTTTCTGCTTCCAAAATAATTCTCTAAAATCCTTAAAAGGTAGCTAAAACACAGCTACCTTTTAAATTTTTTGCCATTTTTTATTGTATTTTTTTTATTTATTGGTATAATAGTAGCAGTGAAGATTGAAAGGTGGAAATATTATGGTAAAAAGAGTAGCCATTTTAGCAAATGGTGGAGATGTTTCAGGATTTAATGCAGTTATTAGAGCAATTATAAAAACTGCTGAAAATAATAATGTAGAATGTTATGGTTTTATAGATGGATATAGAGGACTATTGGAAAACAATTATGTACAATTATGTACAAGTGCTACAGGAAATGCAATAGGAATATTGCCAAAGGGAGGTTCAATAATTGGCTCATCTACGAATTCAAATGTATTTTGCTATCCAGTAGAAGAGAACGGAGAAACAGTATATAAAGACTTATCAGATAAATGTGTAGAAAATATAAAAAATGATGGTATAGATTGTCTATTTACCCTAGGTGGAGATGGAACACAAAAATCAGCAAGAGATCTATCTCTTAAAGGTATAAATGTAATTGGAGTTCCAAAGACAATAGATAATGATGTTGCATGTACAGAAATTACATTTGGATATAACACAGCAGTAAGTGTTGCAGCAGAAGCTCTAGATAGACTTCATACTACAGGAGATACACATCACAGAATTATGGTGTTAGAAGTTATGGGAAGATATGCAGGGTGGATTGCACTAGAGTCGGCCATTGCTGGAGGAGCAGATGTTGCATTAATTCCAGAAATTCCTTATGATATAAATAAAGCAGCACAAAAAATTCTTAACCGTAAAAAGCGTGGAAAACAATTTAGCGTAGTAGTTGTTGCAGAGGGAGCAAAGCCAATAGGTGGAGATATTACAGTAAAAGCTGTAAGAAATAAAGGAGAAGGTGTAGATAATAACAAACTTGGAGGTGCAGGAGAAAAAGTTGCTCAGCAACTTCAAGAATTAACAGGATTAGAAGCAAGATGTACAGTACTAGGATATATGCAAAGAGGAGGAAGTCCAACTTCATTTGATAGAGTACTTTCTACTAAATATGGAGCAAAAGCTATGGAACTTGCTTTAGCAGGAAAATTCAATGTACTAACAGTTATAAAAGACGGAAGATTAAACAGTGTTCCATTAGAGGATGTTGTTGGAAATAACAAAAAAATTGGAGCTGTTTCTGGCAATACACCAGAGAGTAACATTAGAAGAGTAAATTTAGATAATGATTTAGTAAAAACAGCAAGAGATATTGGAATAAATCTAGGAGATTAAAAGAAAGGGTGTAACAATGATAGACTTTAAGCAAAAAATAGCAGAACAAATAAGCAAAACAACAAACATACCACAAGAACAAATCATAGAATATATTGAAATACCAGCAGATGAAAAAATGGGAGATTTTTCTTTCCCATGTTTTAAATTAGCAAAAGAATTAAAAAAAGCTCCTCAAATGATAGCACAAGAAATAAAAGACAATATAGAATTTGAAGATAGATTTATGCAAAGTATAGAAGTTGTAAATGGATATTTAAATTTTTATATAATGCCACAAGAGTATATCTCAAATGTATTAACTGAAATTGCAAACAAAAAAGAAAACTATGGAGAGAGCACAGTTGGAAAAGGAAAGAATATAGTAATAGACTATTCAGCGCCAAACATTGCCAAACCATTTCATATTGGACATTTACGTTCAACAGTAATAGGAAATGCTATATATAAAACCTACAAACATTTGGGATACAATTGTACAGGAGTTAACCACTTAGGTGATTATGGAACACAATTTGGCAAATTGATAGAAGGATATAAAAGATGGGGAAACGAATACAATGTTGAAGAAAATCCTATTGATGAGCTTACAAAAATTTATGTTAGAATAAATAACCTTTGCAAAGAAGATGAAGCAGTATTAGAAGAGTGTAGAAATAATTTTAAAAAACTAGAAGATGGTGACGAGTACTGTGTAGAAATATGGACTAAATTTAGAGAACTAAGTTTAAAGGAATTCCAAAAAGTGTATAAATTGCTAGATGTAGAATTTGACTCTTGGAACGGAGAGGCTTTTTATTCAGACAAAATGGGAGAAGTAGTAGATATTCTAAAACAAAAAAATCTATTACAACCTTCTGAAGGAGCAATGGTAGTAAACTTAGATGAGTATGATATGCCACCATGTATTATAGAAAAAACAAATGGATCTACTACATATGCTACACGTGATTTAGCAGCAATTCTTTATAGGGCAAGAACATACGATTTTGACAAAGCTATATATGTAACTTCATATGAACAAATATTACATTTTAAACAAATATTTGAAGTTGCTAAACACTTGAATTTAGACGAGAAATATACAAATGGACTAGTACATGTTCCATTTGGAATGGTACAATTAAAAACAGGTAAAATGTCGACTAGGGAAGGAAATGTTATAAAACTAGAAGATTTGCTAAATGAAGCAATAAGCAGAGTAACACAAATTATGGATGAAAAAAATCCAAATTTAGAAAATAAAGAAGAAATTGCTAAGAAAATAGGTGTTGGAGCGGTTATATTCAATGACTTATACAATAGCAGAATTAAAGATGAAATATTTGACTGGGATGCTATGCTTAACTTTAATGGAGAAACAGGACCATATATGCAATATATATATGTTAGAACTAAAAGCTTACTAGAAAAAGCAGGATATGTACCTGAAATAAATGAAGTTGATTTTTCAAAGTTGACAGATATCTCTTCTTTAAGAGTAATAAAATTAATATACTCTTTTGAAGACATATTAAAACAATCTGCTGAGAAATATGAACCATATATCATAGCAAGATATTTGATAAAATTAGCACAAGCATTTAGTAGTTTCTACAATGAAAATAAAATAATTGGAGAAGAAAAAAATGTTCAAGATGCAAGACTATATCTAACATATGCTACAGGTTTAGTACTAAAAACTGGAGCTAAAATCTTAGGTATCAAAATGCCTGAAAAGATGTAAAATAATATATTGCAAAAATTTTAGATATTATGATATAATTCATAATAAAGATATGAATAGAATAGTTTAATATATAAATAAATATTAGAAAGGACATATAAAATGAGAAAATATTTTGGGACAGATGGCATTAGAAGAATAGCAAATACTGAACTTTCACCAGGTTTAGTTTATCGTGTAGCAAAAGCTGGAGCCTATGTTTTAGCAAAACATTCAGACCATGCACCTACAATTCTAATAGGAAGAGATACTAGAATCTCAGGAACACTAATAGAAAGTGCTATGACGGCTGGATTTCTAAGTTACGGAGCAAATGTAAAAAGTTTAGGAGTAATTCCAACACCAGGAGTTGCATACTTAACTAAAAAACTAAAAGCTGATGCAAGTGTTGTTATTTCAGCATCACATAATACATATGAGTTTAATGGTGTAAAATACTTTAGCAATAAGGGAATGAAAATTCCAGATGAAATAGAAGAAGAAATTGAAGAAATAATGGATTCTGATAAATTAGACGAATTTACAGCTGTTAATGATAAAATAGGTATAGCAGAAGTGAGATCAGATCTTTTAGATGAATATGTATATTTCTTTAGAAAGAACTTTGAGGAAGAGTTTGAAAGTTATGATACAAGTGATTTTGTGGTAGCAATAGATACAGCAAATGGTGCTACATCAGTTGCAGCAGAAAAAGTATTTACAGCACTAGGAATAAAACATTACATTATGAACAATACTCCAAATGGAGTAAACATTAATGAAAATTGTGGTTCAACACATTTAGATATGATAAAAAAATATGTAGTTGAAAACAATTGTAATTTAGGAATTGCTTACGATGGAGATGGAGATAGATGTTTAGCAATTGACGAGAAAGGAAATGAAATTGATGGAGATAGATTGCTAGCAGTTATTTCAAATTATATGAAGAAAAAAGGAACACTAAAAAATGACACTGTAGTTGCAACAGTAATGAGCAATTTGGGTTTAAAAAAATATGCAGAGAATAATAATTTGAATTTAGTACAAACTAAAGTTGGAGACAGATATGTTCTAGAAGAAATGCTTAAAAATGGATATAATATAGGAGGAGAACAATCAGGACATATTATTTTCTTAGATTATAACCCAACAGGTGATGGAATATTAACATCTTTAATGTTAATTAAAGTTATGCTTGAAGAGCAAAAGACAGCTTCTGAATTATGTGAAATTATAAAGATGTATCCACAAGTGCTTGTAAATGCAAAAGTTTCAAGTGATAAAAAAAATCAATATAAAGAAGATAAGGAAATTCAAGAAGAAATAGAAAAACTTGAAAAAGAATTTGCAGGAAATGGAAGGGTACTGATTAGACCATCAGGAACAGAGCCTTTAATTCGTGTAATGATAGAAGGCGAAAATCAAGAGTACATTAAAGAAAAAGCAGAAAGATTAGCAAAGTTAATTGAGGAAAAATTAAATTAAAATAAAAAAATACAAAGGAGGAATTTAAAATGCCAATTATCAATTTTTCAAATCCATTTTCAATTTTTATAGGAGTAGTATTATTTGTACTAGTGTTATATCTTGCAAAAGAAAACAAAAAGGCATGGATTACAGGAGTGATGTTGTTTGCTTTTATTGGATTATTAGTTTTCCATACAATAGAATTTGCATTATTAGGCTCAGATAGTCAAGAAGCATATAAAGCAATAACTATATCAGCAGGAGTTGACTTGTTATTTGTCTTCTTATCATTTATATCATATTTATGGGTAGATGATATGGAAGCAAAAGAAGGAAAAAGAAAAAGTATTGATAATAGTTTAGACTGGTTCTGGAACAAAGTCTAAGCATAATAAGATACGAAGGATATGATGATATAACTGTTGCTATTATCTATGCAACAGTTTCGATTTTATATTAAGAGGGGGAATTTTTATGCCAAAATTTTATTTAACAACACCTATTTATTACCCAAGTGGAAAATTTCATATAGGAACTGCTTATACTACAGCACTAGCAAGCACTATAAAAAGATATAAAAAAGCTAGAGGGTTTGATGTATACATGCTTACAGGTATGGACGAGCATGGACAAAAAGTTCAAAAAGTAGCTGAAGGAAGAGGAAAAACTCCACAAGAGCATGTAGATGAAATGGCTGATGAAGCTAAAAAATTATGGAGCTTGATGGAAATAGAGTATGATGATTTTATTCGTACTACAGAAGAAAGACATACAAAAGTAGTAGAAGAGATATTTGATAGATTAATGGAACAAGGAGATATATATAAATCAGAATATGAGGGTTGGTATTGTATGCCTTGTGAAACTTACTTTACAGAAACTCAATTAGTAGATGGAAAATGTCCTGACTGTGGTAGAGAAGTAAAGAAAATGAAAGAAGAGTCATACTTCTTCAATATGAAAAAATATGCAGACAGACTTATAAAATTCTATAATGATAACCCAGACTTTATTTTACCAGAGTCTAGAAAAAACGAGTTGTTTAATAACTTCTTAAAACCAGGATTAGAAGATTTGTGTGTAAGTCGTACAAGTTTTGATTGGGGAGTAAAAGTAAAAAAAGATCCAAAACATGTTGTATATGTTTGGCTAGATGCTTTAACAAACTATATTACAGCACTTGGATATCTATCAGATGATGACAGCTTGATGAAAAAATACTGGCCAGCAGATCTACATATTGTTGGTAAAGATATTATTCGTTTTCACGGACTATATTGGCCAATTTTCCTAATGGCATTAGATTTACCATTGCCAAAGCAAATTTATGCACATGGATTTATTATGATGAAAGATGGTAAAATGTCTAAATCTAAAGGAAATGTTATATATCCAGAACCACTTATTGAACGTTATGGATTAGATGCATTTAAATACTTTATATTAAGAGAAATGTCATTTGGACAAGATGGAACATTTACACCAGAAGGATTTGTAGAAAGATTTAACTTTGATTTATGTAACGACTTAGGAAACCTTTTAAATAGAACTATAGGTATGATAAATAAATACTTTGGAGGAGAAATATCTTCATATCCAGCAGAAGTATCAGAGTTAGATAAAGAATTAGAAGAATTTTCAAACAATTCAATTAAACAGGTTGAAGAGCAATTTGACACATATCATATTAGCAATGCTATTACTGAAACATGGAATTTAGTTTCTAGAACAAATAAATACATTGATGAAACTGCACCATGGGTATTGTTTAAAGAAGAAAAGACAGAAGAGCTAAAATCTGTAATGTATCATTTGGTAGAAAATCTACGTAGAATAGCTATACTAATCAATCCATATATGAAACATACTTCAGAAAAAATGTTAAATCAACTTAATATTCCAGAAGAATTAAGAACATGGGATAGTTTAGCAGATTATGATAAACTTGTTAATATTAAAGTTACAGATAAACCAGAAGTATTATTTGCAAGATTAGAAACAGAACCAGAAATTGAAGTTATTAAGGAAATGATGAAATGAAAGAAATTGTTGTTATAAACGGAAGTGGTGGAGTTGGAAAAGATACTTTTGTACAATTTTGTGGAGAGTATACTTCTATAATGAACATATCTTCTGTAGATAAGGTAAAAGAAGCAGCAAAAGTTCTTGCTGGATGGAATGGAGAAAAAGATGAAAAGTCTAGAAAATTTTTATCAGATTTAAAAGAACTTGGTATTGAATATAATGATGCTCCATTTAAATACATTTCTAATATGGCAGAAGAATTTAAAAACTCTGATAAACAAATAATGTTCGTGCATATTAGAGAATGTGAAGAAATTGAAAAATGTAAGCAGTGCTTAAATGCTAAAACTTTGCTTATTACAAATAAGAATGTTGCTGCAATAAACACAAATGTCTCTGATAGAGATGTAAATAAATATGAATATGATTATCATATAAACAATGATGGAACATTAGAAGAATTAAAACAAAAAGCAAAAGAATTTGTTGAAGAACTAAATTAGAACATAAAAACTCCTTTTTTCATACTATATGAAAAAAGGAGTTTTATAAATAATATGGAAAACAAAGTAAAAATAAACATTGCTGAAAAGCAATTATATTACAAAGGAGAAGTAATATTAAAGTATACTATAAAATATCCAGAGATAACGCAAAGCCAATATGATATTGGAAAACAAAGATTTAATCATATAAATAGACAAGAAGCATTAAAATTAAAAGAGTTTGCAGAAGGAGAATTGTATAACCAAGCAAAAGAAACATATGATTATAACAAACAACAAGGATATCCAATTATGATATATGAACTATATAGAGAAACAACAGTAACATACAATAATGATAAACTAATAAGCTTATATTTTGATGATTATACATTCACAGGTGGAGCACATGGCTCAACTGTGAGAAGCTCACAAACTTGGGATTTGGAACATGCTTATCAAATACCATTACAAGCATTTTTTAGAAAAAATCCAAACTATCAGATAGATATAGTAAAAGAAATAAATTCACAAATAGCAAAACAAATTGAAGCTGGAACAGGTGTATATTTTCCGGAGTATTGCCAATTGGTATTAGAAACCATAAACTTTGATAGCTATTACTTGACACCAAAAGGAATAGTAATATATTTTCAACAATATGACATAGCACCATATTCAAGTGGATTACCAGAATTTGTGATAAAAATTTAAAATAAATTAAAAAGTTATTAATTAAGTATAGAGCGGGTGGCATGAGCCACCCATTTATTTTGAACAGACTACTCCTACTGAAGCAAAGAGAACTCTGTCTAATAGTACGAAATTTTATTGAAAAAATAGTAATAAATATTGACTAATCAAATAAGAATGTATATAATAGTTTTGAAAACTAGATAACATAGTTTGAAGAATATCAAACTATGTTATATGAAGGGAATAGTGAATATGGGAAAGATAAAAGAATTAAAATACTATGATGTTCAAAAAGTAGGAACTATCAAAGAACTACTTGAAATAGCTGTAGAACAAGCAGGTGACAAAATTGCTTTCAAATATAAAGATGAAAAGGGAAAAGTAATAGATGTTACATATAAAGAGTTTCAAAAAGATACATTTGAATTAGGAACAGCATTGAATTCTATAAACATGGCAGACAAACATATTGCAGTAATAGGCGAAAATAGTTACAAATGGGTTACTGTGTATTTAACAGTATTAAAGAGCAAAGGAGTAATAGTTCCAATTGACAAAGAACTACCAGTATGCGATATTATCAATGTTTTAAATGACAGTGATAGTGAAGTTTTATTCTATGCAAAAAAATATGAAAAAAATATTGACGAGATAGCTGAAAAAGCACCAAATGTAAAATATTTTATAGGATTTAGCACAGAAAAAACAGAAGGAAATAGATTATCATATAATGAGTTCAAAGCAGAAGGTAAAAAGCTTTACGAAGGTGGAGACAAAACTTATGCTGAAATGATAACAGATCATAATAACCTAAAAATGCTTGTTTATACTTCAGGAACAACAGGAATGGCCAAAGGTGTAATGCTATCAGAGCATAATCTAATAAGCATAGTATATTATGGACTAAGAGTTTCAACAGTATATGATAGATGTTTATCAGTTTTACCATATCACCATACATATGAAGCAGTTGCAGGAATTTTGGTATCACTACATCATCATTCAACAATATGTATAAATGATAGCTTAAAAGCAGTACTTAAAAACTTGCAATTATATAAACCAGACTATATATATGTAGTACCGGCCTTTGTAGAACTATTTTATAAAAAAATATGGTCAAATGCTAAGGAAAGTCACAAAGACAAAATATTAAAAGTAATGATGATAGTAAGCAATGGTCTTAGAAAAATAGGAATAGATTTAAGAAAGAAATTCTTCAAATCAATTCATGATGCATTTGGAGGAAATCTAAGAAAAATAGTAACAGGTGGAGCAGCTGTAAGACCTGAACTGGGAAAGTTCTTTGACACAATAGGAATAGACTTAATTAATGGATATGGAATAACAGAATGTTCACCTTTAGTTAGCGTTAATATGGACTATTGTAATGATTGTTCAACAGTAGGTTTTCCACTAGAGTGTGTAGAAATAAAACTTGAAGATGTAACACCAGAAGGCGACGGAGAAATTTGTGTAAAAGGCGATATAGTTATGCTTGGATATTACAAAAATCCAGAGAAAACTGCAGAAGTACTACAAGATGGTTGGTTTAGAACAGGTGACTACGGAAGAATAAATGATAAGGGCCAATTGATGATTACAGGAAGAAAGAAAAACTTAATTGTTCTAGATAATGGAAAAAATGTATTCCCAGAAGAAATTGAGAACTATATTATGAGAATACCTTATGTTCAAGAAGTAGTAGTATCGGGAGTTAAAGACGAATGTGGTAGCGAAGTAAGATTATGTGCAGAAGTATTTTTAAACGAAGATAAATTAAAAGAATTAGATATAAAAGATGCAGAACAAACTTTAAAGAAAGATATTGCAAAAGAGTGTTCAATATTACCAATGTACAAGAGAATAGGAAAAGTAGTAATTAGAGATAAAGAATTTGCAAAAACCACTACTAATAAAATTAAGAGATAAATTAAAGAATAATTGCCTTGGAGCAATTATTCTTGTATAAAAAGGGGAAAATAAAGAGTGGAACAAGAAATTTATAAAGAAAAGGAAATAGCTAACTTTCATATTCCAAGATGGGAAGAATTGCCTAATTTAGATTTATATGTGGATCAGGTAATATGCTTTTTAGATGATGCTTTATCAAATTATGCAAGTAAAGAAAAAGAAGGACATGTTATAACTAAAAGTATGATTAACAACTATGTTAAACATACGGTGATAAAACCTGCAATAAATAAAAAATATAACAAAGAACATATTGCAAACCTATTTGTTATATGTATTTTAAAACCTTTATACAGTATAAATGATATTGCAACCATGATAAAATCAGCAACAAAAACTATTCCAATGCAAATAATATATAACAATTTTTGCAATGAGTTAGAAGATGCGATTAGTGCTATATTTGCAGGTAAGGAATATATCCCAGAAGAGCAAACTACTTTTGATAAATATGTCTTAAAAAGAGTAGTATATTCTTTTGCTAATAAGTTGTATACTGATAAAATATATTTAAATAAATTTTAAAATAAAGACAAGAGTAAGCAACAAATTATTCTTGTCTTTTAAAATATATATTTATTTGCTAAAAAATATTGCCAATTAAAATATTTAAATATATAATTAGTTAAACAAAGGAGGGGTAAGTTTGAAAAACACAAAAGTGGCTTTAATTGTAATAGCAATAATAGTTTTGTTTATTATTTTACCTTTGGTGATTGATACATTAGAAGATAGTGGCTTAATAAATAGTAAAATAAGCAAATCTAGATATACATTTAATATAATTGCAAGCCAAGAGAATGAAGATTTAGAAGAAGTAATACAAAATTATGCAAGAACCAAGAATTACAATGTAAATATTGAATATGCCGGAACAATAGACATAATGGATAAATTAAACAGTGGTGAAAAATATGATGCTGTGTGGATTTCAAATTCTATATGGCTTTATATGTTAGATAGTGATGTCAAGGTTTCAAATTCAAAATATACGAGCGTAAATCCGATAGTATTTGGTATAAAAAAATCAAAAGCTAAAGAGTTAGGTTTTACTAATAAGACTGTAAAAACTAAAGATATAGTAAATGCAATTTCTAATGGAAAATTAAAATTTAGTATGTCAAATCCAACAAGCACTAATAGTGGTGCATCAGCATATTTAGGATTTCTATATACACTAGCTGGAAACCCAGAAGTGTTGAAAAAAGAAAATTTACAAAATGAAAAATTAGTTAAAAGTCTAACTACATTATTTACTGGATTGGAAAGATCATCTGGAAGTGAAGATTTCTTAGAAGAGTTATTTCTTAATGGAAACTATGAGGCAGTAGTTACTTATGAATCTTCAATTATAAATATAAACAAACAACTACAACAACAAGGAAAAGAAACTTTATATGCAATATACCCTGTAGATGGAGTTTCAATATCAGACTCACCATTTGCTTATATTGATAATAAAAATGAAAGAGCAAAAGAAATATTTTTAGACTTACAGTCTTATATATTAAGTAATGAAGGACAAAAATTATTACAAGAAAAAGGAAGAAGAACATGGTATGGTGGTGTTAATTCTAATGTAGATAAAAGTATATTTAACCCAGACTGGGGAATTGATACTACTAAATACATTTCACCTGTTAAGTATCCAAGTACAGAGGTAATAAAACTAGCTCTTAACTTATATCAAACTGAGTTAAGAAAACCAGTACATGTTGTATTTTGCTTGGACTATTCTGGAAGTATGAATGGAAGTGGTTATAGAGAGCTAATGAATGCAATGAACTATATTTTATCAGATGAAGCAGCAAATGACTTTTTGCAATTTTCAAAAAAAGATAAAATAGACATAATACCATTTAGTGGAACAGTAATGCAATCTTACAGTACAGATAATGGTGAGGAAACAGAACAATTATTGGAAAATATAAAGAGAATTTCACCTAGTGGTACCACAGCTCTTTATCCGGCAGTAATAGAAGCTTTAATGAAACTAAGCGAAGAGGACTTAGAAAAATATAATGTTTCAATAATTGCAATGACTGATGGACAAGCAAATGTAGGAACATTTTCAGAACTTAATTCAATGTATAGTAGAAATGGAAAATCAATACCAATATATTCTATAATGTTTGGAAGTGCTGCGAAAAGACAATTACAAGATATGGCAACATTAAGTAATGGAAAAGTTTTTGATGGAAAACAAGATTTGAAGAGAGCATTTAAAGAAGTAAGAGGATATAATTAAAAGAAGAGGTATAAAACGTGAAGAATTCAACAATTGTATCTGCAATAGTGCGGTGGAGCATTTTTTGCAGTTCCATATTTAGGACTATCAATAGGTTTGCTACCATCACTAGTAATAGGAGCTAGTGCTTTTGGAGCAGGAGAACTTATATTAAGTAAAACCGAGAAAACAAAACAAGAAAAATTAAATATATATGAAGCTTTAAATGAAGCTAAAAATACAAATACCAAAATACAAAAAATGGTTTCTCAAGTAGAAAATTCTGAGTTAGCTAAAAATATATCAGAAATACATGTTACGGTATCAAAAATAATTGAGACAGTAGAAAAGAAACCAGATAGTTACAAAAAGATGAATAACTTTTTTAACTATTATTTGCCAGTAACTATAAATATATTAACAAAATATGATGAAATTGAAAATCAAAAGTTAAATACAGAAGACAGCAAAAAGTTTATGGAATCAACACAAAAAATGGTTAAGAAAATAAATGAAGCTTTTAAAAAGCAACTGTCAAATTTATACCAATCTGATATGATAGATACTGACGCAGAAATGAAAGTGTTTGATACAATGTTAAAATCAGACGGTTATGATGTAGATGATAATGATTTTAAAATTTAATAAAGGAGGAGAAAATAGTGAGTAAAAAACAAATTATAGGGCTCGTAATATTTTTAGTTCTAATATTAATAATAGTTGGAATTAAATTTATAGGAGATAAAAAGGACTCAGTATCAGGCAAAGATCTAACAACAGTATATGTAGCAACAGGTGGAGGAAAAGAAGGATTTATTGCAAATGAAAAAGTAGTAAATATCATGGAAAACAAGTATAGATTAAATGTTGTTTATGATTCATGGAGTAATGGAAAATTAATCAAAAATCCATTAGTAAGAGAAGATGGAACCACTAAATATGATGCAATGTTCTGTTCTGATCAAAGATTTTATGATTATTATAAATTATCTCCAAACAAATCAGAAGGAGAAGCAGACAGATACAGAGTTTTAAATGGTGGGCTAACTTTAAATACTCCAATAGTAATATACAGTTGGGGAGAAGTTGTTGATGCTTTAGAAAAAGAAAAAATAGTAACTCAAAAAGATGGAGTATACTATATAACAGATATGCCAAAGCTTTTAAACTATATATTAACAGGTAAAAAATGGTCTGACATAGGATTAAAGCAATTATATGGAAATATAAATGTTGCTTCAACAGACCCTGTTACATCATCACCAGGGGCAACATATTACGGACTATTATTATCAATAATGTGTGAGAGCTCAATAAATAGCAAAAATTTACAAACTAATTTACCAAAATTAAAAGAATTCTATGAGAAGTCTGGATACATGAATAATACACCAGCAGATTTGTTTGAAAAGTATTTAAAAACAGGTATGGGTGGAGAACCTATGATAGTTGACTATGAAAAAAGTATAATTGAATTTGCAAACTCAAATCCAGAAGGTTTTGAACAAGTAAAAAAGGACATACGTATATTATACCCAACTCCAACAATATGGAATTCACATTGTATAGCAACTTTTGATGAAAACGGAAATCAGTTCTACCAAGCGTTTGAAGATAAAGAAATTCAACAAGTTGCATGGTCTGAATATGGATTTAGAACTGGTATTACAGGTGGAAATTATGATGTTTCTGGATTAGGAATAGGAGTTCCACAAAATATAACAAGTACAGTAACAAGCTTAAAGATGGATGTTTATAATCAGTTGATTGAATATTTAAAAAAATAAAATAAAAGGAGATTAAAAAATGGAAGAATTAGAATTAAAGGTTAATAAAGAATTAGATAAAGCTGAGGTAGAGAGCTTAGCTCAAGAATCAAAGAAAGTAACAGATGAAAAAATTGAAAAGTCATTAAATTATGATTTACTATCACAAGAAGAAAAAGATGCAATAGAAGAATTTAATAAAAAAATAAATGTTGAGGATGCTACACAAATATTACAATATGGAGCAAAAGCTCAAACTAAAATATCACAATTTTCTGATAGTGTATTAGAAGATGTAAAAACAAGAAGCACAGGAGAAGTAGGTGACTTACTAGCAGACCTTGTTGGTGAAATAAAATCATTTGACTCTGATATAGCTAATACAAACAAAACTGGATTAGGAAAATTATTTACTAGTGTAAAAAAACAATTAGAGAAACTAATAGCTGGATATGAAAAAATTGAAGTAAATATAGACAAAATTGAAGCAAGTCTAGAAAAACACAGATTGCAAATGTTAAAAGACATTACAATATTTGATACAATGTATGAAAAAAACTTAGAATATTTTAAAGAGTTGTCTTTATACATTATTGCGGGTGAAAAGAAAATTGAAGAATTAAGAAATGTAACTTTACCTGAATTACAAAAGAAAGCACAAGAATCAGGGGAACAACTTGATGCACAAAAAGTAAATGATATGGAGAATATGATAAATAGATTTGAAAAGAAAATATATGATTTAAAAACAACAAGAATTATATCTATTCAAATGGCACCACAAATTCGTTTACTACAAAACAATGAAGCAGAACTTGTAGAAAAAATTCAAGGATCTTTAACAAATACAATTCCATTATGGAAAAACCAAATGGTATTAGCATTAGGAATAAACAATGCTAAACAAGCAATTGGAGCACAAAAAGCTGTTACAGATTTAACAAATAGTATGCTACAAAAGAATAGCGAAATATTAAAACAAGGTTCAATAGAAATTGCAGAGGAATCAGAAAGAGCAATTGTTGATGTTGCTACATTACAAAAAACTAATAAAGATATAATTGATACATTAGATCAAATTATACAAATTCACGAAAATGGTAGAGCAAAACGTCAAGAAGCTGAGGTAGAGCTTGCAAATATTGAAAAAGAATTAAAAGAGAAAATGATAGAATTAAAAGTTAAATAATTTGTCAATTGAGAGGAATATATGGATACTAAACAATTTTTTAAAGATGTATATGAAGATTTCTTTGGAGTGGAAAAAATTAAAGCTGAGAATGAAAAATTAGCAAAAGAATTAGGATTAAACCAAGATTATCCTACAATTGAATTAAATAAGCAAGACGAAACAAAAGAAGAACTAACAGAAGAAAAAATAAAAGAAACAAAAGATGAATTTATGTTAAAGTCTTTTGAAAAGTTAGAAAAACTATACATTACAGAACAATCAAAAAATACTCTTAAAAAAATTATTGAATATATGAGAAAATATAGTGAAGGAATAGAAAAACAATACATTCCATTTAATATGTGCATTTATTCAAACAATAAAGAAACTATATATGGAATTATTGATATAATAAGTGACGCAGTTACATTTTTCTCATATATAAAAAGAGGAGCTACTATTGAAACATCTTTCTATAACTTAGAAAAGCCAGAACAAATTAACGAGATTTATAGCAAAGAAAATAATGTAATTGTATTAAGAGATTTTGAAGGACTTTCAGCAAAAGAAAAAGAATTTAAAGATAGATTTTTGCATAATATGAAAGAAAAGCTGGAAGAAAATCCAAAAGACTTTTTAACTATATTGATTTCAAAAACACCTGAAACAATTGAACAGGCAATGCAATCAGATATGATTGAAAAATATTTTGAATTTAAAATTGAATCAACTAATATGGATGTACAAGATGTTTATCAAGAAGTATTAAGTAAATTAAAAGAAAGTAGTCAAATAACAGATGAAGCATCAATTAAATTGTTAGACTATATTGCTGCAACATATCCAAAAACAGATTTATCATTTCCAGAGTATAGAGATAAATTGTGCAATAAGATATTATTTAGTAAAGAAAAAGAAATAACAGAAAATGATTTACCAAAATACGAACAAGAAAAATCTATGGACGAAATATTTGCAGATCTAAATAATCTTGTGGGACTAGAAAATATAAAACAAGTATTAAAAGATTTAGTAGATTTAATAGAACTAAAAAATAAAACTAAAGATGACTTAAAAATTAAAGACATAAATTTACACATGGTATTTTTAGGAAATCCAGGAACAGGTAAAACAACTGTTGCAAGAATTATTGCAGAAATGTTATATAATTTAAAATATATAAAACAAAATAAATTAATTGAAGTATCAAGCAAAGATTTGGTCGCAGAATATGTTGGACAAACTGCACCAAAAACAATGGCTGTTATTGAAAGAGCTTTGGGCGGAGTGCTATTTGTAGATGAAGCATATTCACTTGCATCTGAAGAAGGAAGTGGAAATTCATTTAATAAAGAAGCTATTGCAACACTTATACAGGCAATGGAGAATTATAGAGATAATTTAGTTGTAATTTTTGCTGGATACACAAAAGAAATGCAAGCATTTTTAAATGCCAACTCAGGTATAGTTTCTAGAATTGGTTATACATTAGATTTTAAAGACTATACATCTGAAGAATTATTAAAAATCTTTGAAGGAATGGTTAAAAAAGCAGGATTTAGTATTACTAAAGAAGCGTGTGATGAAATAGTAAAGGTAATAGACAAATATAGAAATACTAAAAACTTTGGAAATGCAAGATTTGCAAGAAACTTATATGAAAAAACAATAATAAAACATGCATCAAATACTAGAGGAAAGAAAGCCAAGAAAGATCTAAAAACAATTGTAAAAGAAGATATAAGTACAGATAATTTATAAATGAAAAGGAGCCAAGATTTAATAATTTTGGTTCTTTTTTATTGTATTAAAATTATTTGAAATTTCTATTAAAAACCATTGACAATTGAATATACATTCAACTATAATATATTCAAAGTTGAGTAAATATTCAACTATATTTGCATATAATAATAACTAAGGGGGAAATAGTATGTCTAGAAATGAATTCATTTGTGATTGTAATGCAATACATCAAGAAGTAGTAGAAAGCACTAAAAAGCAGATGCTAAATGATGAAGATTTGTTTAACAATTTAGCAGAGTTTTTCAAAATATTAGGAGATACTACTAGAGTTAAAATATTATCAGCTTTAGATAAAAATGAAATGTGTGTATGTGACATTGCAAATGTTTTAAGTATGAGTAAATCTTCAATTTCACATCAATTAGGAACATTAAGAAGAAGTGGAATTGTAAAATGTAAAAGAGTAGGTAAAGAAGTATTTTATATGCTTGATGATGAACATGTAAAGAAAGTATTTGAGATTGGTGTAGAGCATATTGAACATAGAATATAGTGTTTTATAAAAAGGAGAGTATATTATGAAAAAAGAAATTATAAAGATTTTAACATCATTAGTATTACTTTTAATAGCATTACTAGTGCCAATTGATAATCAAATAATAAAAATTACCATATATGTAATTGCGTATTTAGTAGTTGGATTTGAAGTTTTAAAAGAAGCAATAGAAAACATTTTTAAAGGAAAAGTATTTGATGAAAACTTTTTAATGACAATAGCTACAATAGGTGCTTTTGCTATTGGAGAATACCCAGAAGCTGTTACTGTAATGTTACTTTATCAAGTGGGAGAAACATTTCAAGATTATGCAGTTGATAACTCTAAAAAATCAATAGAGAATTTAATGAATATTAGACCAGATTTTGCAAATGTTTTAAGAGAAAATGCTGAGTTAAAGGTTAACCCTGAAGAAGTAAAAGTTGGAGAAATAATTATTGTAAAACCTGGGGAGAAAATACCTCTTGATGGTAAGGTTATAGAAGGAGAGTCAATGCTAGATACAACAGCATTAACAGGAGAATCAGTTCCTAGAAAAGCAAACACAGGAGATAATGTTTTTAGTGGATGTATAAACCAAACTGGAGTATTAAGAATTCAAGTAAATAAAGAATTCGGAGAATCAACTGTTAGTAAGATACTAAATTTAGTTGAAAATGCAGAAGACAAAAAATCTAAATCTGAAAACTTTATTACTAAATTTGCAAAATATTATACTCCAGTAGTTGTAATATTAGCAGTAATTATAGCTATTGTACCACCAATTGTTATAAAGGAAGCAAGCTTTACAGAATGGTTATATAGAGCATTATCATTTTTAGTTGTATCATGTCCATGCGCACTAGTTATATCAATACCTTTAAGCTTTTTTGCAGGAATAGGTGGAGCATCTAAAATAGGAGTTTTAATCAAAGGTGGAAACTATTTAGAAGCTTTAGCAAATGTTAATACAGTTGTTTTTGACAAAACAGGAACACTTACAAAAGGTGTATTTGAAGTTCAAAAAGTAGAAGAAGTGGGAGCATCTAAAAGAGATATTATAAAATATTCGGCTTATGCAGAAAACTATTCAAATCATCCAATTGCAGTATCAATTAAAAAAGCATACAACGAAAAGATAGATGAAAAATTGATTTCGGATATAAATGAAATATCTGGAAAGGGAATAAGTGTAAAAATTGAAAATAAACAAGTATTAGTTGGAAATGAAAAACTAATGCAAGAAAACAATATTGAATATACAAAATGTCATGAAATAGGTACTGTAGTATATGTGTCAATTGAAAATAAATATGCTGGTTATATACTTATATCAGACGAAATAAAAGAAGATTCATATAAAGCAATAAAAGAATTAAAAGATAATAAAAAACAGACAATAATGCTTACAGGTGACAAAAAAGAAGTAGGAGAAGATGTAGCTAAAAAATTAGGAATAGATAAAGTCTATACTGAGTTACTACCAGATGGAAAAGTGAAAAAAGTAGAAGAGCTTATCAAACAAAAGAGCGGAACACTTGCATTTGTTGGAGATGGAATAAATGATGCACCAGTACTTGCTTTGTCCGACATAGGAATTGCAATGGGAGGGCTTGGAAGTGATGCAGCAATAGAAGCAGCAGATATTGTTATAATGACAGATGAACCATCTAAAATAAATAAGGCTATAAAGATATCTAAAAAAGCAATGAGAATTGTAAAACAAAATATTGTATTTGCAATTTCAATTAAAGCATTAGTATTAGTCTTAAGTGCAGTAGGAATTGCAACAATGTGGGAAGCAGTTTTCGCAGATGTTGGCGTTTCAGTAATTGCAGTATTAAATGCTATTAGAATATTAAAGAAATAATTGAAAATGGGAAGAGTTTACTCTTCCCATTTAAAGTTATATAACATAAAAGAATATACAGAAAAATTGTAATGTACTTGCAACTATACAAGCAATGTGAAATACAGAGTGCATCCATTTGTGTTTTTTACCAAGTCCATAAAAAATTGCTCCAATTGTATATACAAGTCCACCAGCTAATAATAAAATAAATCCTTTCATAGTTAGTAATTCTATAATTACATTTATTTTAAATATAATACACCAACCAAGTAATATGTAGCATATCATAGAAAAAACTTTATATCTTTTTAAATCTATTGAATTAAGTACAATTCCTAATATTGATAATCCCCAAACAATTCCAAATAGCGTCCAGCCAGTAGCTGTATCATATTCTCTTAAAGTGCATAAAGCAAATGGAGTATAAGTTCCAGCTATAAGAATAAATATAGAGCAGTGATCAATTATTTGAAAAACTTTTTTAGCCGTACGATTAGGGTTCAAGCCATGATATATACTTGACATAGTGTATAATAAAATTAAAGATACACCATAAATTGAGGTAGAAACTATACCATAAACATTGTGATGTAATGCTGAAAATATAACACATAAAGCAAGAACAGCAATACCGAGTGCACCGCCGACAATATGTGATACCATATTAAAAATTTCTTCACCTTTTGTATATGTTGGCAATACTCTGTCAGCTAATTTTACTCTATGCATACTATCCCTCCAATTCAATAATTTTTTTTAGTTCTTCATTTCTTTTTATTTTATTTGTAGTAGTTTTTATTAAAGGTTCTTTAGTTAAAACAAGATGCTTTATATATTTGTACATAGGAAGAGTTTTATTTATTTCTTTAATTTCATTCCAAATAATATCTTTTAGTTCTTGTTCAGTTGCATTAGGGTATTTAGACTTAGTAACGGTTTCGTTATATACTACTTCAACAGAGACTTTAACATCATTACTATCTTGAGCATCTGGAAGACCATAAACAAAACATTCTTCAACTTCATCTAATCTATTTATCAAAATTTCTAATTCCTCAGGAAATACTTTTTTACCATTTTTTAAAACGATTAAATCTTTTTGTCTACCAGTGATAAATAAGTAACCATCATCATCTATATAACCTAAATCACCAGTGTGAAACCATCCATCTTTTAATACTTCATTTGTTTGTTCTTCATTTTTATAATATCCAAGCATAACATTTGGCCCTTTAACAATTATTTCACCAATACCATTTGCATCTTTATTATTAATTTTTACATCAAGACTTCCCATAGGTATTCCAACAGAACCTTCTTTTACACAAGTATCATTTTCAGCAGATATAACAGGAGAGGTTTCAGTTAATCCATAACCTTGAACTAAATGAATACCAATTGAGTTAAACCATTTACCAACTCTTTTATCAAGAGGGGCACCACCTGAAATAACAAATCTCATATTTCCACCAAGGGCATCAATAAGTTGTTTAAAAACTTTTCTTCTAATATCAATATGAAGTTTTAACAAGAAATTGCTTAGCTTAATCATAAAGTTTATAAGCCTAGTTTTACCTTGTTTTTCAACTTCTTTCATAATAGTAGAATACATTTTATCTATTAAAACAGGAACACCAACAAAAACTGATACTTTATATTCCTTTAGGTTTTGCTGAATATATCTTAAACCATCAGGAAATACCGTTTTCACACCAGAAGCTAACATTACAAGCATACCAGTTGATCCAAAAATATGATGATATGGCAAAAATGCAATATTTACATCAGTACTATAAAAAGTTTCAACTAATTGCATATCATATATATTTGTTGCAATTCCATTTTGATTAAGCATAACAGCTTTAGATTTAGAAGTTGTACCGGATGTAAAAAGCAAAATACTCATAGCAGAAGGATTAACTTTATAATTTATATATTCTGAATAACCAGCTTCAATAGCTTTTTTTCCATCATCAATTAGGTCATAGAAATATAAAAAGCCAGGAAGTTTAGAAAAACAGATAAAATGTTTAATATTTGTCTTTCCTGAAGTTTTAATTTCTTCTATGACATCTTTTAGCTTCTCATCAAAAACTATTGCTTCAACTTCACTTCTAATCAAAGAATCTTCAAGTTCTCCAATTTGTAATCCTTTATCTAAAGGAACAGAAACAATTCCACCAAGTAAGTTGCTCAAATGTGCAACAGTCCATTCATAACAATTATGTCCTACAACTGCAGAACGTTTACCTTGTAAACCTAATTTATATAAAGAAGTACCGAAATAATTAATATCTTCCAATAAATTAGTATAAGTGTGATTTATATATTCAACTTCTTTGCCCTTTTTTATCTTTGTTGTAAATGCTATATTATCAGCATAAGTATTGGCCGAATGATATAACAAATCCTTAATATTATCAAATTTTATAACAGTTTGTTCTTTTTTCATTTGCACTCTCCTATAAATAATATACTAAACTAGAATATGTAGTTTAGAAAACTATTATACATTAAATAAGTAAATAGGTCAAGACTCTTGGGTATGCAAAAATATATTGATAAAAATAAATTTAAGTATTGATTTTAAATTATGCTTATAATATAATGATAGTAATTAAAGAACAAATGAAAAGAGGGATTTTATATGGAAAAGAAAAAAATGAAATTATGGCCAAAAATAGTTTTAGGAGTTTTAGCAGTAGTTATAGTACTATTAACAATTATACTTATGGTTAATAACAGTATTATCAACAAAATTGTTGCAAAGCAAAAAGAAAATGTAAATAAGCAAAATTACTCATATACAGTACAATCAAATTCGTCAGAAAATACAATGACTAAAATTTATTACAAAGATGGAACAAGAATCTATGTAATACAAAATAATGATAGAAGTGCAATTATGTGGAGCGATTCTAATACAAAAGAAATGATAGCTATGGTTCCAAATACACTAAAAGCTACAATTACAAAGTATGATGGTTATGATTTAGCAAGTATTCCATATTTACTTGATGAAGCTATGAGCAGAATTTTAAAATTTTCATCAATTATAACTTCAGATACAGTAAATGGAGAAGAATGTTATAAAGTAAGCAGTCTAGGACAAAAACTTTGGTTTAGTAAATCTACAGGAATGATTGTAAAGGAAATGAATGGTACAGTAGTTAAAGATGGAAAAGAAATGGGTTATGTATCAGAATTTAAGGATTGGAAATTCAATCAATTAACAGATATAGATGTTACAAGACCAAATTTAATAGGTTATGAAGTTACAAATAATCAATAATCAATTAAAAGCAAATAACTAGAAAACTAGTTGTTTGCTTTTATCACATTACATATCAAAAAGACATATTATGTAATGTGAGGTGAATAAATTGGATTGGTTTGAAACATTAAACCCAGTAATTCAAGCATTATTAGCAACAACGTTTACCTGGGGAGTAACAGCATTAGGAGCTCTTGTAGTTTGCTTTTTTAAAGAAGTAAACAGTAAAATACTAAATACAATATTAGGCTTTAGTGCAGGAGTAATGATTGCAGCAGCATTTTGGTCTTTATTAGAACCATCAATTGATTTATCACAAGAACTTGGATACATAGCATGGGCATTACCAGCTATTGGATTTATTACAGGTGGATTGTTCGTGCTGATATCAGATAAGTTCTTGGATAAAATGCTAAAAAATAGAAAAAGCATAGGTGGTAAAGGATCATTAAAGAGAAGCATACTTTTAATAGCAGCAATTACCATTCACAATATACCGGAAGGGATGGCAGTTGGTGTAGCTTTTGGAGGAATAGCAAGTGGAGTGCCAGAAATGACACTAATTGGTGCAGTTATGTTGGCACTAGGAATAGGAATACAAAACTTTCCAGAAGGTGCAGCAGTATCTTTACCACTTCGTACAGAAGGATATTCGAGATTCAAAAGCTTTATGATTGGGCAGGCATCAGCATTAGTTGAACCTGTATCAGCTGTGATAGGTGCAATACTTGTAATGTATATAAGAAGTATGTTACCATTTTTATTATCATTTGCAGCAGGAGCAATGATAATAGTAGTTGCAAGAGAGCTTTTACCAGAATCAATAATTGGTAATAAAAACTTATCTACTTTTGGATTGATTTTTGGTTTCGTTTTAATGATGGTATTAGATGTTGCATTAGGATAAAATGTTAGAATTTCAAGAGTTTAGTTGTACGACTCTTGAAATTTTTAATTGATAAAAATTTTAACAAAACTATTGAATTTTTTTTAATTTTATATTATCCTAATATAGAATAAATATGTACAAAATTTTTTAGAAAAGCACATTGAAAATTTAATAGAGTAAACCTAAAAAGATGAAAATTTAAGCTAATAAATGTAATGAATTTTATTTTAAGTAATAAAGAAAGAAGTAAAATTTATTACAAAGAGAAATTAGTTTAAAGCTATAAAATGAGCAAATGTGCATAAAAAGAGAAAAAAGTGTACATATTAAAAATACAAAATGAAAAAAGCTAAAATAAAAAAACATAAGAAATAGGAGGAAAGTAACCTTGAAAAAAATAAAAGAAAATATAAAAACAAATAAAAAATCAGCAAGAAAAAATTACTCAAATCAAACAGGTATTACTCTAATTGCGTTAGTAGTAACTATTGTGGTCTTACTAATACTTGCAGGAGTGAGTATAAATGCAGTATTTGGACAAGATGGAATAATTCAAAAAGCAAAAGACTCACAAAACAAAATGGATGAAGCACAACAAAAAGACTTAAATTCAATAAATGAATTAAACAATTGGCTAGACAGTAAAATAAATGGAAATGCAGGTGGAGGAGATACTCCAACAGTACCAGTAAAACCAACAGCAGATACTGCACCATATTATCCAGATACAACATTTACAAAATTAGAAGGAACAGATTTAAGTAATGGATTAGTAATAAAAGATGCAGAAGGAAATGAATATGTATGGATAGAAGTACCAAAAACTGCAGAAGTATATCCAACAGCAGGATTAAAAATAACAAATTTTACAGAAGCCGAATATACAGCAATAGAAACAGATTTACACACATATACAAATTATTATAGAAATGGAACAAGTTATAAAGATGAATATCCTTCAAACCTAGTAGAAGCAGGTACAGGATTAGCTAGTGATGCTTATACAAATCTAAAACAAAAAATGTTAAAAAGTGTATATGAAAATGGAGGGTTTTGGATAGGAAGATATGAAGCAGGAATAGCGAAAAATAGAACTTCAAAAGAAATAGATTTAGCAACAGCACCAGCTCCATTATCAACATCAAAAACAGGAACAGAAGAAAATCCAATATATCCATATCCATATACTTATGTAACATGTAGTCAAGCACAAACATTAGCAAGTAAATTATCAACAGGAAAAAGTTATACAAGTAGTTTAATGTTTGGAGTACAATGGGATTTAGTAATGAAACATATAGAAGTAAAAGAAGTAGCAAACGGAACAGCTATTGACACAATACAAAGTGCATTAAGAAGTGATAGTACAGGTTGGGGAAATTATTGTGATGCAACTATCACAATAAATAGAGGAAAATATGCAGATGGTAAAAGTTATACATTATCAACAACATGGACACCGTATAACCAAACTACAAGTAATAATTTTGTAAATAGTAACAGTGTAAAACAGGTTCAAAGTAGTGGTAATGGAATATTATTAACAACAGGAGCAAGTGATGCGTGTAAAAAAATGAATATATATGACTTAGCTGGAAATGTATATGAATGGACATTAGAATATACCCCTATTACCGACAGTCCTTGTGCTCGTAGGGGTGGCTATTACGGCTACAATGGCTCTAGCTATCCAGCTTCTCGCCGTAACAGCTACAATACGACTAACAGTGGCAGCTACATTGGTTTTAGGCCCTCACTTTATAAGTAACCCTGATCCCTAAAATGATAGAATTAGAATGAAGAACTAAATAAATGATCATATGCCAAATGCATTGAACACTACTTTAGCGCAGAAGTGTATCAAAAACGCTAAAGTGGGAAAAATTTGAGTGTTAAAATCTAACTGTGTAAATTCAAAAAAATTTTGAATTGCACAGTTTTTTCTTGTGCAAAGAAAGGAGATTTTGTTATGATAAATGGATATTTAAAAAATGATGGGGGTAGTGTTAAAAAATATAGAGAAGAAAATTATATAAAAATTGCATTAAGTTGTACATTAAGAGCTTTGTAAAACTAAAATATACTTTATATATTTAAAATTGAACTTATTTTTTTATTTAACACGACTCTTGAAATCTGTTTTTTACACAAAACTACTTGCCAAAAGCTCCTACTTGTGTATATAATTGAGAAAAAATTAAGGGGGAAAAATTATAATGGAGGAACAAAACAACGAGCAAACATCAGTAGAAACAAAAACAGAAAATGAAGTGCAATATGATGAAATTCAAAAAGTTGAACAAGTAGAAAGAACAGATTCATATTTTGACGGAAAAGTATTAGAATGGTTAGGATACAGAATTTTAGCTTTTATAATAACTGCTGTAACGTTTGGAATCGCTCATGCATGGGCAGAAAAACTACTTATTGCGTATACTATAGATCATACAGTATACAATGGAAAAAGACTTAAATTTGAAGGTACAGGAGCATCATTGTTTGTACAAAAGTTTAAATGGCTTTTCCTTACAATTATTACATTAGGAATTTATGGATTTTGGGTTCCAATAAAAAAAGAACAATGGATAGTTTCAAATATTCATTTTGAAAAAGAAGAGTTTGTCAAAGGAGACAGTTACTTTGATGGTGGAGTATTAGGTATAATTGGAGTAAACTTATTTAGCAAAATATTAACATTTATTTCATTTGGTCTATTATATCCATTTGTAGTTTGCTATAGACAAAGATGGTTTGCAAAACATACTATTATAAACCGTAAGAAAATAATATTCACAGGAAAATCATTAAGCTTAATAGGTAATTATCTATTATGGTGGTTTTTATGTATTATCACATTTGGAATTTTTGGACTATGGTTACCAATAAAAATCGAAAACTGGAAAGCTAAAAATACACACATAAAACTAAAAGATGAAGAAGAACCAAAAACGTCAATGGTGCCAGCTATACTAGGAATAATATTAGCAATTATGTTAATAGTAGGAGTTGTAACTTTTACAGTTAACAATGTAAACTTTGATAAGATTATGGATGATGGAATTGATTTTGAAGAAATATTTGAAAAAGAAAACAAAAAACCATCAAGAGGAAATGGGCAAGCTGCAACAATAAATACATCAAATAAAAATACTAACTCAAATACAAACAGTAATGTAAGCTCAAACAAAAATAATAATGCTAGTTCAAATAAAAACAATACAAGCTCGAACGGAAATAATAGTACAAAATCAAACACTAATACAGTAACATACACAACAAAAGACTTTAAAAGATATACAACAGTAACATTAATTGATTATGTTGCAACCGAAGGAGCACCAGATCATACAAGTGATTTGGTTGCAAGTATTGAAGGTAATGAAATTGCAATAAGTGAAAGTACAGGAGCAATATTAATTGAAGGAACTAATGCAAAATATTTATATAAAGTTTCTAGTGGTAGTAAAATTGACTTATATTATATAACTAAAAATAATGACTTATATGTAATACATAACCCAAATTCAGGCAATCCAAACCAAACCAAAACTAAAATTGCAAATTCAGTTGCAGAGTTTTTAGGAACAGAGAATGGAAAAAGATATTTAAAAGTATTATTAAAAGATGGAAGTACCAAAAACATTTCATATTAAAATATTTAAGCAACATTTTAAAAAGATGTTGCTTTTTTCATGTTAGTAAAGTATAATAAGTATGAAAAGTATAACTGGGCCGAAAGGAGAAAATTATGAATAAAGATAAATATGTTGGTATTTGCAAAGTTGGTGAAAAGGGACAAATTGTAATACCAAAAGAGGCTAGAGATATGTTTAATATAAATCCAGGAGATTCAATAGTTGTTTTATGTGATAAAAAACAAGGAATAGCTTTAGTAAAGTCTGATATTATTGAAGATTTATCAAATAAAATATTTCAAAAAGGAGATGAGTAAAAATGTACTCAATTGAAATTGAAAATCTAACTAAAAAATTCAAAGAAAAAACAGCAGTTAATAATGTTAGTTTAAAAATAAAACAAGGAGAGCTTTTTTCTTTGTTAGGTACAAATGGAGCAGGAAAGACCACTACAATAAAAATGTTATCTACTTTGATTTTACCTACTAGTGGAAACATAAAAATAAATGGATTAGATATAAATAAAGACAAACAAAAGATAAAAGAAATTTTAAATGTATCACCACAAGAAACTGCAATTGCAATGAACTTATCTGTAAAAGAAAATTTGGAATTTATAGCAGGAGTATATCAGATAAAAAATCCAAAAGAAAAAATTGATGAATTGGTAAAAACATTCAAATTAGAAGAAGTACTAAATCAAAAAGCAAAAACTTTATCTGGAGGATGGCAAAGAAAAGTATCTATTGCAATGGCTCTAATAAATAACCCACAAATATTATTTCTTGATGAACCTACATTAGGCTTAGATGTTATTGCAAGAAGAGAATTATGGAGTATTATAGAGAGCCAAAAAGGAAAAATAACAATTATACTAACTACACATTATATGGAAGAAGCAGAAAGTTTATCTGATAGAGTTGGAATAATGGCAAAAGGAAGTTTAATAGATGTAGGAACTCCAAAAGAGTTAATAGAAAAATCAAATGCAAAAGATTTTGAAGATGCTTTTGTAAAAATAGCAACAGGAGGAGAATTATGAGAATAATAAACTTTGCCAAAAGAAATTTTAAAGAGATAATAAGAGATCCATTAAGTATAATATTTGCAATTTTATTGCCATTATTTTTACTTTTTATATTTCAACAATTTAATATACCAAGTGAAAACTATAAATTAGAAAACTTTACACCAGGAATAATTATTTTTGGATTTTCTTTTTTAACACTTTTTACAGCTATGCTTGTTGCAAAAGACAGAAGTACATCATTACTAATTAGACTTGGCACAAGTCCAATGAAACCAGTGGAATATATATTAGGCTATATAATCTCAATAATTCCTATAATAATTATTCAAAATATATTATTCTTTATATTAGCCATAATCTTAGGATTAAGCTTTAGTATAAACATTATATTGGCAATTTTAGTATCTATTATTGTTGCAATACTATTTATAGCAATAGGAATATTGATAGGAAGTACATTTACAGAAAAAGCATCATCAGGAATATCAAGTATTGTAGTACAATTAGTATGCTTCACAGGAGAAATGTATTTTCCAAAAGAAATGCTAGGAGATGTATTTGCGAAAATATGTAACATACTTCCATTTGAAAGTTGTGTAACAATTATAAAAGGAATAATGAACAATAACATTCAAATAATAAGCCTAAGAAATATAATAGTATTTTTAACATACGCTATTGTAGTTTTAGCAATATCAATAATAGTGTTTAAAAGAAAAATGGTTAGTGATAATAAATAAAACATGAATTATTTACTAAATTTTACTATTTATGTTATAATTAGTAAAAGGGAAGTGATATTATAATGAATAAAAAAGAAGTAAAAAATATTTTAATATCAATGAGAACACCAGAAAACGAAATAGCAGTAAATCATTTGCTTGGTCAATTAGATATGAAAAGTGATACTGAAATTGAACAAATTACAGAAAAATTGGAGAATAGTGAAGAGAATATAAGAGAGAACTTGTCAAAGAAAATAGAAGAAATTTCTCAAAGTAAAAATGAGGAAAAACATCCTATTAATGATATGTTTACTTATGGAATATCAGGGAATTGTATTCACTTACACTTACCAACAGATTTGCATGAACTAATGGCAAAAAATGGAATATCAAAAACAATAGCTCTAGTTAACTTGCAGTTATTAGATGCAATTGATAAAATAAAAGAAATGAGAGATGGAGGATTTTATAGATTCAAAGATAAAAATAGTATATATATGATATCTCCAGCAGTAATAAAAAGAGAAATGAAATTTTTAGAAGAATTAGACTTTACAACTAATTCATATAGTAAAAAACAACTTAGTGATGAAAAATTTGTACAAGAAACTCCAGAAGCTCAGCTTGCTACACACATTTTTGGACATGATAAAAACGTTGGAACCGCATTAATAAGATTTGAACAAATAAATTCAAAGCAATGGCAAGAAAAGAAAAATGAAATAGTAGCAAATTTAAGAGAAAAAACATCGGGTATAGAGCATAATAAAAATGTAGAGAAGTAAAATGAAAGCAGGTAATTGAAAATTATCTGCTTTTATGATATAAAATAGACAAGAAAGAAGGATAGAAATATGTATACGTTAATTACAGGAACTACAAGTGGTATTGGGAAAGAGTTGAAACAGAACTGCAAAATAAAATAGGAGTGAGATTATGAAAAGACTTAATTTAATAGTAGTATTTAATAAAAATTTAACAAAAGCTCTATTTTGTATTAGAGCAAAAGAGCCATACAAAGGATTATACAATTTTGTTGGAGGCAAAGTAGAAGAAAATGAGCCAAATGATGAAGCGGCTTATAGAGAGTTATTTGAAGAAACAGGAATAAGCAGTCATGATATTGAGTTAGATCATTTTATGGATTTAAATTACTTTAAATATGAAAACAATTTACAAGTATACTATGGAATATTAAAAAATGAAGTAACTTTGGTAGAAGAAAAAAATAAACTTGAATGGGTAACTATAAATGAAGAATTATTAAATAATGAAAAATTTGCAGGCAACTATAATATCCCTCATATTATAAAACAAATAAAAGTATATTTGAGAGATGGAATTAAATATTAAGTTTTGTTACACCTGAAAAAGAGATAGAAGCATGGATTGAGCAACTATAAAAGGAAAATATAATGAAGCTAATAAAAAACGAATACTTGGTTATTCGTTTTTTTCAATTTTTTGAAAATAAAAACTTACACAAAAAATTTTTTTATGATATAATTTATAAGTTCGAAAAAAATTAAGAAGGAGAGAATTATGAAAGAGTTAGACTTAGGAAAAGAGAAAATCAGTAAACTTTTATTAGCCTTTGCTATACCTTGTGTAATAAGTATGTTAATAAATTCAGTTTACAATATTGTTGATCAGATATTTATTGGAAAAGGAGTAGGAACACTTGGAAATGCTGCAACAAATGTTATATTTCCATTAGTTATAATCTTTAATGCATTAGCAGGTTTAATAGGAAATGGAGCAGCGGCAAATTTATCATTAAAATTAGGCGAAAATGATAAAAAATTGGCAGCTAAAAGTATAGGGCAAGCAATAAGCATGTCAGTAATAGTATCTGTATTAATTAGTTTAGTTGCTTATATATTTTTACCTCAATTAGTATACATATTTGGCTGTACAGATAGTGTATATAATTATGCTATTGATTACGGAAAAATAATCATACTAGGAGCTCCATTTATGCTAATATATTCAGCACTTTCAAATATTATAAGAGCTGATGGATCACCAAAATATTCAATGATAATGTTAGTAATAGGAGCAGTTATAAATATAATATTAGATCCAATATTTATTTTTGGATTTAATATGGGAGTAAAAGGTGGAGCAATTGCAACAGTTATAGGACAAGCAGTATCATTTTTAATAGCAATTATATATATTGGAAAAATAAAATCTGTAAAATTAACTAAAGATGATTTTAAACTAGATAAAAATATATTTAGAATATTATCATTAGGTTTATCTTCATTTATAACACAAGCAACTATTTTAATATTATTTATATTTATGAATAATATAATGACTAAATTAGGTGCAAACACAAAATTTGGAGCAGATATTCCATTATCTGTATATGGTGTAATATCAAAAATAAACAGCCTATATATTTCAACAGTTTTAGGAATATCAATAGGATCACAACCAATTATTGGATTTAACTATGGTGCTGGAAACGAATTAAGAGTAAAAGAAACAATAAAAAAGGTATTAATTGTTAACTTTATTATAGGAATAATATTCAATATAATCTTTGTATTATTTCCTAAACAAATAGCCGGTATATTCATATCAAGTAGTGATGAATCTTATGATTTATTTATGGAATTTGCTACACTTATGTGTCATAGTTTTTTATTAGTAATGGCATTAAATGCTTTAGAAATGACAACAAGTATTGTAATTCAATCTGTAGGACATGTATGGAAATCAACTGCAGTAAGCTTTATAAGACAAATAATATTGCTAATACCAATATCTCTAATATTAGCATTTGCATTTAATAAAGGAATATATGGAGTTTTATATGCAGGATGTATATCAGATGTTTTATGCTTTATATCAACTATATTTATATTAAAATCAGAGTATAAAAAGCTTGGAGCAAAACAAGAAAAAGTAGAAGAAAATCAAGAACAAAATACATCATATAAAGGTAAACATATAGTTATTACAATATCTAGAGAATACGGCTCAGGAGGAAGGTTTGTTGGAAAACTAGTTTCTAAAAAATTAGGTATTCCATTCTATGATAAGGAATTAATATCTTTATCTGCAAAAGAATCCGGACTTTCAGAACAATATATTGAAGAAATAGACCAAAAGAAAAAGTCGGCTACATATATTAACAATAATGATGACAGATTATTTATCGCAGAAAAAGAAGTAATAAATAACTTAGCAAAAAAATCATGTGTTATAGTTGGAAGATGTGCAGACTATATATTAAAAGATAATAAAGACAGTGTAAAAATATTTCTATATAGTGATTCGAAATCAAAAGAAGAGAGAGCTATTAAATATTATGGACTAAACGAAAAAAATGCATTAAAAGAAATTGAAAAAATAAATAAAGAAAGAGCAAAACACTATAAATTTTATACTGATAGAGAATGGAAAAATTTCGACAATTATGATTTTGCATTTAATGTTGACAAATATGGTGTCGAGAAGACCGCAGATAATATTGTAGAAATAATTAAATCAATTTAAATCTAAAGCAAGTAATTGAAAATTACTTGCTTTTGTGATATAAAAAAAACAAATAATAATTAAAAGGAAAAAATATGAAAATAGAAGAACTGAATGTAGAATATGATAAGTTACAAAAAATATATGGAGCAAAAGAATTAATGTCTATATATAATGGAGGATGTACTAAAAATCCAAATATTTGCTTTGTGTTTATGAATCCAACAGGTAGAAATATTGCTTCATGCCCACAATGGAAAGGAAGAAGATCACCTTGGATAGGTACAAAAAATATATGGAAGTTATTTTATAAAATTGGATTATTAGATGAAGAAATATATCAAGGAATTATTTCAAAAAAACCACAAGAATGGGATGAAGAATTTGCTGATATGGTATATTCAAATGTAGAGAAACACAAATATTTCATTACTAATTTAGGAAAATGTACTCAAACAGATGCAAGGGTACTGCCTAATTCAGTTTATAGTCAGTATCTCGATTTACTTTGTAAAGAGATAGAAATTATTAATCCAAAAATAATTATAACACTTGGAAACCAAGTAAGTTCTATAGTTTTAGACAAAAACATATCTGTATCACAATGCAGAAAACAAAGCTTTTCTAAGAAAATAGGTAAGAAAAATTATAAAATATATCCAGTTTATTATCCTATAGGAAATGGAATGATGAATATAGATAAGGCTATAGAAGATTTAAAATTTATTATAGAAACAAATAAATGAGGAGGAGATTTTATGAATTTAGTAACAGGTTTAGCAATACCTTTTTTAGGAACAACACTTGGCTCAGCAATGGTATTTTTAATGAAAAACAAGATGAACTCAAAAGTAGAAAAATTACTATTAGGTTTTGCATCAGGAGTAATGCTTGCAGCTTCGATATGGTCTTTAATTATACCATCAATTGATATGGCAAGTGAACAAGGAAAAGTAGCATGGATTCCAGCAGCAGTTGGATTTATACTAGGAATAGCCTTTTTACTTGTACTTGATAGTGTAATTCCGCATTTACACTTAAATAATGATAAAACAGAAGGAATAAAAGCAAAACTTAAGAAAACAACAATGATGGTATTTGCAGTTACACTTCACAATATACCAGAAGGAATGGCAGTAGGTGTTACATTTGCTGGTGCACTTATTGGAAATACTGGAATAACAATGGCAGGAGCATTTGCTTTAGCAATAGGAATTGCAATACAAAACTTTCCTGAAGGCGCAATTATATCAATGCCATTAAAAAGCGAAGGAATGTCAAAATCAAAAGCCTTTTTGTATGGAACACTTTCGGGCATAGTAGAACCAATAGGAGCAATTATTACAATATTACTTACAAGCACAGTAGTACCAATACTACCATATTTATTATCATTTGCAGCAGGAGCTATGATTTATGTAGTTGTTGAAGAGCTAATACCAGAATCTCAAAATGGTGAACATTCAAATATAGGAACAATAGGAGTTGCTCTTGGATTTGTAATAATGATGATTTTAGATGTAGCACTAGGGTAAGAGCACTTAATAATAGAGGTAAATATTATGAAATTTATAAACAAACAAGAATTGCATAAACTTTTTGCAGAGCTGAAAATGAATAAGCAAGAAGAAGCATTTAATGAATTATATAATGAATGTAGTAATTTGGTATATAGAATAGCATTTTCGATATTAAAAAATAAAGAAAATAGTGAAGACATTAAACAAATGGTATTTTTAAAAATATGGAAAATGAATAAAGAAATTTTACCAGACAAAAATGAAGCAAGTTGGCTATATGCTGTAACTAAAAATGAAGCTATAACTTTTCTAAAGAAACAAAAAAATACAATTAATATAGATGAAATTTATTATATAAGTGATGAATGTGACAATATATTTAATGTAGAAGACAAAGAATCATATAATAAGATAATATCAGTACTAGATAAAAAAGAACAAGAAATAGTATCACTAAAAGTCATATCTAATCTATCATTTAGGCAAATATCGCAAATACTAGGAGAACCAATAGGAACAATACAATGGAGATATTATAAAGCTGTTCATTCTTTAAAAATATTATTAAGCAATTTATCTATGTTTATTATATCTGTTACTATATTTGCAAGTAGAATACTAAAAAAGAAAGAGAATATACCACAAACTACTATAAAAAATGAAGTGACTGAGAATAACGAAATAGCGAGTGATACTGTGTATGACAATACTAAGAAGAACGATACAACTGAAACAACAGCGATTAAAGAAGATGCAAACATTCAATTGGATAACTATGATATAGGGATTCTAGGAATTTCAGGATTATTTTTAGTATTAACTATAGTTTTTGGAATTATTTATAAAAATCACCAACAAAAAGCAAGAAAAAAGAAGTCTAAATAATAGAAAGGTTAAGAGGTGATAAATATGAAAAAAACATTTATTATAATAGGAGTGATATTTGCAGTTTGTATAAGCTTTGTCATTGGTTTATTAGTAGGACAATATAATAAAGCAAAAACTGATTTATTAATACGTAAAGCAGAAGGAACAACATTCTATGCAAAAATTGATAGTATAAGGGAAAATAATGGAACAATACATATAAGTGCAACAGGACTTGATGTAAATAACATAAACTGGAGAGGAAAATACAATTTTTCTATAAAAGAAAGTACTGATATTGTATGGAGAGGTGTAAAAATACCTGTATCTGATTTAGGTGTAAAAAATAATATTGCAATAACAATTACAGATGAAACTATACCAGATGTAGTGCCAACACCATTACAAGAAATAGAAAAAATAGAACTTCTAGATGACAAAAAATATGGTAAATATGAAAAGGTAGCAGATTTTAAAGAAGGTAAATATGCAGAAGAACCATTAGTAAAATTTAATGGAACATTATATACTAAATCAAATAAAATAATTGATTATATTGGTGGAGCAGCTCAAATAGGAACTATTGACCAATTAATTGATTCCGACTATGTACCAAAAGTAGATGGAGAAACAAACTCAAAAGAATTATTAAATGCAGGAGTTTATCCAGGTGGAGACAATGAAATAGTGCTTAATTATAATAATGATTATGTGCTATATGAAAAGGTCTAATACTCTACGATAAGTAAGTCGTGAATTTATCTGTTTTAGAAGCGAAAATAGAAGATTAAAATAAGTTATAAAAATATAATTTCATTAGAATAGCAGATAATTATTTAAAATTATCTGCTATATTGCTTTGAAAAATTTTTACAAAATCTTAAAATAAACATTGACATATTAGTTAATTTGCTATACAATACGAACAATAGTTTTAAAATAATATATGAAAATTATATATAATAATATACGTAGCTATACTAAATTTTGTAAAAAAGGAAGTGTTTCTATGGAAGAAAAAAAGAATGAAATTATTTTATTTGAAAATCAAGGAGTGAAGTTAGAGGTAAGTCTAAGAGAAGAAACAGTATGGCTTACACAAGCACAAATGGCAGAACTATTTGATGTAAAACAATCTACATTAAGTGAACACATTAATAATATTTTTAAAGAAGGCGAACTTGAAGAAAAAACTTCTATCGGAATTTCCGATAAAAGTTCTGGAGGTAGAAAATCAAAATTATACAATTTAGATGTTATAATATCAGTTGGCTATAGAGTTAAGTCGAGAAATGGAGTTATCTTCAGAAAATGGGCTACACAAATACTAAAAGATTATATGCTAAAAGGTTATGCAGTAAATCAAAAAAGATTAGAATATTTAGAAAAAACAATTAAATTAATAGACATAGCAAACCGCATGGATGAACGACTAGAAGGGAATGATGCAAAAGAAATTTTAAAGGTAATTGGTGAATATTCAAAAGCACTAGATTTACTTGACGATTATGATCATAAAACATTAAAGAAAATAGATGGAAGTGTAGATGAAAGAAAAATTGAATATAAAAATTGTATTGAGATAATAAACAAACTAAGATTTAATGAAGAAAGTACACTATTTGCAGTAGAAAGAGATAGAGGATTAGAATCAATTATAGGCAATATTTATCAAAGTTTTGCTGGAAAAGAAATATATAAAAGTGTTGAAGAAAAGGGAGCAAACTTTTTATATCTAATAGTGAAAAATCATGTATTTGCAGATGGAAACAAAAGAATTGCAGCTACATTGTTTATATACTTTTTAAACTTTTATGGAATACTATACAAAAATGGAGAACAAACTATAGACAACAATACATTAGCAGCATTAACATTACTAATTGCAGAATCAAACCCAAAAGAAAAAGATGTTATTATAGATTTGGTAATGAATTTCTTGAATAATTAAAATCTTTGGAAAAGAGGCAGATATTTAGTTGAAAGTATCTGCCTTTCTGTTATATAATAATAACTAGAAAATACGTGAGGTAAAATATGAGTAAATATGAACCATTATGGAACTATCTAAAAGAAAATAAAAAGGAAGGCTATAAACTAACTTATGAAAAAATAAAAAACATTCTTGGATTTGAAATAGATCATTCCTTTTTAAGTTACAAAAAAGAATTAAAAGATTATGGTTATGAAGTTGGTAAAATATCAATGAAGGAAAAAACAGTTATATTTAATAAAATATAAATTGAAAGTGAGAAAAGTATGAAATATATTGTATTATTAAGAGGAATAAATATAAGTTGTAAAAACAAAATATCAATGAATGAATTAAAAGCAGGACTAGAGAAAATTGGTTTTGAAAACGTAAGTACATATTTGAACAGTGGAAATGCTATTTTTCAAAGTGAAATAGATAACAAAGAAGTAATAAAAGAAAATATTCAACGAATGATAAAAGAAAGATTTAATCTTGAAATACCTGTTTATGTTACAACTGCACCTGAACTTGAAGACATATTAAAACATACTCCTGAATGGTGGGAAACAAATAACAAAGAAATATATGATAACATGATTTTTATAATTCCACCAACAAAATATGAAGAGGTATATAATACTATTGGAGAGCCAAAAGAAAATCTTGAAAAAATTCAGGAATACAACAATATTATTTTCTGGTCTTATAAATTAAAAGAATATAGAAAAACAAACTGGTGGCCCAAAACTGCTAGTACAAGTATTAGTGATAAAATAACAATAAGGACTGCAAATACAATGAGAAGAGTGTTAGAATTATGTAACAAATAATAGAGGTAAAATATGACAATATATAATTTAAAAGATAAATTAGAATATCTAGACGAAGTTGCAAGATTAGAATATGAAGAATGGGCAGACAACAAAGAAGAAAATAAAGAAGAAAGAATTAAAAGAAAAAAAGAAAAGATTTGTTGTATGTTTAGTAATAAATCTTTTTGCAAATTGATTTTAGTGGAAAATAATGAACTGGTAGGCTTTATATCAATATTTCCAGAAGATTGTGAAGAAGAAAAAGAACTAACTCCCTGGTATGCTACAATGTATGTGAAAAAAGAATATAGAAATCATGGATATTCACGAATATTAAATGATGCAATATTAAAAGAAGCAAAATATAGAGGATTTTTAACATTGTATTTAAAAACAGATTTGAAAAATTATTATGAAAAATTTGGAGCTGTTTTTATAAAAAAGCTAAAATCAGGAGAAAGCTTATATAAGTTTGAAATCAAATAGTTGATAAGGATAGATAATTTTTTATAATTATCTATCCTTAAATTTTATGTGTTTTAAAAACATTACAAAAATGTAGGATTTGTTACTTATGATGTATGATATAATAATAGCGGAGGTAGTACAAAATGCAGAAAATATTAATAGTAGAAGATGATGAAAAACTAAGAAACGAATTAGAAATATGCTTAAACAATAATGGATATAAATCAGAAAGTTTAAAAAACTTTGAAAATACATTAGATGATATTCTTAAAATAAAACCAGAATTATTGTTACTAGATATTAATTTACCAGGAGCAGATGGAGAATTTATATGCAAGGAAATAAGAAAGAAATCTAATATGCCAATTATAATGGTAACAAGCAGAGACAATGAAATAGACGAGCTATTAAGCATAAATAATGGAGCAGATCACTATGTTACCAAACCTTTTAATATTCACATTTTACTTGCTAAAATAAATTCGTTGTTACGAAGAACAAACATGTCAAATGAAAATGCTGATATTATAGATGCAAAAGACTTTGTATTAAATATAAATAAAAGTACAATTCAAAAGGGTGATAAATGTATTGAGTTAACTAAAAATGAGTTTAGAATTTTAAAATATCTAGTACAAAACAGAGATAAAATCGTATCAAGAGAAGATATAATGGGCTGTTTATGGGATAGCGAAGATTTTATAGGAGATAGTACATTAACAGTTAATATTACAAGAGTGAGAAACAAGTTAGAAGAACTAGGATTAAAAGAACTACTAGAAACAAAAAGAGGACAAGGATATATATTAAAAGGAGCGAATATGAAATGAGTTTTTTAAAGTTTATAAAAGAAAAAGCATTAACAATATTTTTAATAATATTTTTTTTAATTACGATAGAAATATTTTTTATGGCATATCAAACAAATCAATTCATTAAAATATATATTCCAATAGTAATTATAACTTCATACTCAATAGGCTTGCTTTATGAATATTTTAAAAAGAAAAAGTATTATACGAAATTACAAAATATATTAGATGAGTTAACTGAAAAGTATTTAATTACAGAGATTGTAGAAACTCCAGATTTTATAGAAGGAAAAATATTAAAAGATACACTTGATCAAGTAAACAAGTCTATGCATGAAAATGTAAATAAGTATAAATACTTACAAGAAGATTATAAAGAATATATTGAATTATGGATTCATGAAATAAAAACTCCAATAGCAACAAGTAAAATGATTATAGAAAACAATAAAAACTCAGCGACTAGAAGCATAGAAGAAGAACTAGACAAAGTTGAAAACTATATTGAACAAGCCTTGTTTTATGCAAGAAGCAATACAGTTGAGAAGGATTATTATATAAAAAAATGTAATTTAAAAGAAATTGTGAATGAAAGTATTAAGAAAAACAAAAATATTTTAATACAAGAAAAAGCTGAAATCAATATACACGACTTAGAAAATACAGTAAACACAGATAGTAAATGGATAATTTTTATTTTAAATCAAATTATACAAAACAGCATAAAATACAAAAATAAAGATGTTACACCTAATATAGAAATCTATAGCAAAGCCCAAAAAGAAAATGTTATTTTATACATAAAAGATAATGGAATAGGAATAAAAAAAGGTGAAATTACAAGAGCATTTGAAAAAGGCTTTACAGGAACAAATGGAAGGTTATCAGGCAAAAAGTCTACTGGAATAGGCTTGTATTTATGTAAAAAGTTATGTGACAAATTAGGAATAGCAATTGAGCTTAATTCAGAAGAAGAAAAAGGAACAGAAATAAAAATAGTATTTCCAAATAGCAGTTATACAAATTTAGTTTAAACATTACAAAAATGTAATGTAAATGTAGGCAAAATCGATGGCAACTAATTTATAAAGCTACTATAATAAAAACATAAAGGGAGGTAAATCTGAAATGGAAAATATATTAGAAGTAAAAAATGTTGAAAAATATTATGGTAGCAAATCAAACTTAACAAAGGCTGTAGATAATATTAGTTTCAATGTAAAATCAAAAGAATTTGTTGGAATAATGGGAGCATCAGGCTCAGGAAAAACAACACTTTTAAATTGTATATCAACAATTGATAGAGTAACAACAGGACATATTATTATAAATGGAAATGATATTACAAAATTAAAAGGAAACAAACTTAATAAATTTAGGAGAGAAGAATTAGGATTTATATTTCAAGACTTCAACTTGTTAGATACACTTACAGCATACGAAAACATTGCTTTAGCCCTTACAATTCAAAAAGTAAATGCACATGAAATTGATAAAAGAGTTAAAGAAATTGCCAATAAACTAGATATAAGTAATATTCTTAGTAAATATCCTTATCAATTATCAGGAGGACAAAAACAAAGAGTTGCATCTGCAAGAGCAATTATTACAAATCCACAATTAGTATTGGCAGATGAGCCAACTGGTGCTTTAGATTCAAAATCTGCAAAACAGTTACTAGAAACATTTACAACATTAAATGAAAAATTAGGGGCAACTATTTTAATGGTTACACATGATGCCTTTACAGCTAGTTATGCAGACCGTATTATATTCATAAAGGATGGAAAAATCTTTAATGAACTAATAAAAGGCAATGATACAAGAAAACAATTCTTCGAGAAGATAATTGAAGTGCAAACCCTTCTTGGAGGTGAGCTAAACGATGTTATTTAAACTATCTGCAAGAAACATGAAAAAAAGTTTTAAAGATTATGCAATATATTTTATTACTTTAGTTTTAGGTGTAGCATTATTTTATATGTTTAACTCTCTTGACAGCCAAGAGGCAATGTTACAAGTATCTAGCTCTACTAAAGAAATGATAAAACTTATGATAAATATGTTGGGTATGGTATCAATATTTATTGCAGTAATATTAGGACTTTTAATTGTATATGCCAATAATTTTTTAATAAATAGAAGAAAAAAAGAATTTGGAATATATATGACCTTAGGAATGGGCAAAAGACAAATTTCTAAAATCTTATTACTAGAAACAATATTTGTAGGAATAATTTCACTTGCAATAGGACTTATATTAGGAATATTTGCATCACAATTTATGTCAATATTAGTAGCAAAACTATTTCAAGCAGATATGAGTGGATTTGAATTTGTATTTTCACAAAATGCTTGTATAAAAACTTGTATATATTTTGCTGTAATGTTTTTAGCGGTAATGTTTTTCAATACATTCACAATCTCAAGATATAAATTAATAAGTCTGCTAACAGCAAGTAAAAAGAATGAACAAGTAAAAATGAAAAAACCAATAATATGTATTATTGTTTTTATAATTGCTACTATAGGTTTAAGCTATGCTTACTGGACGGTAACAAAAGGTGTTTTCAAAATGAAGAATATTGATGAAACAACTAAAGCAATTGGAAAATCAGTATTAATTGGAATTGCTGGAACGGTTTTAATATTCTGGTCTTTCTCAGGACTAATTTTAAAACTTCTTCAAACTAAGAAAAGTACATACTTAAAGGGAACAAATATGTTTGTATTAAGACAATTACACAATAAAGTAAATACAACTGTAATTAGTATGAGTGTAATATGTTTAATGCTATTTATGACAATTACTGCATTATCATCATCAATTGCATTAAAAAATTCTATGCAAGCAGACATAGAAAAAATGACACCAGTAGATTTAAATTTATATAAGTCTGCTAATTTGAAAGTAAATGATAATAAAAATAAGTATTCACAAGAATTACAATATGATTCAACCCAAAGTATTTTATACACTCTTACACAAAATAGTTTTGATATAAAACTATTAAAAGACATTATAGAAATACCAATTTATGATGTAGAAGGATTTACGTGGGAAAAGACATTAGGAAAAGCCACAGAACAAATAAAAAAGCAATCACCAATGATGAAACTAGACACACCAGAAAACATTATAAAAATATCAGATTACAACAAAATCGCAAAATTATATGGAAATGAGCAATACTCTCTAGAAGATGATGAATATATTATAATTTGTAATTATGGAGGTATAGCTAGTATAAGAAATTTTGGATTGAAAACAAAACCAATAATTAGCTTGAAAGGAAAAGAATATAAACCTAAATATAGTGAATGTAAAGATGGATTTATACAAATATCTACAAGCCATACAAACGTTGGTATTGTATTAGTTCCAGATAGTTGCAATTTAAGTAAAGATGAGCAACAGTTATGGTTCTTAGCAGCAAACTATAATGCTAAAACAGATGAAGAAAAAGTAAATATAGGAAAAGTATTTTCAGAGGATGACTCTGAACTAATGAAAGAACTAACTAACCAAAATAATACATTAAATGTAGAAACAAAAATAAAATTAGTCGAATCAAGTGTTGGGTTATCAACTATAATTGTATTTATTGCAATTTATCTAGGAATTATATTCCTTATAGCAAGTTGTGCTATTTTAGCATTAAAACAGTTAACTGAAAGTTCAGATAACAAGCAAAGGTATATTATTTTAAGAAAAATAGGTTGTGATGAAAAAATGATAAATCAAGCATTATTTAGACAAATAGGAATTTTCTTTATATTGCCACTTGTTTTAGCGGTAATCCATTCAATATTTGGAATACAATTTGCTATGTCTATATTTGATACACTCGCATCTAGAGAACAGCTATTGCCATCAGTTATAGCAACTGTAATTGTTATGGGTGTGATTTATGGATGTTACTTCTTAGCAACATATGTAGGAAGTAAAAATATTATTAAAGAGGAAGAATAAATAAAATTTAAGGAGGTATTTTTTGAATAATTTAGGTGTATTGGATTCCGTAGTGCCTTGTAAATAAGAATTTATAAGAAAAGAGGGATAAATATGAAATATATAAAAACAGAAAAATACAATAATGAATTAATTAATCAAAAAATTATGGGACCTAACTCATTAAAATTGGAAGAAGAACTTATGAATGATAACAAAATAAAAGCTGGTTCAGTTGTTATGGACTTAGGAAGTGGACAAGGGATTACTTCTGTATTTCTTGCAAAAGAATATGGTTTTAAAGTATATGCAGCTGATTTATGGAGTGAGCCAGAAGAAAATCAAAAGTTTTTTGAGCAAATGGGTTTAAGTAAAGAAAAAATTGTAGCTGTAAAAGCAGATGCAACTGATTTACCATTTGAAAAAGAATTCTTTGATGCTGTTGTATGTACAGATTCATATAATTATTTTGGAAGAGATGAAAAATATTTAGACGAAAAGCTTTTACCTTATGTAAAAAAAGAAGGCTATATTTATATTGCTATTCCTGGAATGAAAAAAGACTGTCATGATAATATTCCAAAAGAATTATTGCTATCTTGGACGCCAGAACAATTAGATTATATTCATGATATAGAGTATTGGAAAAATATTATTTCAAAATCAAAAGACAGCGAGATAATTTCAATTAGTGAAATGGAGAGCAATGAAGAGTGTTGGAATGATTGGTTAAAATGTGACAATGAATATTCTAAAAATGATAAAAAAGCTATTGATGCAGGAGCAGGTAAATACCTAAACTTTATTGCAATTGTCTTAAGAAAAAAAGGATAAAAGTGTGGCAGATAATTGGTTGAAATTATCTGCCACTTATTATATAATTACACAGTAATAAAAAACAAAAGAAATAAGAGGCGAAAGAATGAAACAAGATTGGAAAGAGTTTATAAAGAAAAATCTAAAATGGGTTGTACTATTTATTTGCTTAGTGGGATTTTTAGCATTAGCAGAAGATGTTTTTAATAAAGAAATAATGTATGGAGACATTATTGGATATAAACTTATATCAACATTTTTAATATCTGATTTTGTAACACCAATAGCAAAATTTATAACTAATTTTGGTGGGGCAATATTTTTATCAATTGCAACAGTTATGTTATTTTTATTTATAAAAAATAAAAAAATTGGTCTATCAATTATTTCGAATATAGTCATTATTACGGTTCTAAATCAATTATTAAAAAGAATATTGCAAAGACCAAGACCAACTGAATTTAGAATAGTTGAAGAAACAGGATATAGTTTTCCTTCGGGGCATTCAATGGTAAGCATGGCTTTTTATGGTTATTTAATATATTTGATTTATAGATATATAAAAAATAAATATGTGAAATGGACATTGATTACAATATTAAGCATATTAATTTGTTTAATAGGCATAAGCAGAATTTATTTGGGAGTACATTATACAAGTGATGTACTAGGTGGATTCTTGTTATCAATATCATATTTAGTTGTATATATAAGTTCAATAAAAAAACTATTACCAGAAGTATAAAGGAGAAACTTTTATGGAACGAATCTGTATAATCGGAGGAAGTGGAACTGGTAAAACAACACTTTCAAACAATTTGAGTAAAGAGTTAAAAATGAGTTGGGAGTTTTCGTGGCTTGTAATAAACTGGAGAAAAAATAAAAGAAATGAAATAATTGAAAAAATAAGTAAAATTGACAACAACAAGGTTCATGTCTTTTATAAAAGAAAACAACTTAATAAATGGTATGAAAATACATTTGGAAAAAAGATGGAGTACTAAAACGATTAAGAGATAATATGAAAGGGGAAAAATATGAAAAAATTAAATTCAAACCATTTGAAACTAATTGCAATTATAGCTATGACAATAGATCATATTGCAGATTTAATATTTCCTGGTATGCCTAATAATATATGGAGTAATATTTTACATATCATAGGTAGACTGACAGCACCAATTATGTTTTTCTTTATTTGTGAAGGATTTTACTACACAAAAAACTTGAAAAAATATGTAACAAGGCTATTTTTGTTTGCTTTAATATCACATTTTGCATACTGCTTTGCATTTGGAATTAACTTTATTCCATTTATTAATGGAGAAATATTTAATCAAACAAGTATTATGTGGTCACTTGCATGGGCGGTAGTCGCTCTTTATATTGTATATGGAGATACAAAACTAAAACAGTGGCAAAAAACAGTATTATTAGTAGTAATATGTGCTATAACTTTTTGCGCAGATTTCAGTTCGATAGCAGTTATGTGTATAGTAGCAATGTATGGCAAAAGAGGAGACATAAAAAAACAAGTATTAAGTATGGAAGTATGGTTAGGAATTTATGCACTTATATCATTTATATTTGTAAACAAGATATATGGAATTATAATATTGTTTTCAATATTAGTATATCCAATACTAAAAATGTATGATGGTTCAAGAGGAAAATTAAAGTGGATGAAATGGCTATTTTATATATATTATCCATTACACTTAGCAATAATAGGACTACTAAGAATATTAATGTATGGTAATGTACCATTGCTATTTTAAAAGGAGTTATAAAAATGAGATATAAGAGAATTAAGAAGATAAGATGGTAGAAAGCAACAAAAAATATAACATGCAGGAATCAATACCTTATGATGGTTCAAAGCCAATGTATTTGGTTGATGATGTTGATAATAAGGAACGATTAAAAGAAATTGTAATTGAAACTTGCAAATGTTTACCAATTAAGAAGTAAAAAAATAGGATTTTCACGAAACAAAACTTTAGGATATGATGGAGATTGTTGTGATTTTCACTTCTATAAAAAATAACATATCATGAAAAAATTTAAAGAGGAAGATATTTATGATTAAAATAGTGTTTAAAAGAGAAGAAAAAAGATCCATAGCATATGATTTAGATAAGCAAATTGGAGAATGTGATTTTGAAGAAATAAATGATACTTGGAATATAACACATACAGAAGTTGATAGTGCATATCAAGGACAAGGAATAGCTAAGAAGCTTGTAGAAAATGTTGTACAGAATGCTCAAACACTGAATAAGAATTTAGAAGTAACATGTTCGTATGCCAGAAAAATAATAGAAAGAAATAAAAATAGTAATTTATAAGGAGGAAAAATTTGAGATGAAAAAAATAGTGGTTGGAATATTAATTATCATATTTGCAATAATTTTATCTTTTGTAATTCCAGTAAGAAAAGAAAAAAAGGAGGTTTGGGTTGTTAAAGATATAACATCTTATGGTCATTCTACAAATTTTTATTATAATATTTATGGTATGAAAATATGGCCATTTTTAGATGAACATGCACATATAAGAGAATAATAACTTACAAGTTATAAAGAGCAGATAGTTAGTTGATAATTATCTGCTTTTGTGATAAAATGAGCAAAAAAGTAGGAGGCAAATTAAATATGAATAAGAAAAAAATTATAGGAATTTGTATAGTAATATTTGTAATTATTTTTGTTGCTGTATGTATTGCAATAGTTCAATTTTCAAAGAAAAATTTAGAAGAAGCTAAGAAAGGTTTAGAAGAAACTCAAGAAAAGTATGGTTGGGTTGAAAAAGAAACTGTTGATGTTTTAGTTGCAAAATTTAATACAGAAGTAGTTGATAATAGCTCATTAAATCCAGCGTCAACTGATTATTTAACTGAAAGTAATAATCAATATTGGTATGGATTAATTGAAGGAGTTTATTTAGTAGTTGTACCAGAAGAATATACTGGTGACAAAACAACTGAAATTGTAAACTATATGCTTTTATATGTTGATAAAACAAGTAAATATGAAGCTGATGCTATTTCATATACTAAGCATTTAATTAAAGCAAATAATAGTCAAATTACTGATTCGGAAATTGATACATTATTAGAAGATGCAAAGACAAAAGCTAACTCTGGTAAAACAGCAAATAATGGAAAAGGTATTTCAATTGGCTATACAGAAAAAGATGAAGCATATCAATATCAAGTTTTAAGATTGTATAAGTAATTATATTTTTATAAAGAAACTAAGAGCTGATTAGTAGATGAAATATTTATAGATTTTCTAAAGAATATATTTGAAATATAGGAGTGATTGTATTGATATGAATAAGAATGAAATTGTTTTTGTAACACATAATACAGGAAAAATAAAATCGGCAGAAAAATATTTTAAAAATTTAAAATTTAGTACATTTAATTATGAATTAGCAGAACCAAGAAGTGATGATATAAAAGAAATAGCAACTGCAAAAGTGAAAGAGGCTTTTGCAATAGTAAAGAAACCTTGTATAGCTTTAGATACAGACTTTAGAATTGAAGAGTTAAATGGATTTCCTAGAGCATTTGTAAATTTTTCATTAGATACAATAGGAATAAATGGAATTTTAAAACTAATGGAAGGAAAAGAAAACAGGAAATGTGCATTTAACGAGTGCTTAGCTTATCATGATGGAAAAGATATTCATTATTTTTATGGAAAACATCCGGGAAATTTGTCAGAAGAAATACAAGGATTAGACAGAGCAGAAAAATGGTCAGATTTATGGTATATATTTAAGCCAAAAGGATTTAATAAAACATTGGCAGAAATGGATTCAGAAGAAAGAGAGAATAGAAGAGAAATTGATGGCTCAGTACAAGCAATGCAGGAATTTGCAAAATGGTATGAAAATCAATAATTATCTTTATAAGTAGCAACTTGTAGCGGAGCACAGTGTGCTACATAAAGAAAGTATATTATAACAGGAGAAAAACAAAATGACATATAAATATGCGTATCAAACTCCAGAAAACTTTTCAAATATGATTATGAATAGTGATGGAGAATACCTAACAGGCTTGTGGTTTGAAGATTCAAGAGATGCTTATAAACACATAGTAGACTGTGAAGAAAAGAATTTAGAAATCTTTAAAGAAACGAGTAAATGGCTAGACATTTATTTTAGCGGTAAAAATCCTAATTTTATACCAAAATATAAAATAGAGAACTTGACTCCTTTTAGACAAGAAGTAATTGAAATAATGAACTCTATTGAATATGGAAAAGTTGTAACCTATAATGATATATCAAAAATAATTGCTAAAAAAAGAAATTTGAAAAGAATGTCATCACAAGCAGTAGGCGGAGCCGTTGGTTGGAACCCTATTTGTATTATAATACCATGTCATAGAGTAGTTGGAACAAATGGAAGTTTAACAGGATATGGTGGAGGAATAAAAAACAAAATGGAATTGCTAAAACTAGAAGAAAATGACATGCGTAAATATTTTGTTCCAAAGAAAGGTACAGCATTATGATAAGGTGTAAATGGTGTAACTTAAAGAATGAAAAATACATAGAGTACCACGATAAAGAATGGGGAGTAGCTATATATGATGACAAACATTTATATGAAATGCTAATCTTAGAATCTTTCCAAGCTGGTTTATCTTGGGAATGTGTCTTAAACAAAAGAGAAGATTTTAGAAAAGCATTTGATAATTTTGAAATAGATAAAATATCTGCTTATGATGATAAAAAAATACAAGAGTTATTAAAAAATAAAAATATTATAAGAAATAAATTAAAAATAAATGCAGCTATAAATAATAGTAAAATATTTAAAGAAATACAAAATGAATACAAAAAATTTTCAAACTATATTTGGAGCTTTACAAATAACAAAGTAGTGTATGAAATAGGAAAAACAAGCTCAGAGTTATCAGATATAATTTCAAAAGATTTACAAAAAAGAGGAATGAAATTTGTAGGAACAACAATTATATATTCTTATTTACAAGCAATAGGTGTGATTTACTCACATGATAAAGAATGTTTCTTAAACAATAAAGGGGCTAATATTAAATGAAAATAGAAAGAACAAAAATAAATAACATCCCATCGATAGTATGGGGAGAAAAAAGCAGTAAAGTTTTTATAGCAGTACATGGGAATATGTCTAATAAGGAGAATTTGTTTCAAACAACATATAAAATGCAAATTCTTTTGAAAAGTTAATTAAATAATACAAATTGAAAGAGAGCTAAGAACATGAACAAACAAGAAATATATGATTTTTTAAATCAAAGAAATATATGGCACGAAATTACAGAACATAAGGCAGTATACAATATGGCAGAAGTTGCTGAAAATGAATTTGATTCCAGGAGCTGTTACACCACTAGGTTTACTAAATGATAAAGAGAAAAAAGTACAATTCTTTATCGATAAGGACTTTATGAGTAATCAGCATCTTGTTGGAGTACATCCAAATGATAATACAGCAACAGTATGGCTAAAGGTAGAAGATTTAATTGATATTATAAAAGAACATGGCAATCAAGTTAGTATTATAGAAATCTTATAAATGAGGTATACAATAATGAATAATAATATAAAAGTAATAACATTATGTGGAAGTATGAAATTTCAAAAAGAGATGATGATTACAGCTGAAAAACTGGCGTTAGAAGGCAACTGCGTCCTTACGCCAGTTTATTCAGTGTTGGATAATTATGAGAAAACAGATGAACAATTAGAAAAACTAAAACAAGCACATTTTAAAAGAATAGAATTATCAGATGCAATTTTAGTGATAAATAAAGATGGATATATTGGAAATAGTACAAAACTTGAAATTGAATATGCTAAGAAACTTAATAAAGAAGTTATGTATTTGGAATAAAAAAGTTACCAAATAGGCACGGAAAAATTGGTAACAAATATGGCAAATGATATATTATATGATAGAATAAATAAAAAAATATATTTGAGAAGGAGGTAAGAGAATGAAAAAGACAAAAATACTATCAATATTATTTATACTTTGCCTATTAGCTAGTTTAATAATTCCAATAACCACAGTATATGCAGAAAGCAAAAATGAAGTAACATTAAATTTTGAAGGTGGGATTATTCACGATGGTTATGTAGAATATAGCAAGAAAGCAAAATTACAATTATTCAAGGGCGAGGATTTAGTTGTTAATATTTCAAATAATATGGTAATTGATTTAAACGAAGCAGATTATGAATTTGTAATACAAGAAATCCCAGCAGAAGATACTGGAAGTGTGGTAGGACCTGCACCAGTAAAATTAAATATTAATGATTGGTATTATGCTACAACAACACTTAATTCTAAAGTTATATTTAAATTAGAATCAAGTAAATTTAGTGGAACATTAGATGTTAAACTTGTAAGAACAAGAACTGTCGTTAACACAACAGTTAAAAATGTTTATAATGATATATCATCAAAAGGTGTAATTGATTTAACTGGTGGGCAAGAATATGTGATTGATTTTTCTAAAGATGATGAACTTACAAATGGGTTAAAATCATTTGCAGATTTAGATAAAACACTATATTACAAAAGAGACAATGAAGGTCTATTAGCAACAGACAATGAAAGTGAAGCTGTTATAAAGATAGTAGGAAATAAATCAGAAAATAAAGCAATATTAACTGCAGTAAATGTTGGAACTAAAAAAAGTGAAGGTTTTAAAGGATTTCATACTAAATATACAGGTTCGGCATTGAATTATGATGGCACTGATGGTGGCATCATAAATGAAACAAGAACTGATTATTATACTAGATGTACTTATGAATTTACATTCCAATATGTAAAAGAAGAAGTTAGTCCTAAAGAATATGAGTTTACTGAAGGAGCAAATCAAACATATACAATTGATGAATCAAAAGATGCAACATTTAGAATAGATGCAGACTATAGCCTATTTACAAACAAAGTATATGTAGACAATAAATTAGTAGATTCTACAAATTATGACTCAAAATCAGGAAGTACAGTTATTACTTTAAAAGATGAATACTTAAAAACATTATCTGTTGGAGAACATACATTAAAGGTTGCTTTTTCAGATAATGGAGAAGCTATAACAAAATTCACAATAAAAGAAAAACAACAAAATGAAACACCAGAAGATAGCAAAAATACAGGAAGTACAGAGAATACTGAAAAAGAAGAACAACCAGAGAACAATAATGTAACTAACAATGATGTTCAAAAAGAAAATACAAATAATCCAAAAACAGGAGATAATGTTATAGTATATGCTGTATTGTTTGCAATTGCACTATTAGGAATAATTACATTAATAATAGTTAATAATACAAAAAGAAAAAACTCAAGAAAACACTAGGAGGAAAAGAAAAATGAAAATTAAAAAAAGTAAAATAATAATTATTACTATGTTACTACTTTGTTTTGCTTTATCTGTTATGCCAATGAAAGTATTTGCAGCAACAGAAATTCACAAAGTAGAAATTGGTGGTTCAAAACTCAATTATAATGCTGGAGATAAACCAGAATCTTATGCTATACGAACTGGCGACACAGCATATTACTATGATATAGAATACGAATATTGGGAAGAGATGGAAACTGCTGAAAATGGAGAACTTGTTCCAATTAAGTTTTGGTATTCTGATGATGATAAAAATAACGCTTTAGCACAAGACAAAAAAATAACTACTTTTGAAGAAGGAAAGAGTTATATGTACACTATATCTTTGAAGGCAAGAGACGGATATACATTTGCTGATAATACAGAAGTTTATGTAAATGGTGAAAAAGTAAATACAATGAGTGTTGGACAAGATAAAAAGTCAATATTTGTTCCAGCGATAAAGACAATAAAACCAACTAAACCTGTACAAAAACAAGAAATTGATGTTGTTGAGATTAATAATGTAACCTTAAAATTCAATGACGGTGATAAACCAGTATTTACTGGAACAATTTCAGATAATAGATATAAGTTTGTATTTGAATTATGGAGAACTAATGATGCTGGAATAACTTCAGTAGATTGGTTTAATGATGCAGATCACATTGGTTACTTAGGAGGAAAACTAATAACAGCATTTGATAAAGACAAAACATATACTTATGAATTAGCTTTAGTAACTACAGCTGAAGGTGGAGAAAAGTGGTTTTTTGGACAAAATACCAAATTAAAAATTAATGGACAAGAAGTTGGATATGTATGTGGAAGTTCTTATGATGAACAGTCATTTGATGTTACGACCAAAATAACAATAACTCCTACATCTACAAAACCTGAACAACCTGTTAAAGAAACTGTAAAGGAAATTCAAAGTACAGGAGAAACAAAAGCAAAAATTGAATTTGCAAAAGAAGTTAACAAAGACTACAAACTAGATATTAAACCTATAGAAGTAAAAAAAGATTTAACAAACAAAAATGTTAAATATGTAGTAGATATAAATGTTTTAGAAAATGGTCAAATAGTTAAAATTAGTGATACTAAAATGAAAATAAGAATTGCATTACCAGAAGATTTAAAAGGATTTAACAAATATGAAGTAGTATATATTTCAAATAATGAAATAAAAGAAACAATACCAGCGACAGTAGAAGATGGATATATAGTATTTGCAACATCACATTTAAGTCAATATGGAATTGTTGCAACAAATGTTGAAGAAAAAACAGAACAAACAAAGAATGAAACAAACAATCCAAAAACAGGAGATAACATTATAACAAGTGTAATTTTATTTGTAACTTCTATAGCAACTATTGGTGCATTAACAATAGTAAATAGAAAAAAAGCAAGAGAATAATGCAACAAGATATGTAAAGACTAGCTAGAGTATTAGCTAGTCTTTATATACGAAAGGACAATTTAATAATGAGAAGAAAGAAAAATAAAAGATATAAAAAAGTAATTTTAAATATTATTATCTATATGATTTTGATTTTTGTATTAATCTATTCTGGAATTAAAATTTTTAAATGGTACAAAGATAAGACAAACAATAACAAAATTGCAGAACAAATAAAAAGTACAGTAATTGTTGAAGATAAAAACGAAGATGAAAACAAAGAAGAATATACAGTAGACTTTAACAAATTAAAAGAGCAAAACAATGAAACTGTTGCATGGATTAAAGTAAACAATACAAATGTTGAATATCCAGTAGTAAGGGCAACAAATAATAGCTTTTATTTAAATCATAGCTTTGATAAAAGCAAAAATTCAGCAGGATGGATTTTTGCAGACTATAAAAATAAATTTGATAATACAGATAAAAACATTGTTATTTATGGTCATAATATGAGAGATGATTCAATGTTTGGGAGTTTGAAAAATATTTTGAATTCTGATTGGTATAATAATGAAGAAAACACGAATATTGCATTATATACTGAAAACGAAAAATATATTTATAAAGTTTTCTCAATATATAAAATAGAAAGTGAAGATTACTATATTAAAACAGAATTTAGCAATGATAATGAATTTGAGAAATTTATAAAAACATTAAAGAAAAGAAGTATTAAAAATTTTAATATAGATATTTCAAAAGAAGATAGTATATTAACATTATCAACTTGTGCAAATAACAATAAATATAGAGTAGTGTTACATTCTAAAAAAATTAAGTAAAATGCTCACAAAAACAAACTCCTTTGCATAACATATACAAAGTTATGAGAAGAGTTTATTTTTATGGATTATGAAATAATGATGAATGGAAATGTAAAAATAGGTACATATGCTCCAGATTTTGAGGCAAACACCACAATGGGAGCAATAACATTAAATCAATATAAGGGAAAATGGGTTGTACTTTTTTCTCACCCAGGAGATTTTACCCCCGTATGAGAATACAATTTGGGGAAATATCAGAAATGTTTGATATTGCTTAACATTTCTTTAATCGATAACTTACTCTAAAATGAATAAAAATTGTCACAAAATCGATCGTGAGGCGACTGATTAGGAAGATTTAGTAATCATAATTAAAGATGAGTGGATATGTATGATGAAATTATTGCATATTATAATCAAAAGTATTTTAAAGAGCGGAGTAAAAACTGGAATAAAATTAATGGCAGAAGCAATAAAATAAGGTTGTCCAATAGATAATTTTGACAGGATAAATGAGTTTGTGGTATTATATGAATTAGTTAATAGTAAGTTATTGTGGAGGTATTTATGAAAAAAGAAAGCTATATTAACAATAGCATTTTTAATTAGTAACTATCTGTAAATGTTGGAGGTGTGATATGAAGAAAATATATATAATAACTGGTGCAAATGGTTTTCTAGGAAATAATATAATAAGAAAATTAGAACAAAATAGTGAAAATGAAATAAGAGCACTTGTATTACCGAATGATTCTATAAAGGCATTGGACAACTTGAATTGTAAAATTTATTATGGAGATATTACTAAAAAGGAAAGTTTATCATCAGTTTTTGAAAATATTGATGGAAAAGAAGTTTATGTAATACATTGTGCAGGAGTTGTATATATAAAATCTAAATATAACCCAATTGTATATGATGTTAATGTTAATGGCACAAAAAATATTGTAGACAAAGTTTTAGAAATAGATGCAAAACTTATTTATGTAAGTAGTGTACATTCAATTACCGAAAAGCCTAATAATGAAACAATAACAGAGATTACTAACTTTGATTCTGAAAAAGTAGTAGGATTATATGCAAAAACAAAGGCAGAGGCAGCAAAATATGTTATTTATGCAATAAAAAATAAGAATCTAAATGCTTGTATTATTCATCCTTCTGGAATTATTGGACCAAATGATTATGGAAATAGCCACTTAACACAATTAATAAAAGAAGTAGCGACAGGAAAACTTTTTGCTTGTGTAAAAGGAGGGTATAATTTTGTAGATGTTAGAGATGTAGCAGATGGTATTATTAGTGCTTGTGATAAAAATAATAGAGGAGAATGTTATATTTTATCTAATAAATATATTACAATAAAAGAATTGACTGATTTTGTTTGTGATTTAGAGGAGAAAAAAAGAATTAAGATAGTGTTGCCACTATGGTTGGCAAAATTAGTAGCTCCAATTTGCGAATTATATTATAACATAAAAAAGCAAACACCATTATTTACAAAATATTCTCTATATACATTATCTTCTAATTCTAATTTTAGCAATGAAAAGGCTAAAAAAGAATTGGAATATAAAAATAGAGATATGAAGGATACAATTAAAGATACAATAAAATGGTTAAAAAGGATGAATTATATTAAATAACACAAATTGTATGATTATTATTAAAATATTGGTTATGTACAGTAAATGTTAAAAGTCTTTGACAAAGTTCCAAAGACTTTCGGTAGAGGTTTTACAGTAACACTTATATAATTGTATGTGAAAGTGGGAAGAATATGAAATTAGGAGAAAATATTTTTAAATTATGAAAAGAAAAATTAAAGTTATAAAATACTAGCCTCTTATAGCTAGTATTTTGCTTTATGTTGAAAAAAAATAGAAAATCTGCTATTATGTTATTATATTGTAGACAAATATAATTTATATAAAAATCAAAAATAAAAAGGTGTAAATATGACACAGACTCAACAAACCATATTAGCATTAGCAATATATACAATATGGATAACACTATTATATATATGATCTAATAGATAATGGAATAATAACAACAGATATGTATGAGAAGTTAAAAAATAATGATAATATCTATAATCTAACAGTAACAGAATACTTAAGACTAGGAGATATATCATCAAAAGAGAGTTATAATATAAATAAAGCAATACAAACAGGAGTAGTAAAAGAGGACACAATATATGCAGATTATTTTGCAAAAACTTGTGGATTTGAAAACAAAAAGGAATTACTAAAATATACAAAGGTGGTATTTGAACTAGCTGACAAAGAAAAACAGAAATGATTTTTTCAATCAATTTATATAATAGTTCTATAATTTTATAGAGGCGTCAAAATGTCGCCTCTATA